>ERZ1673698.144-NODE-144-length-121689-cov-32.371442_pt1 | contig 121689 bp, 105 predicted proteins | sample MGYA00580228_ERZ1673698 | MGnify/ENA primary metagenome ERZ1673698 (study PRJEB41218, sample SAMN15661768) | gut metagenome | host: Homo sapiens | place: Canada: London | collected 2015-08-20/2019-03-30 | study: EMG produced TPA metagenomics assembly of... | reverse complement strand
TACGGGCCGCAGCCAAACACGCGGCGACCTTATTCCCATACACAGGGGCAACGCAGCCGAGAAGCTGCGCTGCCCCTGCTTTTCATTTTGCCGCTATCAGCCGCGGAATAGTGACTCCTCCAACTGCACCCGAAATTTGACGCCCCTCCATACACCATTGATGCCGGACGCTGATTTTTATGGGCCGATAGAGGCGCCGATTGACGCTTTTTTTGTAACTTTGGAGCGTGAAGCTGAAGGCAGTCAAATATGCCGTAATGATGACCGTGGCCATACTTGCAGGTAGCGGGTTGGCTGTGGCCGCACCCGTAGCGCCGCGCCCGGGTGTCGTGGTGCGTTCGACCGTATCCACAACGGACGATGGCGACATCGAGGTGGTTGTGCGCGGCTTGACAATATATGTCACCACGTCGCGACCCATACAAGTGAAAATTTTCACCATACTCGGTCAGTTGATTGTTCAGCAAAACGTGCCGGCGGGTACTACGCGGCTAAGCGTCAAAGCCCGCGGCATATACATACTCAAGGCCGGTGATGCCACCTGCCGCATAACCGTGTGATGCCGATTCGAAGTCGGTACCACCCAACATTATAGACATCCCGTAATATGGATAATATCAGTGTAAAGATTGTGAACACCTCCGGACACGCACTTCCGTCGTATGCCACGGTCTCATCCGCCGGCATGGATGTACGGGCGCATCTGTCCGAGCCGGTAGTGCTTGGTCCGCTTGAACGCGCCCTAATACCCACCGGGTTGCGTGTCCAGCTTCCCGAAGGCTACGAGATGCAGCTGCGTCCGCGCAGCGGCCTTGCCCTCAAGCACGGCATCACCCTGGTAAATACGCCCGGGACGATAGATGCCGACTATCGCGGCGAAATCGGAGTGATACTTGTCAACCTTTCCGACCGGCCCTTTACAGTCAACGATGGCGAGCGCATTTGCCAGATGGTGATAGCACCGTATACCAGGGTGCAATGGACGTCGACCGAGACTTTGGATGACAGCGAGCGGGGCGCCGGGGGCTTTGGACACACCGGCGTCAAGTAAACCATTCCGGGGCACAGTCGGGGGAGTACTCTCGCGCATGACGCCGCTGCATTAGGCAGGCGACCTCGTGGATTGTAGACAATAATAATTACAACAACAGTCAGATATGACCCTACGTCGAGCATTTGGCACAATGGCGGCCATGGTGACACTGATGGCCGCAGTATCGTGGGCGGCTTCCGGCCACCGTCAAACATCATGGGAGAAGGCCGCAGACATGCGCAAGGCCGACTATGCCTATTTGCAGGCTGTGTCAGCCTTAAATATCGATTCTAACGACTTGGCACAGCGACTTGTAGAATATGCCGCGGCGCTTGATCCGGAGGACATCAACATCAAGGCCTTGCAAGCGCTGCTGACCCTGAATATGGATCCCGATTCGGCGGAGGTATATCGCAGCTATGCCGTGCTGTGGGACGAGTTCCGCGCCGATCCGACGCAGTATTATAACGGCTCGGCCATAGCCTCGATAGCGCGATACCTGCACCGCTATGACGATGTCATCGAGGTGTGGCGCACACTTGACTCAATATATCCGGAACGCACGGAGACTGCCGCCAATCTGGCCAATGCATATATCGTTAAATATGCCACGGGCGACACCTCTGCATATACCAAGGCTATGGCCATATTCGAACGTCTGGAACGCGGAACCGGTAAGGACATGGGCTTGTCTTCGCAAAAGATACGCGCCATGGCGCTCAAAAAAGACACCATGGCCATAGTACGCGAACTCAACCAACTGGAGAATGCCAATCCGCGAGACCCCGATGTATTCCTATATGCTTCAGAGATATACAAAACCTTGGATGCAGACTCGTTGCGCCATGCGTCCATACGCCGGGCGTGCGAGATAGACAGCACCTATGGAGCGGCACTCATAGCCATGGCGCAGTACTATGCGGACAGGAACGACTCGGCCGCATACGATCGTCAGGTGTTCCGTGCCCTGGTGAGTCCAACGCTGGAGTACGAGACCAAGCACGAGCTGTTGCGCGGATACGTAGGCCGTATGTACTCGGACACGGCCCAATGGCCGCGCATCGAGAATGTCTTTGCGCGTATGCAGCAGGTCAACCCGGGCGAGCCATCGTTGCACTCGCTGTACAGCGCCTTCGAGTACAATTGCGGCAATTTGGTACAGGCCACCGAGCAGATGGAATATGCACTATCGCTTGATCCGTCGGACGCGGATGTGCGTTCGTCGCTGTACTCGTTGCAAATACAGCGCGGCGACACGGTGGCGGCCATAGCTACGGCAGTGGGCGGCATTACCTACTCGCCTGACAATCTCGGTTTCCCGATACTGGCCGCTTCGGCTAATATCGTCAACGGCAGGCCGCAAGAGGCTTTGGAAGTATTGCATAAGGTCAAAATCAACGAGGTGAACAACCCCGAAGCCGTATCCAATTTTATGTCCACACTCGGCGATGCCTATCAGGCGGCCGATTCGTTGAGCAAGGCTATCGAGACGTACAACAAGTCCATAGAGATTTATCCTTCCAACTTCCTGGCGTACAACAACGCCGCGTATGCTATGGCTCAGAACGACACGCTGCTGGACCAAGCCTTGTCGTATGCACGCTATGCGGTGCTCTCTGACATGGAAAATCCCACGTATCTGGACACATATGCGTGGGTGTATTTCAAAAAACGTGACTATCCGCAGGCAAAAAAATATATAGACCTGACACTGAAGTACTCGTTGCCCGTCGAAGACAGTATCGCGATTGACTCTGTGGCGTCACCCGAAGGCTTTGTCTCCGATTCGATAGCGCCTGATTCGGCGTACATCGGCACGGAAGCAACGGATGCCGGCTCGGATATAATTGAAGGCGAGGACTTTGACACAAACGATATAGTGTCTGCCGAAGTGCTATCGCACGCAGGAGACATATACTTTATGAGCGGGCTGCCCGAACAGGCTTTGGAATTCTGGAAACGAGCCGCCATTCTCGCTCCCGATGACGAGATGCTGGCACGCAAAGTCAAGTACAAGACTTATTTCTATGAAGACAAAAAGGGTAAGGCCAAACAGGCTGCGGACGACCGGGACAAACCGTCCAAGTCAGGCGCGTCCAAGCCCGATACATCCAAGCCGAAGCCGTCCAAACAAAAACATTGACACTCAGACATGAAGATTAAGACTACAATTTACATGATGATAGCCGCGATGATATGCGGCATATTTGTCGGATGCTCCGGCCACAAGGCCGCGCTATCGCTCGCCCCCGAAGGCGGGACGTGGCACGACATGACGCTTCCGGTCAAGTTGTCGCTCAAGTCACCGACCTCGTTTTCGATGGGCGGACGTGCAACCATTGTGCGTGACAGCGTGGTATACATGTCTTTTCGCGTACTCGGGTTCGAAGCCGCAGTGCTCAACGTGACTGCCGACTCGGTATTTTTTGTGGACAAGTACCACAAGTATTTCTTTGCAGAGTCGATGGATGCAGTCCTCGGACATTATCGCAAAGACATGGGCATAGGGCATATACAGGAATTGCTGATGGGCCGCTCGCCCTTGGCCGTAGACAACGTCGTCTCCTTTGGTGCAACCTCGGCGTTGCCTGTACGCGTCACCTACAGCAATTATGAGAACGCAGGGTCGGAACGCATGGCGCGAAGTGTCGGCATAGATGCCACGATGAAGAAAACGGACGTGCGTGCCGCTATCGAGTGGTCGCCCTCATCGGCGCGGTGCAATACCTTTCCGCAGGTGCGCTTCCGCCGTCCAGGCAAGGGATATCGTAATATCACCATCGCCGAGGCCCAGCATATCTTCAAGAACATAACGCTCTGATATGAAAAATCTTGCCGTCATAGCCATTACCGTCATAGTCTGTGCCATCGGCGGCACCGTCTTTGCACCGGATGCCTATGCCAAGAAGACACGAAAAGCCAAGCCGCGTACCACGGCCGCAGCATCCAAGCCGCGCACAGCCTCGGACATAAAACGCGAGCGAACAAATACGGCACGCGAAATCACTGAAACGCGGCGTAAAATCGATGACAATAAACGTGCGACACAACGTCGGCTCAACCAGCTCAACGACCTCAATTCGCGCATATTCACCCAAAACAGACACATATCATCGCTGCAAATCACGGTAGACTCGCTCAATCGAGGTATTGCATCTATGCAGGATTCGATACAGGGCATGGAGGCGCTTGTCGATTCGCTGCGTGCCGATGTGGCTGTCGCCCTGCGCCGGCAGCGTGCACGCCGCCGTCAGGCCAATAATTTGGCTTTTGTCTTTGCTTCCAAGGATTTCAACATGGCAGTACGGCGCATAGGCTACCTTAAGCAGCTCAATCGACATCGCGTGGCCAAAATCACGCGACTGCGCGAAGCTATAGCGCAGCTGGACAGCCGTCGCAACGACCTGAATAATATGCTGGCACATCAGACAGACGCAATCAATCGACTTAGCGTAGCACGCGATGTCCTGGTGACGCAACAAAACCGGTCGCAGCAGATGGTCAACGATTTACGTCGTCAAGGATCGTCCTTGCTGGAAGTGCTGGCTCAGCGCCGTCGCCGCATGCAGCAATTGGACCGCGAATTGGACCGTATCGTTGCCGAGGAACAGCGCCGCATAGCCCGCGAGCAAGAGGAAGCACGCCGGCGCGAGCGACAGCGGCAACAGCGCGAACGCGAGCGGCAACAACAAAATCGCCGGGGACAGGAACAGCCGTCCAAGCCGACCGCCCCCGAACCGCCAATGGCCGAAACAACGGCAGATGCGGCAACGCGCAAGTTGACAGGTAGTTTCGAAGCCAATAAAGGTCGTATGCCGTTTCCGGTATCGGGCAAATATACCATTACCGCCACCTTTGGTACGCAGACCTACGAAGGTCTGACCATCAACAGCTCGGGTATAGAGATGAACACCGCGCCCGGCACGCGTGCCCGCGCCGTCTTTGCCGGAACGGTACGCTCCATCAGCTACATGGCCGGGATGAACATGGTGATAATCATCACCCACGGCAAGTATCTCACCATATACGGCGGCATCGGGACGCTCAATGTCAAAAAAGGAGACCAAGTGGTCACCGGGCAGGCCTTGGGCACGCTATTTACGGACAAGGTGGAGAACGTGACCCGACTGCACTTCGAGGTACGGCGCGGCGCACACAAACTTAATCCTTTGGAATGGGTCGCTCGGTAAGCCGAATACTCGGGGCGATAAGCCTGTTTTCGGGCATACGTGTGCTGAACATCGTATGCTCGCTGGTACGCAACAAGCTTTTTGCAGTACTTGTGGGACCTATAGGCCTTGGCCTGCTGATGCTGTACAATACGACTTTGGACCTTGTCTCGATAGTCACGCGTATGTCCATGGACCAGAGCGCTGTGCGTGACATTGCGCGTGAGGGGTCGGATGCGGCCGGCGACACGGCTGTGGTGGTGCGCCGATGGAGTCTGTGGCTCGGCTGCGGCGGCATGGCGCTGATATTGTTGCTATCGCCGCTGTTGAGCTATTGGATGTTTGACACCACGGACAAGTGGTGGACCTTGGCTATACTGTCTCCGGTGGCGTTGTGCTCTTCTTACGGCGGCGCAGAGAACGCTTTGATGCAAGGGCTCGGACGTCTTCGTCGACTGGCCAAGAGCGGCGCGGTAGCGGCGGTGGCATCCACCGTGGTTGCCGTGGCTCTTATATGGTGGTTGCGCGAGTCTTCGGTCATCCCGGTGATACTTGCCGCCTCGATATGCATGGCCGTGGCAGCTCATTTCTACCGTGTGCGCACGGCGCGCAGCGCCTTAGCCGCACGCGAGATTATACGCCGCGGACGCGGATTTGTCAAGCTGGGTGCATTGATGACCTTGTCGGCCGTGGTGACTCAGCTGATGAATTACGTCTTTGTACTATGGCTCAACCATACGGGGTCCACCGCCGACCTCGGACTTTACCAGGCGGGATATACGATTATCAACACCTATGTAGGCGTGGTGCTTACCGGGGCATGGGTGGAGTACTATCCGCATCTGTCGGCAGTGACGCACTCGCGGCATCGCACTTCGGTGCTCGTGGCTCATGAGTGCGAACTGGCTTTGCGTATCCTCGTGCCGGTTGTATTGGGCATGATTGTGCTTGATGGGTTGATGGTGCGCATATTGTACGCCGAGCGTTTTCTGGAGATGCTGCCGCTGGTTTCGATAGGTATTATCGGCGTGTTTTTCCGCGCAACGTCCTGGTGCATGGCTTTTGTCATTTTGGCAAAGGGCGATGGTGCGGTCTACATACTCACCGAAAGCCTCAGCGCATTCTTGGGGCTGGCTTTGAATGTCTTGGGCTACTCGCTTTGGCGTTTCGAGGGCCTGGGCGTGTCGTACATAGTATGGTATGCGTTATATACGGTCATTACATATGTGGTGTATGTACGCCGCTATCGTCTTGTATGGCCGCGCCGTCTATGGCTGTTGCTGGCCGTGGTGACGGTCTGCGCCGTGCTTACGCTTGTGCTCAAAAATTTTGTTTCGCCGTGGGTGGCTGCCATCGTACCCGTTGTCGCTACGATTCCGGCTGTGCGCCCGCTTTTGCGTCCGTGGTTTGAGGCTTTCAAGCGCAGACACGCATAAGCCTGTAAAATAGCCAATATAGGCGTCATAGCATAGCCATTACAGTTGTAATAGCTATAATAGGCCTTTTACGACACATTACTATAAAAACCAATATAGGCGTCAATCCACTCGCCACGACAAAGCGTAGGCGCATCGATTCCGAGTTATCGATGCGCCTACGCTTTGTCGTGGTATTATGTCGTTTAGTCAAAGACGTCGCCGACGGTGGCTTCCTCGGCCTCAACCTCGGGGCCTTCGTATCCGTCGCATAGGCTGATGCCGGGCGGGAAGGCGAAGGCGGTGCTTTGGCTGTACGGCAATGTCTTGTCATTGTAGACCTTGCGCATGTAGCGGCCGTAGATTGGCAGCGCCATTTCGGCGCCTTGGCCATCGGCCATGGTATTGAAGTGTATGTATCGTTCGTCACCGCCGACCCATACGCCGGACACCAGCTCGGGCGTGAAGCCCATGAACCAGCCGTCGGCATTGAAGTTGGTGGTGCCGGTTTTGCCGCCTATCTGCGCCGTCAGTGCATATGGAGCGCGGCGCAGGCGATTGCCGGTGCCGGAGTCGACGACGTTGAGCAATATGGACAGTATGCGATAATATGCGGTTTCGCTGATGACCTCGGTCTGGTTGGGTGAGAATTGGGCCAGAACGTTGCCGTTGTTGTCCGTGATGGCGGTGACGTATATGGGGTCTACGCGCATGCCTTTATTGGCGAAGGCGCTATATGCGGCCACCATCTCGCGCACTGAAACTTCGCAGGGTCCCAGAGCCAGGGACATCACCGAGGGCAACTTGTTGGTAATACCGAGGTTGTGCATCAGATTGACCAGTCGCGACGGACCTACTTCGTTGATTAGTCGTGCCGAAATCCAGTTGTTCGAGTTGGTCAGAGCCCAGCGCAGGTCTACCATTTCTCCTATTCGAGCACGTCCGGAGTTGCGCGGCGACCAGACGTTGCCGGCGGCATCGGTATAGGTGGGTTGTGCGTTCAGGAATGTGCTGCATGGCGAGAATCCGCTTTCCATGGCCAGGGTGTATAGGAACGGCTTGATGGTCGAGCCTATCTGTCGGCGGCCCGTGGACACCATGTCGTATTGGAAGAATCGGAAGTCGGGTCCGCCGACGTAGGCCTTGACGTGTCCGTTGCGCGGATCCATAGACATGAAGCCTGTGCGCAGGAAGGACTTGACGTACAATATCGAGTCGCGTGGGGTCATGGTCTTTTCGACGGGGCCGTTGTAAGAGAATAACGTCATGTCCACCGGGGTGTCGAACTGTTTGGTGATTTCGTCATCGGAGAGGCCGGCGGCTTTGGCCACGCGGTAGCGCTCGCTTTGGCGTATGGCATTGCGTATGAGTTTTTCGCGTCCGGCGGCGCTGAGCTCGTTGGGATTGGATGTGTAGGGCATTCCGCGCTTTTCGCGGTCGAAGCGACGTTGCAGGTCGGACAGATGTTCGTGTACGGCCTCTTCGGCATAGCGCTGCATACGCGAGTCTATGGTTGTGTAGATGCGCAATCCGTCGGCGTAGATGTCATAGTACGAGCCGTCGGCTTTGGGGTTCTTGGCTATCCAGCCGTACAGGGGGTTGGTGTCCCACGCTATGGAGTCGTCCACGAAACGCTGCCGGTCCCATGAGGGATAATTGGAGCGTTCGGGCTTATTGGCGGTAAGGATACGGCGCAGTTCCTCGCGGAAGTAGGGCGCGATGCCGTCGTTGTGATCCATGCGGTGGAAGTCAAGACCCAGAGGCAGGCGGCTGAGCGAATCGCGCTGCGCTTCGCTGATTATCCCGGCTTTCTGCATTTGCTCGAAGACGATGTTGCGTCGCTTGGTGGCGCGCTCGGGATGGCGCACGGGGTTGTAATATGTCGGGTTTTTGACCATTCCCACCAGCAGGGCGGATTCTTGTAGGTTGAGGTTGCGCGCCTCTTTATTGAAGTATACTTGAGCGGCCGATTTGATACCCACGGCATTGTACAGGAAGTCAAACTGGTTGAGGTACATCTTGACAATTTCTTCCTTGGAGTAGTAGCGCTCGAGTTTGATGGCTATCATCCATTCGATAGGCTTCTGCATGGCGCGCTCGAAGAGTCCGTCACTTGGCGGGGTGTACAGCAGTTTGGCCAACTGTTGGGTGATGGTCGATCCGCCGCCGGCGCTTTTGTCGCGAAGTATGACGGTCTTGACTATGGCACGGAACAGGGCACGGAAGTCTATGCCGGAATGTTCTTCGAAGCGAGCGTCCTCGGTGGCTACCAGGGCGTCCACCACGTGTTGCGAAATTTCATCGTAGTCGGCATAGACACGGTTGCCGGTGCTGCGGAAGTAGCGGCCCATCTCGACGCCGTCGGCGGTGTATAATACTGAGGCAAAGCGGTCCTTGGGGTTCTTGAGCTCCTCGACGGGAGGCATATACCCGATGATGCCGTTGTATACCATAATGAAAAACAGCAGGCCGGCGACTGCAAGGCTGCCGAAGACTATCCACATGCGGCGGACGATGCGTCGATTGCGTTCGTCGCGGCTCAGCGGAGCGTCGTTGTCTTGCTTTTGGCTGCTGTCTTGTGCCTTATTGTGGGGTGTAATAATGCTCATGCATGAAATGTCATAAAGGTGACGGCGCATTGCGCCTTGTGTGCAAAATTACAAATAATAGCGGTTACGGCCAAATGCTTTGGCCTTTGCGATTATTTTTCGCAAAAAAATACGTCCCGGCATCGTGTCTGCCGGGACGTGGTGTCGTGCGGGGCGCCTGAGGCGTGCATCATCAGGCACGCGCGGCACTTGGTCGCAAGTGTGTCAAAATGCGCGGAAATTGAGCTTGAAGGTCAGCGTGGGGTACACCTTGAGCGCATCGGCAATCTTATTGAAGGTGTTGTCGTCCTCAACTATAGCGGGATCGATTTCGCCGTAATCGGTGTACAACTCGGGCTTGCCCTGAAATTGGACACCGAGGTCAAGGGCGAAGTTGACCAATTTGCCGGGAATGGCACGGCCCCAGCCGATGCCTATATAGGGGCGGAAGCTATTCACCTTCAGGCCGCCGGAGATATTGCCCTGCGGATCTATGGGTATTTTGTATCCGCCGATGACAGCACCGCCGTTTGTGGAAGCTAAGGCTGCCAGTTCGGGTGCTTGACCGGAAATTTTGAGCAGTGTACCACCGCCGAAGTATGCGCCTACAGCCACGTAGAAGGGTACTACGGGCGCCGGATAGACGTTGAAGATAACTTGGCCTTGAACGCGGCCGAGGTCGCCCTTGAGGCTTACCGTGCCGGTGCGGTTGATTGTCGCCACGCTATAGGTGTAATCGGCATCGGCATGGAAGGTGAAGCCGGGCATATAGGACACGCCGGCACGCATATTGACGAAGCCGGTGATGGGAGTGGCTACCTCAAAGGATAGACCGTTGGTACCGACAGCGGCACCGATACCGAGGTGGTTGAATACGTTGGGTGCGGCTTGCGCTACCGATAGGCCTGCGCATAGAAGGATGGTCGCAAAAATTTTTCTCATATTAGCAATGCTTTTTGGTTAAATAAATTACTATTGCGGTGGTATAAAGATACGTTCGGTCTCTATTTGCAAAGATAGTACGCTCCGGGCATCATTCCAAATCAAAAGTGCATTCAGCCCCGTTTTTGTCCTATTTTGACATGCGAATGTCCTATTTTGCAATGTGTCCGAGCAGTCGCGCCGCCGCCCGCCCCACACGGCTGTGCCACAGCGGCACCAAAGCGCGGTTGCGTCGTTGGAGGTTGTGTATCTCGCCATAGGGGGAAATGCGTCGCTCGGGCCGGTCGGCGATAGCGTTGAGAAACTCGGCCAGGCGCGTATCCATTCGCGCCACAGTATCGCCTGTATGCGAAGGTGCGCGAAGCATGGCCAGGTAGGCCGCCGAGTCGTTGTCCAAACGCCTGAGCTCGGCCACGAGACTGTCAAATGTGGCATAATCGTTGACGCACACAAACGATTCGGGATTGAAATCGTGCTTCGCTGCATCCGCACCCCAGTATATAGGGACGGTGGCGGCGGCCAGCGGTTCGAGAAGCTTCTCGGTGACGTAGCCCGGCATGACCGAGTTCTCGAGCGCCAGATTGAACTTGTAGCCGCTGATAAACGAAATCTTGTCCTCCACACGTGAGCCGACATTATTGCGGAAGGCGCCGCCGTAGGCCAATGGTCGGTAAGCCTCGATGGCATCGACAATTTCGAGCCGCCGGGGGTGGCAATTAGAGGCATTGCTCATCACCAGCGAGCAAAAGCCGCGGTCCAAGGCCTCGGCATCCGACAACACCGGCGGACAAGCCGCCTCATCGCACTCGTAGAGCATATACAGCGGATAGCGCAAATTGCGACCGCCGCAGTCGCACTCATAAAACGACAAGGCATAATCGCATTCGTTGAAATCCGGAAAATCATTTTCGCCCGTAAAATACACTTTCAGGCAATCATATCGCAGATGGTCGCATCCCGGGCCGCGCGAGTAGAACAGAATATCCGGCACCTCCGGCGACAACGGCTCCAGCACCGTCACTTGCCGCTGCGACCTCAGCGCCCGCACAAAGCGGTTGTCCCGCCAATCAAACGACTGCCAGAAATCCACGAACTTCACTGTCACCGTCCGGTTTCCCATATTCGTCTTTTATTTCGCTTAAGATTTTTAATGCTTTATACTATATCTCTGCATAAGATTATATCTCTGCTCAAAATTTCGCTTTCTCCCGGCAAAGTTACCCATATCCCCCGACATCCGCAATAGCCCCTATTCGAACATCTATGCAAACTCAATCAGTATACGCTGGATAATAAACGTGAAGGCTAACGGAGAACTATAAAGATATGAGTTTCGGCATTAGAAAATAATTTCTACTATTGTAGATTTAGACGGTCGTCGCGCTTCGCATCCGAAGCCTAAGAGGCTCAAATAATTTCTACTATTGTAGATGCGAGGTAGCAATTTCATTATGCTGTTGAATGGCTGTCACTTGTTTCAGCTATTCGGAATAATCAGTTTGTGCAGCATTTGTTTGAAGCAGAACAATGGATGATTCGAAGGCCTTTGTTCGGGTGGGCGGCAGCGCCTGGACGTGAGCGGTATGTCGCGAATAATGCGTAACTTTGTGGGCGAATACTAACGCATGATGATGTCTCGCAGCCGAGCGATGCCCGGCTGTGCGAGACTACGATATTGATATGAAAGATTTTTTTGCGCTGTTGCGCCGCTTTGTTCCTCCGTATAAGAAGTATCTGGCTCTGAACATTTTGTTCAATGTGCTGGCGGCGCTGCTGACGCTGTTCTCGTTTGCGCTGATTATCCCGATATTGGAGATGCTGTTCAAAATCAATGCCACGCATTATGTGTATATGACGATGGCGGACGGCTCGTTCAAGGAGGTGGTAGTCAACAATTTCTATTATTACACACAGGAGGCTGTGGCGTTGTACGGGCCGTCGGCGACGCTGGCGCTGCTGGCTGTGGCGCTGGTGGTGATGACGGCTCTGAAAACAGGAGCTACGTACCTCAGTTTGTATTACATCATTCCGCTGCGCAGCGGAATTGTGCGCGATATCCGCAATGAGGTTTATGACAAGATTACGCGGCTGCCCATAGGGTTCTTTACGGGCGAGCGCAAGGGCGATGTGATGGCGCGTATGAGCGGCGATGTGGCCGAAATCGAGAATTCGGTGATGGCGTCGCTGGATATGATGTTCAAAAATCCGGTGATGATTGTCGTGTGCCTGGCTATGATGGTGGCCGTGTCGTGGCAGCTGACTGTGTTTGTGTTTGTGCTGCTGCCTTTGGCCGGAATGGTTATGGGTCGTGTGGGCAAACGTCTTAAGCGTCAGTCGCTTGAGGGGCAGAACCAATGGGGTGTATTGATGTCCAATATCGAGGAGACCCTTGGCGGACTGCGCATCATCAAGGCTTTCAACGCCGAAGATAAGGTGCGTGCACGTTTCCATCGCGAGAATCAGGAGTTCTATCGTCTGTCCAATCGTATAGCGCGTCGCCAGTCGTTGGCTCATCCGATGAGCGAGTTTTTGGGTACGGCGGCCATCGCGATAGTGCTGTGGTTTGGCGGTACGCTCATTTTGGGCGGCAGCGCCGGCATTGATGCCCCGCAGTTCATATATTACATGGTGATATTTTACAGCATCATCAATCCGGCCAAAGACTTGAGCAAGGCAGCCTACTCGGTTCAGAAGGGTCTGGCGTCGATGCAGCGCGTCGACAAGATTCTCGGGGCGGTCAATCCCATCGCCGATCCGGAGCATCCCAAGACGTTGCCGCCACATGCCGGGGCTATCAGCTACAAGCATGTATCTTTCAGCTACGGCGACCATGAAGTCATAGATGATGTCAGCTTAGACATCCCGGCAGGCGCCACCGTGGCCCTGGTGGGACAGAGCGGCAGCGGCAAGTCCACGCTGGCCGATTTGCTGCCGCGCTTCTATGACGTGGACAGCGGCAGCATCACCGTCGACGGCATCGATATCCGCGATGTGCGCGTACACGACCTGCGTGCGCTTATGGGTAATGTCAATCAGGAAGCTATATTGTTCAACGACACGTTCTTCAATAATATCACCTTCGGCGCGCCTGCCGGAGCCACCCAAGAGCAAGTAGAGCAGGCCGCCCGTATCGCTAATGCTCACGACTTTATCATCGAAAGTCCCGAGGGTTATCAGACCAATATCGGCGACCGCGGCTGCCGCCTCAGCGGAGGCCAGCGCCAGCGCGTATCCATAGCGCGAGCCATACTCAAGAATCCACCCGTACTGATACTGGACGAAGCCACCAGCGCCCTCGATAGCGAGAGCGAGCAACTGGTCCAGCAGGCACTCGAACGCCTGATGCAAGACCGTACTACACTGGTGATTGCGCACAGGCTCTCGACCATACGCAATGCCGACATGATTTGCGTCATGCACGAAGGCCGTATTGTCGAACGCGGTACTCACGACCAATTGCTGGCCCTTGACGGATACTACAAGCGTCTGGTAGATATGCAGTCATTCTGACTGCCGCGCCGCCATGCCGTCCGCCATATCGCGGAAAATGCGTAATTTTGCATGACTTTAGTGACCCTAAGATCCCTAAGGACGCTAACAAAAAACTGAATTTACAGAAAATACACTATGAGTCGTACACCACAAGAAATGCCGGGAGTGACCCTGCTGGGCAATACCGGCGTCAAATATCCCACCGACTACTGTCCCGAGATGCTTGAGACCTTTGACAATAAGCATCCCGACAACGAATATCTCGTGACCTTCACCTGTCCCGAATTTACGGCGCTGTGTCCCAAGACCGGACAGCCCGATTTCGGCAAAATTATCATCTCGTATATCCCGCGCACCAAGATGGTCGAGAGCAAGAGCCTGAAACTATATCTGTTCTCGTTCCGCAACCACGGCGATTTCCACGAAGACTGCGTCAATATCATCATGAAGGACCTGTGCCGCCTGATGGATCCAAAGTACATCGAAGTCACCGGGCTTTTTGCACCGCGCGGCGGCATCTCCATTATTCCTTTTGCCAATTACGGCGACGAAGACCACAAGGAAATGGCTCGTGAGCGACTGATGGCCTCCTTCCGCAACGATATGTAATTCCCGGGCTACCACTATTGCAGACTATGAAAAAAGACACCCTGATGGTGGTGAGCGGAGGCATGGACTCCGTCACCATGCTTTGCGAATACGCCTCGCGCATCGCCATGGCCGTAACCTATGACTACGGCAGCAATCACAACGCGCGCGAAATTGAATGTGCTCGCTTCCAATGCGCCAAGCTTGGTATTCCGTTGATGGTTATTCCCCTGAAGTTTATCGGCGAGCATTTTGCCAGCTCGTTGCTCTCCGGCGCCGATGCCATTCCCGAAGGCAATTACGATGACGAAAACATGCGCAGCACCGTCGTGCCCTTCCGCAACGGCATCATGCTTTCCGTAGCCGCCGGCCTTGCCGAGACACACCATCTGGCGCACGTGATGCTGGCCAACCACAGCGGCGACCACGCTATTTATCCCGACTGTCGCCCGGCATTTGTCGAGAATATGTCGCGAGCCATCGCCGCCGGCACCTACGACGGCATTACCCTGCTGACGCCTTATACACACCTCACCAAGGGTCAGATAGCAGAACGCGGCGCCGCCATAGGCGTAGACTACAGCCATACATACAGCTGCTATCGCGGCGGCGAACACCATTGCGGCACCTGCGGCACCTGTCGCGAACGTCGCGAAGCCTTTCAGATTGCCGGCATACCCGATCCCACCATATACGACGCGTAGTCCTCATGCCTCGAGATTTTGGCGTTTATGTCGGCGTGCAAAGTTAGTTCGTGCCCGAATAAGCAATGAAGAAGGGTCGTTTGCACGTCGTATCAGTGACGGCACAGCGAAAAATTGTGCGCATATAGCCTGAAATTGCAAAAAAAACGCTAACTTTGCATTCGCAATTTCGCCATGGCGGCGGAAGACCACATGGAGAGATGGCAGAGTGGTCGATTGCGGCGGTCTTGAAAACCGTTGAGGGTCACACCTCCGGGGGTTCGAATCCCTCTCTCTCCGCAATAAGCATTGAGAATCAATGTTTTACAAACATAAGCACCCGATTTTACGCCCTATAATGTAAAATTGGGTGCTTTTATATTATTTAATGAATCATCTTTGTGGTAGCAGATAAAAATATGATATGCAGGTTTATCTGCTTAATCTGTTATTATCAATTCAGAATGTGTTCAGGAACGGGTGCTGTTGCAAATTTGAGAATTATTGAACGACAGAGCGAAGTCGAAAGCTTCCATCGGAGTATCTTGCACAAAATTTCCGGATTCATCGGCTGGATAATTCAGATGCAAATAGGGAACTGCCTCCTCTCCGCAATAAAGAATGTAAATCAAGCAATTGCAAGATCTGCACCTTCTATTGTATCCAAAATGCAAAGTTGGGACAATACGAATTAACATTAAAGCCAAAGGTCTCTTATTAACAGGAACTATACAATAATGGCGCCCCTTTTCAAGGAAGATGCTCTTCCGGCACAGTGAAGCGTGCTTGGATAACGACCATGTAATCAAAAGATCATAGCTTTGGGAAAAATTTCCCCACTTTATGTTTGTAGTTTCGATACTCATCACCGAAATCACGCTCAAGACGCTGTTCCTCGTTGTGGACTTGAACCATCATAATGAATACTATAACTACGAAGATGAGGACCGCCTGCCAAGAAAACAATATCGTGATAATGCCGAGATAATAAACTAATGTCCCACTGAGCATCGGATTGCGACTATAACGATATGGACCATTGGTCATTAGGTGTTGAGTTCGTGGAGCAATCTCGTGCCCCATCGCATCAAACGGATTGCCTTTACCATGAATTTTCATATACACAACACTCCATATGGCCAAAGCTAACCCTGCAACAGCCAACATCCCACCCACTACCCATTGCCAGAAGGTCGGGACGATTAAGTCACTGCAAAGCCACATGAGCGTAGGTAGACCTATAATAAAAATAGTAAATCCAAGAAAGTAGCCGATGAACTGTCTCATAATTATCTCATTAATTAACATGCATGGTCTGCTTTTCTACCAATCGTTTTCTCTTATGTCTTGGAAATAGTTGCCTCTATCCATCTGCAAAAATACAGAATTTTATTGAAATCCAATCAAATATCATCGAATTACATCCTAAATCCCCTATTTTTTCTTGGCTCTTCTGCTGATTTTCGTACACCTTGCCGTAACTTATTAAACTGTTCTTTGGATACTGTTTCTTATCGTTTGCTTCAATCCTATATTACGCCACTAAAGCTAGCAAAGGTAATGCCGCAATCAGTGAGTTTAGATTTGGCATGGTCTTGGTGGGCTGGTTGACTAAATACGTATTGATGGCATTTAATTCATTCTTATAAAATATGCCGATGGCTTTGATAAACTCAGACATAACAAAATATTACTAGTTTAAGAATATTGTGATTTTATACTCTCACCTCCATGTATTTCTCCGGGTCGCGCAAAAAATCCATAAGATTTATAATATACACGCCTTCTTCATTCATGTAGGTAGGTTGTAGCCCGTTTACAATTACGATCCTGCGAAATCCGTCGCGAAGTTTACGTAGTGAGGTCAGTTCTTGATCTCGTTTTTCTTCTGTTTCCATCGCATAGGCCGATTGGATGTATACTCGCTCATAGCCACGGTTGCAGACGAAATCGATTTCCAGCGTCTTGCGCTGACGGGATCCATCCTCGATTTTCACTTCGGTAAACACCTGTCCTACATCCACCTTCATTCCAATAGCACGAAGCTCGTTGTAGAGCATATTCTCCATCATATGCGTTGGTTCTACTTGCCGAAATCCTAATCGGGCATTTCTCAGTCCCAAATCCTCAAAGTAATACTTAAACGGCGAATCTATGTATTTTCTTCCTTTAATGTCATAACGAGTAACACGTTCCAACACGAACGCATCCTCCATATATTCCAAGTAGAGACGTATGGTATCCACCGAAATGCTACTATGCTTTACACTTTTAAAAGTGTCTGCAATCTTTGGAGGATTGGTCAGACTACCCACACATGATGCCATGATGTCCACTAGTTCTGACAAATCGCTATCTTGACGAATTTCATATCGCTCTTTTATGTCACGCAAATAAGTCTGCTCCATCTGCTGTTCCAGATATCTCACCTTCTTGTTGACATCGTTTTCTAAAACGACCTGTGGCAATCCTCCATAGAGCATATATTCACGAATCATATCTTGCGAATAGTCATCACGGAAATCTGCTACTTCTCTGAAGGTCAATGGACGCACGTGTATTTCATCTCCTCGTCCACGAAACTCAGTGATTACATCCTTAGACAGGAATTTTGCATTAGAGCCAGTAACAAACACATCCACATTGCTTATGCTTAGGAATGAGTTCAATACATCCTCAAACTCGCTGACCATCTGTACTTCATCCAGCATAACATAATATTGACCGTCTGATGAAAGACGGCTATCTATGTAGTGAAGTAATGCGTCTGGGTCTCTCAAACTTTTATTCAGTCGGTTCTCCAAATTCACCCCTATGATATGGTCTTCTTTCACTCCTTGTTTTATGAGGTAGTTCTTGAAAAGGGTGAACAACAGGTATGACTTGCCGCATCTACGCATTCCTGTTATCACTTTTATCAACCCATTCCCACAACTGTGGATAAGTAGATCCAGATATTTATCTCTACGGATTTCCATATTCCTATTCGTTTATTTTGTGTAGATACACATTATTAACGACCATAAAGTTAGACTTATTCCTTTATACACGCAAATTTCAAGGCAAGAAAATGAGTCAATGGTCACATTTTTAACTTTTACAAGGCAGTTTTTCCTTCATACAACGCCGATAGACATTATCAATAGTTGGGGCATCTCTAAGATGTATGCCACCCAAATTGTCAAGAATGTCAATGGCGAAGACTTCACTATGGCGGCTCTTGTCATGCAGGTGAATGGCTTCCAATTTCAAGGTAAGATATATATTGCTTTAGATGAAGGCTCTGATTACTACCGTATCTATGGAGAGAAGGATGGAACAACAAAAGAATATCATCATGATATTGCTTTTGATGAGCTTGGCGATGTACTTGACTCAATGATAGAGACTGGAGGTATGACCAAGGAAGAATACCAAGCAAAGGTAAAGGACTTTGCTTGACTAAAGTTGACTAAAGTCAAAGCAACGAAAAGAATTTTCTTTGGGTCAACGTATTGCCATTCCGAAAAATATGCGTACCTTTGCAGTCGGTTTGACCCGAAGGCATTAGCGCCTGCAAGGCGGACCATGACAAATAAAACTAAACACATACCCCAACTAACATTAAACAATGCAGTACGAAACCGTTTTCATTTTAACTCCCGTTTTGTCTGATGAACAGATGAAGGAAGCGGTAGCAAAGTTCAGCAAGGTACTCACCGACGCCGGTGCCAACCTTGTGAACACCGAAGAATGGGGCCTGCGCAAGCTGGCTTATCCTATCGCCAAGAAGTCCACGGGTTACTACACCCTGATTGAGTTTGACGCCCCCACCAACGTCGTAAAGAAGCTCGAAACAGCTTTCCGTCGTGACGAACGCGTCGTTCGCTTCCTCACTTTCCGTCAGGACAAATACGCCGCCGAGTACGCTGCCAAGCGTCGCAGCCTCCGTGGCAAAAAGAACACCGAAACAACAACCGCCGAAGCACCCAAGGAGGACTAAACAATGGCACAGACACAATCCGAAATCCGCTACTTGACACCCATGTCGGTAGACGTTAAGAAGAAAAAATACTGCCGCTTCAAACGTGCAGGCATCAAGTACATCGACTACAAGGATCCCGAATTCCTCAAGAAATTTCTCAACGAGCAAGGCAAGATCCTGCCCCGTCGCATCACCGGCACTTCGCTGAAATTCCAGCGTCGCGTAGCTCAGGCCGTTAAGCGTGCCCGTCACCTGGCCCTGCTGCCCTACGTAACCGACCTTATGAAATAACAACCCCCATTCAAGGACCATATAAGATATGAAACTTATTCTTAAAGAAGACGTTGCAGGCCTTGGATACAAGGACGACGTTGTTGAAGTAAAGAACGGCTATGGCCGCAACTATCTGATTCCCACCGGACGCGGTGTCATCGCCACGCCCTCCGCACTGAAAGTCCTCGCTGAGAATCTGCGTCAACGCGCACACAAGTTGGCTCAGCTCAAAGCCGATGCCGAGGCTCTCGCCGAAGCTCTCAAGGACGTCAAGCTGTCCATCGCTACCAAGGTCAGCGAGACCGGCACAATCTTCGGCTCGGTCAACGCAGCTCAGATTGCCGAGGCTCTCAAAGAAGCCGGACACGAAATCGACCGCAAACTCATCGCGCTCAAGCAACCCGTCAAGGAAGTGGGCAATTACACTGCTACTGTGAATATCTACAAAGAAGTCAGCGTAGAAATTCCCTTCGAAGTTGTTGCCGAATAATCCTTTAGGGCACGACACAGAACATCAAAAGGGCCAATCCCGTCAAGGGGTCGGCCCTTTTGATATTTTATACTTATGTCTCGGGGGGGGGGGGGGAAAAGGCTGTCTGCGACTGTTGACAAAGACAGTCAAGAGGCGCACAAGAAGACGGCAACCACAGCCAAAGCCATAATGACGGCCAAACCAACGCCCACGACAAGGCGCGAGGGCGTTAGGCTTCGCCACCGCTCCGGGATGTCGGGCCCGACCATGGCACGCGTGTAATGCCGGACGACGAGCACACACAATAGCGCCGAACCCGTGCCCACAATCGCCCCCACAATAATGTCGCCCGGATAGTGAACGCCCAGATATATACGGCTGTAGCACGTCATCAAGGCCCAAGCATATACAAAGGCAACGACGCCGCGTCGACGCAGCAGTATGGCCACCGCAGCAGCGAGCACAAAAGTATTAGCGGCATGGCACGATGGAAAGCCGTATCGTCCGCCACGGTATCCGTCGACGATATGCACCATCGAACTGAGTGGATTCTCCAAATTGGCCGGACGCAAACGCTCGGCCATGGGGCGCAGCAATGATGCACAGGTCTGGTCGGCAATGGCCACGGCCAGCCCCACGGCCAGCGACAGTAGGATGCCCCGCCGCCACCCGTAGCGCCACAGCACGGCGGCGAAAATGGCCGCATACATGGGTATCCATACCCAGCGACCGGAGAACAGCATCATAAAATTGTCCATATACGCCGTATGCATGTCATTGATGGCAAGCAGCAGCGTCCGGTCTATGCTTATCAGGAAGCCCATCATGTCTCAACGTTTTGACAAGTCAGTGTATATGCTCTGCACCAACGCCTTGGCCGCGTGCACATCCGCGCTGTCGCCCTGCAACGTTGCCCCGGTGTCCGTACTTACGACCGAAAGACCGCGCTCGGTTACCAACCCGAACCACGACGGCTCGGAGACATATCCGAAACCGGCAGTGCCGGTGTCCAGCAAGTCGCGCCCGAAAGGCAGCGCATCCCGTATCCCCATCAAGTGGAGGATGGTGGTGGCTATGGCACTTTGGCTGCCGATTTTGTCGACCACCACCGGCGTCCCGGCCAATGCCCCTCCGGTCATAACCAGCGGCACGTGGTGGCGGCGCATACGGTCCTCCAACCCCTGCGGCCATGCACCCCAATGGTCGGGGACAATCACAACTAAAGCACGATCCCACGCCCCGGAGGCATGCAGACGCCGCACAAAACGGCCGAGGCAGTCATCGGCATACGCAAAGGCATTCAGACGCTTGTCCTGCGCAAAACGGTCAAAAGGCACTTCGAAAGGCTCATGGCTGCTCGAAGTTTGTATGACTGTCAGCGTCGGGACTTTGTCCTTACGGCCCATAATATCACTCAACGCCCGGTCAAAGACAGGGCCATCGTGTACGCCCCACTTGCTCAGACGCTCGCCCACCGAAAAATCGGTATCACCCACCAGTCGGGCAAAGCCTGTGGCGTGCAAATATGCCCTGATGTTGGTAAAATCCAAATCGCCGCCATAGTAATAGGCCGTGCGGTATCCTTTGGCAGCCAGCACCGTAGACAGCGTGGGTATCTTGTCAAACTTGTTGATATAGCGCAGCAGCGATGTCGAGGGCTGGGCCGGATAACCGCCCAAGATGGCGGTAAGGGCGCGATCGGTGCGGAAGCTCTCGGCATAGAACCGCGTCCATAATGCACCCGTACATGCGATGCTGTCCAGATTGACAGCTACGGCTTTACCTCCGAGACTCGGCATCAGTTCGGCCGAGAAACTTTCGAGAATGACGACATAAACGTCCGGGCGGGCCACCTTCAGCGACAGCCCGTAGGACGGTGCGACACTATCTGTATGCACCGCAGGACGATGAAATAGCGCATCGACTTCGGCCGATGCCTCTTTCGTGTCCATATATCGGAATTGGCTGTCAAGGTCATCCGTATGGCTGAACGAGTACAGGAAACTGAACAGCGGATTGATTGCTGCATGGTTCAGCCGCATATCCTCGCTGAAGAACGCACGGGCGGGCGACATTGTGGACACAGTGATGCCGCCGCGTATGGGTATAATCATAACGCCGCACACCATCAGCCACACCATCGTCATCCAAATGCGGCGACGTAAGGGCTGACAAGATTGCTCCGGCAGTCTGACACGCCGCACCACGAGGCGCATCCAGAGACCTATCGCCAATGTCAGAACGGCCATCAGCGCCGCCACGCCCACCTCGGCATACCACGGCAGGCTGGCCAGCGCCGAGGACGGGGATGTCACAAAATAAAACCACGGCGTCACATCCAGGCGGAAGCCCCAATAGGGATACAGCACCGCATCAAGCACATAGCCCACGGCAATAATGGCCGAAATTGACCACAGATAGACACGCAAAGCCTTTGACATCCAAGGCCGCACGACCCATATCGAAGCCACCACAAGCAGCAACACCGGCGCCACGAAATACGCCGACATAGACAAATCCATGGTCAAGCCGTGCCATAGCACCGCCGGGACATCGGTCAAATCGCCCCACGTGTATTGCGGCTCAACGGCCATCCATAGCGGATGAGCCACCGCCATCACCAACAACATCGCAGCCCATACGGCCAAAAATATTTTGATACGTTGTTTCATACGAAAGCGTGTATATCGTAATCGCGTAATCCGAAGCGTAATCAAGTTTTCGCAAGCGTAACCCGAAAATCACCTCGCAAGCGCGTATCGTTCGAAGCGCGTCGGAGTACGTCCCGGCGCGTTTCGCCCTACAAATTTACCACTTTTTTCTTGTACGGCCACTATACATATCGGCGCGACTAATCCGATATGCACCCGTTAAGGCACTGTCTCGTAATACTGAATATTGTAGGGACGCAATATATTGCGTCCGCAGTGACAGTGAAAATACAACATAATACACACGAAACCATTATATTACCATCCTACTACACGGGCGCAATGTATTGTGCCCCTACCGGGCAGGCAATTTTGCCCCCTACGTAATTCTCCTTTACGACTCTCCCTCCTCGGCGCCTGTATTTGGATATTAAATAAAAAAGCAAAAAAACGCACAAAAAAACCTTTGCACATTCGAAGATATAGCTTAAATTTGCCATCACAAGCCAATACCCTCGACCATGAACGTTGCAACACTTCGCGCTATCATCACCTGTGCCGGTCTCGCCATCATCACGGCGGCACGCGCGATTGCGCCCGAAAACAACGTCATTATCACCAAGCTGGAAGCTGCATACACCATCGAAGCCGATTGCAGCAGCGCAGCGATATGCGTACGCGCCGAAGAAAAGCGCACCTACACCGCCACACGAGCCAATGCCTCCGACATCTGGGCGACATTCTACAACGAGAGCATTTCGATTGACCGGGCCAAGGCTCCCGGAGCGACCCCGATATACCGAGCATGGGAAGACGACGACCTTTTTCACTCAGGCGCACGCGTATGCGTACTGCCATTGAAAATCCGTGCAGGCAAGACCATCGAAGCCGTCGTCAAGCGCACCTACAAAGACCCGATGCAATTCACAAAAGTCATCATCGCCTCCAATGTCCCGGTGCGCGAAGGTCGCTGGGCCATTGAGATACCGCCGGCATTGGCATCTCAGATATCCGTAAAGGCACTACGCCTGCCCGCAACGGCACACCTTGACAGCATCATCTCAGACAAAGGCGCCAAGATCTACACACTGACAGCCAAGGATATTCCGGCTTTTACCGAAGATAAATACATACCCTCGCCCTTGGCCGTAGTCCCGGTACTGGCCATATCCGGCATGGCCGGCAATTGGCACGACCTGCACCGCTATCTGCACTCGCTGGTAGACCCGAAAATCGATGAAGCGCCCGCGGCTGCCGACCTTGCGCGACAACTGACAGCCGACATCCCGGGCAACGAAATCAAAGCCAAAATTGACACCATAGCTCGGTGGGTACGACGCAATATAAGATACGTAGCCATCGAAAACGGCAAATACGCCTTCAGCCCCGACCGTCCGGACGATGTTCTGGCCAAACGCTACGGCGATTGTAAAGGCAGTGCATGCCTGATACGCGCGATGTTGCGTGCCGTAGGCATCGACGGTCGTATGGTATGGATAGGCACGCGCGACGACGTAATCGGCGATTGGGACACGATGCCGTCGCTGGGCTGCGGCAACCACATGATAGCCGCGGCCATACTGCCGGATACCGTCATTTATCTTGACGGGACCGTACGTAATGCCCCCGACGGCTTTGTGCCGCCATCCATAGCCGGAGCACAGGCACTTATCGAAAACGGGCAGGACGGGATGCTGCTCCGCGTTCCCGATGACCCCAAGTCGCACGGAGCCACGATGCTGACCGGCACTGCATCCGTGGCCGAAGATATGCGTACACTTTGCGGACGACTGGCACTCGCAGCTTCAGGCAGCCAGATTCCATATCTGTCATCTATCACCGATGCCATACAAACATCGCGTCGAGACATATATCTGGAAGGCATACTCACCGGCGGCAGCCGTAGTTGCCATCTCGACAGCCTCAACGCGGTGCATAGTGCCGACGGTGCCATCATAGGCATCCAAGCAACGTACACCGACGATGGCGCAGTCATCTCCGCTTCCGGCGGCGCTAAGCTATATATAAATGTATCGCCGTTGCGCGGCATTAGCCTTCCGCTTTTCGACCTGCCCAAGAGACGCTATGATGCCAAAATTCCATTGGCCGATGATGCCGCAGCCGACATCACTATCTCCGTACCGAGCGGATACACAGCGGAGTACGCCACTCCCGCCAAGATATCTACGCATTGGTACGACCTAAGCATAGAGTACGTTCCGGACAACGACAACGTCCGCTGTCGAGCATCCTTCAAATGGAAGACGCCATACATCAGCCGCGCAGATATGGAGGCATGGAACGAGGCGGCACGCAAGGCACGGCGCATCCTAACCACTCCGCTTTCGCTGAGCCGCATCAATGCGCAATGACCTTTTTCAGAGACCAACAACGCCTTAGACCGAGAATATCAACCAATTAACCCATAAGACACCCCCTACGACACCCAAAACAGACCAACCATCATGAAACCATCTCGTATTCTGCTACTTGCATTAGCCCTTATGGCGACAGCCACAGCATACGCCGGCATCGATGCCAAATTGTACAGACAAACAGCCAAGCGCATCTGGGGCGAGCCTGACACCCTGTTCCGCGCAGACATTCCCATACCCGACAGCATTGCAGACAAAGCCTCGGCGGTGATAATGATGCGGTTAGACCAAATAAGCACCGAACAACAAATTCAGAACACAATATACAAAGCTTCGGGAAGGACCAACCGCACACTGCGTCGCCACCTGCGCCGCACTATGGTCAAATTGCTGGACCAAAAGGCCGTAGAAGACTATGGCGATACCGAATTCGGAGTCAAGGAGAATATTAAGTATCGCGGGCTGCAGCTTTACGAAGCCAAGGACGTCTTTGGTGCACGTATACACAAGCCAGATGGGACAGTGGTCGAAATAGACGTGCCGGACAACGCCATCGAAGTGGCGCACGGCAAAAAGGCAGACAAGGGGCGCAAGTACAAGATTGCAATTCCGGGGCTGGCCGTGGGCGACATTCTCGAGTACTTTTTCTATGACGAAGAAATGGCCGAGGAATTCAGTCTCGACCCTATAGACATCAAATTCTATGACCGCTATCCGATACTGAACCGCGTAGTGTCGATGAAGATGTCACCGTATCTCACCACCGAGTATCGCACCTACAACGGTACGCCCACGCTCAAGGTCACTCGCGACAAAAAGGAAAACTACTGCGCTGATATACACGTAATCAATATTCCCGCTGTAGACTTCACCCTGTTCGTAATGCCCACCCGCCAGCTGCCGTTCATACGCCTGCAGACGCTCAACAACTCGTCCCTCGAATACCACGCACTGTCCTCGCGCAATGCCGGATTTTACGTCAACATCCTGCCGGGCAAGTACTATCGCGAAGTGGGCGAAGTGCTGCATGACGCCGAATACGAGTCTTCGCTTCCGGGCAAGGCCGTCAAAATTGCCAAGAACTACATCAAGGCCCACCCGGGCATGACCCAACGCCAAATTGTGGACGTGTTGTGGCTAGCCCTGCAATACTGCGACGCCATCGATGATGACGATGACACGCCCAACTACTACGGAATGTGGAAAACGTTGTATATGGCTGACTGCCTGGACAAACTGAAAGCATACGATGAAGCCGGCACAGGTATCGGAGTCATCAATCCACGCAACGATGTCCCCACCACCGAACCTTCGGCATGGTACGACTTCTCGTTTGTAAACGTCATCGGCGACAGCGTATACTTCGCCAAGCCGCAGATGTGCTATATGCCCGGCGAGGACCCTGCTGCATATCAAGGCGAGAAAGGATACGCCCTCATGGGACCGCGAAAGGACATAAACAAACGCACGATTCCCGCCGAATTCACCGTCGAAGACCATAAGCACATCGGCAATCGCATCATCTCTAACGCCACCATAGACCTCGACCCGGACATGGGCACAGCCTCAGTCAAGGGCACGGCCACCTACACCGGCGGATGCAAGGAATTGGCGGGCAAACTCACCAATATCAACGAGTGGATAGCCAATGTCGAAGAACACCTCGGCATCAGCAAGAAATACGTAGACAAGGAATATGACGCCGTGGAGCGCGAAAACGAAGTGCGCGGCATTGTGTCCAAGGAACGTGCATTTATCCTGGGCACTCAGCCCGATTCGGTGCTATCCTACAAGGTATCGGATCGCGGCATCCTGCCCGGGTCCAAAGGTCTCGAGCTGGAGGCCGAGTACCATCTTTCGGACATCGTCTCGCCCTTAGGCGCCGACCTGAGTCTACACGCAGGCAAGCTGATAGGCCGTTTTGAGAAAGTCACCGGGCCGGAACGCACGCCGCTGCTGGACGCTATGATGCCCACGGCACGCCAATTCTCGCGCACAGTCACCATACACGTTCCCGAAGGATATACGGTAGACGAGACCTCGCTGCGCGACTTCGCGTCCAACGTCAACAAGCCCATCGGCCAATTTGCCGTACAAGCCGCCGTCACCGCCGAAGGCGACATCCGGATTATAAGCATGTGGCGCGTCAAGATTCCCACCGTACCGCTGCATCTATGGCCGCAGTTGCTCGAAATGCTTGACGGCGCGGCGACCGCCACCGAGAAATCCATACTTCTCACCCGTAAATAGCACTCCCAAAGACACATAAACTGCGCCCCGGCGGACATTTCGTCGGGGCGCAACCACTTTGCCGAAACAGATACGCGGGCAAATCCCGCGTATCATATTTTGGGGACGAGCGGCGAGGTCGGCATCAGCCGCGGCCTCGGGCAATCACACTATTTCTTTCTCTTCCAACCCTTGAAGTAGTTGCGCACGCGCTTGGACTCGGCGCAACAGAGAGCATCCTCGGGCAGGCTGGACATCAAGCCATAGTACCTCTTACGCATCCTACATTCCTGCTTCCACATGTCTTCCGCGCCTTCCTCCGAGGCGTCAAAGTCCATATAATTGTCGATATTGAGGCCGGTTGCGACAGATTCAACATCCTGATTGGCACCGAGATAGGTGAAAGTCCAGCCTTTGAGGCGCAACTCATCCACGAGCGCCTTGACCGTCGCCGAGGTATACTCCTGCGACGAGTTTTCCTCGCCATCGGTGATGACGGTCACCATCACGATATCCTCGTTCGCCACGCGAGTGCGCAGGTCGTTAATGGTCACGCCCATAGCATCGTACAGCGGCGTGCACTCCCCCGGGCGGTACTGCTCGGCAGTGATATTCTTCGTCTCCTCAGCCGGAGTGCCGTTGTAAATAAAGCGGAGGTGGCTGCTGTCAAAAGCCACCAGCGACACAAAATGACGCTGCGTATCATCCTCGGTCTGCGACTGCCGGATGGTGCTCAGCGTCTCGTTGACGCCGTCAAGTGCCTGCTTATATATCGAGCACATCGAGCCGCTTTCGTCCAAGACGATAAGGTCGAAGAAACAGCGCTTGCCCTCCTTGCGAGCCCGCGCGACAGCCGTAGCATCGAATTCGAAGTCCTTTTCAAGACTCATCCCCGACACCTTTTTGTCGAGGCCCATCACTTTTCTGAATGTCTTGTTCATATCTGTAAATTTGTTTGAGGTGAATACTTTATGTCTGCTTTCATATATCTTGATGTGAATACTTTACGTTTACTTTCATATATATTGTTTGTTTTGACGTCGGCCCACTTCCGGCCGCCCTCCACATATATATACCGCGAGCAACCCAAAAGTAAATCCGATTCCCCGAAAAAAATCTCAGCCTCACCAAAAAACGAAGTACAAAAAGCAATCCGAAGCCTCGTCTTCGTCCTACGCAATGCCCCACCCTTTATCCTTTCACGAAGTTTCCCTTGATAGATTGCATAATGCCGGGACGCGGCCGCAGCCACATCCCGGCATATACGCCCAAGCCGTACAATCTATATCATACATTTTATCACTCTAAATAACCGCTGACCATTATTTAATACACAAAACACGTTCTAATAATAATTGTATCTATGGTTTATCCTCGCATAGTAATTATCGACTCTGTTTCGAGCATATTCAGGACGTTCCATTAGTCCCATTAAATCGCAAATGCACTTATCCTTGCTCGATGTATCGAAATCTGAGCTAAATATGCCCATATATACATCCATCACTTGTCCACCTATACATTTAATAAGGCTTGGACTTAACTCCCTTCCTGCTTTAGATATGTATTCCAAGCACATGTCAGCGGCGTAAATTACGGCTGATTCTTCTAAATCCGGTAGAAAAACATCTAAGTGAAAGTCACAAGTAAGTATACTCATATTATGAATTATATCCTGCCTAAATGCTTCACGCATATCAGGTAACATATTCATATCAGTCTCAAGACCATCGCTTATGAAATTCTCATATCTCTTATATAAGCGTCTTTGTTGTTTATCCATACCATCACAGGTATTTGCGGATTGATTCGCTAAAAACTCCTCTTGAGAAATCTCCTTAATGCCTTTTCTTGTCAAAGGCACAAATATCCCATCTTTAATTTTAACAATAAAGGCTGATGGTGTACGTTTTACTATCTCACCAACCATTCCATTTCGGGGATAAAAATTATGTTTTTCCCATTCACTCTTATTTGCATAAACGCCATCTATGTATTCATTAGTCGTAGAGAAGCATTCACCTTTGTCTATAATTTTCACATACATACCCTTAAATGTTAACTAATTAATAACTTTGCATATAAATATGGTAGTGGCATAGTATTGCTATGTCTAATAAGCGTAACTGATTTTTTCCCAAATAGATATACCTCATCTATTGATTCATTCAACAAATTAAAAGTGAACGCCTTGCTCTTCGTATGACTTGCAAACCTGAGACAAAGATCGCAACTTTCGATAAACGGTTTAATCTCATTATAATCCGTGTACTTATTTTCAAATTCAATAAATTCATCTAGAACCCTAATTTTATGCTTGTTTGTGCACGAACATAGAGCCAACAAAAAAGAGTTCTCATTTAAAACAAATTTATCAGTGAGTAGCGAATATATAAACAACAAGTCTTCAATTGTATAGGCGCCAAAAAGATGGCTATCTGCCAGATCCCGATATCCTTTTTCAAAATCCATCAACCTCATTAAAAAAGGGGACGAAAACCTTAGTATTTCATTTTCAGATTCCGATCTAATGAATTCTATAAATCTATAGACCTCCTTTCCTCGAAATACCGGACTGAATCCTCCCTTCCCTCCATATTTGCGCAGAAAAAACTCATCATAATACCAATCATAGGGAATCCTGCTCATCAAAACGCCACAGTATGAATGTACCCCATAGACTCTTTTATCTGGGGAAAAGCCTAAAAAAAATTTGTTGCCATTAAAATAATCTTTTAGAGTATCATCTACACCAAATAATCGCCAAATATTATATGCGAAAGTACATCTATCATAAACATTGTTGAGATCTATGGAAACCTCACCTGAAGGTTTTATGATGCCATCCGAAGTAATTTGTCCTTTGCAAAAGCCTTTAGGAAAGATTATCTCTTCGAATTTATGCACTCTGAAAAAATAATCTATAAAAACATCGTCTATATATTCGTTTATGTGTTTAATCTTAGATGTTGTAGACACCAACCCTCCATGATAAAAATCTGTGTATGGGTCTATCTTGCCAGCAAGTCCAATTGCGTTTATAGCGTTGGAAACTTTTTCTATATATTTATTATTCTCATCAAATATACTATCACCTGTATAAACAGTCAAAAAACCATGAAAATGCAGATCTGCTACAAGGATATCTATAAGCCTTTGATCTCTTATCATATAAACTATTAGCTTTTGCTATTTCTCTGTGACGAACCCACCCTTAATAGCGGTTTCTATCATTTCCTTTGCAGTTTTATAACCTTCAGCATCCGTATCTTCTTGCCAAAGGATTTCTTTAAAATCCGCGGAGATTATGTATCTATAATCTCCGATTGTAGCATGTCCTCCTCTTGTTTTACATCTAAAACGATGCCGAACTTCCCAACCAATGATTTTCTTATCATCCAACTTCGCTATAGAGTCTTGCAATGACTTGCCCATATAATTAATGGCTGTCATTGCTGTTGTCATCTTTGACTCCAGATTATTTACTTGGTCTCGATATTCATAATATTTCCGGTCTGAATATGTGGATGAATAATAAGATGGCGGCCCCCAAATATCCATAAACTCCTGTGCACTCTTCGTTTCCTTAATATACTTGTCTACTTCATGGAGGCCATAAGCAATGGCCATAGCCATTTTCAAGCAAGAAGTGTCATTGTACGCCGTTTGGTAAGCTTCCGTCACCTTAGTTTCAATGGGTTCATAGCTATCGAAATCATATAGTGTTTTCGACATTTCCGTATTAATAAGCTGAGCGGCTTTTTCTTCCTTAGACATACAAGAGGCAAAGGCTAAAACCGATAGGCTCAGAATAGATATAAGTTTAAGTAATCTCATATAAACAAGTATTTAACGGGCGTAAAGTTACAAATATATCTGAGAACATAAACCAACAACATAAATATTTGTTATAAGAAAACAACATACGGGCGCGTTTCCGCGCCCGTACTGGTGTCTTGCCGGAGAGAGGGATAGTGATTGATGAGGTTTGAGTAAAGGCCCTATGCGTCAATCCGGGCAAGACACCGTGGAGATGATACTATGTCAGAATGTCATGACTACTCGGGGGCCGTCTTCGTAACATCATCGGCCCCGCCGTAATATTCTTCGTCGATATCGTCAATATCATCGGCTCCGGCTGCGGCAAGGTAGTCTTCTTCGTCAATGTCAACGTCGGCTCCGGCACGGTATTCGGCTTCGGCACGGCATTTTTCTTCGTCAATGTCAACGTCGGCTCCGGCTGCGGCAAGGTCATCTTCCTCGTCGGGTGTGCTGTCATCGTAGCTGAAGCGGTGCTTGAACTGCATCACGGGGATGTCGTTGTGCAGGACGGCGTCATCGACTACGGCGGTGGCATCGAAGCCTTCGAGGTATGCGGGAGCGAGGAAGCTGTTGCTCCATAGGTTGGCATCAGCGCCGCAGACAAGGTGGCACAGGCCGTTGCCTTTCCCATCGGCGAAGCTGTAATCACCCTTGTATTCGGCTTTGACGGCAAGGTTCTGCAGCCAAATTTTGAGGTAATCGCTGTTTTGCATTGAGCCGAGGCGGTTGAGTACCTTGGTGACAATCTCGTCTTTGGACGCCTGCTCGCCGTTCTCGACTTGCTCGTCGCTGATGGTCGAAAGCATTTGGCTGATAACTTTCAGGGCGTAATGTGCACTGTTGAGGTTCTCGGCGGCAATCTGCGCGGCTATGGCCGACATGGCCATAATGTCCTCGATGATAGTGCCAAGGCGCTCCTGTTGTTTCTTGTCTTCGGTTGACTTTTCCTCATCCGGCTTAGCTTCGACTTCCGGCTTGGCTTCGGCCTTTTCCTCGCAGGACTCAGCATTAGAGTTGTCATTCGACTTCCTCAAAGAGGCGAAAAGCTCTTCTATTTCTTTCTTCTCTTCGGGCGTCTTCGGTTCAAGCGAGATGACCTTCGGTCTGTTCTTCGCCACATTCTCGATATACTCCTCAATCCACGAGGAGAGTTTCGACAGCAACATTCGCATTTGGCCGCAGTTGGGGTATTGGCGACCGAATTGTAGGATGAAAAGCAGCTGTTTCTGTATACCATCGAAGTCGCATTGCTTTTTGTTGTTGTATATCGGGGTGTTGTAGATATACGCCAGCTTGTCGGGCTTTATCGAGTCGGTGATTATCGAGTCGGAGATGCGAGTCTTGGCGCTATTGAGACGCAGATTGAGACCTTCGAGCACATGTTGCAGCTTGTACGATATGCGTTCCAACAAGTCTTTGTCGTTTGCAAAAATCTTGTAGTCATCACGATAGCGCAGAATTTCGTAACCTTCGGTAATGCCGTCACGTTCCAAAGCCTCGCGCAGCAGCATGTCCGCGTAACCCAGGACAATCTCGGCAACGATGTCGTACAAGGTGCTGCCTTGCGGCAGTCCGATGTTGCGACCTTGGCGAAGCATGGTCAGGATGCGCACAATGTCCGTCTTGACGTCGACTTCGGATGCCGTGCCCTTGCGGCTAAGAGCTTTTTCGACCGTCTGCAATTCGATAGTGCCGTAGCAATTGGTAATATCCGTGACAAACATATAGCGATAGTCCAGCGACAGCTTGACGGCCATCTGTTCGAAGCGATTCCACCAGTTCAGAATGGTTGTGGCCTTATGGAAATTCTCCTTATCGGCCGGGATGACGGGGATGCCTACGGCTTGAATATGCGGCGCGGAGCCAAAGACCTTGAAGTCGTCAAGTATCGCAGCCCAGTGCTCCGGGGTGCAAATCTCGCGTGCCAGCAAATAATACAGGAACGGATTGGACAGCGACAGCACGCGCACTGCATAACGGCCGTCCTTATTGAGCATAATGTCATAATTGGCATCGGACATATTCTCGGGGTTGATGTCCTTCAAACATTTGTCGATGGAGGTATCGGCAATATGCTCGCGTGCAAACGCCAGTACGGGGTCAAAATTGAGATACTCCGGCATCTCGGTCGTGACATACCTGTCGTTCTGCATCAGGAAATCGAGGGCTTCGTCTGCACTGAGGTCAAAAATTGTCTTAACTTTCATATCGTTATTTCAGTTCAGTTTTTGTTTACGTAATCTTTGATGTTCTGCCTTTATATACCTTTGGGGTGCAAAGTGTAAATGGACTTTTGAGTTATTACTAATCGTCCGGCACATATTCGCCATCCATGTAGGCGTCATATTGGCTTTCAGCCCATCGGTCATCACCCCAATCATCATAAATGCCGCTGTAGTCGCCCACCGTATAGTTCGAAAAGTCGTCCAATAAGGCTCTATCGTATTCACGTTCTTCCATTTCGGCTATACGTCGCGAATATTCTTCGGCTATTTCGTTGAGTTCCTCGCTGAACGGCCACAATTTCAGATCTGTTATTTCGCCGTCCTTCTCGGCATTGGTGCTCCAACGTCGCTTTCCCGCGAAATTCCAGATTTTGTCATATTCGACAGGGACAACTTCCTCGCCTTCCATATTGATGATGCCCCATTTGTTGCCATTAGGAGTATCCCAATAATTATCTTTTCCTTTTCGGACACGGGCGAGGCCGTAGTCAAATTCGCTTATCCAATCGTACTTGCCGAATGGTACGATAACCTGCCTTTTGGCTACATCAACGACGCCCCATTCACCGTTACACAGCTCTACCACAGTGACATTTTTGTATTGCGTGTATTCCTTGATCTTGCTCATATAATCTTTTGGTTATTTGGTTAGACAAAAGAAACATCGCCACCGGGAACGTCCCGATGACGATGCAAAGTTATGGAGTGGCCGCGAACTCTATGTTCGCATACTTTACAGATCTTTATACCGCGCTACCATCTTGTCGAGCGTCTGAACAATTTCATCTTGTATTTCATTGGGGCTAAGCACAATAAGGTCATACTTGAAGGACATAAGCTCGCGTATAAGCTCGTAGTTTTTCTTGCACCTGATGCTGAAAAACCGCCCGCCGACGAGTGTCGGATAGCGGCGGCGCAATTCGGCATCTCTTTCGCCGCATAGCATCTTCTGCGAGATGTGCATAGGCTTACTGCGGATATATTCAGTGGCGATATTATTTGCCCAGAAAACAATATCCAGTACCGGATTACGCTTATAGTCCGTCATTCCGATGATGTCATCGAAACGCTCGCTCAGGTCGCCGTCGTAGGGCTGATATTGCGCCTCGGGAAGCATTTTCAAATCCAAGATTCGGTCAAGGGCAAAGGTATACAGATTGCCTTTGTCGACGATTGATCCCACAAGAAACCACCGGCAATTGTATTCCTTGAGCAAAATTGGGTTGACGCGAAATGTCCGCTTGTCATCCGGATGGTCAAATTGATAGTGCTTGAATTCGACGACAACCTGCTGTGATATAGCCGTGAACAGTACACCGAGTATATTTGAGGCATCCAACGGATTGCGCGTAAAGGATATAATTTCGCGGTCATCACCGGTGGCATTAAGTCGCCGGCGCAGTCCTTCCAGTTTGTCGAAATTGGGGAGTCCGTCAAACTGTCCTATGACACGCAAAGCATCACGAAGAATCAACTTCTCATCAGCGCTCATCTCCTGCTTGAATATCGAAAATCCCTCTTCGCTATATCGTAGGCATCGTTTCTTGACCGTCGTCCGACCATCGCGGCTGACAGCATCGACAGTATAGCGCTCAATGTCTGCACCGAAAGGTCCTTCCTCCAAGTACTTGATGTCCTTTTCGATGGCACGACGGCTGACGCTGTACCCATCGCCATACTCGGCAAGGCGTTCGTTGACGTACTCGGTCATATCGGCAATCGAGTAATCGTGATAGCGGTTGCTCAACAGGTCGTCAAGCAACTTGTATCGGGTCATCGCGTTTTTATTGGCTGGCATAGGCGGCAAATATTTGGAAATGTCGATGCCCGAGGGAAACGTTACATCGTTCGCCCACGGGCATCAGTTATATCAGATTGGTCTTTAGCGAACAATGAGCTTGGCTGTCAGCGGACGCGCCAAAGCATCCGAATATATCGTGACGAGATAGATGCCCGGGGCGAGTGCGGGTGCATAGACGCCCGCCGTACCGGACGAGAAATCGGCATCGGCCGACAGCGCAATGGCACCGGAGATGGTGGACACACGAACCTTGGACATGCCTACATTCGCACCTTCAAGTTCTATCGCAATATTGTCGCCCTGTCGGCGGACAACCATTGCGCCGCCATCACGAGCGTCGGTTGTGATGTCGTCCACGGCACCCATACCCGGATAATTGGCGGTAATCGAGCGCAAGTCCAGGCGTGCGCCGGTGACGTTTTTCTTGACCATGGTGAAGTACATCTTCTCGAAAGTCAGCGGATAACGGGGCGTCAACATCTCGGTGCCGTCGCTTTCCTCAAATTTGAATACATAATCTTGCTGTCCCGAAACTACGGCATTGGTGAGGTTGAAGCGTGTGCCCTCGGCGTCTACGAAATCCATCTTGATTTCTTTCACGATATTGTCGCGGTCATTCATCGTAAGCGTCAGGCTATTAGGCAGCGAATACAATCGTATCGAAGCTCCGGGATTGAAAGTCACCAGAGGATTGCGATTGCTCTTGAGATCAAAAGTGAGTGAAACGCCTCGATCCCAGCCCTCGGGGAGGTCGGTGGTAACGGCAGAGAAATTCTTGATTAGCGTCGACGCATACTTCATCCCGAAGACAGTACCGTCATCGAAACGCGTGATATCTATATCGCTTTCGGGGATTTCGACAGTCACTTCCACATTGACTTCCAAACCATTGTATCTTCCGGTGATAGTTGTCGTACCATTGGCTTTACCGGTGACGTATCCCTTGTCATCGATTTCGACAACACCCTCGGGCGATGCCGTCCACTCGAAAGCCGATGGATCTACATCGATATTGATGCCGCCGCAGACGCCTCGCAAGCCCAAAATCTGACGACGATACTTGTCTATAAGCAAAGCGCTTTTGGCGGGCTTCACACCGTCTATTTGAGCCAAAAACACAGGCATCTCGGCCGTCAAGGTCTTGCCGGAGGCGTTGTATGTGGCCACAATCTTGCCCGAAACGGCATTATCGGACGCATGCAGCACGCCATCGGCATCCACGTAGCCCAGTTCGGCAGGGACACACTCGAAAGAACAATCCTTGGTGACGTCCTTGGACACGATGTCGCCATACATATTGTAAGCCATTACCCCTAAGGGCGTTGCGCCAAGCATGGGCATACGGCGGCGACGATTGGTGAAACCTATAGACGCTGCAACGTCATCCTCGGGCGCCGTAGACACAGCCAGCATGGCATCGGCCACAGGACGTATCGACCCGCCGCGCATCGGGTAATTGAGCATCTCGCCGTCCAGCGAGATGGCGGCGCTGCCACCGCTATCAAAATTGACCACGTCGTTAGCTCCATGCTCCACGAGAAATGCGGCCATCTCAATGCAGTTTATAGCTTCGCTTTTGCCCGAACCGGCCTCGTTGACAGCCACATACAGACGATTGCCTTCCTTATTGATGCCGGCCATGGTGCGCGACGACAGCTCGTAAGAGCGGCCGTTGGGGTAGCCGCTTCCGTTCTCAAAATCGTCATACTCGCCCTTATGCAGCACTCCGTCATGAACTATGCTCACGTAGCCGTGAAATCCTTCCATGATATTCTCGGGGATGACGCCCCACAGCGGAGCATCAAAAGTCTGGTACACAGTGGCGATATCGCCCACAGCAGCGTTGTCCAGCGCGTGCAGTTTCTCGTTGCGGAGATACAGCACATACGTGTCCGCACTCGTCTGTATCGGCTCGTCCGAAATCGCCGTCACGCGGCATCGCGTACCCTCAGGACGATTTACAGCCCATTTATCGATAGGTTGCAAGGCGATATAGCGACCGGCCTCGGTCAGCGTCGAAGCATTGAACATATTATACAGCACACAACTGCCCCAGTAAGACACAGCCGCGCGATTGAAGAAATCGATATACGCCTTCTCTTCGCCAATCACGACATAAGGGTTGATGCCGGCGCGGAACACCTCGGCATGTTTCTTGTCATCGAAAGCCAGCGTCGAGCGGCTGAATTTCGTGTAATTAGGCTGGCCGTTATGGATATTCAGGCCAATGGCAATGCCATCATCGTACGAAAAGAAATCATGGTTCCAAGCCACGCACACATTATGTCCGGGCTTAGACAACTCCGTCTGAAACGTTGGCACCGTCCAACGCTTCGTATCCGGCACCGCCATACGGCTCGGCGCCTGCTCCACGCTATTGTACTGATTGGTCAGGTCAACCTCCACAAGCCATATTATCAGCGGCTTGTCATGGTACACCAGCTTAGAATACGTGATACCGGGACCGACGTTATACATCGCCAGCGTGTCGCACACGCCCCAGTCATACTTCAATTCGGTAGTCTGTGCATCGGCACACACCGTAGACGACAGCGCCGTTGCCGCCATCACTGCGGCCACAATTCCGCCGCCAAAAGATGCCTTTATTCCCATATTTTTCGGTTTTTATAAGTCGTTTTTAGGGTTTTATACGTCATTACGATTTCACAAAACGATCAGCCCCGGCCAATAGCGCCTGTCGGCTTCCGCTTCTCCTACAAAGGTACTCATTTTCCGCGAATAACCACCACCCCACCCCCAACATTCACCTTTTATTAATGCAAACACACATTTCAATCAAGCATATCAATGAAAATAGCGCAGAGTATTGTCGAATCTTAGCGGTTCCCGACACAAAACGCACGCAGAATGCGTTCTTTTATGGACTCCGTACACATCTCCGGCTTTTACCCGCCAATGGCGAGCAAAATACAGTACACAGATAAGTTTATCTATTACGAGGCAATAAATTGTAGGGGGAGCAAGCGTGGCTTGCTTCCCCTACAATTAAGTCGTAAGTCGCGATGTGTTCGGAATTGTCACGAGAGAGAGGCGTGTATCCGTGAGCGGCGGTGGTTAGTCCTCGAGGTAGTAGACGACGGTGGAGACCACGCGGACGTTCTTCATATAGGGCTTGCCCGAATCGAGGTCGCCGATGGAGAACTGACCTTGGTTGGCGGTCTTGATTTTGCCGAGGGTGGACTCGCTGTCCTTGGCGAATTGGGCGGCAGCTTCGCGAGCATTCTTGGTGGCCTCGGCTATCATCTCGGGCTTGATTTTGTTGAGGCCGTTGAAAGTGTAGTTGACATACGTGCCCGAGAATGGAATGCCGCGTGCCAGCAGTACGCCCTGCTTGTCGACCATGGTGTAGACTTCGTCTACCTTGGAGGTGTTGACATTGACCGTACCCGTAAGCGCATAGCGGTAGTTGCGGTTGGTTTCGCCGTAGCGTTCGGCCTGAGGCTCGTATACCGAGGGAGTTCCGTAGGTGATGTCAGCATCATCGATACCACATTCTCTGACAAAGGATTTTACTTTGGCGTTTTTGTTTTTGAGTTGGGCATACAGTTCCTGAAGATCATCGCCGGTGATGGTGTAGCTCACGCTCCAAGATGCGTTGTCGGCCTTGACTGTCCGTTCGGCCAGGCCACGCACGCTTACTTCGCGATCACGAAACGCAAAGTTGTCGATGCCGGCTTTGAGCGCAAAGCCGCTGATAACGATACCGGCTGCGATAAGCAGCGCCGGGATTGTCGAGGAAAATTTCTTGCAGTCCATAACAGAAAAATTAGAGTTTGGTGAAAATTAGAGTTTGGCGTTAAGCATTTTTTGGATGTTCAGAAATCAGTTGAGCACCTTATATCCGGCATCGCGAAGGCCTTGGCGCACCTGCTCGATATGCTCGATGTTGCGCGTCTCCATATCGATGCGCAGTGTGCAGCCATTGATTTCGACCGATGCATCGAGGCGTTCGTGCGTGACGGATATGATGTTACCGCCGAGTTGGGCAATGATGCCGCACACGCCCGAAAGTTGGCCGGGTTTGTCGGCAAGGTTGATGATGGCGGTGTAGAAACGACCGCTCTTGACCAGGCCGCGAGTGATGACGCGGTTGAGCATATTGACGTCAATATTGCCGCCCGATACGAGGCAGCAAACTTTCTTGCCTTGAACGGGCAGCTTGTCAAACATCACGGCGGCAACACTGACGGCTCCGGCGCCCTCGCTGACCAGTTTTTGCTTTTCGATAAGGGCGAGTATGGCCGCAGCCACTTCGTCATCACTGACGGTTACGACCTCATCCACATATTTCTGACAGAAGGCGAAAGTGTTGACACCCGGCTCTTTGACGCAGATGCCGTCGGCAATGGTGGCCACGCCGGACAGGTGTACGGAATGTCCTTCTTGCAGCGATCGGTACATCGATGGGGCGCCTTCGGCCTGTACACCGTAGACTTTGATGCCCGGGCGCAGGGTCTTGATGGCAAAAGCCACGCCCGAGATCAGGCCGCCGCCGCCTATGGGCACTACCACAGCTTCGACATCCGGGAGGTCTTCGAGTATTTCGAGACCGATAGTACCCTGTCCTGCAATCACCAGCGGGTCGTCAAAGGGGTGTACAAAGGTGTAGCCGTATTGTTCTTTAAGTTCGAGAGCCTTGGCATAGGCGTCATCGTAGACACCCGGCACGAGGCACACTTCCGCTCCATATCCCTTGGTGGCCTCCACCTTGGATATGGGAGCGCCGGCAGGCAAGCATATCAGCGATTTAATGCCGTTGTGCGTTGCGCCCAGGGCAACACCTTGCGCATGGTTGCCGGCCGAGCAGGCAATGACGCCACGCGCCTTTTCCTCATCGCTGAGCTGCGAAATCTTGTAATAGGCACCGCGCAGCTTGAACGACCCTGTCATCTGCAGACATTCGGGCTTGAGCCACAGATCGACACCGGGCTTGAAGTTGGGTGCATGTACCGGCACCGTATGGCGTGCCACTCCGTTGAGTACGCGTGCGGCATTGAATATTTCGTTGATTTGCAGCGGTTCGGCTGCATGTTTTGTAGTATTTGCGGACATATTTGCTGCCTTAGATGTTCATATGATGAGGAAAGGTGTTGTATATCGCTACAAAAATAATCATTTTTTCTCGGTCTTTATTCGTGTCGTCTGTGTTTTTTTGATAATTTTGCATCCGATAGCCGGGGCACACGCTTCGGCAGTATAAATATACACTCAACACTATGTACAAAATCGTAAGCAAAGAGTATTTCAGCCCCAAAGTCGTGAAGTTGGTGGTTCAGTCTCCGGAGATAGCGCGAGCGCGCCGTCCGGGGCACTTCGTCATCGTACGCTGCGGCGACAAGGGCGAGCGCATACCCCTGACCATAGCCGATGCGGACGTCCTGGCAGGCACCATCACGCTGGTGGTGCAGGATGTCGGCTTCAGCACCCATGCCATCTGTGGCCTTGAAGTCGGCGACAGCTTCACCGATGTGGTTGGACCGCTTGGCAAGGCAACGCATATCGAGAATTTCGGCACCGTGGTATGCTGCGGCGGCGGTGTGGGCGTGGCTCCCCTGCTGCCCATCATCAAGGCCATGAAGGAAGCGGGCAACCGCGTCATCTCGGTATTGGCAGCTCGCACTCGCGACCTTATCATCCTCGAAGAACAAGTGGCACAACATTCGGATGAGACCATCATCATGACCGATGACGGCAGCTACGGCACCAAAGGTCTGGTCACCGCCGGCGTACAGTCGGTGCTTGACCGCGAACACGTAAATCAGGTGGTCACCATAGGTCCGGCCATAATGATGAAATTTGTCTCAAAACTTACGGCACAATACAATGTACCCACAATATGTTCGCTCAACACCATCATGGTGGATGGTACGGGCATGTGCGGCGCCTGCCGCGTCACCGTGGGCGGCAAGACGCGATTTGTGTGCGTCGACGGCCCCGAATTCGATGCGCATCAGGTAGACTTTGACGAGATGCTGATGCGCCTGCACGCCTACGACTGATACGCCCGCCCCCAAATGTCTCACTGAAATACCCGAAACATACTGTCATGTCAGACAACAAAGAAAGTATACAGCAGCTGACCGATCGCGACGCCGCCTGGCGCGCCGAGCTGCGCAAAGCCATAGCCACTCCACAGCGCACTGCCATCCCCCGTGCACGCATGACCGAACTCGACCCGGCATATCGCATCACCAATAGCGAGGAGGTGGCTCAAGGTCTTACCGCCGAGCAGGCTCTTGTGGAAGCCTCGCGCTGCCTCGACTGTCCCAACCCTACATGTGTCACCGGCTGTCCGGTCAACATCAATATACCCTCCTTTATCAAGAACATCCAACGCGGGCACTTCGATGACGCCGCCCGCGTGCTGCGCGACACCTCGGCACTTCCCGCCGTCTGCGGCCGTGTATGCCCGCAAGAGCGTCAATGCGAATCGCGATGCATCTACCACAAGATGAAGAAGGAACCCATAGCTATCGGGTGGCTCGAACGCTTCGCTTCCGATGCCGCACGCCGCAATGACAAGAGTGAACACAAAACTACAAGACCGGCTACCGATGCGCCGCGTATAGCCGTGGCCGGCTCGGGACCCTCGGGACTATCTTTCGCCGGCGCTATGGCCGCTCTGGGATACCGAGTTACAGTCTTTGAGGCGCTACACGAAATAGGCGGCGTACTCAAATACGGCATCCCCGAATTCCGCCTTCCCAACGAAATCGTCGACTACGAAATAGACAACCTCCGGGCCGCCGGAGTCGAATTCCACAAAAACACCGTCATAGGCAAAACCCTAAGCTACGACGACCTCAAGGCTCAAGGCTTCGTCGGACTCTTTGTGGCCAGCGGCGCCGGATTGCCTCGCTTCATGGGCATACCCGGCGAGAACCTCATCGGCATCATGTCCTCCAACGAATACCTCACGCGCATCAATCTCATGGGAGCCGGTCGTCCCGGATATGCCACCCCCGTACGACACGGACACACCGTAGCAGTCATCGGCGGCGGCAATACGGCCATGGACTCGGTGCGCACAGCCCTGCGCATGGGCGCCAAACGCGCTGTTATTGTCTACCGCCGAGGTCTCGAAGAAATGCCCGCACGCGTCGAGGAAATACACCATGCCCGACAGGAAGGTGTCGAATTCATGACCCTGCACAATCCCGTGGAATATCGCGGCGATGAGCACGGCCAAGTCACCTCTATGGTACTGCAGCCTATGCGACTCGGCCTGCCCGATGCCGGCGGACGCCGCAGCCCCGAGCCGGACACAGACAAGCCACTCGTCGAAATGCCCGTGGACGAGGTCATTGTAAGCGTCGGCGTTTCGCCCAACCCTCTGATTCCGCACAGCATACCGGCATTGGATACCACACGCCGTGGAACCATAGCTGTAGGTGCCAACAGCGGCGAAGACGGCAACGACGGACTTCAGTCATCGATACCTACCATCTTTGCCGGCGGCGACATCGTGCGCGGCGGCGCAACGGTTATCCTCGCCATGGGCGACGGACGACGCGCAGCGGCACAAATGCACGCGTATCTGACTGCAGACAAGGCATAATATCCTGATTAATAGACACACAAAGGCGGTGACGTTTGAAAAAGCGCCACCGCCTTTATGTTAATTTATGTTATTTTTTAGTACTATGTATTGCAAGGTATTATACAAATGCCTAATTTTGCATCGTCATAATATATTTAAACACTCCACACTCATGGCAACAAGCACAGACAACATGAAGGCGCAGATGCGCAAAGGCATGCTGGAATATAGCATACTCCTGTTGCTGCAAGGTGGCGACGCATACGCCGGCGAGATAATCCAAGGTCTCAAAGACGCGCACCTCATAGTAGTCGAAGGTACCTTGTATCCACTGCTGACGCGTCTGAAAAACGATGACATCCTCACCTACCGCTGGGAAGAATCACCTTCGGGGCCACCACGCAAATATTACACTCTAACCGACCGGGGACGCGATATATTGGCAGCACTCACTACCGCATGGTCGGAAATAGCAACATCCATCGAAATCCTTAGAAGCAAAAACATATGAAAAAGTCATTCTCAGTAAACATAGACGGTCGTATCTTCAATATAGATGAGGACGCATACGACCTGCTTCAATCCTACCTCAAGCAACTGGGCACAGCCTTTGGTAATGGGGACGACTCGGACGAAATAGTCAGCGATATCGAAGCTCGCGTGTCCGAACATTTGGCCGAAATGTGTCCCACATCAGTGGTCAGCATCCGCGACATCAACTCCGTCATCGACATCATCGGCCGCCCCGAGCAAATAGGCGCTGAGGCTGCCGCGACATCTGACACAGAGGATGCGGAGAACACTCCGCCATCTACACCTCCACCCTTCCCTTCCCAGGCACAGGCACGCGAAAGCCGCAAGCTGTTCCGCGATGTCGAAGACTGCGTATTCGGCGGCGTGCTTTCCGGACTTGCCAAATACAACGGATGGAGTGCCACCACAGTACGCCTATGCGCCGTCATAATTGCGCTGCTCACCACCGTATGGCCATGCGTACTGGCGTATATCATTGCCTGGATAATAATACCACCGGCTCAGACAGCCGAACAAAAGTTGCGTATGGTCGGGATGCCGGTCACCGCCGCCACCATCGGTCAAACCGTGCGTGATACGGCCAACCGCGCCGCCAAGGGTATCAACAATTCTTTCTTTTCGATACTCGGGCGCGCCATCGCAGCATTTGCCGGATTTATTGCCGGAAGCATCGGTATCGGATGCGCCATTGCTGCCGTATGCGCTCTGTTTCTTATGATTATGGGTGTCTTCACCTCGCCCGAATGGGTGTTGTCTAATTTTGACATCAACTTCGGGGGAAAAGCTATAGGCAACGAATACATCGCCGGTATGGCTATTCTTTCGGTTCTACTTGCCATCATCATTCCCTGCTTTCTGGTCGTTTGGGGTGCCTGCGTGGCACTATTCAAAGTCAAAGGCCCTTCGCGTACCTCCATCATCACGCTGTGCATCGTCGAATTTATCCTAATTGTCGCCGCCATCCTGATGTTCAATTACCTTGATGCAGTACACACCGCGCATTGCATCGAATACAATCGTGGCATTATGGAGACCGTTACCGTCACCGATTCTATTCCGACAGACACCGTAGCCACCGCAGCACAGACGGCCACAGACGCCACGACACACACATCAGCGCACGCCGCAGCCACCTCCGCACACGCAGCCACCTCGTCCGCCGCTGTCGGTACCGTTCTGAGCAGCGTGGCCATCACCACAGCACTTTTTTTCGCAATCTGACAATATTATCGACCTTATACACACAATATTACGACATCCAACGAGGAGGACGCCAACCGACGTCCTACTCTGTTTTTGCGCTCGGTATACCCGTTTTTCTGCCTCATACTCACAATTCGCCGAACAAATTGCTCACATTTCACTGAACAAATCACTCACAATTCGCTGAACAAAAGGCTCACAATTCACTGAAAATTCCCGGAAAAATTTGATTTACAAGATAAAAAAGCATAACTTTGCACACATAAAACAGAAATGATATGACGAAGTATAAGCCGCGTATAGCAGACAAGATTTTGGAGCGCAAAGTCCGAGGGAAAGGAGCTGTGCTCATCGAAGGACCAAAATGGTGTGGCAAAACGACCACAGCCAAGCAGTTAGCTAAAAGTGTCCTCGATTTGGGCAATTCGGCCGTATTGTCGCAAAGCGCACAAATGATTGAATTGGAGCCTAAAGAATTGCTCGAAGGCAAAACGCCAAGGCTTATAGACGAATGGCAAGCCCTGCCCCCGATATGGGACTGCATTCGCAACGAGGTAGACCTTCGTAACGAACCGTCACAATTCATCCTGACAGGTTCGTCCGTATTGCCCGAAGCATACGAAACGGTTCACAGCGGCACGGGGCGCTTTTCGCACCTCAAAATGCGTCCTATGAGCTTGTACGAATCCGGTGAATCCAATGGTTCCATAAGCCTTAAAAGCCTTTTCGAAAAAAGCAATTTTGACGTCAAGCAAAACGGCCTCGGATTGGACGATATTGCATATCTAACCTGTCGCGGGGGCTGGCCCTGGGCTACAATCATATCTTCTGATGTATCTCTCGATCAAGCGATTGACTACTACGATTCAGTGGTAAATTACGATATTAAACGAGTGGATAATGTAAGACGCAACACCGAGCGTGCGCACTTGCTACTGCGCTCATACGCCCGTAATATTTCGCAGCAAGTGCCGATAACAACTATCCGAAAGGATATGATTGCAAATGACACCGGCACCTTGGACGAAAACACCATTATGGACTATGTCAAGGCATTAAAAAAGCTATATGTCATCGAAGATCTCGAAGCATGGAATCCCAACATCAGGAGCAAAGCTGCAATCCGCACGAGTGACACCCGACATTTTGTAGACCCAAGCATCGGCACTGCGGCACTCGGTCTTGGGCCTAATGACTTAATCAATGATTTACAAACCTTCGGGCTGTTTTTTGAGGACCTTGTAGTACGCGACATGCGCATTTATGCGGAGGCTTTGGACGGCAAGTTGTACCATTATAGGGATAGTAGCGGCTTAGAATGTGACGCTGTGATACATCTTCGCAACGGCAGATATGCATTACTCGAAGTAAAATTAGGTGGCAGCGAACGAATCGAGGAAGGAGCTTGCAGCCTGAAAGCCCTTGCAGATAAAATTGATACAGACAAGATGCCCACGCCATCGTTTTTGGCCGTTATCATCGGAGTGGGCAAATACGCATACCAACGTAAAGACGGAGTATACGTTATCCCTATCGGCTGCCTCAAAGATTAACTTGCGATTAGGCTTAGGCTCTTTTGTTCACATTTCACTGAATAAATCACTCACAATTCACTGAACAAAAGGCTCACAATTCACTGAGCTTACAGCCAACAGATTATTTTTAAGTGTATTACAGCAAGTGATTATCGGACTACAGTAACATCAAAAGGCCATACTGAAATTGAGACATACCGAGTGCGTCTTATACTTCGGATTATAATCCGTAAAGCCTTGGGGATTGCCGTCGAAGAGCTTGAAACTCGAGTACGAATAGGTCAGCGAAAGTCCGAAGCGGTCAAAATTCATCAATAAGCCGCCTTCGGCTCGCCAATACGCCCAGTCCGAGTTGTGACTACCGATGGCCGGAGGAGCTATTGTCAGACCCGGCATAAAAACCAAGCGGAAATCGCCGCCGATGCTCGGAATGCGAAAAAGTGTGGGCGTGCGCAGTATCACCGAAGGTTTGAAAACAAAACGAGTACAGTATTCGTCCGGGTCATGCGTATCATAATAGTCCGCGCCCCAAGCATAAAATGGTCTAACTTCGCCGGCAAAGCCTATGGAGGCGGCTACGCCGGTGTATGGTGTCGACATCCATGCAATGCCGAAATGCGCTTACCATCCGTCCGTATTCAGCCCCATCTGCATATAGCCTCGCCAATGGTAGGGACGTGTTTCGTCCTGAGCGCGACACTCATCAACAAAGAGCATAATCAACGCTACCACAACGACATACTTCCAAGTATAGGCTATATTCCAAGACTTTTTCATATCTTTGTACACTGGTCGGTGATGCAAATTTACGGTTTTTTCGGTATTCGGATGCAAGATTGCGCCCGATACTGGATTTACACGTCAGAAAAGCTTAATACCAACCGACATAAAGCAATTACGAATATGAACAAGTTCAAATATCTTACATTTGCCATCGCGATGGCTCTGCCCTTTGGGCTTCAATCCTGTTTAAACGACGACGATGACATCCGCGACCGCCCCACGGCACTGGTCACCGTGGTGCCGCAAGACGGAGGAAGCTTTGTCATGAATCTCGATGATGCCACCGTACTTATTCCCACCAATATGAGCCGGTCACCCTACGGCGACAAGGAAGTGCGTGCGCTTGTCAACTACATAGACGAAGACAGCCGAGCCACCGAACGACGAGTCAAAGTGGTATGGATAGACAGCATACGCACCAAGATGCCCGAAAAAACCTTGGGCAGTGCAGCCGCTGATGACGAAAAATACGGCAAAGACCCTGTCGAGATAGTGCGCGACTGGGTGACTGTGGCCGAAGACGGATACCTGACACTGCGTTTCCGCACCATCTGGGGCAAACGAGGCATCAAGCACTCTCTCAACCTCGTAACCGACACCGATGCCAAAGATCCTTACGTGCTCGAGCTAAGACACAACGCGCACAAAGACGTAGACGGCGTGATGGGCGATGCACTCATTGCCTTCAACCTCAACGGACTGGACTTCGGGGACAAGGGCACGGCAAAATTCACACTGAAATGGATGTCATTCTCCGGCAGCAAGTCCGCCACTTTCGAGCTGAAAAAGAGAACAACATCCTCCACACCCAAAGGCATGGCTTATAGTTTATATGTAGAGTAATATTCATTAGCTCATCCGAGACGAACGGTTGGGCGGGTCGCGAAAATTCCGCGACCCGCTCTCACCGTCAAAAGCGAGACTTAACTTCGACTTTACCTCCAATATGCCCGGCAGCGGCACAACACCCGACAACGAACAGCAAATGGCTCTGCGCCTGCATCAAGGCGACCGCGCGGCTTTGCGTGCGGTTTACGATGCATATGCACGCTACCTTACTGCCGTATGCACCCGTTACATTGCCGATGACGATGATGTCAAAGACGTACTCCAAGAGGCATTTATTCGCATTTACGATGCAGCCGGGTCGTTTGAGTACCGCGGCAGCGGATCGTTCAAAGGCTGGCTGACGCGCATCGTGGTCAATCAGGCACTCAAGCACCTACGCGACAGCAAGACCGTATTTGTCCCGCTGTCACCCCAACAGGAAAACCTTGCAGACGAAGACCCGGACACGGAACAAGTCCCGGCCGCAGTGATACACAAGATGATACGCGAGTTGCCGGACGGGTATAGGGCCGTGTTCAACCTTTATGTCCTCGAACAACGGTCGCATAAGGAAATAGCCGCACTGCTCGGCATCTCCGAAAGCACCTCCGCCTCACAATTGCACCGAGCCAAAGCCTTGCTCGCTTCCAAAATCAACAAATACCGAACCGCACAAAATTCCGTCTCATGAAAGAAGACCGGCTCAAAGACATACGCGACAAAATGTCCGATTACGAAGCCGAGGTGCCACAAGATTTGTGGTCCGCTATCGATTCGGCTGTCGGGCGCAGACAACAGAAGAAGCTATGGATACGCGCAGGACGTTATGCAGCGGCCGCCGTTGTAGTAGCGACCATCGGCCTCGGCATATATATCTTACAACCGGACAGCTCCTTGGTTGTACATAGCGAAAGCAATCCAAACACTCGAGCACAGGCATCCGCGAACAATGCACCTGCCGTCACGAGTGACGATGCCGACCCGGGTAATAATTCGGCGGCCGAAATACGAGCTTCGGAGTTCGAACATACACCATATGCAACCCTTGCCGAGGCAAAACCGGTAATTGTCGAGGGCGTCGAGGGTACATCGTCGATGCAAATCAAATCCGACGGCGACAGCCTGAATGTGCATCCCGTCGACTCAAATGAATCCGCTTCCGAGTCTTTTACGCACTCACTACCGCCCATAAGGCACGAGGTAAAGCAAGACAAGACTGTCACCTACAACAGCCGACAGCGCGATAGGCAACAACAGCAAGAGGCTTATGACTCAGGTCGTCTGGCCGCATCCATATACACCACAGCCGGCACAGGCGGCACGTCTATGCAACGATATACATCTTTCGGTCTGATGGGTATTGACCCGGGTGATGCCAATTGGAAGGATGATCCATATATGGGGATGCTCGTAACGAATAAAGGCCATCTTGCCGACCGCCGCGTACGCCATCGCCTGCCGGTTCATGCCGGAGCTTCCATAGCCTACCGCATCAATGACCGGGTGTCAGTAGAGACCGGCATTGCATACTCATACCTCTCAGCCGACATTCACGAAGGCAGCGACTCGTATTATTTTGCCGGAGAACAAAGCCTGCATTATGTAGGCATTCCCGTGGGCGTGCGCATACGTGCCATGTCGTGGAAAAATTTCGATATATATGTCGGCGCCGGATTCGAGGCCGACAAATGCGTATCGGGAACGCTAAAAAAATCTTATGTCATCAACGGCCAAACGCGCGATGACGGGCACGAAAGCATCAGCATCCGCCCGTTGCAATGGTCAGTAAACGCCGGCGCCGGAGTGCAATACAACATCTCGTCGATGGTGGGCATATACGCCGAACCGGGTCTAAGTTACTACTTTGACAATGGCTCGAACATCGAAACCATATACAGCGAAAAGCCTTTGAATTTCAACCTCAACATCGGACTGCGTGTCAGCTTCGGCAGCCGATAACCGCCAAAAATAGTATAACCTGTATAGCCAACATCTAAAAGCGAGATTTTCGTCTTTGATAATGCCGCGAGGCCCTGTTTTCGTGAAATCATGCCTTGCGCTTGATATTTTTAGCGGGCAGGGCGGAGGAGAAAGGGCAGCGGGTCGCGGAGGCGGAAAGGCGGATTGGCTCGCATGCGCTTGAGGGCGGCCACAGCCTGAGCCTGATCATCATAGTCCTGAGCCACGACATAATAGTACGGCTCGGCGGTTTGCACCACAAAGGCGTCCGTATAGCCCATATCACGCAGGCGTTGGCGCATGGAATTGGCGTTAAACAGCTGCTTGAATTGCCCTATAATGAGATTATAGGTCTTGAGCTTGTTCGGCACGCTGTCGCCCGGGGTGATGAACACGCGTTGGATGCGTGTGGCCACGGTATCGCCGCCGACAATTGACTCGGAGACACGCATATCGCGGCGATAGCGTCCGTAGATGGTTTGTTCAAATTCGAGGTGCGTGGTATCCTGCGCCGTCATTGTACGCTCATAGGCGGTGCGGTAGTTCTTCTCGGTGGTTTTGCACGAGGTTATAAGTATCGTGACCAAAGCGGTTATGGCCAATATGCCGTACAGTTTCATTTATCCTATTCGTTGTTGATGTTCGGTATTTCTCAGATGATTTTCTTGCCTAATTCGATGACCTGCAAGTCGCGGATGTCGATGCCATCGATAGTGAGGCGTACCAGTGTACGTACCTGCTGCCATCCCTGCGTACCTGCTGCGCCGGGATTGATATGCAGCACCCCGAGGCTTTTGTCATACATCACGCGTAAGATGTGGCTATGGCCGTCCACCATCAGTTGCGGACGCGTGCGACGCAGCAGCGCATACATCCCGGATGTATAGTGTCCCGGATACCCGCCGATATGGGTAAGCACCACGTGTACGCCTTCCACCTCGAATTGCAGCAACTCGGGGCAAACGCGTGCCACATCGCCATGGTCGATATTGCCGCGTACGGCACGCACCATCGGGCCTATGGCTTGCAGCCGCAGCAACAGGTCAATGTCGCCGATGTCCCCGGCGTGCCAAATCTCATCGCAGTCCTTGAAATGGACGGCGTAACGGTCATCCCACGTGCTATGCGTGTCCGACAAAATGCCTATACGTTTCATCCCTGATATTGTTATATTTACGGCTACGGCGACCGTCGGCATTTGTCTGCCGCCCCGGCCGCCGTAGCCATTTTGGTGCTGCTATATCCGTGCAATTTGATGCCGAAGCATCAATCGCTTTATTTCATCTTCTTTGCCGTAGCGGCAGGCACCGCATCGCGATGCACGTAGATGCCTATGGTCTTGGCCAGGAAGAACGGCTCGCTTACGTAGATGTATCCGCCGTATACCTGATTGGTATCCCACGAATTCTTAACTTTGTAGTAGCGATTGCCGTCTTGGTCGGTAGCTATGCCAACGATTTCCATGCCGTGGTCGTCGGTAGTCTCCTGACTGTCAAACATATCCTGACGAGACTCCTGTGTCACGGTGATTTCTTCCACCGGGCCTTCGAAGTTATATTTATCATTTTGGCGTTCTTTGTCGCTGAGTGTCACCCAGCGCGACAACTCGGTACCATCCATATCGCCTTCGGTCTTGCCCTTAGGCATCAGAGCCACGCCCTTGGCCCACTTGAAGCCGCCTTCGCTGACATCGGCTGCCCAAGCCACGGGGAAGCCCTTGGCGATGGCATTGTCCACCACAGCCTTCATCTCATCCATAGGCACGTTAAAGTACCGTCCGGCAAGCCAGTTGTCGGGCACTTCGAGCGTAAATTCCTCGTAGAAAGGATGATGCGTAAACGACGATATGGTTACATAGTCATCGATACGTATAGGCAGACTTGCGGCATAGCTTTGCGGCGTGTACTTCTTGCCGCGATAGGTGAAAGTCTCGGGCAGTTTGCCAAGATAGGCATCCAGCACACCGCGCACGGCCGTGCGCCATGCCTTCGAAATCTTCTTATTGGGCTTCTTGACCACGACTTTTAGCATCGCGGCAAGCATCCCGTCCAGTTCGCCGTGGACGTGCTTATCCTCGCCGTACTGCAGGCCGGAATACACTTCCTCGGGTACGACGCCGTATTTTTTCCAGACGTAGGGCACGTCCAGCAACGACCCGCCGGGGGCAAAGTTCACCTCGCCGTAATTGCGTACAAAGCGCTCACACTTTTCATCATACGTGTGCCATACGGTGAACATCTCGCTCAGGTCCAGCGAATCGCCTCCCTGTCGCAGAATCTCGTCCTCGAAGAACGAAGTGCCGGCAAAACACCAGCATGTCCCCGATTTGTTCTGGTCCTTGACGCTCGTGGTCTTGACCGTGTATACGTCCGTGAATTTGAAGCCCTTGATACTGTCAGTGGCCACGCTGTCCGCGTCTGTCGCGGCATACAGCGGCAACATCGCCAGCAGTGCCGCCCCTGTGAGGATTGTCTTTATCATTGCTATTATCAGTATTTTATGGCGCAGGCCCTACGACCATCACCAATTGTTATAATTCCTTTTACGTTATGCCCCCAAAATTACGCATTTTTCTCCAATACCGCAAATACCAAATCCATCACACATCACGCCATCATTCGCTAATCGTAATTCATAAACCATTACACACATCAGGTGCGGACACCGACGACAACCATCGTCAATATCCGCACACTTCAAATAAATATAATAAGTGAATCAGCTCCTGTTTTTACAGGCTCAATCCGTTAGATTTTCAGCTTCTTGCGGTTCTGCGGCGACACAAGGATGTAGACGCCGTGGGGCAGCACATCGGCAGTGACTTCTTCCTCGCGCATACCGCCGCCCACGCGCACGCCTTGCAGGTTGTACACCTCGTAGACCGCGTTCTGCGAATCCACGCTTACATCGTCCACGCCGTTATACCCTAATATATTCAAGAATTCCTTCCATTGGTCAGCAGTCTTGTACTTATTGATAGATTCTTCCGGGACAAGCAACTGACAAGATGTTTTATCGACTTTTTCAAATACACCTTCGCAACAGGTGGGCGGTTCAACGGCCAGAGAGACCAGCTTTGTCAGCCGGGAGCAGTTGTAGAAGGCGTATTTGCCGATGTAAGTGACGGAATTGCCGATAGTCACGGAAGTGAGCCCGGAGCAGCTGGAGAAGGCGCAATCGCCGATTGAAGTGACGGAGTTGGGGATGGACACGGAAGTGAGGCCTGAGCAGCCGTAGAAGGCGCGGTAGCCGATTGAAGTGACGGAATTGGGGATAGTCACGGAAGTAAGGCCGGAGCAGCTGGAGAAGGCGTAGTCGCCGATTGAAGTGACTGAATATGTTGCTCCGCTGTAAGTTATAGATTCAGGGATGATAATGTTACCTACATATTTGTTGTTTGTGGTATATGTCACACTTGCTGTTTTGTCGGTTGTATTTAAATCATAGGCAATTCCGCCAATTGTGCAGTCGTAGGCGAGGGAGGAGAAGGAGGAGAAGAGCAATAGGATGAGCAGGAGCGCCGGTCGGATGATTGGGCGGTTAAGGGAAAAGGGTATTGGAGTCGTGGGGTCGGCTTGGGATGCGGGATATTGCATCGCCGAGATCTCGGCTTGTGCCGATTTTTCATTTTTGAGGGGTGTGAGTAGTGCCATAATGCCACTTTGGGGTTTTGGCCCGGACGACGTACTTTCCGGATGTTTGTAAGCAGAAAAGCGTGGACGTCATCATCGTTTGCTCCTCCGACCATCCGGGCATGTGGCATTGCCCAATCCATTCAGACGAGCAACGCAGAAGCCCACGCTTGTTTATGTAATTGATGCCATAGCTGTTTGCTTGCACGAACAGATAAGTATCGGTCATTACATAACCCAAAGGACATCTATCGTCGCTATTGTCTCAGAATGGATTTCAGAAATTGCCACATTTCGGACAATCTAAGACAAAGCGCGGATAAACGCTTTCAAAAAAAATGTCTGCCGACCCACCCGCATTGCCCGTGACCGGGCTTCTGCGGAGCGGTCTGCATGGCAAAGTTACACATTTATTTGCATTTGGCAAACATTCTCATAAAAAAGTCACGCCCTAATTCACGCACATTATCGATTACATCGAAAGACTCACCGTATTTTGGCTGAGGTGTTTTCGGCTTATAACGGGCGTGTATTGCCGTTGTCTGCAAAAATGCGTAACTTTGCGGCGTAATAGGCTCTTTCGGGAGCCGCGATACAGCAATTTTATAGACAAAGGCTACTTTACAGACAGATAAAGGCTACTTTATAGACAAAGGCTACGGGAAACCGAGGCCACAGACACACAATGGCACAAAAGACTTCCATACCTAAGGGCACCCGCGATTTCAATACTGCGGAGATGGCTCGTCGCAATTATATTTTCGACACAATACGCTCGGTATTTGCACTTTACGGCTTCCGTCCTATCGAGACGCCGGCTATGGAGAACCTCTCCACCCTTATGGGCAAGTATGGCGAGGAGGGCGACAAATTACTCTTCAAGATTCTCAATTCGGGCGAATGGACACGCGGCCTCGAGGGCAAGGACCTCGCCGCCGAGAGCATCGGCCACCTGACCTCGGCTGTGGCCGAGAAGGGTCTGCGCTACGACCTGACCGTGCCCTTCGCACGCTTCGTGGTGATGCACCGCGCCGAGCTGTCTATGCCTTTTAAGCGCTGCCAGATACAGCCTGTATGGCGTGCCGACCGTCCGCAGAAGGGCCGCTATCGCGAGTTCTACCAGTGCGACGCCGATGTCGTAGGTACCGACTCGCTGCTATGCGAAGTCGAGCTGCTGCAGCTTATCGACGAGGTATTTGCACGTCTGGGCATTCGCGTAGCCATCAAGCTGAACAACCGTAAGGTCCTGGCCGGTATCGCCGAACTTATCGGTGCGCCCGAGCGCATCGTGGACATCACCGTAGCCATAGACAAATTGGACAAAATCGGACGCGAGAACGTCAATGCCGAGCTCATAGAGCGCGGTCTGTCACCCGAAGCCGTCGATGCGCTACAGCCGATATTGGACATCTCCGGCACTACGGACGAGCGTATGGCTCGCCTTCAAGAGCTTCTGGTCGGCAGCGAAACCGGCGCCAAGGGCGTCGAGGAACTGCGCACGGTCATCGACGGGACGCGTAACCTCGGATTGCGCGCTACTCTCGACTTGGATGTCTCGCTGGCTCGCGGCCTCAACTACTACACCGGCACCATCATCGAAGTCAAGGCCTTGGATACGCCCATAGGCAGTATCACCGGCGGCGGACGCTACGACAACCTCACGGGCGTATTCGGCGCTCCCGGTCTCAGTGGCGTGGGTATCAGCTTCGGCGCCGACCGCATCTATGACGTCATGACCACGCTCAACTTGTTCCCCGAAGGCACAGACAGCGGTGCACAAGTGATGTTTGCCAACCTTGGGGTTGACGAAGCGGCTGCCGCCCTGCGTCTGGCAGCCGCCCTGCGTCGCCAAGGCATTGCCGTCGAAGTATATCCCGACGCCGCCAAGATGAAAAAGCAAATGGCATGGGCCGATGCGGCCGCCGTGCCCTACGTGGCCATCATCGGCAGCAACGAGCTGGCCGCCGGAACTGTCACTCTGCGCAATATGCGCTCCGGAGACCAATCGACAGTCAGCGCCGCCGACATCGACGTATTGGCCGCAACTATCAAAGCATAATACACCTACACATCATATCACAATGAAGAAATTTCTCATCATCATAGCTTTGGCCGCCGTCACCATGGCCGCCCACGCACAATTCCGCTGGAGCGCTGTCGCCGGTGCCAATTACACGAATCTGAAATTCAAGCAGGACATTGTGTCTGTCACCAAAGGCGTGGGCTACGGCGCCGGTATCGTGGGCGAAATGATGTTCCCCGGCATAGGCTTCGGACTCGACTTCGGACTGATGTACGAGCAGCAAAACGCCAAAATCAACCTCGGCGAAAAGAAAATATGGTCGTCTCTCGGTCTGGGCAAAGAGACCGCGATGATGCACAACATCCACATTCCCTTGCATCTGCGCTTCAAGTACACACGGCTCAACGGATTCGAGGAAAAACTGGCGCCGCTGGCATACTTCGGTCCCGAGTTCAACATCCAGGCGGCACACGCCGGCGGCGATGCCTTCAAATACTCGGGCGGCGACCTTTCGCTGGCCGTGGGCGTGGGCGTCGAAATATTCCGTTGCTGGCAAGTCATAGGAGGATACACCTGGGGCATGACCTACGCCCTTAAGACCAAGCTGCTTGAGGATTTCAGCGCCAAGACACGCGGCTGGACGCTCCGCGTGGCATATTTCTTCTAAAGCGACAGTATTGGCTGTCGTTCAAGCAGGGCTGCAATGTCTTTATGCCAAGTACATCACCGTACGAAGACCCGATCCGATAGACATCACAATCAATAAAAGCAAGCCGCCACGAAATACGTTCTCCGTGGCGGCTTGCTTTTATATGCCGTTATGCGGCTACATTCCTACTCGACTACGCGGCCCATTTGGATGACGCCGGTGAGGTTGAGGTCGGCATCAAACATCATGATGTCGGCATCCTTGCCCGGAGCAAGCGAGCCCTTGCGGTCGTACACGCCCATGATGCGTGCCGGGGTCTCGGAAGCCATACGCGACACATCTTCCAACGGTATTCCGGCCTGCTGCACCGCCGTGCGCACCAGACGGTCCATGGTAGCGATACTGCCGGCAATGGCGCTATGGTCAGCCAGCATGCACACACCGTTTTCGATAATCACGCGCGGATCAAAGGCCGTCTTGCTGTCCGAAGCGGCACAGGCCAAGGCGTCCGTAATCAGGGCGGTGCGCTCTACGCCTTTTTGCTTCCAAATCAAACGCAGCATCATCGACGGAACATGTATACCATCGGCTATCATTTCGACGGTGATGCCATCGATAAGGTATACAGACTCGACAGTACCCTCGTGCTTGTACGGACCTTCTTTGTGGTTGCCGGTCATAGCATTATAGAAGTGGGTGGCGTGCGTAAAGCCGGCGCGATAACCCTTCTCGACATCCTTATACGTAGCGGCGGTATGCCCCAGCGATGCCAGTATGCCTTTGCTGCGCAAATAGGTGGCAAACTCTTCAGTTCCGGGCAACTCAGGAGCTGCATCCCAGCGACGTATCGATGTAAAATCCTCGATGATGGGCTTGTACTCCTCCGGCGTCGGGACCTTGATATTCTCGGGCAACTGTCCGCCGGCCATCTTGGGATTAAAGTACGGGCCCTCGAGGTGCAGACCGAGCACACCGCTCATAGGGTCAGCCATGAGTTTTTGGCACGTGGCAGCAGCCTCACGTATCATAGGAACCGTCGACGAGGACAACGTCGGGAATATGGACGTCGTACCATGACGACGATGGGCTTCCACAGCCGTCACAAAGGCGTCTTCGGTACATTCCATAAAGTCACGGCCTCCGCCGCCATGCACGTGTATGTCTATGCCGCCGGGGAGGACGTAGTTGCCACGGGCATCGATGACCTTGTCCACGCCATCGATGTGGCGACTATGATTGAGTATTGACTTGATACGGGTGCCTTCGATGAGGACACTGCCGCCTTCGACCCACCCCATGGGAGTGAGCACGCGGCCGTTAATAATCTGTGTAGTCATATCGTTTATTGTTTATCTGTATTTCTCAAGCGGTGAGACAAAGGTACAAAATCTTCGCCGAACAGACAAAGGCGATAGGCCTGTCATCCCGTGGAGTGCGCATCGGCTCGTCACCCGATTTTCGCTCAAGTCGTCAAGTATCTGCACCAATGTAGTTTTTTGCATAAAAAAGCGCCGGGACAATACATCCCGGCACCAAGCTCTAATTTTATGTCCCATGCCTTAGGGCACAAGATTGTATTTTCTGAATACTTTCTGAATCTTTTCGAGACCGGTAGTGACCTGTTCCTTGGTATGCGTGGCCATCAGAGAGAAGCGGATAAGCGTATCCTGTGGTGCGACGGCGGGCGAAACCACCGGATTGACAAACACACCCTCTTCGAGAAGGTCATGAGTGATGGCAAAAGTCTTAAAATCATCACGAATGAACAGAGGTATAATCGGCGTAGACGTATTGCCGATTTCGAAGCCCATGCTACGGAATCCTTCAAGGGCATAGTTGGTGAGATCCCAGAGATGCTGCTGACGCTCGGGCTCGGCAATCATGATATCTATAGCCTTGAGTGCGGCAGCGGTGCTGGCCGGAGTGATGCTGGCAGTGAAGATGTAGCTGCGGCTGTGGTGGCGCAGGAAGTTGGTTACTTCCTTGTCCGTGGCAATAAAACCACCGAGACTGGCAAAGCTCTTGGAGAACGTGCCCATAATCAGGTCTACATCCTTTGTCAAGCCGAAATGGTTGACCGTGCCGCGGCCACCTTCGCCAAAGACGCCTATGCTGTGCGCCTCATCAACCATGACGCTGGCATCATACTTCTTGGCCAAGCGCACGATTTCCGGTATATTGGCCACATCGCCTTCCATGGAAAACACACCGTCAGTAACGATGAGTTTCACCTTGTCGGGTTCGCAGCGTTGCAGTTGCTTCTCCAACGATGCCATGTCATTGTGCTTGTACTTGAGCTGCTGCGAAAATGACAGGCGACGTCCCTCAATGATAGAAGCGTGATCCTGTTCGTCCCACAATATATAGTCTTCACGACCGGTGACACACGATACGACACCGAGGTTGACACCAAATCCGGTGGAGTAAATCATCACGTCCTCCTTGCCTATATATTCGGCAAGGCGTTGCTCCAGCTTTTTGTGCAGGTCGAGCGTACCATTGAGGAATGGAGAGCCGGCACATCCGGTTCCATATTTACGTATTGCTTCGATTGCGGCTTCCTTGATTCGTGGATCGTTGACGAGCCCGCTATAGCAGTTGCTGCCGAACATCAAGACTTTCTTGCCGTCAATGATGACTTCGGGATCCTGTTCTGAGGATATTGCGCGAAAATAGGGATAGACGCCGGCGGCCTTGGCCTCTTGCGGCGCCGTGTATTTGGCTAATTTTGCCTGTAATAACTTCATAGTTTATGTGATAATGTTATCGACGTTTAATAAACTATCTGATTGTCGTTAGCGACCAATCAGGCTGCAAAGGTACAAAAAAATATCGAAAGGCGTGTAAAAAAGTTTGGACCAACGCCGAAAAAACTTCCAAAGGGCACAAATTCTTTTCCTCACAGTCCTCGGAGCACTTTTAGAACATCAGCGCGACCCATTTCACATTAAACTTTTCTTTCCCGCACGCATTCGACATTGCACAGACCACTAATAAAAGACGGGGGCGCGCCCCAGGCGCGTCCCCGTACAATGTAGTATTTGTCTTCGGCAGAGTCTCGGAAGACTCAGCTGTCAGATTCAGTGATTACTTAACGTATACCTTCTCTGCCTTATTACCCTGACGGCGGATATATACACCGGTCGTAAGGTTGTCGGCTGCTATGCGTACACCCTGCAGATTGTAGTACTCGACATCACCTTCGGCATCCTTGATGCTGATGACATCGGAGATGGCATCCTTGGATTCGCCTTCATATAAGAAGCGAGCGATACCCTGGTTATGTACGTTGACATAGAGACTGATATTGCCATTGAGGCTACCGCCGGCTTGGGCAATAACCGTCGAAGCAAACTGGGCGTTGTTGACTGAACCGAAACCTTCTTCGGGCAGGTTCATAATAGGAGCAGTAGCTTTGGCTATACCATCCGTAACATCGATGATGGCGATTTGGCCATTGCCGATATTGCCGGTCTTGTAGGTAATGGCGGCGATGTACTTCTTGTTGCCTACGTTGAAGGGAGCGAATGCTGTACCATAACGCGAGCCTCCGAGAGCTGCTGCCGGAAGTACTTCATCGGTAATCTTGCCGGAGGCGTCGAATTTGGCGACGTCGCCGTCTTTCTGTACCATCCAGAAGCTGCCATCAGCGTTGGGATAAATCTTGGAAGCACCACGACCGTCACTACCGTATTTGTAGGCTTCACCCTTGGCGTTCTTCAGTGCAATAGTATGGATATTGTTATCGCAGCTACCATTCTTGATCTCGAAGTATACAATCTCATTGGCACCTTCTTTGGTGAGCCATACACGGCCGTTGTTGAGCGTACCGCTGAATGCTATGGATCCACCGGTGATGATACCGGCTGCATCTTTCTGCACCAGTACACGAGGTGCGGCTGCATCGTTGTCCCAAATGTATACGCGGAGGTTTTGGGCGTCTGTTACGATGTTGGAGGCGATGAGTTTGCCATCGGCTACGGCGAGACCGCCGAGTTTACCGGTTACGCTGACGAGACCTTCCATAGAGAGCGTGCCCTTGTATGATGCATCTTCAGCATTGAGGATATTCACAGCAGGTGTTCCCCAGTTCTTGCTATTGAGGACATAGAGTTGGCTGCCGATAAGTGCGATATCACGGTTGGCTGACTGTTTGGCGTCAAACGTTGTCCAGCTCGGGGTGTTGTTCTTGTTGGTGGAGTAAATCCACTTGGTATGCATTCTGTCAGTATTGGAAGCGATGTCTTCCTTAACGACGATGGTGGCTTCGCCGGTACCGGTCAGTGCAACGGTGACATTGGCTGCGCCTTGGCTCGAAAGAGTCAGCGTGGCCTTGTGCGTTCCCTCTGCCGTGGGCTTGTAAGATACCGAAAGCTTGCCGGGGGTACCGAGCGAGGGAGCCGAGAGGCTGAACATGTTGGCGTTGGCACCGCTGAGCGTTGCGGTGATGGCGCCCTTGAGGTTGGAACCGCTGACGGTGAGTTCCTGTACGTCTGTCTGGCCTTGCTTAGCGCTGAAGCTCAAAGAGCTCTTGTCTACGGAAAGCATGGGTTCGGTGCTTTGGATAGGTTGGCCTTCGGTCTTGGGAGGCGTACCGTGCTTGTAGTAAGCCATACCGTGCGTGGTGGAGAGTACCCATGCTTCAAGCCAATTATTTCCATCGGTACGTACGATGATATCGCCAGTGGCGTTGGTGTTGCGGCTGGTGTCGCCGAGGCCGTTGCGCGGGAAGTCACCTACCTGCTGGATACGGGTGAAGTCACCCTTGAGGTCTTGAATCAGACGCATACGTGCGCCCTTGTAGTTCTTTTCAGGATCCATTGTTTCGGTACCCGGTAAGTATTCCTTGCCGTTGAACACGAGGTTGGCCGAATACTTCTGGCCGCCCCAGTAGAATTCGTGGTGGCACGAACCCCAGCTTTCGCCGGTGTCAACGAAGGTCTGACGGCAAGCCTTGCCATCTTTCTGAACTACATAGGTAGGATAGCTGTCTTTACCATCGATCCACCAGTTGCCGCCCATCGGATATGCACGGACGGTTGACTGGGTCGACAGGTTAGTTTTTCCGTCCTCACGATATACGGGAGTGTTCTTTGCCAATACGCAGTTGTTGTTCTGCATATGGTACTCGATGATACGGGTCTGTCCGTTTTCGTTACCAAAGGCAATCCAGTAATCGGTAGGATATGTGCCTACGATTTCCATACAGTCGCCCAGACGGCTTGCGCCCTGGAAGTCTGCGGTCTCAAGTACCAGCTTGGGCAGAGCGTTGTCCTTAGACCATTCGTAAATGCGGAGTTTCTGCCCGGATGCTGCAAGGTTGCAGGCAAGGATATGTCCGTTGATAGCCTTGACATCGCAGAGTGTCAGCGTACCGCCGGTTACGACTTCGCCCTTGTTGAGGTTGCCGAGGTCTGTGCCGGTCTGTGCATCGATAACCTTGATATCGCTGTGGTTGTATACGCAATAGAGCTTGCCGTCGTTGTAGCAGAAATTGCGAATCACCGAAGCGTCATAGCCCTTCGAGGACTTCTTGCCACTCTTTTCGGAAAGATTCCAACCTTCGGAGAGACTCAGCGGCGGAGCCTTGACCTCGGCTGTAATGATGACCTCTTTACGGAGGCTGCCGTTAGTCACTGCAATCAAGAACTTATAGTCATTGGCTGTACCACCTTCGCCATAAGAACCAACTTTGTCGGCATTGGCAAATGTAACAGTCACCGTTCCGCCTGTTTTGGGAAGCTCGGAAACATTAGTGGAGAAGCGACCGGGAGTTCTGGAGCCGATTTTAATGTTGCTCGAAAGGTTTTCGCCCTTAACCGTAAACGACAGAGTCGGCTTCTCACCTACAGAGCAGGTGAAGTGCAGGCTGGTAGTCGAAACGGTCAGCGTAGGATTGGTGGGCTGTGGCTGGGGAGTGGGAGTGGAGCCGCCACCGCCGCGTGGGTCGGGGCTGATGTTCATACCTTGAACGCCTTTACCAAAGTCATAGAAGCCATAGAGGTGGCCGTTGACCCAAGCCTTGAAACCGGACTTGTTGGTCTGATTAATCATATCCCATTCGGTGCGGTTGTCCACAAAGAGCGCCTCGGTGAGGATGGCCGGCACGTTGGCGCTACCGGTAATCACAGTCCAGCCGTTTTGCTTGACGCCGCGGTTGGTACGTCCGAGTTGCTGTACAAGTGTTGTCTGCACCTTATTGGCGAGGTTGCGAGAGTTGCCTCCGGACCAATAATACCAAGTTTCCGTGCCGTGTGCGCTGCCATTGAAGGCATTGAGGTGGATTGAGCAGAAGATATAGGGGTCGTAGCTTACAGACGCCGAACGGCGTGCCGACAAGGACACGTCGACGTTGGAGGAACGCGTCTTTCTTACTTGACAGCCTTGACTTTTAAGCCAAGACTCAACGCTGTTGGCGCATCGCAGTGCGAGTTCGGCTTCGTGGGGTGCGCTGGGGCCGGATGCTCCGGGGTCGCTGCCGCCGTGGCCGGGATCAAGCATGACTTTATAACTGTTCCAGCCGGCATTGGCGCTGAAAGGCGCGATCATTGCCATGGCAAGTATCGCGAGAAGTGTAGATATTTTCTTCATGGCAGTGTGTTATTTGAGATCGGCGACGTAAATCTGACCGTCGGTGTTAGACACAAAAGCAATCTTGTTCCCGTCGGGGGAGATGGAGGGATACATCTCGATGCGGTCGCGCGAATTGGTGAGGGCTTTCTCGGCGCCACCGTTGATATTGAGAATGTAGAGCTCGCCGGTGAGGTAGCTGTGACCGTTATCGGTGGTGCGCTCGTACACAATCTGGCTGTTGCCTACCCATTGGGGACGGAAGCCGATGCCGAGAACACGTTTGCCCGTGCCGTCGATATTGATGACAACAATATTGTCCATTTCATTGAACACGACTTTCTTGCCATCGGGCGAGAGCTGGGCGTTGAAGGAGGCGCCGCGGTTGAGCAGGCGCTTGTTGCCGTCAGCTGTCAGAACATAGAGGTTTTCGTAATCCTCTACAAATGACACTTCGGGCATGGGGTCGAGCGTCTGGACCTGCTTGGCCATGGTCATGGCCTGCATGGGCACTGCGGGAAGGCGGTTGGCAACAGCCTTGGCCTCGCAGATGACACTCTTCTTACCGGAGGGGGTGTAGCTCCATGCAGCCGGGGACATCAGCTCGAGGTCCTGCGACATGCGCACCCTGGTACCATTGGATACTTCGATGGCCCAAGCGGCGTGTACACGCTTGCTCGAACCGTCGGCTTCTGTAAGCCAACGGGTGTCGCGAACTAAGACTTCGCGGCTGTCGGCACTCCAACGGAAGCCGTAGCCTACGCCGGTGTCTGCCGAAACTTTTTTAACGTTTTTGCCGTTAGCCTGCATGACGTAGAGGCCGTCATAGCCTTCACCGGTGAAGGCTATCATGGCGCCGTCGGGAGACCATACGGGACTTTCGTAGCGCATGGAACGGTCAGCAGTCACTTTGGTGACATTGCTGATTTGGCCTGTCTTAAGTCCGGCTGCATACATCGTAGCCGAGCCAAGAATCATAGCCGCCAAGATAAGCTTGGTTTTCATACTGGTTAAGTTTGGGTAATTAGGTTATTAGGTGATATATGTGAATTGAATGTTTTTTCGGTGACACCGGTCTGTCTCATGGTCTGTCGCGCGAACGCCTCGGGACCTCGCGCGGTGTTTTCCACACAAACGGATGTCATTGCCACCATTACGAGCGGCAAACACGGTAGAGGGTGATGTACATGACTTAGATTTGAAGATACAAGGCCAGGTTCATCGTAGGTTCAGTCGCACGAAAACTTGCACACACAAGTATTCATATATAGTAGTGCATAGCACGCCTATACAACTGCAAAGTTAATAATTATTATTGATTCGAGCAACAAGTGCCTTACGTTTTTTTTTGATTTTTTCACCAAAAACCGACTAAGAGCCAGTTTCGCGCCTGTTTTTGCGGCACTCAACATTTTTTGTTTATTTTATCCGAAAGGCCGACCATCCCGACAGGCCTACGCATCATCCCGATTTGCGTTATCGCCACAATGTTCGACAATCTCGTCGCCACGCCGACTGTCGATGTTGTCACCCTTGGGTACGAGCATCGCACTGGCTTCCCAAAGTGCATAGACGGGCAGAAATACTATCATCAGCGTAAACAAGTCGCTGGTGGGGGTAATGATGGCACTGATTACAAGAATGACCACTATGGCATAGCGGCGCGAGCGGCTGAAAAAGCCTCGCTTGAGTATGCCCATACGCCCCAGCATCCACGCCAACAACGGCAGTTCGAAAAGCACACCCATGGCCAAGGTGAGCAAGTAGAAGGTGTCCATATAGGAGTCGAGCGTGATGGTATTGGTTATACGATCCGACAGACTGTATTGGGACAAAAAACGAAGAGCTAACGGAAAAACTATAAAATATCCCACGGCGCATCCGGCATAAAACATGGCGTTGCCCCACAAAAAAGCACGACGAGCACCACGCCGTTCGCGCTCATACAACCCCGGGCGCACAAAAGTCCACAGGAGATATATGACTATCGGAAAGCCTATTATGAACGCCAGCCACAACGAGGCGCTCATCTGTGTCATAAATTGGCTGGTAAGGTTGATACTGATCAAGTCGACATGAAATCCGGTGCTACCGAGGTCAGGCAACCAGTCACCGTCACCGCTGATAAACCCGAATAGTCTGTAAGTCACGAAATCCTGCGAACACGGCGCTGTGATGACGTGCTCGAAAATCCACCGCATACAGCAGAAAAGCACAATCACCAGCACAAGCAAAACGGCAAATATGCGCACAAGCACACCACGCAGTTCGGCCAAATGCTTCCAAAAAGACATCTCGCCGCTACGACGTTCCCGCATGTCGGCACTTTCGCGTTCGGACACTTCGAGCAACGTTTCGTTCAGTCTTTATCCGTGTAACGGTCGCGATAGCGGCCATCCCGGCGATCATCATCGCGGCGGTCACGGTCGTCGTAACGATCGTCACGGCGATCATCGGCTCTGTCATCTCGATAACGGTCATCATCGCGGCGGTCACGGTCGTCGTAGCGGTCGTCACGGCGGTCATCGGCTCTGTCATCTCGATAACGGTCATCATCGCGGCGATCATCAGCGCGACGTATCGGCTTGTTAATTTCCTCTTTGGCATCCTCAAGACCCTGCTTGAACTGATGGACGCCACGCCCCATATTCCGCATAATCTTAGGAAGACGTGCTGCGCCGAAAATAAGCAGAATAACAACGATTATAAATATCAATTGGGCACCGCGCATGCCGAGGAAAAGAGGTATCGTAGTAAGCATATCATCTGGATTTATAAATGTTAAGAATAGCGACACGACCCGGAGGTCCGTCACGTTGTAGCGCCAAAGTTAGTCATATTTTCCGAAAAATGACTAACTTTGCAGCTCCAAAAAACCAAAGACAAGGCAAAAAGAGTAATTTACAAACCAATAACTTCAGAATGAAAGCATACGTATTCCCCGGACAGGGGGCGCAATTTGTAGGTATGGGCAAGGACCTATACGACAATAATGCGCAGGTGCGCGAAACCATGGAGCGCGCCAACGAAATTTTGGGATTTCGCATCACCGACTTGATGTTTAGCGGCACAGATGAAGACCTTCGCCAAACCGCAGTCACCCAACCTGCTATCTTTATACACAGCGTAAGCCTTGCCCTCGCATTGGGCGAAGACTTCCGTCCCGATATGGTCGCCGGCCACTCGCTTGGCGAATTTTCAGCACTCGTGGCCGCCGGAGCAATGCGCTTCGAAGACGGACTGCGCCTCGTGGCCGCCCGCGCTCACGCAATGCAGGAAGCCTGCGAGCTCAACCCCTCGACCATGGCAGCCATCCTCGCACTGCCCGATGAGACTGTCGAAAACATCTGCAAAGAAGTCGAAGGCATAGTGGTTTGTGCCAACTACAACTGCCCCGGACAAATCGTAATCTCCGGCGAAAACGAAGCCATAGACGCCGCCTGCGCCAAGGCCCTCGAAGCCGGAGCCAAACGTGCTCTCAAACTTAAAGTCGGCGGAGGCTTCCATTCACCCTGCATGGAACCGGCACGCGCCAAACTCGCAGCTGCCATTGACGCCACGACTTTCAGCGTTCCTCGCTGCCCGGTATACCAGAATGTAGACGCCAAGCCTCATACCGACCCGACCGAAATCAAAGCCAACCTCGTAGCTCAGCTCACCGCCCCGGTGCGCTGGACCCAGAGCGTGCGCAATATGATTGCAGACGGAGCAACCGAATTCGTAGAACTCGGCCCGGGCAAAGTCCTGCAAGGTCTCGTGTCCAAGATTGACCGCAGCGTAACCGTCAGCGGCATGCAGTAAACGCCGATACGGACACACAAGCGTCCGATTTCAATAAACAAGCACCCGAATCAACACAAAAAAAACGGTGCGCGACCTCCTTTGCGGAGACGCGCACCGTTTTTTTATGGCGTAAGCGAAACTTATGCCGGGGGATTGATAGCTCCGGTGGGGCATACCTCGGCACAGCTGCCGCATTCGATGCAGGTGTCGGGATCGATGTGATAGATATCACCCTCGCTGATAGCTTCAACGGGGCATACGGGCTGACATGTGCCGCAAGCCACGCAGATGTCTGTAATTACGTAAGCCATAGTGGTTTAATGTTGTGTTTTGTTGTGAATAATTACGTTTCGTCCGATTTGGGGTCTGCAAATGTACTCTTTTTTTTGCGACGGACAATAACTTCGGATGCTTTTTGTGGCCAAAAAATTTTAAAAAGGCTTCGATGACACAAAACGCACCACACATAACATACTATAAGGCGTCATACAATGACGCGCGACATAGTCTCGTCTATTGAGACACCCCCGCCTTTTCGACAAGCCGCTACTACATCTTTTATTTTTTGAAAACGCAATATATTCAGATGCCGAAATTTTTTGTAATTTTGTGGAGAATCAACGGCCGTTTCGCCCCATAGACGAGACGGCAGGGTTTAGGCTATGGTACTTGTGAACGCACCCTCCGGAGTGCGTCATCAAGCGTCATTACGCCATATATCACCATCAATGAAGATATTATCATTATGACAGCTTTTCTTGTAGCACTGGCAGTGCTTGTCGGTGGATACATTGTCTACGGAGCCTTGGTCGAAAAAGTGTTCGGCATAGACCCCAAGCGCCTTACCCCGGCACACGCCCTCAAGGACGGCGTGGACTATGTGCCGATGCCGGCATGGAGGGTATTCTTGATTCAATTTCTGAACATTGCGGGCCTTGGCCCGATTTTCGGCGCCATCATGGGCGTGATGTTCGGACCGGCAGCCTTTCTGTGGATTGTCTTCGGAACAATTTTCGCCGGCGGCGTACACGACTTTGTCTCGGCAATGATGTCGCTGCGCATGGGCGGCAAATCGTTGCCCGAAATCGTAGGCAGCCAGTTGGGGACATCCATAAAGAACGTCATACGTATATTCTCGGTGGTGTTGCTGATTTTGGTGGCCGCAGTTTTCGTAGTCACGCCCGCCGACCTCCTTTCCGGGATGACAAAATGGGACAGCACTATATGGATAGCTCTAATATTCGGCTACTATATCTTGGCAACACTACTGCCCATAGACAAACTTATCGGCAACATCTATCCGGTGTTTGGCGCGGCACTGCTGTTCATGGCCGCAGGCTTAATGGGTTACATGTTGTTCGGTGATGTCACCATTCCGGACGGTTTTGCCGACGGCCTTGCCTCACGCAACGGCGACAACCCGGTGTTTCCTATGATGTTTGTCTCCATAGCCTGCGGCGCCATTTCCGGCTTCCACGCCACTCAGTCGCCTATGATGACGCGATGTCTGACCAACGAACGCCTTGCCCGTCCTATATTCTATGGGGCCATGGTCGCCGAAGGCCTTGTGGCGCTGATTTGGGCGGCGGCAGCCATTGCGTTCACCGGCGGATACTCGCAATTGGGCGAATACATGGCCGCGCACAACAACTACGCCGGCGCATTGGTGCAGGACGTCAGCATCTCATGGCTGGGCACCGTCGGCGGCATTCTTGCGCTGCTGGGCGTCATAGCCGCACCCATCACCACGGGAGACACCGCTCTTCGCTCGGCACGCCTGACCGCCGCCGACATGTTCTCCTTTACACAAAAAAAACTGTGGCACAGACTGGTGGCAAGTGTGCCTGTTTTCGCCGCATGCTTTGTAGTGATGATGATAGACTTCAATGTGCTGTGGAGATACTTTGCATGGAGCAACCAGACACTGGCCGTCTTCACATTATGGGCGTGCACGGTTTATCTGGCACGTCGCGGCAAGGCCTTCATAATCACTATGCTGCCGGCCATGTTCATGACCGCTGTAAGCGTGTCTTACCTACTGTTTGCACGCCGTCCCGAGGGCTTCGGCCTTGACTGGACAGTGGCCACGGTCATCGGCGTAGCCACGGCCACAATACCGGCTCTGATTTTTGCCCGGTGGCTGGTGCGCTTTCGCCGCCACAACGCCATGTTCAAAGACTGAAGACAAACAAGGTCCGATGATTCCAAAGGCCTGACGGCCATTTATGACTGATGAAAGACTTTCGATCCATCATAGGCACAGACACCGCTTACAACTTCCACTCGCACACCCAATTCTGCGACGGACATGCCGACATTGCAGCCTTTGCCGAGGCGGCAGCCAAGACCGAAATGCACCATTACGGATACAGCCCCCATTCGCCCGTGCCTATCGACTCGCCCTGCAATATGAAGGCTGAAGATGTCCCGGCATATTTTGCCGAAGTGGAGGCGGCACAACGGCGTTGGCCGCAAATGCACATCTACCGCTCTATGGAAGTGGACTACCTCGGCACACAATGGGGCCCCTCGTCCCGGTATTTCCGCGACTTGGGACTGGACTACGTCATAGGCTCGGTACACTTCATCCCGGCCAAAGACGACCGCAGCCTGTACATCGATATAGACGGCAGTCCCGAGCGCTTTATGCGCAACATGCACACGCACTTCGGCGATGACATCGAGTACGTGGCACGCACCTTCTACGACCACAGCGCCGAGATGCTGGCCCACGGAGGATTGGACATCCTCGGACACTTGGACAAGGTAGAACAAAACGGTGTGGTCTTCGACCCGGACTTGGTGCAGCACGGATGGTATTTGGACACCATAGGCGCCTTTCTGCACGAGGTCGCCGCCTCCGGCATCACAGTCGAAGTCAATACCAAGGCATTGGCACGCCTTGGACGCCTATTCCCTGACGAAAGATGGATGCCGCGCATAATTGCCGACGGTGTGCCCGTGGTAGTCAACAGTGATGCACACGATCCGGCGCTCATAGACGCCGGACGACCCTACGCACTACGCATCATCCAAAAGCTACGGAATGAATACCATCAGACAGATTAACTCCTACAAACAAGTCATATCACCATAATATGAAGCTAAGTACACGCATCATGAAAAGTATACAAGACTTAAAACGCCTGGCAGGCATCGCAGCCACTATCGCCGTGGCAGTCGCCACCGTCTCCTGCGGGTCGTCAAAAGACGAGCCAGAAGGTCCGACTAATGAGCATACCGTCATCGTATATATGGCGGCGTGCAACAGTCTCGGCTCGGGGGGCTACGATCGGCAAGACCTTATCGAGATGCAGGAAGCCGTTGCAAACAACACCTTGCACGGCCAGGTGCTGGTGTACCGCGGCGACATCGACGGCAACGCCAAGTTGTACCGCATGACCGCCGAAGGCCCCAAGCCCTTGCGCGACTACGCCTCGGACGGGCTCAGCTCGGTACATTCCGAGCGCATGATAAACGTGCTCAAAGATGCACGTACCCTCGCCCCGGCACGTTCTTACGGTCTGGTTCTTTGGAGCCACGGCAACGGATGGCTTCAAACAGGCATAGAGGACAATAATCACGAATTCCAACCCACGGCATGGGGCGAAGACCGCGGACGCGTGATGAACATCACCACACTGCGCCGCGTGCTCGAACAAGTCGGTACATGGGCGTACATCTACTTCGACTGCTGCTTTATGGCCTCCGTAGAAGTGGTGTACGAGCTGCGCAACACCGCCCCTTATATTATAGGCAGCGCCACCGAACTGCTGCTAACCGGGATGCCATACGAGAAAAACATTCCCTGCCTGTTCGAATATGCCGATGGGGGCTTGGTTCGCGCCGCCACCAATACTTTTAACTATTACAACGACATGACCACACCCAAAGACCGTACATGCACCATCAGCGTAGTGTCCACAGCGGCACTTGACGACGTGGCCGCCGCCTGCCGCGACATCCTCGTCACGGGCAAAGGCAAGTTGCCGGACGGATTCAGACAGCAGCCTTTCATGGTCGGAAGCCGATGCTGGTTTTACGACTTGGGACACTACTATGACGGCCTGTGCCAATACATCGCCGAAGACGTTGCCCGGCCCGAGGGACAAGGCACGCAGCTGAAAGCGGCGCTGGACGCAGCCCTGAACCGCGCCGTGATATACGCCGCAGCCACCCCGAGGCTGTGGAACCGCATCAGCCTCGAGTACCATTGCGGATTGTCCACTTATCCGCCCGAGAACGCCGCTGCAGCGTCCGTCAAAAATTACAACACCCTGACGTGGTACTCCGATGTATCGCAGCACGCTTTCAGCACCAAAGACTGACACGACCCGGCCACGGCATGACAGTCGGGGGATTTGAGCCACCACGCCACAACAACCACAGATAGACACAAACCATGTTTCCACTATTGCAAACGCCCATCAACTTGCTGCCCGACAGCATCCCCTCCATCAAAGAGGAAATAAAGCAAGTACAGTCGCTGCCCTTTGACGATCTAATCAACAACCTGGTGACCTCGGCCGTGCACTTCACCATCGACTTGGTGACAGCCCTTATAGTGTTCTATATAGGCAAGCTCATCATCAAGCGCATATACCGCGTAGTATCGGCGGTGATGACGCGGCGCAAAGTCGATAGATCACTGGCAACATTTATCCTGAGCATGATCAAAATCGTGCTCTACTTCCTACTCATCGTCATCGTAATCGGCATCCTCGGCATCGAGACCTCGTCCTTTATCGCGCTCTTTGCCTCGGCCGGCGTCGCAATCGGCATGGCACTGAGCGGCACACTCCAAAACTTTGCCGGCGGTGTCCTCATACTGTTGCTGAAGCCATACAAGGTTGGCGACTATATCGAAGCCCAAGGCTTCGCCGGATATGTGCGCGAAATCCAGATATTCCATACCATCATCTGCACTTACGACAACAAGACCATCATCATCCCCAACGGCGGACTATCCACCGGCAGCATCAACAACTGGTCGCGTCAGGACTACCGTCGCGTCGAATGGACCGTATCCATCGCATACGGCGACAACGTGGCCAATGCCCGCCGAGCAATACTGTCAATCTTTGCCTCGGACGACCGCATAGTCGCCAAGTACGTCGAGGACGACCGTGCACGCTACGAAGCACAGCAACAGGCTATCGCCGAGACTCAGACCAAAAGCGAGACCGTCGAAGAAGAAAAGCCGCACGGACGCCTATGGCGCATATTTCACCGCCACGTGCGCCAACATGTCGAACAGATAAGCAAAGACATCCCGACACCCACCGAGGCACTGGGCACCGCTCGCGTAGACCGCTCGCCCTCAGTAACAGTCGAAGGCCTCGACGCCTCCTCGGTGACACTCAAAGCACGCGCATGGGTACGCAGCGAGCATTATTGGTCCCTGTATTACGATATGTACGAGCGTCTTTACTCCGAACTACCCAATGCCGGAGTACACTTCCCCTTCCCCCAACTGGACGTACACCTTACACATCAGTAGAATTCGGCATACATCTATCTGCGGCCGGACGACGTGAATGTCGCCCGGCCGCATGCGTTTATCAAATACCCTATATTTTGGATGTGCGTACATAGAAGCTATATGACGCAAAAATCGTACCTTTGCACTCGAATAAGCCAACATATTTGACTACAAATGACTTTTAGCACACAGTATACTCTAATCGTTGCCGCCGTGATGGCCGGCACTATCAATGCCACGGCGGTCACGACCGCCACTTCGGCCGAAAACGCCTCCGACAGCGTGTCCAATCCCGTGGTTGGATATCTGCGCGATGTCGAAGTAGTTGGGGTCAAGCAATTACCCAACAGCCAAATCGAACCGGCCACGCGCCTTGACGCCGAGGCTGTCAAGGCTCTCGGCATAACATCCATGCGCGGCATCAGCGATGTCGCCCCCAACTTTTTTATCCCGGACTACGGGTCGCGCATGACCTCCTCGATATACGTCCGTGGCATGGGCGCTCGTATAGACCAGCCGGTAATAAGCCTCAATGTAGACGGCATCCCCTATCTCAACAAAGATAATTATGACTTCGACATGCCGGACATCGACCGCATAGAGGTGCTGCGCGGTACGCGCTCGGTACTGAGCGGGCGCAACGCCATAGGCGGGCAGGTAAACATCTACACTTGCTCGCCGTGGAGCCGCCGAGGATGGCGTTTAGGGGCTTCTTACGCTCGCGCCAACACCGCACGACTCAACGCCGGATGGTACGGGCGCCTTGGCGAGAAAGTGGCCACCTCGGTGACAGCTTACGGCTCAACCACCGACGGTTTTTACCGCAACGAATACGATGACAGCCACTGTGGACGCGAGCGCCAAGCCAACGCCGGATGGAAAACATCCTGGCACCCCGGTGGCCGTTGGAGTCTCGCCAACACCGCAACCTACGGATATGTCAAGCAGCACGGCTACCCCTATGCTGCGGCTGCCACAGGGCGCATCGACTACAACGACCCCGCATCGTACCGACGCAACAGCTTTGCAGACGGCCTGTCGGTGTCTTTCACCGGCAACCGCATGGTAGCCACATCGCAGACCTCGGTGCAGTATCTGAACGATGACATGGTCATGGACCAGGATTTCACTCGAGCCGACTACTTCACACTGCGCCAAAAACGGCACGAATGGGCTTTCACCCAGGATATTTTTGCCAAAGGCACACGCAAGTCCTACGACTGGCTGCTCGGAGCCTTTGGATTTGCGAAGAAGACACACACGGACGCACCGGTAGTCTTCAAGCAGGACGGCATCGACCGGCTGATATTAGACAACGTCAACAAATCGCTGCCACCGGGCATGCAACTACGCTGGGACGAACAACAAATGCTGCTGAATAGCAATTTTGACACCACAGACGGAGGCTTCGCCATATACCATACGAGCACCGTGCACCTCGGCCGGTGGACACTGCGCGGCGGACTGCGATGGGACATCGAACGAGTCAGCATGGACTACGTCGGTGCGGTCAATACATCCGTGACCATGTATCGCTCACTGCCTACCGGGGTACAAATTCCGCTGCAAACGCGCCCTATAACGATAGACGACCAAGGCTCATTGCATCAGACTTTCAACGAGTTGCTGCCGCAAGTATTTATCAATTACGCCCCGGACAGTCGCTGGCGCGTCTTTGGCTCGGTGGCACGCGGATACAAAGCCGGAGGCTACAACACACAGATGTTCAGCGACATACTCCAACAGCAAATGATGGAGCAAATGGGTATGCAAGCCGAATATGACATTGATGCCATGCTCACCTACCGTCCCGAGCGCAATTGGACCTACGAAGTCGGAACAGGGTTCGAGAGTAGCGACAAAAGCCTCAGTGCCGAGGTTCTCGGATACTGGATGGCGTGTCGCGACCAGCAGCTCACCATATTTCCGCACGGCAACACCACGGGACGTGCCATGACCAACGCCGGACGTACGCGCAGTATCGGCCTCGAGGTCTCGGTTGCCTTCCGTCCCACTCAGGCATTGGCGCTGCGCGCTTCGTACGGATACACGGATGCCCGCTTCACCAAATACCATAACGGCATAGCCGATATGGAAGGCAAGAAACTGCCCTACGCCCCGCGGCACACCCTCTTTGGCGGAGCACGCTACGTCCTGCCATGGACTTTTGCCGGAGTCACCCCCTTGGTAGATGTCGCCGTGCACGCCGCCGGACGCATATATTGGGACGACGCCAACACCATGGAACAGCCGTTTTATGCCTCGCTCGATGCCTCCGTGACCCTGCAACACCGCCTTGGCAGCCTGCGCCTCTTTGCCGAGAACATCACGGACACGCGCTACAACACCTTTTACTTCGTCAGCATAGGACACGCCTTCTATCAGAAGGCAAATCCGTGGAGCATAGGCGTAAGCATCTCCGTAAACATCGGCACTGACGAATAAACGGCCTAACGGACATGACATCAACCGCAACACATAGACAAGCATAACCGCCATAGACACTCGACATGAAACGCAACACCATCATACTGACAATCATAGCCGTAGCGCTGCTGCTTCCGTGGCTCGGGCTACCATGGTTCAACAGCAAGGGCGAGCCTCGCGAAGCTATAGTGGCCGTATCGATGCTCAACAGCGGCGACTGGATACTGCCGACGTCTTGCGGCGGCGACATCCCATACAAGCCCCCGTTGCTGGCCTGGCTCATAGCCGTATTCTCCGAAATATTTAACGGAGGAGTCGTCAGCACCTGGACCGCCCGCCTGCCGTCAGCGCTGAGCGCAATATTTCTCGTGATATTCGGCTGGAAAGTCATGGCTCCGCGCATAGGCCGCGACCGGGCGTTGATGGCCTTCGGCCTGACGCTGACGTCTTTCGAATTCTTCCGCGCCGCCATAGCCTGCCGGGTGGACATGGTGCTGACAGCCTGCATCGTGGGTGCCTGCTATAGTATTTTTCTGATGTATGAGGCCGAAAGGCGCCGAAGGCTGTGGTACGTTGTGGCGGCAGTGCTGCTGCTCAGCGGCGGCGTGCTTGCCAAAGGACCGGTGGGTGCACTGTTGCCGTTATTGGCTATGGGGATATACCGCCTGCTGTGCCGCGACAATATCTTGCGTACTGCCGCCATAATGCTGGGGCTGCTGGCGGCCTCACTGCTGCTGCCTGCGTTGTGGTATTACGCCGCATACCTGCGTGGAGGCGACGAATTTGTGCGCCTTGCCCTGGAAGAAAACATCGGACGACTCACCGGCACAATGTCTTACGACAGCCATATCAATCCGTGGTGGTACAACTTCGTAACCCTGCTATGGGGCATGCTGCCGTGGACCATCCCGGCACTTATGGCCCTATGCCTGCGCCGCGTGCGCACGGCCATTGCCACGACATGGCACAACCGCAACAGCAAGTCAGGCCTTTCGAAAATGGCGTGGACCGTCGCTCTGACAGTCCTCATATTCTATTGCATCCCGTCAAGCAAACGCAGCGTCTACCTACTGCCGATGTACCCGTTTATGGCTATGGGACTTGCTTGGCTGTTTGCGCAATGCCGCACCGCTAAGTTTATGCGCATATTCACACGAGTGCTTGCCCTGCTCGCCATCATCGCGCCCATTGCATTGACTATGCTCTCTCACATGTCGTTAGGACATCTTCGCTTATATACTCCGGCATGGTGGCAATACATTATGACATTTTTGCCTGTTTTCGCCGGGGTATGGTGGCTTGTCACGCGAAGTCGCGAAGCCAACGCCGCCGCCGGAGCAATCGTCATTGCATACTTACTGTTTATGAGCTACGCCTCGACCTTCGCGCCGATGCTGCTTAACCCCAAAAGCGACCGTCCCGCCGCCGAAGCCGTTGCCCGGCATGTGCCGAAAGACGCCCCGCTGTACGGCGTCATCACCGGCGACTCGCTACTGCGATATTACACCATCAACTACTACCTTGGCGACCGCATGAACCATACAACGGACATCAAGGCAGTGCCGCAAGGCGCATACGTCGTCACCGACCCGCAGTCCGTGGACAACCGCCCGGACTACACCGTCATTGACACCCTTACCACCCGCTCGTGCGACACCCGCGCCGCCACTGTACTCGCCCATCGGGAATAAAGCAAGTTTTATTAACTGCTAAAATCTTCATAATCTTATGAATCCTACATACATACACACTGCCTTAGCATCTATTGCCGTTGCGACGATACTGATTTCATCATCAAATGCCGAAGCACGTAATGCACCGGCGCCAACGTCTTCCGATGAATATTCTTATTACGCTTACCAAGACGAAAAAACCGGATTGTATGGAGTCAAATATCAAGACGAGACTGTTATAATCCCCCAATACACTGAGTTGAAAGGAGTTAATAAAGTGGCCTTATTTGCATACAGAGATGCCGAAGCCCACAAATGGGGATTAGTATCAACCTACGACATCATAACTCCGCCCATATATGATAACATCAAGGTGGTAGACGCGATAAGGAGCGATAAAACCTTCGCAAATGTTACGCTAAATGGCAAGCAAGGGCTCTTATCACCATTAGGCAATGAAGTTTTACCATTAGAGTATGACTCTATCGCACAGCCATACTGGAATCCTTACGTATTAGAATACAAGTGGGGGAAAAACAATGTTTACCCCCATGTTTTCCCCGTAAAGAAGAATGGACAATGGCAGATTGTAACCTACTACAACGCTGTTGTCGTAGACAATTTCCCTGCCGAACTACTCGAAAACGGGCGCATCAAGTCCTCCGTTGAAGATAAAGTTTTAAAGAATTTAATAGGAAAGCCTTACAAAGAATTGGTAAAGCGAGCAAAAAAAGACGAGTCTGTCGCCGCAATGATTGAAAAAGATGATAAAGGAGACCTTAGCTATAAAGACTTTGCGAAACCCAGATGGCCTAACCCGGAGATAGCCTCTACATCCATCGAGATATACGGACAAAAAGGCAAAGTAAACGAGTTAGGGGTCGTCTGGGTTGAAGAATCAATCTTCGGAGCCATTGGGCAGGACATTCCTAAGTATAATCCATACAATGTCTACACAATGTTAAAGAAGCTCCAAGAAGACGCGCCCGAATTGGTGAGCCGTGCGTGGTATCAGAACTATGACGCGCAATCACAATACGAGATAGACGCATCCGAAAAGAGAAGAAACGACCATTTTATAAACGGACTTATCGACATAGTCCAAGTTTGCAAGGTTTCGGGTCTCGAAGGCAGTGATTTTTATAATTATATAGTTGACAGGTTGAAACAAAGAGGCGAATTAGCAGCCAAACTCGAAAACGACCTCGCAGACGATGCAGCCAAACTCGAATGGGAAAACCGTGTCAACGCCATATCCAATTCGATAGTGGGAGCACTAAATAATGCTATGAGTGCGCTCGAAAGTGCCGATGGTAATGCTTCAGACTCGTCTGACAGCGCTTCCTCTTCGGCATCCTCCTCGTCTCGCGCCTCCTCCAAAGGCAATACGTACAATATGTCGGAACAGCACTCATACAACTCCGACAAGCGCGTATATGCAAGCTACGACTCGATGTTGGCGGCTTATTTTGCCGGAAACCGCCATGCCTCAATCTCCGAAAAAGAGGAATGGCAGAGCAAGATGAAATCGCTGCGCTCCAAGTGGGAAAGCAAGGGCAAGTCATTCCCACATTCGGCCAACGAAGACCGATAAAGCATCGTTGTCAATACCTGAAAGACATCACGCAAAGTCGGCAAACAGCCGAGACAAAAGACTTGAATAAGACAACGATAGCCGCCATTCCAGGTCATTCGGGTGGCGGCTATCGCTATCTTATTACAATCAGAATTCGGCCTAACTCAATGCCTTCGAAATCGGCTTGGCGCGCTCCTGCATCTTGTCATATTCGGCCATTAACTCCTTGTAGGCAGCCACATTGGTGTCGTGGAGGCGACCCAGTCGGTTGCGGCTGCGCAAATACGAGATAAAGGTGTTCAAATACTTAAACTCGTCTGTTGCAGCTACTTCAAGGAACATTTGTTCGTACTTTTCGGGGTCGGCTTGCAGCATCTCCCCGACTTTGTAGTCTAAGAATGCGGTCAATCCTCGTGCATTAGAGATTATAGCCGCATCATCGGCCGCGGTCTTGTCCTTATGCTTCTTGATCTTTGTATACAAAGTCTTGCACTCGTTAGGGTTATAGACCTGTTGAGCCGACATGATGCCGCATACTATCAGCACTGCACTAAGTATCAGGAGTATTCGTTTCATATATTTCCATTTAACAAAATGTCATGGTTATCACGCCGGTACACATCAATGCCCGTCGTCCTCTCCGGGATCGAACTTGGCGCCGGAGGATAGTGCCTCATTGAGAGCTCTTTGAAGCCCGGAAGCCAATTCATCCTGTCGACGTGCACGTGCACGCAGATCGTCAGGCACGTTCTCGAGGCTTTCGGCCAAATACAGGAAACCGGCCAACTGGGTGGCGTACATCATCGGCTTGGACGAGCGTACCGCCCGGAACGCCTCCGAGGCTTCCTTACCGGATTTTGACGAAACGCTGTAGAGTGCATTGGTCATCGGCTCTACTAAAGCCTCGCACTGCGTCACGAGGCTCTCAATGTCCTTCTGTTGTATGTCATAGTTCAAATCGAGCAGGCGTTGACATTCTACACTGTCATAAGCCGCCGTAGGAACTACTTGCGCCTGTGTCGTGGACTTGCTGCTGTCGCCAGCGGCCGCATCGTTGTCTCCCTTTCCCGAGCCACATGCGGCAAGGATCATCATCAGCATGCACACAATCACCGCCAACCAATGGCGCAGTCCGGCTAAAATTATCATTGTTCTATGTTTTTAATTCATAATGATTTTAATGCAACCACGCATACGCCATGACGGCGTATGCGCGTATTGCGATTGGATTGTCCTGCTTACGGCAGAACGTGTTGTCTTGTGTTTCAGAGAAGCGAGTCAAGAGCGCTGCCCATCATTTTCTTCAGCGCTTCTGTAGCAGCCTTCTCGTGTGTTTCCTTATAGTTTTTGTCAGCTTCTTTTAGCTCGTCGAATGCCTTTGCATTGTTCTCGTCGAGGTCGGCACTCTTTAGCGTGCGCATAAACAGGCCATAGAAGTCGTCCTCGACCGCATAAGACTTTTCATACTCTTCCGCCTCCTTAAAGCTTTTCAAGTCGGCATAGCCTTTGACTTTGTTCTCGAGGAAACCGCAGAGAGCCTTTGCCTGTCCGATGATGTCGGCATAGTCTTCCTGAGTCAGTTCGTCGCCGTTATCTATTTTCTCCTGTAAGGTTTTGCATTTGTCAAGGTCATAGCCCTTTCCACAAGAGGACATACCTATTGCGAGGACAAAAACGCTAAGAATTAAAAATATCTGTTTCATTTTGTTCGGGATGTCAGGTGTGTCAGATTAGGGTTATTCTCGTTGGCATAAAGATTGAATCACTCTAAGGCTCCCAAAGCTTTCTCAGACAACTTTTTGCCGATTTCCTCACCATGTTCTTTGTACTTATCCATTTCGGACTCGTACTCTTTGTAGGCCTTCATGTTATCTTCGTTGAGTTCGTCCATGGCTACGGCGCTCTTCAACGCATTGTCAAACGTTGTGGCATACTTAGGCTCTTCCATCTTGGCTGATTCCTGGATGAAATTGACGATATCGTCAAGATCCATACTTTCCATCTTAGATACACGGGTGTCCAGGAACGCATTGAGACCGCGGGCTTGCGATATCATCTCGGTATAGTCTTCCTGAGTCAGTTCGTCGCCGTTATCTATTTTCTCCTGTAAGGTTTTGCATTTGTCAAGGTCATAGCCGGCTCCGCACGAAGTCATGCCGAATACAAGAGCGAACACACTGAGAATTAAAAAGAGTTGTTTCATCACGTTTTTGGTTTTTATGGTTTAACACTATGTTTTGTCGCATACGGCAAGACCCTTAACGTCAAGCGAAATGGCGTACCCGATATGGCAAAGGTACAAATATTTTCCTTTACAGCAAAAAACGAGGCAAACGGAACGCCAAAAAAAATACGTTAAAGGCAACTTACGGCTTGGCTGTATGGCGGATAATGCGTAACTTTGGCAAGATAAACAACGACACCGCACGCCACAGGACAATGTCAATATTCCAAGACAAGGCCAAAGACAACTCAGACGACGCACAACTGATCATGGAGCTGCGGTCGCCTCAGACATGCCGTGCGGCATTCGGGCGCGTCATAGCCATGTATACCGAGCCGTTGTACCGACAAATCCGACGGATGGTACAAAGCCATGACGATGCCAATGACTTGTTGCAGAACACTTTCATCAAGGCGTGGTCTTCGCTCGAAAACTTTCGCGGCGATGCACGCCTGTCTACTTGGCTCTACAAAATAGCCATCAACGAAAGCCTCACATTTCTCGAGCGCGAACGTCGCCGCCTCAACATCTCGCTGGATGACCAGCAGGCAATGCTGGTCAATACCATAGAAGGCGATCCGTTCTTTGACGGCGACCGCGCACAACGGCTGCTGCGCGAAGCCGTTGCGACTCTTCCCGAGAAACAACGACTTGTATTCAACATGAAGTACTTCGACGAGATGAAATACGAGGATATGTCCGCTATCCTCGGTACAAGCGTAGGCGCACTCAAGACATCCTACCATTTCGCCGTAAAAAAAATCGAGAATTTTATCGAAAAAAACCAATAAATCATTAAACCATCACCGCCCTCGATAGTCTATAACAACAAAAGGCCTCCATATCGGAAGTCATAAGATTAGATGACTCGAACGGCGATAATAAGCCGAGACGAAAACCTAACCGCTTCAAAAACAACCAATTTTTCTCATATTATTATATGAAACAACCCGAAGATAAAGACTTGCAGGAAAAGTGCTCGCGCCGCGACGGTCTCACCGTCCCCGAGGGTTACTTCGCGGACTTTGCTTCCAAAATGGCGGCAAAACTGCCCGAACGTCCGGAGCTGGAAGACCCCGCCACCATAGCGCGCGCGGCTCAGCCGCGCACACTATGGCATCGCATACGTCCATACGCCTACATGGCAGCAATGTTTGCAGGCGTATGGTGTATGCTCAAGATGTTCACTCTGATGTCGCATACCGACGAAATGACCATAGACAACAACCCCACACTGGCCTCGGCCGTGGACAACCCCCAGTTTATCGACGAATACTTTATAGATGACGTCAATCAATGGGAACTCTATGACTCACTGATGGCAGACAGCATCGACGTACAGATGCTCGAAGCCGACAGCACGGCATTTGCCGCAACCATGACCAGACAATAAAATGAAAAGGAATCATATCCTCATATCCGCACTCATTCTTGCGGCAGCCATGCCCTTGATGACCCCGGCTCAACACATGTCCGACGAAAATCGCATCGCCTGGACAGGTGAAATGCGTAAATATAAGCACCAATGGCTCACCAAAGAGCTTGAAATGTCCACCGAACAGTCGCACAAATTTTTTGATCTGTACGATGAGATGGAGGACGAGCTCGAACGCATTTACCGCGAAACACGCAACCTCGAAAGCCGAACACTGCGCAACGACAAATCCTCCGATACCGAATGTGAAGCCGCTGCACGCGCCGTATTCGAACAAAAAAAGAACGAGGCCGAGATCGAGCTCCAATACTTCGACAAATTCAAGGAAATACTTACGCCTCAACAGTTACTGCGCCTCCGTAGCGCCGAACGCACATTTGTGCAACACGTAGTCAACGCGCACAATCGCCGCCGCGCCTCCAAGTAAGCTATACACCATACGCGCCTCCACAGCGGCAAAAGAGACATACGGCGACATCCCCACGCAGGATGTCGCCGCTTCTATTGCATGACAGCATTATAAGAATTATGAGAATAATGAGAGCTATAGCATTGCTCCCATTGCTCCCATTATTCAAACAAAAAAGGTGGGCGCGCCGAGGCGCGTCCACCCTTTTTTGAAATAATCGTCTTAATTGCTAAGGCTTAGCGGACCAATACCTTGGTGGCTTTCTTACCTTGAACGCGGATGTAGAGACCGTTAGCGGGGTTCTCTACGCGTACGCCCTGCAGGTTGTAATATACCACGGGGGCATTGTCGTCATCGGCTATGATGTCATTGACACCGGCCTTGTCGGCTGTAACCTTGACATTCTTGATTTCCCAAGTGCCGGCGATTTCGGCGGTAGAGGTGTAGTGGAAACCTATCTGAATCTTCTTGCCTACGTATGCGCTGAGGTCAATGGTCTGGCCGTAATAAGTCCAAGCGAATTTCTCGGGAACGGTGATGTCAGCGAGCTTGGTCCATGCGGTGGTACCTTCTTCGCGAACAGAAATTTCAACGTATTTCACAACGTCGGCAACATCAATCATGACATTGTTAAGTTTGAACATGTTCACAGCCTGCTCATAAGCGATCTCGGCGGGAGCTTTGCGGCCGGTCAGGTCGAGAACGGGTGACACGGCGTATGCATCGGAACCATTGGCAGCGCCATCTTTGAATGCGCTGGCTTTCAGACCGTACGTAGCGTCAATGCTCCAAGGCTTAAAGCCTGAAACAACTTCGAAAGTGAAGCCGCAGTCTTCGGCCTGGCAGGTGCTTTCGTATACAACATTGCTTGCGTCAACCACGGTGAGGGTATAGGACGCCGTGCCTGCGTAGTATTTGTCGTTTTCAGCAGCATTGGCGGTGATTGTGGTAGTGCCGACAGCCTTAACAGTTACTGCTCCGGTATTAGCATCTACTGTGGCTACATTGGTGTCAGACGATGTGTATGTAACAGCAGCGTTGGTGGACATGGTAAGGGGGTTGGCGGGAGCAGCTTCACCGAGGTTGGCCTTTATGGCATCTTCAGCGAATTTAAGGTTGGCGTCAAGTTTGCCGCCCTCTTTGGTTGCTGTAACCTTTACATTCTTGATTTCCCAAGTGCCGGCGATTTCGGCGGTAGAGGTGTAGCGGAAACCTATCTGAATCTTCTTGCCTACGTATGCGCCAAGGTCAATGGTCTGGCCGTAATAAGTCCAACCGAAGGCAGCGGGAACGGTGATGTCAGCGAGCTTGGTCCATGCGGTGGCACCTTCTTCGCGAACAGAAATTTCAACGTATTTCACAACGTCAGCAACATCAATCATGACATTGTTAAGTTTGAACATGTTTACAGCTTGCTCGAAAGCAATTTCGGCGGGAGCTACACGGCCGGTGAGGTCGAGGACGGGCGATACGGCGTATGCATCGGAAGCATTGGCAGCGCCATTTTTGAATGCGCTGGCTTTCAGACCGTACGTAGCGTCAATGCTCCAAGGATTGAATTCACCTGCTTCGAAAGTGAAGTTGCAGTCTTCGGTTTGGCATGAATGCTCGTAGATGGTGTTACCGGCAGTTGCGGGATCGACAACTGTCAGAGTGTAAGAAGCCTTGCCGGCTTCGAAGTCATCTGTAGCCTCGGTCTCGGCTGTGATAGTGGTGGTGCCGGCAGCGACGAGGGTCACGACACCGGTGGCTGCGTTGACAGTGGCCACGTTCACATCGGAAGATGAGAATACCGGTGCTGCATCAGTTTGCCTGCTGAGCGTGTTGACGGGAACGGCTTCGCCGAGTTTGGCGGTGATAGCGCTTTCAGCGAACTTCAGACCGGCGGGATCCTTGCCTACAACCACTTTGTCGGTGGTGATGGTCAGAGCATTAAAGCAGAACTGGCCGGCTTTATCAGCGCCATCCGTTCCAAAGGTTGCCTTATCGCCCACGGTGAAGGTGATGGTGTTGGCAGAGCCTGCCCATGAGCAGCTACCGGCTGCTTCTGTAACTTCACCTACTGATGGAGTAAAGTTGGATTGACGGTTAAGGCCTTTTTTTGAGATTGTGTAGTTGATGGCTGTGATATTGACACCGGCAGGAGCGGTAATCGTCATCGAACACTTTGCATAAAGGCGCAGGTCGCCTGCAGCATTGTACGCAGGGGCTGTTTGACCTTTATTTTTAGCTGTTGTGAATGCAAAGCCCTGGGCTGTAAAGCTCGACACATCGGTGGGAGCTACGTCCTTCATCGTGATTGTGTAGTCAGCGGCAAGTGCGGAAGCACCGGCGAGGACTACAGCAGCGAGGCTGAGTAAAAACTTTTTCATAAAAGATTGTTTTGGTTAATAATAGATATGTTTCTTAGTTGTGTTCTTAGCGTCTTATCAACGAAACCAACTCCCTTTGCAAACACTTGCCGAATCATAAGGTCTCATGGCGTTGGTGTCTTTCGATAGTACGGTACAAAGTTAAGCAATATTCTCTATTGTTGACATATAAAATTAGTTAATCTTTAAGCAAATTAACAATAATGATGGATGATGACGGATGTCCGCAGTCCGAAAAAACACACACCGAATGTGTATTTCCGGGCTGCGGACATCCGTATACTCGGACACGTTGAATCGCGTCCGTAGTCAGGCTTACTCCGTCAGTTTGTCAAACAAGTAATGCAGAGCGAAGCGCTTCCAGTGCTTGCGCAAGATTGTCTTTATCCTTGCCGCCGGCTTGTGCAAATCCGGGCTGGCCGCCGCCGCCACCTTTGATAAGTTTGGCTGCCGCGCGAACAATGTTCGAAGCATTGAGGCCTCCCTTGACAAGGTCTTCGGTTAAAGCCACCGTGAGTTGCGGAACACCTGCGGGGTTGACCGTAGCGGCTATGAATGCCGTATTCTCCGGCGAATCGCGACGCACGGCCATGGCTACAGCCTTGGGCATTTCGGGAAGGCGCAGGCCGCTCATGGTCACGATACGTATGCCGTTTTCAACTGCCGACTTTTCGATAAGACGTGCAGCCAGAGCGTTGACACGTTCTTCGAAGTACTGCTGCACCTGTTTTTTTAGCGATGTATTTTCTTCGATGGCATTACGCAAAGCCTGTAAGGCATTGGGCACGTTGTTGAGCAATGAATTGAACTGGCGCAAGTCATCGCTAATCGAATCTATCATATCTTCGACATGCGATGCAGTGACGGCCTCGATGCGGCGTACGCCGGCAGCGACACTGCTTTCGCTCAAAATCTTGATCATGCCGATGTTGCCGGTATTGGCCACGTGTGTGCCGCCACACAGCTCAATGCTGTCTCCGTAGCGTACCACGCGGACTCGGTCGCCGTATTTTTCGCCGAAGAGAGCCAAAGCGCCCATTTCGCGAGCCTCGGCGATGGGGCAATCGCGATGTTCGTCCAATGGTATGGCTTTGCGTACAAGGGCATTGGCTATACGTTCGGCATGCCGCAATTCTTCGGGCGTAACCTTCTGAAAATGCGAAAAGTCGAAACGGAACGAATCGGCGGAGACATACGAACCTTTTTGCTCGACATGCGACCCAAGCACCTGACGCAGGGCGTAATGCAACAGGTGAGTGGCCGTATGGTTGCACTCTATCTGCTGACGGCGCTCAACATTTATGGCCGCAGTGAAAGTCGCCTCGGGATTGGACGGCATCTTGGCCACAAGGTGAACAGCCACGCCATTTTCACGTTTTGTGTCATATAAATCCACGGCCTCGCCGGTGGCATCGTCCGTCAGTTTGCCGCTGTCGCCTACCTGTCCGCCCATTTCGGCATAGAAAGGCGTCTTGTCCAAGATGACTTGGAAGAATGTGCGGTTTTTCTGGGTCACCTGACGATAACGCAGGATGTGTGCCTTTGTCGAAGTCTCGTCATAACCGACAAAACATTCTTCGCCTTCAGACAGTATTACCCAGTCGCCGGCGGTAACGGCGGCAGCATTGCGTGCACGGGTCTTCTGGGCCAGCATCTCGCGGTCAAAGCCTTCCTGATCGAGATCCATGCCTTGCTCCTTGAGAATGAGTCGCGTCAAATCCAACGGGAATCCGTAAGTATCGTAGAGTGTGAATGCCTGCTTGCCGTCGATAATGGTGCGTTCCTCGGCACGCGCTGTCGCGATGTCACTTTCGAGCATCGCGATACCCTTGTCAAGAGTACGCAGGAATGCGTCCTCTTCTTCTTTGATGACGCGTATGATGAGGTCGCGCTGGGCTACAAGTTCGGGATATGCATCACCCATAACCTCTATGAGGGTGTCCACCAGACGGTACATAAAGGCACTCTTTTGTCCCAGGAACGTGTATGCATAGCGCACGGCACGGCGCAGTATGCGGCGAATGACATATCCGGCCTTGGCATTGGAAGGCAGCTGCGAATCGGCTATGGAGAAAGCGATAGTACGGGTATGGTCGGCGATGACGCGCATGGCGATGTCCACGCGCTTGTCCTTGCCATACTCGTATCCGGACAGCTCGGCAATCTTGTCTATCAGCGGAGTGAATACATCCGTGTCATAATTTGATGTCTTGCCTTGCAAAGCCATGCAAAGACGCTCAAAGCCCATACCGGTGTCGATGACGCGAGCGGGCAGCGGCTCAAGTTTGCCATCGGCCATGCGTTGGAACTGCATGAACACGAGGTTCCAGATTTCGATAACCTGTGGATGATCCTTATTTATAAGCTCGACGCCGGGCAGAGATGCACGCTCGGCATCGCTACGCAGGTCGATGTGTATCTCGCTACAAGGGCCGCAAGGTCCGGTATCACCCATTTCCCAGAAATTGTCATGACGATTGCCGTTAATGATATGATCCTTGGGCAGGTGTTTTTCCCAGATGGCAGCGGCTTCGTCATCGCGCCCCACCCCGTCGGTCTTGTCGCCTTCGAACACGGTGGCATAAAGGCGTGCCGGATCCAGTTTTAGTACGTCCACCAAGTATTCCCACGCCCAGTCGATGGCTTCCTGTTTGAAGTAATCGCCGAAAGACCAGTTGCCGAGCATCTCGAACATTGTGTGGTGGTAGGTGTCCATTCCGACTTCTTCGAGGTCGTTGTGCTTGCCGGACACTCGCAAGCATTTCTGCGAATCAGCAACACGGCGATACTTGGGCGTTGCATTTCCCAATATGATATCCTTGAACTGGTTCATGCCGGCGTTTGTAAACATCAGCGTGGGGTCGTCTTTGATGACCATGGGGGCCGACGGGACTATTTTGTGTCCCTTAGACTCGAAAAATTGCTTGAACGAATCGCGTATCTGCTTTGATGTAAGCATGTTATTTTGTCTTTATGATTAGTCTGCCTATACGGCGCTCTACAAAAATTTGCAGAAAAGCCGATTTTGAATGTGCAAAAGTACACGAAAGTTCTTAAATTTGCAAATGTAACGGGCCTCGGCCCAAGCACACATTATTATATAACGTTTTGTACACTTACGATAAACTATACTACAAAATCAGCGATGTAGCCGACATCATCGGCGAACCGCAATCGACCTTGCGCTTTTGGGAGCGCGAGTTCACGACTTTGCGCCCCAAGCGCAGCGAGCGCGGCACGCGCCTATACACACCCAAAGACATTGAAAAACTGCGACTCATCCGCTATCTCATCAAGGACAAGGGATTGAAAATCGAAGCCGCAAAGCTGGCAATACGTAACGACCAAGCCGCAACCATACGCCGATTCAACGCCGTATCCAAGTTGCGCAACATCCGCCAAAGCCTCGTTGAGCTGCTGGGTGCGCTTGATGCTCGGCGCAAATAGTACAGCCGCCACACTCAGCACCGCACATCCGATATCCGCGCTGCCTGACCTGTATTCGGGTCGGAGCAGCGTTTTTTTCTGTCAGCCCACACCCAACAACAGCCTCCACGCTACACACTCGTCCAACTTCCCCGAAACACAAGGCGCGAACAAATACACACATATCAGGCTAAAAAATAGTTTTTTGAAAGCATAAAATATTTTTTCAGCGTTAAATGACGAAAACTATTTGCACATTTCGATTTTTTGACAGAACTTTGCAGGCAACATTCCTACATAAATAAACACCAATAGGTATCTTTATGAAACAAATTTCTACTCTATTACTTGCACTCGCACTTCCCATATGCGCAAGTGCGACCGTATTGATGCCAAAGTCCGGCATCATCACCAAAAGTCCGGTCAAAAGCCTGATAGCCGTTGAGGCCTCAGACTTCGCTACCAATGCCGTCGCCAAAGAAGACGCCGCCGATGTCACCATTAAATGCACCGGCGAATACTCATTCGAGTACTACGCCGAAAGCGGCGACTGGTACTATGGCGCCGTAGACGATTCCGAGACATACGTAGTCAAATTGGACTACATCACCAACTCGGCAGAAAAAAGCACCGGCACCTTCGGACTGGCCGACCTTGATACCAGCTATTCGGGGTTGCTCGACTACTCCAGCGGCAGCAAAGTCGCTTTAACCTTCAAAGAGGGCACAACCTTCACTGTAAACGTGGAAGGTAGCATACTGACAGTCACCGGAACACTTGTATGCAGCAATGGCAAGACCTACAAACTGGAGAGTTCACACGACCTTTCGGCCGGCAACAAGTACGATATGTCCGATCAAGATGTCGATGTATCCTTCTCTTCCGACGAAGCTACCGTAACCACCGAAGATGGCTATCTGATTGTTGATGCCGTCAACAGCGCCAAGGAATACTTCGCTATAGTCATCAACCCGAACACCAACCCCAACGGCGTAGGCACATACGAAATCAACTCAACATTAGAGGCCGGAACCGTTCAGGCCGGTGACATCTCCGGCACAAGCGTATATCCTACCTTCTACGGCACATTGACTGATGACGACAGCCTCAATATACCCCTGTTCCTCTGCACCGCCGGAACAGTCGAGGTAGCCTTTGATGACGCAGGCAACATCAAGCTCAACGTCAACGCCACCAACACCTGGGGCCGCACAGCCAAGATCAAAGTCAACTGGTCGGCCGGCGTCGAGGACATCACCGCAGACAAGGCAGAAGGCGTCCGCAAAGTCATCGAAAACGGCCGCATCGTCATCCTCAAAGACGGACACAAATACAACACCCTCGGCATCGAAGTGAAGTAACGCACCTCGCGCTGCAGAGTGTCATAGCATTCTACATCAATTATACTGCTCTCCTTATGCAAGCCCGGCTGGTCACCCCAAGCCGGGCTTATTATTTGACCGCACTCCCTATTCTATATTCGTATTATTATTGATTTTGCGAAAGCGATCCTGAAGTTCTTTCATCCTTTCCATTAGAGCCGGGAATTCCAAGGATTTACCATAAATGAAACTTCTTCTCATTTCATTATAGTCTGCCTCATAACTCGGGAGGAGTACATCATCCGGAACTATCCGAATATTCTGAGGTAGTTCTTTATCATAATCTACATAGCCCACATGATAGTACTTACGCCTATGATTTACTATATCCATATACAATCTCTCATCTTTAAGCGCTGCATCTGCGTATGGCGTCCTCATCAGTCTTTCCAAGTCATAAAAATGGCGCGTCATCCGATGAGTTCGCGGCACCTTCCTTTGGTATTCCTCACAGAGTAAAAAAGCTTTTTCGAGAAAAGTCCGGGCCGGGGATACCGATTTGATAGTCTGCACGAAATCGGAATCCACATTTTCCTCACTAAACGCCTGCTCGATCAACGATGATATTCGCCTCATCTCAAAAGGCTCGACCATCGACAATACGCTAATCTCTATTTTAACCACCGGAGCGGCATACGATGCACTACTATTATAAAGCGATGGATATTCTACAAAAATCACAGATGGATCTTTATCGTGAGGGACCTTTCGTTGCTCGCCTTTCGCGTCCGTCAAGTCATTATCTCCAACAACCGACACATATAACCCCAAGTTTTTAAGTTCCGTCTCTAATTCAGTTTTAAAATCTCCAAATATATAGTCTTGTGCACACTCTCGTAAATTGTGTATCTGCGTGTTTGATGCACATTTAGCGCAAGACAAGCCTTTGACATTCAAGAAGAAATCCCTATTAAGAGCAAGGTCAATATCTTCGCTGAAACGATTGATAACTCTCCATCCTTTGCTAAGGCTTGTTCCGCCTTTGAACGACAGAAAACTGCCGATGCTTGTATGAAATACAGCATAAAGCACAGCCGTTACCCACCAGTCCTTTTCGACAGAAGCTTCATCTATCTGTTTTAATTCGCTGACGGTCTGTACCATTGTCTTACGCTCTTCTATCGTATAGTCTATCCATTTGCTCATAACGCGGTGTCTTTAATATTCCGTTTGATAATATTTCGCATCCATACAGGGGCCAACAACAAGTCTTTCGCTATTATCTCCATATCTGTGTTCTCCTTCAATAATTTGGATATTTGCGCCTCGTCTTTAGCGGTGACATTGCTTTCACCTATACAACGAAGTGCCTGCACGAGATCTCGCATCAACGCGCTTTTGAAAGCAAAATTTCTTGGAGCTCCATGCTTCAATACAATCTTCCGCTTCCCTATGGCAATCTTTCTACTCGAGCCGGTAGTAAGAAAGCTCGTAACCATTGGGACTTGATCTGAAAAGCCTAACAGATTAGCAGCCGTCACACCTGTTGGAATAATCGCAGCCTTATCCCTTTTGGCTATTTCTGCTGCAATTTCGAAAGCCGAAGGATATAGTATTCCAAATTGCGTCTTACGTGCCTTGACGTACACACCCTTCGATATTCTGAAAATAAGCCCTTCTTTTTCGAATACCGGCAATAGCTTGGTGACATATTCCACATCATAATCCGGAAAGGATGATACGAAGAATACTGCGCCGAACTTACAGTGCATTATTATACTTCTAATTTTCTCTACTACTGTTTTTTGCATAGTCGTAATACTTTTACTATCAGTCGGAATTATTGCAAATATTTCCGACTGCAAAATTACTCATTTAATTTCATTAAACCATACAAACAACAGGTAATTTATAAATTCTAACACCCGGGCGCACATTCCAAAATCAGAGTCAACTGGTCGGCCGGCGTCGAGGACATCACCGCAGACAAGGCAGAAGGCGTCCGCAAAGTCATCGAAAACGGCCGCATCGTCATCCTCAAAGACGGACACAAATACAACACCCTCGGCATCGAAGTGAAGTAACGCACCTCGCGCTGCAGAGTGTCATAGCATTCTACATCAATTATACTGCTCTCCTTACGCAAGCCCGGCTGGTCACCCCAAGCCGGGCTTATTATTTGACCACCGCTACGATGCCGGCTCCGTTCAAGCGTATCTCAGATATAGAGGATATGGACGAGGAGGAGTGATGCGGACGCGCCCCGGCTTTTGGTGGAAGTCGGGGCGCGTTCGTGTATGTGGGGGATGATGTGTTTACTTGACGGTGGGGAAGGGCATGGTGTGGGTGGCGGCGTAGGTGGGGTCGAAGATCATGTTGAGGATGTGGGCAAGGCGCAGGCCGCCGCGCAGCAACTGTTTTTCGATGATGGGAGCGGCCCATGCGACATCATTGTAGGAGAGCTTGGTGCCTTCGGGATATTTTTTGTAAATATCAGCAGCATAAGCCATTGTCTGCTTGGCCCAGTCGTCGAGAGTACCGGCAATGACAGCGGCTTGCTCGTCGGCGGACAGGCGGTCGAGTTGCTGCTGCCACTCGGTGTAGCTCCATTTGTGAGCGCCGTCTACCAAGGCATTATCCCAAATGGAATGCAACTTATTGTCGCGGCCGAAGTACTTGATCGTAATGCGGTTGCCGCCGAGGTCGGTGGCATGTCCCAAATGCAAGGGCTGATGCAGATCGCCCACCACATGCACCAATATCTTGAGCGCCAAAGCCGGATCGGGGCACTTAGTGACGCCGGTAAGGCTCTCGATTTGGCCGCGTATTGCAGTAACGGCATCGCCGGAGGGATTGGCCGGAGCTTCTTCATAGCGCACACCCTCATCGATGTTCTTATAATGCCAAGTCTTGGTATATGCATACGGCTGCGTATGGCTGGCGTTGTCCAGCCAGTTAGCCCAATAAACAATGGACCTGCCGTTGAGAATATCGTTGATGGCGGCGGTCGTTGTGGGCGTCAGATGCTGCTCGGCGATATACGCGGTCACATCGTGGCCTTTTTGCCCCCAGCCAAAAGCGGCGGAGATGCTGAAAATGATAGTCGAAGCGCTAAAAAGCAATTTCTTAAGATTCATAGTAATAGTTATAATTTTTTTGTGATTATTGTTCCGGTTTGCCGGTACGCGGCAGGCGTATGGAGAAGGTTGTGCCCACTCCGGGAGTGGAAGCGCTCACATATATGCGTCCGTGGTGGTATTGCTCGATGATGCGCTTGGCCAGCGCAAGGCCCAGTCCCCAGCCGCGGCGCTTGGTAGTATATCCCGGATTGAAAACAGTCTTGAAATTTTTGCGTGGGATGCCGCGACCCGTATCGGCCACGTCCACCACTACATCGCCATGGTCTCCGGGTCGGCAAGCAACGCTGATTGCTCCATGTCCGTCCATAGCGTCTACGGCATTCTTAATCAAGTTTTCCATAACCCATTCGAGCAATGGTGCGCACGCGCTGACGGGCATGGACACCGGGGCATATTCGGCCGTAAGACTGATACGTCCGCTGACACGCGTCGCCATATAGGACACAGCGCTGCGCACAATGTCGGCGGCATCGGCAGGCTCCATTTTCGGTTCCGAGCCAATCTTGCCGAAACGCGACGCTATTGTTTCCAGGCGTTTGACATCCTTGTCCATTTCGCCTACAGTATCGGCATCCACGCCCATCTCGGGCAGCAGCTCCATCCATGCCATCAGCGACGAAATGGGCGTGCCCAGTTGGTGAGCTGTTTCCTTCGAAAGGCCCACCCACACCTTATTTTGCTCGGCTTTTTTGATCGAAAGCACTGCATAATATACTATCAGCAGGAATATTATCATCACCACCACCTGAATATACGGATAGTAGCTCAGACGCTTGAGTAGTGTAGAGTCTTCGTAATACAGATGCTGATTTTCGCCCGGCGCGATGGCTATATCTATGACGTTCGGGCCGTGCGACAGTGCCTCGAGCCGTCCGTGCAGATACTCGGCATTGCGCGGCGACAGGGCCAACGGATTGAGCGTATCTACCGGTTCGGGCAGGTCGAAGTTGCGGTGGTTGAGTATATTGCCGGCGTCATCGGTCAGCAGCACCGGAATGGTCGTATTGCTTTCGATTATACGCAACAGGAAGTCGATATCTATCATCGGCGGCGCCGGAGAGCCGGAGCCGTCTTCATCCTGAGCCGTCATCTGCTCGACGGCGCTGAACTGGTTAATAATTTCCTTGGTTGCATCGGCCCAAATCTCCATACGCTGCCGCTCTTGCACGGCAAGGTCCTTGACAAGATTATTGGACACATACAAGAACAACGCCACGACAATGGCGGCCGTCAGCAAGAACGCAATCTTGCCATAGCGGCGTATATCGTATATATTGGACAAATGCTTCATAAGCGACTATTGCAATAATAGGTACGACAGCGACAGCAGGGCCAGCAGCACGGATAATCCCTTGGCTACACCGCGACGCATACACAAAGCCGCCAGGGACACGACCGTTGGAACGGCGTATGCCACGACGGCCTGCTTGTCCACATAATAAGCCATGGAATACAGCCGCTTGTCGTCGATGGCGCAAAGTGCGACAACGGCCAATATACACAGCAACAGAATATTAGCCAAAATGGCCCATACACTATGCCTGCGCCGAGGTTGCGGAATAATTGACGTATGCTCGGCATCGCTGAACGATGCGAAGAATTCGGCGACAGAAGGTGTGCGGCGCGTCATATCGTAAGCCATAGCACGCGCTATGGCCGCATTGGCATACGGCGGGATGGTCGGCACGCTGATACTTTCGGGATGGTCAAATATCTGCTCGGGGCGCGGCGGGGTGTTGCCCGTGAGCATTTTGACCGCCGTGGCCGCCAGCGAATACACATCGCTGCGTACGCCCGGCTCGGCACCGCGCGCACTCGTATACTGCTCCGGAGCGGCATATCCGTGGCTGACGGCTGCCACCGTCCGGTCGTTGTCCGAGACCAATCCCGATGGCCCGACACTGCGCGACAATCCGAAGTCTATCAGCACAATACGTCCATCGTTTCCTAATATTATATTATCAGGTTTGACGTCCAAATGTACTATGCCGTGACTATGCAAGTACGACAATGCCGAGGACATTTGGCTAAGGACATCCACCGTGGCGGCATAGTCCAAGACATGACGCCGTACAATTTCTTTGAGATTTCGTCCGCTTACCCGTTCCATTACCATATACGCCGTGCCATTGGCGCGGAAAGTGTCATACACGCGTACGATGGAAGGATGATGGCATCGTGCGATATTATTACTCTCGCTGATAAAGCGTTCGCGCAATTTTGCCACCATATCTATATTGGACAGGTCGTCCACAATGAGCATCCCGGTGGCAGAATCGCGGCGACAGAGATCCGAGGGGAACATCTCCTTGACAGCAAAGATATTACCCTCTACATCATCTGCCGCATACGTTATGCCGAATCCACCTGTCCCGAGTACGCTCCTTATGGTGTATACATGGTTGTCGGCGCCGTGCAACGTCGTACCCTCGGGAAGTGCATCATCGTCATCAAACATTGCGTATCAATACGTTAATGTAATAGTATGGTATCGGATGCTCGTCGCACGTGCATCGGCTGACGGCTTATAGTAAGGCGATATAGGTGCTTGCCCATCACAAAAGTGTCGCCGTCGGTAAGTCGCACCATCGTCCCTTCGGGCAGGCGCACCTCGTTGACAAAAGTGCCGTTGGCGCTACCGGCGTCACGCAACAGCACCTCCGTACCGGCAGCCACACTGCGCACGGTAATTACCACTTGGCATCGGCTCATGTAATGCTCAGGATCGTCAAACAGAATTTGGGCACGTGGCGTAGCGGTGCGGCGACCCACAGTATTGTCGCCGGGCAGGAGATTATGGCTCTCGCCGGTGTCAACATTTTCGAGCGTAACAACGGCCTCGTGCTGCTCGTGCAAACGCATAGTAGCCTGAGCCGAAGGCTTCTGTGACTGCGGCGGCAACGATGGCGACTGCAAAGGCGCTTGCACCGGCTGTCGTGTCGAGTCGGCAAGTACACGCGGGCGCAATTCGATGAAGTCGCGTACCTTGCCTCGCGTATGGCAGTGCGGACACTCTATGGGTGCGTCTTTGTAATTCGGAAAAACCTTAAAGGACAGCACATTGGCGCAATCCTTATTGGGACAGCGCACATATGCTTTTGTCGGGTCTGGCGTCACTGTCTTGGGGTGTGTATAATACTGTTATACAAAGTCGGAAACATCGGCGTTGTTATCAAAGTCGGACATATCCATGTCGTTGTTGGAGAAGTCCTGATCATAACCAATCGAAGGATTGGCTTGGGCGATATCATTGGAGGCATATTGGTCGGCTGTGACCGTAGCGCCTTGGCTCTGCACGCTGCCTTGTATATCGCCAACGGTGATATTGTATTCGGAGATGTTGTGCATCTCGTCCTCGGATATTTGGCCGTCGCCATTGTCATCGTGCACAAGAACATCCATCACCTGATCATTGTCTATGTCCACAAGCATTGCATGCTCGCCGTTGATGTCAATTGCTGCGATATTGATTTGGCTGCCGTCCTCGCCCTGTACTGATTCAAGACCAAGTATGCGTACATCGTCATCGTCTACTGTGTCTACCTGCACCATATCGTGCTGCACATTTTCGTTTTGACCGTCGTGCGTATACTTATCCGTGGTTCCGTCCACGACGGAGTGGTCGGCATGGGCTGCTCCGGTATTGGCAGAGGCCTCGTTATGACTGCCTCGTATGGCTGCGATCTCAAAATCGTGTCTTTCCTGAGCGCTCATTCCGTCCCATTCGTTCTTGTAATAGGTCCCGTAAACCCGACCGTGCCACTCGAAGGCGCCACCGGCACCTACTTCGGCACGCGCCGCAGCAAAAGCTTGCGAAAACGACATATTATCGTTAACCCCTGTAGCTATAGGCGGCAATCCGGATTCTGTCTCAGCAGTAGCCGCTGCGGCTTGTCCTTCAATCGCGGAGGCTTCGGCGGCACGCATTGCATCTTCGGTCGTATCCGCCGACAATACAGGATCATTTTCAGAGACCACATAAGCCGGATCTACAGCCTCGGTAATATTGTCTCGGGTGGCAGCTCCGTCCATCATTCCGGGGGCGGCGGACACGCTGTCCGTAGCGGCAACGTTACCCGTTGCCAAATTCTCTTTGAAGGAGGATGTATCGTTGTTCATCTTGCTAAACGTTTTATACGGTTGTATATAGGCATTGTCTTGTCTGTGGCGTATCATTTCGCACACGCACACTGCAAAGGTAGTATAAACCGCGGCCGCATGTCAAGCATCGGCACGCATAAAGGACGAAATACCACGTTAAAATGACAAAACGTCGCAGCTCTTCACTGCAAAGATACATACTATTGCCGAAACAGACAAACCCTTAAAACGCAACGTATCCATTGACCCGTTACTTGGAGCCGGACAACATCGGATCAGGCATGCGGTGAGGGCTGCGCACCCATCGTGCCACCGCAACGACGCGTGGAACAAAGCGCCGCAAAACCGTCCTATATCGCCATGCAAGAGCCAGCGCCGTAAGGGCTACACCTACAAGAGCCAGATAGCCATAACACTCCTTGAGCGCAAGCATCAAATGCTGACTTGCAGCCATCCGTTCGGCATGGGACCGTGTCAATCGGAGGAAACAGACACCGCGGCATACTTGGCATGACCGAAATCTTCCGCCAAAGTATGGCACAAGTGTTATATAAAACAATAGGGCAAACCGTGCCGCGACATCAATCGCAGCACAATCATACCAAAACAAAGTTATTCATTGCAAAGTGTTCCAGAAAGCGACCTCACTCACGGGAGTTTCGCCTCTCATACTTTTTTTTACCACAAAAAAAAGGGAACAAAGCGCTCTTTTTTTATTCTGTTGCTCAGAGCACCATGTAAATTTTCCGTATGCAGGCATCCGGCGTGCATATACTCATTCTCTCCGGCTATCAGCATTACGCTATATTGCGCCAATGCGTCACCGATTGACGCGGCATAGTTACTCATTTTTTCGATACAAAAGCCTTTAAATATCTTAACAGCGCTAAACATTATTTGCCGTATGGGCATTTATGCGTACATTTGCGCCATCAAAATCGACAAAACCATACACTTATGACGAAATCTGTCAACCGCATAGTTGCAACGCTGCTGTACGTAGCCGCGATAGTGACGTGTGCAAGCGCTCGCATGGTCGACCACGAACCGGTCGGTGTAATACCTTTCTCTATTGCAGAGGATAATCGTATATATGTCACCGCCTTTGTCAACGGCTCGGGCTCACTTAACTTCCTCGTCGACACAGGCGCTTCGTCAATCGTTTTGAACACAAATTCACCTAAGCTCAAGGGATTTATACACGAAGGCGAAACTACCCAAAACTTAGGATCTACCGGCGAAAACGACATCGAATACAGCAACGACAACTCGGTCGATATAGGCACAATCCACTATGACAAAGCCGGATGTGCGCATATCCCCTATCCACCCGAGTATTGGGACGGCGTTTTCGGTCTGAACGGGTTGGCCGCATTCAACATCGAAATCAATTACGATGACTTCAAAATATATTGCTATGCCAAAGAGCCCCTGGAAATTAACGATCTCAGGCATACTGTATCGATTCCCTTCATCTACAAATACAACGTACCATTCATCAAGCTGCCTGTTAGGATTAACGGAATACTTCATAACCTTACGCTTGAAGTAGACACCGGCTCGGACCGCGTCATCGACCTGAACACGCCTTTCGTAAACAAGCATCGGCTCCTTGGCACACAGAAGCCTTTTGCCATTTCGCACATAGCAAGCTCGGATGGCGGAAGCGGAGAGCTGAAGAACGTGTTTTTTGACGAAGTTATCGTCGGCCCGTTCATAATGCCGAAGGTCGCAGGAGCATTCTCGACACTTACCGCCGGGATGCAAAGCAAGGAGGACATCGATGGAATGATCGGCAACAATTTCTTGAAGCGGTTCAACATGCTTATCGACTTCAAAAGCGACATATTGCACTTACAGCCTAACAACTTCTACTACACACCTTTTTATGACTTCTTGGTGAAATAGCATCCGCTGCTCGAGACGGTAATACGACACCGACAATAGGGCCGGCCCAACTGCGATATGAACAAAAATCGTTATATTTGCCGTATGAATACCGTCAAGGAAATACGCGAAGGCATTGTCCGCAGCCTGACGCCGCACGTTGGCAAAGACGAGGCGGAAGCCATGGCTCGCATCATACTTGAAGATGCCGCCGGAGTGTCGCGCACTGCCGCCATTATCGATCCGGGACGCTTACTCGAAGACGCCACGGTGGCGCGCATCAGTGCCATAGTCGGGCGTGTGGCCGACGGCGAGCCGCTGCAATATGTCTTGGGCGAGGCCGTGTTTATGGGTATGCGCCTGCGCGTGACGCCGCACACCCTGATACCGCGCCCCGAGACTGCCGGGCTGGTGGACATTATCACGGACGAGTATTCCGGAGCCAAAGACCTGCAAATCATTGACATCGGCACCGGAAGCGGATGTATCGCCATCGCCTTGGCACGCGCCCTGCCCTATTGTGCCGTAACGGCCGCCGACATCAGCTCCGAAGCGCTCGCCGTGGCCTCGTACAATGGCTCAGCCCTCGGCACATCCAATGTCAAGTGTATCCGATTGGATGCCTTACACCTCCCGATGCCGGCAGCGCCACTATACGACATCATCGTCAGCAATCCGCCGTACGTCACCGTCGCCGAGAAGGCGGATATGGACCGACGCGTGCTGGACTACGAACCGGGCACGGCTCTATTTGTCCCCGATGATGACCCGCTGCGCTTTTATCGCGCCATCGCCGTTTATGCGCAATCAGCGCTACGCCCCGGCGGTTCGCTGTATTTTGAAATCAATCCCCTGTATGCCACCGATATGGAACAGATGCTGCGCTCTCTCGCCTTTGAAGGCGTGGACATCCGTCGTGATTACAGGGGTAAAAAACGTTATGCCGTATGCCTTTGTCCCGAAAAATAGTCACTTCGGAAAAAGCTTTGGCACGCCTCGAGGAGCTGTGTGTCCGCGGCGAGCGTTGCGAAAGCGAATTGCGCACAAAACTGCGGACATGGCAAATCGCCTCCGCCGATGCCGACGCCGTCATCGACAGCCTGCGGCGACGTCGTTTCTTTGACGATGCTCGCTTTGCTCATGCCTTCGTAACCGACAAGGTGCGCTTTGCACGCTGGGGACGCATCAAAATAGCTATGGCTCTACGCTACAAGCGCATAGACAGCGACATCATAGCCGAAGCTTTGACCGAAATTGACGAACGAGCCTATATCGAGGCTTTGGAAGCGGTCATCGCCGCCGCCGTCCGCCGCATAGGCGATGACGCAGCACATACCTACGAAGGCCGCACCCGCATATTCCGTGCCGCCGTCAGCCGCGGCTTCGAAAGCGATATATCGGCCGCCACCATTCGCCGCCATTTGGCCGACAGGCGCGACTAATCTCTATTAAAGAAAATCTGCTCGTTATTGCTTGATATTAGAAGCTTCAAGTTCCAGAAGCTTCATTTTGGCCGCAAGACCGCCGGCAAATCCGGCAAGCGAACCGTCGCTGCCTATCACTCGATGGCACGGCACAATGATAGATATTGGATTGGCTCCAACGGCAGCAGCTACAGCCTGAAATCCAAGCGGGCATCCTACAGCTCGCGCCACAGCGCCATATGACATCGTCATCCCGTATGGTATCGTTGTCAGGGCATCCCAGACACGATGCCTGAACGGAGTCCCCACAGCGCCAAGCCTCAAATCGAAAGCCATACGCTTCGATGCAAAATATTGGTCCAACTGAGACACTACTTCGGTCATGGCCGATGATTCCCGATCCGCGACAATCGGTCCGACTGTCGCAATAAGTTTGCGCATATTCCAGTCGTAATGCCTGTTATCTATCCAGTCGCAAAGACACAAAGCCCCGGTAATTCTATCGACGCCAAGCATCAATTCGCCTACGGGCGAGATGTATCGGCGCGTACACAGCATCAATAATCATCATCAAAGAAATCACTTGACGAAGATTCGAAGCTGTCATAGCCACCTATGCCGCCGTAGTCGTCATGATCGTCCATCAAACTGTCATGGTGCGTGGAATGCCACGGGAAACCATCGTCCATGCTATTATGGTAACCTCCTATGGGAGGAATCACACTATTGTCATTGTGGTGGCAGCGGTGGTCTCCAAACAGCCAGTCAAAGATGATTAAATCTCTAAAAAAACTCCAAAGTGACATATTTGCTTTGATTATGTATTTACGTACGACGCATTAGGCACGTCTTTATCACCGCAAATATACACATTTTCGAGCATTTGCACAATACAAGCCCGATTTTTTCGGATTATATTACTCATGCGACGCCACCATATGGTGCGAACAGAATACTCGAGGAGTCTTAACCGCAATCGGGTATCACCAAGGCACAAGGCAAGCCCGGCCGAAGACTACTTCTGTGACGTTAACGCCTCGTCTATGGCACGAGACAATTGATCCGGGCAACTGGTGCCCTTGACTCCGCATTGGATGCCATGAAGGCGACGCGAGACTTCGCGTGCGTCCATGCCTTCTATCAAAGAAGACAAGCCGCTGAGATTGCCCATGCAGCCGCCTGTAAATTGCAAGTCATGTATACGTCCGTCCTCGATAGAAAACTCGATATTACGCGAACATGTGCCGTGCGGTGTGTATGTATATTTCTGTTTCATTGTATCGTAGCGTTTGTTTACATTTCAAAAAAATAGCACCCGAGAAATACCGGGTCAAGCCGAAATACCCCTATCGAACGCACCGCATCGGCCGAAGCACGCCGCGGTACATCCGCAAACAAAAAGGTCGCCGACGTGGGTGGGATGTGTGGTGTCGGCGACCATACCGAAGGTGTCTCGCGACACGTTTCGAGTTGGGGATGATGGATGTGTGCTCGAAGTGGGACTCGAACCCACACAGCCGGTAATGGCCAAGGGATTTTAAGTCCCTCGTGTCTACCATTCCACCATTCGAGCGTATATCAATGTACTGCCGTCCCTTTCGTTACGGCCTCGCAAAGGTAGGCATTTTATTCCACTCCGCCAAACACCCTCTCACAAAAAAAACACATGTAGAGTCAAGTGGCAAGTGCAAAATTAATGAATCATATTGTAGAACTCAATTTTTGGAGTAGAAAAGTCTAATTTTTTCTTAGGCCTATCGTTTATCAGATACTGAACCTTGTTCAACTCTTGCTGTGATATCTTTCTGGAATCAGTGCCCTTAGGGAAAAACTCACGGAAGATTTTATTGGCGTTTTAGCTTGAATCGCATTCAAAGTGGTCGTTACGCAGTTGTTGTTCACTACATTGTATTCGTCTATTACAATCCCTTTACCTATATTTTTTACGTCACGTTTGTTTGACGGATCAGCGGATTTTTCTTGTAGAATATTGTCAAAATAAGCGTTTATCTCAGCGTCCTTATCTTGCTCGAAAGTAAATGCATTCAGACCAAATCGTTTGTCTTCATCGTTGATGAATCTTTGTGCATCATTGCCTTTTAATCTTATAAGGATGCCTTCGCCGGCCGTAGAACCAACCGAAGGGATATTTTTCCAGGTATTGCCATATCTGCCATATGTGTACACCGTTAAGGATGCTCCTTCACCTGTTGACAGAAAAACGTGTCCCCAACTATTTGTTTCAATGTACACAATGGGACGTTCGCCTGTTGGGTCGGTGAAGCGGAGGGGGTTGGCGGCGCAGTGGGTGTAGGGGGAGAAGGATAAGTAGTCTGCGGCTTTGGGATCAGGGGTGGTGAAGCGGTCAAGGATGGCATCGTGCCAACGGGCGATATTGTCGTGCCAGCCCAGCCCGGCAAAGTTGCTCCAGCGGTTGCCGATATGGGCACGGTCTGTCACGCGCTCGGTGCCGAAGAGCTGCACGGGCAGTCCCGACGGATAGAACATCGTGCATACTATATTATTCGTTATCATCCTCGCTAATACTAATTTCAGTTATTATTCCATTCTCAACCATGACATATACATCGGATTGTAAGGGCGGCAACGATAAGACAGCATTATGTTGCTTGCATTTGGCCTTACTGTTGTGTTTTTTTCTAGGTGACAATAGACCCGGAATGAGGATGACCTTTATGCCTTTATTATAACTACAGATCCCGAAAAAGCTGAGCGCATCTTTTACGGACATCCCGACAGTCATATTGTATATGCTCAGACGATTGCTGCGTATTCGCGCTGATGAGATATCGCAATCTTCATCCGGAATGTTTTTGACATACTCTATAGTGTCTTCGCCAAGTGTTGCGATAAGTGAAATGGGCGCATTGTCTACCATGGTGTTGTAAGCATCTACAAAGACATCGAAGCCTTGCTCGTGATATTTACGTATTGCATCATACCAATTTATAGAGCTTTCGTGGTATGTTCCTTCAACTATGGGGTTAATCACGAGAGTATCTCCGCATTGGTACACCATACACGTAATTGCATCACTATTTGATGCCTCGACATTTGGCAATGCGGTGAGCAAACTAATAATTAGGATTATACGTGTAATCATTTTGCCGGATATAATAGTTCGTAAATCTCGGTCGGTAAAGTGTCTTGCATAACTATTTTGGTTATTCGACCTCTGAAAATTTCATATTCCGTGTATAGGGGGATTAGGCTTCTTTTGCGAACTAAGTTACTACTTTTTACATCAGTAGTCCTGATTACTACCAATCTATCAATTTGGGGAATGTTTAATTTAAGTCGGCCACAAATATTCTTTTCGGTCATACCAATGTCGAATAATCCGGCGTGCCATTTCGGATTTGCAAATGAGCCATCTTTTATTCGATAAATATCTTTTGACAATGTCTCGACATAGCGTATTGAGTCGCCGACATTTTTGTATAAATACGTTGTCATCGAGGGTGTTTCGGCTATAGTCTTCACTACCCGACATGAGTCATAATTGCAATCTACAAGCGTCAATAGTCTCTGTTGGCTTGCATGGTCATATCGATCATCCACTGAAAATCCCTTTGAATTAAACATCTTGATAATATCGATATACTCGAAAGGCCCGGAATAAATGCCTTGAAATACAGACGCGTCATCTTCGATGTTTACAACTGAATCATTGACAATAACCATAATATCAGCCGTATTCGCCGAAGCCGTACAAACTATTGATGTAGTAACTATAAATGAAAATATTATCCTTTGTACATGCATATTTACAGAGTCTTTAGAATTAATACAAATTTTATCGGCGAGAGGAATGTTGACCCTTCGCGGATTTTGGATTTGCTGCCTGGCACTTTATAGTTTTTATGACCTGATGCTCCCAATGATTGTCTATCCCGGCATATTCATACACAACTTTTCCAGCGCTCCATTCGATACGCTCGAGCCTTTTCGAGTAATATACGGTTGTTCCACATGAGTGAGCGTCAGAAACAATGGAGTGGTCAAATTCTCGATTAAGCGAATAATTTCTTGTGTCCGAACCGGATTCTCGCCATTTGGTCGGCGTTTTATCGCTATAAACGAACCTGACTTCGTTGCCACAGGGGTCGGAAACCTTGCTGAGGTGCCATGCCGAGGTGTATAATACAGAATCAAGAGTTCGCGTCAACTCCGGAGGTCTGTAGTAGTATTCATATCGGGTCTTTTCGTTGGTCCCAAATGTGTATTTTATGCCGGATGCGTCTTTTACAACAAATTTGGATGGGTATGAGGTTGAGGCTTGCTGTGCATCAATTTTTATCGGGGTCGAAGATGACATAACTATACGCTTATTGTCATCGTAAGCAAAAGAAGCAGACAACCCGAGGCCGGACAGCCGTATCGGTATGCTAATGCTACCGGCCTTTATCGTAAACAAATCATACGATATATTCGGCACCCCCGAAAAACAGTCCACGGGAATCTCTTGATACTGCATCAAAGTGGCTACATCAGGCGACGGTGGCACGATAGAGTAGTCTTTCGGGCCATAATATGTGTCAGCTATTGCAGATAATGACGACATCATAGCAATGATTATAGTACCTATGACATACCTACAGGTGGTGGAACAACTTGCTCGATGTCTCATGGTATATAGAGGTTGTTATGGTTGAAAAATTTGCCTAACGCGACAAAGTTACGTTTTTTTGATAAGTGAAAAAAATGTTATGGAGATTTTTTTCTGACGGCGGCGGTTTTTCACTCTGCCCAAATTGTTGTATTTTTGCAGTAATGAATAGGGGACGTTGGCCGGAGGTGTCGCCGCCCCATGAAACAAGCAAAACTCACACAATGAAAATACTGTCTAACAACGATATAAAAGAGATAGAGAGATATACCATCGACAACGATGGCGTGACCTCGGTCCAGCTGGTGGAGCGTGCAGCACGCGCCATCGCCGACGAAGTGGCCGGGTATTGCAGCGACAGCACCCCGCTGATGGTGTTCGCAGGATGGGGGAAAAACGGTGCGGACGCCCTCGAAACCGCCCGTCTGCTGGCCTCCCGTGGATATGCTCCGGAGGTTTACCTCTTCAACATCGGAGGCAATCGATTGTGCCCCGAATGCAAGCTGATGCGCGATCGCTTGGCCGCGTGCGAAGCTTCGCACACACTGCACGAGGTGACCGGCGAAACGCCTTTCACCTTCCCCGAACCCCCGGCGGACACAATCATCATCGACGGGATTTTTGGCAGCGGACTCAACCGCCCCATGCCGAGGCCATTCCAGCTTTTGGCTCAAAATCTCAACTGCAGCGGAGCTTTCATCATCTCCATAGACCTTCCCTCGGGATTGCTCGATGGATTCAACGGCGATACGCCACGAAACGACATGGTGCACGCCGGGCTTACCTTAGCCCTGGGAGCACCGCGTCTATCTTTCTTCATCGAGGACAATGCCGTGGCCGTAGGACAATGGAAGTTGCTCGACATCGGCCTCAACAGTACAGCCGTGCGTAATGCCCCCCTCTCTTACTGGATGGTGCAAGGCAAGGACGTACGGCGCTACCTGCGACCGCGCGACCCGTGGTCCAATAAGAGCAACTACGGCGATGCACTCATTGCCGGCGGAAGCCACGGCATGGGCGGCGCCGCCGTCTTGGCGGCTCGCGGATGCCTGCGTTCCGGTGCCGGGAAGGTCACCGTCTACGGCCCCCAAAGCCTCTATAACACCGTACAATGTGCCGTGCCTTCGGCCATGATGCGTGCCGACAGCGGCCGGGAACACCTTACCGATATCCCGCACGAATCGCATTACAGTGCCTTCGGCATAGGCCCGGGACTCGATGTCAACGATGATACGGCCGAAGCCGTGGGCCGTTTTCTAAAGACAATGAGCGCCGCTCCACGCCCCGTGGTGGTGGACGCCGGAGCTCTGGGATGCATCGCCGCACGCCCGGCCATGCTGGAGTACCTGCCGATGATGTCCATACTCACTCCGCACATCGGCGAATTTGACCGTATCTTCGGCAAACAGTTTTCGCACGAGGCAAGGCTGAAAAAGGCCATTGAAATAGCAAAATACTACCAAATCATCATAGTGCTCAAAGGCCGATACACAGCCATAATACGCCCCGACGAAAAGGTGTTTTTCAACACCTCGGGCACACCGGCTATGGCCACACCCGGCAGCGGAGACGTCCTCACCGGCATTATGACCGGCTTCCTGGCCCAAGGCTTCAAGCCTGAAATGGCCGCATTCCTGGCGTGCTACATCCACGGCATTGCCGGAGAAATAGCAGCCGAGAACCATGGCGAATATGGTGTTACGGCCGAAGATATAGCCGCCAATGTCGGACGCGCCATAGCGCTTGTAGCCAACGCCGAATAATCCTTTACAGACATTACATCACCCGACAATAGTAAGACTTATGCACAACTTACGCACAGCTATCACGTCCATGGCGATATGCGCCGCCCTTGTCACGGCAGCACAGACCACACGCAGCTTCACCGCCGACAAAACCAACGAATACGCACTGGTATACAGCCTTCCGCGCACCGTCCTCGACATCACCATAGAGACCGTGCACACGGCGACACTCCCCGGCGAATTCAGCAATTACGCCAAACGCTATCTGGGCATCACCGATGCCATCACCACCCCATCCAATAGCGTGCGCGTCAAAAGCGTCGCCATAATTCCGCGCGGTATACCCGGAGGCGCCGACAGCCGCTGGCAAGTACAGTTTAAAAACGGCAGCGCTGCCTCAATGCTGCTCACCGAAACCGGAATACCCCTGGCGGTGAACACCGACAGCATCGCCTCTACAAATGCCGTGACCCTACCCGTGGCCGTGGATGCAGCGCCCACCCCACTGGAAAGTGATGCGGCACGTCAAGCCGTTACGCAAGACATGACGCGCAGCTCATCCATATCCAAGAAGGCCGAATTAGCCGCCCAACGCATCTTCGAACTGCGCGAGACACGCTCGGACCTACTCAGTGGCAATGCCGACAACCCGCCGGCCGATGGCAAAGCCATGCAATTGGTTTTGGACAACCTCGCGGCGCAGGAAGCCGCTCTAACTGCAATGTTTGCAGGCACGACACAGACGTACACACGCGTGACCACACTCACATATACACCCGGCACAGCGGAGAGTCGCGAAATTTTGGCTCGGGTATCGCCCACCGAAGGCATAGTACCTGCCGATGACCTCAGCGGCGCCCCAATATACATATCGCTGACAAATATCGCTAAGGCCGAGATGCCCGTCACCGAAAAAGGCGAACCGAAGCGCTTCCCTAAAGGCGGATTGGCTTACACCATACCCGGCACAGCATCGGTCACTCTGACGTACGACGGAGCTACCATCACGCACAAAGACCTGACACTGGCACAATTGGGCGTAGTCTTCGGAATCAATCCCGCCCTATTTAGCGATAAGAAAGCCCCCGCATACGCGACTTTCGACCCCACGACCGGAGCCATCACGGCATTAGGCGCCATAGAGTGACACCCGTATATTTGAGAGTATGAAGCAACACGCCTATATCTGTATAGATTGGCTCGCGATGACTTCTACAATTAAGGCTCGTACACATCGGCATACCCCAAAAATTATCTGACTTTTTTGGAAAACAAAAAAATTAGACTAATTCCAAAATTATTTTCATTCCACTATTGCATATTTCAACAAAGGTGCGTAACTTTGCGCTGTACAAACGGCCGTCATAAACGGCCGAAGCACAAAATCCTCACATACAAATCTTTATCAAGTCATCAAAAAAAGCACGATTATGAAAAAGAAATTTATCTGCACCGTATGCGGATACGTATACGAAGGCACCGAAGCTCCTGAAAAATGCCCGCTGTGCGGCGCTCCTGCCTCCAAATTCAAAGAGATGGAAGAAACCGGCGCACTCGAATTTGTCACCGAACACGAAATCGGCATCGCCGCAGACACCGACGAACAAATGAAAACAGACCTGCGTACACACTTCAACGGCGAATGCTGCGAAGTGGGCATGTACCTGGCCATGTCGCGTCAGGCCGACCGCGAAGGTTATCCCGAAATTGCCGAAGCCTTCAAGCGCTACGCTTTCGAAGAGGCCGAACATGCGTCCAAATTTGCCGAGCTACTCGGTGAAGTAGTTTGGGACACCAAGACCAACCTCGAAAAGCGTATGGCCGCCGAAGCAGGTGCCAACGCCGACAAGATGCGCATCGCTCGACGCGCCAAAGAACTCAACCTTGACGCCATCCACGACACCGTACACGAAATGGCTAAGGACGAAGCACGCCACGGCCAGGGTTTCCAAGGCCTGTACAATCGCTACTTCAAGAAGTAAGCGACAAAAATCCATACACAGAGAGGGCGCACTCCATTACGGGATGCGTCCTCTCTGTATTTTCGGCATCAATCAGTCCTCAGACTCGGACAAAGGCGGAACAGTATCGCGGAAGGCACGTGGGAGGCCACGTACCACGCAGTTGTAGCTGTGTCGAATAAGGCTGCGCAACAATGGCGAAGGCACGGCAGCGGCCAGGCCCACATCGTTCCAATGGCGTTTATTCATGTGCCACGCCGGACGTATGGCCTCATAGTGCTCGCGCAATTTCTCGGCATAATCCGGGTCGCATTTCAGAGACACACGCGTAGTGTCAACGAGATTCAGCATTGCAAAAATCTTTCCGCCCACGCGCAAGGTCACAACATCATCGCCGAACGGCATGTCCTCGGTCGCAAAAGGCAGCGACAAGCAGTATTCGTGCACTTCCAAAATATCCATGATAGATAGTGTTTTATATTGTTCAAAGCATTACTCATCGAAGGACATCTCCCATCATTGAATCATCGCCGCCGATGCATCCGACTGATGCGACGGGCAATGTCCTTCAATAAAGGCCGATTGCTTTCCTCATCCAAGACAAAAATCCGTATCTATCAGGACTTTGCCTCGTACCGAGACACCTAAGGCTCCCGCATGTCATGAAGACCGGGGAGCCTTAGAGCGCTCTTTTCAGGGCCTATGATGCGTTATGCGTTGTTACTTGACAAACTTCTTGACAATCACCGTGGCATTGTGGCCACCGAAACCGAAGGAGTTGGACAAGGCCGCACGCACTTCGCGTTTCTGAGCCTCATTGAAGGTGAAATTGAGGTTGTAATCTATTTCGGGATCATCGTCACCCTCGGCGTGGTTGATTGTCGGGGGTACGACATCATCACGTACAGACAACAGCGAGAACATGGCCTCCATAGCGCCGGTAGCGCCCAAAAGGTGTCCGGTCATGCTCTTGGTCGAAGAAATATTGAGACGATAAGCATCTTCGCCGAAAAGCTTAATGATGGCCTTGGCTTCGCTGATGTCACCGACACCGGTGCTGGTGCCGTGTACGTTGATGTAGTCGATATCTGCGGGTGTCATCCCTGCATCGTCGAGAGCGTTCTGCATAGACAGTATCGCGCCCAAACCTTCGGGATGTGTCGCTGTGATATGGTATGCGTCCGCACTCATGCCGCCGCCGGCGACTTCGCCGTAAATCTTGGCGCCACGTGCCAGAGCGTGTTCCATTTCTTCAAGTATCAGTACCACCGAACCTTCTCCGATGACGAAGCCGTCACGCGAAGCCGAGAAGGGGCGCGAAGCCGTTTCGGGGCTGTCGTTGCGTATCGACAGGGCATGCATCGAGTTGAAACCGCCCACGCCAGCGGGGAAGATGGCAGCCTCGGCACCGCCTGTAACCATAGCATCAGCCTTGCCCAGACGGATAAGGTTGAAAGCGTCGATAATGGCGTTGTTTGACGAGGCGCAGGCGCTGACCACACCATAGTTAGGGCCATGGTAACCGTATTCCATGGACACATGGCCGCTGGCGATATCCGCAATCATTTTGGGAATGAAGAACGGATTATACTGCGGGCCGTTTTGCTCGCCGTGAACTGCATAATATCCGGCTTCCTCCTCAAAGGTGTGCAGGCCGCCAATACCGGCAGCGATGATTACGCCTACGCGGTTTTTGTCTATAGCGCCTTCGGTCTCGATACCGGCATCAGCAACTGCCTGGCGAGCTGCATAGAGGGCATACTGGGCATACAGGTCAAGCTGGCGCAGTTTCTTGCGGTCAAAGTATTCGGCCGCATTGAAGTTCTTGACTTCGCAGGCAAATTTGGTCTTGAACTGCGATGCGTCAAAATGGGTGATGGGCGCGGCGCCGCTGACACCGGCCAACGCGGCACTCCAAGTGGTGTCTACGTCGTTACCTAAAGGAGTGATGGCTCCAAGTCCCGTAACTACTACTCTCTTGAGTTCCATGAAAGATTTATCGTATATGTACTGATTAGACTTTATATGACAAAAGTTGCCGCAAGTCCGGACCTATATCCCCGGAAAGTCGCGATGCTTTTGCTATTACCTGTCGGAGCATTACGCTCAAGGCACTGTCCGCAAGGTTGTGTGTTCTTGTTGTTACCGGCCAAATGTACGCCCCGGACGTCGTGGGGCACCCGGGGCGACATAGGCGGTTATTTTGTGTCGAATGTGGTGACCGTCGTCAAACAGCTATTATTGAGCTGCTTCGATGTATTTGATGGCGTCGCCTACAGTCTGAATCTTCTCAGCTTCCTCATCGGGTATCTTGATGCCGAATTCCTTCTCAAACTCCATGATGAGGTCCACTGTGTCGAGCGAGTCTGCGCCCAGGTCTGTGGTGAATGCTGCTGCGGGGGTTACTTGGCTTTCGTCAACGCCGAGTTTGTCAACGATGATGGTCTTCACGCGATCTGCGATTTCTGACATAATCTTTTAGTGTTTAATTAGTAATGTTCTGTTTTAGCGGTGCAAAGTAAGCTAAAATATTCTAAATAACGAAATTTTTCGCTATTATAAACTGTGAAAAAATGTAAAAGACGTATCTAACGCCCTGAAATACGAGTTTCTTGGCCGATGCATTCTTTCGCAATCGTCTCGCCATTTCAGACAACTGTCATTGAAACTTTGCTCGCAGTTTCATTGCAGCTATGTTCATAGCTACTATCGCGGAGTGCACCGACCTCTATTTCGCTTTATATGCCATAGGCGTGTCCGCGGCCTGCTAAGGCTCGCGAACATGCCTATGGCAATAGTGTCATTATCTTACTTGGCGGGGACTTCCCAGGTGTCGCCGGCGAGGATCATGTCGCGCAGGCAGGTGAAACCGTGGGCGGCTTTCACTTCGTCTACCTGTTGGCTGACAGCCGTCTCGTAGCTGAGGCTCTCGACATCGCGGATGACGCCGACAGCAAGGGGTAGCGTCATGCCGTCCATCATGGCCAGCTGCTGGTGCAGGAAGTTCGAGGGGGTGTGGGCGTCGTGTACCAGGACATCGTCCATGGTGTAGCCGTCTTGGCCGATAGTGACAGCCTTGAGCAGGAATCCATCGCGAACAAGACCCTTGTCGCCGTTGGCGCCGAAGATCATCTTCTGTCCGTGTACCAAATGAATGGTGCGGTCGGCACGGACGGTGCGGTCGGTAATGGCGTTGTGGATGCCGTTATTGAAGATTACGCAGTTTTGCAAAATCTCGACCACCGAGGTGCCTTTGTGGCGTGCTGCGGCCACCATGACTTCCTGCGAGGTCTTGAGTTCGACATCAATACTGCGAGCAAAGAATGTACCGCGAGCGCCGAACACCAGTTCGGCCGGGATAAACGGGTCTTCTGTCGTGCCGTAAGGCGATGACTTGGATACGAAACCGCGAGCGCTCGTAGGCGAGTACTGTCCCTTGGTCAGACCATATATCTTATTATTGAACAGCACAATATTGATATCTATATTGCGTCGTACGGCGTGGATAAAGTGGTTGCCGCCGATGGCAAGTCCGTCGCCGTCACCCGAAATCTGCCATACGGTCATCTCGGGATTGGCAACCTTGAAGCCTGTCGCGATGGCGGCGGCACGTCCGTGGATGGTATGGAAACCATAGGTGTTCATGTAATAGGGCAGACGGGACGAGCATCCGATGCCGGAGATGACGGCAGTGCGGTAAGGCGGTACGCCGACTTCGGCCATGGCCTTGTGCAGGGTGTTGAGGATGGCGTGGTCGCCGCAGCCGGGGCACCAGCGCACGGCCTGGTCACTTTTGAAGTCCGCGGGTGTATATGCCGGGGTATTCTCTTGTGTTTGCATTATCTTATATGATTAAGTGGCTGGTGTGACTTATTTTTCTTTGGAAAGGTTGAGACGGACGCCATCAATGACTTCGCTGACAAGGAAGGGCTGACCTTGTATCTTGTTGATGCGCTCGATGCGTACATCGGGGAACTTGGCTTGCAGGTAGTCTGCAAACATTCCTGTATTGAGCTCGGCCACAATCACGCGACGGTAGCGGCGCAGCACCTCGGCTGTATTGGCGGGCAGCGGGTTGATGTAGCGGAAGTGTGCCAAGTCCACGGGAGTACCTTGTTTGGTAAGTTCCTCGGCAGCTGTGCGCAGGTGTCCGTAAGTGCCGCCCCAACCTACAAGCAGGGTATCGGCCTTGCCGTCGCCGTAAACCTTGACTTCGGGGATATCCTTAGCGATATTGGAGATTTTCTGACGACGCAGCATCACCATTTTCTCGTGGTTGACCGGGTCGGTGGAAATTGCGGAAGTATTGGCGTCTTTTTCGAGACCACCCAAACGATGCTGCAAACCTTCGGTACCCGGGATGGCCCAGTAGCGCACCAAGGTCTCGGGGTTGCGCAGGTAAGGACGCCACGAGCTGTTGCGCAGGTGCTCGGGCACGAAGTTGGGACGTATTTCGGGATACTCACCGGCTTCGGGAATGCGCCACGCGCTCGAGCCGTTGGCGATGAATGCATCCGTGAGCAGGATGACCGGAGTCATGTGCTCGATGGCGATACGGCATGCTTCGAAAGCCATGGTGAAGCAGTCCGTAGGCGAAGCGGCAGAGAGTACCACTATGGGCGACTCACCGTTACGGCCATACAGGGCCTGCATCAGGTCGGTTTGTTCAGTCTTGGTAGGAAGGCCGGTAGAAGGTCCGCCGCGTTGCACGTCAATGACCACCAAAGGCAATTCGGCGATGACGGCAAGACCTATGCCCTCACTCTTGAGCGCCAGACCGGGGCCGGAAGTGGAAGTCACTGCCAGATTGCCGGCAAACGATGCGCCTATGGCCGAGCATACGCCGGCAATCTCGTCTTCCATTTGGCAGGCCTTGACACCGAGATCTTTACGCTTGGCAAGCTCATGCAGGATGTCAGTAGCCGGAGTGATGGGATACGAGCCGAGGAACAACGGGCGTCCGGACTTCTCGGAAGCCATAATCAGCCCCCAAGCGGTCGCAGTATTGCCATTTATGTCAGTGTACACGCCCGGACGCGGATCTTCGGTTTCGATACGGTATGTCGACATCGAGGCATGTGTATTGTGTCCAAAGTCATAGCCGGCCTGTACCACGGCGCAGTTGGCCTTGGCTATAGCCGGTTTCTTGGCAAATTTCTTGGAAATATAGTGGCAGGCAGCCTCTATGGGGCGGTCGAAGAGCCAGCATACGACGCCTAAGGCGAAGATATTACGGCACTTGAGTATGGACTTGTTGTCCATGCCGCTGTCGGCCAAGGCCGCACGCGTCATTGTGGTTACGGGCACTTCGAGCACCTGTGCCGGGTCTATACCCAACTCGGTATACGGGTCATTGGTGGCGAACAGCGCTTTACGCAAATCCGCCTCGCCGAAACTGTCGCTGTCGACGATAATGATGCCGCCGCTCTTGAGGAAGCGCACATTCTGTTTCAACGCTGCCGGGTTCATAGCCAGCAGCACATCGCACCGGTCACCGGGGGTGTGGACTCCGCGGCCTACCGACACTTGGAAGCCGGAGACGCCGCTAAGCGAGCCTTGCGGCGCACGTACCTCTGCCGGATAGTCAGGAAAGGTGGACACCTCGTTGCCGACGCCGGCGGATACATTGGTAAAGATGTTGCCGGCAAGCTGCATGCCGTCGCCACTGTCGCCGGAAAAACGCACGACGACCTTGTCGAGGACTTTGACGTTGGTTTTGTCTAACATGGGGTTGTAATACTTACTCTTTTGACTATATGATTGTTATAGTGTCAAAATATGTGGAAATGAGGTTGTATGTTTGGATTATTGTCTGTTTGTGTCGCCAATACAAGCATTTTGCAAGCAAAAGTCCACTCCCGAACAGGCTTCCAAAGTGCTTTGCCGACGTTTTGCCATCCGAAGGCGCGTTCAAACACCCTCGTTAGACGCCACAAAGATACAAACTTTTCTCGGCAAAACCAACATCCATGTTTTTAGCATAATTCACTTCCGAGTGTTTATTCGTCCATTGCCCATAGGTCAATTCCACCGTTTATTTTGCATTTTGGGCATATAGACCAAGCCGTACTCTGCAACACAAGCCGGCCATGCACATTATAGTCGTAACTCACCACCATAGAACGCTGCCGCCAATTCCTTGATGCCGAGTGGGGTGTCAGACTCCGCCGCGAAGCACGTGGCCATCGCCGATGTACGCGTGCAGGGACGTGCGGCGTGTGCGCCCGGGACGCATGCCACGGATGTCTCGTAGGACGTATACAGGTGGTTGCGTGTAATCATCTGACCTGAAATCACAGACTTTTGAGAACTATTATTTGTGTGACTACTTATCGGCATATGGGAATAGCACCTTGTAAAATACTTCCGGATTGTCAAATTTGTATGGTGCTATACGTTCATCATCAGGAACTGATGTGAGCGGTTTGGAGGGGTCTTTAGAAACATAGTCAACAAACATAATAATACCGGTAAATCTACTGATGAATTTTGCTTTCATCATACACAATACAGCTTTGTTTGTCGGTGGATTAAATGGTACGACATAGAAATTCTTGTATGGACTTTTTTTGAGGTCATCCTTATCCCAAAAGCCTATCCGTTCATACATCCACCATCGCTTTGTATGAACCCACTCAAAAAAGTCCATATACCCATCATAAATAATTTTTGCGTCATTTCTTATTCCCCCTATTGGTATAGGCCCTGGGTAGCTCATGTTCTCAAGAAAAAAAACGCCGGATGTTGCTATGGTCAGATAGCAATATGGGGATTTTATTAATTCTTTTTCTGTGATATTATAGGAGAGATTGGCTTTGTCAATGTCTACTATAATGTATGGGTGTAATGTCTTTTTGCCAAGCAGGAAAGTCATATTTGCCTGATATACTGTGTCTAATGGATAAAAGTTAACACCACCATCATCATTAAAAAAGCGATTAGTTAAACCTTCCGGATACTCATCCGGCGTAACCTTATCTTTAATTAATACTGTCTGTGTAAAACACATAATAACACTTATAAACATCACCATTGCAATAAATGTCCGTTTGTGTCTAATACTATTGAGCTTTTGTGACTTCATATTTCCATTCTATTTTTTTGATTTCTTCTTCATTATCCAAATGACCTTTGCCCACCTCTGTTTCATTCTCGTCTTTTGGAACAAAACCTGTAATGGCATTTTCAATCATTGCCTTTATTTCAGATATGGATACATCCTTTGTCCGTTCGGGAAAGTTCCCGAACGGATACATAAGACCGGCAATTGCAGAGTGTAATAGTCCCAAAGAGTGTCCTACTTCATGAGGTCCGGTAAGTTCTAGTCCGTCTGCTTCTGATATCTTTATCAACCTGTTTGAATACGATCCCGCAGAAACCGTATTTTCCTTGTCGTTTGGAATATTTGGCACAATCATGTACGCATTGCCGACATTATCCCCCACCATTGCATTACTAATCGAATTTAATTTGTCGCGTTCTTCCCCGGCTACTATAAGTGGCTCAACCTCGTGGTATGTCAGCGCGAAGTTGACCGTGTAGCCATCCATCGTGTATTGTCCGCTGAGGTCGTTCCAAAAGCCTATGGCGGCTGTTACTGACCCGGCATCACTTTTATACGCATAGTAGTCGGCCGAGATTGTGATTGTCTGCTCTTCGTGGTTTACTTTCACGTGGTAGTCATTGCCCGAATCATCTCCGTATCGTATCGGATTTCCGCCACAGAACAGGTAGGGGGACTGGTCGGGATGCTTTTCGCATAACTTGTCCATGCTATTGAACCGTGTTTCAGAGGGAACGAACATGCGGGCGCCGTAGATGTATTCGCGCAGACCGTCGCGGCGGACGTACTCTTTGCCGCCGTAGAGGTAGGGATTGGAGAATGTGGCACTTGCCGTCTGTTGCTCAGGGCCTGCGATGCCGATGGTGGCGGAAGCGGCCGGGTCGCGGTGGGGCTCGCCGTAGGGATAGTAGGTGGCGGATTGGACGAGGGCGCCGTCGGTGCGAATGACGTTTGAACGATAATACAGCGACAGCGGTATCGACACATCGCCGAAAGGCAGCAAGGCCGATGTATAGCAAAGAGTGTCAACCCGGATATGCATTTCAGGTGTCTCCTCGCCAATCCATATCAAGTTGGAGCCATCAACAAGATAGCGCATACGCCGTCCGTCGATAATCTCGGATATAATAGTACGAACACTATCTCCGTCGTGCACGGATGTTGCGACATATCGCGGAGCAAGATTTAACCCGGCCTTGTCCAAGGTCGACACATCAGACAAATTCCACAATGAAGAACGTTCAGGTTCGGTCAACCCCACTCCACGGCATACAAACTGACTTGTGGCGACACTCGGTGATGCCCACCCATAAAACATCGTGAGTGTCAGCAAAATAGTGAACAAGTATCGCAAATATGACATAGATTTGAAAGGTGGCGTTAAGGCATTATCAAAACAATCACAAGGTGCTGATTGATGCGCTACTAATACATACATTGCAAATGTACCAACACTTTTTAATCACAGCAACCGCTTACTGTTAAAAATATTTAACAAAAAAAGGATGCAAGCAATTAGTCGGTGCATAGATTTCTATTGCTGTCCGATAAAACCGGACCCATAGGTCTATTATGAGACTTCCGCGACCTTTTCAATAATCCGGAAAAGGACGGGAAAAACATCCTTTCCGAAGCTTCCGGTGCCCCTCCGAAACCATCTATTTTGACGAAGGAGGCTTGGAGATGTAAAACTCTCGGCTTGCCCGCTGATTATCAGCAGCCGAGCCATGAAGTTTTGCTATATCCATCTTATCGAACAGCAATAACTTTTTCACTTACGGGCGATGTTCTTATAATAATTAGTCGTACCTTTGCATTCGTTTTTTGCAACAGCAACAATACTCAATATTTATTATATGGATTTTTTTAAGGAGCTTTTTTCGCCCGGCAGTAATAGTATAGCATCCACGCTGATGCTTTACTCGTTTGTCATCGCCGTCGGCATATACCTGGGCAAGCGCAAATTGTTCGGCATATCGCTTGGAGTGACTTTCGTACTGTTTATAGGCATTGTCATGGGATCGTTCGGATACTGCGTCGATGAAAACATCCTCAAATTTATTCGTGAGTTTGGTCTGATACTATTTATCTTCTCCATCGGCCTGCAAGTCGGCCCGGGCTTTTTCTCTTCATTCAAAAAAGGCGGGATGCGCCTCAACGGCCTTGCCGTGCTCTCTATATGCATTAGCGTTGTTATAGTCATAGGTATATACTTCTTAGGCAACGTAAACGATAAGGCCGCATTGGTAGGCATCATGAGCGGCGCCGTAACCAATACGCCCGGACTTGCCGCCGCCCAGCAGACTATCTCCGAGCTCACCGGCGACGGTGCACAGGTCAACACTATGGCCCAAGGATATGCCGCCGCTTATCCCCTCGGCGTTGTCGGCATCATCGCCGCCATGCTGGTCATACGCAGCATCTTCCGCATCAAGGTGGACAAGGAAGTGCAAATCATCGAAGAAGACGAGCGCAACTCCCAGCTCAAGCCATATATCTTGACACTGAAAGTCACTAACGCCCTTGTCGAAGGGCAGACGCTGATGCAACTACACAACATCATTTCGGCCAACTTCGTGGTATCGCGACTAATGAACGCCGAAGGCAAAGTCGTCATTCCGGTATCATCGACACAAATACACAGTGGAGACATATTACTGATCGTATGCTCGGCGCAAGATGTCGAATGTTTCCGCGCCGTCCTCGGCCACGAAGTGGATATCGACTGGGAGGCGACACAGACCCCGGTATTCTCGCGTCGTATAGTCATCACCAAGAGCGAATTCGATGGCGTGGCCCTTGGTAGCCTGCGTCTGCACAACGGCTACCGGCTCAACTGCACACGTGTCAACCGTGCCGGCGTAGACCTGCTGGCTACGGCCAACCTGCGCCTTCAAATGGGCGACCGTATCACTGTCGTTGGCGACCTGCAAGACATCGAGCATTTGGCCTCCCGACTGGGCAACTCGATGAAGCGCCTCAACCAGCCCAACCTCATCACCATATTCGTGGGCATAATCCTCGGCATTATTCTCGGAAGCATCGACATAGGCTACGGCATGAAACTCGGACTTGCAGGAGGACCGCTCGTTGTGGCCATACTGCTCAGCCGTTTCGGCTACAAAGCCAAATTGGTCACCTACACATCTTCTTCAGCCTCGCTGCTGCTGCGCGAACTTGGCATCTGTCTTTTCCTCGCATCCGTAGGCATCTCGGCCGGTAAAGGATTTGTCGAAGCGGTATTCAATTACACCGGTATGTGGTGGGTCATCTGGGGATTTATCATCACCGTGGTACCACTGATAATTGTCGGCGCTATTGCTCGCGGACGATATGGTATCAACTACCTCAGTATCATGGGTATGTTCAGCGGCGGATGCACCGACCCACCCGCACTGGCATACGCCACCAATACCACCGGTAACGACGAACCCGCCGTGGCCTACTCCACCGTCTACCCCTTGACGATGTTCCTGCGCGTAGTCGTCGCTCAGGCACTCATCCTGGCTCTACCCTAAGCCACAGACACATATACCGACACAAACAGGCCCGGCGGCAATTCCGTCGGGCCTTTTATGTTCCAGGTATTTTGAGGACGGCAGAGGCGTGCATACGCCATATATGCCTACATCACCCTATATGCTCGTGCACCGTGGCGATGAGATCCTCAGCTTGATGCAATCCGGTGCCTCGCCACAGCTGTTTGCCATCTTTGAAAAGCATCAGAGTCGGTATCGACCGCACATTGTACATGGCCGCAGCCTCACTATTGCGGTCGACATCAATTTTGACGACACTAACGCTGTCGCCAAGACGCTGTTTGACATCCTCAAGAATGGGAGCCTGCATCTGGCACGGCCCGCACCATGTGGCATAAAAATCCACAAGCACCGGCTTACTACCATTAATCAATTCATTGAAATCATTCATAATCAGTATATTTTGCTTGTTTGTATTATTTGGACTCGGGCGTCTCGCTTTTGCACCTCGTTCGATCATTTGAACCGTTCTTGCGACCGAACTACGGCACTTTCCCCTGACCATCAAACGCCGTAGACACTCGGAAAGTTCGTGCCACAGGCATCAAACAGCCATTTCCCCTAATACAATGCAAAAACTATGCCCACTCGGCGCGCTATCTTCCAAAAAATTCTTAACTTTGCATCGCCTAAGCGACGCAAGACGCTAAAGCGATGGTCCGGTAGCTCAGCTGGATAGAGCATCTGCCTTCTAAGCAGACGGTCACGCGTTCGAATCGCGTCCGGATCACAATCTCGAAAGAGATGGAGTCTCCGACCGAATTACAACAATATCGCTTGTTTAGTCGTACATGACGCGTCACACGCGACTGCACACAGAAGCGGGGTGTAGGTTCATTAGCCTGACACCCCGCTTCTGTGTGTGGTATATACAACGATGCGGCTACTTTTTCAAGCGCACCTCGTAGAGGTCGTTGCGGCGATCTTTGAGATTCTTGACGCTGCCGTATGTATGCAAGTGGTTGAGCCGGTCGAGGTCAACGTCACTCACGAGTATCATCTCGGTATTAGGAGTGGCCTCGGCACGTGTGCCGTCGGTGGGGAAATAGAAGTCGCAGGGAGTGAACACACCCGACTGGGCATATTGGATGTCCATGTTGTGGACGCGCGGCAGGTTGCCCACGCTTCCGGCAATGACGACGTAGCATTCATTTTCGATGGCACGCGCATGTGCGCACACTTTGACGCGCGAATAAGCGTTTTGTGTGTCCGTCAAGAAAGGCACAAACAATATTTGCATGCCCTCGGCCGCCATCAAGCGCGACAATTCGGGAAATTCAACATCATAGCATATCAGTATGCCTATACGGGCGCAATCGGTCTCAAAGGTCTGTATCTTGCTGCCTCCGCACAGGCCCCAACTCTTGATTTCGTCAGGTGTAACATGTATTTTTTCATACGACTCGTACGAGCCGTCGCGGCGACACAAGAAACCCACATTGTATAGGCGTCCGTCCTCCTTCAACTGCGGCATCGACCCGGTGATAATATTGATGTTGTAGCTTATGGCGAGCTTTACAAAGCGGCTGCGTATTTCCTCTGTATATTGTGCCAATCCGCGTATCGCCTCCGACTCGCTCTCATCGTTGAAACGCGACATCAACGGGGCATTGAAGTATTCGGGGAATAGGATGAAGTCACTCTGGTAGCCGGACACGGCATCAACAAAAAACTCAATCTGCTCGAACAAGTCGTCTATGGTATGGTACGAGCGCATCTGCCACTGCACCAAGCCCACACGCACCGAGGTCTTTTTGCTTACCACGTCCTGCGACGGCGCTTGATAATAGATATTGTCCCATTGCAGCAGGCAGGCATAGTGCTTAGACTCCTCATCGTTAGGCAGATAGTTGCGCATCACCTTGCGCACGTGGAAGTCATTGGACAGTTGGAATGTCAAGACCGGGTCAAAGATTTCCTTCTGCCGCACCTTGTTTATATACTCTTTTGGCCGTAATTTGTCGGCGTATTTGTAGTAGTTGGGGATGCGTCCGCCAAACATTATAGCCTTGAGATTGAGCGATTCGCAAAGGTCCTTGCGGTATTCGTACATACGACGGGCAAGGCGCAATCCGCGATACTGCGGATGTATAAACACTTCTATGCCATAAAGGATATTGCCATGCGGATTGTGTGTACTGAACGTTTCGTTGCCGGTCACCTGTGCATAAGTATGGTCGTTTTTCACCAGATTGTAATCGACAATCAGCGAAAGGGCACAGCCCACAATCTTATCATCGACGACGGTCACTATCTGACCCTCGGGGAAGATGTCTATCAGCTTCTTAATCTGCTCGCGGGTCCAAAAAACATCGCTGCCGTCAGCGTATACGCGCGTAAACGATTGCGACAGCTGCTCATAATCTTCCATCTGAAGATTACGAATCAATACTTTGTTGATTTTTATTGAGTCTTCCATTTCGGCGGCGAAATTACAGTGAAATTCAGACCTGGGCAAATGTTTCGGCAAAAAAATGGGAAACGCTCGTACCGAAAGTGCAACTCCGCCGCCCATTAGTCCGCATAAGCACCTGATAGTACGCAAATTACAGCATCGACACCCGACGCACAACTAACTATAATTTCGCAAATTCGGCAGAAATGCGTACCTTTGCTGCGCATGACAAAACAGCATACGGACATTGTAGCGTGATTGACTGACGCGTAGGCGTGACTGCCGACGCGCGGCACACAAAGATTTATCGCTATCGGAAGACAATTGATCCTCCGACTGTGATATGGTTATATACTTACAAATCACCTAAAAAGGCTCACAATACAATGTACCAATCAAATACAAGCAACAACCGTATCGACAGCAACAGCAACGACGCAACCGAAATCGAGCCCACGAAGGCCTCACAACCCGAAGGCCGGACATCGCACAACGAGGACGATTTGTCCATACACGACTTTGACTTCGCACTTATATGCGAGTACTTCGCATCCATCGACCGCCAAGGCCCGGGCAGCGATGAGGCCACACGCCGCGCCCTGAGCTTCGTACCGAATATTGATGCATGCAGCCGCATCGCCGACATCGGCTGCGGCACCGGCAGTTCGACGCTACTACTGGCCGCCGATACCGGGGCACACGTCACTGCCATCGACCTTTTTCCACAGTTCCTGACACGACTATCCGAGCGCGCCAAAGCTGCCGGAGTGTACGAGCGTATCACCACCGCAGCCGCATCTATGGACGCACTTGACTACGCCGAAGCGTCTTTTGACCTGCTGTGGTGCGAAGGTGCCATCTACAACATCGGCTTTGAAAACGGGCTGCGCTCTTGGCGCCCAATGCTCAAAGACGGAGGCTATATCGCCGTCACCGACGCCACCTGGCTCACCGACAGACGTCCGGCCGAAGTCGAGACATTCTGGCACGATGCCTACCCCGGCATCACCGATATAGCCGGCAATATAGCCGCAATACAACGCTGTGGATACACGCCCGTGGCGGCTTTCGTATTGCCGGACAAATGCTGAACTACAAACTTCTACGAGCCCCAACGGCAAGCGCAAGACATCTTCCTGTCGCGCTACGGAGACGACAAGACGGCGCAAGCACTTGTCGCCAACCAGAGGCACGAAGCCGAGATATTCAGCCGTTTCCATCAGCACTACGGCTATGCCTTTTACATAGCACGTAAGAGCTGATCGCCCGTCCGCATCCCCGTGCCGCCGTACTCATCCCACGGCGACACGGGATACACAACGCGCCTGTCCGGCTTATGGCACAGGCGCGTTTTTTTAAGTGCGCTCAGTCCGCACATCCTTAACGCAGCCCCCACCCACTTCATCCGCGCCGTGAAAGGCATAGTCTTGAGCAATAGGCCGTCAAAAGCCATATAAGCCGAACTTATTTTGCTCGAAAATGCTACAACGGCATTGCGCACGTTCATAAAGCCCATAGCCATATTGGCTATTGACGCCCCGACATTGAGGTACGGCGCTACGCTCGACACCAACGACCCTATCTTCGCTTTGAGCGCGCCCATCTCGTTCGCTAACTGCTTCTGTTTGCCGGCGTCAGTCTTGGCCAGCGCCGCGTTCATCTCGCCGACATTGTCG
>ERZ1673698.125-NODE-125-length-128858-cov-15.897075_pt1 | contig 128858 bp, 94 predicted proteins | sample MGYA00580228_ERZ1673698 | MGnify/ENA primary metagenome ERZ1673698 (study PRJEB41218, sample SAMN15661768) | gut metagenome | host: Homo sapiens | place: Canada: London | collected 2015-08-20/2019-03-30 | study: EMG produced TPA metagenomics assembly of... | reverse complement strand
TTGCTCAGGAACTTATAAATAAAGTTAAATCAAAGTGTTGCGGAATTAAGGTTAAATTCATACTTTTGCACCGTCAATCGTGATGCAAGCGGTCGTCGGAGCCATCTATATAATATATAATAAGGTGTAGCACGCCCGTGGTGACTGAATAAAAAAGTGTAAAAACCATGCGTTTCTATAAGGAACAAAGCGAACTCTTTGAGGGAATACAGAACGGCGACGCCGATGCTTTCGAGTATGTCTTCAAGACGTACTACCCTCGTCTGCGCAATTATGCCAACCGCTTTGTGAGCGATAGCGACGACTTGGAAGACATCCTGCAGAACTGTTTCATCCACCTGTGGGAACGCCGAGACAGCATCACGTTCATCTCCATTTCATCTCTGCTCTTCACCATGGTGCGCAACGGCTGTCTGAACTACCTCAAGCACCAGACGATGGTCAACGGCTACGAGGCTGGCTCGCTCAGCAAGATACCCGGGGCAGAAGAGCTCTACAGCACCGACATGAAGGGCACCACCGACAGCGACACGCTCTACAACGAACTGACCCGCCAGATAGAGCAGGTCATGGAAGAATTGTCGCCGCGCTGCCGCGAGATTTTCACCATGAGCCGCTTTGAAGGACTCAAGAACCACGAGATAGCCGACCAGCTGGGCATCTCGGTCAAGGTGGTCGAGAAGCACATCACCAAGGCGCTTGCCGTTTTCCGCACCCATTTCAAAACGGGCAGAGCCTCCGCGCTGCTCCTGCTATGGCTCATCGCCATGGCATAATCGCCTCCCCCTCTCTTATTCCATCTCTGCCACGCGCCCCTCGACCTTGGGCGCAGCACTGCGCGTATTCAGCTCGCTGCCAATGGTTTCGGTGAGCGCAGAGACCGTCATCACGACTGCCGTGACCACCACTGGCGGCTCGTAACATAAGGTACGGACGCTCGTGACATAAGGCACGAAGCCGCGTAACATAAGGCACGAGCCCACGTGACTTATGATACGAGCCCGCCATGATGATCACCACGCCGGCGGCGGCACGCTCCACGACTGGCAACCCGCTTCCTGCCGAGCCAACCGCCCCTCCACGACCGCCAACCACCCCTCCACGACCGCCTACTGCCCCTCCACGACCGCCAGACAAGCCCTCCACGGGAGCCGACAGAACGGGCTGGTTGGGGGCAATGACCAAAAAAAATGCAATTTAGTTTTGTATTTCACTCGGTTTGCACTACCTTTGTAGTGGAAAAAGTAAACAAGACTGAAATGAAGATATATAAAATCATGTCTTTCATGGCCGTGGGCGTGGCTGTGCTCGCGCTGTCGGCCTGTGGCAACAAGAAGTTTGAGGTCAATGGCAACATCAAGGACGCCAAGGACTCCACGCTCTATTTTGAGAACCTCAGCCTCAACGGACCTGTAGTCCTCGACTCAGTCAAGTTAGGCGAAGACGGTGCCTTCGACTTCAAGGCCGACGCCACCGACGCCCCCGAGTTCTACCGTCTGCGTATAGCCGGCCAGATTATCAATGTCGCCATCGACTCTACCGAGACCGTCAAGTTCAACGCCTCCTACCCCACCATGTCGGCCGAATACGAGGTCGAAGGTTCGGAGAACTGCGTGAAGATACGTGAACTTGCCCAGAAGCAGCTGCAGCTGCAGCGCACCATCAATGCCCTCGTCGCCAACCCCGCCTTGGGCGTAGACAGCGTGGAAGTGGCTGTGGCCAGAGTGCTCGCCGCTTACAAGGAAGATGTGAAGCTCAACTATATCTACAAGGAGCCGATGAAGAGCTATGCCTACTTCGCGCTCTTCCAGACCTATGTGTTGGGCAACCGTCAGGCGCTCATCTTCAACCCTCGTCTCTACAGCGACGACATCAAGGTCTATGCTGCCGTAGCCACCAGCTGGGACACCTTCCACCCCAATGCTGAGCGCGGCACCAACCTCCACAATATTGCCATCGAGAGTATGAAGGACCAGCGCATCGTGCGCAACGAGCAGGTTGCCAGCCAGATTGACGCCAGCAAGGTGCAGGTGGCTGGACTCATAGACCTCGCCCTCACTGACAACAAGGGTGTGACCCGCCGTCTCACCGACCTCAAGGGCAAGGTGGTGCTGCTCGACTTCCATGTCTTCGCCAGCGAGCAGAGCACCAAGCGCATCATGATGATGCGTGACCTCTACAACAAGTATCATGGCCAGGGTCTGGAAATCTACCAGATTTCGCTCGACCCCAATGAGCACTTCTGGAAGACACAGACTGCAGCGCTGCCCTGGATAAGCGTGCGCGACGAAGCCGGCACCTCTGCCCGCACCTACAACATCATGGGCATTCCGTCGTTCTTCCTGATAGACCGCAACAACAATCTCTACAAGCGCGGAGAGCAGGTAAGCGACATCGACGCCGAAATCAAGAAACTGTTATAAGACCACGGGCTGCCGGGACATAACCTCCAGCCTGCGCTCTATGATATAACGAGAACTTTAAGCATTCATAAAAACATCATCAACCGATGAGCGACCTCTGGTGTGAACCACGGGTCGCTTTTTTTTGATTTACAACTATGTTTTATGATAAAAGAGCGGCGTCATCGGCGTTTTTTTCGTAATATTGCATATTAACTTGTCAACTGCGATGGATATACTTACACGATTCAAGCATTGCCCCGTGTGTGGAGGCAGTCTCCAACCCGACTCAGCGAAGAGTATGCGCTGCCACAACTGTGGCTTCGAATACTTTGTCAATGCCAGCGCAGCCTATGTGGCGCTCATCTACGACGAGCGTGGCAGGCTGCTCGTGGTGCGCCGTCGCTGCGAGCCCGCCAAAGGCACGCTCGACCTGCCGGGAGGCTTTGCCGACATGGGCGAGACGGTAGAAACTGGCGTGGCGCGCGAGGTAAAGGAGGAAACGGGGCTCACCGTGACCGCCATGGACTACCTCTTCAGCCAGCCCAACCGCTATCTCTACAGCGGCATCGACATCCCCACACTCGACCTCTTCTTCCGCTGTCGCGTAGACGACATCTCGACGCTCGCTGCCGGCGACGACGCCGCCGAGACCCTGTGGCTCGCCCCCGACGAGATACACCCTGACGACTTCGGGCTCACCTCCATCCGCGAGGGAGTGAAACGCATCATCAATAACAATCAGATATAAGCATGAAAAATATCAGAACCATCTTACTCGCCATGGCCCTGACCACAGCTACAGGCAGCATGGCACAGAGCGACCTGCAACAGCAGTTTGCCAACCCGCCCCAAGAGGCGAGACCTCGTGTGTGGTGGCACTGGATGAACGGCAATATCTCCAAGTATGGCATCAAGAAAGACCTGGAGTGGATGCACCGCGCCGGAATAGCCGGTATCCATGTCTTCGATGCCGGTCTGAACACGCCGCAGATAGTGCCCCACCGCATCACGTACATGACGCCCGAGTGGAAAGACTGCTTCCGCTACGCCGTGCACATTGCCGACTCGCTGGGCATGACGATGGCCATCCCCAGCTCGCCAGGCTGGAGCAACACGGGCGGTCCCTGGGTCACTCCCCACGATGCCATGAAGAAAATCACGTGGCGCGCGGTGAGGGTAAAAGGTGGCAAGAAACTCATCGTCAATCTCCCTGGTATCTACACCACCACCGGACACTTCCAGAACGTAGAAAATACCAACAGCCCTGAAACCTTCAGTCAGCAGATAGGTGTCGTGGCAGTGCGTATGCCCGATACCGACATCGATATAGCCTCTCTCAACCCCACCATCACGGTGAGCAAGGGTGAGCCCACGGTGGCACAACTCACCGACGGCGACTACAGCAAGGGTACCCGCGTGGAACCCGACGCCGAGGGCAACATCTGGGCACAGTACACCTTTGAGAAGCCCGTAACCATCAAGGCGCTGTCGCTCTCGGACGGCAACAACCGCAGTACCTGGAACAGCTGGTCGGCACCGCTGTACTACCGCTTGGAGACGAGCAACGACGGCAAGACATTCACCAAGGTATGCGACATCCCGCAGAGCGGTACGTTCCAGCAGACCATCGACCTGTCTCCCACCACGGCACGCTGCTTCCGCGTGGTATGCCAGCTGCCGCAGAAAGACAAGCAGGGCGAGTATGTCAACCTGATGGAGTATAACCTCTACACCACCAGCCGCATCAACTTTGCCGAGGAGAAGGCTGGATTTACCTCCTTCGGCGACCTCGACCAGTACCCATCACGCCCCGACAGCGACGTGTCGGCTGCAGGCGATGTGGTGGTGCTCACCGACAAGGTCGACGCCGACGGACGCCTCACCTGGAACGCCCCACGTGGCAACTGGGTCATCTACCGCTTCGGTACGTCGCTCTTCGGTTCGCGCAACGGCCCTGCCTCGCCCGAAGCCACGGGGCTGGAGGTCGACAAGATGGACCGCGAGGCTGTGCACAAGTATATCGAGCACTATATAGACCTCTATCGCGACGCCTCTGGCGGCAACATCGGCAAGCGCGGCATCCAGTATCTGCTCATCGACAGCTACGAGCCCGGCAAAGCCACATGGACCCTGCAGATGCCAGCACAGTTTGAGCGTCGGCGCGGCTATAGCATCTATCCCTGGCTGCCCGTGCTTACCGGCGTCATCGTGGGAAGCGTGGAGCAGAGCGAGCAGTTCCTCTACGACTATCGCCAGACCATCGGCGAACTCATGGACGAGTCGCTCTACGCCGAGGTGGCTGATGCCGCCCACCGTCATGGCATGAAAATCTATATCGAGTCGCACGAGAACGGACGCCAGATGCTCGCCGACGGTATCAGCGTCAAGGCGAAAGGCGACATCCCTATGGGCGCCATGTGGGCAGAGAAGCGCGCCGACCTGAGCATGTATGAGTGCGACCTGCGCGAGACCTCCTCTACCGCCCACATCTATGGCAAGAAGTATGTGGCTGGCGAGTCGTTCACCGCCGACGGCCGCCACGAGATGTGCTATACCTTCTATCCCGGCAACCTCAAACCCATCGCCGACTACATGATGTCGTGCGGTCTGAACCGCTTCATCATCCACGAGAGCGCCCATCAGCCCGTCGACGACCGCAAGCCCGGACTCGCTCTGGCTATCTACGGCCAGTGGTTCAACCGCCACGAGACCTGGGCAGAGCAAGCCCGCCCATGGACCGACTATCTCGGCCGCTCCAGCTACATGATGCAGCAGGGCAAATACGTGGCAGACATCGCCTACTACTATGGCGGCGACAACAGCGTCACCGGCCGCTTCGCCCACAACCATCCCGCCATTCCCCGTGGCTATAACTTCGACTACGTGAACCCCGGCGCGCTCATGGACGTGTTCGGCTACGATGGACAGAAGCTCACTACCAAGGCAGGAATGAGCTATCGACTGCTGGTAATAGACCGACAGGTGACACGGATGACCGTCGACGAGCTCAAGGCGATAGCCCGCCTCGCCAAGGCTGGCGCCCCCATCTGCGGCAAGCGCCCCACTATACAGCCCAACCTCAAGGGCGACGACGCCGAGTGGCACCGCCTGGTGGCAGAGATATGGGACAGCAACCGCGCCAACGTGATGGAAAACCTGTCGATGGAAGAGGCGCTCGCCAAGACGGGCGTGGCTCCAGACTTCAGCTTCGTGGCAGCCGACAAGGACAAGGCTACGCCCGACAGCATACGCTGGATGCACCGCCGCACGGCAGACTCGGAAATCTACTGGGTAGCCAACGCGATAGACCAGCCCAAGCGTATCACAGCCTCATTCAACGTGATTGGCAAGAAGCCCATGCTCTGGAACGCAGAGAACGCCTCTATCAAACCCGTGGGCTATACCATGGCTGACGGCCGTACCAGCATCGACCTTGACCTCGACCCCTACGGTGCACTGTTCATCGTCTTCACCGAACCTACCGACGAGAAGCATCTGGCCATCTCCCACGCCGAGGAACAGGAAGTGATGACGCTCGACAACGACTGGCACGTCTACTTCGGTGGTGTGCAGGACACTCCCGAGAGCATCGAGATGCCCACCCTGCGCTCGCTCACCGAGAGCGATGATGCCCAGATACGCTACTTCTCAGGCACGGCTGTCTATACCCGTGACTTTGACGTCAAGGGATATAACAAGCGCGCCACCTACCGCCTCGACCTGGGCGGAGTGGGCTGCATGGCAGAGGTTTACCTCAACGGCCAGATGCTGGGAACACTCTGGAAGGCGCCCTACGCCATCGACATCACGCCCGCACTCAAGAAGAAGGGCAACAAGCTCGAGGTGCGCGTCACCAACCTGTGGGCCAACCGCGTCATAGGCGACAAGCAGCCCGACAAGAAGAAACGCTACGCATGGGCATCCTACAACAATGCCTTCAGAGCTTCGTCGAAGCCTCTCCCCGCAGGTCTGCTGGGCGGCGTACGCCTGCTCTGCACCCCTGCCGGCAAGTAGCACCCCCACCCTCCGGCCCACCGCCGGAGGGCAACACATAGACACGATGCCGCCGAAGCGCCGCACCCGACCAGACATGGCACAGAGCCACGCAGCATGGTCGGCGGCGGACTTCGGCGGCATTGTCGTATGGATGCAGCCCCGACCCACGCGAAAAATCTTTTGCCCGCGGCCAACAATAATCATGAATTTATAGGCAGAGTCTGAAGAAAATGGCGTATATTTGCACTTGATGCCCGCCACAATCTACGGCAAAGGCACATCATCGACCTCAAACCTAAAAACAGAGAACCTAATCATCATGGCGACAGCTATCATACTCCTACAGTTTGCCATCGTACTGGCACTGATATTCAAGGGCGCCCGCACGGGCGGCATAGGACTCGGCATCTACGGCATGGTAGGTGTGTTCATCCTCGTCTTCATCTTCGGACTCAAGCCCGGCCATCTGCCCATCGACGTGATGCTCATCATCGTGTCGGTAATCACGGCGGCAGCCACCCTGCAAGCCGCCGGAGGTCTGGACTATCTCGTAGGACTCGCCGCCAGGTTTCTGCGCCGCCACCCCACCCACATCACCTACCTCGGTCCGCTCACCACGTGGTTCTTCTGCCTCGTGGCAGGCACCGCCCACACCTGCTACTCCCTCCTGCCCATCATCTCTGAGATTGCCACCAACTCCAAGATACGCCCCGAGCGGCCGCTGAGCGTCGCCACCATAGCCGCCTCGCTCGGCATCACCGGCAGCCCCGTATCGGCAGCCACCGCAGCCGTCATCAGCACCGACCTGTTGGGCGGCGCGGGCATCGAGTTGAAGCACATCCTCATGGTCTGCATCCCCGCCTCGCTGGTGGCCATCATCGTGGCTGCATGGGTACAGAACCGCATAGGCAAAGAGCTGCACGAAGACGAAATCTACTGCGAGCGCGTGCGCCAGGGGCTGATACGGCCCGAGCAGGACCTCCGTCTGATAGACGAGATGAACAAGAACCCCGACCCCAAGGCCAAGTATGCCGTGCTGGCGTTTCTCACAGGCGTAGTGCTGGTGGTGCTCTTTGGCAGCATCCCCACCATGCGGCCCGCGTTCATGATAGATGGCGAGCTGCACCGCGTCACCATGCCCGAGACCATCGAGATCGTGATGATGTCGACCGCCGCGCTCATCCTCACCGTGAGCAGAGCCAGCGTGCAGACCGCCGTCAAGGGCAATGTCTTCGACGCGGGCATGTGTGCCCTGGTCGCCATCTTCGGCATAGCCTGGATGGGTGACACCTTCTTCAACGGCAACCTCGCCTTCTTCAAAGACCACATTGCCGACATCGTCACCCACTATCCCTTCCTCTTCGCCATAGCCCTCTTCATCATGTCCATCATGCTCTTCTCCCAGGCTGCCACCGTGCGCACCCTCTACCCTTTGGGCATAGGCCTCGGCATCCCGCCACTGGCGCTCATCGCGATGTTTCCGGCGGTCAACGGCTACTTCTTCCTGCCCAACTACCCCACCACCGTCGCTGCCATCAACTTCGACCGTACCGGCTCGACGCGTATAGGGCGATTTGTGATTAACCACTCTTTCCAGCTGCCCGGCATCATCACCACCGTGGTCTCCATCGGCGTGGGCTATCTCATCATCCAGTTCATGTAGCACCGTGGCGTGCACTGCCAAACTGCCTGAAACCAAAGAAAAACCGGCAAGGGATAGGTTTTTACAAATAAAGGTTCGTTTTTTATAAAAGGAATATGAACAAATAGGCGTAACTTTGCCCCTGTAAATACCAAGATGATGGTTATACCCATCACAGACACGAATACAAACAATATAACCATTTATATTATGACAGACGAAAAGAAATTCAGAGTAGAGGCCGACCTCTTGGGCGAACTCAACGTTCCCGCCGACGCCCTCTATGGCGTGCAGACACAGCGCGGTATCAACAATTACCACATCTCGCGCAAGACTATGTGTGACTATCCAGACTTTATCATCGCCATCGCGTATGTCAAGCTGGCTGCCGCACAGACCAACCACTCGCTCGGAGTCATCAACGACGAAATCTCGGGCGCCATGGCCGAAGCCTGCCGTGAGATTATCGACGGCAAGTGGCATGAGAACTTCCCCATCGACATGGTGCAAGGCGGTGCCGGTACATCGGTCAACATGAATGCCAACGAGGTGATAGCCAACCGTGCACTCGAAATTCTTGGCCGTCAGAAAGGCGACTACCAGTATGTATCTCCCAACGACCACTGCAACTGTGGCCAGAGTACCAATGACGTCTACCCCACCAGTATACGCCTTGCGCTTATCCGCATGAACCTCCATCTGGTCAAGGCATTGACCGGACTCATCAGCGCCTTCCGCTACAAGGGCGAAGAGTACACCGACACCATCAAGATGGGTCGCACACAGCTGCAGGACGCCGTGCCTATGACTGTGGGTCAGGAGTTCAAGGCCTACGCCAACAACCTGGAAGAGGAAATCCTCAACCTGGAGCGCAACGTGAAACTGCTGCACGAAATCAACATGGGCGGTACTGCCATCGGTACCGGTCTCAACGCCGTGCCTGGCTTTGCCAAGCTCTGCGCAGCCAATCTGAGCAAGCTCACCGGTGAGAATTTCATCTCGGCCAGTGACCTCGTAGAGGCTACGCCCGATACTGGCGCCTATGTGAGCTATTCGTCAGCGCTGAAGCGTCTTGCCATCAAGCTCTCTAAAATCTGCAACGACCTGCGACTCATGGCTTCAGGTCCCCGCTGCGGTCTCAACGAAATCAACCTGCCTCCCAAGGCTCCCGGTTCATCCATCATGCCCGGCAAGGTGAACCCCGTCATCCCCGAGGTAACCAACCAGGTCTGCTTCAAGGTCATCGGCAACGACACCACCGTGAGCTTTGCCGCCGAAGCCGGCCAGCTGGAGCTCAACGTGATGGAGCCTATCATCACAGAGAGCCTCTTCGAGAGCCTCACTTGGCTGAGGAATGTCATCGAGACCCTTACCGAAGAGTGCATCCTCGGTATCACCGTCAACAAGGAACACTGCTACGAGATGGTCAAGAACAGCATTGGCATCGTGACCGCCCTGAACCCCATCATCGGCTACAAGAAGAGTTCGATGGTAGCCAAGGAAGCCCACGATACCGGCCGCTCGGTCTATGACATCGTTATCGAGAAGGGACTTATGACCAAGGAAGAGCTGGACAAAGCCCTCGACCCCAAGGAGATGCTCCAGTCGCACAAGTTTACGCTGAAGTAATGTAATCCCAATATATATGTATGTAAAGAGCCTGCAGGCCGACACCCCTCATTCTCTCGGGGTTAGGCTTGCAGGCTTGTTTTGTTTCAGGATGGCTGCGGCGGGCACAGCGATGACTCGCAGGGAGCCATCGAGGGTCTATCGGTTGCGATAGGCTATGGGCGTCATGCCCGAGCGCTGCTTGAAGAAGTTGGTGAGGGCACTCTGGTCGCTGAAGTTCAAGTGGTCGGCTATCTCGCCCATGGTCATGTCGGTCTGGGTAAGCATATTGCAGATTTCCTTGTAGAGCAGCGAGGTGACGTGGTCATTGATGGTAGAGCCGCTTATCTCCTTGACCAGCCGGGAGAGATAAGGGGCAGACAGATTGAGCTTGTCGGCATAGAAACGTATCTGGCGTTCCTTGCGGAAGTTGCGATAAAGATGGTGGAGGAACACTTCGTAGACCGCCTTCTTATGCCCCAAGTCGTGGGAGATAGAGCGCTGCGTGTAGGGCAGCTCGTCGATGATGAGACGCAGCACGTTGACCATGCTCTGTATCATCTCTATCTTGTTGATGTGCTGGTGGCGCACGATATCGCGCATGAAGTGGAAGATATCCTGCATGCTCTTGTATTTCTCGTCGGTGAGGCGGTAGTGGGAGGCGTGCGGCGCAAACGACTCGTCGACCAGCACGCACTCGGCTTCGAAGTCGGGCGACACATCGCGCAGCTGCGCCGTGTCGCGGACCGACACCACCAGGAGCGAAGCCCGAGAGAGAACCGCATCGGGCCCCTCGCCGTCGGCGTCGACAAGCCGGCAGCTGCCCCGCTCCACCAGCAGCAGCTTGGTGAAGAGCGTGCGCTCGGCCATCATGTCGACGAGCGTCGCGCCCTCCCCGGCTGTGACAGCCAAGTGGGCGGCATAGGCACCAAATATATCGCTGAGATGATATTGGGTGGCAAAATCCTCCAGGTTGTATATCTTCTGGTTCATGCCATTAGAGTCTTCATGGTCAGAGGCGCTTGCTGCATGGCTGCACGGCAATGCCGCAACGGAGAGCGGACCTGCGCCCCCGACATTTGGGGCAAAAGTAACAATAAAATCGCAGAAACAGGCGGCTTTGGCGCCTATTTTTACGTTATCCCCCTCAATTCTTACTCCCGAAGCCATGGCGGCTGTCGCCGAGGGCGTGGCGGCGACCCTCGTGACCATCCCGACGACCGCCGAGATGCCCTCGGCGGCAGCACCGACAATCATAAAGACGGCAAAAGCGAACACGAAGCTAACAAAAATCACCGAAAATCATGACAAATGTCAGAAAAACAGGCAGTAAAGTGATATTTCTGGAGTAAATACATGGTTATTTTGTAATATTTTGTTACCTTTGCGCCACCAAAAATGATAATTCCTGCCATCTTCGGCATCACCACAGTGAAAAGAGACTGCCCGGAGAGGGCAAACTTACGGATAATGAGGAAAGAAACAAATCTAAAACAGAACGATATGACAAAAAAACTACTCATGATGGCAATGCTCCTTTCAGCATTTGCCTTTGCAGTTCCGGCATCGGGCCAGGACGACAATGTGACCGTGGTAATCGACGAGAACTTCGACTCCTTCACCGAGGGTAGCGAAGACGCTCCCGCCACTACCGACATCGGCGGCTACAGCGGCAAGCTCTATAAACTGGGTTGGAGCGGCAGCAGTTCCAAGGTCTATGAAGCCGGCGGCAAACTCAAGGTTGCCGGTTCGGGAGCTCTCGAGACTGGCAATCTGAAGAAAGCAGTATCTACCCAGGTGCTCAAGATTACAGCCCGTGTGCGTGCCGCAGCCGACTACGGAGAAGCCATTACCTTCGCTTTGGGCTACTCTATCAAAAAGCAGGTGGTCTTCAACGACAACAAGTGGCATAACGTGACATTATATGTAGGCTCTGTGTCATCCAGCTCGAGATTAAAGATTACCCCGCTGTTTGAAGGCTTCTTCATCGATGAAATCAAGGCTGTCACCAGCCCCACTATCGTGGCTGTACCCGTGCCCGAGCTGCCCTCACAGGCCGACGGCGTGTCTTTTACCGCCAAGTGGTCACACGACCGTACCAATGCCGACTATCTGCTCGACGTATACTCCAAGGCCGACAATGGTTCCAAAGAGTATGTCCTCAAGGACGAGGTGGTAAAGCCCTTAACACAATACGTATCAGACGTCACCAAGAAGGTAGAGGGTCTGGACGCCAGCAAGACCTACTACTATACTGTGCGCAGCCGCAACAAGAACGGCAACGTATCGGACTACTCTAACGAGATTCAGGTCATCCGCGTGCTCAAGAGCATCGACGCCCCCAAGGCCATCGCTGCCACAGGCGTGACAGCCACCTCCTTCAGAGCCAACTGGGAGGCTGTGGCTGAGGCGAAGAGATATGCCGTGAACCTGACCAAGACCAAGACGCTGCAGGCAGCCACCACGGTCAAGGTGCTGGACGATGACTTTGCCAAGGTGACCAAGGGCTCGCTGGAGAGCGTGGAGTTCGGATTGATGAGCGAGTTTGATACCTATACCAAAGCTCCCGGATGGAGTGCAGTAGACTTTGCCCTGGCTTCGGGATACATGGTACTGTCGCCCTATAGCAAGACAAGTTCGCTGACCACACCCAAACTGGACCTCACAGCCGACAACGGCGCTTGCACCGTGAACTTCAACATGGCAGAGGGCGGCTATGGCTCATACACCTCTGGCAGCAAGGTCACCGTGAGCCTCTATGACACCGACCCCAACGTCGACGGATTTGAGGGCACACCTCTGGAGAGCAAGACCGTGACCACCCACAAGGGATTTGCCGACTACAAGGTAGAGTTTACCAAGGGCGCAGCCACATCGTACATTATGTTCTCGTACGAGAACGGTAGCACCACCAACAAGATATTCTTCGACGCCATCAACGTGGAGCAGAAGATGCCCGCCGGTGCTAAGGTGACCACTGCGATAAGCGTCAACGAGACCGAAGATACCTACTACGACTTCACCATCGACTCGCCCGAGGACAACACCGTATACAGCTATACCGTAAACGCCATCGGACAGACCGTAGTAGACGGCGAGCTGGCCGACCTGTACTCTAACGAGTCCAACAAGATAGAGGTGAGTCTGAGTGGTTCGGTAGGCATCGACAACGTGGACAACCAGGGCGACGTAGTGGTCAAGGCCGACAACGGCACCATCAGCGTAAGCCTCGCCACAGCCGGCCGCATAGCCGTGTACGACCTCACCGGCCGTCTGATTGCCCAGACCTATGGCAAGGCTGGCGCCAACACTCTGAGCGTGGCCCAGCGCCAGGTGGTAGTGGTTCGCGCCGCCAACAAGTCATTCAAACTGGCACTTTAATAACCCCCTATAAATAATAAAGGTAGTCCGCACGCCCATAGAGGCACGGACTGCCTTTTTCAAATTTAATCCCAATGATACGCAGATTATCCATTCTTTTCCTGCTCATAGCAGTGACCGTGGGCCACATGATGGCCAATCCCGTCACCCAAGCCCAGGCAGAGCAGATGGCACGCAGCTTCATCACACAGCGCCCCAACGCCTCTGCCAAGACTGTGCTGCGCCACATGGCTGTGGCAAAATCGGGTGCCAAGGAGATACAACCCTACTACGTGTTCAATGCCGGCGATGACGAGGGCTTTGTCATCGTCTCGGGCGAGGACCGCTTTGCCAATGTCATAGCCTATGCCGACCGCGGCCGCTTCACCCTCGACGGCGCACCTGCAAGCCTGCGCTCGTGGATGGAACTCTACGCGCGCTACGTGGAAGCCTACTGGCACAACGACTCGCTGGCTGCCGATACCCCGGCACGCGCCGGCGCCAAAGTGGTGGTGGCTCCGCTGCTCGACGACATACGCTGGGGTCAGGACGCACCCTTCAACGACATGTGTCCCACCTATAGCGACGGAGGCAAGTCCGTGCACTACTACACAGGCTGTGTGGCTACGGCAGCTACGCAGATTATGCGCTACTACAAATATCCCACCCGCGGAACAGGCGAGAAGACCTGCACCGTGAAGGGTATAGAACTCTCTGCCAACTTCGGCGAGACCACCTATGACTGGGACAACATGCTGGCTTACTACAAGCGCAACGGCATATTCTCCATCGCCCAGCGCGACGCTGTGGCTAAGCTGGCAGCCCACTTCGGCGTGGCTGTAGAGATGGAATACGAGAAGGCTGGCAGCGGCGCCTCGCCCATGATGGTGCCCGGCGCGCTGAAGAACTATTTCGGCTACGACAAGCACGTCACCCTGCGCAAGCGCAGCTACTACGGTACCACCGCGTGGATGAATATCATCAAGGCTGAGCTGGACGCCGGACGCCCCGTCTACTACGGCGGTGCGAGTGATGCCGGACAGGGTGGCCACGCCTTTGTCTGCGACGGATATGATGACAACGGCTATGTGCACATCAACTGGGGATGGTATGGCGACAGCAACGGCTACTTCCTCGTAAACCGTCTGAACCCCTCGGACTTGGGCGAAGGCGGTGGAAGCGGTGGCTACAACCGCGACCAGGAGATGGTGACGGGCATACAGCCTGCCACCGAGAGCGAAGGCGATGTGGAGCTGCCCCTCTATGGCAGCGTGAGACTCTCTATCACTCCCTATGGCGGCAACTCGTTCAGCCTGATGACCATCCTCGAAAACCTCGATACCGACGACTTCGACGGTGCTCTGGCAGCTGTCATCACCCAGAACGGCGTCATCAAGAAGGTGCTCAAGGAGGAAAGCCTCAACGTGAAAGGCTATGCTGGCAGCAAGTCGGGAACAGCCTATGTGACCATGCGCGACATCACCGCCACAGCCGACGGACTGGCTGACGGCGCATACGAAATCCGCTTTGCCTACAAGGCCAAAGGCGCCAAGACATGGCAGGTGGTGCGCCACTATACGGGATTCCCCAGATATGTAGACATGACCGTAGAGGGCGGCAAGGTGGTGCTGGGAGAGGTTCACGCCGTGACACCACGCGTAAAACTGCTCGCCCCAATCACATGCAACAACGAGATACACGCCGGCGGAGCTGCGCTCTTCAGAGTGAAGCTGCACAACGGCGGCGATGATATGCAACTGAAATCGGTGGTGGTGGCGATGACCTCGAAAGCCAACCCCGAGGAGGTAATCACCGGCAAGATTTCGGCAAGCGTATACGAGGAGAGCGACTATAACGCCTCGGTGCTCGTGACTCTGCCAGAGACTGCCACACCGGGCAGCTACACCGTCACAGCCTATGCCGAGGGCTACGAGGCATATCCCTTTGACGACAGCGCCGTAGGCCGCACCGAGGTAGAGGTGCTCGACAAGACCTCAGAGCCCATCCTGGGCGTCACCCAGCGCATGGAATGGACCACTAACGACGCTGCCAAAACCCTGAAGCAGGGCGATATGCTCATGCTGGGCTTTGTGGTGCGCAACTTCGGCGCTGCGGGCAAGGCTGGCGTGGTAACCCGTCTGCAGGATGTCAATGACCCCGAGCATAGCTACGTGCTGCGTCAGACCGACTATACCTTCAAACAGGGCGAAGAGAAGACCTTCACACTGGGACGCTATCTCAACATCGACGCCGGCACCTATACACTCGCTGTGACAGCCGTCGGCGAGAACGGCAAGGCGCTCACCATCGCCCAGCCCGAAGTGAAGACCACTGTCACCATAGCCCCCAACAGCGAACTGGCGATTAAGGTGAAGAGCATGAAGCTCGACAACGTGCTCTCGCCCGGCAAGAAATCTGCCGGCCAACTGGTGGTACACCTTAATAAAGACTATTCCAACTATGTCTATCTGCGTCTGCGCCAGTTTACCAATACCGGCGGCGAACTCGTATTGATGAAGCGCATCACCAATGGAAAGGCCGGTGATGACGTGACCTTCAACTTCAACTACACCCCCACCGTGGCTGTAGGCACCTATATGCCTATGGTGGAGTATAAGTCGGAGAGCGGCTCGTATGTGGGTGCCGACGGACTGGCCAACTACTACCGCGAAATAAGCGTGGTGGATGCCACAGGAGTGGATGAAATCACAACAGAGGCTTCGGCTGCGGGAGCAACCATAAGCTGCCGCGAGGGCGTGGTAAGCGTAAGCACCGCCGAGGGCGTCAGCGTGGTAAGGCTGAGCGTAGCCTCGACCACCGGAGCCACCGTATGGAGCGGAAAGGCAAACCAGGCCGACCTGAACAGCCTGCCCCATGGAATATATGTCGTGAGCGTTTATACCAACAGAGGTACCGTAACCCGCAAGGTGTGTCTGTAAAGGCCCACCCTGCGAGTAACCCAAATAAACAAGGGATGCCACTCAGTGAGCGGCATCCCTTTTCTACGTTAGTATGTTATGAAAAATTTGAGAGAAAATAGAAACTTCACAGTTTCATTCTTTTGTTTTACTAAACATGATTTTATAGAGAAAGCATAGAAATTATCTTTTCATAATCGGCGTTGTACAGACCTCGGAAGGCTGCACGTTGGACTGCGGCATAGTGTCGAGCACAGCCGAGTCGGCTCTTGCCACCGAGTGCATCTGCTGGATGCGGTTGTAGTTGGTGGCTCCGCTGCCGATAACAGGACCATTGTTGTCAAACGACATCTGGAAGGCGTTGCTCAACGTGAGGATGATGGCCACCACGGCAGCTGCCTTGAAGAGAGGTCTCAACCGCTGGGTCATGGTAATGACGCGGGCCTTGACCTGCTTGGGCTCTTCGGTCATGGCGAGCATACGGGCGTCGAAGTCGTCGCCCAGCACGTCGGTCTTGGGCTCGGTGGCCTCGTAGACGAAGAGTGCCTGGTACTTGGCCAGCTCGGCAGGTACAGACTTCTGACTGAAGAAAGCCTTGAGAATGCTTTCTTCTTCGACCGTAGTCTCACACGCCCAGTAGCGCTCCAGCAATTGTTTGATATAGTTATAGTCCATAATTGTCAAAATCATTAAATTTCTGCTTGATGGTCTGGCGGGCTCGGAAGATACTGACCTTGACCTGCTCCTCGCTTATCTCCATCATGCGAGCAATTTCCTTGTACGTTTTCCCTTCAAAATCGCGCAGCTGCATACACATACGCTGCTTGTCGGGAAGAGCATTGACCAGGCGATGAACCAGCTCGACTCTGTCGCTTTGCGCCGCTCTCTCATCGGGAGTCGACGCGCTGTCGGCCTTGTCTTCCGGCAAATCGGGGGTGGAATCGCTGAGGTGGGAGCTCTTTCGTATGTAATCCAACGCTAAGTTCTTGCAGATGGTAGTACAGAAAGCCTCTATAGACTCTATCTCGCTCCACGTGTCGCGTCTGTTCCACACCTTAATCATCGTTTCCTGCACGATATCCTCCGCTTCGGCCTTGTCAAGCGTAATGCGGAGCGCCACTCTGAAAAGCATATTCTTCAGGGGGAGTATATCGTCGCGAAAACTGATAATCTTCATCGTTGCTCTATTAATAAGACGTTTGTTGGAAACTAAAGTTACAGTTATGGGGATATTTTTTCGATTTTAACACTTAACGGATAATTGTTCCCTGTTGGCCGTCGATGGCATCGGCTTGGGTGATGACCACCCTGGCGACGCCCTCGTCGATGGCTGCGAGCGCATTCTCTACCTTGGGAATCATGCCGCCGGCTATCACGCCATCGGCCACGTATCTATCGAAGTCGGCGCGGGTGATGGTGGGTATCACGCTATTGTCGTCGGCGGGGTTGCTCAGCACGCCGCGCTTCTCGAAGGCGTAGACGAGCGTGACCTCGTAGTCGCGGGCCACCGCGCAAGCCACCGTCTTGGCGATGGTGTCGGCATTGGTATTGAGGATATGGCCTTGTCCGTCATGGGTGAGTGGCGCCACCACTGGGGTGACTCCCGACTCGACCAGCCGGGCTATCATCTGACCGTCGGCAGCATCGACATCGCCTACGAAGCCATAGTCGACGCCGTCCTTGACCGGACGCTTATGGGCACGGATGATATTGGCATCGGCGCCGGTGAGGCCGATGGCATTGACGCCTACGGCTTGCAGTCCAGCCACGACATTCTTGTTGACCAGTCCGCCATAGACCATCGTGACCACTTCGAGCATGGCTGCGTCGGTGATGCGTCGGCCGCCCACCATAGTCGTCTTGATGCCCAGCGCCTCGGCTACCTTGGTAGCGCGACGCCCGCCGCCATGCACCAGAATCTTGCGGCCCGGGATGGCGGCAAAGTCGGTGAGCAGACGGCTGAGCGCCGTGGCGTCTTCGACCACGGCACCGCCGACCTTGACCACCGTTATTGCTGTTTTGTTGTCTTTCATCATTTATTCCAGATAGGTATATCCATAAAGTCCAGAGCGATAGTTGGACAGGAACTCCTTGCCCTCCTCGAGCGAGATTTTACCGTTCTTGACGCTCTTGGTCACCCAAATCTCGAGCTGGCGCACCAGCTTCTTCGGGTTGTACTGCACGTAGTCGAGCACCTCCTCGACGGTCTCGCCATCGATAATCTGGTCGATGTGGTAGTGACCGTCCTTGACGCTGACGTGCACGGCGTTGGTGTCGCCAAAGAGGTTGTGCATGTCGCCGAGTATCTCCTGATAGGCACCCACAAGGAAGACGCCGAGGTAGTAAGGCTCGTTGCGGCGCAAGGCATGGAGGGGCAGCACATGAGAGAGGTGCCCCTCCTTGACGAAGTTGGCTATCTTGCCATCCGAGTCGCAGGTGATATCCTGCAGGGTTGCGTTGCGCGTAGGCCGTTCGGTAAGGCGCTGAATGGGCATTATGGGGAACAGCTGGTCGATGGCCCACGAGTCGGGGAGGCTCTGGAACAGCGAGAAGTTGCAGAAATACTTGTCGGCGAGCAGCTTGTCGATATTGCGCAGCTCTTCGGGCACGTGCTTCATCTGCTTGGAGAGCGTATTGATTTCATGGCATACGCTCCAGTACATGCTCTCAATCTCGGCACGGGTCTTGAGGTCTACGATGCCATGAGAGAAGAGCTCGAGGGCCTCGTCGCGTATCTGCTCGGCATCATGCCAGTCTTCGAGCATATTCTTGGAGTTGAGGTTGTCCCATATCTCGTAGAGGTCCTTGACCAGCTGGTGGTCGGAGTCCTTGGCCTCAAACTCCTCGGGCATCTCGGGCAGGCTGGCGGTCTCGAGCACGTCGATAACCAGTACCGAGTGGTGTGCCGTGAGCGACCGGCCGCTCTCGGTGATGATGTTGGGATGGGCTATGTCGTTCTTGTTGGCTGCGTCGACGAAGGTATAGACACAGTCGTTGACATACTCCTGGATAGAGTAGTTGACCGAGCTCTCGCTGTTGGCCGAGCGGGTGCCGTCGTAGTCCACTCCCAGTCCGCCGCCACAGTCGACGAAGTCCACGTTGTACCCCATCTTGTGTAGGTTGATGTAGAACTGAGCCGCCTCACGCAGCGCGGTCTGTATACGTCGTATCTTGGTAATCTGGCTGCCAATGTGGAAGTGGATAAGACGAAGGCTGTCGTGCAGCCCCTTCTCATCAAGGATGCGCAGGGCGTCGAGGAGCTCCGAACTGGTAAGTCCGAACTTCGACGCATCGCCTCCGCTCTCGGCCCATTTGCCCGAACCGCTCGATGCGAGCTTGATGCGTATGCCCAGGTTAGGCTTCACGTTGAGCTTCTTGGCTGCGCGGGCGATGATGTCAAGCTCGTTGAGCTTCTCGACAACGATAAAGATGCGCTTTCCCATCTTCTGGGCCAGCAGAGCCAACTCGATATAGCTCTGGTCCTTGTATCCGTTGCAGATGATGAGCGAGTCGCTCTGGCACTGCACGGCTATCACGGCGTGGAGCTCGGGCTTGGAACCCGCCTCAAGTCCCAGATTGAACTTGCGGCCGTGCGAGATGATTTCCTCGACCACCGGCTGCATCTGGTTGACCTTGATGGGATAGATAATAAAGTTCTGTGCCTTGTACTCATACTCCTCAGCCGCCCGCTTGAAGCAGTTGGCGGTCTTCTCGATACGGTTGTCGAGGATATCGGGGAATCTGAGCAGCAGCGGGGGCGTCACGTCGCGCAGCGACAGCTCATCTACAATCTCGCGCAAGTCTATCTGGGCTTCATCCTTACAGGGAGAGACGCTGACGTTGCCTTCCTCGTTGATGTCAAAGTAAGAAGCTCCCCAGCCTTTGATGTTATACATCTCGCGAGAGTCTTCGATGCTCCATTTCTTCATATTCCAAGTTCGTTTTTTAGTTGTTGGGTGGTAAAATGTATCTTCTTAAAATCGTCCATGACGCTTACGTCGATGGTATAGTGGGCTTTGGTGTAGTAGGGTTCGCGCTCGGCGAGCTGGCGGGTTATGTACTGGCGCACCTCTTCGGGCGTTTTGTTGAGCAGCAATGGTCTCACGGTGTGTCCCATGCTCAGATGCTTGTACAGCACGTCTGGCGACGCCTTGAGATAGACCGTTGCGCCCTGGCGGTTGAGGTAGTCCATGTTGTCGAAGAAGCAGGGAGTGCCGCCACCACAACTGATGATGACGTCCTCAAACTCTGCCACCTCGTGGAGCATATTGTGCTCGATGCGGCGGAACCCTTCCTCGCCGCGCTCGTCAAAGATTTCCTTGACGGTGTGGTGCATACGGCTCTCGATATACCAGTCGAGGTCGTAGAACCTCATCCCCATGTCGCGGGCAAGCGCATTGCCAAGCGTGGTCTTGCCCGCGCCCATATATCCTATAAGAATAATACGCGTGGGGGTCATTTCTTGCGGCGAGCTTTGGGTTCGGGGGCTTTGTCTACGATTTCCTTGCACTCGGCGTAGGTAAGTTGGGCGGCGCGCTCATGCAGGCTCTTCGGCAGACGATAGTTTTTGCCGTCGCAGGTGATATAGGGACCGAAGCGGCCATTGAGCACCTGCATCGTGGAATCTTCTTCAAACGACTTGATGTGGCGCTGGCGCTCCTGCTCGCGCTTCTCGGCGATGAGCTTGATGGCATCGGCGAGCGTTACAGTCATCGGATCCATCTCTTTAGGCAGTGATACATACTTGCCGCCATGCTGAACATAGGGACCGAAACGACCTGAGCCGATGGTGACGATGTCTCCTTCGTACTCGCCGATATTGCGGGGCAGACGGAACAGCTCGAGAGCCTCGTCGAGGGTGATGGTCTCGATGCTCTTGCCCGACGGCAGCTGCGCAAAGCGTGGCTTCACCTCGTCGTCGGCGCTGCCTATCTGCACTACAGGGCCAAAGCGTCCTATCTTGACGAATACCGGACGATGGGAAAGTGGGTCTACACCCAGTTCGCGCTCGCCTGCCTTATGCTCCGAGCGGGCGTTCATCACCTTGCGCACGGTGGGCTCGAAGTGGTGGTCGAAGTTGTGCATCATGCTGGTCCACTCTTCGTGGCCTTCGGCTATCTGGTCAAACTGGCTCTCCACCCTGGCGGTGAAGTTGTAGTCCATAATCTCGGGGAAGTGCTCCATCAGGAAGTCGTTGACCACGGTACCGATGTCGGTGGGCAGCAGCTTGCCCTTCTCCTTGCCTGCCACCTCGGTGCGGGTCTTGGACACGATGCGGTTGGCGCTCAGCGTGTCGGTCACGTACTGCCGCTCTTCGCCCGCCTTGTCTCCCTTGACCACATACTCGCGCTGCTGGATGGTAGAGATGGTCGGCGCGTAGGTAGAGGGTCGTCCTATGCCCAGTTCTTCGAGCTTCTTGACCAGGCTGGCCTCGGTATATCTCACGGGGCCTTGTGAATATTTCTCTGTCGATGTGATGGTCTTGCGTTCCAGAAGGTCTCCGGCGCTGAGGGCGGGCAGAGTGTTGCCGCCTTCATTGTCTTGGTTCTCGTCGTCGGTAGACTCGTGATAGACCTTGAGGAAACCGTCGAAGGTAACCACCTCGCCGTCGGCGATGAACTTCTCCTCCTGTCCGTCGATGTCTATCGTCACCACCGTCTTCTCTATCTCCGACTCAGCCATCTGCGATGCCACGGTGCGCTTCCATATCAGGTCGTAGAGTCGGCGCTCCTGCACGGTGCCCTCGATGGTCTGCTCAGATATATAGGTAGGACGTATGGCCTCATGGGCTTCCTGCGCGCCCTTGCTGTGGGTGTGGAAGTTGCGGGTGTGGCTGTACTCAGCTCCCCAGAGTTGGGTGATGGCGTCGCGGCTGGCTGCCAGAGCGAGCTTGGACAGGTTTACGCTGTCGGTACGCATGTAGGTGATTCGTCCGTTCTCGTAGAGATGCTGCGCCACCATCATGGTCTGGGTCACGGTATATCCCAGCTTGCGGGCGGCCTCCTGCTGCAGCGTAGAGGTGGTGAAGGGAGGTGCGGGCATACGCTTGAGCGGCTTCTTGCTTACCGAACCGACGGTAAACTGGGCCTTGCGGCAGCGCTCCAGGAATGCTACAGCCTCTTCGCGGGTGGCAAAGCGCTTGTCGAGCTCGGCTTTGACCTCGGCGATGTGGCCTTCGGCCTGGGGCACGGTGAAGACGGCGCTCACGCGATAGTAGGGCTCGCTCACGAAGGCCTGTATCTCGCGCTCGCGCTCAACGATGAGTCTTACAGCCACGCTCTGCACGCGTCCGGCAGACAATGCGGGCTTCACCTTGCGCCACAATACGGGCGAGAGCTTGAATCCCACGAGTCGGTCGAGCACTCGGCGTGCCTGCTGGGCATTGACGAGGTTCATGTCGAGATGGCGGGGATGCTCGATGGCATCAAGGATGGCGTTGGGGGTAATCTCGTGGAATACGATGCGGTTGGTATTGTCCTTGTCCAGGCCCAACACCTCACACAGATGCCAACTGATGGCCTCTCCCTCGCGGTCTTCATCGGATGCCAACCACACGCGCTGTGCCTCCTTGACCTGCTTCTTGAGCTCGCTCACCAACTTGCGTTTCTCCTCAGGTATCTCGTAATCGGGCTCCATCGTCTTCTCGTTGATGGAGAGCGTCTTCTTTTTCAGGTCACGTATGTGGCCGAAACTTGACATGACCTTGTAGTCCTTGCCAAGAAACTTCTCTATGGTTTTAGCCTTTGCGGGGCTCTCTACAATCACCAAATTCTCGTGCATAGTAAATCATATTTGTTATTTGAAGCGCAAAAGTAGACAAAAAAATCGCTTATACCTTATTATATAGGTGTTTTTTTGATTTTTTTAAGGATTGCGGCGCTTCTCGCCATGACAAAGCCCACTTTGGCGACTATCGGCACGGGCAACGAGGGCATGACGGCGGTGTGCGAGATGACCTCCTCCTACCCCGTCGGCATGGCAAAAATCGCGGCGATGAACTTCATACTGATTTCAGGGTCTGAAACGGTCGTTGCAAGCCATGATTTCTGCGTTGCACGACCCGATTTCTGTATTGCACATCACGATTTCTGCATTGCACGCCACGAACTCTGTTTTACTTTGACCTCCATATGTTTTGACAATACTCTCCAGCGCGCCGCGGTGGCAAAAATCGCGGCGGAAAACGACCTCTTTCGCGGCGGAAAAATCTGCGGCGTCAGCGAGGGTCATCACGGCTCTCGCAGAGGTACCCTCCACGCTCGCCGGGACGCCCTCCACGCTCGCCAAGGTACCCTCCACAGATGCCGAGGTCATCAGCTTCTGGAGGAAGGTGGATAGGGAGTGGCGAAAGATGGGTGGAGGATGCGGGAAGGTGGCAAGAGACTATGGGGAGGTGGGCGGAAGGTGAGGGAAGATGGATAGAGGATGTGGGAAGGTGGATAGAGGTTGCGGGGAGGTGGGCGGAGGCGGCGGGAAATGGATGGGGACACCCTTGGCGACCGGCATCTACGACGCGAGAATGGTGGGGGTTGGGCGGTCTTTGGCTGCCTTGTCCGTCGTAGACGGAGGGGGAAGAGGCAGAAATCGCTGTTTTTTAGCGTAAAATAACAATAAAAGGCGCAGATTGTTCGTTTGTTATCATTTTATTGGCTATCTTTGCACGGAAATTTAAAAATGGCTCATTTCGACCACATCACGAGTAGGAAGAAAGGGATTTTTAGATGCAAAAATTAAAACAATAACATTTTTTAGATGAACGTAATTACGAAAACAGTTCAATTGCCTGATGGAAGAACCATCACAATTGAGACCGGAAAGGTTGCAAAACAGGCTGACGGTGCCGCAGTACTCCGTATGGGCAACACCGTGCTTTTGGCAACTGTTTGTGCAGCTAAGGACGCAGTTCCGGGTACAGATTTTATGCCTTTGCAAGTAGATTATCGCGAGCAGTACAGTGCCGCAGGCCGTTTCCCCGGCGGTTTCACCAAGCGTGAAGGCAAGGCAAGTGACAACGAGATTCTTACCTCTCGTCTGGTCGACCGTGCCCTCCGTCCCCTCTTCCCCTCCAACTACCATGCCGAAGTGTATGTACAGGTTATGCTGCTCTCTGCCGACGGTGTAGACCAGCCCGACGCTCTTGCCGGTTTTGCCGCATCAGCCGCTATGGCCTGCTCCGACATTCCCTTCGAGCACACTATCTCTGAGGTTCGCGTAGCCCGCATCAACGGTGAGTTTGTCATCAACCCCACCTTCCAGCAGATGGAAGAGGCCGATATGGACTTGATGGTAGGTGCCACCAAGGACAACATCATGATGGTGGAAGGCGAGATGAAGGAAGTATCTGAGCAAGACCTCATCGGCGCCCTCAAGGCTGCTGCCGAGGCCATCAAGCCTATGTGCGAGCTGCAGGACGAGCTGTCCAAGGAACTGGGCAAGGACGTGAAGCGCGAGTACTGCCACGAGGTCAACGACGAAGAGCTGCGCGAGCAGATCAAGAGCGAGCTCTACGCCCCCGTATACGATGTCAACAAGCAGGCGCTGGAGAAGCACGCCCGTATGGACGCCTTCGACAAGATTATCGCCGACTTTATGGAGAAATATGACGCCGCCCATGCCGACCTCTCTGCCGACGAGCTCGAGGAAAAGCATGCCGAGGCCACACGCTACTACGACGACGTGATGCGCGATGCCATGCGCCGCTGCATCCTCGACGAGGGTAAGCGTCTCGACGGTCGCAAGACTACCGACATCCGCCCCATCTGGTGTGAAGTGTCTCCGCTGCCCATGCCCCACGGTAGCGCCATTTTCCAGCGCGGTGAGACCATGTCGCTCTCTACCTGTACTCTGGGTACCAAGCTCGATGAGAAGCTGGTAGACGACGTGCTGCAGAGAGGCTATCAGCGCTTCCTGCTCCACTACAACTTCCCTCCCTTCTCTACCGGTGAGGCCAAGGCTCAGCGCGGTGTAGGCCGTCGCGAGATAGGTCACGGCCATCTGGCATGGCGCGGTCTGAAGGACATGATTCCCGCCGACTTCCCCTACACCGTACGTCTGGTAAGTCAGATTCTGGAGTCTAACGGCTCGTCGTCTATGGCTACCGTATGTGCCGGTACGCTGGCTCTGATGGATGCCGGTGTGCCTATGAAGAAGCCCGTTTCGGGTATCGCTATGGGTCTTATCAAGAACCCCGGTGAGGACAAGTACGCCATCCTGAGCGACATCCTCGGCGATGAGGACCACCTGGGCGACATGGACTTCAAGACCACTGGTACCAAGGACGGTCTTACTGCCACTCAGATGGACATCAAGTGCGACGGTCTGAGCTTCGAGATTCTCGAACAGGCTCTGATGCAGGCTAAGGCCGGCCGCGAGCACATCCTCAACTGCATGATGGAGACCATCTCCGAGCCTCGTGCCGAGATGAAGCCTCAAGTTCCACGCATCGTTGCCTTCGAGATACCCAAGGAGTTTATCGGTGCTGTGATTGGCCCTGGTGGCAAGATTATCCAGCAGATGCAGGAAGATACCAATACCACCATCACCATTGACGAGGTTGACGGCGTAGGCAAGGTACAGGTATCTGCTCCCAACAAGGACGCTATCGACGCCGCTCTCGCCAAGATCAAGGCTATCGTGGCCATTCCCGAGGTGGGCGAGGTCTACGAGGGTACCGTACGCTCTATCATGCCCTATGGCTGCTTCGTAGAGATCCTGCCCGGCAAGGACGGTCTGCTGCACATCAGCGAGATTGACTGGAAGCGCCTGGAGACTGTAGAGGAAGCCGGCATCAAGGAAGGCGACAAGATCAAGGTCAAGTTGCTCGAAATAGATCCCAAGACCGGCAAGTACAAGCTGTCACGCCGTGTGCTGCTCGAGAAGCCCGAAGGCTATGTAGAGCGCGAGCGTCGTCCTCGTCGCGATGGCGAGCGCCGCGGTCACGGACAGCGTCAGCCCCGTCACAACGACAATCAGGAGTAATCCCTGAAAGAGGATTTTCATTGACATATGAGCCACTGCTTTGCCTATAGCGCAAGCAGTGGCTCTTTTAGTTGGCCGACACGGATAAAATATAAGCCAAATGATTTGGCATTGAGGGTGAAAAGATGTACTTTTGCAATAAAATATAACCTAAATGAAAAAATTATTCGTATTGATTTTCATGGCGGCGCTCACAATGGCCGCCACGGCGCAGCAGGAACCGCAGTATATCTCCTCTTTCAAGTATGACAAGCGTGTCCACGACTTCGGTACCATCAAGGAGAAAGACGGCAAGGTGAGCCATACCTTCACATTTACCAACACCAGCATACTGCCGGTGGTCATCAGCGACGTCAACTCGTGGTGTGGATGTACCACCGCCGAATATACCAAGACCCCCATCCTGCCCGGCAAGACCGCCAAGGTGACGGTGACGTTCAACCCGCTGTCGCGCCCAGGCAAATTCAGCAAGGAGGTGGTGTTAAACCTCGACGGCAACAAGGGTTTCACCCGCGTATGGATCAAGGGCAACGTCATCCCCTACCGCCACCCCGTGGGCGAGGACTATCCCTACGCCTTCGGCGAAGGGCTGCACATGGGCTTCAAGGTCTACCTCTTCCCGCCGCTCGCCGAGGGCAGCACCTACAGGCTGGAGCAGCGCGTGTCTAACGAGACCGACAAGGAGATGACCGTAGAGTTTGAGCGATGGCCCAACAACACGGTGCTGAAGATGCCCTCGAAGATAACGCTCAAGCCCAAGGAGCGCACCACGTTCAAGGTGAGCTACACCGCCCCTGTGAGCCACTATGCCGACCGCCACATCTATGTGCGCGTGAAGGTGAACGGCAAGCAGGTGAAGCCCATCCTGGTGAAATGGTTGGGCTCGGAACAGAGATTTACCAAATAAGCAATGATAACTATGAGTATTAAGCAGACTGTAATGTCACTGTTAGGCTGCGTGATGGCCGTCCAGGCCGCCGCCCAGACAGATCCGGCGCCCATCGCGCCGCTGCCCTCCAAGCACCAGGTAGCCTGGCAGCAGATGGAGACCTATGCCTTCATCCACTTTGGTCCCAACACCTTTGGCAACCGCGAGTGGGGATATGGCGACGCCCCGTTGGAGAGTTTCAACCCTACCCGCCTCGACTGCGAGCAGTGGGCCAAGACGCTCCACGACGCCGGCATGAAGGGCATCATCATCACCGCCAAGCACCACGACGGCTTCTGCCTCTGGCCCACCAAGTACACCGACTACAGTGTGCGCAATACCCCCTACAAGAACGGCAAGGGCGACATCGTGGGCGAACTGTCGGCAGCCTGCAAGAAATACGGCCTCAAGTTTGGCGTCTATCTCTCGCCCTGGGACCGTCACCAGGCTTTCTACGGCACTCCCCTGTATGTAGAGTACTTCTACGCACAGCTCGAAGAACTGCTCACCCAGTATGGCGACATCTTCGAGATATGGTTTGACGGTGCCAACGGCGGCGACGGCTATTACGGCGGCGCACGCGAAGAGCGCACGATAGACCGCCGCACCTATTATAATTTCCCGCGCGCGTGGAAGATGGTCGAGCGTCTGCAGCCCCAGGCCATCATCTTCTCCGACGGCGGCCCCGGCTGTCGCTGGGTGGGCAACGAGAAAGGCTATGCCCACGCCACCAACTGGTCTTTCCTGCGTGGCAACGAGGTCTATCCCGGCTACAGCCGATACTGGGAGCTGCAGCAGGGCCACGCCGACGGCGACACCTGGACTCCTGCCGAGTGTGACGTGTCGATACGCCCGGGATGGTTCTACCACGAGAGCGAGGACAGTAAGGTGAAGACGGTAGACTATCTCACCGACCTCTACTATCGCAGCGTGGGCCACAACGCCACCTTCCTGCTCAACATGCCCGTGGACAAGGAAGGACGCATCCACCCCATCGACTCAGCCCGTGTCGTGGACTTCCACAAGCGCATCTGCGCCGAGTTCAAGACCGACCTGCTGGCCAAAGCCAAAATCAAGGCTTCCAATGTGCGTGGCAAGCAGTGGGGCACCGCCAATCTTACCGACGGCAACTATGAGACCTACTGGAGCATCAGCGACGGCACCGACAAGGCCCAACTCACCATCACCCTGCCCCGCAATACGCGCCTCAACCGACTGATGCTGCAAGAGTATATCCCCCTGGGCCAGCGCGTACAGCGCTTCAGCGTGTCTTACCTCAAGGGCAAGGAGTGGGCTCCGCTCTCCGTGGGCGAAGAGACTACCACCGTGGGCTACAAGCGTCTGCTGCGCTTTGCCACGATCGAGACGCGCCAAATCCGCATCAGCTTCGACGCTATGCGCGGCCCCATCTGTCTGAGCACCGTGGCTGCCTATCTCGCCCCCGAGACCAAGGGCGCAGAGGCAAAGAAGGAAGAGGTGAAGGGCGTAGACTTCACCGCCACCGCCGAGGGCGACAACGTGGTCACCTTTGACCTGGGCGGCGAGCAGGAGATAGGCTCTTTGCGCTATCTGCCCCAGCAGGGCGACGACCGCAAGGGACTCGTGGCCAACTATGAGATATATGCCGGTATGGAGAAAGACGCCATGCAGCGCGTGGCTGAAGGCGAGTTCTCCAACATACGCAACAACCCCGTGATGCAGGAAGTATTCTTCACTCCCACCCACTGCCGCTACGTGCAGCTGCGTGCCACCCGCATGGTGAATGCCGGTGAGAAGATAGCTTACCAGCAAGTGATTATCAGATAACATCTAATAAATATTGACCTATATGAAAAGAATGATTATGACCGCAGCCATCGTCTGCATGGCCGGCATCCAGATGATGGCGCAGCCGAAGTTGCCCTACCGCAACGCCTCGCTGCCCATCGAAGAGCGCGTGAGCGACCTGCTGTCGCGCATGACGCTCGAGGAAAAGGTGGGACAGCTGCGCTGCACCCTGGCTTGGAACTACTACGACATCAAGGGCAACAAGGTGGTACCCTCGTCCACATTCATGAAGGACATCGCCGAGGGCAACATCGGCATGCTGTGGGCCACCTACCGCGCCTGTCCCTGGACACGCAAGTCGCTCGCCACCGGACTCACGCCCACGCTGGCAGCCAAGGCGGGCAACGCACTGCAGCGCTACGTGATAGAGCACACCCGTCTGGGCATCCCACTCTTCCTCGCCGAAGAGGCACCCCACGGCCACATGGCGATAGGCACCACCGTATTCCCCACCGGACTGGGTATGGCTGCCACATGGTCGACAGCCACAGCCGAGGCTGCCGCCCGCGTCACCGCCAAGGAGGTGCGTCTGCAGGGCGCACACATCAGCTACGGCCCCGTGCTCGACATCTCGCGCGACCCACGCTGGTCGCGCGTCGAGGAGAGCTATGGCGAAGACCCCGTGCTGACGGGCGAGATGGGTGCAGCCATCGTGCGCGGACTGGGAGGCGGCAAACTGTCGGCCCCCTACGCCACCCTCGCCACGCTGAAGCACTTCATCGCCTATGGCACCACCGAGGGTGGCCAGAACGGCAACCCCTCTATCGTGGGCGAGCGTGACCTGCTGCAGACCTTCTTCCCCCCGTTCAAGAAGGCTGTCGACGCCGGCGCTCTCTCGGTCATGACATCCTACAACTCTCTCGACGGCATCCCCTCGACAGCCAGCGGCGAGCTCTACAATGACATCCTGCGCCGCCAATGGGGCTTCCGTGGCTTTGTCGTTTCCGACCTCTACAGCATCGACGGCATCTGGGAGACCCACCATGTGGCGCGCGACCTGCAGGAGGCTGGCGTGATGGCGCTGCGTGCCGGAGTGGACGAAGACCTGGGTGGCAAGGCCTACGCACAGCTCATCGCCGCCGTCAAGGATGGCAAACTGAGCGAGAAGGAGATAGACCAGGCTTGTGGCCGCATCCTGAGGCTCAAGTTTGAGATGGGCCTCTTCGAGCATCCTTATGTCGACGTCAAGGCAGCGGCCGAAGTGGGCTGTGCCGACAATGCCGCCGTGGCTCTCGACGCCGCCCGCAAACTGGTGACGCTGCTCAAGAACAAGGACAATACGCTGCCGCTGCGCCGCGATATGCGCGTGGCTGTGGTAGGCCCCAACGCCGACAACGTATATAATATGTTGGGCGACTATACCTCGCCTCAACCCGACGGAAAGGTGAAGACCGTGCTGGCGGGCATCAAGGCCAAGCTGGGCGAGGGTCAGGTGGAATATGTCAAGGGCTGTGCCGTGCGCGACACCAACAACTGCAACATCGAGGCTGCCGTAGAAGCTGCCCGCCGCGCTGATGTGGTGGTGGCAGTTGTGGGTGGCTCGAGTGCCCGCGACTTCAAGACGAGCTACAAGGCTACCGGTGCTGCCGAGGCCGATGTCAAGTCGGTAAGCGACATGGACTGCGGCGAAGGCTACGACCGCGCCACGCTCTCGCTGCTGGGTCGCCAGATGGAGCTGCTCCAATCGCTGCGCAAGACAGGCAAACCCATGGTGGTCATCTATATCGAGGGTCGTCCTATGGACAAGTCGTGGGCTGCCGCCAATGCCGACGCGCTGCTCACCGCCTACTATCCCGGTCAGGAGGGTGGTACCGCCGTGGCCGACGTGCTCTTCGGCGACTACAATCCCGCCGGCCGTCTGCCCATTTCGGTAGCTGCCAACGTGGGTCAGCTTCCTGTATATTACAACAAGCGCGCTCCCAAGCCCCACAACTATGTGGAAATGTCGGCAGCGCCACTCTACGCCTTCGGCTATGGCCTGAGCTATACGCAGTTTGCCTACAGCAACCTCGCCATCGCCAAGAAAGGCGATGCCTACAGCGTCACCTTCGACATCAAGAACGTAGGTGAGCGCGATGGCGAGGAAGTGGCTCAGCTCTACATCCACGACCAGGTGGCGTCGGTGTCACAGCCGCTGTTGCAACTCAAGAAGTTTGACCGTCTGTCTATAGCCAAGGGTGAGACCCGCAAGGTGGAATTTATCCTCACCGCCGAAGACCTCGCCATCATAGACCGCAATATGAAGAGTGTGGTAGAACCCGGCGACTTCGACATCATGGTCGGCGGTTCGTCAGACAATCTCCCCCTGCGCGGAGTACTCACTGTAGAGTAGGCCGACAAAGGCCATCAAGCCATCGACAGTCTGCCCAAGCACGGCAGACCCCCATACGCCAGCAGGGCTGGGTTCCGAACGAGGAACCCAGCCCTGCTGGTATACGGTCGACAGAAGAATAAGGATATCCCCTATCACCATTTCGATAACATGCCACTATGATGTCACGGAGTAAAGGTGTATAGCTGTCGAATGGTTGGACAAAGACATTGCTTTGGACATTCCTGCCGTATTTACTTTATACCCAAATCAGGCATTAGAAAAAACTTCTTGTCATTTTCTAATAACCGATTGGGGGATAACAAGAATATATCGACCTATACTGCTAAATTATGCAACGGATATTTGCAACTATGCCCATAAAATGGCACATTGAAACGGCGAAAAGTAGGGGTTTGCTAAAAAAGTAATGAAAATATGTAATTTCTTTGTTTTTAGAATGGATTTACATATATTATTTTTAAATTTGCAGCAATAATAACTAAATAGGTAACATAATGGACAAAGACCTAAACAAGCCACTTAACCGCATAAAGGTCGTAATGGCTGGAAAGAATAAACCGAGCAAGTATCTATCTGACTCGTTGGGGGCAGCTCCAACAACGGTTTCGAAGTGGGTAACAAATAGTTATCAACCTACAATGATACATTCGATGTCTTTGGCGGCAAAATGTATAAGAAGGTGAAGGTTGCTAAGATGATTTGATTGTTAGATGACTTACATTATCAAAGTATTAAAAAAGACAAACATTGCCATTCCGTTATGATGAAAAATTTGAAAAAATGTCTTGAAGAAATCAAAGACAGAGAATATGCATTGAGAAAGCTGAAGAGCGTATATGTAGGTGGTACAAAATATACATCTGGACGAGATTTGCTAGAATCACATCGATTCGCTCCTGTCATTTCGTTTTTGATTTATGCAAGATATGTCAACGTATTTGATTTTGATGATATACGTGATGTTATTGACATTCCTATATCATTGAGTCAATCAGGATTTCGTGGAGCAACAAAACTCCTACAGTTATGGAATAAAATAGCCAGTAATTACCCATATACTTTGAATCTGATTGATATACTCAAAGAATACAATCTTAATTCATATCAGTCAGAAGAAAATGATGTGATTATTTCTGAATATGTAAATAATTGTATTCTTTTCGCGGGTATTGACGATTTGAGTGTTACTTCACCGTACAATGTGTCAACTTCATATAACATTATAGAAGAATGTGAATTTCAGTTAGGAATAGAGAACAAACTAAACGATGCTGTTCTTATAAGTGTAGAGAATGGTGCGTTTATTCAAAATTCATTGAAAAGATGGCATGGAACGAAACTGATATTCACGGATTGTGGAAGATATGACACGTACGTTCAGGTAGCAATCGGATTCCTTGAAATATATAAAGATTGTCAGTTCGTTAAGTCTGAGAACGGAAAATTTTTTCCTTTTGATGATGCTAAATTCAATGGCGTATATTACCAAAGAATCAGGAATGACAATCCTGTTTCTTTAGATAATCTCATGAATTATGTCAAAGATGATGGCTTTTGTGTGGCGTTTAACCAATCCCGCAGTCGTGTAGGTAATGCGTTTATGCAATACGAGATACCTTTAGTCCTTGACATTTATGATTTTATTGTAGTTGTATGTCGAAAGAAAGCAGATGAAAAAGAACGAGTTAGATATGGCTCATTTTTCGTTAATGACGCATTTTCAGAAGCTGAGTACTGGAAAAATGTATTAGTGTCAGTAATAAAGACAAATGGTCACAACGATGATTTTCAAATACTGACTAAGGATGATTTCCGTTATGCTAAGAATAAAGTTGATTTTAACTCCATAAGGAGAGATAATGACCAGCTTAATTTTGTTTGGAAAAATTTGGATGATATTATTACTATAAAAGACTCAGAAGAAGAAGTTATCCATAATTCTGATTCTGAAATCTCTCATGTCATAACTTGGAATGATATGTCTTCCAATCCATTCCAGATAAAAGCAGACTCCAACAAATATACACGTTCCTTTGACAATATTTGCAATAAATCCAATACCATAATTGAAGAATGTGAATTAAATAGAATTAATAATACTATTAATACTATAGATTACAACTTTTCAATACCTCAAAAATATGATAAATTATTTAGGGAAGCATTTAGGGAAGTCACAAGGGACAATGTAAGTAAAGAAGCAAAGGTGTTTGAAAAAATGCTTTGCTATCGCTTGATTACTACTCCCACCTTACTTTATGGATGGCATCGCGTATTACGAGTAGATGCCTCTAAAACACGTCCTGTCTGTATAAAAAAGTGTTCATTCCATTGTGAAGAGTCAGAAGGCGATGCGTGGTATTGCACTAGTCATGTAGATGCTATTGAGATTTCTCATGAGTACGATGAGAATTTCATTATATATCAAATTATTAAAGGGAATGACCATCACGGTCATATACTTGTAGCACCGACAAAAGAAGAGCAAAGAACGTTTTTCATAAATAAGCGGTTGGAATATCTATCACAATATCAACCCGTTGTTAATGAGATGGAAGATGAAATCAAACATGCCATAGCAATATCAGATTCCAGAATATCAGGCGTTGGACTCACAAATTTTAGAAGATTTACTAATTTAGAACTTCTTCCTTTATCTGGTGTAAACATTCTTGTAGGTGGTAACAATGCAGGCAAGTCAACATTCGTCAAAGGGCTTCTGCTTGGTTTAGACAATATAAAATCACTGACTCCTCAGGCTGCTAATAGTGTTGCAGGGGGACGTATACTCTATTTCCAACTTGACTCTAATAATATTCATGATGTACATGTAGGAACATTTAATAGGGCATATTCAACTAAGTGTATACAAACAAAAAACCATAGTTGCCGAGAAATGGGATTTAAGTTTAGAATTTCTCATTTTACGATAGAGGTGATTATTAGCCCTAATGATGATAAAGTAGATATAACAAGTATTCCTATAAGTAAAATCTGCGTCACTGACGAAAAACGCAAAGCAAGTTTTGACTTTAACTACTTTAAGCAACATGTTACCATGAATTATGAAATGGATGGGGAAAGTCAAACAAAAAATTTTGCTATGCTTTTACCTGATTCGTCTGATGGTAAAATGAACATAATAGCATCCTCAATAAGGGGAATAGCAGATTATATCTCTTCGAATAATGAAGAAGAAGATAATGATTGGTCTGAACTTCAGTGTCTTCGCGGAAAAACGGGTTTCTTGATAGAGATTGCAAGTGAACTTGATGGCATCATAACGAATACCCAGGTAGAGTATATATATGCACATGGCATAAATCAGAAAATCCTATTCAATTACAATGACAAGAATGATTTCATGGCTATCACACTGCATGATTTAATGATAGAACATATCAGCAGTGATGAGAAAAAATTCATATGTACTTGGATGGAGAATTTTGGAATAGGTAAAGATTATGATATTACCTCAATTGGTGGTGAAGCATATTCTATACAATTAAAGAATATGAATGACGACTTGGTGTATTTAGCAGACATGGGAATGGGAGCCAGCCAATTACTTGTTCTGATTTTCCGTTTGGCAATAATCATACACCGCCAGCGTATGAGGGGTAAGAGCCCTTACAGACCTACTATCATAATTGAAGAGCCAGAACAGAACATGCATCCTGCTTATCAGTCTAAATTGGCAGAGTTCTTTTATGAAGTTCATAATCTGTATGGTTTTAACTTTATCGTTGAAACACATTCCGAGTATTTAGTCAGGAAAAGTCAGGTAATAGTTGCTCAACAAAATTACAAAACACAGGAATCTCTAAATAAGAAAAATCCGTTTAAGGTTTATTACTTCCCTACAAATGGGAATCCTTATGAGATGGAATATAGAATAGATGGTAATTTTAGCAATGACTTTGGCTCAGGCTTCTATGATGAAGCAAACAACTTGTTGTTCGAAATAATATAGTTATGAAACTTTATATAGACAAAGATAATATAATTGCTTTTATATCAAAAAGGTCAGATGATATTGATTTGTTTGATGAAAGCATACGCCTTATAAAAAAAGGTATAGAAGTCTATTATAATTTTCCTAAGTCAGAGATACTTAGCAATCCAGTTCTTACGGCCTGGTTCGGTCGTATGAAAGGAACAGGTGTTAAGTTCTCAAGTTCATTCTGTCCTGATGCAACCATCAAACCAGAACGTCCGGTAAAAACTAATTTCTATGTTGATTATAATTCTGAAGATAGAGGTTCTATCTATTTGCTAAATATTGAAGAAAATACTTGTAGCACAATACGTAATAAGCATTCAATATTGATTGGTCGTCCTGGAGATGAGATGGAAATATTTAAGAAATTGCTTGCTATTCCTGAAAGACCAGGTATGATGACTGATATAAAAAGTTGGTCTGACTATTGTCCAGACATTCCTTTAACTGATGCAATTATTTGTGATAATCATTATTTCAAAAACAAGGAAGTTTATGACAAAAACGACAATGAGCTCATAAGAGCATTGGCTGCTATTCCGAAAGATTCTTTTAATCTGGTTATTATAACAAAAGAAGGAGAAATAGACAACAGACCAATACATGGTGAACCTATTGAATTGGAGAAAGAGTGTAAAAAAATCAAAGAGCTCATATCCAAAGTATCAGGTTTGTCAAAGAAGAAATGTTGTGTAACAATATTAACAACAAATAGGATGCATAGTAGACATGTTGTAACAAATTATTATACGATTGCTCCTACAACATGTGTACATCTAAAAGCAAATAGTCTAAAGGAAGATGCAGATATTTCAATTTATCCACATACAGACCCGAATAAATTAGAAACCACTCGCAAATTAATAAAACATCTTCAAAGCATAGCATCCTCTCCTGTAAAAATACACGGTGATAAAAAAAGTAATTTTATCAAATTTCAGTAAAATGTGGATAATACGATTGTGGTGCTTACGCTCGTCCGGCTCATAAATGGACATGCGGGCAGGGCAATCTCTTTATCATATTCATGACAAAGCTCATAGATAATACAGAATTTTCCATAATTATGCCCTTGCTAATCTCCATAAGCATTGCATCCTATAACTTTATAATTAATTGAATCACTACAATAAATTTACTAACAACTATTGAGATTACCAACTTTTACAAAGACTTTCTTATCCCGAACTCAGCTTAATATATCAGTTGCGGACAAGATATAAATCTGCCAACAAGACCGCGGTTTCGCTCTCTTCCTTTGGCGCATCCTTAGGTTTCCACGCCACTATGAAGCGGACGGACGCGCCCTTGACATTATAACCCTTTTCATTCCATTCGGCCAATTTGGCCATCATAGCTACCGATAGTTTTGCCATACACCTGTGGGACAGATCAAACAACATCCCATCCCGATACTCCAAGTCCATTCCGCTGAGCAAGGAGAGTATTTCTGCCTTTTTACTTTTGAAGAAACCTAAATTTACGTCCTTGTGTGACAGTTGCAATACCACTTCTTCAGGCATAGGATAATCCTCCTGATTAAACTCTATACGGCTGGCACCGATGCCGGTAAACATATTGGTAGTAGTGTGGATAAAGAGCTTCTTCTTAGCTCTTGTCATCGCTACATAATAACGCCGCATAAGGTCATCATTAATCTTATGGGTACCATTTATAAGCATATAGACATCATCAAACTCCCTGCCCTTAGCCTTATGTATCGTAGAAACAACAACCTTAGAGTGGGAAATATCACAAAAATCCTCTACGGAAGACTCAAAGACGAACTCTCTAAAGTCTGTCAAGTATTTGCTTTTATTGGTTTGCTCAAAGAGGCTGATGCATTGCTGCACATATACAAGGCTTTGACTCTTGGCATATTTGTCAAACGTTTTTCGCTTGGCCATTTCCCAAATGTCATCACTCACCATCGGCGTATGTGAATTGTTGCTTATCTGCCTCAAGAAATACCTCATCTCTGCCAAATTCCACATGCGAAATCCTTCCAACGACTGTATCAGTTCGCAGGAGACGCCTCGTTTACGCAATAAGGCAACCATGATTACAGCCTCCTCATTGGTTTGTGTAAGGACGCACGTGGAGCCATTTCCCAAATGGGATATCAAATCATCAGCCAAGGGCTGATAAATATACTTGGAACAGTAATGCACTACTCCTACCCACCCCTCATTCTCTTGCATGGATATAATAGGAGTCTGCTTCATACGACAATTGATATTGCGGACAAACCTGTTGGCAACATTGACTATCTGGCGCGCACTGCGGTAATTCTCGGTCATTTCGACCATACGCCCACCAGGCAACATAGACAATTGACGCATATACTCAGAATTAGCCCCTCTGAACTCAAAGATATTCTGGTCATCATCACCGACAGCAATGACTCTCATATCCTCGAAGTTTTCGACAAGAGCCTTGACCAAGGCAAAATCGTCGGGGCCCATATCCTGCGCCTCATCAATGACCAAGACCGTCTTGCCTATCTTGGATGGCTCCACATCACCACTCGTTATCATCTCTGCAGCAGTAGCTACCACATTATTGGCCTCATCCAGATTGCCTACTCGTCCGAGCAAGTCAAAACAATACGAGTGGAAGGTCTTAATTTCAACAAAATGGGCGGCGTTGCCTATGAGGGCCAGCAGGCGTTGCTTGAATTCGGTAGCAGCAGCACGAGAGAAAGTGAGCATAAGAAGCTGTTCGTGCTTGACATCTTCAAGTAACAGGAGGGAAGCCAATTTATGAACCAATACACGAGTTTTCCCACTGCCGGGACCAGCAGCAACCACGATACACCGTGATTCCTTGTCCGTTATAATCTCTCTCTGCTTGGCAGACAATTGCCCAAATAGCTGGTGATACTTTTCTGGTGTAAGATTGCGCTGAATTTCATCCTGTCGCTCACCCTTAAAGTATTTGGATATGAACTGGCGATAGTCCATCTGAAAATAATCCTGTACATAGCGCAGCGCCGCATCATAATCTTTAACCATAAGATTGGCATACTCGCCCACGATATGCACTTGCTGGATTTTCTGCTTGTAGAAGGCATCGAGCATACGATAGTCTTCCATCTTGTATCTCAACTTGGCATCCTTGACACGACGTATGTCCATGGCGTTATACAATACCAGGAACCCTCCTTCCAGTTTGAGGGCTCCTATCTTTGACAGATACAGCAAGGCCTCTTCCACCTCTTCTATTTGCAGGTCCTTAAAGTCATTGAAAAGAGACTGTTCGCCAGACATCATCGACTTAACCAGCTCTACAACGGAAAAAGACACCGCACACTTGTCGTCAGAATCCTTAGACTGCTCTTTAGCCAATCTATACAGCCAATCTATAGCATAGCGACAAATGGCAAGACGCTTGTCTATACGTGTTAGGGTTTCCTCTATATTGGCCAAACGCTCCAACATGAGGTTGTGGGCCCCGTCTTCCTTTTTGTGCGTATAACCTTTAACCGACAGGAAATAGAGCAGAGTACGGATATCTTTCTCCTTGGAGGTAGTTATACCGTCATTTATGGCATTGTCGTTAAGCTGCTTGCAGGAGATCTGCAGACTATTGTCAGGTATACTATTAATAATGTATCTTTCCAGCCGCGCAAATCTCTCCAACAGCATGTGCGACTTTCTATCTGTCTCGCCAACATCTTGCAGATAAGCTGCGATATCTCTGTTGTCAGCCAATATTCCCTCTTGACGCATGCGCTCTACAGCGGAAATGACCTCACGCTTGCTCAACCCCAACATATCTGCCAGATAGTCAATACGAGACTCGGCCTCCTGGTCTTGGCTTCGCGTAATGTATTTTTGGGTAATGAGCGATTTGATGATACGCACAACGCTGTCTACCTCGTCGCTTGAGAAGAGATGGGAATTGGTAATGCGTTGCCGGGCCTCGTCCATATTCTTAACCGTGATTCCAGTCGCATAAACATGAGGAACATTGTTGCCTCGCTCTATATATCCACTTTGCTCCAAGGCTGAAAGGGCAGTCCTTACACGCGTCTCTATATCTGACACCGAATCATCCCATCCTGCCTGGCGGGCTATCTCCAAGGCAGAGCAACATGTACGCATGCGTTGTTTGGTAAGATACTTGACCGCTCGCCATACCTGTTGAATCTCACTGATACTAAGTTTGGTCTGATTGAGCAGCACAAAGTGCTTGTCCAAATCTCCATCGCTATACAACACGTAGCAGCGAGCATACAAATGCGGGTCACGCCCAGCTCTTCCCGCCTCCTGTACATAGTTTTCAAGCGAATCAGAGATATCATAGTGAATTACCAAGCCAACATCTTTCTTGTCGACTCCCATACCAAACGCAGATGTAGCCACAATCACGCGCACACGGTCACTCATAAATGCTTCCTGATTGGCAATTTTCTCATCTGAGTTCATTTTGCCATTAAAAGGCAGAGCCCTAAATCCATCACGGGTCAGTTTGTCTGCCAAGTCTTTAGTGCGCTTGGTTCGCGAGACATATACAATTGCGGGGCAGTCAGACTCTGCTATCAATGCCCTCAATTTATTATATTTATCTTCATCTGTATCTGCATGAACAACAGAATAACGGAGATTCGTACGCGATGCAGAGGAGGCAAACAGTTCGAGGTCGATATCCAGTTCATTCTTAAAATAATCACAGATATCTTGTATCACTTTCTGTTTGGCAGTGGCCGTAAAGCAAGAGACAGGTATGGGATACTTACACTGTTTGCTTTTCTGATAATTGCGTATAAACTTGCCTATATACAGATAGTCTACTCTAAAGTCCTGGCCCCAGGAAGAGAAGCAATGAGCCTCATCTATAACAAACCTTTCTATATGACGTGCCGTCAGTATTCGCTCAATGGTCTTCGAACGAAGCATCTCTGGCGCGATATACAATAAAGAGGCTTCGCCGTTCTGTACACGCTGTATAGCCAATGAGCGTGATATTGGGTCCAACAACCCATTTATGGTAACTGCATCAGCTATACCTCTATCTGCCAAGTTGTCGACCTGGTCTTTCATCAAAGACTGTAAAGGAGAAATCACTACGGTCAGCGAGTGGATTGTACGCCCCGCCATCAGGGCTGGCAGCTGGAATGTGAGCGACTTGCCACCGCCTGTAGGAAAAATGGCAAGCAGCGATTTACCATGCACAGCAGCCCGGGCAGCTTTCTCTTGCAATGGTTCGTTGGCATAGGTACGGAATTGGTCATACCCAAAGTAGTCTTTCAAATTGCGATGAAGGTCCAATCGACCATGGCAATAGTCACAACCTTCTTCACATGGGGTATTGCAGAGCACCTTCAATATATACTCCACTTCAGGGAAATTGACAACAACCCACCTCGGTGTTATCGAGTTGGGATGTGTCGTATCTATAAGGGCAAGGGCATAAGCCAGTCCACAGGGATATTGACGGATGAAATTATCAAGTTCTGCATGCTGACATATCTTGCCTTTATATGCCTTTCTAATAAGATTACCGATTTGTCCGCTTTCGACAGGAATGGCCCCGACCATACTGAGAAATCCTCTATATTCGGCGATACCATAGAGTAGAGAAGCATAAACCGTCTTCTTGTCGTCAGAAAAAGAATGCCAACGCTCAATCTCATCCATCAACAGACTGCGGGCTTTTTTGCAGTCATTTATAGGATTGTTGAGCTGTTCTGTTATCAGTTTGTCGTCTTTGACCAACTTATGATAGGGATATTCAGGAAACAACAGAGGCGACATGTACAGCGTGTCGACCAACAGCCACTGGTGCTTTTGGTTACCAAAAAGGTGTTTGGCATCATGATTGACTATGTTATGTCCACATAAATAATCGATACCATTCAAAAACTCCAGCAGCTTGTCTTTGGAAGTCTCATGAAACATCGCATCGTCATACTTCAATGCGCCTATATCATGTATCTTCTTGTCACGCAAACTGTACTCTATATCCACAAAAGCCAGATGTGAGGCTTTGCGGTCATGAGCAACATCCTGCTGGTAGGCCGACACGGACCTGTCAACATCTCTGTTTCCTAATATTCTATCCCATATAGACATACTTGATAACTACTATTGAGACTTACGATATTCTTTAGATGCTTATAATAATTCTTTGTTTTCTTTTTCCTCACCAAACGCCTTTATCTCGTCAGCAAGGACTTTCTGTAATTTATCTTTCGGTACTATCAGCTGATAATCTGCCACTCCGATAGGCTTTCCCATATCTTCAAGTGCCAGTTCCACCTCTACCCGGTCTTTCTCCGCACAAAGTATGATACCTATGGAACGGTTCTCGTCTGCACCACGTTCAAGGCGGTCAAGCAGAGACAGATAATAGTTCATCTTACCTGCATACTCTGGTTTGAAAGCACCTATCTTCAAGTCAACAGCAACAAGGCAGCGTAGTCCACGGTGGAAAAACAGCATATCTACCTTACTTTCTTTGCCATTGTATTCCAGCACATGCTGGTTTCCGATGAATGTAAAACCACTGCCGAGTTCCATAAGGAAACGGGTAATAGCTTTTACAAGGCGGTCTTCAAGTTCAAGTTCCAAAAGGGGGCTTGTCACTCCTAAGAAGCCGAGATTGTAGCTGCTGCTAAACACCTCGTTAGCATACTGCGCTTGTTCGGCAGGAAGAGTGCGGTCGAAATTGTTGTCTACTTGTACCAATGCCTTTGTCTCATACATTTTGAGTTTAATGGCATTGAGCAACAAGTCGCGATTCCAACCTTTGGTTACGGTTTCCTGCGCATAATATAGCGTGGTCTCATCATCCAGTCCCTTGCTCAACAACAGCAGATTGTGCGACCAAGGCAAAAGTGCAACGGAGCGTAGCACTTTTTCATCATGCCCAGCGTAACGCTCATAGAACTTTTTCATATACCACAGATTTCGTGGCGAAACACCCATCTTCGGATATCGTTCTTTCAGGTCTGCTGATAACCGTCTTACAACGCTGTCACCATACCCACTTTCAATCTTGCGTTCATGAAGCATTTGACCAATCTCCCAATAGGCAGTAGACACATAGCCATTGATGTGTCGGGCTATTTCTGTCCGTGCCTGTTCAATTACTGCGACAGCATGTCGCAGCAATTCGGCATAATCGCTGCTCTCTATTGAGAGTTTGTTGTCTTTATTGTTTGTTGTCATTTTATCAGTCTAATTATCTTCCCTGGGAAGGTCTGTTACATCTACTTCAAACTGTTTGGCTATCTTCATAAAATTGCACGTGGCTGGCGCCGCCATCAATCAGAACTTCACGCTGACCTTCTTGCCTTGTGGCAGCTGAACGGTCTGCTGACGGTCGCCGAAGACGATGTCGAAGGTGCCGCCTGTGGGAGAAGAGAGGGTGGCAGCGAGGCTGTTGGCGCTGAGAGTCCAGTCGATATCGACGGTCACGTTGCCGCGGGCGCGGAGTCCCTTGACGCTACCCTTGTCCCAGGCCTGCGGACAGGCGGGGAGCAGAGTGATGGTGCGACCCTCGCTCTGCAGCAGCATCTCGTTCATACCCGAGAGGCCACCCAGGTTGCCGTCAATCTGATAAGGCGGGTGCGTATCCCAAAGGTTGTAGAGCGTGCCCGTACGCAGCAGATTCTGCAAGAGGGCGTAGGAGCGGTTGCCGTCACGCAGGTGCGCCCAAAGGTTGAGCTTCCAACCCATACTCCAGCCGGTGGAGAAGTCGCCGCGATGGTCGAGCACCACACGGGCAGCCTCAGCCAGTTCGGGGGTAGCCTTGACAGAGATGTCGTGACCGGGGAAGAGGCCGAAGAGATGGTTGGTGTGGCGGTGGTTGTCCTTGGGATTGTCAATGTCACGCGACCACTCCATCAGCTGACCATATCTGCCGATGCGGTAAGGCTCTATCTTGTCTCTCACCTGCAGCCACTCCTGACGGTCGGTGCTGTCTACGCCCAATACGCGTGAGGCGCTGATGGCGTCGGTGAGCAACTGGCGTGCTACGGCATTGGCAAAGGTGGCACCTTTGTCCACAGGACCATGTTCGGGCGAGGTCGACGGGGCTGCGGTGTAGAGTCCGCTGGGCTGGAGCCAGAGATAGTCGCACACAAACTGCGCGCTCGACTTGAGCAACGGATAAGCCGTCTGCTTCAGATAATCGCGGTCGAGGGTATATTCGTAGTAGTCCCACACATGCGTAGCGAGCCAGGGACCATTGATGGCGGCAAGATTCCAGTTCACGCTCTCGCTCTTGGAGGGAGCGGTGAAACCGAAGATATTGGTAGAGATGTTGGCAGTCCATCCACGGGCGTCGTACATGGCCTTTGCCGTGCGCTGTCCGGGCTCATAGATAGAGCGGAGATAGACATTGAGAGGCTCGAAGCACTCAGCCAGGTTGGCAGAGCATACGGGCCAGTAGTTCATCTGAATGTTGATATTGTTGTGGTAGTCACAGTTCCACGGACCCTTGACGCCACGGTTCCACATACCCTGAAGGTTCATGGGCATGGTCTCACCTCGCGACGACTGGATGATGAGGTAGCGGGCAAACTGATAGTAGAGCATCTCGAGCCAGGCATCGGCCTTGCCTTCGCGATAGCGGTCTATGCGCTCGTCGGTGGGGATGTCGATGCCGCCCTTCTTGTCGGCCGTCTGGCGCAGGTCGATGCTCACGCGGTCGAAGAGCTGAGTATAGTCATCGACATGGCGGCGCAGCAGCTGACCCCACTTCTTGTCGGCGGCGCCCTTCATGCTGAGCAACGCCCAGGCTCCGGCGTCCTTGCCATAATAGGTGTAGGGGTCGGTGATCACGGGCGAGTAGTTGGGCTTGTAGCCGGTGGCGGCGGTGATGATGAAGTCTACCTCCGAGGCGTCGCGCACGGCGATGTGTCCGTCCTCATACTTCACGCTACCGTCCTTGACGCGGGCCTGGATGCGGATGACGTAGGGCAGCTTGTTGTTGTTCAGATGTGCGGTATAGACGAGTCCATACTCATCGGTAGCCCAACTGCCGGTGGCGTGGGGATTGGGCTTGTACACCCAGTCGAGGTTCTGGCGCTTGCCACGGTTGGCGCCGTAGTGCATCACCATGAGTTGGTCGGGATAGGAGACAAAGTAGGTGCGGCGGTAGGTGGCACCCTGATACTTGAACGAGGTATGGCTCACAGCCTTGTCGAGCAGCAGACTGCGACGGAAGTCGCTGCAGTCTTCATTGGCAATACCGGTAGAGACATACATCTCGCCCATGGTCGTGAAGGTACCGAAGCGCAGCGTGTCGGCAGTGCCATTGTCGGCGATGGCTCCCGAGAAGGCGCGGCGGGTGAGCGAGTCGGCACGCAGGCTGTCGCCGTCGAGGAACGCCTGACGGATATCGGGCAGGAAACGCGCTGAGTGGGGGTCGGCACGCCAGTAGTTGGCTGGTCCGCTACCCGAGGCGGGGCCTCCCTTCCAGAGGCTTTTCTCGTTGAGCAGTATGGCGTCGACAGCCGGCGACTGGAGCACCATGGCGCCCAGGCTGCTGTTGCCCATAGGGAAGGCATAGTTTTCCCACACCGAGCCCTGCAGCTCGCGGGCTTTCTCGCCCTTGCGCACATACTGTCGCAGATTGTCTTTAGACTGACTGTCCTTAGCGGCACCCTTGGCACCCGAATAGTTAATCTTCGCCTGCACAGTGCTGACGCCCTGGGGCACGGAGATTTCTACGGGGCGGTCATACCACACGGAGAGATGGTCGTCTGCCTTGGTCAGTTCTGACCCTCCCAAACAGAGGGAGATTAATGTAGCTAATACTAACATGTCTGTTATGATTTGAGTAATTGTTATTTTAAGGTAGAAGTGCCCTGTCTGTCCCGACGAGCACTGATTCATTTGGTAAAATTACACTTTTATTGACAAACGGAGTTACATTTTTTGCTTTTTTCGTTACCGACGGCCATTTTTTTAGTACATTTGCATCGGGCGCGTATGTTTGCGCTGTCCGTCCTATACCTATTATTATATATAATGACAACTATGATACAACGACTCTTACACTTTCTGGACGCATCGCCCGTCAACTTTCTTGCGGTGCGCAACATCGCCCATGAGTTGGAAGCCCACGGTTTCCGCCGCATCGACGCCGCCAGCCCTCTGGGCCAAGTGAGCGCCGGCGACCGCTTCTTCGTCACCAAGAACGACTCTTCCATCTACGCCTTCCGCATAGGTCACAAGCCTCTTGCCGACCAGGGTTTCCACATGATATGCGCCCATAGCGACTCGCCCACCTTCCGCATCAAGCCCAACGCCGAGATGACGAGCGAGGGCGGCATCGTAAGGCTCAATACCGAGGTCTACGGAGGCCCCATCCTCTCTACATGGATGGACCGTCCGCTCACCATCGCCGGAAGGGTGATTACGCGCGGCGAAGACGCCCTCTCGCCCGTCACCCATCTGATACACATCCGCCGCCCGCTGATGCAGATCAGCAACCTCGCCATCCACTTCAACCGCCAGGTCAACGACGGCGTCAAGCTCAACCGGCAGAAAGACATGCTGCCCATCCTCGGCTTAGTCAACGACGAACTGGAGCGCGGCAATATGCTTATCAACCTCATCCTCGAGGAACTCAACCGCACCGAGACGGTGACCCGTGACGCCATCATCGACTTCGACCTCTATCTCGCCGACACCACGCCGGCATGCACCTTCGGTGCCCACGACGAGCTGATATCCTCGGGGCGTCTCGACGACCTGTCGATGTGCTACGCTGGTCTTGAAGCGCTCACTGCTGCCCACGACAGCGACACCACGCAGGTGCTCGCCATCTTTGACAATGAAGAGACGGGGTCGCAGACCAAGCAGGGCGCCGGCAGTCCGTTCCTGTCCTATCTGCTACAGCGTATAGCGCTGGCACAGAGCGGCACCGCAGAGGCTTACTACCAAGCGGTAGAGCGGGCGTTCATGATTTCGGCCGACAATGCCCACGCCTTCCACCCCAACTATGCCGAGAAGTACGACCCCACCAACCACCCCATGCTGGGCGGTGGTCCGGTCATCAAGTTCAATGCCGCCCAGAAGTATGCCAGCGACGCCGTCACAGCGGCAGTCTTTGCCGAGCTGTGCCACAAGGCGGGTGTGCCCTGCCAGCGCTTTGTCAACCACAGCGAGGTGGCGGGCGGAAGCACGTTGGGCAACATCCTGGCCTCGTCGATACCCTTGCGAGGGGTTGACATGGGCAACGCCATTCTGGCCATGCACAGCTGCCGCGAGACGGGAAGCGTGGCCGACCACGAGTATTGCGTCAAGGTATTTACCACATTCTACAACGAATAACCTATCATCATGCACGACAATATCACTCTCCCTCCCCAGCTCAGTGCACGTGTAGAGCAGGCGGTAGACAACTTCATGCAGGGCTACGGATGCTGCCAGTCGGTGGTGGCTGCCTTTGCCGACCTCTACGGACTCGACGACACGATGGCCAAGCGCATAGCCGCCGGTTTTGGCGGTGGCGTGGGCCGCATGCGCATGATGTGTGGCGCCGTGTCGGCTCTGGTCATCCTCGTAGGACTCGACTGCGGACAGACCGAGGGCAGTGACCGCGAGGGCAAGTCGGCATGCTACCGCGTGGTACAGCAGCTGCTCGAGCGTTCGCGCCAGCAGAACGGTTCCATCATCTGTGCCGAGCTGCTGGGGCTCAATGGCTACGAGCGTGCCCACTCGTCCTATGTAGCCTCTGAGCGCACCGCCGAGTACTACAAGCAGCGCCCCTGCGCCGCCAAGGTAGAGAGCGCCGCGCGCCTCTTTGCCCAGTATCTTGCCGACAAGGAGGGCGACCACAACCATTAACCCCCACCCCATCCCACAGCCCGTCATGATCATCGTCCACTACATACCCGACATCGACCAGCGCTCGGGTGGCACCGCCACCTACATGCAGCTCATGGCCAAGGCGCTGGGCACGAAGGCTCAGCTGCACATCCTCACCCACCGCACGTCCAACCCTCTGGCGATAGACCACTGCACGCTGCACTATCTGCCGCCCTACAGGCCGTGGCACTGGGCGTGGACCCGACAGGTCAGGACGCTGCTCGAAACGATAGCGCCCCAAGTGGTGCATGTCAACTGCTGCTGGATGCCTGCCTGTGCTGCCGTAGTGGGTGTGGCGCGGTCGCTGCATCTGCCCGTGGCGCTCACCACCCACGGCATGCTCGAGCCGTGGATTATGAACCGGCATTACTGGACACGCAAGTGGCCCGCGCTGCATCTCTATCAGGCACGGGCACTGCGCAGCGCCGATGTGCTGGTGGCCACAGCCGACCGCGAGGCGCGTCATCTGCGGCAGTTGGGCTTCAACGACCATATCGCCGTGGTGCCCTCGGGAATAGACATCACTCGGGTGACGATGAAGACCAGCTGGGAGAAGTCGCACACGATGCTGTTTCTGGGTCGCATACATCAGGTCAAGGGCATCTGGCATCTGCTCGAGGCGGTGGCGAGTGTGCAGAGTCAGCTCAACGGCTACAGGGTGGTCATCGCCGGCGAGGGTGCTCCCGACGACATACACCGGCTCTGGCAGGAGATTACCGACAGGCATCTGGCCAGCTGCGTTAGCTATATCGGCGGGACGTATGGCGACCGCAAGTGGCAGTTGCTGCGCGAGGCCGACTTCGTGGTACAGCCGTCGTTTACTGAGAATTTCGGGCTGACCATAGCCGAGGCGCTGGCATCGGGCACCCCAGTCATCACCACCAACACCACGCCTTGGGAGCAGCTCGACGCTACCGCCAGCGGCACCTGCATCGAGGTGGGAGCCAGTCCGTTGGCCAACGCCATCACCCGCTTCGTAGCCCTCTCGTCAGCCGAACTGGAAACGATGGGGCGCAACGCCCGCCACCTCATAGAGACCCGGTTCTCGGTCGAGGTCATGGGCACCGCGATGATGGAGGTGTACAGGGAGATTATGAAGTAGGTTGCCACGGCAAGCAATTGAGGCCCCTCTCCAACTCTCCCCAAGGGGAGAGAGTGCATACCAGTTGTGGCTTATTTGTTTTGCTATTATTATATTGCCATCATAGAACGATGTGATGGGCTCGTTTGTGTACGCCCATGCGGTGGTAGTAAATAAGCGAAATGCGCTGTGGACGGTACGCGCTCCCGGCAACTCTGTAGGAGTTGCGATTAGCCGAAGGCGTTACCGCAGCAGAAAAAACAGCACCCCCACACTTGATATAGACCAACTTTTGCGCCGTGGCAATCACTTTTTCCGCAAAAACGATTGTCATTCATTGATTTTTGTGTACCTTTGCATCGAATTTACTGCAGCGGGCGCGCTGCTTGTGGGTTTTATATACATGAAGGTCATACACCCTATTAATGGCTGGGAGGGTGAGGCGCCTTCCATGATTATTCATCATTAATAGGAAAAAACATTGAAGACATTTGAAGAATTGGGCGTGAGCGAGGACATTCGCCGCGCCATCAGCGAACTTGGATTTGAGCATCCCATGCCCGTCCAGGAAGAAGTAATCCCGTATCTCTTGGGCAACCGCAACGACGTGATAGCCCTGGCACAGACCGGCACCGGTAAGACGGCTGCCTTCGGTATTCCCGTGCTCCAGCGCATCGACCCTACAAGCAAGGAGACGCAGGCGCTCATCCTGAGCCCCACGCGTGAGCTGTGCCTCCAGATAGCCGATGACCTCAACGACTTTGCCAAGTATATGCCCGGAGTGCATATCGTGGCGGTATATGGCGGCGCGTCCATCGAGGCGCAGATACGCACCCTGCGCCACGGCGTGCAGATTATCGTGGCTACCCCCGGACGACTCATCGACCTGATGCACCGTGGCGTGGCGCGTCTCGACCATGTGCGCAACGTGGTGCTCGACGAGGCCGACGAGATGCTCAATATGGGTTTCACCGACAGCATCAACGCCATCTTCGAGGGAGTGCCCGAAGACCGCAACACGCTGCTCTTCTCGGCCACCATGAGCAAGGAGATAGAGCGCATAGCACGCAACTATCTGCACGACTACAAGGAGATAGTGGTAGGCTCGCGCAACGAGGGTGCAGAAAACGTCAACCATATCTACTATATGGTGCACTCCAAGGACAAGTATCTGGCTCTCAAGCGCGTGGTAGACTTCTACCCACGCATCTTCGCCATCATCTTCTGCCGCACCAAGGTCGAGACACAGGAGATAGCCGACAAGCTCATACGCGATGGCTACAACGCCGAAGCGCTACACGGTGACCTCTCGCAGCAGCAGCGCGACCTGACGATGCAGAAGTTCCGCCAGCACACGGTGCAGCTGCTCGTGGCTACCGACGTGGCTGCACGAGGACTCGACGTGAGCGACCTCACCCATGTCATCAACTATGGACTCCCCGACGATATAGAGAACTACACCCACCGCAGCGGACGCACAGGCCGAGCCGGAAAGAAGGGTACCTCGATTTCCATCATACACACCCGAGAGAAGTCTAAGGTGCGCAACATAGAGCGCGTCATCGGCAAGGACTTCGTCGACGGCACACTGCCCACCGCCGAGGAAATATGCAAGAAGCAGCTCTACAAGGTGATGGACGACATCATGAAGACAGATGTAGACGAAGAGCAGATAGCTCTCTATATGGACGAGATAAACCGACAGTTTGAGTATATAGACAAGGAGGACATCCTCAAGAAGATGGTGGCTGTAACCTTCGGCCGTTTCCTCGAGTACTACAAGAACGCGCCAGAGATAGAGCGTCCCTCTACCCAGCGCCGTAGCGCAGAGGCTGGGAGCAAGGGCCGCCAGAGCGACCGCCAGCGTGGCCCGCGCAAGGCAGAGGCTGGCTACACCCGTCTCTTCATCAATCTGGGCAAGGCCGACGGCTTCTACCCCGGCGAGGTGATGCAGTACATCAACCGCCACGTCAAGGGTGGACGACAGGAGGTGGGCCACATAGACCTGCTCTCCAAGTTTGCCTATATCGAGGTGCCACAAGACGATGCTCAGCGCGTGATGCGCGCCCTCAACGGCACGGTATACAAGGGTCGTGAGGTGCGCTGCAACGAGGCTGACGAAGCCGGACACGGCAGAGCAGCTCGCGGGTCGCGCGCAGAGGGTCGCCCACAGCGCAGAGACGAGAGAGGCGACCGCCGACCCAACCGCGAGCGCCGCACAGACCGTCAGCAGCATGGACGCGACGACTGGCGCAATCTCATCAACGGCAAAGCGGTAAACCTAAAAGGCGAAGAGCCCGACTTCAGTGAAGAGGGATGGGCAAGACGCCGACCCAAGAAGCAGAGATAGTTGACTCCTGACAGCCCTCATCCAGGCTCTGCCGAAGGGGAAGCCCTCTCCGGCTCATCGCAGGGTGAGAGTGAACAACCAAATCAAAAGATAGACTCGTAACACTACCCACTATCATCGTGGGAAACGAATGGGCGCCAAACAAGATGGCGCCCATTCTCTTTTCTATGACCCAGCGATGTAACGGAACGCAGTGCGTCGGCGCGGAAAGGCAAGAGGCAGAAAAGTAAAATGCGGCGATTATCAAGGCATATTCATCAAGACAGGACAAATGCCCATTCATCCTCGAAACCATTGACAGTGTGTTCCTTCCCCTTGGGGAAGGCCAGGATGGGGCTTTCTTCCGGCAACTCTGTAGGAGTTGCGATTTCACAGCCCAGGGTTGAGGGGCGAAGCACCTCTACCCTGGGTATTGATACAAAAAAGGGTAGCAACGCTGTAAGTGTTGCGATTAGCCGAAGGCGTTACCGCAGCAGAAAAATCAGCAGGCCGATAGCAAATGCCACAACCCCTAATATTAAATAAGGTAACGACAAAATACAAAAAGCCGCTGCAGCTGCTGGCGGCTTCGCCTTGGTGGAGCTGGTGGTAACGCCCGTCGGAAAACGAGTTTTCCTCCTCATCGACCCCACCATCACCACCGTCATGCACGACATGACGCCAGCAGCCACAACGGTAAAAAAAGCGGCCATTGGCCGTTCAAAAAGTCCGCCTTTGGCGGTAAAAAAACATTCCATTGAAAGCCCCCTCCCTTGCCATCACCAAGGGGCGAGAGTTCCAGCTTGCTGTGTTTTGGGAGATAGCGGTGTTTTTCCCTATCCATCACTTGGGCAGCAGCGGGTTAATGATTGTAGGTTATATAAACCACCAATATGTGATTTATGGGGTAATCTCTTTTTGTACCGGCGAAGCCGGACTTTTTTTACCGCCAACGGCGGACTTTTTGTATTTGCACCGTTTCAGCCTGCCATCAGGCAGGCGCAGCGGGGTGTGGCGGAGAATATCCGAGAGTTCGCTCTCGAGATATTATCCGACACGCACGGACGCATAGGGCAAAGCCCTGAAAAGGTGCAAATCTTTTTGTTTCTTTTATTGATGGCATATACAAGGAACAGGGCAGACCCCCAGGTTTATAACGCCTACGGCTAAGCGCAACTCCTACAGAGTTGCCAGGATAGTGGGGCGGCTACCCAGGGTAGCGGGCTACGCCCGCAACCCTGGGCTGGGGAAACGCAACTCCGTCAGAGTTGCTGCTGCTTGAGTAGGACATCCATTATGAGTTTGTGATAGGTCTACATACATTAATTGACTATCTTCACTCCGTTTTGGAGTATGCACCGTGGACGGTACGCACCCCTGGCAACTCTGTAGGAGTTGCGATTTCATAGCCCAGGGTTGAGGGGCGAAGCACCTCTACCCTGGGTAATAATCCCCTCAATTGTAGCAACTCTGTAGGAGTTGCGATTAGCCGAAGGCGTTACCGCAGCAGAAAAATCAGCAAGCCGATGACAAATGCCACAACCCCTAATATTAAATAAGGTAACGACAAAACACAAAAAACCGCAGCATCTGCTGGCGGCTTCGCCTTGGTGGAGCTGGTGTCACCGCGCGTCGGAAAACGAGTTTTCCTCCTTGTCGTCGCGACCATCACGTGCTATGCGCATCGGCCAATAACGATGTCGATACCGTACGGTGTGGATGTCGATAGCGGCCGATGTGGATGCCGTTGACGGACGGTGCGCATCACGCAAGGGCATCTCTACACCCCCGAGGACACCCTCGCCAGCTCGTAACATTTGACACGAAGGCTCGTGACATAAGGCACGTGAGCACGTAACAATTGATACGAGACCACGTGACATACGTTACGAGCCAGCCAATGAAAACCCCAGCAGAGCCTTCACCAAGAGAAATGAGAGCTACCACAACCTCCACAAACGCAGCAAGAATGAACTCCCGCCCCTTGGGAGAGTTGGGAGGGTCGTCGACAAGCTGCTGTTTTTGTACCGCCAACGGCGGAGTTTTTGAACGGCCAAGGGCCGCTTTTTTTACCGTCGTGGCTGCTGTCGTCATGCCGTGCATGACGGTGGGGATGATGGGGACGACACGGAGGAAAACTCGTTTTCCGACAGGCGTCACCGACAGGCACACCCAGGCGAAGCCGACAGCTATCACCACGGTTTTTTGTGTTTTGGTATCACCTTGTTTATTATTAATGATTGTATTATTTGCCGCTGTCCCGCTGATGTTCCTGCTGCAGTAACGCCTGCGGCTAAGCGCAACTCCTACAGAGTTGCTATCCTTCTTTGTACCAATACCCAGGGTAGAGGCGCTGCGCACCTCAACCCTGGGCTGAGAAATCGCAACTCCTACAGAGTTGCCAGGAGAAAGCCCCATCCTGGCCTTCCCCAAGGGGAAGGAACACAATGTCAATGGATTCGTTTATGAATGGACATTTGTTCTCTCTTGATGATTATGCCTCGCCAATCTCCACACTTTATCTTTCCGCGACGCATAGCATAACGCCGGTGACCTTCGGTTCAGCGTTGCCGTAGGATATAAGCACGCCAATAAACCCTATTCCGTACCTCGTCAAGGGAATAAGGATAAGCGCAAAACACTTGGTATATAATTGATTTTGGCACTCTCCCCTTGGGGAGTGCTGGAGATGGGCTTCTCAAGATGCCTTACTCAAGCAGCAGCAACTCTGACAGAGTTGCGTTTCCCCAGCCCAGGGTTGCGGGCGTAGTCCGCTACCCTGGGTAGACGACCCAACAGCCTGGCAACTCTATAGGAGTTGCGCTTAGCCGTAGGCGTTATCCGCAGCAGCTGCCCCTTGAATGGCTCTTTAAGTTTGATGCCTCACCAATCTCCACACTTTATCTTTCCGCAACGCATAGCGCCACGCCGATAACACGCGGTTCAGAGTTGCCGGGGGTGCGTACCGTCCACGGCGCATATTGCTTATTGATTACGATAGGATTGAAATACGCAAGGAGTCTTATCCCGGTTTTCCCAAGAAGGATGGGAAATTGTTTGCTTTTTGTTGTAACTTTGTACCTATTAATATATACAACGACAAAAAGCATTATGAAAATTGGAGTTTTCTGTTCGGCCAACAACAACATAGACCCCGACTTCTTCACGGCAACCGAGGAGATGGGGCGGTGGATGGCTGACAACGGGCATACGCTGGTATTCGGCGGCTGCAACATCGGCCTGATGCAGTGCATAGGCAAGGCGGTAAAGGACCATGGTGGCATGACGATAGGTGTGGTGCCTACGCTCGTGGAACGCGGTGGCAAGAAGTTTGCCGACCTCGATGTAGAGATTGCCTGTGACAATCTGAGCGACCGCAAGGACCTGCTGGTAGCCCAGAGCGACATCATCGTGGCTCTGCCTGGTGGCGTGGGAACCCTGGACGAGATATTCACCGTGGTGGCAGCCCACACGATAGGCTATCACAACAAGAGGGTGATAGTCTATGACCTGAAGGGGTTCTGGGGCAAACTCATCGAACTGCTCGACGATATGCAGGAGCGTGGCTTCGTGCGCGGGTCATGGCACGACTATATCGACGTGGCCCACTCGCTGGACGACATCGCTAAGCTGTGTGTCGGCTGAAGAGACGGTTGACCACCACCGAGATGGCTCCGTCGCCGGTAACGTTGCAGGCGGTGCCGAATGAGTCCATCGCGATGTAGAGGGCGATGATGAGCGCCTGCTGCTCGTCGCTGAAGCCCAGGATAGTCGCCAGGGGCGCCAGGGCTGCCATGATGGCTCCGCCTGGCACTCCGGGCGCTGCCACCATCATGATGCCGAGCATGAGGATAAAATTGATGAAGGTGAGGGTGTCGTGGCCCATGCCCTCCATGAGGCAGATGGCGAGCGCACACGAGGTAATCTTCATCATAGACCCCGACATGTGGATGGTGGCGCAGAGGGGCACGGTAAATCCGGCGATGCTCTCGCTCACGCCGTTGCGCATGGTCTGCTTGAGGGTCACGGGTATAGTGGCTGCCGACGACGAGGTGCCGAGGGCAGTGAAATAGGCAGGAAGCATGTTGTAGAGGAGTCTGAAGGGATTGCGGCGGGCAATGATGCCGGCAGCGACAAACTCGTAGAGCAGGATGAAAAGGTGGAGGATGAAGATGACCACGATGATACGGGCAAAGACGGCAAGGATATGGTAAGCCTGGCCAGACCGCGTCATATTGAGGAAGATGCCGAAGATGTAGATGGGCAGCAGGGGGATGATGGCCTTGGAGATGGTGGTGGCGATGACTGCCTTGAAGTCGGCAAAGAGTCCCTTGAGCGTGGGCAGCTGGGCATAGGCGATGCACAAGCCCACGACGAAGGAGAAGAGCAGGCCACTCATCACATCAATGAGCGGCGGCACGGAGATGGTGAAATAGGGCTCAATGGCAGTGGCCTTCTCGACCTGGGCAGAGGTGACACTGCCTATCATGTCGGGGAAGAGCCAGGAGCCGGTGCCAAAGGAGAGGAGCCCGGCAAAGACGGTATCGAGATAGGCTATGAGCACGGTGACAACCAGCAGCCGTCCGGCTCCGCGACCGATATCGCCGATGGCGGGGGTGACCAGTCCGACGATGATGAGGGGTATCATGAAGCCCAGAAACTGGCCGAAGATGCTATTGAACGTGATGAACACACGGGTTAGGGGCAGAGGCAGCCAGTTGCCGACAACGATACCCAAGACGATGGCCACCAGGATGCGTGGCAGGAGTCCAAACTTAAATCTCTTCATAGGTCAGACGGTTGAGGAAAAACATTCAGAAAGGGAAAAACACAAAGGCGCAGGCGTCCCACACGGCGTGGGAGATGACAAGGGCGGTGAGCCACTGCGGGCGCAGACGGTAGAGAAGTCCCCAGAAGGCTCCTACCACCAGCGCTGCCATGAGCAGCATGAAATTGAAAGACCACACATGTATCAACGTATAGAGGGCAAGCGTGACGACAAACCCCACATTGACATTCCAGCGCTGGGAGAGGCGGCGCTGCACATAGCCGCGCCAGAAAATCTCCTCGGCAGGACCAATGACAAGCAGGAGCAGCACGCCGATGAGGGCAGAGGCTGTGCCGCTCTTCATGCCATAAATCATGTCGACTTGGGGGCGGGCAAAGCTGAACAGCAGCTGCGACACCTTGTCGCCCACCCAGAACACGCACCACAGCACCAGGGCGATGACCAACCCCAGGACCAGCTGGCTGACGGTGGGGCGGATGTCGGCAAGCCACTGGCGGCAGAAGCAGGTGGAGAGGGTGACAAGGATGACAGCCGAGGTGGTCATGGCATACCAGAAGTTGACCATCGGAGCCGTCCAGGGCGAGAACATCACAAACCATAGCACAGCGGCCACAGCCACCGCTATCCAGACCCGAGAGTCGTTGATTTTTGCCGATTCCATCGTCATATTGTCCATGTTTTTATACAAAAGAGGCCAAAGCAAATCCAAGGGAGTAAGAGAGTCCGAAGACGAGCTGCAGCTGCGCCGACATCTGGTCGAGCGCACCGATGTCTTGCTTGTCCTCGGTCTCTGCGGTCATCATCGCCCTGATGTTGCGCACGGCAACGGGCAGCGTGAGCAGCACAAGGAGCAGACAGAGGATGGTGGCAGAGTGGCCGAAATAAAATGCCATGACAAAGAGTACCAACAGATAGGGCACGACAAGATAGGCCACATAGAGGCGGCGCGACGCCTGCCACCCGAGGATGAGCGGAAGGGTAAGGAGTCCGGCCCGGCGGTCGTTGGCACGGTCTCGGGTATTGTTGGCATGGAGGATAGACACCGTGAGGAGTCCGTAGGGAAGACTGAGGAAAAGCACGGGGAGATAGTAGACGCCTGTCATGACAAAGCAGGTACCCAGCGCGGGCAGCACGGAAAAGCAGAGCAGGATGTCGACATCGCCGAGGGCATGGGCCTTGAGCCAGGGATAACCCAAGGGCAACGCCACCGCAAGGACGCCTATCCACAGCACCTCAATGTCTGAACGGAAGAGGATAAGCACGCCCACGGCAGCACCTATGGCAAGGAGCAGAAGGCCATAGACCAATATCTCGCGCGGACGGAACACGCCCGACGATATCCAATGGACACCATTGGGGCAGCCGGGGAGGTCTACGCGACGCACATGGTCGTAATAGTCGCTCACGAGGTTGCCTCCGCCATGGAGCAGCATAATCATCAGCAGGCTGAGGAAGCCGTTGGCGTAGTCGGGAGCAGAGGCTGAAGACCCCAAGTCAATGTCGTGATGAGAGGCAAAGCACACAAAAGCCAATGTCGCTATCACGGGAATGGCAGAGGTGGAAAAAGACCAGGGGCGGAGCGCTATAAACCAGTCTTTCAGCGTGCGGGGATTACTCATCGGCAAGGAGTTTTTCGGCCATGGCTCTTCCCAGCGCCTCGCACTGAGCCTGAGTCTCGGCATTGAGAGACTGCTTCATCTCAACGGGAGTACCAACGGCCTCGAAGTGAAGTCGGGTATCGTTCCACTCAGTAATCTTCTGCACGGCCTTGCCTGCCCAAGCGTAGCTGCCAAACCACCCGAAGAGGCGGTCCTTGACGTCGCGGTTGGCAATCTCTGCCAGCAGCACATCCATCTCGTGGTAGAGTCCGGCGTTATAGGTGGGCGCACCGACGATGAGTCCGCGATACTTGAAGATATCCCGCAGGATGTAGCTGTGATGGGTCTTGGAGACATTGTAAAGCAGAATGTCCTTGAGGCCGGCTTTGGAGGCTGCCTCGGCTATGACCTCGGCCATGCGCTCGGTGTTGCCGTACATGGTGCCATAACAGATGACCAGGCCGGGCACTGTGGCGTAGCGGCTCATGCTGTCGTATATGCCCACGACCTTGTCGATATAGCTGTGCCAAACCGGGCCGTGAGTGGAACAAATGTAGGCGAGCGGCAGACCGGCGAGCTTCTTCAGGGCGTTCTGCACAGGGATGCCATACTTACCCACGATGTTGGAGTAGTAACGGGTCATCTCGTCCCAGCACCAGTCGGTGTTGATGGCGTCATCGATGACACCTCCGTTGAGGGCTCCGAAGCAGCCGAAGGCATCTCCGCTGAAGAGGGTTTGGGTGGCAGACTCGTAGGTCATCATGGTCTCGGGCCAGTGGACCATAGGGGTGAGATGGAAGGTAAGGTTGTGCTTGCCGAGAGCGATGGATTCGGCGTTTTTCACCTCTACACAGTTATCGGTGACACCATAGAATCCCTCGAGCATACCGATGGCCTTCTTGTTGCCTATCACCTGCATATCGGGATAATACTGGCGCAGCAGGGCGATAGACCCGCTGTGGTCGGGTTCCATGTGGTTGATGACGAGATAATCGACGGGGCGACTGCCGATGACTTCGCGGATATTGCTGATATATCGGGCAAAGAAATCGACCTCCACGGTATCGATGAGACACACTTTGTCGTCGTCGATGAGGTAAGAATTGTAAGAGACTCCATATGGGAGCGGCCACAGTCCTTCGAAGAGCGACTTGTTGCGGTCGTTAACTCCTACATAGTAAATATTATTATTAATAATGTTCATATTAAATATGATTTGGTAATTGCTTGTTGTTGCCGAAATCGACTGAGATATAGTTGTAGATACTCTTGCAACTCTCGGCGGCAAACGCCAGCGCGTCGGCGATGAGTCCGTCCCACTGCTGCTGCGTAAGCCCGCGGTCGAGATGGTCTCGGGTGATGCCCTGGCGCAGCAGACCGTAGATGAAACCGGCGTTGAAGTTGTCGCCGGCACCTATGGTACTCACGGTGTCGGTGGTGTCGACAGGGTATTCGCCCACCACGCCACCGTCGGCCAGCACCACGGCGGGCTGGGCGCCTCGGGTGCAGATGAAGCGCTTGCAGTAGAACGAGATTTCGGCTTTGTAGATGGTCTCGGGGTCCTGCTTGCGGTAGAGCACCTCGAAGTCGTCGACACTGCCACGCACAATGTCGGCATAGTCAAGGTTGTCGAGCAGATTGGGCGTGACCTTCATCACATCGGTGCGATGGGAAGGACGGAAGTTGATGTCGTAATAGATGATGGCACCGGCAGCGCGCGCCTGGTCAAGCAGGGCTACCACCTGCTGGCGCATGGCGGGGTCGAGGGCATAGTAGCTGCCTATGAGCACAATGTCGTCGGCGTGGAGGTCAGGGATATTGATGTCCTGGCGGTCTACGTGACTGTCGCGATAGAACATGTACTGGGCATTGTTAGCCTCATCGAGAAAGGCAAGCGACACGGGCGACTGGCCATGGGCAAAGCGCTGCACATAGTCGGCGCAGACGCCATTGTCACTGAGAAAACTTACCACCTGGTCGCCGATACGGTCGCGGCCGGCATCGGTAAGCATCGTGGAAGCCACGCCACAACGGCCAAGGGAAATCATGGCATTGAAGACCGAACCTCCAGGCACAGCGCCCACAGGTTGGTTGTCCTTGAATATGATGTCGAGCACTGTCTCGCCTATTCCTATTACTTTGCGCATATCAGTTATTTTAGATGCAAATATCTATATTTTTACGCAATTATCAAAGCAAATTTCCGTAATTTTGCACATAATTATGGAATATAACTCATGCACTCTGTCGAATGGTCTGAGGGTGATACACCGCCCCTCGGCGTCACGGGTAGCTTTCTGCGGATATGGCGTGGCTGCAGGCTCGCGCCACGAAGCCAAAGATGACGAAGGAATCGCCCATTTCTGCGAGCACGTCACCTTCAAGGGCACTGAGCGGCGCAAGGCGTGCCACATCATCAACGCTCTTGAGCGCGTGGGCGGCGACCTCAACGCATTTACCAATAAGGAAGACACTTTCTTCTATGCCGCCGTGATGAACGACCATCTTGCGCGGGCGGTGGACTTGCTCTCCGACATGGTTTTCCATTCGGTCTATCCCCAGCACGAGATAGACAAGGAGGTGGAGATTATCTGCGACGAGATAGAGAGTTATCACGACAGCCCCGCCGAGCTCATCTACGACGAGTTTGAGAACCTGGTCTTCGCCGGGCATCCCGTGGGCCACAACATCCTGGGCAATGCCGACAGGGTGAGACGCTTCACCACCGCCGATGCGCTCCGCTTCACGCGCGAGCATTACCGTGCCGACCGCGCCATCTTCTTCGCTTACGGCGACATCGACTTCGGCCGACTCACCCGTATGCTGTGCAAGGCTATGGACTGCACGGTGGCTGCCGAGGGTGCCCAGCGCAAGCCATTTTCGCCCAATCCATCGCCATTCATGCAGCCGCTTACGGGTCAGACCATCGTGAGCGAGCGCCATACCCACCAGGCTCATGTGATGATGGGCAACCGCACCTTTGACATCCACGACCCGAGACGCATAGCGCTCTTTGTGCTCAACAACATCCTGGGTGGACCGGGCATGAACGCCCGCCTGAACATGGCATTGCGCGAACGCCACGGACTGGTCTACACCGTGGAGAGTTCGATGGTCTGCTATGGCGACACAGGCATGTGGGCCACCTATTTCGGCTGCGACCCTCACGACGTGAAGCGCTGTATGCGCCTGGTGAGGAGCGAGTTCAACCGCGTGTGCGACCACAGCCTCACCGAGACCCAGCTCGCCAACGCCAAGCGCCAGTTGAAGGGGCAGATAGGCATCGCCTGCGACAACAGGGAGAACTTTGCCCTCGATTTTGCCAAGAGCTTCCTCCATTATGGTTGGGAGAAGGACACCGAGCGGCTGTTTGCCCAGATAGACAGCGTTACCGCCGCCGACATACAGCAGGTGGCGCAGACGGTCTTTGACCCTACGCAGCTCACCACGCTTATATATAAATAAGGTATCAGAGATAGAGTATCGACTCGTTGCCCTGGTTGAAGAGGAGGTCGAGGATGCTCAGATTAGGAATGAAACCATGCCGCTGGGCATAGACCTGATAATAACGCTGAGGACAGAAAGCCGCATCAGGCAGCGGCTTCTTCGGACGTATAGACTCACGATAATCACCGATAGCATCGGCATTATCGTGAGTTTCTGTTTTGATATAACTCTCGGTGGCACCCACATCCACACGCAGGTCGAGCAGCTCTATCATCTTGTACATGATGGCCTCGTTGAAGTCATACAGAAACTCCCACTTCTGCTCGAAGAAGGGACGGATGTCATCCTGATAATACTCAAAGAAAGCACTCTCGCCGTAGGCCGAAGCGAGGGCGTTCCAGTGCACATGCCGCCAGTTGGCGTGGTCAGAGATACGGATATCGGTGATAAGCATCGAATCGTCGTGGGTCACGGGGATAGAGAGCGTCTGCGCGCCATTGGCCGTGGCGATGACCATGCGGTTGCGGTAGGTCTGCTTGATGAAACTCTCATGCCGCTCTATCAGACAGGGCTTATGCCGGTGGAGTTTCTGATACCATTGTATCGGACCGAAATAAGTGGTGGAAAGAAGGGCTGGTGTCAGCGTATCGGGAGAAACCATCGCGAGTTGTCGAAATAATAATTGTTGAAATTGTAGATGACCGAGGTGGCTCTGCCGATGATGTCCCTCTCAGCGACGAGCATATCGCCGCCATGCTGGTTGGGGTTGACGATGCACGACGACATGCAGCCACAGGTACACACCTGGCATCCACGCGGGATGACATACATCTGGCCGTCTATCTTGACCGTATCGCCGGGCACAGCCACTACTCTACCCATCATTACAGCCCTCTTTGCAGCAGAAGAGACAGGCGCATCGAAAGCGATGAAATCGCCCTTTTCTACCGTTTTACGGGCTATACGGCAGTAGCTTATCCAGTCGTTGCCACCCACACGCAGTCCATAGCTCCAGCGATTTACCAGCACCCTGTCGCCCTGCTTCACGGCAGGGGCGAGCGTGTTGTCGGGGATGGTGTAGATGGTACATACAGACACACGAAACAGGAAGAGCAGCACTGCTGCCGCTGCCACAATCAATAGGGTTTTGACAGTGCCGCTCATAGTCCTACTTACTTGATGTTATCTACCCAACGGAACAGACGGCTCCATCGTATGCCGCCAAAGCCCTTACGGTCGGGGTCAGAGCTCCACCAGATAAAGATGGGCTTGCCCACCACGTGGTCTTCGGGCACAAATCCCCAGTAGCGCGAGTCTTCCGAGTTGTGACGGTTGTCGCCCATCATCCAGTAGTAGTCCATCTTGAAGGTATAGCTCTTGGCCTGCTTGCCGTTGATGAAGATGCGGCCACGGTTGTCGACGCGCAGGTCGTTGTCTTCATACACCTTGATGCAGCGCTCATAGATGGGCAGATTCTTCAGGGTCAGCTGGATGCTCGCGCCCTTCTTGGGAATCCACACGGGACCATAGTTATCGCGGGTCCATCCGGTGTAGGCGTTCTTGGGATAGAGTTCGAAGGTCGAGGGGTCGTTGTAGAACACCACGGAGTCTACCAGATCCTTGCGCTCACGCAGCGCCTTGACGGCACGGGCCGTGAGGGGCATATATCCGTTCTGGTTGAGCGACAGCAGGTCTTCCATAGAGATACCCAGCTGCTGCAGCATCTCGTCGGGGATTTCCTTGCCCGGCTTCAGGTTTACCGCATAGGCATACTGCACATTGTCGGGCTCCTTGTTGGCCTTGCCATCGAGATAGACGATATGGTTCTTGATTTGGAGGGTCTGTCCGGGCAATCCCACACAGCGCTTCACATAGTTCTCACGACGGTCGGTAGGACGGCTGCTGATGTCGCCAAAATCCGTGGGCATGCTGGCCAGATAGTGGCGGCCCAGCCCGTAGATTTCACCATAGTAGCGGCGCTGCTCCATAGGGTTCATGCTGCTCACATCGGGCGTGGCACCGTATTTCTGCTCATAGAGGTTGGCGCCGAAGCCGTAGACCATAGAGTAGTACTGGGTGGAATAGCGCTCTTCGGTGAGGATGCTGTCGCCGGCAGGATAGTTGAACACCACGATGTCATTGAGCTTCACATGACCCAAGCCCTTCACGCGGCGATAGTCCCAGTGGGGCCAGGAGATGTAGCTGTTGGTATTGATTACGGGCAGCGTGTGCTGGGTGAGAGGCATGGTGAGCGGGGTCTGTGGGATGCGGGGGCCATAGCTCACCTTGCTCACAAAGAGATAGTCGCCCGTGAGCAGACTCTTCTCAAGCGAAGAAGAGGGGATGACATAGTTCTGGAAGAAGAAGAGGTTGATGAAGTAGACAGCCACCAGTGCAAACACGAGGGCGTCGACCCAACTCATCACAAACCTCACAGGAGCCTCGGCATCACGCCACCACTGCCAGCGTATCTTCTTGGTGATATACACATCAAAGATGAAGGGCACAACCACCAGGCCGAGCCACGATTTCACCCATACGAGAAAGAGAAGATACAGTGCCAGTACAACCACAAACTTGGTCCACTGCACTTTCATATTGAGTTTGGCTTTTGTCTTGTCTATCATAGTCGTTTAGAATTTGAAGAGGTCTGAAGTAGTGAGCAGTCCGCTGTGCTGGGCGGTAAACTCGGCAGCCAGCACGGCACCGAGGGCGAAGCCCTTGCGCGAGTGGGCGCTGTGCTCGATGCTTATCATGTCGGCCTCAGAGTCGTAGATGACGGTATGGATGCCGGGCACCTCGCCGTCGCGCACGCAGTTGATGACCAGGTCCTCGTCGGTGATGTTGCCGTCACCTTCGTCCTGGTGGCCGTCCTCGGTCCAGTAAGTCACACCGCGTTTCCAGTCCTTCTTGCGGTCTATGTTGTCGATGATGTCCTCTGCCAGAGTGATGGCAGTGCCGCTGGGGGCGTCGAGTTTGTGCACGTGGTGGGTTTCCTGCATACACACATTGTACTCATCAAACTGGTTCATAATCTTGGCCAGATAGCGGTTGACGGCCGAGAAGATGGCCACGCCGATGCTGAAGTTGGAAGCCCAGAAGAGGGTGTTGGCGCCGTCCTTGGTCAGGTTGACCACATCGTCCTTATGGTCTTTCATCCAGCCTGTAGAGCCGCTCACCACCTTCACGCCATGGCTGAACGCCTTGAGGTAGTTGCCATAGGCGGCAGTAGGATTGGTGAACTCGATGGCCACGTCGGCCGAAGCGAACTCAGGCGAGTCGAAATCGTCTTGGTTGTTGACATCGATAATACTTACAATCTCGTGGCCGCGTTGACGGGCAATCTCTTCTATCATGTGCCCCATCTTACCGTAGCCGATAAGTGCTATTTTCATATCTTGCTTGCTGTTTGTTCTGTTTGTCCCGCCCGTCACCGCGCTTTGCGTGCGATGGCTTGTGGGCATCAAGGGCAAAGTTAAACATAAAATTTGGGATAATCCGCCATTGGTCACGATTTTTTACCTCCCACGGCAGCATTTTTACCTTATTATATATATAGAGGGCTGCTGTTAACGTGATTTAAGAGGACGCAGAGGCCGAAACTGCCGTAGCGACGGCCGCCCTGCCGACCGCTCCGCTATCGCCAAGGGGCGTCGCCATGACACGCCCCCACCCCTCCCGCCGCAGCCGACGGGGCGGCGAAAAGTGATTAGTTTGATGGCGCACAGCATATTTTCATCCACATCCAACGGGCGTTTGCGAAAAAAATCGTATTTTTGCACGATAAGTATTTTGCTCACGCCAATGGAACAACTGCTGCACTATGTATGGAAACACAAGATGTTTCCGTTAGGCCATCTCTCCACCACCGACGGGCTGGAGGTCGAGGTGATAGACCCGGGACTGCACAACACCAATGCCGGACCCGACTTCTTCAACGCCAAGATACGCATCGACGGCACCCTGTGGGTGGGCAACATCGAAATCCATACCCGTTCTTCCGACTGGTATCAGCATGGCCATCAGCGCGATGCACGATACAACAACGTGATACTGCATATAGCCGAGACGGTAGACACCGATGTGGTGACCGAGAGCGGAGAGCGCCCGCCGCAGCTCCAGCTCAGCGTGCCCCAGGACATCAGTATGCGCTATACCGAGCTCGCCGCCACCGACAAATACCCTCCCTGTTACCACATCATTCCGTCGCTGAGCCGCCTCACCGTACACAGCTGGATGAGCGCACTGCAGACCGAGCGGCTGGAACAGAAGACCGAAGCCATAGGACAACGGCTGAAGCGATGCAACGGCTCGTGGGAAGCCGCCTACTTCGTCACGCTGGCGCGCAACTACGGTTTCGGCGTCAATGGCGATGCCTTTGAGACCTGGGCATACCACATCCCGCTGAACGATGTGGCCCACCATCGCGACGACCTTTTCCAAGTAGAAGCCATGTTTATGGGCCAAGCCGGGCTGCTCGCCCCTGAAGCCGTCCCGGAGCGTTATCGCGACAGCGCCAACCACGACGACTACTGCTGCCGACTGCGCAGCGAGTACCGCTACCTCGCCCACAAGTTCGGCCTTACGCCTATGGACCACCATCTATGGAAGTTTCTGCGGCTGCGACCACAGAACTTCCCCCACATACGCATCTCGCAGCTGGCGCAGCTCTACTTCTCGCGCCAGGCAGGGCTGAGCCGCATACTCGAGTGTACCACCGTCGCCCACTTGGCCGAGGCGCTGCACACATCGGTCACCCCCTACTGGAAGACCCATTACACCTTCGGCTCCGAAGCCGAGAGCAACGATAAGCAGATGTCGCCCTTCTCCATCAATCTGCTCATCATCAACACCGTCATACCCCTGCTCTTCGCCTACGGGCGCTACAAGGGCAACGAGGCGCTCTGCGACCGCGCCTTCAGTCTGCTCGAACAGGCCCGCGCCGAAAACAACCACATCGTGAGGCTCTGGCGCGAGTGTGGACTGGAGGTCGAGAATGCCGGCGACTCCCAGGCGCTCATCCAGTTGAAGTCGGCCTACTGCGACCGCCGCGACTGTCTGCGCTGCCGCTTCGGCTACGAGTATCTGAAAGCCCGATGAAATGGGCCGAAACCGCCCCCGACACCGTCACCATTATAAATAAATAGCATACAACCCATAAGACAATGATAAAGAAGTATATCTTTGAGACCCGCATGGAAGTGAGAGACTACGAGTGCGACATCCAGGGCATCGTCAACAATGCCAACTATCTGCACTATACCGAGCACACCCGCCACCTCTTCCTGAAGCACACGGGGCTGAGCTTCGCCGAGATGCACAGCCGCGGCATCGACGCCGTAGTGGCGCGCATGAACCTGCAGTACAAGCAGCCGCTCAGATGCGACGACGTGCTCATCTCCCGGTTGGCCTTGCACAAGGAAGGCATACGCTGGGTGTTCGACCACGACATCTTCCGCGTCAGCGACGAGCGCCTCTGCTTCCGCGCCACCGTCGAACTGGCGGTGCTCATCAACGGCCGCTTGGGCACAAGCGACGAGTACGACAAGGCTTTTGCCCCCTATCTCAACGACAGCACGCACCCATGAGCCACGAGCAAGACGTCATCCACGCCATCACCCTCACCCGCATAGGTTTCTACAACATGGCGGGCATGCTCGACCTCCTGCGCCGGGCAGGGTCTGCCACGGCCATCATGGAGCATAGCGCCGACATACGCCAACTGGTGCCCGACGCCTCGCCCAGGCTGGTAGAGGCTTTCCGCAACAGCGGCGACGCCGCCCATCGTGCCGAGGTAGAGTATGCGTGGGCCATGGAGCATGGCGTAAGGGTGCTCTGCTATGGCAGCAGCGACTATCCGCAGCGACTCAACGACTGCCCCGACGCGCCGCTGGTGCTCTACTACAAGGGCAATGCCGACCTCAACCAGCAGCGCGTCATCAACATCGTGGGCACGCGCCGCTGCACGGTCTACGGACAGGACATCATACGCCGCTTTGTCGCCGACCTGCGACAGCTGTGTCCGCGCGTGCTCATCGTGAGCGGACTGGCTTACGGCGTAGACATCTGTGCCCACCGCCAGGCGCTCCAGCAGGGCTTTGAGACTGTGGGCGTGCTGGCACACGGGCTCGACGACCTCTACCCCACCGCCCACCGCGACACGGCGGTGCAGATGCTGCACCAGGGCGGACTCGTCACCGAGTTTATGACCCAGACGCGTGCCGACAAGATGAACTTCGTAAGGCGCAACCGCATCGTGGCGGGTATGGCCGACGCCACCCTGCTCATCCAGAGCGCTGCCAAAGGCGGCGGACTCATCACCTGCGACATCGCCCAGAACTACGGCCGCGACGTGTTTGCCTTCCCCGGTCCGGTGGATGTCGAGGAATGTCGCGGATGCAACAACCTGATACGCGACAACGGCGCCGGACTCATTACCTCGGCCGAGGACTTCGTCAATGCCGTCAACTGGAACGACCACAGGCTGCTCGAAGCCACGCGCATGGGCATTGAGCGGCAGCTGTTTCCCGACCTCTCGGCAGAGGAGCAGACCGTCGTCGACGTGCTCAGCGCCACCAACGACCTGCAGGTCAACCTGCTCACCGTCAAGACCGGCATACCCATATCGCGCCTCTCGGCACTGCTCTTCACGCTCGAGATGAAGGGCGTGGTAAGGTCGCTCGCCGGCGGAATGTATCATCTGCTCAAATAAGTAAGTTATGAAAATAGGAAATATAGACCTGGGCACACGCCCACTCTTTCTGGCGCCGATGGAAGACGTCACCGACATAGGCTTCCGCATGCTCTGCAAGCGGTTTGGCGCCGCCATGGTATATACCGAGTTCGTATCGGCAGAGGCCATCATCCGCTCGATACGCTCCACGCTCAACAAGATGGTGCTGCACGACGAAGAACGGCCCGTGGGCATACAGATTTACGGCCGAGACACCGCCTCGATGGTCGAGGCTGCCAAGATCGTGGAAGAAGCCAAGCCCGACGTGATAGACATCAACTTCGGATGCCCCGTCAAGAAGGTGGCGGGCAAAGGCGCCGGAGCCGGCATGCTGCGCAATGTGCCGCTGATGCTCGAAATCACGCGCGAGGTGGTCAAGGCGGTCCATGTGCCCGTGACGGTAAAGACCCGACTGGGATGGGACAGCGACAACCTCATCATCACCCAACTGGCTGAGCAGCTGCAGGACTGCGGCATACAGGCGCTCACCATCCACGGCCGCACACGCAGCCAGATGTACACCGGACAGGCCGACTGGTCGCTCATAGGCGAGGTGAAGCGCAACCCGCGCATACATATACCCATCATCGGCAACGGCGACATCGACTCGCCTGAGTCGGCACGGCGCGCGTTCGACGACTATGGCGTGGACGCCGTGATGATAGGCCGCGCCACCTTCGGCCGCCCGTGGATATTCCAGGATATACGCGAGGGACGCGACACGCTGACGCTCGACGAGAAGATAGACGTGCTCAAGGAGCAGTTGCGCATCAACGTGGAGCGCATCGACGAATACCGGGGCATACTCCACACCCGCCGGCATCTCGCGGCAAGTCCCATATTCAAGGGCATACCCGATTTCAAGCAGACGCGCATAGCCATGCTCAGGGCTGACACCGTAGAGGCGCTCACGGACATTCTCGAGGAGTGTCGCCACAGGCTCAAAGCCATAGAAGAGCATAACGAATAGTGAGTGACTGCGCTCACACCGCACATCACTGACCACACAGCAATCCCCGGACAGCCCACAACAGGCAGTCCGGGGATTTTATGTTGACTCCGCCCTGCCTGTCAGCACAAGTGGGTGTGACTGGGATGATGTTATGACGACCTTCTATGACGACAAACGCTATATGACAATAAAATAAAACCGCATGGGAAAAAACAAACATACTATAGCTTGGTTATCGGTTAATGACAAGTTCTATTTAGTTATTGCAGGGCGCAAATCACTCATATAGAACCTCAAATTATGGAAATATTGACATGATAGTAATATCAATGAGTGCGCTACGCACATCAACAGGTATGGACAAAAAAAAGAGCCAAAAGGGAATCTTCTATCAGATGCCTCCGGCTCTTTGGGTATTTATATAAAGAATGTGTATGTCTGTATAAGACGGCTATTTTCTATTAAGTTAGATTTTTATGCGTACTTGGAGTAAATCATGTTGAACACGTGGTTGTCCTCGCTGGTCATGGGCGCATAGGCGCCTACGTAGTCGATGGTCTGGTCGGTCACCTCACAGTCAGCGTTACCCGCGAAACGATAGACGATGCTGTCGTTCTCCACATAGAAGTTGGGGAAGTAAGCCTCGTTCATCATGTCCATGGTAGGGTTCATACACATGCCAAAATCTATGCGGTCGTCATAGATCACGATGTTGGCTGTAGGATTCTCTGACAGCATAATGCCGTGCTCGATGGCCTCGGAGAGATACATGCAGGCTGTGCGGGTGATGTTCTTCACCGAAGAATCCACTGTGATGTCCAGATTGTCGAATTTTGAGTACATAACTCTTGCGTTTTGATGGTTTTCTTTTTCCTTAATGGTTTTTCCCGTTGCGGGATTATCCTTTACAATTTTTTGTCCACGCTGAGTGGCTTGCTTGATGGTTGCAAAGGTAATGGGAAATCTCGCGCACCACACGAAAATAATCTGCGCGCATCTCCCATTTGGTCATTTTGTCCGTAATTTTGGTTACAATATGATTTTTATGCGTCATTTGGTCATTTTGCTTATACAAGTACACTTTTTAGACATATCCTCTATTTTTCCCGTTTTCATCGCGTTTTTGTTGAGCAATGCGACACTTTGAACAGTCCTGTACATAGGAAAGTCACAGCACATGACTATAGCCACATTGGGCAAGAATGTTTTTTGGCAGTCGCACATAATATTTCCAAGCCTTTCGTCGTTTATATAGAAAAGGACCGAAATGAAAGCATTGGACATCGACAGCCAGCCCTGTCTCATCCACACGGCAGGCACACCCAAGGCGGTGCTCATACAGCTGACCGCCCGCCACGAGCGCAAGACCATAGACAGCGAGCTGAGCCTCATAGAGCAAGGCGCACAGATGGGCTTTGTCTTTGTGGGCATCGACCTGCAGCAGTGGGCACTCTCCCTCATGCCCTGGGCCGACGAGGCGGTGGCGAGAGACCCCGAGGTGGGGCGTCACGCCATAGATACGCTCGGCTACGTGACCCGCCGGCTGCTGCCCTATATATATAATAGGTATGGACAGCTACCCTGTATCCTCGGAGGCTACTCTCTGGGCGGACTCTTCAGTCTCTGGGCGGCATCGGAGTGTCCTCTCTTCGACGCAGTGGCGGCAGCCTCGCCCTCGGTGTGGATAAAGTACTGGGACAACTATGCCGACAGCCACCCCAGCATGGCACGCAAGGTATACATGAGCCTGGGCGACCGCGAAGAGCATGCCCGCAACCAGCGCATGGCCGCCGTGGGCGACTGCATACGCCGCCACCACGAGCGGCTCAAGGCACAGCTGGGCTCCGGCAGCACCACGCTCGCATGGAACAAGGGCGGCCACTTCGACCACGAAGACCAGCGCATGGCCGACGCCTTCCTCTGGTGTCTCGAGCGCATCGACTGCGATAAAATGGACGAAAACAAACGATAACCGCACAACTACTGATATGAAGAAGACCCTCATCTCTACCCTGGCGCTGCTCATGGCAGCCCTCGGCGCCAAGGCGCAGACAGCGCCCGCTACGTCGCAGCGCCCCGAAGTGCTCATCGAGACCACTATGGGCAACATCCGTATGCAGCTTTACAATGAGACGCCGCAGCACCGTGACAACTTTCTCAAGCTCATCCGTACCCACCACTTCTACGACTCGCTGCTCTTCCACCGCGTCATCCCCGACTTCATGATACAGGCGGGCGACCCGCGCAGCAAGCATGCCCCCGCCGGCGAACTGCTGGGCAACACCTCGCTCGACTATACCCTGCCCGCCGAGATACGGCTGCCGCAGATTTTCCACAAGCGCGGCGCACTGGCGGCTGCCCGCGAGGGCGACAAGACCAACCCCGAGCGACGCTCGAGCAGCACCCAGTTCTATATCGTCTATGGCAAGGTGTGCGACGAGGCCACCCTGGAGCGCGGACGGCAGAATCTGAAACAGCTCTTCGGCGACAGCATCACCATGAGTCCTGAGATGGAACGCGTCTATACCACCCTGGGCGGCACACCCCATCTCGACGGTGCCTATACGGTGTTTGGCGAGGTGACAGAGGGCATGGATGTGGTCGAGAAGATACAGGCGGTGGAGCGCGACACCAATGACCGTCCGCTCACCGACGTGCGCATCGTCAGAGCCACCATCACGCGCGATGTACCGGGCATGGAGCCCCGTCCCAAGGCCACTCCCAAGCGCACAAAGAGAACGGCAAGACGCAGATAAACAACAACTTTTGCCGTCTTTTCTTGCGTATCTTGGTTTTTATTGGTAATATTGCATATCTTTTTATGCCAGAAAGCAATAGACATATACCATACAAACCCTAATAATTGGAATGATACGCTCTGCAATGACTCTGCTGGCACTGTGTGGCTCACTGCTCGTACAGGGGCAGACAAGTTCGATGAAATCGGGCTTTTTGAACCCTCCACATGAGGCTCGCCCTCAGGTGTGGTGGCACTGGCTGAACGGCAACATCACCCCCGACGGCATCCGCAAGGACCTCGAGTGGATGCACCGTGTGGGTATCAGCGGTGTGCACCTCTTCGACGCCGGACTGAACACACCACAGATAGTGCCGCAACGCGTGAAATACATGACACCCGAGTGGAACGACTGTCTGAGGCTGGCCGTAGGGCTGGCAGACTCGCTCGGCATGGACATCGTGCTGCCCTCGGCACCCGGCTGGAGCAACACCGGAGGTCCATGGGTAACGCCCGACGACGCCATGAAACGCATAGAGTGGCGCGACACCGTTATCAACGGCGGCACCCTCACGAGCATGGCGCTGCCCGCACCCTACACCCACAGCGGAGAATACCAGAATTATCGCAACAAGGGCAAGGGCGTAAAGCAGACACCATATTACAAAGACCTGTATGTCATCGCCGTGCCGGTGGCAGACGATGCCGTGGGGATGGCAAGCATGGTAAAGCGCATCACCACATCGGAAGGCAGCATCAACGGCCGCCACCTCTACGACGGCGACTTCACCCACACCTTCGCAATAGGGCCGCGGAAGAAGCAGGCTTGGATACAAGTGGAACTGGACAGCCCCCGCACCATCAGGTCGATGACCATAGCCGACTCGCATCTGCTGGGCGCATGGGAGAAATACCCCAACAACCCCACCAAATACCTCGAAGCCAGCGACGACGGCCGTGAGTGGCGGCGCGTATGCAACGTGCCCAACGGCGCCACGCCCCGCCTCACCCTCTCTCTGCCACCTACCGAGGCACGATATTTCCGTCTGGTCTACCAGCCCAATGCCCGACCAGCGACAATCAGCGAGTTTACGCTCAGCACAGAGAGTCGCGTCAACCACAGCGAGGAAAAGGCTGGCTTTGGCGGTCCGCTGCGTCTCATCGACTACCCCACCCACACCGGCAGCCATGCCACGGGGCTGGACAGCGTCATCGACCTCACCCGATATATGGACGCTCAGGGGCGGCTCAGCTGGCAGGCTCCCGAGGGACGATGGCGAATATACCGCTTCGGCTACTCACTGACGGGCAAGACCAACCATCCGGCGTCGCCCGAAGCGACCGGACTGGAGGTAGACAAACTCGACTCGACCGCCGTGCGCCGCTACATGGAGGCATACATAGACACCTACCGCCGCGTGGTGGGCGACAGCATGATAGGGCGCGTGGTCAACGGTCTGCTCATAGACAGTTATGAAGCGGGATATGCCACCTGGACCCGCCACATGCGTGAGGAGTTCAGGAGCAGGCGTGGATATGACCTGCTGCCCTACCTACCGGCACTGGCAGGCGAGGTAATCGGGTCGGCAGAGGCGTCAGACAGGTTTCTCGATGACTGGCGCCTGACGCTGGGCGAGCTCATCGCCGACAATCTCTATGGTCAGGTCGGGCGCATAGCCCATGAGCAGGGTCTCACCACTTACTTTGAAGCCATGGAAAACAGTCGCCCGTTTGTCGGCGACGGACTGGCACCCAAGTGTAAGGCCGATATACCGATGGCGGCGATGTGGGCACGCACGCAGACACTTGATTTCACCCAGAAAATGTTCCTCGAAATGCAGGCAGACCTCATGGAGTCGGCTTCGGCAGCCCATGTATTCGGGCGCAAGCAGGTGGCGGCAGAGTCGTTTACGGCTTACGGCCCGTCACAGGGCGACAGTCTGGTCTACGGGCTCTATCCGGCTATGCTCAAGCGCATCGCCGACCTCGAATTTGCCTGTGGCGTCAACCGCATCGTCATCCACGAGAGCGCCCACCAGCCCATCGACAGCATGGTGCCGGGTCTGAGTCTCGACATCTATGGCATGTGGTTCAATCGGCTGAGCACCTGGGCTGAGCAGGCTCGTGGCTGGACCGGCTATATGGCTCGCAGCAGTTATATGCTGCAACAGGGCAAAAATGTGGCTGATGTCGCCTACTTCTATGGCGATGAAGCCAACGCTACGGCGCTCTTCGACAAGCAGAAACCAGCCATTCCATCGAGCTGCAACATGGATTTCATCAACAGCGACATACTCTGTCACCACCTCGATACAGACGGCGGCCGGCTCGTGACTCCGGGCGGCAGCCGCTACCGCATGCTGGTGCTTGGAGGTACCTCGGACCGACTCTCTCTGGCGTCGCTACAAGCCGTGAAGAGGCTGGCAGACCAGGGGGCGACCATCGTGGGGCGGCGTCCGGCACGGGCTATGGGGCTGAAGGCAGACTCGGCTGAGTTTGACCGAATCGCCGACGACCTCTGGAGTGGCAAGCGTGACAACATCGTCGACACCGGCTCGACCCGCCATGCCATCGACTCGCTGCTCGATGTGCCCGACTTCCGCTGCACGCACATGGACAGCATCCGCTACGTACACCGCACCACTGGAGATGCTGAGATTTACTGGGTCAACAACCGTTCGAAGAGCGATATGCACGATTGGTTTGAGTTCAGGACCACTGGGCGCAAGCCACAGATATGGAACGCCGTGACAGGCGAAATCAGCGACGTGACCTACATGACTGGCAGCCGCTCGACCTACGTGGAAATGGATTTGAAGTCGGCAGATGCGCTGTTTGTCGTCTTCAGCGGCGAGGCCGACAAGCGTCTGCGTCACCGCGCAACGGAGTCTCTGCCGCTCCGAAGTGACACGATAGCCAGTCCATGGCGCGTGGTATTCGGACGGAAGATGGGCACGCCCGACGCCATCGTGATGGACTCGCTCAAGTCGTATATCGACACCACGCTCGCCATAGCCAACCCGACCGAGGCTCGGGCAATAAAATACTTCTCGGGCACCGCCGCCTATCACAACCGTTTCTTCCTCGGCGCTGTCGACAGTGCCCAGACTTACCGGATAGACTTGGGCACGGTCAACTATATGGCTGAGGTTTGGGTCAACGGCAAATACTGCGGATTAACGTGGTTTTCGCCCCATTCCATCGACATCTCGGCGGCGGTGAAGTCGGGCGAAAACACGCTGGAGATACGCGTAACCAACCCATGGAAGAACCGCATCTGCGGCGACAAACTCGCCAAGGCTGGGGAGACAACCTACACGTGGACCTCGTATCCCTGGAGCAAGAAAACCAAGAACATACTGATGCCCGCAGGACTCTTGGGGCCCGTCACCATCACCTTATATAAATAAAGGGCAAGCGCGGCGGGAGCGACGACAATCTCCACGGGAGCGACGGCAATCTCCAAGAGCGCAATGGTCATCACCACGAGTGCAAAGGTCATCTCCACGAGCGCGAAGGTCATCTCCACGAGCGCAAAGGTCATCTCCACGAACGCAATGGTCATCACCACGAGTGCGGAGATACCCCCGACGCAAGACAGGGTAATCAATCGGAAAACAAGAACAAACAACAACATAACCACTATGAACTGGAAAAGAAACATCATGCTTACGGCGCTGGCCTCGACAACGATAGGCGCAGCGGCACAAACCGATGTACTGAAGGAGGGATTTATAAATCCGCCACAGAGCGCCCGCCCGCGCGTGTGGTGGCACTGGATGAACGGCAACATATCACGCGACGGCATCCGCAAGGACCTCGAATGGATGAATCGGGCAGGACTCGGCGGCATCCATATCTTCGACGCCGGAAAGAAGACACCACAAGTGGTGCCGCAACGCATAATCTACATGACACCCGAATGGAAAGAGTGCTATGCGTATGCTGTGGCGTTGGCAGACTCGCTCGGCATGGAAGCCACGATGACCGCCACGCCGGGGTGGAGTAACACGGGAGGACCGTGGGTGAAGCCCTGCGACGCCATGAAGAAACTGGTGTGGAGGGAGGTCACCATCAAGGGAGGCAAGACCATCAACATGACGCTGCCCGAACCCTACAGCGTGAGCGGAGCCTTCCAGAACATCAGGGCGAGGGGCACCGCGTCAAGCAAGACCTACTACAAGGACATCGCCGTGGTGGCGGTAAGGACCGACGGCGAGCTCACTCTCGGAGAGATGGGCGCGAAGGCTACGGCGAGCAACGGCGCGATAGACCTGACCATGCTCACCGACGGCGACATGGCAAAGACGCAGAAACTGACTGCCGACAGCACCGGCAAGGTGGCTTGGATAAAGATAGAACTCGACAAGGCATACACCATCAGGGCATTGGCTCTGGGCGACGGGCGTCAGCACAGCCAGTGGCGCAACAAGCGGCCCGCGCCGACCAAATGGTTGGAAGCGAGCAATGATGGTCTGCACTTCACCAAAGTATGCGACCTGGTGCTGGGAGGTGCCCCGCTGACCACCGTGGACATCACGCCGACCACGGCGCGCTACTTCAGAGTGGTATGGAAAACCGACCGCCGTCCACTCGCCATCAGCGAGCTCAACCTGTTTACCTCCTTCCGCGTGAACCATGCCGAAGAGAAAGCCGCGTTCGGCACGCCGGTCGACCTGCCGCTCTACCCCACGCCAGAGACCGACAAGGCCACGGCGCTGACTGATGTGATAGACCTCACTCATCTCACCGACAGCACCGGAAGGCTCACGTGGAAAGCGCCGACGGGCCGCTGGCGCATACTGCGCTTCGGCTACTCGCTCACGGGCAAGATGAACCATCCCGCGTCGCCCGAGGCGACCGGACTCGAGGTCGACAAGATGTCGGCAGAGGCTGTGCAGCGATATATAAGCACCTATCTCGCCACGTATGTTGACGCCTCGCGCGGCATGATGGGCAAACGCGGACTCCAGAACCTGCTCATCGACAGTTATGAGGCAGGAATAGCCAACTGGACGCCACGAATGGCAGAAGAGTTCAAAGCCCGACGCGGCTACGAACTGCTGCCGTGGATGCCGGCATTGGCGGGAACCATCGTAGAGAGCAGCGAAAAGACCGACCGGTTCCTCTTCGACTGGCGCCGAACCATCGGAGAGCTCATCGAGCAGAACCTCTACCGCCAGGTAGCCGACACCATGAAGGCGCGGGATATGGGTACCTACTTCGAGAGCCACGAGTCGTGCCGCGTCTATGAAGCCGACGGCATGGCTGTCAAGCAATACTGCACTATCCCTATGGGTGCGATGTGGGCGAGTGAACCCGTGATGCACATGAATGACCGCGGCGAGACCGGAAAGCAGGGTGACATACGCGAATCGGCATCTGTGGCTCACATCTATGGTCAGAATCTGGTTGCCGCCGAATCCCTTACCTCCAACGGACTGGACGGCGACGGACTGGCTTATTCCCTCACGCCCAACCTGCTCAAGCCTGTCGCCGACCTCGAATTCGCCAGCGGCGTCAACCGTATCGTCATCCACGACAGTGCCCATCAGCCGATAGATACCAAGATTCCGGGACAGGGACTGGAGGTCTACGGACAGTGGTTCCACCGTCACGAGACTTGGGCAGAGCAAGCCCGCCCGTGGGTAGACTATCTCTCGCGCACCAGTTATATGCTCCAGCAGGGCAGATATGTCGCCGACGTGGCCTACTACTATGGCGACGACAACAATGTTACCGGACTCTTCTACGCCAACCAGCCCCAGGTTCCGCCGACGGCGTCTTACGACTATGTCAACACGCCCACGCTGACGGAGCAGTTGACCTGCAGCGACGGCAAGATAACCACGCCGTCGGGGATGATCTACCAGGTGCTCGCCCTCGACGCCAACACCCAGCGTATGACCGTTCCTGCGCTGCGCCACATCGCCGCGATGGTCGGCAAGGGCATGAAACTCTGCGGCGCAAGACCCCAGGCAGTGCTCAGCCTCAACGATGACAAGGCAGAGTTTGACCGCCTGGTAGCCGAGATATGGGATGCCAACCGCCCCAATGTCAAGGAGAACGCCAGCATCGCCGACGCCCTTGCCGCATGGGGCATCGCGCCCGATTTCTACTGTGACCGCATGGACAGCCTGCGCTTCGTACACCGACAGACGCCACAGGCAGAGATATACTGGGTCAACAACCGCAGCTACCAGACACGTTCTCTCGACGCGAGGTTCAGGGTGACGGGCATGAAGCCTTACTTGTGGCATCCCGAGACGGGCGAGGTGAGTGCAGTAGACTACACCCCCGCTGCCGGTTATACCCAGGTAAGTCTGCAGATGAACCCCGGCGAAGCCTACTTCATCGTCTTCCGCACCGAGAGCGACCCCACGGCGGCAGAGGCTGTCAAAGTCGACGCCCAGACCGTCGCCGCCACGCTCGAGAGCCCCTGGACCGTGACCTTCCAGCCCGACAGAGGCGCACCGGCACAGACCACGATGGCGCAGTTGCGCTCGCTCAGCGAGAGCGACGACGCGGGCATCCGTTACTTCGCCGGCACCGCCACATACCGCAACTCTGTGAAGCTCACCAAAGCCCAGATACGCGGCAAGCGGCTCTGGATAAACCTCGGGCAGATGAGCGCACTGGCAGAGGTCATCGTCAACGGCAAGAACATGGGCATACTCTGGCGCGCACCGTTCTCTACCGAGATTACCGACGCCCTGCGTCGTGGCAACAATGACATCGAGATACGCGTCACCACCCTCTGGCGCAATCGCATCATCGGCGACCAGCAGCCCGATTGTCCCAAGCGTTACACCTATACCTCCTATCCTTTCTACAAGAAAGATTCCAAGTTGCAGCCTTCAGGTCTGATAGGCCCAGTGACACTGACAGAAATGCCAAGATAACAACAAAAATCACCGATTTCATCGATAAAACAGCGGTGGGGCAGACTCCAGACACACATCTGGTTTCTGCCCCACCGCTTGTTTGTTTGACACCGCCAGCAGCCATCCCGGCGCACGCCAAGCTCATCCCCACTCTCGCCAAGGTCACCCCCACGCTTCCAAATGCATCTAAAAGAAAAGCCGCCAGCTAAACTCACGTTCTGCTGACGGCACATTTATGAAAAAAGTGTAATTGTGTAGCCTTAATATTGCCTATATCATAGTTATTTACAGTTGAGTGCTACGATGGTTTCATAGAGTTCCTGCTTACCCGAGATTTGGGCAGGCTCACCGTGCTCCTTGGCGTAAGCCACGAGGTCCTCGAGCGAGAGTTTGCCATCCTCGAAGTCCTTGCCCTTGCCACTGTCAAACGAAGCGTAACGCTCCTTGACCATGCGGGGCAGCTCGCTGTTTTCGAGGATTTCGGCTGCGTTCTCGAGCGCACGAGCCATAGCGTCCATACCACTGATGTGGGCGATGAAGATATCCTCGGGGTCGGTAGAGTTACGGCGCAGCTTGGCGTCGAAGTTAGAGCCACCGTTGCCGAGACCACCGTTGCGGATAATCTGCATCATGGCCTGAGTGAGTTCGAAGTTGTCGATGGGGAACTGGTCTGTATCCCATCCGTTCTGGGCGTCGCCACGGTTGGCATCGATGCTGCCCAGCATGCCGTTGTCGACGGCAACAGCCAGTTCATGCTCAAAGGTATGGCCGGCGAGTGTGGCGTGGTTGACCTCGATGTTTACCTTGAAGTCGTCCTGCAGGTTGTGAGCGCGCAGGAAGCCTACTACCGTCTCTACATCGACATCATACTGGTGCTTGGTAGGCTCCATGGGCTTGGGTTCGATGAGGAAGGTGCCGGTGAACCCCTTGGCGCGGGCATAGTCGCGTGCAGCGGTAAGCATCTGAGCCAGATGTTCCTTCTCACGCTTCATATCGGTGTTGAGCAGGCTCATATAGCCCTCGCGTCCACCCCAGAACACGTAATTCTGGCCACCCAGTTTGATGGTGGCGTCGATGGCGTTCTTGATTTGCACGGCAGCGCGAGCCACTACATCGAAGTTGGGATTGGTGGCAGCGCCGTTCATATAGCGCTTGTCGCTGAATACGTTGGCAGTACCCCAGAGCAGACGGATGTCGTCGGCGGCAGCCATCTTTTCGAGCGCATAGTCGGTGATGGCCTTCATGTTGGCCTCGTATTCGTCGATATCGTCGGCGGGGTCGATGAGGTCCACATCGTGGAAGCAGAAATAGTGGATGCCCAGCTTCTCCATGATTTCAAAGCCTGCGTCCATCTTGTCCTTGGCGCGCTGCAGAGCGCTGTCGGCCTTGTCCCACTCGTAGGAGCGTGTCTGTCCGCCAAACTGGTCACCGCTTGCGCCGCCCAGAGTGTGCCACCACGCCATTGCGAACTTCAACCAGTCCTTCATTTTCTTACCTGCAACTACTTTGTTTTGGTCGTAGTAGTGAAAAGCCATAGGGTTCTTGCTGGCAGTGCCCTCAAAGGGGATTTTGCCAATCTGTGGAAAATACTCTTTTGCCATAATTAGTACATATAAGTTTTATTATATTTAGATTGTCATGTCATTGGTAGCAATATACCTTTCCATTCGGCATAAGCCTGTGCATACTGCGCACGTTTCTGTTCATTGGGCTCAATCACGGCAAGCCTGCGCAAGGTAGCAAACGCCTCTTCGTGACTGCTGTAGATGCCGCAGCCCATGCCGGCACCCTTTGCGGCGCCCACGCTGCCGTCGGTCTCATAGAGTTCGATGGTCGCTCCCGAGGTGGTGGCGAGCGCCTCGCGGAATACCGGGCTCAGGAACATATTCGCCTTTCCCGCGTGTATCTTGCGGATGTCCATGCCCATCTCTGCCATCACCTCCATGCCGTAGCAGAAGCTGAACACGATGCCTTCCTGGGCAGCGCGCACCAGATGAGCCTGTGTATGGTGGTTGAAATCGATGCCGTGGATGGAGCATCCCACCTCCCGGTTCTCCAGCACCCGCTCGGCACCATTGCCGAAGGGGATGATGCGCAGTCCGTCGGCACCTGGTGCCACACCTTCAGCCATCGCGTTCATGTCGGCATAAGAGATGCCCTGGGGAGCCACGTTGCGGCGCATCCACGCATTGAGGATGCCGGTGCCGTTGATACACAGGAGCACGCCCAGACGCGTGAGGTCCTCAGTATAATTAACATGCGCGAAGGTATTTACCCTACTCTTTTTATCATAATTAACATCGCCTAACACTCCATACACTACACCCGACGTACCAGCCGTTGAGGCTATCTCGCCGGGATTGAAGACATTCAGACTGAGCGCGTTGTTGGGCTGGTCGCCAGCGCGGTAGCTGATAGGCGTACCTTCGCTGAGTCCCAGCTCGTCAGCCACCTCACGGCTCACGCGGCTCTGCACATCGAAGGTAGGCACGATGTCGGCGAGGATGTCTCTGTCGAAACCATAGTAATCGAGGAGGAAGCCGGCGACAGCGTGGGCCTGAAAATCCCAGAACATACCCTCGGAGAGACCCGATACGGTGGTGTTGATGACGCCGCTGAGTTTCATGGCGAGGTAGTCGCCGGGCAGCATCACCTTGTATATACGCTCATAGACCTCGGGCTCGTTGTCCTTGACCCACGCCAGTTTGGCGGCGGTGAAGTTGCCGGGCGAGTTGAGCAGATGCGACAGACAGCGGTCGCTGCCCAGGTCGGCAAAAGCCCTCTCTCCATAGGGTACAGCACGCGAATCGCACCAGATAATGGCGTCGCGCACGGGCCGTTGTGCCTTGTCGACACACACCAGACCATGCATCTGATAAGAGATGCCAATCGCCCGGATGTCGTCGCCCTTGGCGCCACTCTCGGCCATGATGCGGGCAAGCGCCAGTTTGGCATTGGCCCACCACATTTCAGGGTCTTGCTCAGCCCAACCGTTTCTGATTGATTTAATCGGTGCTTCGTGCTCGGGGTAGAAAGCCGTAGCCACACACTCTCCGGAGTTGACATCTACCAGAGAAGCCTTGACCGAGCTGCTGCCCACGTCAAAGCCCAACAACAAATGTTTGTTCATACTCAATACGTATGTTTAGGTTTTATTTTTTATTTCTTACGTTGCAAAGATATAAAATATCTGAGAATTGACGCAAGAGATTGCCTTTTTTATTACTCTCGCGCGCAATATTTTTAAGGAACCCCCTTCTGCGCTGGCTCCTACGAGGTTAGGCAGCCCCTCTTGACCATCCCGAAACCACCGACCGTCAAGCCGCCACCACCTTTGCCGACTCGTAACTATTGACACGAGCCCACGTATCATAAGTCACGAGCCCACGTTTCTTATGTCACGAGCCCTCGTGCCTACTGATACGAGCCGCCCATGGCCATCGCGGCGGCGCCCTACTCGACCGCCGGCATAAAGAAAGCCATTGCACCGACCCTGGCGATGATGGTCGGGGATGGTGCAATGGCTTGCTCGTGGCGCGCGGTGGCTTAACGGCAGCGTGCGGTGGCTTGGATGCAGCCAGCCTTGTCGCCTGCTGCTGCGGCTTGGGCTGCGGGCTATTCTGCCTTGCCGTTGAAGGCGCTTACCTCGATATGGGGCTGGCTGTCGCGGCGGTCTTCGTCGGCAAACTCCACCGTGACATCGCGGCTCTCGCCCGGCATCAGCGCGAAGTAGTTGTCGCTATAGACCACGGGCAGTATCTGCTCGCCATCGTCGCCCTTGAGGCAGAGGCGTATCATGAGTGTGGGCGTGTCGGAGGTGTTGGTCACCGTCAGTTGTCCATGCCAGGTGTCGCCCTGTCGGCTGAAATTTTCGCGAAGCGTAAGGCGTGTCACGGGCAGATGCTTCAGCGCGCTGTAACACTCGGGGCTGGCTGCCTGTACGTAGAAGTTGTCTGAGCGCAGATACCCCCTCTCGTAGAGTCTCAAGCGGAGATAGCCCACCGAGAGGCTGTCGGGCATGCGCACCGCAGCCACATCGGTGGTGGCGTCGGCATAGGCGTCTACCCATAGCGAGTCGGTGCGTATCACCTTGCCCCGCATGTCTATCGTCTCTATCAGCGCCTCCATGTCGCAGTGGGTGACGGGGGTGATGTTGACCACCTGCACCTTGCGGGTATGGGCGTTGTACATGATGTGGAGCGGCTCACACGCCTTGCGGGCTCCGAAGTAGGCTGCCGTAGGCTCGAGATAGTAGTCGTAGGTCTGCCATACCATCGACGGCCATGCCGGATGCGACATCCAGATGAGCAGCCCCTGTCTATCTTGCTGCGCCGACTCGTACATGGCGCGATAGCCGTCGTAGTTGATCCACTGTGCCCACTCGGCAAACTGGCGTGCGTCGGCGGCGGGTCCGAAACGACGCTGCATCATATCCAGGAATGTCGAGCCCCGCTGCGCGCCCTTCTGGGTGAAGTCGTGCTGCGCCCATCCCTCACCGATAGGCCAGAGGTCGGCTGGGCTGAGCATGCGTCTCAGGCTCTCGATGGTGGGAATGTTGGGCATACCGCGCTCGGAGTGCAGTCGGTGGCTCTGGCTGGTAAAGTATTCTTCGGCTTCGACCGCCCGGTAGGGGCCATGACCCGACACACCGTCGTCGGCAGAACTGGAGATGTAGCCCAAGCCCGGATGGAGCAGGTCTACCTGGCGGCGCAGGGCGCTGTCGAGCTCGGCAGGCGGATAGCCCTCGTTGCGGCCCACGTAGATGGCTATCGAGGCGTGGCGGCGGATGCGGCGGATATAGTCTTCGGCATTGGCCATGAAGAGACGGTTGTCATAAGGGTCGGGGCCGTCCCAGGGGTTGGCGAGCCAGAAGTCTTGCCAGAGCAGCAGACCATGGCGGTCGCAGGCTTCATAGAGTTCGCGGTCGCCGGTCTGTCCTACCCAGTTGCGTATCATATTGAAGTTCATCTCCTTGTGATACCTCACCGCGCGGTCGTACTCTCTGCCTCGGTAGCAGAGGTTGGTCTCGGAGAAACCCCAGTTGCCGCCCAGCGGAACCACACGGCGGTGGTTGACAAAGAACTGCAGACGGGTGCCCATCTCCTTGTAAGTCATCTGTCGTATGCCAGCCTGGTAGTGGAGCGAGTCTATCTGCTCACTACCCTCAAGAAGGGCAAAACCGGCCCGGTAGAGGTGGGGATTGCCATAGCCCACGGGCCACCAGAGGTGCATGGGCTGGCGCTGCAGTTGGGCAAACTCGTCGGGCGAGAAAGTCACCTCGCGGCTCTCGCGGGGCTGGAGCGTCACCTGTCGGGCAAAGTCTATCGCCCCTATCCATCCGCGCAGCGTAGCCACCACGGCGGTGTCGCGGTGGTTGGTGACCCACACCTTGGGGGTCATCGTGGCGAGCGAGTCGGCGGGGTCTATGCGGCTGTCTACCAGCGGGTCTGCCAGACTCACGCCACCATTGGCACTCAGGTAGACATCGTTCCAGATGCCGGTCTCGCGGCCGGGCGTAGAGGTCATCCAGTCCCATCCTATCGAGGCATGGAAGGTGGGGTTGTCGGCTCCCAGCACGCCGCCGTTCATGTCGGTGCTCTCGGTGGTCTTCAGCTTGACTGCGCCGAAGTGGGCGGGGCGTTCCACCCTCACCTCGAGGCGGTTGCCCGTGGGCAGGAGACAGCCGGTCACATCGAAGCGTCCACGCATGAAGGCTCCCTCTATGCGCCCGAGGTCATGGCCGTTGAGGCGGACAGAGGCTTTCCAGTTGATACCGTCGAAGTTGAGGAACACATGGCGCCCCTCGTACTCGGCCGGGGCGTCGAAGGTGGTGGTATAGGTAAAGTCGGAATGGAAAAACGACTCTGAAACCATGCGCAGGTTGTCGGCGTGGTTGGTATTGGGCACCGCACCTATATTAATATAACTCTGCAGGGCTGTGGCGGGCACCGTGGCAAGGACAGAGTCAGCCGCCCCGTCGCGGAAGAGCCTCCAATCGCCTCCGTTGAGGTAGTATCGGCCGTGGACCATACCCTGCCGCTCGGCGGGTATGGCAGAGAGACCTCCGCGCCCCATCACCTGGAGTTCGCTCAGCGCATAGTGGCCCGACGGGTCGGGCTGGCGCATCATGAGTTTGACATAGCGGGCGGTGAAATGATGGCGAAGAGTCTGCACGCCACCCTTGACCTTGATGCGGCCCAGGTCGCCTATCTGCTGCCACTGGTCGCCGTCTTTGGAGACGAGTATCTCGCCACGGCGGGCGGGGTGTATCCAGTGCATCACCACGCGGTCGGCTATCACCGGCGTGCCCAGGTCGACCATGAGCCACTCGTCGGCACCTCCGGCACTCATCCACGCACTGGTATAACAGGATGAGGGCAGCGCCAGCTGCTCACGGCCGTGGCGCATGGGTCGTGCCTCGTAGAACCGCCAGTAGGTGCAGCCCGTCATGTGGAGTCTTATGCGCAGATGGGAGTAGCGTCCGGGCTTGGAGAAGGGTATCTGCTTCTTGACCAGTCGCATGGGCAGCCGCACGGGGTCTTCCTGCTTGTTGGGATCGTTGCTTCCGGTGTGTCGGGTGGGCTCGCCGGGCATGCCGTCACCCCGCTCTCCGCCCACGAGGGTCCATGTCTTGCCATCGTTGGAGGCAAGGAAGTCTATGGCGTAGCCTCCGGTGCCCCGGCCGGGCTGATAGACGGGTTCGGCGAGGATGTCGAAGGCATCGATGTCTACATCCATCGCCGTCCAGTCAAACTGCACGAAGGTATCTTCGCCCTTGACCATCAGACGGGTATGCACGTTGCCGTCGAGCAGTTTCTCGGCATCGCGGCGCGCCACCACGCCGTCGGGCATAGACACCTGCAGACGGCAGGGCTCGCCCCGGTATACGGTACCGTCGGTGACGAGCTGTCCGGTGAGGTTGGCATCGAGTGATGAAGAATGATAGACCATGCGGTGGAGAGCCGTATTGCGGTAGTCGAAGTCACGGCGGAGCGTGGGGGCGAAACTCTCAGACTGGCGGCCTGGGTAGACACCTATGCCACGCGTGGTCTGGCGCTGTGCATGGGTGGGTATGGCGTTGACAAACATCATAGCAACGAGTGTAATCAGTATTTTTTTCATCTCTATCAGGTTTGTGGTCTGCGTCGGGTGGCTCGCAGACATGATGGTAATGACTAACTATAATGTACAAAATTACTATTTTCTGCCTATCCATGGAAAGAAAAGCGCAACTTTGTGCTGCAGAATGGCATTTTTACAAGATATCCTGGCAGAGACGCCTGCCCTCGCTGCGGAGGAAAGTAGGGAAAAAGCGAAGAAAAGCCCGGCCCGGCTCAACTTTTGCGCAAAAAAGATGACAAAAATGACCTTATGCACAAAGATTTATCATTAATTATGTGTACATGTCAAGGATTTGTGGTAACTTTGCAGCAATTAATATAATAATGTATATGAAAAAGCTGCTAATATCGTGTTTACTCTTAATTGGAATGAACGCCGGAGCGCAGACGCTTCCGACCTATCTTGATGAAACCAAACCTGTGGAACAACGCATCGATGACGTGCTCAGCCGCATGACCCTCGATGAAAAGATAGCCGTCATCCATGCACAGAGCAAGTTCTCGGCAGCAGGCGTGCCCAGACTGGGTATTCCAGACCTCTGGACCGACGACGGCCCTCATGGTATACGCCCCAACACACTGTGGGACAAGTGGCGCGACGCCGGACAGACCAATGACTCTTGTGTGGCTTTCCCCGCACTTACCTGTCTTGCCGCCACATGGAATCCCGCACTTGCCGGCGACTATGGCGTAAGCCTGGGCGAAGAAGCCCGCTATCGCAGCAAGGATGTGGTGCTGGGTCCCGGCATGAATATCTATCGCTCGCCCATCGGCGGCCGCAACTTCGAGTACCTCGGCGAAGACCCGTTCCTCGCCTCACGCATGGTAGTTCCCTATATCCAGGGCATCCAGAGCACCGGTACTGCCGCATGTGCCAAGCACTTTGCGCTGAACAATGAAGAGGCTTTCCGCAAGCGCTACAATGTGGTGGTAAGCGACCGTGCGCTGCACGAGATTTACCTCCCCGCCTTCAAGGCTGCTGTGGAAGAAGGCAAGGTATGGGCAGTAATGTGTGCCTATAACCTCTACAACAACCAGCCCTGCTGCGCCAACGACGTGCTGGTCAACAAGATACTGAAAGGTGACTGGAAGTTTGACGGTGTAGCCATGACCGACTGGGGCGTGCACACCACTACCGACGACGCCGTGAAGTATGGTCTGGACATGGAGTTCGGTACCCACACCGACGGTCTCGCCAAGGGCAAGGACAACGCCTATGAGTACTACTACCTGGCGCGTCCCTACAAGGAGGGCATCCTCTCAGGCAAATACAGCATGAAAGACCTCGACGAGAAGGTTCGCCGCGTGCTGAGACTGCACTTCCGCACAACCATGAACCGTCACCGCGCTTACGGTTTCATGTGCTCTGAAGCCCACTACGATGTGGCTCGCAAGATAGGTGAAGAGGGTATCGTTCTGCTGCAGAACAAGCGCTCGCTGTTGCCCCTCAACGCCAACGCAAAGCGCATTCTGGTGGTAGGAGAGAACGCCATAAAGCCCATGACCGTAGGTGGTGGTTCGTCATCGCTGAAGGTACAGCGCGAGGTAAGTCCTCTCGACGGAATCAAGGCTCGTCTGGGCGACAAGGTACAGATAGACTATGCCCGCGGATATGTGGGCGACACCATCGTGAGCTATTCGGGCTACCGCTTCAATACAGACCTGCGCGACAACCGCTCTGCCGAAGAGCTGAAACGCGAAGCCATAGAGAAGGCCAAGGGTGCCGACTACGTCATCTTCGTGGGCGGACTCAACAAGTGTGACGGCCAGGACGCTGAAGGCTATGACCGCAAGGGTCTGGAACTGCCTTACGGACAGAACGAGCTGATAGAGGCTCTGGCAGCCGTGAACAAGAATATGGTATACGTCAACGTATCGGGCAACGCTGTGGCAATGCCCTGGCACGCCAAGGTTCCCGCCATCGTACAAGCATGGTTCCTGGGCTCAGAGGCAGGCAACGCCCTGGCAGCCGTACTCGCTGGCGACGCCAACCCATCGGGCAAGCTGCCCTTCACCATGCCCGCCAAGCTGGAGGATGTAGGTGCTCATGCGCTGAACACCTATCCCGGCACATGGCGCAAGGACAAGAAGATTATCGACCGCGAATACAAGGAGGGTCTCTATGTGGGTTACCGCTGGGTAGACCATGCCAAGACCACACCGCTGTTTGCATTCGGCTACGGACTGAGCTATACACAGTTCAAGATAGCCAACCTGCGTGCAGACAAGACCACCATGACTCGCGACGGCAAGATAACATTCACCGTAGATGTAACCAACACCGGCCGACGCGCTGGCGCCGAGGTGGTGCAGCTGTACATCCACGACAAAGAGAGTTCGCTGGAGCGCCCCTACAAAGAGCTGAAAGGCTTTGACAAGGTCTATCTCCAGCCAGGTGAAACCCGCCAGGTGAACATTACCATCGACGTCAAGGCACTGAGTTTCTACAACGACAAGACTCAGAGCTGGACTGCCGAAGACGGAGAGTTTGTGGCTCTCGTTGGCAATGGCACCAACAACCTTAAGAACTCACTCAAGTTTAGACTTCAATAGACAATTTTTTATATAGGTTTTATTTTTTAGAAATGAAGGGTACCTTGTCGGGAGACAAGGTAGCTTTTTTTTATACCCTAAAAAAAACGGCGACAGGCATTGCGTTGACGAGATATTTTATTAAATTTGCAGCGGACATTGTCTTAATTATTAACTAACACAAACATTATGAAAAAGAGATTATTAGTAATGCTGGCGCTTTTTACCATGGCTGTAGGCGCATCAGCACAAATCCAGCTGCTGTACACAGACTTCGGACGCAACGTGATTGACCGCAACAAGAAACTGTTCTGGATGGACGGTGACAGCGACCCCTGCTTTGACATCCAAAGCTACAAGAAGGGTGGCAACAAAGAGGTATTCGTCATCAGCGAAAAGGAAGACAAGAACAACAAATACAAGGTCACCATCATTCTCGACAGCAAGTCTACGCCTATAGAAATAGAGTTGAGCCATCCCCGATATGGTGTCCAGAAGTCAAAGGTAAAGACCACATCGGGCGACAAGAATGAAGACGACCGCCTCTACAAGTACTTCGGCGAACTGGCAGGCTATCCACCATCGGCAACTCCGAGTGTAAAGGGTGGTGTGCCCACCGCAAAGAGCGTGAAAGAAGATGCCGGAAAGAGTGCCGGTGCCAAGGTGGGTGATGCCGCCAAGGGTGCAGTGAACAAGGTGAAGGGCCTCTTCAAGAAAAAGAAATAGGAAACTAACACCAGACAATATAACAAGAGCGGATGCAGGTGACTGCATCCGCTCTTTCTGTCAGTCGGCGCACGCGGCTCTCGCGTGCGCGTATATATTAATAAGGTATTACTTCTTGACGATTTTACGGGTTACTCCGTTGGCGTACTTAACGATGGTCACGCCGCGAACGGGCTCTGCCACGCGCACGCCGTCAAGGGTATAGTAGGCAGCGACAGCCGAGGGGGCCTCCACCTCGTCGATACCGTTGGCCACAATATCGTTGCTGGTAGAAACGGCGAAGATGGCTACGCTGCGGTCATCGGAAGTCTGCTCGACGGTAACGCTCTTGATGGTCTTGGTATTGTCGGTGTTGACCGCAGACTCATAGAGCTTGAAGACATAGGCATCTATCTTTCCAGCATCACCTGCCCAGTTCTTCTTGGTGGCGATACGGCCCAGGCTGGTCACTACGGCTGCCTGGTTGGCAGCCGAGGAACTGCTACCCCAGTCGTACATGGTGATACTGCCATCGGCGGTGGTGTTGTCGGTATAGTTGATGGTCACCTTGATTTGGCTGTCGCCGTCGGCGCTGGTTCCCACGACATAGATGGACTTGGCCTTGATAGGAGTCTCAAAGACGAGCTCGCCCTGAACCACGCTACCGGGGATGACGACAGAGTTGCCAGCAATAGTGGTCTTCTTGGTGCCTTTGAGCACAAGCGCATTGAGCTGGGTGGGCATCACCTTGAAGGTGGCTCCGGTGCGTGAAGACTTGAACAAACCGTCGTCGCCACACATGGCACCATTGGTCTGCACGCTGGTGGTGAAGAAGGCGAAGCCTGAGCCGTCGATGCCCTGCAGGTCGGGTGCATCGGACTGGGTGGTAGTCTCGGTGATACGATCTTTATCCTCGCAGATGACGTCCTGGTTGAACCCACTCTTGATGGTAATGTGGGTGAAGGTCTGCTGGGCACTTGCAGCAACAGACATGCCGAACATAGCGGCAATGAGTAATGATTTTTTCATAATTGCATTGGTTTTATTATTTAGACTGACTTTAGTCGTTTTTATATAGGTTGCAGGCAGTACGCTTATGCCCTGTATGGTTTTATAGCTGCAAATATATGAAAAGATAACGTAATCGACAAATATTCCGTCAACTATTTTAGTTTCTACCCACATTTCTTTGTTCTCCGCGATAGTTTGCGTAATTTTGTGGATACAAAACATAAACCTAATGAAGACAATACGTAGAACTGTGCTTCTCTTAGGGTGCCTGCTGCACCTCTCCTGGATGTGGGCTTCGGCACCCGGAGTAACCATTTGCTATCACCCTGCAAGCAAAGGCATGTATGTGGGCTCGCCCTCCATCTGCATCATGTCCAACGGTGACTACATAGCCACCCACGACCTCTTTGCCAACGGCCAGACGGAATATAATACAGAGGTATACAAGTCGGAAGACCGCGGACTGACATGGGAAAGACAGTCGGTGGTCAAAGGGCAGTTCTGGTCGTCAGTATTCTGCATATCAGACACGCTCTACCTCATCGGTACAGACCGCGAGTATGGCAACCTGGTCGTACGCCGCTCTACCGACGGCAAGTCGTGGACCACTCCAAGCGACAGCCACCATGGTCTGCTCGCCGAGGGCGAATACCACAGCGCCCCCTCTCCCGTGGTGGTGCATCAGGGAAAGATATGGAAGGCCATAGAATATGCCAAAGCACCCGCTACTACATGGCCCATGCGGTATAGCGCCATGATGATATCGGTGCCCGTGGGCGCCGACCTGCTCGAAGCCTCCAACTGGACACGCTCGGTAAACCTGCACGCCATGCCCCATCTCAAGGAGAAGGTCTACGGATGGCTGGACGGCAACGCCGTGGTAGGCCCTGACGGAAATATGGTAGACGTGATGAGAGCCAACACGCCCAACGGAGTGACCGAGAAGGCAGCGATAATCAAGGTAAGCGACGACTGCCGCGAACTGTCGTTTGACGACAAAGACCTGGTGGATATGCCTGGCGGCTGCAAGAAGTTTACCATCCGCTACGACTCGCTCACCCATCGCTACTGGAGTCTGGTCAACGCCGCGCCCGAGGGAGAAGGTTCAGCCACCGGTCTGTACGTGCGCAACTACGTGGTACTCATCAGTTCGCCCGACCTGCGTGAATGGACGCGCCACGCCACGTTGCTCGCCCATCCCGACATGAAACGCCACGCCTTCCAGTATATCGACTGGATGACCGAGGGCAATGACATCATCTACGTATCGCGCACCGCATACGAAGGTCCCGACGGCGAACTCGCCCACAGCGGCCACGACGCCAATATGCTGACCTTCCACCGCATCAAAAACTTCAGACGACTGGTCAAGAAGAGCGACGGACATCCATAACCCATCACCCTGACAGAGACAACATGACCAAGAGAGTGGACAAAAAGACACTGCAGTTTGTGCGCGACCATGCCGGCGACGATGTAAGGCAACTGGCGCTCATGGGGAGCAAGCATCCCGAGGTGGATATGCCCTGGGCGCTCGACCAGATACGGGGGCGGCAGATGGCGGCAGCCAAACTGCCGCTGCTGGCACGCATCGAGGGCATACACTATCCCGTGCATCTGTCGATGGAGCAATGCTCGTCGCAAACGGCAGCCCACTACAAACTGCGCGTGGCACGCCGCCTCATCGCCGAGGCTGACCGCGCGTCGATGACCGACCTCACGGGTGGTTTCGGCATAGACTTTCTGGCACTCTCGACCACATTCAGAAGCGCCACCTATGTGGAGCGCAACGAGGAACTGTGTGCGCTGATGCGCCACAATCTCTCAGTGCTCGGGCGCACAGCCACGGTGATGTGTACCGAGGCAGAACAGGCACTCGACGCCATCGCCCCACAGACGCTGATATACATAGACCCCGCCCGACGCGACGCCGCCGGCGGCCGCACCTACGCCATCGCCGACTGCACTCCCGATGTGCTCGGGCTTGCCCCCTCCCTATGTGCCAAAGGCAGATGGGTGATGGTGAAACTTTCGCCCATGCTCGACTGGCACGAGGCGGTGAGAGCCTTGGGCTGCGTGAGCGAGGTACACATCGTCTCGGTGGGCGGCGAATGCAAAGAACTGCTGCTCGTATGCTCGGCAGAGAGCAAGGGCATGCCCACCGTGTACTGCGTGAACGACCGCCAGGTGTGCGTCTTCACCCCCGACGACTCGCAGCCGCGCTATCTCGATACCTCGGCTGGCGAGGGGATGTATCTCTATGAACCCAACGCATCGGTAATGAAGTCGGGACTGATGGCACAGGTATGCCAACGGTACCAGACAAGGATGATAGCCCCAAACTCCAACCTCTTTATAGGCAGCGAAGCCATAGCCCGCTTTCCAGGTCGCGGCTTCCGCATCACCGCCACAACCACCCTCAACCGCAAACAGCTGCGCCGTGCCCTCGACGGCATAGACCGCGCCAACATCACGGTGCGCAACATGCCGCTCAGCGCCGTCCAACTGCGTCAACGGCTGCGCCTGAAAGATGGCGGGACTACCTATATCTTCGGCACTACCCAGCGCGACGGCAGCCATATTTTGCTCGTCTGCGAAAAAATCTGATAATTTTCTGCAGCAATCTCCGTTTAATTTACTATTTTTGCATATTAATGATATCCACCATAATAATATGTCAAATATAGTAATCAAGCGTGTGGAAAACAAGAAAGACCTCCGTACTTTCATCGATTTCCATTACGATTTATATTCCGGCAACGCCTATGACGTGCCCAACCTCTACAGCGATGAATTCAACACTTTGAGCCGCGACCGCAATGCCGCCTTCGACTTCTGCGAAGCCGAATACTACCTTGCCTATCGCGACGGACGCCTGGTGGGCCGTGTGGCAGCCATCATCAACCATCGTGCCAACGAGCGCTGGGACAGCCAGGACGTGCGCTTCGGATGGATAGACTTCGTCGACGACATCGAGGTGACGCGCGCACTGCTCCAGGCTGTCGAAGACTATGGCCGCGAGAAAGGCATGAAGAGCATCGTGGGTCCGCTGGGCTTCACCGACATGGACCCCGAGGGTATGCTCACCATGGGTTTTGACAAACTGGGTACCATGCCCACCATCTACAACTACCCTTACTACCCCGAGCACATGGAGCGTCTCGAGGGATGGAGCAAGGACAACGACTATGTGGAGTATTTCCTCGAAGTGCCCGACCAGATACCGGAGAAATACTCAAAGATAGCGCAGATGATTGAGAAACGCTACAATCTGCACGTGCGCAAACTCACCCGCAAGGACATATTCAAGGGCGGATATGGCCGCAAGCTCTTTGAACTGGTCAACGAGACCTACAAAGACCTCTATGGCTTCTCCGAACTTACCGACCGGCAGATAGAACAATACATAAAAATGTATCTGCCACTGGCTGACCTGAGTCTCATCACTGTCATCGAGGACGGCAACAACGACAACAAGATGGCCGGAATGGGCATAACCATCCCCTCGCTTTCCCGCGCGCTGCAGAAATGCCGTCGCGGCCGCCTCTTCCCCTTCGGTTGGTACCACCTACTGCGTGCTATAAAGTTCCACAAGACCGAAGGCGTGGACCTGCTGTTGATGGGATTTCTGCCCGAATACCGTGCCAAGGGAGCCAACGCGCTGCTCTTTGCCGACCTCATCCCCCGCTACCAGGCCTACGGCTTCAAGTGGGGCGAGAGCCAGGTAGAAATGGAGTCTAACGAGGGTGTGCAGAGCCAGTGGGGTCCATTGGCTCCTACCAACCATAAGCGCCGCCGCTGTTACCGCAAAACAATAGAATGATGAAAGAAGACGAAAAAGAGACATTGCCCGTCGTGGACGGACAGAACGAAGCCCCCGTCGACTATACCGACGACAATATACGCCATCTCTCTGACATGGAGCACGTGCGCACGCGTCCCGGTATGTATATCGGTCGTCTGGGCGACGGCAATCTGGCCGAAGACGGCATCTATGTACTGCTCAAGGAAATCATAGACAACTCTATAGACGAGTTCAAGATGAAGGCGGGCGACCGCATCGAGGTCGATGTCATGGACAATCTGCGTGTGAGCGTGCGCGACTATGGCCGCGGCATCCCCCAAGGCAAACTCGTAGAGGCAGTGAGCGTGCTCAACACCGGCGGCAAGTATGACTCCAAAGCCTTCAAGAAGAGCGTGGGCCTCAACGGCGTAGGTGCCAAGGCGGTGAACGCACTGAGCAGCCGCTTCGAGGTACGCTCCTATCGCGACGGACTCGTGCGCAGTCTGGTCTTTGAGCGTGGCATCCTCAAGAGCGACACCACCGAAGAGACTCAGGACGAACACGGTACTTACATCTACTTCGAGCCCGACAACACCCTCTTCAAGAACTACTCGTACCACGATGATATCGTCGAGACCATGCTCCGCAACTACACCTACTTGAGTTCGGGGCTTACCATCATGTATAACGGCCGACGCATACGCAGTCGAAACGGACTGGAAGACCTGCTGACCGACAACATGACCGTCGAGGGCCTCTACCCCATCATCCGCATCAAGAACGAAGACCTCGAAATCGCTTTTACCCATACCAACCAGTATGGCGAAGAGTACTACTCGTTTGTCAATGGTCAACATACCACGCAGGGAGGTACTCACCAGTCGGCGTTCAAGGAACATATTGCCCGCACCATCAAAGAGTTTTTCAACAAGAACTATGAATACACCGACATCCGTAATGGTCTGGTGGCTGCCATCGCCATCAACGTGGAGGAACCAGTGTTCGAGAGTCAGACAAAGATTAAGTTGGGAAGCACCCTGATGGCTCCCAACGGCGAATCTATCAACAAGTGCGTGGGCGACTTCGTCAAGAGAGAGGTGGACAACTATCTGCACATCCACACTGATGTGGCCGAAATCATCGAGAACAAAATCAAGGAGAGCGAACGCGAGCGCAAGTCGATGGCAGGTATCACCAAGCTCGCCCGAGAGCGTGCGAAGAAAGCCAATCTGCACAACCGCAAGCTGCGCGATTGCCGTATACACTACTCTGACGCCAAGGACGAGCGCAAGGAGGAATCGAGTATCTTCATCACCGAAGGCGACTCTGCCAGCGGCAGTATCACCAAGTGCCGCGATGTCAACACCCAAGCGGTATTCTCACTCCGCGGCAAGCCACTCAACTCATTCGGACTCACCAAGAAGGTGGTATATGAGAACGAGGAGTTCAACCTGCTGCAGGCGGCGCTCAACATCGAGGAGGGACTTGATGACCTCCGCTACAACAAGGTCATCGTGGCTACCGATGCCGATGTCGACGGCATGCACATCCGTCTGCTCATCATCACCTTCTTCCTCCAGTTCTTCCCCGACCTCATCAAGAAGGGCCATGTCTATGTTCTGCAGACGCCATTGTTCAGAGTACGCAACAAACGCAACAAGATAAAGAACAAGAAGGTGCTCGAAACCGAAGGCAAACCTACCGGCAAGGGCAACAAGGACTATGTGGTGAGGTTCTGCTACAATGAGGAAGAGCGTCTGGCTGCCATCGCCGAGCTGGGACCTGAGCCCGAGATTACCCGATTTAAGGGACTGGGCGAGATAGACCCCGATGAGATGGCCCACTTCATCGGCCCCGACATCAGACTTGAACAGGTGACGCTCCACAAGAACGACCAGGTCAAGAAACTGCTGGAATACTACATGGGAAAGAACACTATGGAGCGCCAGAACTTCATTATCGACAACCTCGTAGTCGAAGAAGACGTTCCCGAGCCCGACTCTGCACCACTCGATTAATCACATCCTTATATTATATATAATTATGAAACGAATGTTGATTATAGCCATCCTGTCGGCTATAACCTCTACCCTTATGGCGCAAAGTCTGTTTGCCAAGGGGACATACAATCCTTACGACAAGATGCGCAAGGCCGCCTTGGCCATCAGCGCACTCTACGTGGACACGGTCGACGACAACAAACTGGCAGAAGACGCCATCCGCGGCATGATCGAGAATCTCGACCCACACTCGAGCTACTCTACCGCCAAGCAGGCGCGCGCCTTCAACGAATCGCTGGGCGGCTCGTTTGACGGCATAGGCGTGCAGTTCAACATCTCTGCCGACACACTGCTCGTCATCAAGCCCGTGGTCAAAGGCCCGTCAGAGAAGGTGGGTATCATGGCAGGCGACCGCATCATCAGCGTCAACGATACAGCCATAGCCGGCGTCAAGATGGACCAGAGCGAAATCATGCGTCGGCTGCGCGGCAAGCGAGGCACCATGGTACGGCTGGGAGTGGTGCGCAGAGGCATTGCAGAGGTACTCTACTTCGACGTGAAGCGCGACAAGATACCCCTCAACACCATCGACGCAGCCTATATGATACGTCCACAGGTGGGATATATACGCATAGGCAGTTTCGGGGCATATACCTACAAGGAGTTCATGGACGCGGTGAAGAAGCTCAACAAAGAGGGGATGAAGAACCTTATCCTCGACCTTCAGGAGAACGGCGGCGGCTATATGCTGAGCGCCACGCAGATAGTCAACGAGTTTCTGGGCAAAAACGACCTCATCGTCTATACCGAAGGACGCAATGACAAGCGACGCGAATATCATGCCGACGGCAACGGCAAGCTGCGCAAGATCAAGGTAGTGGTCCTCGTCAACGAGTTCTCTGCCTCGGCGTCAGAAATCGTCAGCGGTGCGCTGCAAGACCAGGACCGCGGAGTCATCGTGGGACGTCGCACCTTTGGTAAGGGTCTCGTCCAGCGCCCCATCGAGTTCCCCGACGGTTCGATGATGCGTCTTACCATCGCCCACTACTACACCCCGTCGGGCCGCTGCATCCAGAAGCCTTACACCAAGGGCAACGCGGTAGACTACAACAAGGATATCGACACCCGCTACAAGCACGGCGAGTTCTACAGCGCCGACAGCATCCACTTTGCTGACTCGCTGAAGTACCAGACGCTGCGCCAGCATCGCACGGTCTATGGCGGCGGCGGTATCATGCCCGACTACTTCATTCCCCTTGACACTACGCAGTACAGCCAGCTGCACCGCAAGATTACGGCAGCCGGCGTGGTGGTTCCGGCTATGGTCTCCTGGCTCGACAGTCATCGCCGCGAGTTGGGCGAGCGTTACCCCACCTTTGCCGACTTCAACGCCCGCTTTGAAGTGCCCCAAGAGCTCTTTGAGCAGATAGAGGAAGAGGCTGGGAAGAAGGATATCAAGCCCCGTGATGACGAGGAGCTGCGCGCCACGCGTCGCACGTTGGGCCTGCAAATCAAAGGGCTCATTGCCCGTGACCTCTGGGATATGAGCGAGTACTTCCACGTGGTCAACGAGAGCAGCCCCGCCGTCAAGCAGGCGCTCAAGCTGTTCAAGTAGTATCACCACCCCCATAAAGTCGAAAGCGGCGGGAGAAACCAGTGCAGTTTCTCCCGCCGCTTTGTCGTTTGTAATGTCAGAGATGACCGCCTACTTCTCCTTGCGCCACAGGCGGCTCATATCCTCAAGGGTCTTGCCCTTGGTCTCAGGCACCAGTCGCCATACGAAGACGGCGGCGAGGATGCAGATGACTCCGTAGAGGCTGTAGGTGAACATATATCCCATGCTGTTGGCCATAGGTACAAAGGAGGTCGAGACTATCCAGTTGAAGATCCACTGGAACGCCACAGCTATGGCCACAGCAGCACCGCGGATGGTGTTGGGGAACACCTCGGCGATGAGCACCCAGCAGATGGGACCCCAGGAGTACATGAAGGACACCGAGTAGAGCATGATGCTAATCATACAGAGCAGCTTGAGCTCTGCCACGCCGAAAGTGAACGCCACGCCGATGGCGCCGAGCGCCATACCGAGCGAGCCGGCGATGAGCAGCGGCTTGCGGCCCAACTTCTCAACGGTGAAGATAGCCACGCAGGTGAAGCCAAGGTTGAGCACGCCGTTGAAGACGGTGAGCTTCATCGGGTTGTCAAATCCCATCGCCTCATAGATGCGCGGCGCATAGTAGAGCACGGCATTGATGCCTATGGCCTGCTGGAATACCGACAGCATGACGCCCACCACGATGCACATGACGCCATATGTGAAGATGCGCTCGGTCTTCTGGGTCACCGTGTTCTTGATATCTGCCAGCACGCGGCGCGCCTCGTCGGCACCGTTGATGCGCGCCAGCACGCGCTCGGCCTTGTCGTCCTTGCCCACCATCACGAGGTAGCGCGGAGTCTCGGGCACCAAGCAGATGAGCACGGCGAAGAGTCCGGCGGGCACCATCTCGGAGCCAAACATATAGCGCCAGCCCGTCTCGATGGCCCAGGCAGCCTCAGTGCCATTGACGATTTCGTTCATGCCGCTTCCCACGCTCTGGATGAGCGGCGCGATGTGGTCGCCGAGGATGAAGAAGTTGACGAAGTAGACCACCAGCTGACCGAAGATGATGGCAAACTGGTTCCAGCTGACCAGCATGCCGCGGATGCGGCTCGGCGCTATCTCGCCGATATACATGGGGCACACAGCCGAAGCCAATCCTACGCCCACACCGCCGATGATGCGGTAGATGTTGAACACCACCAGCAGCGTAAGGTCTGGCTTGCCCACGGGGAGTATCATGCTCTCCGGGCACATGGACCCCCACGCTGAGATGAAGAACATGATACCGGCAAGGATAAGCGTGCGCTTGCGGCCGAGGCCGGTGGCAAGCACACCCGAAAGCGCAGAGCCGATGATGCAGCCTATGAGCGCGCTCGAGCTGGTGAACCCGTGCCAGAAGTCGGTATACGTGAAATCGGTAGCACCCATAAAGAATGCCTGGAGCCCCTTCTCGGCTCCGGAGATAACTGCGGTGTCGTAGCCGAAAAGCAGTCCGCCAAGCACAGCCACCATGACGATGCTGACGAGATAGCCACGGCTACCCCCATTGGTTGTTTCCATAACAATGTTGATTTAATTGACTATATTTTTTATTTAGGTTTTATTGGTTGCAAAGATAATCATTCTTCGGATGATGGCAAAATAAGTCGGGCTATTTTTTAGTGGTAATGTCATAATTGCCAGCGTCTAATACACGCCCACGCCAAAGAGCGGCGCGATGACGGTAAAGATAAACTCATGCCCTGAAAAGGTGAAATCAAGTTGTGCAATGATTATTTCCAACTCTGAAAAGATGAAATCAAACTCTGCGAAGATGAAATCAAACTCTGCGAAGATATAATCGGTGATGGCGGAGCACATTCAGCCCAAAGGGAGAGAGAAATGTGGGCTACAGACGCAGCAAGGGCTGGACGCCGATGTGGTGCCCAGCCCTTGCCGTGGGGTGAATATGGTGAAGGTAATGCCATCTCTGCTGCCGACCGTTGAGACTATAGCGGTGGTGATGCTATCTCTGCAGCCGACCGTCGAGACTATAGCGGTGGTCGCCCTTGATGATAACCACGCGGTTGCCCTCGATGACCTTGCGCGCGGCGGGGGAGGCAGTGGCGGGGGCGACGGTGGTAGAGATGCCCGTCGAGGCGGTGACCTTGATGAGTATCGAGGCCTTGGCGCCGCCATCATGCGAGGTGGCGGTGATGGTGGCCTCGCCCACGCCGTTGAGCATGACCAGTCCGCCGTTGACCGTAGCCACATCGGCATTGTCGGTGGTCCATACGAGACGGCGGTCGGTCACCTTGGAAGGCTTGAGCTCGGGACGGAGCGCCAGAACGCTCTGGTCGATGCTCGCCGACTGCTCGCTCGCGCCAAAGTCTATCGACGTAATGGCGACGGGCTGCTGCTGAGTGGTCCTGCGATAGAGGAACGGCAGCAGGAGCGTCTTGGAGGTGTAGAGTCCAAATCGGGCGTAGCTGCTCTCAGGCTCATTGAACCTGAGGGTGCCATAGGCTGCTGTGGCGCTGGAGATGGTGGCGCCTTGGTAGCCCAGTTCTATCTTCCATTGGGTGTCGCCGGCGTTCCAAGCCAGCTTGCCCTTGGCTGTGGCACCCAGGCGGCGTCCGAACTGGTCGGTGAGCGTCCAGCAGCCGGCAGTCTCGCCCTTGGCGAGCTTGAAGCGCAGCACATCGGGATCGCTGACATCGGTGGTATTGGCAAGCGCCACCACATCGAGATACTGCGACTTCTCCATGCCGTCGATGTCGGCAGCGGCGCAGCCATTGCGGAATATCATCAGTTGGTCGCCCTCGTTGAGGGTGCCTTTAGCTTCCAGTTTCTCGTAACTCCAACCCAGCGGCGACTCAAGACTTGCGCCCTCGGGAGCATCATACTCGATGGTAATGGCGTCGAGATAGACCGAGCCCTTGGCTGTGCCACCCTTGACGGTGATGACCGCCTCGTCGGAGGTAAAGGCGGCGAGGTCGAGCTGGCGCGTCACGTCGACATAGACGCCCAGGTCCTTGCTCACCCAGCGTCCGAACCACTTGTCGCTGCCGAACTCGGCGGCAGCCTCGGTGTAGACCGTGGTCTCTCCGTCGGCGACGACGAGCGCAGCCTCGCCCTCCTTGTTGTTGGAGCACATGCTGAGCGTGATGTTCTTGATGCGGCATCCCTGCCAGCCTTGGAGCACAAGCGAAGCCTTGCGGTTGCGCGGTATCTGGTTGTAGCGGTTGCCTGTAGTGGCACCAAAGTCATTTTCGAAATAAGCCCAGGAGTTGTGGGGCACGCTGCCGCTTGCAGCAAGGGTGAAATCGCCGATGGTCTTGTTGTATTCCACGATGCGGTAGACCACCTCGGCAGCGTTGATGCTGAGAGTAGCGACGCAGACGACAGCCGTAGCGATGATGCGGTAAGCCAATTTCTTAGTATTCATGATTGTTTATGTTGTAGAGATGCAAAATTACTCCCTTTCCGCATACTTTCCAAATTTCTGGACCATCATTACGCCGCCAAGCGTTAAACTTTCATAAACCCGAGCATCCCCAAAAACCGCAAAAACAACCACAAAAGAAAACAGATGATACATAAAAGTCAAGAAAACGTGTACAAACTGAAAGTTTTTCATCAAAGGAACGTTAAATATGTTTTTTTTTACTACTTTTGCATGCATAATTATAACTACTGTAAATGAGATATTTTTTTCTGCTCGCTCTTCTACTACCTTGTGTATGTTTAGCGCAAGTGAACAACGAGTCCTCCAAGCCCTATGAACGAACCCTGACCGGCGTGGTCAAAGAAGTTTCTGGAGAAACCATCCCTGGTGCAACAGTCCAGGTGAAAGGGCACACCAACATCGTCTCTGTTTCCGACATGTATGGCAACTTCGTACTGAAGAATATCCCAAGCGGCAAACAGACCATCGTCATCTCATTCCTGGGCATGGAAAGCCAGGAGATTGCCTACACCGGGCAAAAGTCGATAACCGTAACAATGGTGGAGAAAGCCAACGAAATCAAGGACGTAGTGGTTACGGGTATCTACGTGAGAAAGAAATCGAGCTTTACGGGTTCGGCCAGCACCTACACCAAGGACGAACTCAAGAAGATAGGCACCAAAAACCTGATACAGAGTCTTAAGACCCTTGAGCCTTCGCTCAACGTGGTCGAAAACAGCAGTTGGGGTTCCGACCCTAACCGCATGCCCGATATGGAGATACGCGGCAAGACCAGTATCGTGGGTTCGCTCGAGTCTGACTATGACAACACCGGCAACCAGCCCCTGTTTATCATGGACGGCGTCGAAGTGACCATCCAGGACATCATGAAACTGCCAATGGACCGCATCGCCAACGTGACCGTGCTGAAGGATGCCGCCTCGTCGGCCATCTACGGTTCGAAGGCTGCCAACGGTGTAATCGTGGTCGAGACCGTAAGACCCGAGTCGGGCAAGTTGCGCGTATCGTACTCAGGCAACTTTGCCGTGCAGATGCCCGACCTGACCGACTACAACCTGATGAACGCCTCGGAGAAGCTGGAGTATGAACGCCTGGCTGGCCGCTATACCGCCAAGGACGCCTATACCAGCCAGGACGCTCTCGACGCCCTCTACTACAGTCGTCTGAGAGAGGTGAAACGCGGTGTGAACACCTACTGGCTGTCTGAGCCTCTGCGCGCCGTGCTCAACCACTCGCACAACATGTATATCGACGGCGGCGACGACTCAATGGTCTACGGCGTCGGTCTGTCGTACAGCAATGACGACGGTGTGATGAAGGGCTCTGACCGCTCGACCGTGAGCGGCAACATCAAGCTGACTTACCGCACCAAGTCGCTCATCTTCAGCAATGACTTCAACATCGACATCACCAACTCGGACCACGAGCCGGTGGAGTTTTCGACCTTCGCACAGGCCAACCCCTACTATCTGAAGTACAACGACGACGGCTCTATCCCCACGCTGCTCGAGTCGACCGACGTGGCTGGCAACACCATCTACAACCCCCTGTATCTCTACAATATTGTCAACAAGAACCACACCAACGAGATGACGCTGCGCAACAACTTCAGCCTCATCTGGCGGTTCTGGAACGCCTTCCAGCTGCGCGGCCGACTGGGTCTGAGCAAGTCGGTCTCCAAGAACGAGACCTTCAAGTCGCCCAAGCACCCCGACTTCCTGAGCGCCACGCTCAAGGGCAGCTACGGCAGTGAAAACGACGACAACTTCGCCTACAACGGCGAGACCACCATCACCTTCGGCAAGGTGTTCAACGACGCCCACACCGTGAACCTGGTGGGCGGCTGGTACTTCAGCGAAAAGACCGTGAACCGCAACGCCTATATGGTCTATGGATTTACCAGCGACCTGCATCAGAACCCACAGTTCTCGGCTGGATTTACCGAAGGCGACAAGCCGACATACAACAAAACGATAAGCCGTTCGACCAGTTTCTACTTCAACGGCAACTACTCCTACAAGAACCGTTATCTCTTTGACGCCAACCTGCGTTGGGACGGTTCCTCAGTCTTCGGCGCCCAGAAGGTATTCACCAATACCTGGGCTGTGGGTGTGGGCTGGAACATCAACAAGGAATCGTGGTTCCATCTGCCATGGGCCGACCTGGTCAAACTGCGTTTCTCTATCGGTAACCCCGGCAACCAGAACTTTGACGCCTACCTCTCATCGGGTACATACATCTACAACTCGGGCTACACCAACCACTTCGGCACCAGCGCCATCCTGTCGAAGTTTGCCAACACCAATCTGGCATGGCAGAAGACCATCGACAAGAACTGGGGTATAGACCTGGAGCTCTTCAAGAGCCGTCTGCGCATCTCGGCCGACTACTACCACAAGGTGACCGACCCTCTGTTGGTATCGGTGACCATGCCCCCCTCGCTGGGCTTCACCTCGCTCTACACCAACTTCGGCGGCCAGATTTCGCAGGGCTTCTCGGGCACGGCGATGGTCAATGCCATCAAGCGCGACGACATGCGCCTCAACTTCAACCTGAGCTTCAACCACAGCGAGACCCAGTACAAGAACATCGGCAACAAGCTGCAGGCCATGAACGAGGCTGCGAGCAACAACAACTCCTACCGCCGCTACTACGACGGCGGCAGCCCCGACGACATCTGGGCAGTGCGCTCTGCCGGCATCGACCCCGCTACCGGTCAGGAGATATTCATCAAGAAAGACGGCACCTACACCTTCCAGTATGACAAGAACGACGAGGTGGTAGTGGGTACTACCGCCGACAAGCTGCAAGGCGTGGTGGGCGTGAGCTTCTACTACAAGCAGTTCTCTGCCAGCGCCAACCTGCGCTACCGTCTCGGCGCCCAGGTCTTTGCCTCCACATTATATAACAAGGTGGAAAACCTGTCGGAAGACCTGATGTACTACAACGTGGACCGTCGCGCGCTGTACGACCGCTGGAAGCAGCCTGGCGACATTGCCCGCTTCAAGGCCATCAACAACTTTGAGTCGACCCCGATGTCTTCGCGCTTCGTGATGGACGAAAACGTGCTCACTGGCGAGTCGTTCAGCGTGGGCTATGAGACCGCCGCCAAGTGGATACGTGCCCTCGGAGCCAAGGGAGCTTCGGTAAGAGTCTACATGAACGACATCTTCCGTCTCGCCTCGTTCAAGGAGGAACGCGGAACCGAATATCCGTTCTCCAGAAGCGTATCGCTGTCATTTGATATCAGATTCTAACGATAAGAAAAAAGCTAAAAATATGAACAAATATAAACTGGCACTCCTGCTGATTATCCCACTGCTCTGCTGCACATCCTGCGAGGAGTGGTTGAAGGTCGACTCAGAAGACCGCATCATGGAAGATGCACTCTATTCAAACGAGAACGGTTTCCGCACCGCCCTCAACGGTATCTACATCGACCTGCTGAACAGCAGCCTTTACGGGCAGACACTCACCACTACCACCTTTGACGTGCTGGCCCAATACTACGACACCTCGAAGCCCCTCAACACCCACGCCTATGTGCTCCTGGCCAACTATGACCACCAGAAGATGAAGGACGCCGTAAGCGACACCTGGGCCAAGGGTTACGCGCTGATTGGCAACATCAATACGCTGCTGGAGCACTGTGAGAAAAACCGTAACGTGCTCTCTGACAAGGGCTACCATATCATCAAGGGCGAGGCGCTGGCTCTGCGTGCCATGCTCCACTTCGACCTGCTGCGCATCTTCGGTCCCATCTACAAGTATGAGCCTGGCAAGGAATGCATCCCTTATGTCAACGACACCGAGCGTAAGGTCAAGCCTCTCCTGCCAGCCTCGGACGTGATTTTCAACATCACCACCGACCTCAAGGCAGCCGAAGAGCTGCTGGCAGACTATGACCCCGTCATCACCGAGGGCAAGCTCGCCACCGAGGATGCCTCGGGCAACAACTTCTACAGATTCCGCAACGAGCGCATGAACTACTTTGCCGTCCTGGCTCTCACCGCGAGAGTCTACCTCTATGCCGGCGACACCGGCAATGCGGTGAAATATGCCAACGACGTGATAGACAGAGCCTCGCGCTTCTTCCCCTTTGCCACCCGTGAGCAGGTGAACGGCCAGGCCACATCGGGCTCTGCCAACACCAGTGCCGAGGACCGCATCTTCTCGTCGGAGATACTCTTCGGCAACTACCACTCTAAGCGCACCACCGATATCTTTGACAAGATATTCTCCTACAAGCTCGAAGCCAAAAACGTGCTCAAGATGAGTGACTACGGCATAAGCCAGCTCTACGAGGACGACGGCGACCTGCGCAAGTGCCAGTGGCAGACCCAGCGCGACACCGAGGGCAATGTGGGCCAGTTCTTCGTGAAGTACGGCGACGTGACCGACAATGGCTTTGAGTTTGCCAGGCTGCTGCCCATGATTCGTATGTCTGAGATGTATCTCATCAAGGCCGAATGTACGAAGGACTACAAGGCGCTGAATCCCATCCGCAAGGCCCGCAACATACCCCAGCTCAAGTCTAACATCGGCCTCAACGGATATATCGAGGACGAGTATGTGCGCGAGTTTATCGGCGAGGGTCAGCTCTTCTGGTACTACAAGCGCAAGGGCATCACCTCTATCCCCCGACTCTACAACCCCAACCTCCAAGACATGCAGATAACCAACAGCACCTATGTCTTCGACCTCCCCGACAGTGAACAGCAACTACGCAAATAAGAGACAAGATGAAACATATCCATATATTACTCACATGCCTGGCGGGATGGATGCTCGCCGCATGTACTGAGGAGATAGAGACCTATTCGGGCGAGAGCGGCATCTATTTTGCCATGTCGGCCACCAAGGGAGGACTCGACGACAGCAAGCAGGACTACACCGCAGAGACCCAGATACCCTTTGCCGTATACAGCACCATCAGCGACACCACCCTCATGGTGAGAGCCAAGGTCATAGGTCCCGCCGTGGGCCACGACCGCAAGGTGACGGTGCAGGTGGTGGCTCCCGAGGATGCCGAGCAGGCCAAGGAAGGCTGGGACTACGACGCGCTGGACAACAGCTATACCGTCAAGGCTGGCGAGGTCTATGTGCTCATCCCCATACACTTCTACCTGAGAGACGACCTTGAGGGCAAGGAGCGCCAGTTGAAGCTCGAGCTCGTGGCCAACGAAGACTTCGCGACCCCGATGGCCCAATGGCTGCGCCCCAACAGCTCTGACAAGACCGGAGTCGACGTGCTGCACCACACCATTACCATCAGCAACAAGTGGGTACAGCTGCCAGGTTTCCGCACCTACTTCTTCGGCACCTATTCCGAGAAGAAATGCAAGCTGATATGCAGCCTCTTCGGTCTGACGCTGCTCGACTTCGCCACCGAGGACAGCATGTCGTTTACCAAGGCCAAGGCACTCGCCATCAAGTTTGACCAGTACCTCAAGGACCAGGAGAGCAAGGGAAATACGATTTATGAAGATTATAGAGACGCCAACGGCAAGCGCGTGAAGATGACTGCCGGCGAAGGCATCAAATACTAAGACTGAGATGAGAACAAACATATTTTTGCTCGCCCTGGCTGGCGTGATGCTTAGCGCCTGTTTCGACGACAAGGGCAACTACAGCTACAGCCAGATCAACGATGTCACCATCGGACAGAAAGGCTTCGACGACGACACTGTCTATCTGCTGCGTTCCGACGTGGATGGCCTTAAAATCAGCCCCGAACTGAGCTACCGTGAGGGTCAGGAGTCGGCTGGCGGCTACAGTTACGAGTGGGTAGCTGTGAGTACCAACAAGCATGTGGGGCAGCGTACCCAGCTGGGAACCGACCGCAATCTGGACTACAAGGTCAAGCTCAAGGCCGACGATTACCACCTGTTCTTCAAGGTTACCGACCTTGCCACGGGCATCGTCTACAGCCGTCAGGCTACGCTCAAGGTGAACAACCTCTATACCCGCGGCTGGATACTCACCGGCAAGGACCAATCTGGCAACATGGTGGTAGACATGCTCTCCATCAGCCGCGACACCCTGCACCTCACCGACATCCTTGCCAACAAGGGCCTGGCGCTCAAGCAGCCCATCATGGTGTGGACAGACAACAGCCCCGAGTCGTATGAGAACCAGGTGTATGTCTGCACCGAAAACGGCACCTACCGCTATGGTCGCGAAGACCTGGACAACCCACAGGAGCTGACCATCTTTGACCCCGACATCAAGGGCTACCGCCATTCCATCGTGATGCACGACATCCAGAAGATTAGCAACAAGCCTGCGCTCTTCCTTGCCGACAAGTATGCCTACGCGCTGAACAGCCTCAACGAGGGAGAGTTTGGTACGCCGGTGAGCTACTATCTCCAGAGCAACGGCTACGACTACTTCACCCCCGCGCCAGGCATCGCCTGCAACCACACGGGTGAGGACAACTCGGCGGCTGCCATCGAGCAGTATGTCGTGTACAACTCGCGCGACCGCGTGTTCTGCAACCTCCGCGCCATGGGTACCTCGATGAACAACCTCGCCGACTCTGACACCGACGAGCCCTTCAGCTGGGACACCAAGAAGGACTTCACCACTGGCGGACTCACCTTTGTGGCCAATGTCAACTCGCTCTACAGCGGCGGACAGACCGCCACCATCCTCTACGACCCCATCGGCGGCAAGCGTTATATCTACACCTACACCATCACCCGCCAGAGCGGTGTGGCCACCAAGGGCAAGCGCTACGAGATACCCCTCACGGCTCCCGGCTTCTACCAGGCACGCCTCTTCAGCCTCACCACCAAGCAGGGCTACCTCATCTACGCCGAGGGCAACCACCTCTACGGCTACAACTTCCGCAACGGCAAGAACCCCGTGCTGCTCTGCACGTTGGACGGCACGGCTACCGCCATCTTCAACGATATCGTGACCGACGAGAAGCAGAACGACTACTTCTATGTAGCCACCTATAGCGACGGCGCCAGCAACCAGCGCGGCGGCAAGTTCTACAAGTTTGCCGTCACCGATACCGCCGACAAGATTAAGGTCAGCCAGAAGCACGTGTGGAAGGGCTTCCCCGAGATAGTCAATATCAGTTACAAGAATTTTTAATATAAACTATACTATAATCAACTAAATTATGATGAAGATCAAATCATTATTGTTAGCCACGATGGCTCTTGCGATTACTGCCGACGCTGCTGCCAATGTAGAAATGAGCATTTTCAAGAAAAAGAAGAAGAAAGCAGCTACCGAAGCCTCGTCATCTGCCAAGAAGACCGACAAGTTTGACAAGGCCATCAACGGCGCTACCGCCTACCACGGTATGTTCACAGCCTATGTCAACAAGAAGGGCGAGCTGCTGCTGCAGGTTACCAAGAGCAACCTCGATGTGCTCTACCTGATGGCCAACCGCATGGTAAGCACCAGCGAGAACGCCAACTTCAATGCCGGCGAAATGGTGGGGACTCCCTTCATGTTCTCGCTCTCTGCCGACACGGCCAACGTATACATGCACTCTTACCAGAACTACGAGCGCGTAGTGCCCGGAGACCCCATTGAGAAGGCATTCAACCGCAACTTCGTACACCCCATTATGAAGACCTTCAAGATAAAGGCTTCGCGCAAGGATACACTGCTCATCGACATGACATCGTTCTTCGTATCCAACGAGAAGTGCATCACTCCCATCCGCCAGAGTGTCAACACACGCTCTACCAAGTCGGCCTCGTTCGACGCATCTGCCTCCAAGCTGATGGGAGTAAAGAGCTTTGAAAAGAACCTTGAGATTACCAGCCGACTGAACTACAACGCCGAGTCGGGAGCCTACACCGTGCAGATGCGCCGCTCTATCGTGGCTCTGCCCAAGGATCCCATGAAGATGCGCTATCAGGACAGCCGCGTGGGATACTTCAGCACCAAGTTCTACACCTATTCGTCCAACAAGGACTACATCGACCCCAAGGAGTTCATCCACCGCTGGCGCGTGGAGCCCAAGGACGAGGACCTGGAGAAGTACTACAACGGCGAGCTGGTTGAGCCCAAGAAGCAGATAGTGTACTATGTAGACTCTGCCTTCCCCGAGAAGTGGAGGGGAGCCATCAAGGCTGGTATCGAAGACTGGAACCTGGCCTTCGAGGCTGCCGGCTTCAAGAACGTGATGGTCGCCAAAGACTACCCCACCGACGACCCCAACTTCGACCCCGACGATATCCGCTATAACTGTATCCGCTACATGGCCACCGGTACTGCCAACGCCGCCGGACCAAGCTACGTAGACCCCCGCACCGGAGAAATCCTGGTGGGCGAGGTGATGTGGTATCACAATGTCATCGCCCTCGTTCATGAGTGGCGCTTTGCCCAGACCGCAGCCGTCGATGCCCGCGTGCGCAAGTCTACCTTCGACGACGACGTGATGTCTGAGTCGCTGCGCTATGTCACCTCTCACGAGGTGGGCCACACCCTGGGTCTGATGCACAACATGGGCGCCAGCTACGCCTTCCCCGTCGACTCACTGCGCAGCCCCTCGTTCACCCAGAAGTATGGCACCACGCCCAGTATCATGGACTACGCCCGCAACAACTACGTGGCACAGCCCGGCGACCTCGAGCGCGGTGTGCGCATGGTTCCCCCAATCATCGGTGTATACGATATACACGCCATCAACTGGGGCTACCGTCTCTTCAAGGACACCAAGACTCCCGAAGACGAGTACAAGTATCTCAACGCCATCATCGAGGCCAAGAAGGGCGACCCCATGTATAAGTTCGGTGCCCAGCAGCTGTTCCTCACCGTCGACCCCACCGACCAGATGGAAGACCTCGGCGACGACCACATGAAGGCCAACGACTATGGTATCAAGAACCTCAAGAAGATTATCGCCAACATACCCCAGTGGCTCGGCGTCAAGAACGACGACTACGAGGAAATCCAGGAGATGTACAAGGCTTGTCTTAGCCAGTACATGCGCTACCTCACCCATGTGATGCCCTACCTCGGCGGTGTAGAATATACCGACCTGGTTCAGGACGGCAGCAAGGAGTATGCCAAGGCATACATTCCCAAGGCCAAGCAGAAGGCAGCGATGGAGTGGCTCGTAAACCAGGCCCTCCACTGCAGCGACATCATGCTCCCCAAAGAAATTATGCGTGTGTTGGGCATCGATTCCAACTCGTTTGACAACTTCCAGTCGACCATTGCAGCCAAGATATACAGCCCCGGAGCGATGGGAGGCATCTACGAGGGCGAGCGTTCAGGCCAGAAGGGACTCTATACCCTTGACGGTTATCTCAACGATGCTTATGGTATCGTCTTCCGCAACTCCATCCAGGGCAAGAGTCTTACCCAGGAGGACATGAACTTGCAGACTACAGTAGTCCTGGCATTGAGCAAATTTTCAAACCTTGACCCCTCAATGTCCAAGGAGTCACCCCTCGGTGGCAGAGGCCTTGCCGAGAAGGACCCCGAGCTTGCACTCAGCGAGTTTATGGCCCAGGCCACAGCCGACTCTCACAGCTTCTGCAACGCCGGTTGTGCCGCCAGCAGCGACGAGGTATCCTATGCCCGCCACAACATGAGCGGCTCCAAGCTCTCTGCCGGCGTGGGCCGTCCTCTCATCACCGCTGCCCTCAAGAAGATACACAATCTCTACAAGTCGAGAATGGGTAGCGGCGACGCACGTACACGCGCCTTCTACGAGTACCAGGTTACGGTGCTCAACAAGCTCTTCAAGAAGTAAATGAGTTAACAACCCAATATAAATCATTTAATAGGAAACAAAGATGAAAAAGTTTATGAATTATTTGAGAGTGGCAGTCGTAGCACTGACCATATCTATGGCAATGAGCGGATGCTCGAGTAGTGACGACCCCGCACCAGCACCCACCTACAATGTGAGCCTGGTCAACGAGAGCGATGCAGCCCTCGACGTAGACCCCGCCGCACTCAGCGAGCAGATTATCAAGATACAGACAGACGCTCCGCTGACCGACCTCTCTATCCAGAAAGTCACCGAGCAGTCATGGTGTATCGCCACAGTAAAGAGCACCTCTGAGATAGCTGTTACCGCCGGTGCCAACACATCTACCGCCGACCGCGTTGCCAAATTCAAGCTGCTCGCAGGCTCATCAGTACTCGAGTTCTCAGTCACACAGGCGGGTGCCAACCCCCAGAACGTGACCCTCAGCATCGAGTCAGAGCAGTTGCAGGAGTATAGCGGCATGTATTCATACATGGGCCAGAACGACAAGGCCGTAGTCAAGGTCAAGGTGACCACCAACGCCAGCCGCTGGCACGCCACAGCAACAGCCATGATGGGCGATGACGCCGACTTCGTCATCACCAAGGCCCGCGGCAAGAGCGGCGAGGAGATGGAGTTCTACCTCCAGCCCAGCATGAGCGAGATGCTCGCAGGTACCATCACCATCACTGCCGGCGACCAGTCTGTAGACATCACCGTCAACCAGATGACCATGAACGGAGCCACCATGTTCAAGCTCTTCTCCGACGAGAACAAGACCAAGGCTTTCGCCAACAAGACCACCCTCAACTTCACAGCCACCTTTGACAAGGACGACACCACCGAGCACATCAAGACATTCTACGTGACCACCGACGGCGGCTACGTGACACTGGTATGCAAGGCAGGCACTGACACCGAGGTTGAAGGCGACGCAGCATGGCTCACAGCCGGTGGTAACCTCGATGCACTCCGCATCAGCGCTACCTCTAACACCACTGGCGCCGAGCGCAAGCTCGACGTGGTAATCGTAGACAGCGACAACTGGAGCGAGCTGTTCCGCATCCCCGTGGTGCAGGCCGCCAAGTAAGCCTACAGCTCCCTATAGAGCCTAAACCATAGAAGAGGCTGCCAGACCCATCTCACCGAGAGAGTCTGACAGCCTCTTCGCCGTTTATACCGTTAGTCCGCTGGAGCGCAGAGAGACCCTCGCTCATATCGCAAGGACAGCTGCTGGCACCGCGATGACGATGGCTGGCTCGTACCAATAGGCACGTGGGCACGTATCTTACGTCACGAGCCCACGGTTCAAATGCCACGAGCCCACGGTTCATATGATACGAGCCCGTCACGATGGTCACCACGCCGCCGACGGGCTGATATGCAGCGGGTTGCGGGCTACTCGGTGGAAACAGCATAAATGGCGTTGCCTGCAAGAGCCCTCAGACTGGTCGCAGAGACCACTGGAGCACATGGCGACAGCCACACTCTGCTTTGGCAGACTACCGCGACAAGGGCAGAGAGCGTAACTATTTTGCCCAGGCGGGCTGTCTTTTCTCCATTTTTCTTTGCTTTTTCGCCAATTTGTCTTATCTTTGCAGCGGAAAGTCCCTTGAAAAATGTGCGCAAATCCATAAAAAGTCCCTTGGAAAATGTGCGCGGTTTCAAGAAAAGTCCCTTGAAAAATGTGCGCGGTCACAATACCAACAACCACTAATTCGCTAAGAGCCAAATGTTTCAACGGAAAATCGAGAAGTATCTCAAAGAATGGAAGAACGATGAGCACAAGATGCCCCTCATCATTAAGGGATGTCGCCAGTGTGGAAAGACATACTCAGTGCTCGATTTTGCCCACAAAAACTATGAGCATGTGGTCTATCTCGACTTCTTCCAACACCCGGAATACAAGGCTGTGTTTGGGGGTGGTCTGGACATCGACATCCTCTGTATGACGCTTTCCACCCTAATCCCCGATTGCAACTTCGTGCCTGGCAAGACCTGCATCATCTTTGACGAAATACAGGAGTGCCCACGTGCGCGCACTGCCTTGAAATTCTTCAAGACCGACGGCAGATACGATGTCATCGGCACTGGTTCGCTACTGGGTGTCAGCGGTTACCATACCAGCGAGTTGACCGAAGGCCCTATCCCCGTGGGTTATGAGACCATCATCGACATGTATCCTATGGATTTCGAGGAATGGCTTTGGGCCAATGGCATCAACGATATGACCATCGGCTATCTGCAACGCTGTCTGGACCAAAGGACTCCTGTGCAGGAAGCTGTCCACGAGAGGATGCGACAGTTGCTGCTGCAGTATTGCATTGTCGGCGGAATGCCAAGAGCGGTGAGCGTGTTTATGGAGACCCACAACATGCAGTCCGTTCTGCATATGCAGCAAGCCATCGTTGATGAATACAAAGTCGATATGCAGAAATACGCACCCCAGGAAGACAAGCCACGCATACGGGAATGTTTCGAGTCGATACCACGTCAGTTGAGCAAGGAGAACAAGAAGTTCGCCTACACCACCGTGAGGCCTGGCGGCAGAGGCCGCAACTATCAGGGCAGTCTGCAATGGATTGAAGATGCCGACATCATACGTCGCTGCTACAACCTCTCGACGCCTGAGCTCCCCCTCGATGGCAACGCCATCACCGACCAGTTCAAGGTGTATATGGCAGACACGGGCCTTTTCATCAGCATGCTCGAACAGGGCACTGCGGCCGACATCCTGAGAGGCAATCTCTATGGATACAAGGGTGCCATCTTCGAAAATCTCGTGGCCGACATCTTCGGCAAAATGAATCGCAAGCTCTATTATTTCCGCAAGGATTCGGGCCTGGAGATTGACTTCGTTACAAGATACAACGACGAATGTACGCTGGTAGAAGTTAAAGCCAATAACGGCAACATCAAAAGCGCCAAGACCATCCTTGGCAACCCCGACAAGTATCATGTATCGAGTGTCATCAAACTGGGTGATGTGAACATTGGCACAGCTCCGCAGACTCTCATCCTGCCGCTCTATATGGCCTTTCTGCTCAAGGACTGTCATTAAGGGCTGGCGGGCAATCCCCTATATCATCGAGGCGACTCTGCGTGAGCCTCCGCTGGCGCTATCTATAGATAAGGTAGGCGTCGCCTCAACAATGCAAATTGGAAAAAACATCTGTTTTTTCTTTGCATTGTCTTCGACTTGCACTACCTTTGTAACATATTAAGATAACATGGAATATACGCTGAATATACGTGGACGCCTTATGGACCTTTCGCATCCGCAGGTCATGGGAATAATCAATGTGACGCCCGACAGCTTCTACGAGGGCAGCCGCAAGCAGACCGAGCGCGAGATAGCTATGCGCGCAGAGGAGATACTGGCCCAGGGCGGCAGCATGATAGACATCGGAGCCTTCTCGACCCGTCCGGGTGCCTATGAAGTGAGCGAAGAGGAAGAGGGGCGGCGACTGCGCTGGGCTCTCGACATCGTGCGCCGCGAGGTTCCCGAAGCCGTGGTCTCGGTAGACACCTACCGTCCGGCACTCGCCCGTCGGTGCATCAACGACTGGGGTGCCGACATCATCAACGATGTGAGCGAAGGCGGTCTGACGGGCATCGTCAACACGCCGATACACGAAGCGGAAAGCATGTTTGACCTAGTGGGCGAACTGAAGTGCCCCTACATTCTCATGTCGGTCAAGCCCACACTGAGGGAGATGATGAAAGCCTTTGCCGGAGAGATACAGCAGCTGCGCGACCGCGGCGCCAAGGACATCATACTCGACCCGGGATTTGGCTTCGGCAAGACCCTCGAGCAGAACTATGAGCTCATGGCCGGCATGGCCGAACTGCAGGCACTCCATCTGCCCGTTCTGGTGGGCATATCGCGCAAGTCGATGATATGGAAGCTCATCGGGGGCACTCCCGCCACATCTCTGCCCGGCACCACAGCCCTCCACGCACTGGCGGTGGAACGCGGCGCCTCGATACTGCGCGTCCACGATGTGGCAGAGGCGGTGCAGACCGTGGCGGTGGTAGAGAAAATGAAGCAATCACTAACCAAAGAAGTTATATAACGTGTTTTTTGATTTTGGCATAAAAGACATAATCGACATCCTGCTGGTGGCGCTGTTGCTCTACAACATCTACCGGCTGATGAAGGAAAGCCGGTCGCTCAATGTGTTCATCGGCATCATGGTGTTTGTGGTGTTATGGCTCTTCGTGACCCATGTACTCGAGATGCGCCTGCTGGGAGCCATCATGGACAAACTGGTAAGCGTGGGTGTGCTGGCCCTGCTCATCCTCTTCCAGGAAGAGATACGCAAGTTTCTGTACAGTCTGGGCGCCCATCAGCGGTTCAAAAACATCTTCCGCCTGTTCTACACCGCCACCAAGAAGGAGGATGAGGACAAGGAGGCCATCATGCCCATCGTGATGGCATGCATGAACCTGTCGCGCGGCAAGGTGGGCGCACTTATCGTCATCGAGCGCACCACCCCGCTGACCGATATCATGGAGACGGGCGATGTAATCAATGCCAACATCAACCAGCGGCTCATCGAAAACATCTTCTTCAAGAACTCGCCGCTGCACGACGGTGCCATGATTATCGCCCACCGCCGCATCCAGGCTGCGGGCTGCATCCTGCCCGTGAGCCACGACATGGACATCCCCAAGGAACTCGGTCTGCGCCATCGCGCCGCCATGGGCATCTCCCAGAGCTCTGACGCCATAGCCATCGTGGTGAGCGAAGAGACGGGCCGCATAGCCGTGGCCATCCGCGGCACTTTCAGACTGAGACTCTCTGCCGAGGAACTCGAGAGTATCCTCGCCCAGCAGCTGATAAGCTGAGGGCAGAGACAAAGAAAAAATAGATGCGTGCAAAGGGGTGATTATCAAAAAAAATTACTACTTTTGCAGCGGCTTAACGTGAACCGCTAAAACCATAAGGAACTAAGTTAAGAATAGATATAGAATAACTATGGATTTATTACAACAGATTGTAGCGCGCGCCAAAGCAGACAAGCAGCGCATCGTGCTTCCTGAAGCTGAAGAGGAACGCACTCTTAAGGCAGCCGACAAGGTATTGGCTGACGACATCGCAGACATCATTCTCATCGGCAACCCTGCCAACATCCACAAGCTCGCCAAAGAGTGGGGCTTGGAGAATATCGACAAGGCTACGATTGTGAATCCATCTGACAATCCCAAGAGCGAGGAATACGCCGCTCTGCTCGCCGAACTCCGCAAGAGCAAAGGCATGACTATCGAGCAGGCTCGCGAACTGGTGAAGAACAACCTGTACCTCGGTTGTATGATCATCAAGACCAACGGCGCCGACGGTCAGATTTCCGGCGCACTGAGTACCACTGGCGACACACTGCGTCCAGCTCTGCAGATAATCAAGTGCGCTCCCGGCATCTCATGCGTGAGTGGCGCTATGCTGCTCATCACTGACCAGAAGCAGTATGGCAAGGACGGCGTAGTAGTCATGGGCGACGTGGCTGTAACCCCCAACCCCACTGCCGACCAGCTGGCCCAGATAGCCTACACCACAGCCCAGACCGCCCACAGCGTGGCTGGCATCGAAGAGCCCCGCGTGGCTATGCTGAGCTTCTCGACCAAGGGCAGCGCCAAGGATGCCAAGGACAAGGCTACCGGCAAGAGCGTCTACATCATAGACAAGGTGATTGAGGCCACACAGATAGCCCACGACAAATATCCTGAACTCAAGGTAGACGGCGAGCTGCAGGCCGACGCCGCCCTCGTGCCCGCTGTGGCAGAGAAGAAGGCCAAGGGTTCTGACATCGCCGGCAAGGCCAACGTGCTGGTAGTGCCCAACCTCGAGGTAGGCAACATCGGCTACAAGCTGGTACAGCGTCTGGGCGGAGCCATCGCCATCGGCCCCATCCTCCAGGGTATCGCACGCCCCGTCAATGACCTCAGCCGCGGCTGCTCGGTCGACGACATCTACTACATGGTCGCCATCACCGCCTGCCAGGCACAGGACGCCAAGAAAGCATAACCGTTAAAACAAGAAACAGACAATGATAGTATTAGTATTGAACTGTGGCAGCAGCTCCATCAAGTACAAGCTGTACAACATGGACGACGAGAGCGTGCTGGCACAGGGTGGTGCCGAGCGCATAGGCTTGGACAACGCCTTCGTGAAAGTGACCCTCAAAGACGGCAGCAAGGAAAAGGTAATGCACGACATGCCCGACCACAAGGAAGGCGTGAAGTTTGTATTCAGCCTGCTACTCGACCCCAAGTATGGTGCGCTGAAGAGCCTCGACCAGATTGACGCTGTAGGTCACCGCATCGTGCAGGGTGGCGACCTCTTTGAGAAGAGCTGCATCGTAACCAAGGAAGTAGAGGACGGTATCGAGAGCCTCTGCGACCTGGCTCCCGTTCACAATGCAGGCCATCTGCGTGGCATCCGTGCCGTCGACGCGCTCATGCCCCATACTCCCCAGGTGACTGTCTTCGACAACGCCTTCCATTCGACTATGCCCGCCTACGCTTATCTCTACGCCGTGCCCTACGAGCTGTACGAGAAGTACCACGTGCGCCGCTATGGCTTCCACGGAACCAGCCACCGCTATGTTTCTCAGCGCGTGTGCGAGTACCTGGGTGTGGATATCAAGAAGCAGCGTATCATCACCTGCCACATCGGCAATGGCGCCTCGATTGCAGCCGTTCAGTATGGCAAGGTAATCGACACCTCTATGGGTCTGACCCCATTGGCTGGTGTGATGATGGGTTCGCGCTCGGGCGACATCGACCCCTCTGCCGTAACCTATCTCATGGAGAAGCTGGGCAAGACTCCCCAGGAGATGGCAGAGTTCCTGAACAAGGAGAGTGGCGTGGCCGGCATCACCGGACTCAGCTCTGACATGCGCGAGGTAGAGGCTGCCGACAAGGCAGGCGACGAGCGTGCCCACCTGGCCCTCCAGATGTACAACTATCGCATCAAGAAGTACATCGGTGCCTACGCTGCTGCCATGAATGGCGTCGACATCATCGTGTGGACCGCCGGCGTCGGCGAGAACCAGGAAGGTGTGCGTTGGGACTCTTGCTCTGGCCTGGAGTACCTTGGCGTCAAGATGGACAAGGAGCGCAACCACTGCCGCGGCGTCGAGCAGGTTCTCTCTGCCGACGACTCCAAGGTCAAGGTGGTTATGATTCCTACCGACGAGGAAATCGTTATAGCACGCGACACCGTAGAGCTGGTATCTAAGGGCAAGTAAAAAAGACTCGCAAGCAACACATGGCACCATCATGGTGCTGCATACACCAAAAGGAGAGCCATCCGTTCAACCTACTGGCTGGGCGGATGGCTCTCCTCGTTTTATCCAAATTATCTGCCAATTACTCGGTTAACAGATAGAATGACCGCTGCGCCAGTTCGGTATGATTATATCCCTTGGCATCTTCATACTTGAGCAAGCCACATATACTAAATGCGGACACAAGCGACTGCATATCATAGACTCCTTCATATACTATTGGGTAACTTCGACGGTTCTCTGATTTGAAATTCATATTATCAATCTCCACCTTTAGTCCAGATACACTATAAGGAATCAACCTGAAATTCGAGAAAACAATATTGCCATTCTTGTTTTTATTTACCCGAACCTCGACCATCACATGGGCATCATAACCATCTATTTCCGAATAGACGATATACTTCATCTGCTTAGATCCATCGGCATTGGGCAATACCATAAAGGGCTTTAGAAACGCAGTCTCAGGATAAGAATCGTAATAGTTGGGGGCATCCTTCAGTTGCTTTATCTGCTTCAAGTTCTCTTCAGATAGCAATCTCTTTATGCCGCTTACATAGGTGCTGATGCGTTCCTTTGTAAGATTGCGTTGCTTGAAGTAGTCATAATTCACCCAATAATACTTAGACAGCATAGCCAACGAGTCATACTGTGCATCTGTCACCTTGTTCTTAATCCATGCGGGCGGCAATTCTCCACGCTTAGTATGTGGCATATAACCAGGGACATGATTCTGCCCATAAGCCCAGCATAGTGCCATCAGCAACATGCTTATCAAAATCGTAATTCTTTTCATAATTATCAGCATTGAGGTTTGTTTTTTATAAATTGTTCGTATAAATCACAAGTCGAATAATCACTAACAGGGTATTTCCAATAATTATTATACTTCGGGGAGTTTGCCCAATTCGGTATAATCGAGCGATACGTTCTCCTCTACATAGGTGGTGACAGACGAGGCCTTGGCAGTTGTTAGCATATCGTTAGCGTTCTCGCTACAGGAAAACAAAAGCATCACATTAATAAAAAAGAATGGAATGCTGTAAAGAATAAACTTTTTCATGCTTTTCTTTTTTAGGGGTTTGACAATGGTGATGTTATCAATGAGCTTATGATATGTCGCAAATTTAATGGATTTTTCTGATAATGAGCAAATATTTTGTGTTAAAAAATCAACATATTATCAATAATCACATAATCGTTTGAAAATAAGCGAGCTGATTAACAAAAACATAACTAATAAAATTTGGTCAGACAAGATAGTCGACTTGTTCCGTAAAGCCATACATGAAAGGAACTCGAACCCTTCCGCAATAATCCCCAAGGCATCGTGGACAGAACGTTTGGACTATCTGCTTAAAATAAATATCGGCAACCTCGGCAAAAAGTTTGAGACATTCAAAAAGGGATTGATAAAGTGCCGTGACCACATCTTCAACTTTCTTGAAGACCCACTAATACCATCAGGGAATAACGGAAGTGAACACGGAATACGCAAGTTGAAAATCAAACTGAAAAACTCCTGTACATTCCGCATCGGTTTAGGAGCAGACGCTTTTCTCGAATTACATTCAATTATCGAAACAGCAAAGAAACACGACAAAACACCATTCAAGCCTTATTCGGGGCTTGAAGACTTGCCATGGTCCTAACGCTGGATAGTTACTCTCGGGCACAGTAATCACAAAAGTTGTTAACAATCAAGCCCGATAATAAACTTTTTTCCATCAAAATCATCAATATAATAACAAAACCAGCCAAAATAAAGGTAAAAAGAAACAACAAGATGATTATGAACAGGAACTTCAAACTATTCATGGTGGCGTTGCTCCTTGTGACGGCGCCTGCGGTGACCCACGCCAGAGAGTGGACGCTCAAGGACTGCATCGACTATGCCCTTGCCAACAACATCGCGCTTCAGAAGACGCGGCTCGCCAAGGCCAGCGCTAACGAGGACTATCTCCAGTCCAAAGCCGCGCTGCTCCCCTCGCTCAGTGCCAGTACCAGCCACAATGTCAACTACACGCCCTGGATGGCCAGCGGTATCAGCGGCGACGGTTTCTCCAGAGCCAGCGTCGACAAGGTCTACTACAACGGCACTTACTCGGTCTCGGGCAACTACACCCTCTGGAACGGCAACAAAAATCATAATCAAGTCAAGCTCAACAAGCTCGCTACAGAGGCAGCCCAACTCGACTCAGCCACGCAGGCACTGAAGTTGCAGGAACAGATAGCCCAACTCTATGTGCAGATACTCTATTCTACCGAAGCCGTCAGGGTAAACGAGGAGAGCTGTGCCTCGAGCAGACAGAACGAAGAGCGCGGCAAGGAGATGGTGAGCATCGGCAAGATGAGCCAAGCCGACCTCGCCCAGCTCACTGCCCAGCGCGCGCAGGACGAGTACAACGTGGTGCAGGCGCAGAGCAACGTGAAGAACTTCAAGCGCCAGCTCAAGGAACTCCTGCAGATTACCAGCGACGAGGAATTCGACATCGCCACCCCCACCACTACCGACGACATGGCGCTCGACGCCATCCCTGCGCTCAACGGCGTCTACGCCGCCGCTCTCGACAACCGCCCCGAGTTTAAGACATACCAGAACCAGCTGGCACAAAACGAGCTGAGCATCAAGATTGCAAGGCTGGCAAGCTGCCCACCATCAGCGCCAACGCAGGCATCTCAACCAACAACACATCGATGAACGACAACGCCCTGGCCCGCCAGCTGAAGACCAACTTCAACATGGGCGCCGGCATAGGCATCAGCATCCCACTCTTCGAGAACCGCACCACCAAGACACAGGTCAACAAGGCGATTATACAGCGCGAGAGTATCCAGCTTGACCTCAAAAACGAGCAGACTTCACTCTATTCGACCATCGAGAACTACTGGTTACAGGCGTCAACCAACCAGAGCCAATACAAGGCAGCCAAAGCCAGCAGCGAGAGTGCCCAGACCAGCTACAACCTGTTGAGCGAGCAGTTCAGGCTGGGCCTCAAGAACATCGTCGAGCTGCGCACCGGCAAAGACAATCTGCTCATGGCCAAGCAGAACGAGCTCCAGGCCAAATATCTCACCATCCTCAACGTCAATATGCTCAAGTTCTACAGAGACGGACGCCTTTAGAGCCGTCTTGCCAACGCTTATTGACATCACAACGCACAACAACAAATAGACATACACGATTATGAAGAAACTGAGAATCAGCAAAATCTGGATTGCCGTCATCGTGGTGGCAGTCATCAGTGTTGCTGCCTGGGCACTCTCCGGCGGCAAGGAGAAGGAGGCAATCAACTTCAAGCAAGACCAAGTGGCACTGAAGACGCTGCAGAACAGCGTGACCGCCACGGGCACCATCGAGGCTGTAACCTCTGTCACCGTGGGTACGCAGGTGAGCGGCATCGTCAGCAAACTCTACGTAGACTACAATACCCAGGTCAAGAAGGGACAGGTGATTGCCGAGCTCGACAAGACCAATCTCATGAGCGAACTCAACATCGCCAAAGCCAACCTCGCCAGTGCCCAGAGCACGCTGAAGTACCAGACCGCCAACATGGAACGCTACCAGACGCTCTTCAAGAAGGGACTGGTGAGCGCCGATGAGTACGAGAACGCGATGCTCACCTACCGTCAGGCCAAGGAGCAGACAGCCTCGTCGAGAGAGAGCGTACAGAGAGCGCAGACCAATCTGGGTTACGCCACCATCACCTCGCCCATCGACGGCACCGTGATTTCCAAGAGCGTGGAGGAAGGCCAGACCGTGGCTGCCAGCTTCAACACCCCCGAGCTCTTCACCATCGCCAAGGACCTTACCAATATGCAGGTGGTAGCCAATGTCGATGAGGCCGACATAGGCGGCGTCAAGGAGGGCGACCGCGTCACCTTCACCGTCGACGCCTACCCCGACGACACCTTCGAGGGCGAGGTCAAGCAGGTGAGACTCGAGCCTACCACCACCAACAATGTGGTGACCTACGAGGTGGTCATCTCTGCCCCCAACGCCGACCTCAAACTCAAGCCCGGACTCACCGCCGACGTCACCATCTTCACCCAGGAGCGCGCCGGAGTTCTCGCTGTGCCCAACAAGGCTCTCCGCTTCACGCCCACCAAGGAGACCGTGGGCAAGGACATGAAGATTGTCGACTGCAAGGGCAAGAACAAGGTGTGGACGCTCAGCGACAAGGTGCTCACCGCCCACCCCGTCACCATCGGCCAGACCGACGGCATGAACACCGAAATCATCAAGGGTCTGAAGCAGGGCGACAGGATTGTGACCGAGATTGTGGTCAACACCCCCGATGCCGACGAGGCTCCGCAGCAGAGCCAGGGACTCATCTCAGGCCCCGGCCCAAGAAAGAAGAAGTAAGCCAAGGACAGGATAACCATATACAGAAAGGACTATTATGGCTGATACAACCAACAACGACAACCGCCGAGTCGTGATAGAGCTCGACCACGTGCGCCGCGACTTCCAGGTGGGCGACGAGACCGTACACGCCCTCAAGGGAGTGAGCTTCAAGATATACGAGGGCGAGTTTGTCACCATCATGGGCAAGTCGGGCTCGGGCAAGTCCACCCTGCTCAACCAGCTTGGCTGCCTCGACACGCCGTCGAGCGGCGAATACTACCTCGACGGTGTGAGCGTGCGCACCATGAGCCGCAACGACCGCGCCATCCTGCGCAACCGCAAGATAGGGTTCATCTTCCAGAACTACAACCTGCTCCCCAAGACCACCAGCGTGGAGAATGTCGAGCTGCCGCTCATGTACAACCCCGCCGTGGGTGCCGACGGGCGCAAGGAGCGTGCCATCGCCGCCCTCGAGGCCGTAGGACTGGGCGAGCGGCTCTACCACAAGAGCAACCAGATGTCGGGCGGACAGATGCAGCGCGTAGCCATAGCCCGCGCCCTGGTCAACAACCCCGCCGTAATCCTCGCCGACGAAGCCACGGGCAACCTCGACACGCGCACCAGCTTCGAGATACTCGTTCTCTTCCAGAAGCTCTACGCCGAGGGGCGCACCATCATCTTCGTGACCCACAACCCCGACATCGCCCGCTACTCGAGCCGCAACATCGAGCTGCGCGACGGCCACATCATCAGCGACACCCCCAACGAGCACATACTCTCTGCCGCCGAGGGGCTGGCTGCGCTGCCTGTGTCCACCGACGAGTAGCCCCCAGGTGACACTCACCCACAACAAGACCATCACAAACCAAACAGAAGGATATGAATTATCAGAATCTATTCAAGATAGCCCTGCGCGCCATAGGCGCCAACAAGATGCGCTCCTTCCTCACCGCCCTGGGCATCATCATCGGCATCGCCGCCGTCATCACCATGCTCGCCATAGGTCAGGGCAGCAAGGCCAGCATCAAGGCCAACATCGCCGAGATGGGCAGCAACATGATTATGATATCGCCCGGAGCCGACATGAGGGGCGGCGTGAGACAGGATGCCTCATCCATGGAGACGCTCAAGCAGGCCGACTACGAGAGCATCAAGGAAGACTGCAACTACATCAGCGCCATCTCGCCCATGGTCAACAGCGCGGGGCAGTGGATTTACGGCAACAACAATACCCAAAGCTCCATCTACGGCGTCAATCAGGACTACCTCAGTATACGCCAGCTCAAGGTCGCCGACGGTGAGATGTTCACCGACGCCGATATCAAGGCGGCAGCCAAGGTCTGCATCCTCGGCCAGACAGTGGTCGATTACCTCTTCCCCGATGGCAGCGACCCCATCGGCAAGGTAGTCCGCTTCAACAGCATCCCCTTCCGCGTCGTTGGAGTACTGCAGAAGAAAGGCTACAACAGCATGGGAATGGACCAGGACGACCTGGTGCTTGCCCCCTACACCACCGTCATGAAGCGCATCATGGCCCAGACCTACCTCGGAGGCATCGTCTGCTCGGCCATCACCGAAGAGGCGTCCGAGCCCGCCCAGAACCAGATTACCGACATCCTGCGCCGCAACCACAAGCTCAAGGATGCCACCGACACCACCGAGGCCGACGATGACGACTTCAACATACGCTCGCAGGAGGAAATCTCGAGCATGATGAACTCCACCATGTCTACCATCACCATCCTCCTGGGCAGCGTCGCCGGCATCTCGCTGCTCGTGGGCGGCATCGGCATCATGAATATCATGTATGTCTCGGTCACCGAGCGCACCCGCGAGATAGGACTCCGCATGAGTGTGGGCGCCCGAGGCATCGACATCCTCAACCAGTTTCTCATCGAGGCCATACTCCTTTCGGTGACAGGAGGCATCATCGGAGTCATACTGGGAGTGACCCTCTCGCTATGCCTCAACACCTTCCTCCACATCGCCACGCAGATAGAGCCGTGGAGCATCATCATGAGCTTCGCCGTATGCACCCTCACCGGCGTCTTCTTCGGCTGGTATCCCGCCAAGAAGGCAGCCCGTCTCGACCCCATCGAGGCCATACGCTACGAATAATGTCACCCTCACCACGGGAGCCATCACTCTCAGAGCTAAAAAAAGCAGCGCCGTCACTGGCGCTGCTTTTTTGGTGGTTATAGGACTATCGGTACCATGAGTTTCAGACACACGTTGCGACCCATATTGTAGACGCCGCGGCGCCCAGTCAGGGGGTTGGTGTCGAGATACTTCAACCGGCTCAGATGGTTCTGGTAGACACGGTCGGTGAGGTTCTCGCCCGCGAGGGCGAGGGTGCAGATGCGCCGCCCACGGCTCTTGATGTCGGCACCGGCATAGAGATTGAGCAGCGTATACGACGGTGTGGGAGTCTCGGTGTCGTTGGCGGTATAGCAGTGGTTCTGCCGCAGATTGCAGTCGGCCTCGACCTTGACATAGAGATGGTCTACCCAGCGGCTATTGCATATCAACTCGTATCTCACATCGGCTCTCCAGCGCGGCGCAGGGGTAAACGGCAGATACCGCGACTCTGCCGGCTGGTGCAGCTGCACCGAGTTGACATAAGAGAAGGCGTTGCCGATGTGCAGGCGCTCCACGGGGTGCACGTCGACACTCACCTCGCCGCCCAGGATGCGGGCGTCGCCCGAGCTAAACTGGTAGACAGGCGTGCCGTCGATGACCACGGGGCGCTGCTGAGCGTCGGCCATACGCCGGCTGTATACATAGTGGTCTATGCTATTGGCAAACAGCGCCACCTCTGCCGACACCAGCGTCGACGAATAGGTCATGCCGAGGTCCATCTGCCAACTCTGCTCCGCACCCAGCGCCTCGTTGCCCAGTTCGTATCGGCATGTGCCCTCGTGCACGCCGTTGGCAGAGAACTCGCTGATGTTGGGCGCACGGAAGCCACGTGCCAGATTGAGCTTGAGCTGCAGTCCGTCGGCCACCTCATAGGCCATGCCCACGCTGCCGCTCACGCCGTCGAAACCGCGCCTGAGCTCCTTGAAGCGCCAACCGCCGTCGGCCTCAGCATCGGCGAGGGCGTCGCTGTGCAGATGACGGTGGTCCACTCTCACGCCGCCACTCAGACTGATGCGGCCCATCTCCCGGCTCACCGTGGCAAACACGCCGTAGTCGAAGAGCCTGTAGGCGGGTATCAGAAACTCCTCTCCCCGGTTGAGCGACCGTTGCCACATGCCGTTGATGCCCGTAGAAAATTTCCATCCGCCCATCTCGGGCGAGAGGTAGTGCAGGTCGTAGTTGACGGTATGGAGCATGAAGTCGAGGCCACACTCCTGGGGATGCTCCTCGTCCTCAAATTCCTGCCGGCGGTTCTGCTGGTAGCCCAGGAGCAGCCTGATGTTGCCCTCGCCCACCATCCATGAGTTGTCTGCCACCGCCTTGTAGTGGTGTATCTGCTGATACGGCATGGGCTTGCCATAGCTCTTGGGGTCGTAGCCTTGAGGCACCTCCAGCGCGCCAGTGTGCGGGTCGCGCTCGCCCTCCACGATGCCGGGCGTGAGGTGATAGTAGCTCAGCGTGAGATGCGTGTGGCCCTGGCGGTAGTTGCATCCGAGCAGCTGGCTTAACGACTGCTCGCGCAGGGACGACCCGTAGACATAGCCGTCATAGGCGTTCTTGTAGGCATGGGCCATCTTGCCGCTGTAGCGCGTGTCCCACACCATAGCCCCCTTGTGTCCGGCAAAGTCGAGCGAGTAGTCCAGCAGCCCGCTGTTGGTCTGATAGCCGGTGGCGACATTGGCGCTCATGTCGCCAGCCATCGGCACGGGTGAGCGATGGAAGATGATGACGCCCGCCATAGCGTCAGAACCGTACATGAGGCTGGCAGGCCCCTTGAGTATCTCTACCGAGTGTACCGAGTGAGGGTCTGTCTCCACGCCGTGCTCGTCGCCCCACTGCTGGCCTTCCTGCCTGATGCCGTCGTCGACCACCACCACGCGGTTGTAGCCCAGTCCGCGTATCACCGGTTTGGAGATGCCGCTGCCGGTGGTAATCTGCGCCACGCCGGGCTGGCGGGCTATGGCGTCGATGATGTTGGTGGCGGGCTGCATGGCCAGCTGGCGGGGCGAGATGAGGGTTACGGGAGCGGGCGACTGGCTGAGCCGCTGGCTGCCGGTGAGCCCGGTCACCACCACCTCGCCGAGCTTCACGGTGGTCTCGGTCAGGGGCAGATGTCGTGTAGTGTCTTGCGGCTCGTTTATAGCCATAGCCGGGGCTGTGGCCGACGCGCACAGGGCGGTCAGCCATATCGTTGTCTGTATTGTGTTCATTGTTTTTCTACTTATTATGTGTATCGACGACCGTTGCGCTACGGCGCGGGCATGCCTGTCGTGCCCCGCCGCTGCTGCGGTGGTCATCATCTGTGATGGTCTGGGGTGGCGCCGTGGTCATGGATAGCGGCTCGTATCATTTGATACGTGGGCTCGTTTCGTAAGGCACGTGAGCTCGTAACATAAGGCACGCGTCCACGTATCATCCGTCACGAACCGGCAGCAGGGCTTGCGGCGCCGCCAGAGATGACTCCGACAACAGGCAAGACAATGCGCCGCGACCGCGATAGACGACCACGAAAGGCTGGGAAAAAATGGCTGCAACGGCTGTTACAGTCCAGAGACATAATAAGGAGGTGCTCGGGCTGGGCTGGCGGCGTGGGCGCGGCGCATACAGGGGGCTGCGGCCACACGGCGCAACATGCAGAACGGCACGGCAATGACCGCGCACGTGAGCAGGAGTGGTGGAAGATAGGGTATACTCTGCAACTGGCAGAGCACACAGGCATGCAGGGCGGGCTGGAAAGCCACCAGGTGGCCGTCGTGATGTACATTGCGGGCGCAGTCTTCACAGTAGAAGGCAGCATCGGCCTCCTGCACGCCATCATGGCGGTGCAGCGTGACGGCCAGCAGCATGGGCACATAGACCAACAGCAGCAGCCATGAAGAGCGCAGACGCTTGTAATTGGTATCCTGCATACGACTGCAAAGTTAATCATTTGCTGCCTAAGTCAAAGGCAAATCTCCTGATTTCTATCTACTGTTAATCTTTTTTTGCAGATGCCCACGCCGCCGTCGGCGGTCTATCGACTGCGGCTGATGATGTCGGCAGCCTTGTCCTTGTCGCTGTCGAAGGTGAAGAGGCGGTAGATGGTGGCAGCGTTCTGCACATCCACGATGCGCGACGCCATCAGTCCGAGCACCTTGAGCCGCTCGTCGCTGAAGGAGAAGAGCTTCATCAGTTCGGCGGTCTGCTGGCAGGTGAAGCAGCAGCCCAGACACGCCACCTCTATCAGGTCGTACTTGGTAGAGTCAAAGCCCGCACGCTGTATCTTGCCCCGCAGTATGCCAAACGAGGCTTCGTCGAGGCTGGCGTCGTAGTAGCCGGGCACTATGGGGCACCCCACCTCGCCACCGCGACGGGGCTCGCGGCTGCCTGCAGTCCCGCTGTCATAGACGGGCACCAGCTGCGAGTCGTAGGAGACTACGCGTCCACTGAGGTCAAAGCCTACGAGGGTTCTACGTACATTGCCCGAGAGCGATACGCCGCTGCGGTATTCCCATCGGTCGCCAGAGGCATCGAAGCTGGTCAACTTGGGCTTGCCGAGTATGGCCTCTACCTGCTGCTTGGTCATCCCGCGCTCTACGGTCTTGCTGTTCTTGGCGAGTGCAGACTGGCATACTGCCAGCATCATCAGTGTTGTGGCGATTAGCGCCAACCATTCATTTCTCTTCATGGGTCTCTATGTGTTTATTGATGCGATTAATTCTATCTTCTGCCTGCAAAGTTAGCACATCTGCACGCAGCAGCCGAGGCATAATCCCTAAAGGTGGCGGGGGAATTCCCTAAAGATGCAGAGGGATTGACCCGCTGCCGCCAGGCAGGCGCTGCTGTGAGCGGTAGCAAATCTCGGAGCACTTGCTCTCGCAGATATTTGTCGCCGCCCACGACTGCCAAGGGCACAGCCCTGAAAAGCCACAAATCTTTTTGTATCCTATTCGCTATGGCCATTTGCTGCAAACGCCCCACAGCCTCATCCCCAAAAGCAAACGGCAACGCACTGGGCGCTGCCGTTTGTTCGGGAGTCCTGTCTACAGGATAGAAATATGTAGAGGGGCGTGGGTTAGTCGAGCTCTTCGTCAGCCTCGTAGCCACCCATCTCCCGGATGGCGTTCTTGAGCATGGTGTGCTGCTGGTAGAGGTTGTTGACGGGCTCTTCGCCACGGGTATAGTCGTGCATGGGCGCTTTGAGGAAGAAACTCAGGAAGCGCTGGATGCCATAGCGTCCGGCACGGGCGGCGAGGTCGCTCAGCAGCGCCAGGTCGAGCAACAGCGGAGCGGCGAGGATGGAGTCGCGGCAGAGGAAGTTGATCTTGATCTGCATGGGATAACCCATCCATCCGAATATATCTATATTGTCCCATCCCTCCTTGTTGTCATTGCGCGGCGGATAGTAGTTGATACGAACCTTGTGATAATACTGCGTGTCCTCGTCGTTGCCATGTCCGTAGAGGTCGGGCTGGTCGGTGGGCTTGAGGATGGTCTCGAGGGTAGAGAGCTTGCTCACCTCCTTGGTGTGGAAGTTGGCGGGCTCGTCGAGCACCAGTCCGTCGCGGTTGCCGAGGATGTTGGTCGAGAACCAGCCACTCAGTCCGAGGCAGCGCGTACCGATGATAGGCGCAAAGCCACTCTTGACGAGCGTCTGTCCGGTCTTGAAATCCTTGCCGGCAATGGGCATGTGGGTCTGCTCAGCCAGCTGCCACATGGCGGGTATGTCGACCGTGGTATTGGGGGCGCCCATGATGAAGGGGGCACCCTCTGCCAGCGCTGCATAGGCGTAGCACATAGAGGGAGCGATGTACTGGCGGTCGTCGGCCTTCATGGCAGCCTCAAGGGCTTCGAGGGTGCCATGCACCTGCATGTCGACAGGCACATAGATTTCGGTGGAAGCCGCCCAGAGCACCACGATGCGCGCACAGCCATGCTTGCGCTTGAAGTCGCGTATGTCCTGACGCAGCGCCTCGACCATCTCCCATCGCGTGTGGCATGGCTTGACATTGTCGCCATCGAGCCGCTTGGCATAGTTGCGGTCAAAGGCTGCCGGCATGGGCACCACCTGCTCCAACTCGTCGCGCACGGGCAGGATGTCCTTCTCCTGGAGCACCTGGGCATACATGGCTGCCTGGAAGGCATTCTGGGGATAGACATCCCAGGTGCCGAAGACGATGTCGTCGAGCTGCGCCAGCGGCACGATGTCTGAATAATGGAGATACTGGCTGTCGGAGCCGCGTCCCACGCGTATCCGGTCGTACTGGGTCATCGACCCTATGGGCTTGGCGAGACCTCGGCGGGTCATAAACACACCTGTCATGAAGGTGGTGGACACGGCGCCACAACCTACAAGCATAATTCCCAACTTGCCATCGGCTGGGAGAACATTGGTTTTTCTCATACTACACAATTAAGTTACACCGCAGAGCAGCCATAAGGGCTGGCACTGCACGATAATCCATAATACTCTCGCTGCAAATGTAGGAAAAGTTGGGTGAAGGGCAATGCCTCGGATGTGTTTTTTATGAAAAACGTGGCTGTTTTTCACATTTTTTGCGAGTTCAGGACTACCCGTCAGCCAACCATCACTGGCAACGGGCACACAGACAGCCCCCACTCGGGCGGACGACAAGGCGGCAGAGACGGAGGCGGAGCCACGATTTGTCATGAAAAACAAAGGATTTATGGCTTTACTCTTGCTCATTTTGCGATTTATTGCGAACTTTGCAGCCTACAAATAACCCTAAAATCCGCAACTATCATCCAATACACGATTAAGGGTAGATTTATGAGT
>ERZ1673698.113-NODE-113-length-137271-cov-10.509000_pt1 | contig 137271 bp, 110 predicted proteins | sample MGYA00580228_ERZ1673698 | MGnify/ENA primary metagenome ERZ1673698 (study PRJEB41218, sample SAMN15661768) | gut metagenome | host: Homo sapiens | place: Canada: London | collected 2015-08-20/2019-03-30 | study: EMG produced TPA metagenomics assembly of... | reverse complement strand
CACCCTTGAGCATTTCTGCAAGACCGGTCTTCAGGCGAATGGTGCCCTGTTCCATGAAAAAACTCCTTTGTCCATACAGCAGGACATGCAGCGGAAGGGGAAAAAGGCTCTTCTGCCCACCGCTGGAGAACAGAAGAGCCGCCTGCCCGGGGCCTTATGGGTGCATACGTCGAAGGGGGAGATATGCCGGTCAACCAGGCAATGACCGGCCACAGCGGGCTATGAGGGCAGGCAAAGTTCGTGCAGGAGACGCTCCGGTTCCGGCTGGGGGGAGCGTGCCTGGATAAAGGACGATGCTTCGGGAAGCCGGTCACGGAGCAGAACGGCCGCTGCCAGAGCGATGTCGGCCAGCAGCTCAAGTTCTTTCCGAGTGGTGATCATCACTTTCAGCGATCTGTATTCTTCCCGGCTGGCCAGCAACGAGAGCATGGCAGCCTGCCCCGGCCAGAGACCGCCACCGGCAGCTACGGTATGGACTGCCTGGCTCATGAAGGACGTCCCGCCGATCTCCTGCTCCAGGATGTCGGCAAGTACAGCGGCCAAAGCAACTTTTTGGGCGGAGGTACGGGCGTTGGCGTACTCCTGTCCCAGTCTGGCGATCTTTTCCCCCAGGGCCCGGGATGCACGATCAAGATCACCGGGGCGACGGGGATACGCCCTGTCATTGACGACGGCCTGGGCCTGGCATTGTTGGGCGGCCTGAACCAGACACTGGCCTACGGTGGGATTGTCGCTGTCCTGATTCCAGCGGATCCAGGGCATACTGGCTGCAAGAGCGTCGCTGTCGCCGGGACTGTACGCCTTGGACTCCAGGGCGATGCAAGGGATGCGGCACATGCCCAGTTCCTGCATGAGGCGTCCCTTGTTGCCCACAGGCAGGATGCCTTCGCTGTCTTCCACCGGTCCGCTGCCGTCAGGAGAGGCATTGATCGTCAACAGCCAGGCGCAGGGCGTACCCTCCAGGGAAAGCATACCGCCCAAAAATTCGCCGCAGCTGCCGGGGATGTCGTCCGTGGCGTGGAGCACGCCCGCGGGCCAGTGCCGGCGTACGGCATCCAGCAGGGCGCGGGCATGGGCCAGGATGAGGACGGCCCCCATCTTGTCCATGCCCTGCCCGCGGATCCGGCCCAGGACCTTGGTGGTCAGGGTCTGCGAGGAAAGTTCACAAAGGCCCGTACCCCGTTGCAGCAGATCCGTCTCAAAGGGAGAGAATCCGCCGGACAGGGAAGCCTGTCCCTGTCCCCCGCAGGCCAGAGAGACCGTCAGCTTGTCTTCATCCGTGCGGACAGCCGTCACGGTCAGATCCAGCGGACAGACCCGCAGGAGCAGGGCCAGCAGGGTGGCGAACCCGGTGGCGTCGTCCTGGACGAAGCCCTGGTGACTGTTGGCGTGCCCGACGCCGATATGTCCGGCAAAGGCCAGATCCGCTTTGTGATCGCAGGGGAGGGAAAAAAGTTTCATGGCAGTGAGGAATGGTGGTTGTCCACCCGGAGGGGCGAGCGGACAACCACCTTAAGGAGGTTGCTAGGCGTTGTTCGTCGCAGCCGGAATGTCCAGCTTGCGGTTCCAGCCCGTGATGGCGGAGAACAGCAGCACCGCGAGCAGGGTCCAGGAATAGGGGTTGTACAGGGCCGTGCTCAAGGAGGGCGCCGCGATACCATGAGCCTGAGCAGCGCTGTACAGGGCTCCGTACCAAGCTGCCACCGCGATATGCCAGGGCAGGATGAAGAAAACTGTGCTTACGGCGCAGTCCATGAGGTTGGCCCGGCGGGCAGCGCTCAGGTTGAAGCGTTCACCCATGGGGCGGACGATGGAGGGGCCCACCAGCAGCTCGGCAGGGGCGTTGGCCGAGATCGGGATGGAAGCCAGCACCGTGACGCCCACGATGAAGAGCTCGGCCTGACGCACCGTGCTGACCAGGGACTTGTGGGCAAAGTCGAGGATGCGCGTCATGATGCCGCATTCCACCATGATCCGGGTCACGGCAAGGATCAGGATGGCGAAGATGATGGGGCCTACCACACTGGCGATACCATTTTCAATGATGCCCGTGGATTGGCCGGCTTTGGCCGGGATGCCGAAGATGGCGCTAGGGGAAAAATGGCCGGTAGCAATACCGATAAAAGCTGCACAAACGTTGCCGTAGATGAGAGATTCGATGATGTGGCGGCCCAGCAGGGCGGAACCGACGACCACCACCAGGGCGATGAGCATGAAGATGCCGGAGTAGTCGAAATCTTTTTTTAATTCCGTAAGGGCCATGGGCTGGTCGGCATTACCGAAAATCAGGAAAATAGCCATCGCCAGGATGGCCGCTGACATGGAGAGAGGAAAGCGGCTGCGGACGACTTCTTTCATGGTCGCGCCCTGGGTATAGGCAGACACGATAGTTGTGTCGGAAATGGGAGAAAGGTTGTCGCCGAAAGCAGCACCGGAAAGGATGGCCAGCCCCAACAGAGCAGGGTCGGCACCCAGGAAATAGCCGGCAGGGTAGAGCACAGGCGTCAGAGCGATGCAGGTGCCGGTGGATGTGCCGGTACCCAAAGAGAAAAGCATGGCGGCAAAAAAGACGAGGCCCACAAAAAGGCTGCCATGAGCGCCGGTACTCATACCCATCCAGAGCAGGCCGTCCACCAGACCGCCGGCAGCCATGAGCTTGCCGAACACACCGGCGAACAGCCAGGCCGTGACGATGACGATACCGTTTTCATCGCCGATGCCGCGCATGGCGGCAAGGCAATAATCTTCCTTTTTGCGGGCAAAGAACAGGCCGATGACGAGGGCCAGCCAGGCGCAGGCCCAGAAAGGCTTCGTACCGCCGCGTTCCGCAAGACAGAGCCAGACAAGGCCGATGATGAGTACAGCCAGGGGTACGGCACCGCCCAGGATACCGCCATACATATCGAGTCTTTTTTCTTCAGACATATGCCCTCCACGTCTGCGGGCTGATGGGTTGGTGGTGGGTTACAGGAAGGGGACGTGACCCGCAGGCCACGTCCCCTTGTTTTTTAGCGGAAGCAGGGCAGGTAGGCGTACAGAGCCGGAGAACCGCCGGTGTGCAGGAACAGCACCTTGGAACCCTTGGCGAAGTAGCCCTTGCGCGCCAGATCGATCAGGCCGGACATGGCCTTGCCGGAGTACACGGGGTCAAGCAGGATGCCTTCGGTCTCGGCCAGCATCTTGACGGCTTCGACCATGGCGTCCGTGGGCAGGGAGTAGCCGGGGCCCACATAGTCGTCAAAAGCCACGACCTTTTCGGCGGGCACGCGGGCTTCCACGCCCAGCAGATCCAGGGTCTGGTTGGCCAGGGTATGCACGGCATTTTCCTGCACGGGCTTGGGACGGTTGACGCCGATGCCGGTGACAGGAATGTTGATGTTGTTGCCGATCATGCCGGCGATGATCCCGGCATGGGTACCGGCGCTACCGCTGGGCACGACCATATGGTCAAAGTTGAGGCCCATCTCGAACATCTGGTGCATGATTTCTTCCATGCAACCCACATAGCCCAGGGCACCCAGAGGCGTGGAAGCGCCGCCGGGGACGATGTAGGGCTTTCTGCCTTCGGCCGTCAGCTTGGCAGCCACTTTTTCCATGGCTTCCATCATGTTGCTGCCGCCGGGCACCACGGTGATGCTCTTGACGCCCAGCAGCTGGAACAGGAAGTTGTTGCCGGAGGCTTCGGGATTGTAGCTGCCTTTCACGCGTTCTTCCAGCACCAGATGGCAGTCCATACCTTCATGGACAGCCCAGGAAAGGGTCAGGCGGCAGTGGTTGGACTGCACGGCGCCGCAGGTGATGACCGTATCGCAGCCTTTCTGCAGGGCATCGGCGATGCAGAAGTCCAGCTTACGGGTCTTGTTGCCGCCGGCGGTACCGGGGAGCATATCGTCACGCTTGATGTAGACGTCGATGTCCGCACCCAGAGCCTTGGAGAAGTTGGGGCAGTGCTCGATGGGGGTGGGAGTGGTGACATAGCCACGACGGGGGAACTGGGCAAGATTCATGAGGACCTCCTGGGATGATGGTGCATCCCAAATGATATTTTTGTCCGCAGCAGCGCTACAGGACGACGATAGCTTCGATTTCCACAAGCCCGTTGAGGGGCAGTTCCTTGACGGCCACGCAGGAACGGGCGGGGCAATCCGCATTGAAAACAGCCGCGTAGGCTTCGTTGACTTCCTTGAAGTCGGCCATGCTGGTCAGGAACACGGTAGTTTTGACGACATTCTTTTCCGTGGCTCCCACTTCAGCCAGCAGCGCCTGGATATTCTTCAGGGACTGGCGGGCCTGGGCGCCTACGCCGCCTTCAGCCAGTTTGCCGGTTGCGGGATCGATGCCCAGCTGGCCGGAAAGGTAAACGGTGTCTCCGGCACGGTTGCCCTGGGAGTAGGGACCGATGGCCGCGGGCGCCTTGCTGGTGTGGATGATGTTTTTCATGGCTTCCTCGTGCTAAAATTAACATTCGTATGTCGAATGTCGACATTTAAAAAATACACAAAAAAATGAGCAGGCTGCGATGCCTGAGTCTTTTTTGTGATATTTTCTTGCCGAATGTCGACATACTACATTTGACAACTTTTGAAGTCAACGGCAAAAGGGGGCTTCGTGAAAAAAATTTTTTGAAGGACAGGAGCCCCGTCTCTCCCGGGCTTTGCTATAGGAAGGGAAGCTGGAAAAGGGGGAGGGGGCCGCATGGCTCCGTGAGCAGAACAGAACGCCGCCAGACGGCATAAACGACAAACGATCGGTATGGTATTCAAAAAACAGACGTACTCCACAGTGGTCGCGGATTACATCAAACGGCAGATCCAGCAGGGAGAGCTGCTGCCTGGGCAGGCTATCAAGGAAGTGGCGCTTGCCGAACATCTGGGGATCAGCCGGGCTCCCGTCCGTGAGGCTCTGGAGAGCCTGGTACAGGAAGGTCTAGTGACCTCGGAACCGCAAAAGGGCAAGCGGGTCCGCCTGATGTCGCCGGAGGAGATCCGGAACAGCTACAGTGTCGGGGGGATACTGGAAGCCACAGGCGTGGCCGACAGTCTGCCCGCCTGGAGCGATGCGGAAGTGGATGAGCTGGAGCGCGTCCTCAAGGACATGCACAAAAGCAATCAGTCCTCCGGGGGGCAACTTGGGCTGACCGAGCTGGACGACATCTTTCACGACAGGCTGCTCATGCATTGTCACAATCCCTATCTCGTGGATCTGGCACGGCATTCCTGTTCGACCATCTCCAAGTATCTGATGTACCGGCAGTGGACGGCCTTCTACTCATTTAATGAACTCTACGAGCGGCATGTGATGCTGGTAGAGGCCATGCGCAGCAGGGACAGGATGGCAGTCTGGAAAAAAATCCGAGAGCATTATGAGGAACTTGGCGCCTACATGGCCGAACTGATGGAAAAATCAGACTGGACGCAGGAATAGAAGAGCCCCGCGCGAACGCAACGTTCGGCGCGGGGCTCTTTGTTTTTCGGCAGATGCCGCGGATCAGGCCAGCATGTCCAGGAAATACTGGTGCAGGCGCAGGTCCGGGGTCAGTTCGGGGTGGAAGGACGTAGCCAGCACATTGCCCTGACGCACGGCCACGATGCGCTCGCCGCGGTCGGCATCCAGACGGGCCAGCACCCGCACGCCTTCGCCCACGCGGCTGATGAGCGGCGCGCGGATGAACACGGCCCGCAGGGGCTCACCGGCCAGGCCGTCGATGTGCAGGTCGGTCTCGAAGCTGTCCACCTGACGGCCGAAGGCATTGCGGCGCACGGTGGCGTCCAGCACGCCCAGACGGGGCTGGTCAGAGCCTTCGATCTCCTTGCAGAGCAGGATCAGGCCCGCGCAGCTGCCGTAGACGGGCATGCCGTCCAGGATGCGCTGGCGCAGCGGTTCCAGCATGTCCCATTCCACCAGCAGCTTGCCGATGGTGGTGCTTTCGCCGCCGGGGATGACCATGCCCTCAAGGCCTTCCATATCCTTGAGCTGGCGCACTTCGCAGACATCGGCGCCCAGACGGCGCAGCGCTGCGGCATGTTCGCGGAAGGCCCCCTGCAGGGCCAGGACTCCGATGCGGGCCATGCTACCAGCCCCGCTCCTGCATGCGTTCGGCCGGCGGGATGGTGGAGATGTCGATGCCCACCATGGGTTCGCCCAGGTCGCGGGAGATCTCGGCCAGCAGAGCGTAGTCCTTGTAGTTGGTCACGGCCTGCACGATGGCGCGGGCACGCTTGGCCGGGTCGCCGGACTTGAAGATGCCGGAGCCCACGAACACGCCGTCGCAGCCCAGGTGCATCATCATGGCGGCGTCAGCGGGGGTGGCGATGCCGCCAGCGGCAAAGTTCACCACAGGCAGGCGGCCTTCCTTGCGCACGGCCATGCAGACTTCCAGGGGAGCGCCGTTTTCCTTGGCGAAGTTGGCCACTTCGGCTTCGGGCAGGGAGCAGAGCACACGGATCTCGTCCATGACCTGGCGGCAATGGCGCACGGCTTCCACCACGTTGCCGGTGCCGGGTTCGCCCTTGGTGCGGATCATGGCCGCGCCTTCGGCGATGCGGCGCAGGGCTTCGCCCAGGTTGCGGCAGCCGCAGACGAAGGGCACGGTGAAGTCGCGCTTGTCGATATGATAACGGTCATCGGCGGGAGTCAGCACTTCGCTCTCGTCGATGTAGTCCACGCCCAGGGCCTCAAGGATGCGGGCTTCCACGAAATGGCCGATGCGGGCCTTGGCCATGACGGGGATGCTCACCACTTCCATGATGCGCTTGACGATGGTGGGGTCAGCCATGCGGGCGATGCCGCCGGCGGCGCGGATGTCGGCCGGGACGCGTTCAAGAGCCATGACGGCGCAGGCGCCGGCTTCTTCGGCGATCTTCGCCTGTTCGGGGGTGGTCACGTCCATGATGACGCCACCCTTGAGCATTTCTGCAAGACCGGTCTTCAGGCGAATGGTGCCCTGTTCCATATCTTCTACTCCTTCGGCACCGCCGTGCGGTGCGCTAAGTTGCGTGGGGCCGTTAACGGCCAGAAGCGCGTTATATGCCATATCGTCGTCAGTGACAATAATCCGGGCCCGTCCTGCGGTTTACGGCAGACAGGCCGTGCCCGTCCCGGGGAAGGCCCGGAGCCTGTTCTGACAGGATGGACGGCGGTTTTCCATGTCCGCACGCACAGTCTGCGGTCTGCATCGCCGTTGCGGCAGGTCGGGGTAACGGCGGGCACCGGAAAAGATCGGGGCCTCCCCTGAGGAAAAGCTTTTCCATAAATCATGGCGGGGCAGGGGAGCGCCGGAGATGTCAGGGTATGACGGCTTTGGCCTTGCAATCGTGTCCCCCTGTGGCGTATGCTAAAAACTCCAGCTTAACCAAGGATGATACATGTCTGCACTCTGTATCCGTGTCCCCGCCCTGCGTGGTCCCCTGCCCGGAGAAGCACTGCTTTTGCCCGCGGAAGGGTCCTGTCCTGTCTTGCGTCTGTGGCCCGGTCTGCCGGAAGAATTTTCCCGTCCTGCCGCCGGAGGGCTGACGGCGTCCGGCCGTCGTGCCGTGACCGTCGCGGCCCCGGCTCCCGAGGGGCCGTGGCATATGCCGGAGGATCTGCCTTTTTCGCCGCGTGAAGCCGCGGCCTGTCTGGACGACCTCCAGCGCATGGGGGATGCCGCCCTTTCCGGCCAGCCGGTGGGGACTTTGGGCGCCGACGTGGGCCGTGCCCGCCGCAACAGCGCGGAAAGCGCCCTGCGTGCCGGCCTGATGGCCGACGGCACCCTGGAGACGGCCCAGGCCCTGGAAGCCGCCCGCGAAGAGCGGGAAAAGGCCTGTGCGGCCCAGCGCATGCTGCTCTGGAGCTGGCTGCAGGAAGAGCGCCTGGCCGAACTCCAGGCCCTGAGCTCCAGCCTGAGCAGCAGCAATGCCCGTCTGCAGGCCGCGCTGGACATGGATCCCGCCGATCTTGACGAGACGGCCCTGCTGGCGGGCGATGCCCGCGACACGGAGGCCGCCCTGGCCACGCTGGCCACCCTCAACAGCCCCGTGCATGTGGACGATTCCCTGCTGCCCGCCTGGCCCCGTCTGCTGGACGCCGTGGTGCGCTTTGCCCCGGCGGACTGCCTGCTGCTGGCCGAGGGCCGCATGCGTCGCGACCTGCTGGACGGTCAGGGCGAGCTGGAGTTCCGGCCCCTGCCCGACGACAGCCCCCTGCGCCTGTGCGATGCGGAAGGCAACGCCGTATCCCTGTTGCAGGCGCGTGCCCCCCTGTGGCGCATCCTCGGGCGTCCGCGTGCGCCCCGCTGCTGCCCCGGCTGGCAGGAAGAACGCACTGTAGTGCTGCGCGGGGACGACTGATGGGCAAACTTTTCCCGCACGGCCTTACCGGCATCATCTTCGACTGTGACGGGGTCATGATCGATTCCCGCGCCGCCAACGCCATCTTTTACAACAAGGTGCTGGCGGCCCTGGGACTGCCGCCCCTGACCCCGGAGCAGGATGCCTATACGTTCATGGCCACGGCTCGGCAGGCGCTGGAATACATCGTGCCTCCCGAGATGCATCAGCGCATGTATGAAGTGGTGCGGACGGAGGTCATCTATTCGCGCGACATCGTTCCCCTGCTGCAGATCTATCCCGGTTACCGGGAATTCCTTGAGCTCGCGCACGGTCACGGCATGCGTCTGGCTGTGCATACCAACAGAACTGCGGAAGGGATGCAAAGGGTTCTGGACTTTTTGGCGTTGCCCTCCTATTTTAATCCTGTAGTCACGGCGACGGAAGCAGCCCCCAAGCCCGCCCCCGATGGGGTGCGGCTGATCCTTGAACAGTGGGGGGCCGATCCTGAGCAAGTGCTTTTTGTGGGCGACAGTCCCAACGACCAGAAAGCCGCCACCGCCGCAGGCGTCGTGTTCGCGGCCTTCGGCGGGGAATTGCAAGGCCCGCTCGCGGCAGCCGGTTATGACGAACTGGCCGGGCTGCTGCAAAATGAATGGGAGTAGGCATGTTTTTTGTACAGAATGTCATCCTGGCCGTGGTCGATCTGCTGGCCATAGTCCTCAATCTGTATTTCTGGGTTGTCATCGTGGCGGCCGTGCTTTCGTGGGTGCGTCCCGATCCCTACAACCCTGTGGTGCGCGCGTTGCGCACCCTGACGGAACCCGTGTTCTACCGGGTGCGGAAATGGTTGCCCTTCACCTATACCAACGGCATCGATTTCTCGCCTGTGGTGGTGCTGCTGGTCATCCAGCTCATCAACCGCATCGTCATCGCATCACTGGCCCAGTTTGCCGCTACTCTGGTGTAGCAGCGGTTTGTCGTAACGGGCGCCATGCCGGGCGCCGAACATCTAACGCTGGAGATTTCTTATGGATCAGCATGAAATTGAACTCATCGAACAGCTACTGCCCACTGATCCGGAGCTGAAATCCCTATGGGAAGACCACGTCATTTACAGCAAGCAGGTAGAAAAGCTGGAAGCCAAGTCTTTCCGTACCCCCACCGAGGAACAGACCCTGAAGCAGCTTAAGAAACAAAAACTTGAAGGCAAAACCAAGCTCATGGAGCTCTTGGATAGCCATCGCGCCGGAGCATAACTGCTGGCGCAGGAGTTGACCCTATGGAACTCACAGGTGCGCAGATTCTCCTTGAATCCCTTAAAAAAGAAGGTGTTGATGTACTGTTCGGTTACCCGGGCGGTGCTGTGATTGATATTTATGACGAGTTGCCGCGGCATCCGGAACTGAAGCATGTTCTGGTGCGGCATGAACAAGGGGCTGTGCACGCGGCTGATGGCTATGCCCGTGCCTCCGGCAAGGTTGGGTGCTGTCTGGTCACTTCCGGACCCGGCGCCACCAATACCGTTACGGGCATAGCCACAGCCTACTGTGATTCCATTCCGCTGGTCGTCTTCACGGGACAGGTCCCCACGCAGCTCATCGGTAACGACGCCTTCCAGGAAGTCGATATCGTGGGCATCACCCGTCCCTGTACCAAACACAATTTTCTGGTGAAGGACGTGCGCAACCTGGCCAAGACCATCCGCCAGGCCTTCTATCTTGCGCGCTCCGGTCGCCCCGGGCCTGTCCTCGTGGACCTGCCCAAGGATATCATGCAGGCCCGTACGGAATTCGTCTGGCCTGAAGATATCTTCATGCGCAGTTACAATCCCACCTACAAGCCCAACCTGAACCAGCTGCGCCGTACGGCCGAAGAGCTGGCCAAGGCTCGCAAGCCCATCATCCTGGCGGGCGGCGGCGTCATCATGGCCAATGCTTCGGAAGTCCTTTGCGAGCTGGCCCACGAACTGAACATCCCCGTGGCCACCACGCTCATGGGCCTGGGCGCCTTCCCCGCCAACGGCGACCTGTGGCTGGGCATGGTGGGCATGCATGGCACCTACGCTGCCAATATGAGCATCAACCATGCGGACCTGCTGGTCTGTGTGGGCGCGCGCTTCGACGACCGTGTGACCGGCCGTCTGCAGGACTTCGCCTCCCATGCGCGCATCGTGCATATCGATATCGACCCCACCTCCATCCGTAAGAACGTGGAAGTGGACGTGCCCGTGGTGGGCGACTGCCGCCAGGCCCTGGAAGGCATCCTGGAGATCTGCCGCGCCAAGATGGCCGATACCGACTGGTCGGGCATGCATGCCGACTGGCTGCAGACCGTGCACGAATGGAAGGCCAACCATCCGCTGGCCTACAACAAGAACGGCCACATCAAGCCGCAGCAGGTCATCGAGACCATGTACTCCATCACCAAGGGCGATGCCATCATCGCCACCGAGGTGGGGCAGAACCAGATGTGGGCCGCGCAGTTCTATACCTTCACCAAACCGCGCACTCTGCTGACCAGCGGTGGTCTGGGCACCATGGGCTACGGCTTCCCCGCGGCCATCGGCGCGCAGTTCGCCTTCCCGGACAAGCTGGTCATCAACGTGGCCGGTGACGGCTCCATCCAGATGAACATCCAGGAACTGGCCACCGTGGTGCAGAACAAGATCCCGGTCAAGGTGGTCATCCTCAACAACGGTCATCTGGGCATGGTCCGCCAGTGGCAGGAACTCTTCTACAATCGCAACTACAGCCATACCAATATGGAGGCCCAGCCCGACTTCGTGAAGCTGGCTGAGGCCTACGGCGCCGAAGGCTACCGCATCAGCAAGCCCGAAGAGCTGGAAGACGTGCTGCGCAAGGCCCTGACCTCGCCCAACCCGGCCTTCATCGACGTCATGGTTGAGCGCGAGGAAAACGTCTATCCCATGGTGCCCGCCGGGGCCGCCCTGGATGAGATGCTCTTGGTGTAGAGGAGGGACGCCATGCAAAGACATGTTCTTTCCGTGCTGGTGGAGAACGAGCCCGGTGTGCTCAGCCGCGTGGCCGGCCTGTTCAGCGGCCGCGGCTTCAATATCGATTCGCTCAATGTGGCGCCTACCCTGGAAGAGGGCGTTTCGCACATGACCATCACCACCTACGGTGACAGCCAGATCCTGGAGCAGATCATGAAACAGCTCCACAAGATCGTGACCGTCATCAAGGTGATGGATTTTGCCGACATGCCCGCCATCGAGCGCGAGATGATGTTCGTCAAGGTGCAGGCCGAAGGCCCCGCCCGCAGCGAGATCCTGCGTACCGTGGAGATCTTCCGCTGCAAGGTGGTGGACGTCAGCTCCAGCGAGATGACCATCGAGGCCACCGGCGACCACGACAAGCTGGACGCCATCCTGAGCCTGCTGCACCGCTTCGGCATCAAGGAAGTGGCCCGCACCGGTTCCGTGGCCATGCGCCGCTCCAAAAAGTGTGAATAGCATCCCCGGCGGCGGGATCGCGGACGGTCCCCCACCGGAAGATGACGGCAAATTTGCCTGAGGGATGCCGTGACGCTTGACATTTGCGCCACGGCATCCCAAATAGAAGTTTCCCCCTCGGGAATACCGAGTATTTTTCCATTGAAAAGGACAAGAGCCATGAAAGTTTACTATGATCAGGATGCCGATCTTTCCGTCTTGAAAAACAAGACTGTGGCCATCATCGGTTACGGCAGCCAGGGCCATGCCCATGCCCAGAACCTGCGCGACTCCGGCGTGAAGGTCGTCGTGGGCCAGCGCCCCGGCGGTGCCAACTACGAGCTGGCCAAGCAGCACGGCTTTACCCCCGTGTCCGCTGCCGAAGCTGCCGCTCAGGGCGACCTGATCATGATCCTGCTGCCTGACGAAGTGCAGGCCGCCGTGTACGAAAAGGACATCAAGCCCAACCTGACTCCCGGCAAGGCTCTGCTGTTCGCCCACGGCTTCAACATCCACTTCAACCAGATCGTGCCTCCCAAGGACGTGGACGTGTTCCTGATCGCCCCCAAGGGTCCCGGCCATCTGGTGCGCCGTACCTTCACCGAAGGCGGCGGCGTGCCCTGCCTGGTGGGCATCCAGCAGGACGCCACCGGTGAAGCCCTGAAGGTGGCCCTGGCCTACGCCAAGGGCATCGGCGGCACCCGCTCCGGCGTTATCGAGACCAGCTTCCGTGAAGAGACCGAAACCGACCTCTTCGGCGAACAGGCCGTGCTGTGCGGCGGTATCTCCGCCCTCATCAAGGCCGGTTTCGAAACCCTGGTGGAAGCCGGTTACCAGCCCGAAATGGCTTACTTCGAGTGCATGCACGAAATGAAGCTGATCGTTGACCTGATGTACGAAGGCGGCCTGTCCCGCATGCGTTACTCCATCAGCAACACGGCTGAATACGGCGACTATGTGACCGGCCCCCGCCTGATCACCGACGCCGTGAAGAAGGAAATGAAGGCCGTGCTGAAGGACATCCAGAGCGGCAAGTTCGCCCGTGACTTCATCCTCGAAGCCCGCGCCAACTATCCCATGTTCATGGCCACCCGCCGCAACGAAGCCAACCACCAGCTGGAGCAGGTGGGCAAGGAACTGCGCGGCATGATGACCTGGCTGAAGAAGGACAAGAAGGACTAGTTCCGCTGTCCGTCATGACGCTCACAAAGGGGGACTTCGGTCCCCCTTTTTTGTTTCGGAGGCCGGGCCGGGGCGTTGAAAAAAAAGGCCTGTGATGTGGCCGTGCAGGCAGTGACCAGCCTCCGGGATTTCCCGCGGCAAGACAGCGGGAAGGACAGGCTCCGTCCCTGTTCCGGGAGGGAGCGGCCCCGTCCGGCCGATGACCAGTGCATCCCGGCACGATGAGACAAAGGGAGGAAAACTGTGGCACCGGATACGGCATTCTATGACCAGCGCGCGGCCAGCTACGCTGCGGCATCCCATGATATGGACCTGCGGCCTCTGTATGCCCGTTTTCTGCCGCATGTGCGCCCCGGCGGGCTCATCCTCGATGCCGGTTGCGGCTCGGGGCGGGACGCGCTGGCTTTCCGGCAGGCGGGCTTCCGGGTGGAGGCCTTTGATGCTTCGCCGCAGATGGCCCGGCAGGCAGCGCTCCTGCTGGGGCAGGAGGTGCCCGTGCTCTGCTTCGAAGACGTGGCATGGCAGGAGCGTTTCGACGGTATCTGGGCCTGTGCCAGCCTGCTGCATGTGGCCCCGGCGGATCTGCCCGATGTCTTGCGGCGTTTGCAGCGTGCCCTGCGTCCCGGCGGCGTGATGTTCTTCAATTTCAAGTACGGTCAGGGGCAGCGCCACAGCCCGGACGGTCGTCGCTTCACGGATATGGACGAGGCCGGTGTCCGGGCCCTGCTGGATGCGCTGCCGGAGCTTTCCTGTCTGGATATGCGGACAGGGGAGGACGACCGTGCGGCGGAGCTGCGGGAACGCTGGATCCAGGTCCTTGTCCGGCGCATCCCCTCTTCCGATTGAGGCGGCCTGCTCAACAGCCTGACCGGAGGGGCGCGGCGTCCGCCATACCGGCATCCCTATCGTAGCTTCCCCAACAGCCGCCCCCTGTGGCTTGCAGACGGAAAAAACACCCGCTCCGGCGGGTGTTTTTTCGTTTAGGGCAGGGGGGCATCGTTGTCTTATTGCTGCCCGTCGTAACGCTGCAGCCTGTCCCAGCCTGGCCTGTCTCCATCCCCGTGCTTTGTGATCGTCTCTGAGCAACTAGGGGCGCTGCAAAACAAAAAAGTCCATCCGCAAGGCAGATGGACATACTGGTGCTTGGGGAGAGGAAGGGCGTTCGAGGGGAGAGGCCCCTTTTTACCGCAAGATGCGACCGGAAGGCGGCCGCAAGGCCGTGCCCGTTGCGACGCAGGAAGCTACGCCCGTCGGCAGCACCCTCTCAGTAAAAAGCAACGGCGGCCTACACCGCCCAGCAGGCAACGCTGTGGCCGTTCTCGCAACGGGCCACAGGGGCGCTTTCAAAGCAGCGCGGCAAGGCTTCGTCGCAGCGCGGGGCAAAGGGGCAGCCTTCGGGCATGTTGTCCAGGCTGGGGACGCTGCCGGTGATGGCGGGCAGGCGCTGCATGCCCATGGCCGCACGTCCCGGTGCGGAACGCATGAGCCCGCGCGTATACGGATGCAGAGGATTGCGGAACAGCTCGGCCGTGGGAGCGTGTTCCACCAGATGCCCCGCGTACATGACGCCCACGTTGTCGGCGATGCGGGCCACCACGCCTAGGTCGTGAGTGATGAAGAGCACGGCCATGCCGCGCTTGCGGCTCTGTTCCGTGATGAGGCTGAGTATCTGCCCCTGGATGGTGGCGTCGAGGGCCGTGGTGGGCTCGTCCGCCAGCAGCAGATCGGGCTTGCAGGCCAGGGCCATGGCGATCATCACGCGCTGGCGCATGCCGCCGGAAAGCTGATGGGGATAATCGTCATAGCGGCTCTCCGCCGCCGGGATGCCCACCTCGGAGAACAGGCGGATGACCTCCTGCCGCGCCTCGCTGCGGGACAGGCCCAGATGCAGGCGCAGGGGCTCCGCGGTCTGCATGCCTACCTTCAGTACCGGATTGAGCGAGGTCATGGGCTCCTGGAAGATCATGGCGATATGGCGGCCCCGCAGGGCGCGCATCTCTTCCGGGGGCATGGTGCGCAGGTCACGGCCGCGGAACAGGATACGGCCGCTGATATGGGCATTTTCGGGCAGCAGATGCAGGATGGCGCGGGCCGTGAGGCTTTTGCCGCAACCGGATTCGCCCACCAGGCAGGTGATGCCCGCCGGGGGCAGGCTGAGGCTGACGGCGTGGACGGCGGGCAGGATGCCGTCGTCCGTGCTGAAACTGACGGAAAGCTGTTCCAGAGTGAGGGTATCGTCCAGGTTCATGGGCGGAGTGTTCCCCGGCTGTTGGGTTGGGCGGCCGGTCCCCGGCAGGGCCCCGGCACGGCGGGTTTGAAAAAGGGAAGGAGTCTTTCCTTGCGGAAACGGCTCCTTCCCCCGGATGTCGTCGAGGTGACGGCGGATCAGCGTTTGACGCGCGCCTCGCGGTACTGGATGTAGGCCTCGCGCACGGCGATGTACGGGTCCACGGCGATGCCGCTCAGGCTCTCGTAGGTGGGCAGCAGGTCGTCCAGGGCATTGAAGCGCAGGTAGAGCTCGGAAGCCGTGGCCAGCTCCCAGGGATGGACGAAGAAGAAGACATCGGTGGCGCAGTCGCCCACAAAGCCGATGCTTTCACGCACGGAGCTGGGGCCCAGGAAGGGCCAGACGATGTAGAAACCGTGCCCGATGCCCCAGCGGCCCAGGGTCTGTCCGAAATCCTCACCGCCGGGATCGATGTCCACCAGGATCTTCTTGGTGCTGGCCACATCGGCAAAGCCGCCCAGGCCCACGGTGGTGTTCATGCAGAAGCGCCCGAATTCCACAAAGGCTTCCTTGACGCGGAACTGCAGCAGGCTGTTGATCATGCGCTTGGGCATGAGGATGTTGGCATAGAAGTTTTTGACGCCGCCCCGGATGGGCTGGGGGACGACGGTCTCGTAGAAGTTGTAGACCGGCTTGGCGACATGCAGGAAGAAGATGTCGTTGAAGGCGAACCAGAAGCGGTTCCAGGGCTCCAGCGGGTCGGCGATGCTGGTCAGGGGCTCGCTGTCGTAATCATCCAGAGAATCCCCGTCAGCCAGCTGCTCATGGGCATAGGGATGCACGGAGATGGCCCCGGCCGGCATGGTGGGGCTGCTGCTGTCGTACAGGCTCGACGGCGCGTGTTCCGTGGCCGGGGCGGCCGGAGCGGCACCGGCGGGCGCGGCGCACAGGAGCGTCAGCAGCAGGAGCGGGACAAGGATATGGGGACGCATGCTGTCTCCGTCTGGCGGCTATTTGCCGACCGGCTGCTTGCGCACTTCTTCGGCCTTGGCCTTGACGCGGGCGATGAGCTCGTCAGGGGTGCCGCTGGTCAGGATGTCCTGGAACTGGGTGCGGTAGTTTTTGACCAGGCTCAGGTTCTCCACGATGATGTCATAGACGCGCCAGCTGTTGTCCTTGGCCATCATGCGGTAGGCCACGGGCACGCGGGTGCCGTCCTTCATGGTGATCTCGGTGCGGACTTCCACACGGGTCTTGGCGGCATTGGCGATCTCGCCGGTATAGGCCACCTGCTCGCCGTTATAGCCGTCCACCTTGTTCAGGTAGGTGGTCAGCAGCAGGTCGGCAAAGGCGTTGCTGAAGCTCTTTTTCTGGGCGGCGGAAAATTCCTTCCAGCGGGGGCCCACCGTACGGGACGAGAACTCGCCGAAATCGAAGATATGGTAGACCTCGTCCTCGATCTGGCGGCGCAGGGGCGGCCGGGTGGCGGGGTTCACGTAGTCGGGGTTCTTGATGCAGTCCAGTACGCGGCTGATGGAGACCTCCAGGGCTTTGCGGGCCGGAGAAGCTTCGGCCGCGTCGGCGGCGGGGGCAAAGCCGGGCAGGGACAGGCAGAGGGTGAGGGCGGCAGCGGCCAGCAGGCCGAGCACCGTGCGACGGTTGTTCATATTACACACCTCCCAGGGCGTATTTGCTGATAAGGGATTCGATGTCCACGGCGGATTCCGTTTCTTCCAGGGTGTCCCCGGAAGCCAGGATGTCTTCGGAGCCGCCGGCAGTCAGGTTGACGTACTTGTCACCGATAAGACCGCTGGTCTTGACCGAGGCGATGGTATCGGCGGGCAGCTGCAGGTCCTTGTCCAGGATCAGGACCACGCGGGCCTGACGCCGGGAAAGGTCGTCATCCAGCTTGATGGAGGCCACACGGCCCACGGGCACACCGGCCATCTCCACGTCGGCGCCCACGCGCAGACCGGAAACGGAGTTGAAGTTGGCCACAAGCTCAAAGCCCTTGCTGTCGAAGACCTCCATCTTGCCGAGCTTGATGGTCAGGTAGGCCACACAGACAAGGCCCAGCAGGACGAAGATGCCGACAGCGGTCTGGCGGAAAGAATTCATGGCAATTTCCTTGTGCGGCAATGCCGCGCTATGGTTATACGCCCGGCAGGGGCAATCTTCAAGGTGCGTCCGCAACGATATGCGGCAACATTCGTTGGCGGCTCGCCGGGTATCAGACGATGGATGCGGCGGCACGGCCCCGCAGCGCAGCACAGGGCAGAGGGCCGCCGGCCCCGCCTAGGTCCTGAACCATTTGTCCAGGGCGGCGCTCACGCGCGGGTCGGCAGGGGCGTCGGCCAGGCTTTCCTCGTCGCCGCCTTCACGGCGCAGGAACTGGAGCAGGTACGGGTCCCGGCTGGCCTCCAGTTCCGGCAGCGTACCGGAAAAGATGGCCCGGCCCTCGCGCAGCACCAGCACATGGTCGGCGATGCAGCGCAGGCTGGCCAGGTCGTGGCTGACCACCACGATGGTCATTTCCGGGTACTGGCGGTGCATGGCCTGCAACAGGGCATCCATGCGCGCGGCCGTGATGGGGTCCAGGCCGGAGGTCGGCTCGTCACACAGCAGGATGCGCGGCTCGGCGATGAGGGCCCGGGCAAGGCCCGCCCGTTTGCGCATGCCGCCCGAAAGCTGGTTGGGGAAATAGTCGGCAAAGTCTTCCAGCCCCACCATGCGCAGGACGCGCAGCCCGGCTTCGCGCAGGACGTCCTTGGGCAGGCGCAGATGCTCGCTGAGGGGCAGGCAGACGTTCTGCACCAGGGTCAGGGCGCCCAGCAGGGCGCCGTCCTGGAAAAGCACGCCCATGCGGCGGCGGATGCGCCGGGCCTCGGCATGGGGCAGGCTGAACAGGTCCTGGCCGCCGATGCGCAGGTTGCCGCTGATGGGCCGCGAAAGGCCGATGATGTGGCGCAGCAGGGTGGACTTGCCGCAGCCGGAGCCCCCCAGGATGACGGAGACCTTGCCGCCGGGCAGGGTGGCGTTGATGTCATGCAGCACGGCGTGGTCGCCGTAGCCTACGGAAAGGGAAGAAAAAGAGATGTCCCAGGCGTTCATGGTCACCTACAGCAGGAAGGAGGTCAGCACATAGTCGGCCACCAGGATGAGCACGCAGGAGATGACCACGGCCGAGGTGGTGGCGTTGCCCACGGCTTCGGGGCCCACACTGTCACGCCGCATGTGGGTGGTGTAGCCCTGATGGCAGCAGACCGTGGCCACCAGCAGGCCGAAGACCAGGGATTTGATGAAGCCCCCGGCCACGTCGTTCATGGTCACGGAGCTGGCGATGCGGTACAGATAGGCGCCTTCGTTGATGTGCAGCATGAGCACGCCGGTGAGGTAACCGCCGATGATGCCGATGGCGTCGAAGATGGCCGTGAGCAGGGGGAAGGCCAGCAGCGAGGCCACCAGACGGGGGCTGACCAGATAGGCCATGGAGTTGATGTCCATGACGTCCAGGGCGTCGATCTGGTCGGAGATGCGCATGACGCCGATCTCGGCCGCCATGGAGGAACCGGCGCGTCCGGCCAGCATGATGGCCGTGAGCACGGGGCCCAGTTCGCGGATGAGGCTCAGCGAGACGGCCGAGCCCAGCATGCCCACGGAACCGAACTGGACGAGGGTATAGTAGCCCTGCAGGCCCAGCACCATGCCGCAGAAGATGCCGATGAGCAGGATGACGAACAGGGATTTGTAACCGATGACGTACAGCTGCTGGATGGTGCGGGGAACGATGCGGGGACTGGTGAAGATATGGCGCAGGCCGTCGAGCATGAAAAGGGTCACGGCGCCCAGACTGTCCAGCATGCGCAGCACAGCGGCGCCCAGCCGGTTGCAGAACGTCAGGATGCTGCTCATAAAGGGTAACACGCCTCACTAGCGGGGGCGGGGTTTGCCGCCTACCCGTTTTTTGGATTTTTGCAGGGGAGAGCCGAGCCGCATGCGTTGCAGCTCTTCTTTGAGGTTGGCGGCATCCAGATCCGTGCCGCGCATATGGACCATGACCAGGGTCAGCTTGCCGCTTTTCTGCCCGCGTGTGCGCAGGCCCTGGCCTTCCAGGCGCTGGCGCAGGCGGTCGGCGTCGTCCACATTGCGGAAGGCCGCCACCTGGAACACGAAATCATACAGGGGCGCGCCGTTCGTCGCCGCCTGGGGCTTGGCCGGGGCCGCCGTTTTTTCGGAAGCGGGCTGGGCCGCGCCCTTGGGGGCATTGCCCCAGGCCGCCAGTCCGTTGTCCGAAGGCTTGTTGAAAGGATACGGGCTCTTGGCGGCAGGGGCCGCGGCCGGTGCGGCGGATGCGTTGGCAGCGGCAGCGGGGGCCGCAGCGGCATCCCCGTCGGGAGCGGCAGGGGCGCCGCCCACGGGCTGCCGGCTCAGGTCGGCCAGTTTGTCGCGCAGGCCCGCGTCTTCGGAACCGGCCATGGCCTTGTCCATCTCGGCCAGGGTCTCCCTGTCGGGACGGCCGATGCCGGTCAGCTCCCGCATCTCTTCGCCGGGGTTCTGGCCGTGGCCCACCATATAGCCCATGAAGAAGGCCCAGCCTATGCAGGCCAGCATGACGATGCAGACGGCCCCCGCGGCCAGGGGCGGCAGCGTGAAGCTGAAACCGCCCTTGGGCACAGCGGGAGCGATACGCTGGCGGATCTTTCGCAAAGGCTGGGCCATAGGATCTACATGGCCTCGGGAGCGCTGACGCCCAGCAGGTCAAGGCCGTTGCGAAGCACCTGACTCACGGCGCGCAGCAGGGCCAGACGCGAGAGGGTGCGGGCCGTATCGTCGGCCAGCAGCACCTGATGCTTGGCGTAGTAGCTGTGCAGCATGCCGGCCAGATCCATCAGATAGTGGCTGACGTGATGCACGGCCAGGGCCTGGGCAGCGGTGGCCACCATGTCCTCGAAACCGGCCATCTTGCGCAGCAGGGCCATGTCTTCGGGGGTGTCCAGGGCCGCCAGCAGTTCGTCCGTGGCAGCGGCGGGCAGGGTGATGCCGCGTTCCTCGGCACGGCGCAGCACGGCGCAGATGCGGGCGTGGGCGTACTGCACATAGTACACCGGGTTGTCCAGGCTGCGCTGCTTGGCCAGCTCCAGGTCGAAGTCCAGGCTGGTGTCGCTCTTGCGCGAAAGGAACATGAAGCGGGCCGCGTCGGCGCCCACTTCCTTGACCACGTCGGCCAGGGTTTCGAAGGTGCCGGCGCGGGTGGACATGCTCACGGGCTTGCCGCCCTGGAGCAGGTTCACCAGCTGGATGAGCACCACGTCGAAGCTTTCGCGGGGCTTGCCCATGGCGGTGATGGCCGCGCGCATGCGGGGCACGTAACCGTGGTGGTCGGCGCCCCAGATGTCGATGAGCCAGTCGTAGCCGCGCTGGAACTTGTTGTGGTGGTAGGCGATGTCCGAGGCGAAATAGGTCAGGCTGCCGTCGGACTTGCGCAGCACGCGGTCCTTGTCGTCGCCCAGGGCCTGGGTGGCGAACCAGAAGGCGCCGTCCTTGTCGAAGGTGTGCCCGGCTTCGGTCAGGGCGTCGAAGGCGGCCTTGACGGCGCCGCTCTCCACCAGGGTCTTTTCCGAGAACCAGTGCTGGTGCTCCACGCGGAAGTCGGCCAGGTCGGCCTTGATGCCGTCCAGGATCTCGTTCATGGCGCGTTCGTAGCAGCGGTCCTGACCGGCCTGGTCTTCCATGTCGGGCAGGCTGGGATCTTCGGCCAGCATCTCGCGGGCGATGTCGATGATGTAGCTGCCGCGGTAGTAGTCTTCAGGCCATTCCACGGGACGACCGGCCAGTTCCTTCACGCGCAGCCACACGGAAAGGCCCAGGATGCGCATCTGGCGACCGGCGTCGTTGATGTAGTACTCGGTCTCCACGTCGAAACCGGCCTTGCGCAGCAGGCGGGCCAGGCTGTCGCCCACGGCGGCGCCGCGGCCGTGGCCCACATGCAGGGGACCGGTGGGGTTGGCGGAAACGTATTCCACCAGGGTCTTGCGGCCCTGGCCCACGCTGCTCTGGCCGTAGGCGGCACCGGCGGCTTCCACTTCACACACGGTCTTGCGCCAGAAGTGCTGGCTGAAGGTCACGTTGCAGAAACCGGGGCCGGCCACTTCCACCTTTTCGATGTCGGCGCAGCGCTGGGGCAGCTTTTCCACGAAGATCTGGGCCAGTTCGCGGGGATTCTTGTGGGCCTCGCGGGCCAGCAGCATGGCGATGTTGGCGGCCAGGTCGCCGTGTTTGGGGTCGCGGGGCGGTTCGATGACCGCTTTGGCGGGCCAGTTGAGGCCCATCTCTTCCACAATGCCCATGAGGGCAGAGCGCAAAACGTCAGTAGCGCGCATGTATTTTATCTCCTGAGGCGGGGCTCGCGCCTACGCCGAAAAATTTTCCACGCTTTCGAGGCTGTTGACCAGTTCCACCCGCAGTTCCTGGCGGGCGGCCTCGTCCAGATGATTGAGACAGGCGGGCACCATCTTGCCCAGCACGGCCTTGGGACCCACTTCGACCCAGCGGCGCACGCCGTCGGCGTACTGGTTGCGCACGGTCTCGATCCAGAGCACGGACGAGGTCATCTGCTTGAGCAGGCTTTCCTTGGCGCTTTCGCCGTCGGTGACGGCGCGGCCGTGCAGGTTGCAGTAGACCGGGAACTGCGGCTTGCGCCACACGGCCTTGCGCAGCAGGGGCTCCAGCTCGCGGGAGGCCTTTTCCATCATGGGGCTGTGGAAGGCGCCGCTCACCTTGAGCTCGATGGCGCGGCCGCGGTGCTCCTTGGCCTTTTGACAGGCCAGGGCCACGGCATCGCGGTGACCGCTGACCACGAACTGGGCCGGGGTGTTGTAATTGGCCACGATGAGCAGGGCGTCGGCTTCCACGGCGGCCTCGCGGGCCAGGGCCTCCACGTCTTCCTGCTTCATCTTGAGGATGGCGGCCATGCTGCCGGTGCCGTCGGGATCGGCCTCGGCCATGAGGCGGCCGCGCAGGGACACGATCTGCAGCACGGTCTCGGGATCCAGCACCTCGGCGGCGGCCAGGGCGCTGAATTCGCCCAGGCTGTGACCGGCGGCGGCACAGGGGCGCACCTTGCCCGCCAGCTCACGCCAGAGGTTGATGTTGACCACGGTCAGCGCGGGCTGCAGGGCGCGGGTGTCGCTCATGGCGGCAGCATCGCCTTCCCAGTAGATCTCGCGCAGCGGCAGGCCGCTGATGGCTTCGGCGCGCTTCCAGAGCGTCATGGCTTCGGGACGGGCTTCGGCCAGCTCCCGGCCCATGCCCGCTTCCTGCGAGCCCTGGCCGGGAAAAAGCAATGCACACGATGTCATTTTCATAGCTCCAAAAATGGATTGGCAAGCGGTATAAAGTCGTCTTTTTTACGACAGAGCGCCAGAGCTTGCAAGTCCCGCCGCCAGAGGCTACACAAGGCCCATGAAGCCCAACGCGAAACACGACGACATATCCCTGTCCGCCCTGGCGCGATGCGCCCGGGAGGCGGGCGTGACGGTGCCCGAGGCGGCCCTGCCCGGGCTGGCGGAATATCTGCAGCTGCTCTGCCGCTGGAACAAGGCCATGAACCTGGTGGGCGCGCATCACTGGCGCGACGCCATGCAGCGCCTGGTGGCCGACAGCTTCCATCTGGCGACCTTCCTCGACGGCCTGCCCCTGCCCGAAGATCCCCTGTGCTGGGATCTGGGTTCCGGTGCGGGCCTGCCCGCCATCCCCCTGCGCATGGCCTGGCAGCGCGGCACCTGCTGGCTGGTGGAGGCCCGCGAGAAACGGGCGCTGTTCCTTTCCACGGTGCTGGCCCGCGTGCCCCTGCCGGGGACCCATGTTTTCCGGGGCAGGGTGGAGCACTTTTTCCCCAAGCAGGCCCGCAAGGCCGACTGCATCACCAGCCGGGCCTTCATGCCCTGGCCGCAGCTGCTGGAGCTGGTGGCCCCGCATCTGGCCGATGACGGCATCGTGGTGATCCTGGCCCGCGAGGAGCCGCCCGCCGCCGGGGACATCGACGGCTGGGAGCTGGTGGGGTCCTTCGCCTACACGGCCGACAACGTGCACCGCTGGTTCTGGGCCCTGCGCCGGAGAGCCGAAGGATAGTTTTTTGAGGGGAGGGGGCTGCCCACGCGGGAGGGCCCCAGGCTCTTCGCCTTTTCCCCGCACCTTTCTTCGTATCCCCGGGATGCGTCCCTTCTTCTGCCTGAAAACTCTCTGCCACAAAGGAGAGCACGCATGACGGACAAACCGGTCTCCGTCTATTTTACCGCTGAGAACCGCACCTTCTGGCTGCACGGCCTGTTCTGGGGCCTGGTGACCCTGGGCCTGGCCTTTGCCCTGCGCATGCTGGAATGGCCCTGCTGGCAGAACCCGGAGTACCGTCTGGGCTCGGAATGGCTGCTGGCCACGCACGATGCCTACCACTGGGTGGCCGGTGCCGAAGGTTTCGGCCATGCGGTGGGGCACCCCATGGCCGTCATGCTGCGCGGCATGGCCGATCTGCTGGGGACCTATCCCGCGGCGGTGGCCTTCTGGTTCCCGGCGCTGCTCTCCTGCTTCGTGGCCGTCATCGTCTACGCCTGGGTCTGGGCCCTGGGCAGCATGGAAGCCGGTGTGGCGGCGGGCCTGCTGACCAGCCTTGCGCCGGGTTTCCTGGCCCGCACGCTGCTGGGCTACTATGACACGGACCTGGTGACCCTGTTCTTCCCCCTGCTCATGACCCTGGCGCCTGCTTGCTGGGCCATGCGCTACATGCTCCTGCCCCAGCTGATCCTGAAAAAGCTCATCGTCGGTTCCGGCCTGGCCGCGGCCAGACGCCTTTGGGGCAGCTCGCTGGCCGAGCAGGACCTGCGCCTGGGCAACCCCCTGCGCTGGCAGTGGGTGGTGCTGCTGGGCGTTTCCGGCGTCATCTCCTGGTGGACGCAGGAATGGCACTCGGTCTTCCCCTATCTGACCCGCTACAATGTCTGTCTGCTGGCCTTCATGAGCCTGGTCATGGCGCCGCGCGGCCGCCGCAACCTCCTGCTGCTGGGCTCGCTGGCCTACGCCCTGCCCACCCTGGGCGGCCCCCTGTTCTTCGGCTTCAGCGCCCTGCTCATGACCGCGGGCTGGACGCGTGCCCGTCAGATGTACCGTCTGCGCCAGTGGCTGTGCCGCCCCTGGGTCCTCATCCTCCTCTGGCTGGGGGTGGGCTCCCTCTTCCTGTCGGGCGAACTGTTGCAGACCATCACCCACCAGCTTTCCCTGTACATGAAGAAGGCCGAGGTCTCGGGCGGCAGCGGGGCGCTGGCCCTCATCTATCCGCCTGCGGGACAGGCCCTTACCGAAGTGCAGGACCTTGGCCTGCTGGCCGTGCTGGCCTATTTCCATCCCTGGCACGAGGCCGCGGCCCTGGGCCTGCTGGGCTTCGTGTGGGTGATCTTCCGCCGTCCCGGCGCGCTCTTCCTGCTGCCGCTGGCGGCGCTGGGCCTGCTCAGCACCAAGATGGGCGGCCGCATGGTCATGTTCGGCGCGCCCATCGTGGCCGTGGGCCTGACCCTGCCCCTGTACTGGATGCTCCAGCGTCTGCTGCGCAAGCTGCGCCCCAACGTGACGGGCATCCTGACCTCCGCGCTGCTGCTGGCGCTGCTGGTGGCTCCCTTCGTGAACATCATCCCGGCCATGTCGCAGGGCCCCATGATCAACCGCCGCCATGCCGAGATGCTCAGCCGGGCCCAGACCGTGGTGCCCAAGGATGCCACGCTCTGGCTGTGGTGGGACTGGGGCTACGCGGCCCATCATTTTGCCCACCGCCTCACCATCGCGGACGGTGCCCGCAATGCCGGAGCGCCGCTCTATCTTTCGGCGGCGGTGCTGGGTACGGACAATCCCCGTTTCGCCCGTCAGCTCATCCGCTATACCAGCCAGTTCGCCAAGGGGCGCGACCCCTTCGACGAGGAGGTGGCCAGCGAGGTCTTTGCCGGACTGGACGCCCAGCAGGCCCAGGACCTCATGGACAAGCTGCGCTCGCCGGAAACGGCGCTGGTGGAAGGCGAAGGGCGGCAGTTCGTGACGGTCAGCTTCGAGATGCTGCGTCTCGGTTTCTGGATCAGCAATTTCGGCAACTGGGATTTCGTGACCCGGCAGGGAGAGGGCGCGGCCCTGTCCATCCTGCCGCAGGCCGTGGCCTACAATCTGGACAAGGGCGAGGTCCTGCTGGACGACAGCGCCACGCCCATCCGTCCGGCGTCCATCAGCGTGTTCGAGGAGACGGGCGTCACCCGCCGGGACTACATCCAGCAGTGGTTCGACAGCCATCCGCGGGCCACGGCGGCCCAGCGGCAGGAATTCCTTTCCGGACGCCGCAACGTGCACTTCTTCTTCAACCGCATCACGGACGAGAAGCTGGCCATGGATGCCAACCTCTACAATTCGCTCATGGTGCGCCTGCTGGTGGGCAATCCGCAGGATCCGGCCATCTCGCCCTATTTCAAGCTGGTCTACGACAACGTGTTCTGCCGTATCTACGAAGTGCTGTAGGGAAGGGCGGACGTTGAGGAATTCTTGAGGAGAGGGCAGACCTCTCCTCAAATCTCTTGGCCTTCCCCAGCGTGTTTTGTCTGGAAAAGAGGAAGCGGATGCCGGGGGAGCCCCGGTCGCGGGGATGCTTTTTGCCGGACAAAGCCGTCCTGTGGGACATTGCCTTGTGAGCCGGGCTGTCCGCAGGAGCGTTCCCGCCGTGATGGCGAGCGCCGGGGCATGGACGGCAGAGGGGCGAGCGGAGACGGCTCGCGGCACGGCTCCTTTGGGGAGAAAGCTCATGTCGGGGAGGGATGCCCCTCCCCGGAAGTATCCTTGTGGGCAAGTGCCGCAGCAGGCCGCATCAATGATGGTAGGGCACCTTGCGGATGATGCACTCCGCGCGGTAGAGCTGCTCCAGCAGGAGCACGCGGGCCAGCTCATGAGGGAAGGTCATGCTGCTGAGGCTGACGAGCTTCCAGGCGCGCTGGCGCACGGCCTCGTCCAGACCGTAGGCGCCGCCGATGATGAAACAGGCGCGGCCCATGGCGTTGTTGTCGATCTTTTGCAGCAGCTGGGCCAACTGGGGCGAGGTCATGGTGATGCCGCGCTCGTCCAGCACCAGGGGCACGTCCTGCGGGCCCAGGGCCTCCAGCAGACGGCGGCCTTCCAGCTCGTTGCGCTGGGCCTGGGGCAGGGCGGGGTCCCCGTCCCGGACTTCCACACATTCCAGACGCCGCCAGCGGTTGATGCGCTGGCTGTAGTGGGCGGCGGCGTCTTTCCAGAACGGTACTTTCAGTTTGCCCACACTGAGCAGGCGCAAGGGTTTCCCTGTCATGATTCCTCGATCGTTGTGTCAGATATCCACGGCGGAAGACGCCGCCCGCAGACTGCGTGATGGCGGCGTGCTGGCCTTTCCCACAGAGACGTTCTACGGCCTGGGCTGCTGTGCCGACCAGGCCGTGGCCGTGGCGCGAGTGTATCAGGCCAAGCGCAGGCCCGTCCATATGCCTCTGCCCCTGCTGGCGGGCAGCCTTGACCTGCTGCGCCCCTATGTGACGCTGGAGCAGGCCCCCGAAGCGCTGCTGACGGCCTTTTGGCCCGGCCCGCTGACCGTGGTGCTGACCGCCCGGCTGACGCCGCTGGAAGGCCGTCGGCCCCTGGCGCCGCAGCTGGTGAACCCCGGGGGCAAGGCTGCCGTGCGCCTGACGCCCCATCCGCTGGCGGCGCAGCTTTCCCGTCTGGCCGGGGCGCCCCTGACGGCCAGCAGCGCCAACATCAGCGGCCAGGCGGCCGCCCGTGTGCCTGACGAGCTGGACGAACGCCTGCTGACGGCCCTGACCGGGCCCGACGACGGCGTGGTGGTCAGCGGCCCGGCCCCGGCAGGCGGCGTGCCGTCCACCATCGTGGAGCCGCTGGCCGGTACGGACCTGCGCGTGCTGCGTCTGGGGGCCGTCAGCCTGGAGGCTTTGAAGGCCGCGGGCTTCACGCCGCACCTGGCCTGAGCCCGCTCCGCCGCCAAAGGCGGAAGGCGCATCCCGGAGCATCGGAATCCCTGTCGAACATGGAGCTTGCGGCCAACATGCTGCTGGCGTACCATGCGCCACTGGAGGCACCCATGCAGAAAGAACTCACCTGTCCCGCTTGCGGTCACAGCGTCATCCAGTATCTGAACCCCGCGCCCACCACGGATGTGGTCATCTATGATCCCGAACGGGGCGTGGTGGTCATCGAACGTGTCAACGAGCCGCACGGCTTTGCCCTGCCGGGAGGCTTCGTGGACGACGGCGAGCAGGTGGAACATGCCGCCGTGCGCGAGATGCGCGAGGAGACCGGCCTCGATGTGGAGCTGCTGGGCGTGCTGGGCGTGTATTCGCGCCCGGATCGTGACCCGCGCCGCCATACCATGAGCGTGGTCTTCGTGGGGCGTCCGCGTGATGCGGCGGCCCTGAAAGCCGGGGACGATGCGGCCCGGGCGGCCTTCTATCCTCTGGACAGGCTGCCGCAGCCCATTTGTTTCGACCATGCCCGCATCCTGGCGGACTTCGGCCGCTGGCTGGCCGGAGAACGTACGCTGGCGCCGGTGGAACCGGCAGGGGAGGATGACTGATGGGCTACCGTAACCTTCAGGAATGTGTGGCCGATCTGGAAAAGGTCGGGCAGCTGCGCCGTATCGACGTGCCCGTGGACCCGTATCTGGAGCTGGCGCACATCCAGCGCCGGGCCTTCCGCTCCAAGTCCCCGGCCCTGCTGTTCACGCGGGTCAAGGGCTGCTCCTTCCCCATGCTGGCCAACCTTTTCGGCACCACGGAGCGCCTGCACTACATTTTTCGCGACAGCCTCGCCGGGGTGGAAGCCGTGCTGGCCGCCAAGGCCGATCCGGCCGCGGCCCTGAAGCATCCCCTGCGCAGCCTGCGGGCCCTGCCCGCGCTGCCGCACATGCTGCCCCGCCGCACCTCCAAGGCCCCCGTGCTGGAGAACCGCTGCGCCCTGTCGGCCCTGCCCCGTCTGGTGGGCTGGCCCATGGACGGCGGCCCCTTCATCACCCTGCCGCTGGTCTACAGCGAGGATCCCGCACGCCCCGGCCCGGATGCCTCCAATCTGGGCATGTACCGTGTGCAGCTGGCGGGCAACGACTACGCCGCCGACGAGGTGGGCCTGCATTACCAGATCCATCGCGGCATCGGCGTGCACCATGCCGAGGCCCTCAAGCGGGGCCAGAGCCTGCCGGTGAACATCTTCGTGGGCGGGCCGCCGGCCTTCACCGTGGCGGCGGTCATGCCCCTGCCCGAAGGCCTGTCGGAACTGCGCTTCGCGGGCCTGCTGGGGGGCTGCCGTGCGGCCATGCATTACAGCCGCCGTCTGCCCCTGCCGGTGCTGGCCGAGGCGGATTTCTGCATCAGCGGCCACATCCTGCCGCACCTCAAGCCCGAAGGTCCCTTTGGCGACCATGTGGGCTACTACAGCCTGAAACATGATTTCCCCGTCCTGCAGGTGGAGGCCGTGCATCACCGCACCGGCGCCATCTGGCCCTATACGGCCGTGGGACGCCCGCCGCAGGAAGACACGGTCTTCGGCGACTTTATCCACGAGCTCACCGGCGCGCTGGTGCCGCAGGTCTTCCAGGGCGTGCGCGAGGTCCACGCCGTGGACGCCGCCGGGGTGCACCCCCTGCTGCTGGCCCTGGGCAGCGAGCGCTATACGCCGTACGAGGCGCAGCGCCGCCCGCGCGAACTGCTGACCGCCGCCCTGCACATGCTGGGCACCACGCAGACGGCCCTGGCCAAATACGTGCTGGTGGCCGCGCATGAGGATGCGCCGGGACTGCGGGCGCGGGACGTGGTGGCCTTTTTCCGGCATCTGCTGGAGCGTACCGATTTCGAGCGCGACCTGCACTTCATCACCCGCTCCACCACGGATACGCTGGACTACACCGGTTTTGCCCTCAACGAAGGCTCCAAGCTCATCTGGGCCTCGGCGGGCGAGAAGCGCCGGGAACTGGCGCTGGAAGTGCACGACCTGCCGTCGCTGCCCGAAGGCTTCGGCGACGCCCGCTGTGCCGGGCCGGGCATCCTGGTGCTGCGCGGCCCCCGTCATGAGCTGGGCCGCAACGAGACCGACCCGCGCATGGAGGAGCTGGCCGCCTGCCTGGCCCACTGGGCGCAGCGCGATGCCTTCCCGCTGGTGGTCGTGGCGGACGATGCCGCCTTTTGCGCCGCGGACTTCGACAATTTCCTCTGGGTGGCCTTCAGCCGTTCCGATCCCGCTGCCGACGTCTACGGCACCGGGGCCGTGGTCCGCGCGCGGCACTGGTCCTGCGAAGGGCCGCTGCTGCTGGATGCCCGCATCAAGCCCTTCCATGCGCCCGCCCTGGAGGAAGACCCCGCCGTTCAACGCCGTGTGGATGCCCTGGCCGCGCCGGGCGGCCCGCTGCACGGCCTTATCGAATAAGGATCGTCTATGAAGATCGCCCTCTTGCAATGCAATACCGTCACCGGTGACGTGGCCGGCAATGCCGAGCGCATCCTTGCCGCCGTGCGTGAGGCCGCCGCCCAAGGCGCCGACCTGTGCGTCACTCCCGAGCTGGCCCTGTGCGGCGTGGCCCCGGGCAGCTATCTGCGCGCCGAGGACTTCGCCGAGGGCTGCAAGGCCGGGTTGCAGATGCTGGCCGATGCCCTGCAGGACGGGCCGCCCCTGCTGGTGGGCGCGCCGGTGGCCAGCGTGTACGCCTCGGGCCTGCTCTCCAATGCGGCCATCCTGGTGCAGAAAGGGCGCTGGTCGGTGGTCTCGCGCAAGGTCTACCAGACCTACGGGCAGGACAGCGAGGCCCGCTTCTTCGACCGGGGCGTCTCCTGCGGTATCCTGGCCCTGGACGGCTGGCGCCTTGGCGTGGTGCTGTGCCAGGAATCGGCCACCGAGGACGGCGCCTTCTGGAAGACCCAGTACGCCAGCGGCCACAACCCGCTCATGGAGCTGGTGCAGCGCGGTGTGGACGCCATCGTCCACATGGCGGCGGTGCCGTTCAGCAAGGGGGTGCAGCGCCTGAGCGAGCAGATGCTCTCGCATGTGGCGGCGCGGCATCATGTACATCTTTTTTCCGTCAACATGGTGGGCGGCAACGACAGCCGCGTCTATAACGGCCAGAGCCTGGCCTTCGACCCCACGGGGCAGATCCTGGCCCGCGGTAAGGCCTTTGCCGAGGACGTGCTGCTGGTGGACACCGCGGGCAGCGGCGGCATCGTGCATCCGCGTCCCGCCTGCCTGCCCGAAGCCATCTGGGACGCCCTGACCCTGGGCGTGCGGGACTTCGTCCGCAAGTGCGGTCTGGAAAAGGCCATCGTGGCCCTTTCCGGCGGCATGGATTCGGCCCTGGTGCTCTGTGTGGCTGCCGAGGCCCTGGGCGCGGACAACGTGACGGCCGTGCTCATGCCGTCGCCCTACAGCAGCGAAGGTTCGGTGACCGACTCGCTGGAGCTGGCCAAGAATCTGGGAGTGCGGACCCTGACCCTGCCCATCGAGCCGGTCATGGAGAGTTTTTCCGCGGCGCTGGCGCCGGGGCTCGACCTGTTCGAGACCTTCCCCGGTGACACCACCTTCGAGAACCTGCAGGCCCGCATCCGGGGCATCATGGTGTCCTCGCTGGCCAACCGGGCGCGGGCGCTGGTGCTCAACACGGGCAACAAGAGCGAGTGCGCCGTGGGCTACAGCACCCTGTACGGCGATACCGTGGGCGCGCTGGGCGTCATCGCCGACCTGACCAAGACCGAAGTCTACACCCTGGCAGGCTGGTACAACCATCACCGTCAGGCCACCATCATCCCGCAGGCCATCTTCGACAAGGCCCCCTCGGCCGAGCTGCGGCCCGGGCAGAAGGATTCGGATTCCCTGCCGCCCTACGACGTGCTGGATCCGGTGCTGGAGAGCCTGATCTTTGCCGGGCAGACGGCGGCCCAGCCCCAGGAAGCCGACGAGGGCCTGCGCAAGGAAGTGCGCCGCAAGCTGTTCGCCGCGGAATTCAAGCGCCGTCAGGAGCCGTTGGGCCTGCACATCAGCCGCATGCCCTTCGGCACGGGCTGGCAGGTGCCGGTGGCCGGGCGCTACCGCATGCCGTAGGGGCGCGTGCTATCCGAGGAAAAGGGGACGCGCCGCAAGGCGCACGATATTTGATACCAAGGGAAGGCGGCTGCGGGAACGAGCATGGCCGCCGGAGCGCTCGCAGGAGCGCAGACAGACATCATTCGCATCTGGAGGAGAGACCATGCCTGAAGCACCAGAGAAAAACCTGGCTCTTGACATCGTTCGCATCACGGAAGCCGCCGCGCTTTCTTCGGCCCGCTGGCTGGGCCGCGGCAACAAGGAGGCCGGTGACGGCGCCGCCGTGGACGCCATGCGCAACAGTTTTTCCACCCTGCATGTGGACGGCATCGTGGTCATCGGTGAAGGCGAAAAGGACCACGCCCCCATGCTGTACAACGGTGAAAAGGTCGGCATGGGCGACGGCCCGCAGCTGGACGTGGCCGTGGACCCCGTGGAAGGCACCAGCCTGCTGGCCTATGGCCGTCCCAATGCCATCTCCACGGTGGCCGTGGCGCCGCGCGGCAGCATGTTCAACCCCGGCCCCAGCTATTACATGCAGAAGCTGGTGGTGGCCCGCGAGGCCCGCGATGTGATCGATCTGGACGCCCCGGTGGACGTCAACCTGCACAACGTGGCCCGCGCCCTGGGCAAGAACGTGCAGGACCTGGTGGTCTTCGTGCTGGACAAGCCCCGTCACAAGAAGCTCATCGAAGACATCCGCAGCACGGGCGCCCGCATCCAGCTGCATACCGACGGTGACGTGGCCGGCGCCCTGATGGCCGTGGATCCGCGTTCCGAAGTCGACGTCATGATGGGCACCGGCGGCACCCCCGAAGGCGTGCTGGCGGCCTGCGCCATCAAGGGGATGGGCGGCCAGATCCTGGCCCGTCTGGATCCCCAGTCCTATGTGGAGAAGGAAGCCATCAACGAGGCCGGCATCGACATCCGCGAAGTGCTGACCGTGCACGACCTGGTGCGCAGCGATGATTGCTTCTTTGCCGCCACGGGTATCTCCGGCGGCGATTTCCTGCGTGGCGTGCGCTACAGCGCCCGTCATGCGGTGACCCATTCCCTGGTGCTGCGCGGCAAGACCGGGACCCTGCGCTATGTGGAATCCTACCACAATATGGACAGGCTCTCCAAGATCAGCGCCGTGCAGTACTAAGCGAGGCTTGTTGCTTGATGAGAAAAACAGGATGCCAAGGCTGGCTGGCCAGCGGGCTGCTTTGCGGCCTGCTGCTGTGCGGCCTGACCGTGGTCGCCCCGGTGGACGTGGAAGCGGCCGCCGTGACGACGGTCTATGACGGGCAGAGCCCGGTGGAAGAAAAGGAACTGCTGCGCTTTCTCGATGTGCTGCCCCAGTTCCGCAGCTGGGCCCGTGAGAACAGGATCGAGGCCCATCCCGTGGCCCGCAGGGGCAAGGCGGATTTCCTCTATCCTGAGGATGCCGCCCGCTGGGTGGAAGCCAAGGGCTGGGATGCCCGGCGCTTCTTCTGCGTCATGGGCCGTATGGCCGCAGCGCTTGTCATCGTGGAAGACGGCAATGACCTGCAGGCCCGTCCCAAGGATATGCCCGTCGTGGACAAGAGCGAAGTGGAGCTGGCCCGCAAGCATCTGGGCAGCCTGCTCAAGGTGAGCATGCCTGACGAGGGCATGTCCCACTAGCATCGCAGGCCCTGCCTGCTGTTCTGAAAAAAAGGCGTCCGTCCCGTGAGGGATGGGCGCTTTTTTCATGCCGTTTGGCTTTGTTCCGTTTGCATCCTCCCTGCTGGCAGGCGGATGTGGGACACGCTCTTCTCGCACGGCGAGGCCTTCAGAGCCTTAGCGGCGGCGACGGACGGAAGCGCCAAACGAAGGAGAGCTGTTGCCCAAACAGAGGGCCGGGACTGGTGGCCTCCCTGCTTTACAGTACGATATGGAGGCAGGTCCGGTACGTTCGCATTTGTTGGTGTGGTGTCGTGTCGCTAGGGGAGATCCGCCATATCGGACGGCATCCTTTCCGAATGTTTGCGGATACGTCGTCCGGCAGGGATATAGAGATGCTGTCACAGTCCCGCTGTCCGAAATGTGGGCGGCAGGCAGTCCGGCAGCAGACAGGTGCGGGAGTCTTTGCCGAAGCTGGCGGGTGGAGTTCCCGCTGGGCAAGGAAACAGGAAACGCAAAAGGGGAGGGCCTTGGCAGGCTCTCCCCTTGTTTTTGGTCTATGGACGGGCGCTTACTGGGCCGGAACGGCTTCCGGCGGGATGGGCGCGCCGTGTTCGGGGCCCGCGGGCAGGGTCTGCACGGCGGGCGCCTCCTGCGCGGGGTCGGCAGGCTGCGCGTTTTCCGCAGGCGCGGGCGTGCCTTCCGCGGGAGCAGGGACCGCAGCCTCCTCGGCCGGGGCAGCCTGCGTTTCCGCAGGAGCGGCGGCATCAGCCGCGGGAGCGGTGGCTTCCGGCGTTTCCGGGGCCTGGGCGGCTTCAGCCGGAGCAGCGGCCTCAGGGGCCGGGGCCGCTTCAGCAGCTGCCGCATCAGCAGCGGGCGTTTCCGGTGCGGCCGTTTCGGCAGCAGCTTCGGGGGCCGCAGGAGCCGCGCTTTCCTCAACAGCGGCCGGAGCGGCAGGGGCAGCGGCGTTCAGGGGCTGGGCGGCGGCGAGCTTGAGCTCGGCATGTCCGGCCAGCTGGGGAGCCAGCCACAGGTGGGCGGGCTGGGCCAGGAGGATGGCGAACAGGGTGCAGACCAGCAGGGAGCCGCCGGGCCAGGCGCGGCGGGTGAAGCGGGCCAGCAGCACGGCAAAGACGATGCACAGGCCGCCCAGGACGGGCAGGGCATCCAGACTTGTCAGCAGGGCCTCATACTGCTGGGGGATGGCCAGCGAGGTGGACGTACGGAGCCATTCCAGCGCCACGGGGAAGTGCAGGGCGGCCAGCAGCATGCCCGCATGCAGGAAGAGCAGGGCGATGACCAGATAGAAGAACTTGCTGCCCAGGCTGCCCATGCGGACCAGGGCGCGGCCCAGCAGGATGGCCAGCAGGCAGAGCGCGGGCGTGGCACCGGCAAGACCGGAACCCAGCAGGGACAGGGGCAGGGAGAAGAACAGGGCGATCCAGAGGAAGGAGCTGCCGCTGTTTTCCTTGCGGCTGGCCCGCAGGGTCTTCCAGCTGGTGGCGAACACGCGGCCCCAGTTGACGCCGGTGACCACGAAGAGCCAGGGCAGGAGGCCGAGCACGGCCAGCGCCGGGGCCAGCCACCAGAAGGCGGGCAGGGGCCAGGGCAGGCTGATGAACTTGCCCGACACGGCCTGGGCGTAGCCTTCGGCCTGCACCCAGAAGATGATGGCGGCGGCCCAGAGGGTACCCAGCAGCAGGAGCAGGAGGAAGCCCGCCAGCGCGTCCAGACGTTGGGCGCGACGGATGCGCCAGGTCCAGAACAGGTGGACGAGGCTGGTCAGCAGGGGCAGGATCAGGAAGACCAGGCCGCCGGTCAGCGCGGCCAGACCGGAGGTCAGGAAGGCCAGCGGCAGGGAGATCCAGGCGTGTTCCTTTTTCCAGCCCATGCAGAAAAAGGCCATGGAGAGCAGGCACAGACCGGTGGCCAGCCCCTGCGGGCCCATGAAATGCGCCAGCTGCGGGAACAGCAGGCTGGAGAGCAGGATCAGGCCGGAGGCCAGAGCGGCCTGCGGGCCGAAACCGGCGGCACGGCTCAGGGCCCAGGTGCCCCACAGACAAGCCAGCCCGCCCAGAGCGGCGCCCGCCGGCCAGACGAAGGCCGAAAGCTGTGGCACCATGCGGGCCACCAGGTCGAGGGCGGCCAGCATCCAGACGAAGACGGGCAGCTGGGCATCACCGTTATGCAGGGGCGCGAACCACTGTCCACTGGCCAGCGCTTCACGGACGGTATCCATCAGTTTCATTTCCGGCGGGCAGTACAGGCCGCCGGTCAGGAAGGTGGGCCAGAGCTGGCAGGCCAGGAGCAGGAGCAGGGCCAGGGGGCCCATCTTGGCCAGCACGGCAAAGGCCTTCTGGGCAGGCCCGGCTTCCAGCACGGCCACCGGCGCGGCAGCAGGCGCGGCGGGAGCGGCCGGGGCTTCTGCCTGCGGGGCGGGCGCCTGGCCTTCTTCCGGCAGGGGAGCTGCTTCGGCTGCCGGGATCTGTTCATCCATCGCAGCGGGCTGCATGGTGGCCAGACCGCGACGTCCGCTGCGGGGCGCTTCGGCCATGGCGGCAGCTGCGGCGGCATCGGCAGGGGCTTCGCTGCCGTCGGCCTTTTCTTCGGCGGTGACGGCAGGCTCGGTCGCGGGTACGGGCCGTGCAGTCTCGGCAGGGGCCGCAGGCGCTTCCCCGGCTTCCATGCTCAGGGGCGCTTCGGGCGTCTGGTCCGCGGCAGGGTCTTCCACCGGCGCGGCAACGGGCGCGGCGGGAGCGGCCGGGGCGTCCTCAGCCTGCACGGCCTCTGCGGCGGGCATGGGGATGGGGGCCTCTTGCTGCGGGGCGGGCGCCGGTTCCGGGGCCACAGACGCTGTGCCGGGGGCCGGGCTCTTCTGGCCGTCGGCAGGGGCGGGGCGGCTTACCCGGGCCCGGGCCTCTTCATCCAGCTGGGACCAGGGCGTCATGCCCATGGGGATCTCCTCTTCAGGGCAGGCCAGCTTGCTGGCGGCATCGGGATTTTTTTCTGTCATGATGGCTCCTTGGGCGATGCGGCGGCTCCGACCAGATAATGCCGGGCAGAACGGCCGTTCAGGGTCACGGTCAGACCTCCCTGGACAGCCAGGGACGTCTGTTCAACGATATCTTGCGCTGCCCCGGAAACGGGCAGGGGGATGCGAAGGGTGGCGCTGTCGCTGCCGAAGTTGGCGGCCAGCACCCAGCAGCTGCCGTCAGGCAGACGGGTGACGGTGGCCAGAGTCCCGGCAGGGCCGCTGACCACGCGCAAAAGCCGGCCCCGGGCCACACCGGAGACGGCGCGGGCATGCAGCAGCCGCGCCATGATGCTTGCCGGGCTCCGGGGCAGGCGCAGCTCTTCCGAAAGCGGGCCAAAGGCCAGGGGCGCGGGCTCCACTTCTCCGGCGGCGGTCTCCGGCTCCAGCAGGGGGACGAGACCGGCGCTGGCAGCCGTGCCCGGCGTGGACTTGGGCAGGGGCAGGGCGCCCTGCAATTCCTGCGGGCTCACGAAGGCCAGACCGGGCAGGCCCACACGCCAGGCAAGCAGCAGCAGGCAGGCTTCTTCCAGCTCCGTGTCGCGCCGGTCGCGGGCGGGAACGGCATCGGGCTTGCGCCCAAGGGCTTCCCGGGCCAGTCCGGCGGGCGTGGTGGGCCAGAAATATTCGTCGTCATGCAGGCCGGCAAGACGGCAGGCACGCTGGAACAGGGCCTCGCCACCGGGCAGGTCGCGCAGGGGACGCCAGTCCACGCCCCGCCACTGGTGCAGACCGCGGGCCAGACCTTCCTGTCGGACACCGCTGCTCATGGACTGGCGCAGCAATGCGGCCAGAGGCGCGGCATCGCCGGTCAGCAGGGCATATTCGGCGGCGGGGCTGGTGACGGTATCGCGGGTCAGGTCCACGGGGGCCCGCTGGATAAGGGGCGTCAGCGACGGGGGCAGGATGTCGGCCTGCATGGCCCAGCCGCCGTAGCGGTGGATCTCGCGGGCAAGGGCATCCAGGGCCTCCAGACCGGGGGCCAGCTGGTCACGGGGGGAGGGAGCTCCGCCGTCGGGCGGCACGTCCAGGCCCATGATGGCTTCAAGGTGCAGCCCGGCCAGGGTCTGCTGCTGCAGGCCGGTATGGCGGATGACGGCGGCGGAGAGCACGCGCCGGGCCTGTCCCGAGGGATCCTGCCAGAGCAGCACGGGGCGCAGTACGTTGCCCGCATAGCGGTAGAGCCAGCGCCGGGGCTTGCCGTCGGCCCCGCGCACTTCGCCGGTGATGGCCCAGCCGCCGGGCGTGGCCCAGGGCAGGCTGTCGCGCAGCAGGGCCGGGGGCAGCAGGCCCTTGTCGGTGAGGGCGCGGCATTGCCGGGCGTTGAGGGGGAGGCATTCCCATTCCTGGGGCGAGGCGGGCAGCGTGCTCCAAAGAGAGGAGGGGGCCTCCATCATGGCGTACAGACCGCTGAAGCGGCTGGCGTGGCGGGCCTGGAGGAAAAAGTCCGGGCCCAGGCCTGTGGCGGCCGGGGGCAGGGAGCCGCCCAGCTGGAAGCCGCTGGTGGCGGCACGGGCGTTGAGCCGGGCGAACTGTTCGTCATCGCCGCTGCGGGCGTCGAAGGCCAGGGACGTGGTGCCCGTGCCGAAATCGGGGCGGAGCTGGTTGTGCCAGAGGGCGCCCTGTTCCTGGGACGGGGACAGGTAGAGGCCGGAAAAGCCCATCCGCCGGAAGGCTTCCAGGGTGCCGGAGCGGGCCAGGGACTGCATGGCCGTGGCCTTGCCCCGCAGGGTGTGGGGATTGACCTCCAGCCAGCAGGGGGCGGCGTCCAGCAGCAGGGGCAGGCGGTCATTGCTGCCGCTGTTGCCCCACAGGCGTTCCGAGCCCGAGACCTCGGCGGCCAGGTCGTCGGCATTGCCCAGCATGGACTGGCGTTCCAGCCACTGGATATAGCCGGGATCGGCGCGCAGCAGGCTGCCGGGGGCCCTGTCGGGGCGTTCCGTCCCGGACAGGAGCATCGGCTTGCGGCCGTGCGGGCCCATGACCTCCTGCGAACAGGCGCAGAGCAGCAGGGCCAGCACGACCGCCAAAAGCCGCCAAAGGGCAAAGGTCGCTAATGGGCGGCCTTTTCTTCTTCCTTGGCCGCGTTCCACAGCTCGTCCTTCTCATCCAGCGACAGGTCGGGGAAGTCCTTCCCCTGCTGCCGGGCCAGTTCTTCCATGCGGGCAAAGCGACGCAGGAAGCGGGCCGTGGCCAGGTCAAGGGCTTCGCTGGCCTTGATGCCCTTGCGGCGGCCCATCTCGGTGATGCTGAAGATCAGGTCGCCCAGTTCGTGCTTCTGGGCTTCGGCGTCGTCGCCGGCGGAGGCGTCCAGCCATTCCAGCCATTCGGCTTCCACCTGCTGTTCCACTTCTTCGTCCTCGGGCCAGGTGAAGCCCACGCGGGCGGCCTTGGAGTGGATGCGGTAGGCCTTGGTCAGCGGCGGCAGGCTGGAGGGCAGGGAGTCGAACAGGCCCTGGGGCTTGCCTTCGGCATCGGTGTGCTCGGCGCGCTTGATCTTTTCCCAGGTCTTGAGCTGCTCGTCCAGATTGTCGAAGGTCACGTCACCGAACACATGGGGATGGCGGCGCACCATCTTGGCCCGGTTGTTGTTCAGGGCGTCGTCCAGGCTGAACTGGCCGCGCTTCTGGTACAGATGGGCCACGAAGAGCAGCAGGAAGGCCACGTCGCCCAGTTCTTCGCACACGTCGGCCGTGTTGCCGGAGCGGATGGCGCTGACCAGCTCGTGGCTTTCCTCGATGAGGTATTCGGTCAGGCTTTCGGGGGTCTGCTCCTTGTCCCAGGGGCAGCCGTTCTCGGCATCGGTCAGCCGTTCGATGACGGCCTGCAATTCTTCCAGAGCGCTTTTCATGAAACTGTTCCTTGTGGAGGGTTAAAGTCCGAAACGGCTGATGAGGTCAGGCGGCAGCCAGCCGCGCACCTGGCTTATCAGGGAATTGAAGTAGGGCAGGGCGCGCGAATGGCGCAGGAACTCGGCATCGCCGAAGAGCTTTTGCAACAGCAGCAGGACCACGGCGCAGAGCAGCACGCCCTTGGCCAGGCCCAGCAGGCCGCCGGTGAGCTTGTCGATCCAGCCCACGAAGGAGAAGGCCAGCAGCTTTTGCAGCAGCCGCGCCAGCAGGCCCACGGCGATGAGCACGCCCAGGAAGAGCAGCACATAGCTGGCGATGTTGCGCCAGGCCGGTTCGGTGATGAAGGTGAGGTGCGGGGCCAGCACGGTGTGGAAATGGTGGGAGACCCAGAAGCCGCCCACGATGGAGATCAGCCCGGCGACCTCGCCCACGAAGCCGGTCCAGAACCCGCGGGCCGCGAAGGCCGTGAGGACCAGCACGATGATGACGTCGAAAATATCCTGTCCCATAAGCTTCCTGTAGGAAAAGATCCTCCTGCGGCCGACGGGGCGGCGGGTCGCGGGGCGCCGGGATCTCCGGCAGCCTGCGGCGGGCCGCATCCGTGCGTGCAGGTACGGGCGCAGCATAGCAAAAGGGGGGGCAGGACACAATCCGTCCGTCTGTACAGATGGGGGCCGATACGCTATGCTTGCGGGATGGATACGCGATTGGGAAACTTGCTGGAACAGGCCGGACTGGCCTGCAACAGTACGGAAGCTCCGGCGGCGGAGACCGCTCCCGGAGCCGAAGAGGAAAGCCACGGCCTGACGGCCTATACGCCCTTCATCTCCGTGCGGGCCTGCGGCCGTTTGTGGCGCCTGCAGCGCGCCGCCGACCTGGAGACCCTGTGGAACGCCATGCTGGACGATCCGCAGAACTTCGAGGACGAACGCCTGCCTTACTGGACGGAACTGTGGCCGTCCAGCATCGCCCTGTGCCGCTGGCTGGAAGAGCGCCGCGCCGAGATCGCCGGGCGTCCCTGCCTCGACCTGGGCTGCGGCCTGGGCCTCACGGCCATGGTGGGCCAGTGGCTGGGCGCGCAGGTCATCGGCATGGACTATGAGGAAGAGGCCCTGCACTTCGCCAGCCTCAACGCCCGGCACAACGGGGTGACCTCGCCCCTGTGGACCGTCATGGACTGGCGGCAGCCCGCCGTGCGGCCCCGCAGCATCTTCCGCCTGTGGGGCGGCGACATCATGTACGAAAAGCGCTTCGTGGCGCCGGTGATGCACTTCCTTTCCCACGTGCTGGCCGACGACGGCGCGGCCTGGGTGGCCGAGCCCGGGCGCGGCGTGTACGAGGCCTTCTTGCAGGCCCTGCACGGCGGCGGTCTGGAAGGGCGGCGCGTGTTCACCGAGCGTGTGGAACCCCTGTATGCCCAGCCCGTGCCCGTTACGGTGGCCGTATGGGAGATACGCCGCCGCGTCCGGCCCGCGTAGGCCCGGATCGTGGGCCCTGGAGCCCTCCCGCCCCGGTAGCCGGCCCCCGTTGCCTGCGTGAGGGGCTTGTCCCCGCAAGGCATACGGCAACATGCGCAGGCAGGGGCCTTTTGTATCCCTTGCCGCAGCGGCCCGGCATGACGGGCGTGCACCTGTGCCGACATCCGGCCTGTCCGCCCCTTTCCCGGCACGTTTTTTCGTGAAAGGCGCCCCTCCGGCGGGCAGGGGGGGAAAGGCCTCTGGATTTTCAGGAAGATTTTGCTAGATTCACCACCGGGCACCGCCGGACGGTGTCCCGGCCGCATGAGGCGAACAATGGGAAAACTGACACGTTTTGGTGTTTCTCTGGATGAAGAGCTGCTGGAACCTTTCGACGCCCTGTGCGCCGTCAAGGGCTACAGCAACCGCTCCGAAGCCATCCGTGACCTCATCCGCAAGGCCCTTGTGGCCGAGGAGTGGCAACAGGCCGACGGCCAGGGCGCAGGCACGCTGACCCTGGTCTATGACCATCACAAGAACGACCTGGCCCGCCGCCTGACCCAGATGCAGCACGACGAGCATGACATCATCATCGCCACCCTGCATGTGCATCTGGACCATCATAACTGCCTTGAGGTGCTCATCCTCAAAGGCGAGGCCGCCCGCGTGCGGGCGCTGGCCGACAAGCTCATTTCCTGCAAGGGTGTCAAGCACGGCACCTTCAGCGGTACAACTACAGGACAGGATCTCGCATAATGGAAGACGTGCAACGCCATGCCCCCAAGGTTCCCATCAATATCGACCGCGTCGGCATCCGCGGCATCACCGTGCCCCTGCTGGTGCGCGACCGCGCCCAGGGCAGCCGCCAGACCGTGGCCCGGGTGGACCTTGGTGTGGATCTGCCCGCCTCGTTCAAGGGCACGCACATGAGCCGCTTCATCGAAGCGCTGGAAGAATGGAACGACGAAATCAACTACCAGTCGGTGCGCCGCCTGCTGGCCACGGTCAAGGAACGTCTGGAAGCGCGCCGTTCCTATGTGCGCTTCTGCTTCCCCTATTTCGTGCACAAGCCCGCGCCCTCGTCGGGCATCAAGAGCATCATCTCGTATGAATGCCGTTTGACCGGCGAGCTGGACGAGAAGGGCCAGTCCTTCCTGCTGGAAGTGGACGTGCCCGTGATGACCGTGTGCCCCTGTTCCAAGGCCATCAGCCGCGAGGGAGCGCACAGCCAGCGCACCATGATCCATCTGGCCGTGCGCATGTCGGGTTTCAGCTGGATCGAGGAATTCATCGAGATGGCCGAGGCTTCGGGCTCGTCCGCCGTCTACACCCTGCTCAAGCGCGAGGACGAGAAATACGTCACCGAGCACGCCTTCGCCCAGCCTACCTTCGTGGAGGACGTGGTGCGCAACGTGGCCCAGCGCCTGACGGAGCACGAGCATGTGCGCTGGTTCCGCGTGGAAGTGGAGAGCATGGAATCCATCCACAGCCACAATGCCTTTGCCTGCATCGAACGCGACCTGCGAACGCAGGACGAACAGGCCTAGCCCACACCTGAGGAAGCCGGGAGAGCCCCGGCTTCCTTTTTTTGCACGATACTGCGGTCAAAAAATTTTTCCCAAAAAGTTTTTTACACTTGACAGCAGCCTGTGCTAATACTCTCAAGCCCAAGTTTCGTATGGCCTTGGGGCAGGGCAGGCTGTCCGGCCGTCGTCCTGTCCCCCTCAGGGACTGTCCCTTTGCCGGCGGCATGCGGGGCTTTTCCCTGCCGCCCGGGCCCTTTCCCCCGTTTTTGGTTGCGATTTCTTACCCCGGAGAAAGCATGCGTCTTGTCCCAAGACTGCTGATACCCCTTGCCATGGGCCTGCTGGCCCTGAGCGCCGGTTGCGCCTCCCATTCCGGGTCCGGCTCTTCCGGTTATCCTGAAGAATCCTGGTATGCGCAGCGCCAGCGCGCGGCGCAGGAAGCCCGCTTCCGCCGTTCCTATGAAGCCGTTTTCGATGAAAGCGCCGAGGAGGGCGGTCCCCGGCAGGCCAAGGCCGTGCAGGTGGCCCGTTCCGCCATCGGTACCCCCTATGTGCCCGGCGGGCGCAATCCCGGCGGCTTCGACTGCTCCGGCCTCGTCCAGTGGGCCTACAAGAGCGTGGGCATCAACCTGCCGCGCACGGCCCGGGAACAGTCGGCCGTAGGCAAGCGCATCACCCGCGTGGAAGACATGCGCGCCGGTGACATCGTGGCCTTCCACCATCCCCGCCGCGGCTACCACACCGGCATCTATGTGGGGGACGGGAAATTCGTCCACAGCCCCCGTCGCCGGACGCGCGTGCGCATCAACAGCCTTGACGACCCGTATTTCAGAACTACCTTCATGGGAGCCCGACGCGTGGAAGGCAGCGACGCCTTCAGTGCCGAGGAACTGCGCATGGCCGCCTATGCCGAAGAGCAGGCCGTGCGCGAGATCTCGCACAGCCGCAGCAAGAGCAAGGCCGGTGTCAGCCAGAAGAGCTCGCGGGACAAGAAGAGCAGCGTCAAGAAGAACAACAGCCGCAGCAAGAGCAAGAGCAGCGTCAGCCGGAAGGACAGCAGCAAGAAGAGCAGCGTCAAGAAAAGCAGTCGCAGCAAAAGCAAGAGCAGCGTCCAGAAAAAGAGCAGCAGCAAGAAGAGCTCCGGCAAGCAGGGACGCAATACCAAGAAATAGTTCGTCCTTTCGTCCGCAACGGGAGGGCGGCATGACCCGGGCCCCGGGCCCGGCATATACGGGAGTCGATCATGCTTCCTCTCATGAGCCCCCAGGATGTCAAAAGGAAACTGGAAGCCGGCGAGATCCGGCTCGTGGACATACGCGAACCTGATGAAGTGGAGTCCCTGCGCATCGAAGGCGCGGAGATCGCCCCCCTGTCGGTCATCCGCTGGCAGGATTTCCGCCCCGTGACGGACAAGCCCGTGGTCTTCACCTGCAACTCGGGCCGCCGCACCAAGAACAACAGCGACCTTCTGGAACAGCTGGCCGCCGGTGAGGCCTGGCAGATGGAAGGCGGGGCCACGGCCTGGGACAAGGCCGGTCTCCCCGTGGTGCGCAGCCGCCGCAGCCTGCCCATGTTCCGCCAGATCCAGATCGGCGCGGGCGGCATGGTGCTGCTGGGCCTGGCCCTGAGCCTTGCCTGGCCCCAGTGGCTCTGGCTGAGCGCTTTCGTGGGCGCGGGCCTGGTCTTTGCCGGGGTGACGGGCTTCTGCGGCTTGGGTCTTTTGCTGGCCCGCATGCCGTGGAACAAGAAATAGTCTCCGCGCAGACAGATTTTCCCAAAGGGGAAGGGCGCTCCTGTCAGGGGGCCCTTCCCCTTTCGTTCATATCCTTCATGATACACAGACGGCCCGTACGGGCGTTTTCGGAGGCGGCATGACCATCCCCTGCGCACTGCCCCGCAGCCTGCAAGCCTATCGTTACCATCCTGCGCCGTCAGCCTCTTCCCGTCCCGTGCGGGGACGGCTGGCCCCCAGCCCCACGGGCTACATGCATCTGGGCAATGCCTGGGCCTTCCTTCTGGCCTGGCTGGCGGTGCGCAGCGCCGGAGGGACGCTGGTCCTGCGTATGGAGGACATCGACCCCCAGCGTTCGCGTCCCGAATATGCCCGGGCTCTGGTGGAGGATCTGCGCTGGCTGGGGCTGGACTGGGACGAAGGCCCGGCCGTGGACGGTGCCATCCCGGACGCGGGCGACATGGCGGAGGAGGGCCCGTGCGGCCCTTATTTCCAGAGCGCCCGCGCGGCCCTGTATGATGCGACGCTGGATGCCATGGACCGTGCCGGGCTGGTCTATCCCTGTTATTGCACCCGCAAGGAGCTGCGCCAGCTGGCCGGAGCCCCCCATGTGGATGATGCCGGGGCCCCCTATCCCGGAACCTGCCGTCATCTGAGCCCGGAAGAACGGCGCCAGCGCGAGGCACAGGGGCGGCGTGCCTGCCTGCGCCTGCGCTGCCCCGAGGGACGTTTCCATTTTCAGGACGGCCTGCTGGGTGAGCAATCTTTCACTCTGGAGGACTGCGGCGGCGATTTTGCCCTGCGCCGTTCCGACGGCGTGGTGGCCTACCAGCTGGCCGTGGCCCTGGACGACGCCCTGATGGGCATCACCCAGGTGGTGCGGGGCCGCGACATACTGACGTCCACGCCGCGCCAGCTGGCCCTGCTGCGTCTGTGGGGCTTCGAACCGCCCGCCTATGCGCACATCCCGCTGCTGCTGGACGGACAGGGGGAGCGGCTGGCCAAGCGCCATCAGAGCCTGGGGGTGCGCGAGCTGCGCCGCCAGGGCGTCACGGCGGCGGAGATCGTGGGCGTGCTGGCCCGTCTGGCAGGCCTGCGCCCGGACATGCGACCGCTGGCGGCAGCCGAGCTGCTGGCGGATTTCCGGCTGGAGCGCCTGCCCCGGCAGGACGTCTGCCTGCGTGACCTGCCCTGTGTGCCGGACTGGCTGCGGCCCCTGTGCCTGCCCTGCTGACGGGCGGATTTGTCTTTTATGAAAAAAAACGCTATCTTTAGCTTTTGAAATTTTCTTGCCCGTTGTCGGGCTGGAGGCAATATGAGCAAGGTTCTTGATAAGGCCTTTCTTGAAAGTGTGTTCCCTCCGGAACGCACTGAGGCTTTTTTCGACGCACTGTTCGGCGGCGCTGAGGAAGGCGCTTATGACATCGTTCTGGTCTGCCGCTCCGAAGGAGAAGGGAAGGCGGAACTGGCCTTTGAGCTGCATCAGCGTCCCGGAAAATGTCTTGCCTGCAATCTGACCTACGGACTGCCGCAGGTCTTCCAGCGCCATCCCATCCTCAATGTGGCGGGCGTGGCCCGTGCCGTGGCGGAAAAACTGGGCTGGCCCGGCGACAAGGTCCGCTGGTGGCTGGGCCATACCGAGGAAGTCAGCCGCAGCCTGCACGTCATCCCCCTGTATCTGGAAAGGACTGCGGACTGATCCCAGGGCCGGGCATATTTCCGCTTGACAGTCCGGCCATATTTTGACACAACAAGCCGTCCGCCAGCTTAGCTCAGTTGGTAGAGCAGCTGATTCGTAATCAGCAGGCCAAGAGTTCAAGTCTCTTAGCTGGCTCCATAAAAAATAAGCCCTTACGGAAATCTCCGTGAGGGCTTTTTCGTATTCGCGGGATTGTCCCCGACGAGTGTAGCCGAGAGTCGCCCGGCGCGGCAAACGGCAGCAATTTGCACGCTAGATTGTAATTGTAAGATATGGCAGATTTTTGGGGCTTTGCCCCCCGGCTTCGTTCGGCGTTATCGGCCCGGACCGGCAGGGAGTCTGCGGAATTCAGGCGTGTGCCGCAGTCAATCTTCTCCTGTGGGATTTTGTATCCGTCTGCGGATGCACGATTTTCACTTCCTCGGGCGTCTGGCCTACGAATTGGGGCGTATCCGCATATACATATTCCCAATGGGAGAGGGGTAGTTTTAGACTTGATTCGACGGTTGTCAGTTGGCCCTCTCCGTACGATTCGTCAGGCTCAGAGAAGTGCAGAGACTCGTGAGGCTGCTGGAAAACGGACAATACGGTTCGGGCGAATAAATAGGGCATCGGCGTGAGGGATACGGGCCGATGGCGGAAGTCGAAAAGCCGTTCCTTGCGTAATGGCTACGAGGAGCGGCTGTCTTTGTGGATTTGATAACCGCATAATCCGTCTTTTCCATCGATGTGTTATAGAACGGCGGTAGCTTGTTGCCGTGCGTTTTTAGTGTCCGTTGGATAGGCTCTTCGGCGGCGATGTCGACAGAGGGCCTTCACATGAGGTAACTCCGGAGGTGGTCCGTATACCCCGGCATTCTGTCGATGTCGTAGGTTCCCTACCGGTGTTGGCGGCACGGCCGATAAAAGGCATGGCGGAATCGTGGATACGCCGGTCTCTCTCCTCGGGAACGATTCTTGCTTCAACTTGCGGTCATCGGTATGGTGGCGTTATGGATAGATTTTCGCCTCAAAAACGAAGTTCCGTTATGGCGTGCGTCAAAAGCAGGGATACCGGGCCGGAAAAGTTCGTACGTTCTCTTCTGCATGCGATGGGATATCGTTTTCGCCTCTACCGCAGGGACTTGCCGGGTACGCCGGATATCATCCTCCCCAAGTATAGGACCGTGATATTCGTTCATGGTTGTTTTTGGCATCAGCATGACGGTTGCAAGCGGGCGAAACTTCCGACAACGAATACGGATTTTTGGCAAAAGAAATTGACGGCGAACAAAAAGAGGGATGCCCACATTGCAGAGGAGTTGGCAGAACTCGGCTGGAGGGTCCTCGTCATTTGGGAATGCGAGCTGAAAAATCGGGAAGCCTTATGCGAATACATCAGACAATGCCTGCCGAACGAGCGGAAATACTCTCTTGCGCCGCATATGGGGGAATCTCGCCGATGAAATCCACCGGAGACGCCGCGTGCCGTCGGATTACGGCCATAGATCTTTTTTGCGGCGCCGGGGGCTTTTCGCTTGCCGCCCGCAATTTGGGCATCCATGTGCTTGCGGCGCTTGAAAACGACCCGAACGCCTGTAGCTCCTATTGTAAATATTTTTCCAGATTTCCGTCGCCTCCCGTGATGTTAGAGGGGGACATCCGCGATATTTCGCCGGAAAAAATGCTGGCGGTTCTTCCGGAGGGAGCCGTGCCGGACATCCTGATGGGAGGGCCGCCGTGTCAGGGCTTTTCTTCTTTGCGCCTTAAGGATTCCGGCGTCAAGGATCCCCGCAATGAGTTGCTGATACGTTATTTCGATTTCGTTCGCGCTCTGCGTCCCACGGCGTTTCTTGTGGAGAACGTCGTCGGTCTGTTGTGGCCGCGGCACAAGCACCATCTTGAAAAATTTTATGCGGAAGCCGCGTCGGCCGGCTACGACGTTTGTCCGCCCGTCGTACTTAATGCGTGCGATTACGGTGTTCCGCAACGCAGAAAACGCGTCTTTATTCTCGGGTGGAAGGATAAAATGCCGTGCAACCCGACGTGGCCGCCCGCGCCCACCCATTGCAACCCGGCCTCTCCTATTCCCGGCCTGGCGTCTTGGCATACCGCTGCGGAAGCGTTTCTCCATCCGGCGCCGCAGGGTGATGCCAACGACGTCCATATGAACCATGGAGAGGCGCTGCTGAAGGTTTTTCGCTCCACGCCTCCCAACGGGGGCAGCAGAAAGGATTCCTGCCGGGTTCTCCCGTGTCACGAAAATCATGACGGGCACAAGGACGTATACGGACGCATCGATCCCTCGAAACCCGCGCCCACCATGACCACGGCCTGCATCAATCCTTCCAAGGGGAGATTTCTGCACCCAACGGAGCATCATGGCATAACGGTGCGTCAGGCCGCACGCCTGCAGACTTTTCCCGATGACTTCATCTTCACCGGGGGGGTGATGAGCGCCGCCAGACAGGTAGGCAATGCCGTTCCCATAAGGCTCGGGGAGGCGGTTTTGCGGTCGATTCTTTCCATGATAACAGATAGTCGCAGGTGACATATGTCCATCTCCGCAGCATTTCAAACAAGAGCACGGGCCATCGATCATCTCGGACGCGGACAGATAGCGGATACGCCCACCGCCGTCAGCGAGTTATGGAAAAATTCCTACGATGCCTACGCCCGCAACGTGGCGCTACATATTTTTGATGGGGTTCCCCCTCTTGCCGGCATCTACGATGACGGCTGCGGCATGAGTCTCTCCGATCTTCAAGAAAAATGGCTCGTCGTGGGGACGGAAAGCAAGGTCGGAAAAAACGTGCCGCCGGAGGAAATGTTCGGGTTGTCACCGCGTGTGCGCCTCGGAGAAAAGGGCATCGGCCGTCTTTCCGCGGCCTTTCTATCGCCGGTGACGCTGATCGTCACCAAAAAAATCCGGCGTCCCTACGCCGCGCTTCTTGTGGACTGGCGTTTTTTTGAAAATCCGTTTCTGCTTATTTCGGACGTTCATTTTCCCCTCGCCGAATTCGGCGGTCTTGACGAGTTCCCCGGCATTATCAATCGGCTGACGGAGGGGATGAAAAGCAATCTGGCGGATGCGGATGTTCGCACCCGAGATGCCTGGGAGAGGTTTGCGGAACTGGAGCGCCGTAAATCTCCCGAAGAAACGACGACCGAAGAGCGCATCCTCGCCGTGCCGTCCGATCTTCATCTCACGTGGGATCATGTGCTGCCCTGGTGGCGTTTGTTGCAGGCGAATCCGGATTCGGACAAACACGGTACGGCGCTGTTCTGTTTCGACTGCAACAACGAGCTGCGCAGCTGGACTTATCAAGGTCTGGACAATCCGGATATCGAGGCGACCAGAGGCAGCATGCGGGAGACGCTCGTCAACTTCGTCGATCCTTACGATGTCGCAAAAAACGACTTTTCCTATGAGCTGGTGAGCCATCTGGGCGACCGGGTGTTCGCCGCCGTCTCCTCTCAGGATGCCTTCACGCTGGAGGAACTGCGCGAATGCGAGCATTGCATTGAGGGAGAGTTCGACAAAAACGGCGTTTTTTCCGGGCGCGTTAAGGCGTTCGGTCGGGATCGGGGCGAGATGATCGTCCCGCCGTCGGAGCTTTTGTCGTCTTCCGGAAGGGAATATGTCGGCCCCTTCAAATTTCGCTTGGCGACCATCGAGTTCGACAAGAAAAACACCACGCACTCCGACGAGCAGTTTGAAACCATTCAAGCGAAGCTCGACAGCTACGGCGGGATTTGTCTTTACCGTGACGGTTTGCGCGTCCTGCCCTACGGGCGCGCCGACGGCGATCTTTTTCTGCTGGAAGAACGCCGAACCAAACATGCCGGCCGCGAGTTCTTTTCCTATCGGCGTTGTTGCGGCGGAATTTTCATCTCCGCCGAAAACAATCCGAATCTGAAGGACAAGGCCGGTCGCGAAGGTCTTGTGGCCAACAAGGCGCGCCGGACATTCGAGCGCCTCGTCATCAACCTTCTGATGACGGTGGCGCGCAAATATTTCGGCTCCGATTCGGACATCCGCAAGTCGGAGCTGCCGGGAATCCAGCAGCAGCGACAGCTGATGGCCAAGGAGGCGGAAAAGGCTCGAAAGCGCACGCGTTCCGTCTATAAAAAAGCCTTCCGTCGCGTCGCTCCGCGAATGAGCGAGGCCGAAAAACAAGCCCGGGCCCTGCAGGCGGAACTGCAGCACGCCGGAGACTCGGCGGAGCGGGAACAACTTCTGCGGCTGAAAAAAGAACTCGACGCGCTCGAAGCGTTGAAAGGAGAGCTGCGTCTCCCCGTTCGGCCGTCGCGATCCGGCATCACGGACGACGACTATCGCCGCTATCGTGATGCCTACGTGGAATTCTGCACCATCCTCTCATCCATGAAAAGTCGTATGGCCTTTTTCGAGGCCTCCGGCCTGCTGGGCAGCCCCCGCGAAGTTCTGTTCAAAAAAATCCAGAGCAACGAAGCGCGGCTCTCCTCCTTCATATCAAAAAAGTTGCAACGTATCGATCGGCTTACGGGCGACATTGCCTCTCACTGGCGCGGTCTGGGCGAAGAAGATCGCAAAGCGTACAGAAAGAGAGCCCTGCCCGTCTTTGAACGATTCGATGCGGACGGTCGTTTCGAATCTGCTTCAAGCGAACTCGACGCCGATTTTTCGAAATTGCAGACTGTTTTCCAGCAAAAATACGATCCCATCGTCGACGGCCTGGAGCAGTTGGCGGAGCATATCCGGTTGGGCGACGCCTTTCAGGCCATCGATGAGCGTAATCAGCAGCTGGAAGAAAAAATGGAGATGCTGCACTCCGTGGCGCAGCTCGGCATCACGGTGGAAATCATCGGGCACGAACTGGAAGCGTTGGAGTCCCAAGTGCGGCGTAATCTGGACGCCATGCCGCGCGAAGTGCGTAATTTGCGTACATACAGAGAGGTTCGGGAAGCGCATAATGCGCTGGTGGATCGCCTGCGCTTCCTCTCGCCTTTGAAAAAGAACTCCTATCGCAACAAGCTGGAGATAACGGGACTTGAAGTGGAAGAGTATGTACGGCGCTTCTTCGGCGGGATTTTCAACGCAGAACATATCGACTTCGCGGCGACGGACGCTTTTCGCGCAATGACCATCGTCGATCTTCCGTCCCGTATTTATCCGACCTTCATAAATCTGGTGAACAATGCTCTTTACTGGGTCGGACAAAAAAGCCGGCGCATCATTCGTCTTGATTACAGAGACGAAAAAATATTCGTCTCCGACAGCGGTCCGGGCGTGGACGAGGACGACGTCGAGCACCTTTTCCAGATGTTTTTCACGCGACGGCACAATGGCCGGGGCATAGGGCTTTATCTCTGCAGGGAAAATCTGCGCGCGGCGGGATACGATATCCGCTATGCCGGCAAAGACGATCCGCATATCCTTGAAGGCGCAAATTTTATCATTGAACGCAGGAGACGCTGAAATGTCGATGACGGGCAAGGACGCTGAAATGTCGAAGATGGATGATGCCCCTGAAACGCCGATGGCGGATGAGGTCGGAAGCAAAATCAGGGAGCTGACACGCGAGTTCCATATCGCTTCCATCAGGAGCGTCGTCTTCATCGACGACGAATTCCCCACTCTTGAAACGCTGCTGAAGGGGAAAAACGATACCGTTGCGGACGCTGAGGTAAAAGACGTCGCCGGGATGACGGACCCCGACGCACCGCAGTTCACGACCTCAACGACCTCCGCCACCGATACGGAGAGCGGCGCAGGTTATACGGCAACCCCGGCTGAGGATAATCGCGTTTTGCAGCTCGTCGAATCCTGTCACAGAAAAGGACTGCTCGTGGATATTCTGAACGACTATCCTGCGGGTAAAGATTTCTGGAAGCGGGCGGACTTGCTGGTGCTCGACTACCGTATCCACGACAGCGAGCAGAAAACCATCGATGCTTTGCGGGAGTTGTCCCGGGAAAAAGGCTTCAAGCCGGTAATCATCTATACTCATGACGGAGCAGAGGGGGTGGCGGAGCATATTCACAGCGAGCTGACGGGAAGAAAAAAAGATGGTGATAAGGACAACATGCCGACGGGGGAAGGAAATGATGATTGTCCTAAGCAAAACTCGCTGAACGACGTCCCATGTTTTCGGTATAACAACCTGTTCATTGTCGTTGTAAAGAAAAATAATGAGGGCGTCTCCCGGGCAGAGGAAGGCGTCCTTCGGGGCGCGACCATCGACACACTTCTCGAAAAGCTGGAAAGAGGTCTACTCAAAGATCCGCCTTCCCCCATGAATATTCTCGCATGGATCATCGCGGTCGATCTGCGACGCCATATTCACGAGAATATAGATAAAATGCTTCCGACGAATGAAGACAAGGCGTCCGCTCTTTTCGCCGCCATTCACAATGCGGGAGACACGCGGAGTCGGGAAGGAGGCCTTCTTGCGCTGGACAAGATCCTGGGAGTGCTTTTTCGCAAAGCCACCTCATCCCTGTCCGATGACACACAGACGGCGCTTACGGGACTGCTGGCATGTATCGGAAAGGAATGCGGAGGGGAAAATTTTGGCTTCGTTCATGGGCTGGAAAAGGCCTTTGCCAATAAAGGGGACGATCCCTATGCCCATTTGAACAAATTCATCTGCAACGAACCGGATATTCCCGACAAAGTCACGACAGGAACCATCTTCTCCACAGAGGATTCTTCCAACTATTATGTCTGTGTTTCTCCGGAATGCGATCTCGCCAGGGACAAATGGAAGAAGTTATGCTGCGTCAGTCTGACCCCCTGCGGCGAAAAAAAACTAAAGGATTTAAACAGCAATAGATATATACTGTTCAGCGCCGACGGTTCCGTAAAGGTTGCCCTCGTCGATCCCCTGAGCATTCAACTACATGACTTTTTTTTGCAGGAGGATGCTTCCCTCTATTACAGAATGCTTCCTCCCCAGTCGGGAGAGGATGAGCCGAAGTTTGAGGGGGTGAAAATTACTATCGTCGCGCAACTGCGGCCGGAATACGCGCATCGCCTCATGGCCAGGGTGGGAGCGTGGCACAGCCGTATAGGGCTGGACTTCATCGAGAAGCCTTCCGCCTGACGTCGAAAAAAACATGCCTCGCGCGGCGAACATGGAGACTTGCTGGACGTTTCGCCCATTTCCGGTCGCCGCCGGCACGGACGACGAACGTCGGGTCGCGGGATGGCGTACGTCTGAAAAACGCGTCAAAGGCGGAAGAAATATCCACCCGAGAGAAGGGGGGAGATGATTACGCCCCGATTCTAGGTGCATAGTCCCAATATAAGCGGGGGTGGCTCTACATGGGGAATCCAGGCTTTTCTGTTCGCGTCTTCAAATTCCACCGGCCGGTCGAACGGGCCATAGCCGGGACGGCGATCATCGGAAAGTAGAACGCAGGAAAGGTCGGGCGACTCCGAATCCATATCAATCATCGTGACCTTTTCCTTGCCGTATCAGATACCGATATGTGACAAATAGCTCTGTGCAATACCTCGCCTTCCTTTCAAAGGACATTATGGCAGAATTCCTTGGCGTATGACCATGAATATTCATAATATGTAGTTAACTCCGGATAGTACGGAAAAAACGAGCCCTGCCTCACAGATCCATCGAAAATATGGCTGTGCTACGCGGGGAATTCTCCGTCGGTCGATGTACTCGGCCATAGGCAAATAGTACTAGGAGGAAAAAAGCCTATGCTGGGAGCCATCATCGGTGACATGGTGGGCAGTCCTTACGAGTTCCATCCGTGGCAGGGGGCTGCGGAGGCCTTTCCTTTGTTTTCTCCCTGTTCCCGTTTCACGGACGATACGGTGATGACCGTGGCCGTGGCCCGGGGGCTGATGCAGGCCTACGGGCAGGAACAGGCCTGCCGGGAGGCCTTCATCGACGCCATGCACGAATATGGCCGTGCCTACAGCCGGGCGGGCTACGGTCAGCGTTTTTTCCGCTGGATCGTCACAGGCAGCCGCGAGCCGTACAACAGTTTCGGCAACGGTTCGGCCATGCGTGTCTCGCCCGTGGGCTGGGCCTGTGACAGTCTGGAAGAAACGGAGCGTTATGCGGCCCTGAGCGCCTCCGTGACGCATGACCATCCCGAAGGCATCAAGGGGGCCTGCGCCACGGCCGCAGCCATCTTCCTGGCCCGGGACGGTGCCGGGCGGGATGCCATCCGTGACTATGTCTCTTTCCGCTACGGGTATGATCTGGCCCGCAGCCTGGCCGAGATCAGGCCCGCGTACCGTCACAAGGAGAGCTGTCAGGAGTCCGTCCCCGAAGCCATCATCGCCTTTCTGGAAAGCCGTTCCTTCGAGGAGGCCGTACGCAATGCCGTCTGGCTGGGCGGCGACAGCGACACGCAGGCCGCCATCGCCGGGAGCATAGCCGAGGCTTTTTACGGCGGTGTGCCGCAGGATCTGCGGGAGGCGGCGCTGGCCCGCCTCGATGACCGTCTGCGCGGCGATGTGGCTGCCTGGTACCACTGGCTGTCGGAGCACAGGGGCATCCGGCTTGACAGGAAGGCCGATCCTGTTCAGGAACAGAAGACAGCCGTATCCGCAACAGGGAGGGACATCATGGAGACCATGCCGAAAGCCGGGATGACAGGGCAGTGGGAAACGACGGTGGAAGAAGGGCTGCTGGCCGCGCAGGTGGGCAGCGGCGAGGTCCGGGTGCTGGCCACGCCCATGATGATCATGGGCATGGAACGGGCCGCCATGGAAGCTGTGCGTCCCTGCCTGCCCGAAGGCATGACCAGCGTGGGCACCCGTGTGGACATCAGCCACATGGCGCCGACCCCCTGCGGCATGAAGGTGCGCTTTGAGGCGAAGCTGACGGCGGTCTCGGCCAACGGGCGCGGCCTGACCTTTGCCGTGGCTGCCTATGACGAAGTAGGCCCCATCGGAGAGGGCACCCACGAGCGCGTGGTGGTGGACAGGGAAAAATTCCAGAGCCGCGCCCAGACCCGCGGCAAGCATGAATAAAATGAAATACTGCGCTATCTTGCTGTGCTGCTTCCTCTGGGGGGCCGCGCCGGTCCTGGCCTCTCCCCTGGGGGCGGACAGTTTCTTCACGGTGGACATCCCCGAGGGCTGGACCATCGAGGCCCAGGACAAGGGCTCCGTGACCATGCTTTCCCCGGATGCCGGCATCATGGTGAGCCTGGTGACGGGCCTCAACGGTACGCGCAGCCGCGCCGACATCGTGGAGGAGTACCGCAAGATGCTGGATGCGCCGGATGTCCGGCCCCGGGCCGATGATGTCTACGAGATGCAGGGCCATGCGGGGAACATCCCCATGCGGGGCGTGCTGGCTCTGGGAGCTGACCGGCATGTGCTCGTCCTGCTGGCCGGGAAGGTGGATGATGCCCAGGCCCAGGCCATCGTGGATTCGCTGGCCCTGAAAAAATAGACTGCTTCCGTACCGCTTCCTGCTGGGGCGGGACAGCGATCGCAGGCGCAGGTGGACTGCTCTTGACGGGGCAGGAAAAGACCGTTTGGCTAAAAAGACCGTCGTCCGTGGGATGGCGGTCTTTTTTTATGGCAGGAAGGCCCATGTGCGGCTGGTTCCGTCAGGTGGCGGCCCGTGGGAGAGAGGGCGGCTCGGGCCCGGGGCATGTCTGCTGCCGTCTCATATGCAGGAGGACGTGACGGGCCAGAGGAAAGGGCCGCAGCGTCTGCGGGACGGGAGCGCGTTGCAGGGATAGGGGAGGCCGCAGGGGCATCCGTGGCCGGAAAAGCCGTTGTCCTGCGGAAAGGCGGCTCTCCGGCCCCTTGTGGGGCGTGTGTAATGGGTATATGCTCCAAAGATTCCGCCTGCCTCTGGCGTGAGCAGGCGCACCGTTTTTACAAGGGATGTTTTCCATGTCGAATCATAGCGAGTACCTGAACAAGGTGTTGTTGAGCCGGGTCTACGACGTGGCCGTCGAGACCCCGCTGGATGAGGCCGTGAGCCTTTCCCGCCGCCTGGGCAACCGCGTGCTGCTCAAGCGGGACGACCTGCAGCCTGTGTTTTCCTTCAAGCTGCGCGGCGCCTACAACAAGATGGCCCGTCTTTCTCCCGAAGAGCTGCGCCGCGGCGTCATCGCCGCCTCGGCCGGCAACCATGCCCAGGGGGTGGCCCTGGCCGCCCGCCGTCTGGGATGCGAAGCCGTCATCGTCATGCCCGTGACCACGCCCGCCATCAAGGTGGATGCCGTGCGCCGTCTGGGCGGACAGGTGGTGCTGTTCGGTGAGTCTTTCAGCGATGCCTGGCGGCATACGCTGGATCTCATCAAGGAGACCGGCTACGTGTTCATCCCGCCTTTTGACGATCCCGATGTCATTGCCGGACAAGGCACCATCGGCATGGAGATCCTGCGTCAGCATCCCGACCCCATTCACGCCATTTTCGTGCCCATCGGCGGGGGCGGACTTGCCGCCGGCGTGGCCGCCTATGTGAAGAACCTGCGGCCCGAGATCCGCGTCATCGGCGTGGAACCCGTGGACTCCGACGCCATGCGCCGTTCCATCATGGCCGGGCATCGTGTGGAGCTCAAGGACGTGGGCCTGTTCGCCGACGGCGTGGCCGTGAAGCTGGTGGGCGAGGAGACCTTCGCCCTTTGCCGCGACCTGCTGGACGACATCATCACCGTGGACACGGACGCCATCTGCGGCGCCATCAAGGATATCTTTGAAGATACCCGCGTGGTGGCCGAACCGGCCGGTGCGCTGGCCCTGGCCGGTCTGCGTGCCTATGCCCGCGCGGGCAACCTGCGCGACACCACCCTGGTGGCCGTGGTCAGCGGCGCCAACATGAATTTCGACCGCCTGAGCCATGTGGCCGAACGGGCGCGCTTCGGTGCCAACCGCGAAGCCCTGCTGGGCGTGACCATCCCCGAGAAGGCGGGCAGCTTCCGCCAGCTGGTGCAGGCCATCAGCAGCCGCAACATCACCGAGCTGTGCACCCGCTTCGCCGACCCGGTCAACGCCCATGTGCTGGTGGGCATCGACATCAAGAACAGCGACGAGGTGGCCGCGGTGCTGGAAGACCTGCGGGCTGCCGGTTTCAGCGCCTGCGACCTTACGGACAACGAACTGGCCAAGCTGCACCTGCGCCATATGGTGGGCGGCAACGCGCCCCAGGTGCACAACGAACGCCTGATCCGCTTCTTCTTCCCCGAGCGGCCCGGCGCCCTGCTCAATTTCATGGACGCCATGCGCGTGACCTACAACTTCACCCTGTTCCAGTACCGCTACCACGGGGCGGACTTCGGCCGCGTGCTGCTGGGGGTGGAAGTTCCCGAAGAGCGGCGCGAGGACTTCGAGGAGTTCCTGGCCCGCGTCGACCGTATGGGCTACCCGCATGTGGATGAGACCGACAACCCGGCCTACAAGATGTTCCTGGGCTGGCATCACGACAACTAACTGATGCCGGTCTGCACGGACAGACCATGATGCTTGTCGGGAGGCCGCTCCTTCGGGGGCGGCCTCCTGCTGTTCACAGGCTCCGGAGATCCCGGCGGCAACAAGGAGAGCACGGGAGGGCTGAGAGAGACCCGGCAGCGCGGCTCCTTTGCGGACTATCCTGATGCCTGCATCGTCCCTCCCCGGGCCGGGGGAGCTTTCTCCGCCTGTCCCTGCCTTCCGGGCCGTCGTCATTGACAAGCCGGGACAGTTGGCCGAACATGGACAAAACCGGTATCGTCAACTTTTTACCGTCTGGCAGGACGCTATGATTCGTATTCAGGAAATTCTCGACAAGGTGGCGGCCAACAACCATGATGCCAATCTGGAGCTGATCCAGAAGGCCTACGTGTTCGCCGCCACAGCTCACGCGGGGCAGACGCGCCTTTCGGGCGAGCCCTATCTGTCCCATCCGCTGGCCGTGGCCTATACCCTGGCCGACATGGGCTTTGACGAGCCCACGGTGGCGGCGGGCCTGCTGCACGATACGGTGGAAGACACCGGCACCACCATCGAAGAGATCGACGACAAGTTCGGCGAAGACGTGGCCGACATCGTGGACGGTGTCACCAAGATCAGCATGATCGTCTTCGAGAACAAGGAAGAGGCGCAGGCCGAGAACATCCGCAAGATGATCCTGGCCATGAGCCACGACATGCGCGTGCTGATGGTCAAACTGGCCGACCGCCTGCACAACATGAGCACCCTTGATTTCCAGAAGCCCCACAAGCAGCGCCGCATCGCCCAGGAGACCATGGACATCTACGCGCCCCTGGCCAACCGTCTGGGCCTGTACCTGCTCAAGCGCCAGCTGGAGGACCTGAGCTTCAAATACCTGCGGCCGGACATCTACAACCAGATCGACCACTGGCTGGACGCGCATCAGGTGGTGGAAAAGCAGATCATCGAAAAGGTGGTCTCCCTCATCCAGGATCTGCTGGCTTCCAACGGTCTGGAAGGGCAGGTCTACGGGCGCATCAAGCACAAGTACAGCATCTACAAAAAGATGCAGTCCCAGTCCCTGACCCTGGACGAGATGCACGACATCATGGCCTTCCGCGTGCTGGTCAAGGACATCCGCGACTGTTACGCGGTGCTCGGTCTGGTGCACTCGCAGTGGAAGCCGGTGCACGGGCGCTTCAAGGACTATATCTCCATGCCCAAGGCCAACGGCTACCAGAGCCTGCATACCACGGTCATCGGGCCCGAGGGCGAGCGCATCGAGATCCAGATCCGTACCGAAGAGATGCACCGGCAGGCCGAACACGGTGTGGCCGCGCACTGGCTGTACAAGGAAAAGGGCCGGGTCAACTCCAAGGACCTGGAACAGTTCTCTTGGCTGCGCGAGATCTTCGAGCGCCAGGGCGACGAAGCGGACTCGCGCGAGTTCATGCATTCGCTCAAGCTGGACCTGTTCAAGGACGAGGTCTACGTCTACACCCCTGCCGGTGACGTGAAGGAACTGCCCGAAGGCGCCACGCCGCTGGACTTCGCCTTCCACATCCACAGCAAGGTGGGCCATCATTGCGCCGGGGCCAAGATCAACGGCCGCCTCATGCCGCTGGGCACGCCGCTCAAGAACGGCGACATCGTGGAGATCATCACCGATCCTTCGCGCAACCCCAATCGCGACTGGCTCAAGATCGTCAAGACGGCCCGCGCCCGCAGCCGCATCCAGCGCTACCTGCGTACCGAGGAACGCGCCCATGCCCTGGCCCTGGGCCGCGACATGCTGGAAAAGGAAGGCCGCAAGGTCAACCTCAATGTGGCGCGCGCCCTGAAGGACGGCCAGCTGGCCATCGTGGCCCAGGAGATGAACTTCGAGAACGTGGACGAGTTGGTGGCCTCGGTGGGCTATGCGCATATCACGCCGCGCCGTGTGCTCAACAAGCTCTATGCCGTCCTGCATCCCGATAATGCCGCGGCCGCGGAACCGGCCACGCCCACCATCAAGGAAAGCAAAGAAGCCGCCAAGCGTAAGAGCGACGGCGTGGGCATTTCCGGCTGTGACGGCGTGCTCATGCGTTTTGCCAAGTGCTGCAACCCGGTGCCGGGGGACCCCATCATCGGTTACATCAGCCGCGGCATGGGCGTCACCGTCCACCGTGCGGACTGTCCCAATGTGGCCAATATGGAGCCGGAGCGCCTCATCTCCGTGCATTGGGACGGCGAGGAGGAAAAGCCCTACGAGGCCGGCATCTTCATCCTGGCCCAGAACCGCAGCGGCGTGCTGGCGGGCATCGCCCAGCTCCTGGCCCTGCAGGGCATCAACATCACGGCGCTGTCTTCGCGGGCGCTGGTGGACGGCCGGGCCGAACTGCGCCTGACCGTGGAAGTGTGCAACGCCACCCAGCTCTATGATGTCATCGAGGCCATCCGCGGCCAGTCCGGCATCCTCGAAGTGGTGCGCGACACCGAAGAAGCCTAGCCCATCCCGCCCGGCCGTCGTGGCGCAGCCTTTCAGTGAACATACGCAGGGGACACCGCAAGGTGTCCCCTTTTTCGTGGGCCATCCCGCGACAGTTTTGGGCAACTATTTGCCAGGAACAGGTCTGTACCCGGCAGCCGGGGCGGCGTATCCCGGTAAGCACAGGACAAAGGTCCGTTGCCCGGACGGGATCTGCCGGAAAAGGGCGGAGCCTTCCGGCCTGCATCGGCGGGGAGCAGGAGGCATCTTTGCGTTCCCCGCTATACGGCAGCGGGCCGTCTTTCTCATGCCGGGGCATCCGGCACAACCGTTGAAGATATCGTGGGGAACACCATGGACAGGATGCAGAAAGCGGAAGCGTACAGGAAGGAATTGGGCAAGACAGGGGCTCCGGCACTGGCCGGGACGGATCCCGAACTGGCGGCTATCCGGGAGCGCCTGGAATACGGCGAGATCGCCGGACAGGGCTGCCTGGATGCGCGTCAGCGCCGCCTCATTACCCTGGTCGTCCTGGCCGCCATCCAGACGCCGGAGGGGATAGGGGAGGAGACACGGGCCGCCCTGCATCAGGGCGTGCGTCCCGAAGAGATCCTCGAGGCCCTGTACCAGTGCGCGCCCTATATCGGCTTCCCCCGCACGCTCAACGCTCTTGCCTGCGTCAACAGCGTGCTGCCGGAGGCCTAGAGCACCGGGCAGGAGGATAGCGTCCCCGCGCGCCCCGGCTGTGTTCCTGTTGCCGGGGCATGCGGGAATGACGGGATGGTCTTGATGTCAGAAAGGGCGCGGCCCTACGAGGACGGGCCGCACCGGCGCGGAACAGGGCCGGCCCGCAGGCGGATGACGCGGACGTATCCTAAAGGCCGCCCGCCCCGGCTTCGCCCAGAGGCGCAAGCGTGCGTTTCCGCTGGATGTCCCGGTGGGGCGGTTCGCCGAACATGCGTTTGTACTCCCTGCTGAACTGGGTCACGCTCTCATAGCCTACGGAAAGGGCCGCCGAGGCCGCGCGCATATCTTCCATGAGCATCAGGCGCTGGGCCTCGTGCAGTCTGAGCTGTTTGAGGTATTGCAGGGGGCTCAGGCCGGTGACGGTCTTGAAATGACGATGGAGCGTGGACAGGGACATGCCCACCTGCCGTGCCAGGCTCTCCATGCGTACCGGGGCCCCCAGATCCCGGCGCAGGATGGAGACGGCCTGCAAGACCTGGCTGTTCTGCGAGCCCTGGGCATAGAGCCCGCGCAGCACATGGCCCAGGGGCCCGATCAGCAGCAGATAGTGCAGCTCCTGCAGGATCATGGGGGCGCGGATGGCGATCTGCTCCGGCTTGTCCAGCAGCTCGGCCAGGCGCAGCACCGCTTCCAGGAATTCCGGTTCGGCATCCGCCACGGCGACGCCGGGGCCGTCTTCCTGCGGCGTTTTGCCCGCAGGCCGCATCCTGAGCATGAGGTCCGTCAGGATCTGCCTGTCCAGATAGAAGAAGAGGGAGAGGAAAGGCTGTCCGGGAGCCGTATCGAAAAAGGAAGACGAGCTGGGCATGTCGATGCCGGAGACCAGGAACTGGCCCCGCCGGAAGACGAATTCCTGCGAGCCGATGAGCGAGCGTTTGCTTCCCTGGACGATGACGGACACCAGCGGTCTTTCGAAGCAGCGGTCAGGTGCGGGCGGGTCCTCCCGCCGGACGAGCACCAGACCGTCGATGGGGCTGGGGCGGATCTCCGGGGCGGGGAGGTGCCGCAGCAGGATGTCTTTCAGGGCGGCAAGGATATCTTCTTTGATGGACAGGGCTGAGGATGCCATGAGGACCTCCGGTTCGGGCTGCCTGTCCAGTGTAACCAAAAGACGGCAGGGAGAGAAGACGCCGCCAGTGGCGTCCGCGGGCAGACGGCACGACTGTGCAAGAGCGCCGGAGGGGATGTGTTTCCCCAGCCTCAGGAAGGCTCTGTCTTTGCCCTGCTGACGGGACAGGCACGGGGAGCGGTACACGGCGCAGTCCGTCCGCGGCTGCCCGGCAGTGTGGCCGCACCTTCGGCGATACCGGCCGGGCGTGACATATAACGATCAACAAAAGGAAACGACCATGCAGGAAAACAGGGGGCCTTTCGCCCAGGGCGGTGCCAACACGGCCTATGCCCGCTACTTTGTCGGCAACAGTTACCTGAACATGCTTTCCACCGAAGGGGTCGTCATCGGTAACGTGACCTTCGAACCGGGATGCCGCAACAACTGGCATATCCATGAGGCCGCCAGCGGCGGCGGGCAGATACTGCTCTGCACCTCCGGGCGCGGCTGGTATCAGGAGTGGGGCAAGCCCGCACGCGAACTGCATGCGGGCGACGTGGTCCACATCCCCGCCGGGGTCAAGCACTGGCACGGCGCGGCCAGGGACAGCTGGTTCGTGCATCTGGCCGTGGAAGTCCCCGGTGAGGGCTGCCGCTCCCAGTGGCTGGAGCCTGTCAGCGAAGAGGAGTATGCCCGTCTGCCCTAGGCAGGAGCATCTTGCATCCGGTGCCCACGGCGCCGGATGAGCCTTCCGGCAGCCGCCGGAAAAAGGAGGCCGCCGCTGTTCCTGCAAAAACAGCGGCGGCGGAGTGCGCGCGGGAAGGAGAAGCACGCGCGGGAAAGGGGCGGATGCCCGCCCCGGGAGGACTAGAAGCTGTAGGCGAAGATCAGCTGGGCCTTCCAGGCATCCTGCTTGGACCAGTTACGATCGCTGACGTAGCTCTTGTCCCAGGTGTCCTTGTCCATCATGTTGATGATGTAGCCGAGCTCGAGATTGGCTTCCAGGTTCTCGTAGATCTGCCAGGAGTTGACCAGGTTGAATTCCAGCAGACCGTCGTTGGTGGTCAGATAGGGACCGTCCTGGGCGGCGGTGGTGTCGTCCCAGGCCACGGCGGAACCCATGTATTTGACCATGGAGGGGCTGTTGGTGCCGCCCCAGTAGGCCACACGGAAGGTGTGCTTGAGGTCTTCCACAAAGCTCACGTCCGCGATCTGCAGGCCCACGCCCCAGGTACCGGCGTAGGTCAGATTGTTGTCGTAGAAGTTGTAGCCGGTGCCCCAGGCCAGGTTGCCGTCGCCCATGAAGGACGTGAAGTTGCCCGCGCCGGCGATGGAGGGCAGGCGCTCGGAACCGTTCTTGACGTTGCCGTCGTCACCGGAGGCATACCAGCCGAAGATGCCGGGGGTGCCCCAGTCCATCTTGTATTCCACCAGGGCCTTGACCAGCCAGCCTTCACGCTTGCTGCTGCCCAGGACAGATTCCACACCGCGCTTGAGCACGTCGTAACGGCCCATGGCTTCCACGTAGCCGTAATTGATGTCGAATTCGATGTTCAGGGGATCGAAGGCCGTGATGGCCACGGGCAGGCCGGCCCAGAACATGGAGCCGTAGGCCTTGCTGGTATTGCCGAGGGCGAGGCCGTTCATACCGGGATAATAGCCGGGCAGGGTCACGCCGAGCGCGCCGTCGGCGGTATCCACGCCGCCTTCATTGAAGCGGGCGTTCTTGCCCTGCATGCCGTACATGGCCCAGGGGGTCAGTTCCACACCGTCGAACTTCAGGGGCAGCATGAGCGCAAAGAGGTCCATGTTGTCCAGATAGTTGTTGTAGCCGTTGCCGTAAGGTTCGTTATCGGCATTGGTACCGGTGTAGTTGTCGTTGAGCGGGCGCATCCAGAGGGCGGTCAGGCCCACATTGTCGTTGAACTGGTAGCTGGCGACCAGGGCGGCGGCGTCACCGTCCATGATGGCGGAACCGCCGGCCACGTTGGGCATGGCCACGGCCTGCAGGCCCATGCGGAGCTTGAGGTCGGTATTGGGCACCATCCAGTCGATGTAGGCGTTCTTGACCTTCACCACCTTGCCGTCGGCACCCATGGCGCCGCCGCTTTCGGCATTGCCCCACATCTGGTCGCCGATCTCGAAGAACACCGTACCGGACAGGGATTCGGAGGCCACGGCATCCAGCTGCAGGCGGACGCGCTGACCGGCGTTGAAGGTATCCTCGTGATGGCGTTTCTTGTTGTCCACATCCTTGATAAGGCTGCCGTCACCAAGACCAAAGCCCACCAGCCATTCGCCGGAGGCTTTGAAATCGATGGCTTTGGCGCCGCTGGCGGCCCCCAGGAGCATGCCGGCAGCCAGCATGAGGGTAAGAATTTTTTTCATGACCTTCTTCCTTACTGTTTGAGGTTCACATCCATCAGGCAACAGCGGCGCCCCCCGACGCCACGGCCGCCCGGGCCGTATTCCGCGCCTTGGCGCGGGCCTTTTTGTCCTTGCAGCGGCAGTTGGGGCAGGTGCCCTTGCAAACATGCTTTGCCTTTTCAGGGACAATGAGGACCTTGTTGCCGCTCGTCGCCAGCTCGAAGCCGCGGGAGCCTTTGTAGTGGATGCGCTGCGGCGCGATGGAAGGCTGGGACGCACCGCGCAGGGCGGCGGCCGCCGCCGGCTGGATGCGGGTCACATGGCGCACATCGATGAAGAATTTGTTGCAGTCGTTGCTGTGGCAGCGCATAAGGTTCAGGATGGCACGGGCCTGTTCCAGATCCAGATCCTCGCCGGTGGCGATGTGCAGGTTGTTGGCACTGCGGCGGAAAGAGATCCGGGTCTGGGGAAGGTTTTCCAATCTCGGCATGGTGGCTCCTGTGGTAATGTGTTTTGTTGGGGAAAACATGCCATGATTGAAAATTGATGTCAACGGAATTGAAAGTTGTTTTCAATTTATTTTGCCTTTGAAAAATAAAAAGGCAATCATCTCAAAAGGTAGCGAACCTGTGCCGGCTTATCTCTGCGTATGACGCAGAACAGGGCCAGCATCGATCCCGGACTGCGTGCCCCTGCCGGTCAGCAGGGAAGAAAAGCGGCGGTACGGGATTTGCGATACTTTTGTTAAAGGAACCACAGCACTGCTGCCTGCCGCCGCAGATCACGTCAACGCCGGTTCAGGATCGGGGGGCCCGGCGGGGATCCTGCGTGCGTATATCTCGAAAAATCTTTTATTTTGCGCTATGGTGCGCGCACAGGAAGGCCTCTGGAGAAGATCATGACGACAGCCACAAGCCGATATTTTGCCCTGCTGGCCCTGACGGCCGCCCTGTGGGGCGCCCAGCCGCTGCTGGTCAAGATCACCATGCGGGAGCTGAACCCGTCCACCATGACCGCAGTGCGTTATCTGCTCATGAGCATCACCTTTTTCGCGCTCATGCGCTGGCGGGGGCTGCCGCTCCTGCCGCCGCTGCGCCTGATGCCGGCCCTGCTGCTCATGGGCATCACCGGTGTGGCGCTCAACAATATCGCCCAATTCACCGGTCTGCAGCTCTCCACGGTCAGCAATGCCACCCTCATCGCCACGACCACTCCGGCCGTGACGGCGCTGGTGGCCCTGATCTTCCTGCGCGAGCGCCTGCTGCCCATCGAACTGCTGGGGATCCTGCTTTCCGTGGCCGGGGCGCTGTTCCTCGTCAGCAAGGGACAGATAGACGTATTGCTGCATATCTCCTTCAACAAGGGGGATCTGCTGTTCTTCACCGCCCAGCTGGGCTGGGCCGTCTATTCCCTGACGGGCTTCCGCGTCATGCGCCATCTTCCGCCCCTGACGACCACGGCCTGGGCCGGGCTGTTCGGGACGGCGGGCACCTTCATCTACGCCGCGCTGACCGGCCAGCTGGACGTGCACAGCGTGGGCGGCACGACCCTGGCCTGTATGGTCTATATCGTCTGGATCGGCGGCGTGTGCGCCATGATCTTCTGGAACATGGGGGTCAAGGTGGTGGGGGCAGGGCAGGCGGCCATCTTCCTCAACATCATGCCGCTGGTGGGCGTTGTTCTGGGCGTGACCCTGCTGGGAGAGGACTTTGCTTTCCGCGAGGCCTTCGGCGCCGTGGGCATCCTGGGCGGGGTGTACATCCTGACGCACAGCCGCCAGATTATGCGGCGCATGGACCAGCGCCTGATCCGGCGTGCCCGGGAGCTGGCGGCCGCCCGCCGGCAGGCTGCGGAAAAGGAATCCCGCCGGGACTGAGACCGGCGGGATGGCATCTATCAAGAGACGGGCTGCCGCTATGAAAGAGACTGAACACAAAAGACACCGGCTTGCGGATCTGCTTCTGGTCCTGCTGGCCGCGCTGTTCTGCTGGTGTGCCCTGCAGGGGACGCTGGACCTCAATCCCCAGGGCATCGGCATGGACAGCGACCTGCAGAACTACGCGCAGATCATGGAAGCCGGGGAATGCCCCGCGGCCTTTGCCCGTGACCCGGTGGCGTCTTTTTTCCCGCAGGATCCGGGCGTGCCCAACCTGCTGACGGCCTTGGCGGGTCTGCTCCCCGACGGGGACAATGCGGCCACGGACATGCTGCGTGTGGGCGCGCTGGGCGTCTTTTTGCACTTCCTTGCCTATTACATCCTGGGGCGCTGCCTGTTCCGCAGCCCCTCTCTGGCGGCCCTGCTTTCGATCCTGATGAGCATTGCCGTGCACTGGTCGTTCGGCACCTTCTGGGGCAGCATGCGCTCGGATCCGGTGCCGCGCATCTTCTATGCCGATCTCTGGCCCTTCCTTCTGCTGCTGGCCTGTGCGGCCGTCAAACGCCCTTCGCTGCAGCCTGTGGTCATGTTCCTGTCAGGCTGTGCCATGCTGGTGCATACGGTCAGCGCCCTCATGGGCGGAGCCATGTTCTTCATGGCCTTTTTCCTGCTCTGGCGGGACAGGGGACTGTGGCGCCACGCGGGCCTGAGCCTGCTGAATCTGTTGAGCTTCGCAGTTCCCGTTGTTATATATCTGAAAGTTTTTCTTGCGGATACACCAGCACCGCCGGTCGAGTATGCCGGGCTTTTTGCCGAGGTGCGCGCCCTGCGTTACAGCAAGGACTGGCATGATGTCTGGCAGAGCCTTGCGGACATATTGCGATATTATACCTTCCCCGTCCCGCTGTTCCCCGCGGCAGCCGTAGCAGCCGCCATACTGTTTAAAAAAAGACAGCAGCTGGCCGGGCCGGTGCGCACCCTGCTGCGGCTCATGCCGGGCATGGTGCTGGGCATCGCGGGCGGCTGTGTGCTCTGCGCCCTGGAGATGTGGCTGGCCCGCCATCTGGGGCGGCAGAACATGAGCCAGGAGATCCTGCGGGGCACACGCTTTTTGGTGCCGCTTTCCTGGCTGCTGCTGACCTGTCTTTTGTCCCTGTACTGGCAGGGCCTTGCCCCCCTGCTGCGCCGTGGCATCGTCATCCTGCTGGCTGTCGTCCTGCTGTCGCTGGGGCAGGGCAAACAGGTGGTGGCGGCCCGGCATGCCCTGGCGGACATGACCGGTCTGGGCTGGCTGGATACGGAAGAGGCCCGGCAGATCAAGGCGCATTCCCTGGGATTGCGGGATGCCCTGCAGGCCCTGCGCGCGCAGGCGGGACCGGAAGAGCTGGTTTTTACTGACGGAGACTGCATGGCCGTGCGCTTTGCTGCCCGCATGCCCATGCTGCCCGTACACAAGGACGGGAACGTCATCTATTATGCCGCCGACCCGGATATGGCCCGGCGCTGGCTGGCCATGCAACACCGCATGGCGGCCGATGCCACCGGCTATATGGAGGTCTGGCGTACGGAGCAGGCCGCGTTGCTGCTGACGCGCCATGTGGAGCACAAAGCCCTGTTGCTGCGTTACGGTGCCCTGCTTTTTGAGAATGAAGACTGGCTGTTGCTGCGGCGTTCGCCGGTAGCGGCGGATGCCGATGCACAGGTCACGAGGAGCGGATATGCAGACTGAGAAAAGAGGCAACAGGATCGCGGTCCTGATCCCCTGCTATAACGAGGCGCTGACCATCGGGAACGTGGTCAGGGATTACCGTCAGGCCCTGCCGGATGCCGATATCTATGTCTATGACAACAATTCCACCGACGAAACGGCCCGTCTGGCCCGTGAGGCCGGTGCCATCGTGCGCCCCGAGCCCCGTCAGGGCAAGGGCAACGTGGTGCGGACCATGTTCCGTGACATCGAGGCGGACTGTTATCTGATGGTGGACGGGGACGACACCTATCCGGCTTCGCAGGCGGCGGCCCTGTGCGCGCCCGTGCTGGAAGGACGTGCGGACATGGTCATCGGCGACCGGCTGTCCTCCACCTACTTCACGGAGAACAAGCGCCCATTCCACAACTGCGGCAACATGCTGGTGCGCCGCTGCATCAACATGTTCTGGAAGCGCGGCCGGCAGATCGAGGACGTCATGACGGGCATGCGGGCCATGTCGCCCCTGTTCGTCAAATCCTTCCCCATCCTTTCGCAGGGCTTCGAGATCGAGACGGAGATGACCATCTTTTCCCTGGCCAACAACTTCCGCATCGCCTCCATGCCCATCCAGTACCGCGACCGGCCGGAAGGGAGTTTTTCCAAGCTGAGCACGTTCCGGGACGGCTTCCGCGTCCTGAAGACCATCGCCGTCCTGTTCAAGGATTACCGTCCCCTGCTGGTCTTCTGGTCGGTGGCCTGTCTGCTGGCCCTGCTTTCTCTGGGGCTGTTCCTGCCTGTGCTGGGCGAATACATGTCCAGCGGGCTCGTACCCCGCTTCCCGACCCTGATCGTGTCCGGATTCTGCATGCTGGCGGCTTTGCTGAGCTTTGTTGCCGGCCTGACCCTGGACTGCCAGCGCAAGCGGGCCCGGCAGGCCTTCGAGATCCAGCTCAATGTGCTGTCACTGCTGCTGCGGCAGGGCAGGACAGGCATGCCCTCCGGCGGGAACAGGCCGGAGCAAGACCCTCAGGCGTAAATGAAGAAAGCCGGGCAACAGCCCGGCTTTTTCCATTTGGGACAACGCTGGAAAGGACGCAGCGAAAAGGCTGGGGAGCTTCCCTGCCCGGTCAGCTGAGGGCCTTGCGCTTCATGATGTAGTTCCAGATCATGACCACCCCCGTGGCCACGACCTTGGCCAGCATGTAGTGCAGGGCCAGCTTGTCCACCAGCAGCCACATGCAGATCTGATTGATGCCCAGACCGGCCAGGCTCGATCCCACGAAGACCACCTGCCGGGCAAAGCTGCGTGCCGCCTGATGGAAGACGAAGAACACGCAAAGGTAGTAATTGACGATGACGGCCACGATGAAGGCCCAGGCGGACGACCAGAGGTAATGGACGTCCAGCACGCTGGTCAGCAGGAACAGCAGGCCGTAGTCCACCAGAAAGGTCAGACCGCCCACGATGCAGAAGCGGAAAAATTCCGCGCCACGGCTGGCAAGGGACATAAAGACTCCTTTGGGATTGGGCTGCCCTGACTTAGCCTGTTCCCCGCCGGGGCGCAAGCCGGATGGGCAGGTATGCGGCAAAGGGGCGAGGGCTGGCCGCTATGGTGCGTGCGCGACAGGGCACGGCATGCACGCCGGTAGGGCGGAGCAATATGCCGGAACGCGGAGGACGCCGCGAACTGTCGGACATCACATGCCGCACGACGCGCAGCGCGGAAGGGAGGGCACTCCCGTCCGCGCTGCTTCTTGTTCCGTCGTCTCCTGTAACCGGGGACGATGTTTTCTGGTCTTGCGTACGGTTTGTGAACGCCAATGTCGTCAGGGACGTAGGGGGACTTCTTCAGCTCCCTCCGGCCCGGCGGGACGGAGCTGCCCCTTGTCCAGCAGGAAGAGGGGGGCGGAGGGCTGGACCTCCCGCAGCAGGGCCGCCGTATGGGGATGGCAGGTGAAAAAGAGGATCTGCTGCCGGGACCCGTATCTTCCCTGGCTGAGGTCCCCCAGGATACGGGCCGTGCGCCGTGCCCGGCCGGGATCGAAGTCCACCAGCACATCGTCCATGATGACCGGCAGGGGGCTGGCCTGCGCCGCGTGATCCTGGATGTAGGCCAGACGCAGGGCCAGATAAAGCTGTTCCTGGGTGCCCCGGCTCAGCTGCTCCGGGCTGACGGGCTCGCCCTGCGGCGGCATGACCCGCAGGCTGGAATCGCCCACGACGGCGCCCACGTCCTGCCAGGCACCGGCGGTGATGTCCCGGAATATGGCCGCGGCCCGACGGATGACACGGGGCTGGCGTTCCTTCTCAAAGGCCAGTTTTGCCCGGTGGAGCAGAGCATGGGCCAGACGCAGGCGGCACCAGGCACGGGCCTGCCGCTGCAGCTCTTCCCGCTGGTCGGCTTCCTGCTGCAACAGATCGGCCAGGGTCCCGTCCTGCCGCATGGCCTCCACGCGCACGCCCAGAGCGGCGACTTCTTCCGCCAGCGCGTCCTCTTCCTGACGCAATCCTTCCAGAAGATGCTGCTGCCCTGCGCAGGCCTGTTTCTCTTCCTCCCGGGCCTCTTCCCGGAAAGAAGCCAAAAACGCTTCCAGCGGCTGCGTCCCGGCCACCAGGCGCAGGCTGTCTTCCAGCAGCAGGCGACGCTGCTCCGTCCGGTGCCGTTCTTCCAGCAGGGCGGCCGTTTGCAAAAAATCCCCGTCGTCCCGGGCTCCCCCCTGATGCAGCAGGGCCGCCAGATCGGTACGGATGTTGTCCAGATCGCTTGCCGCACGGCGGCAGGCCGTTTCCTGTTCATCCAGCAGCTGGCGCAGGCGGGCCTGCTCTGCGGCACGGTGGCGGGCGTCCTCCGCCGCCTCGCCCAGCATTTCCAGATGCCGGAGCCAGTCGGCATCCTGCGGCGGCACGGGGCGTCCCGTCTCTTCCAGCAGGGCGGCCAGCGGTGCCCGCAGGGCTTCTGTTTCGCCGTGCAGACGTTGCAGGCGCGAATCTTCCTGTTGCAGCTCTTCTTCGAGGCGCAAACAGCTCTCCATACCGTCCAGGGCCGCGTGGACGGTCCCCGGCGTCAGGTCTTCCGGCAGGCCCAGCGAATGCAGGCCGCCGGTCCAGGCGGTCCGGGCCGTCTCCAGCCGCAGGATCGCTTCCTGCGTGCGGCAACGGCTGTCCTCCAGTACCTTGCGGCAGCGTTCCAGCAGCCCGGCACTGGTCGCGGCCTCGGCAGCGGCCTGCTGATGTCCGGCACGGGCCTCTTCCGCTTCCCGGCAAAGGGCAAGGCCGCGGCGGACAGCCTCCGGCAGGCTGGGGCAGGCGGTAGCGGGAGGGAGCAGGGCCAGCAGGTCGCGCAAGGCCTGTTCCGTCTGTTGCAGGGAAGAGGTCGCATGCCCGGCATCGTCCCCGGCTGCGCTCAGTGCCTCCGCCAGTGTGGCGGCGGTGGCTGCCCGCTCGAAAAGCAGCCCTGCCGCTGCCGGGGCAAAGGCCGTCGCCGTGCCTGCGGGCAGCATGGCCTGCCAGCGGTTTTCCCCGTCCTGTATGGCGGCAAGGAGTTCCTGCTCCTGTTCGGCCAGTCGGGCCAGCGTTTGCCTGACGCGCCTCAATTCCTGCCGCAGGCTGTCGTGTTCCTGCAGGAGCTGATCCAGCTGACGGCGCGCGGCCTGCTGTTTTTCCAGACAGCTTTCCAGTTCATCGGTATCCGGGATGTCGTTGTTCATGGTGCGCGGCAGGGGCAGACGGGCAAGGCGGTGCTGCTGTTCCCGCAGGCGTCCTGTGCTTTCTTCCAGCAGCTGCCGGATGCGCGCCGCTTCTTCCCGGCGATGGCGTTCCGCCTTCCCGGCATGGGGCAGGCCGCCTGCCAGCAGGGCAAGACCGCAGACCGCTGCCAGCCCGCCTGCCCAGGGCGAGGCCGCCAGCCCGGGCCAGGGGAGCAGCTCCGGGGCCCACTGTCCGGCCAGCAGAAGGACCAGGCCGGGGAGCAGGAGCATGATGCCCATGCAGAGCAGGGGCAGGCTGCCGCCTGTCAGAGGACGCTCCAGCTGCTGGGCCTGTTGTGAAAGCCCTTCCTGCCGGACCGTCTCGGCGGCGATCCCGGAGCGGAGCGTACGGCAATGCCGCACGGCGGCAGCAAAACGATCCAGGGCTTCCTGCTCCAGGGCCGGATGCCGGTCGATGGCCTGGACAAGGGCCGTCTCGCGCTGTTGCAGCTTGTCCTGCTCCTGCCGTGCGTGCTCCTGCTGTTCCCGCAGGCTGCGCAAGCGCTCTGTCAGATGGTCGAGACGGGAGGCCAGCGAGAGGGCCTCATCCCTGTGGCGGAGCAGCCGCTCCGGCCCGGCAAGGTCATTTTCGTCCAGGCGCAGCGGCGCGCAGGCGCGTGAAAAGGCTTCCCGGGCCCGTTGCTGCCGTCGCTGCCAGCGGGGGAGGTCTCCCTGCTTTTCCTGCCAGTTTTCCAGAAGGCGTTGCAGGTGGCGTTGTTGGCCGCCGTCCAGAGGCGGCTGGCGGTCGGGCAGGGCCTCCAGACGTTGCAGGTGTGCCTGGTGGGTCTCTTCAGCCTGTGCCAGCGCGGCGGCGGCCTCGTCTTCCCGCTGGCGGGCCATCTGCAGGGCCGTCGTACAGGTCGCCAGTGTGGCGGCCTGCCGTTCCACTTCCTCCCGGCCGAAGACAGAGCGGTCCGTGGCACGGATGCGGGCGCAATCCCAGTCAGGGCCCAGACGGGAAAGCTCTTCCTGCAGACGGCGGGCGATCTGTTCCTTGCGCAGACGCGCCAGCGGCAGGTCGGTCAGGGCTTGCCGGTAGGTGGAGGTCTGTTCCGTCAGGGCGCGCAGACGGGGCAGGGCCGCCACAAGGGCCTGATCCGGGCACAGCTCCCGGAGCCGTTCGCGTGTGCGCGCGCACTGTTCCCGAAGGCCCTGCAGGGCATGCCGGCCTTCCTCCTCCCTTTCGCGCAGACGGGCCAGACGCTCGCGCCCCTGCGGCGGGAAATCCTGCGGCAGGCCGGAAAGGCGCTCCAGACGCATCCCCAGCAGATGCCACTCCCGCCACTGCTCCCAGACCGAGAGGCGCCGTTCCGTACGGCGCAGGGCGGTCTCCAGCTCCGTCTTGCGGCGGCGGAGGTCTTCCAGATCCTGTTTGCGCTGCTGCCACTGGGCGCACAGGGCGTCGTAGCTGCCGCTCCGGGCGTCGGCCTGACGGATGCGGGCCCGCAGCTCCTGCCAGCAGCCCATCTGGACATTGAGGGGCAGCTTGCGGCCCTGCGGGCGATAGATGGCGTCGGCCTGCTGTTGCAGGGCGCGCAGCACATCGGCCGGGGAACGCAGGCCCGTGCCGAAGCTGGCCCCGTAGAGGGCATGGCGCACGGCCTCGTCGTCCAGGCTCTCGAAGCGCTGCAATTCCCCCAGACTGAAGCCGAAAACATTGCTGTAGACCTGACGGTCGATGCCCCGGAAGAGCTGCTCCAGCAGGCTTTCCGGCACAGGGGCCCCGTCGGGGCCGGTGAGCTGCAAACGGCCGCTGCCCGGGCCGGGGCGGCGATGCAGATGCAGCAGGCCGTGGAGGCCGCTTTCCAGCGTCAGGCTGCCCCCGGCCTGTCCGCCGCGCAGGGGCTGGCCGGCCTGACGTTCCTTGCGCCCGGAGGGATAGCCGGTGAGCATGGCCCGCAGGAAGGCCAGACAGGTGGACTTGCCGGCTTCGTTGTCGCCCAGAAAAATGTTGATGCCCGGGCCGAGGCCCTCGGCGCCCGTTTGGGCAAGGATGCCGAAACCGTCTGCATGGAACGAGAGCAGGCGCATCACTTCCCCTCCAGCATGTCCAGGCAGAGATAGCGGGCTTCGTCCAGCAGGTCCTGGAGATCTTCCCCTTCCGGCATGTCGAGCATCCCGGCGGGGCAGTGCCGGAACAGGGGCGCCAGCTCCTCCTCGGCAAAGGCGGCCAGCGCTTCGGGCTGCTGCTCGAGCCCTTCCGCCAGACGCAGGGCCTCGCCCAGCAGATCCTGGCGTTGCAGGCAGGCGGCCATATCCACAGCGGGGGCCGTCTCCACGCACAGATCCTTGATGTGGACAGGCAGGGGCAGGGGAGCCTGATGCAGGCGCTCCCGCAGGTCGCGGCAGGTCTCCGGGCGGCGCAGCAGACTGTCCAGCGGGGTGCGTCCCTGTAGGCACAGGCGCACGACCATGAGCGTGCAGGATGCGTCAGCGCTTTCCGTGACCGTGGTCAGGGCCTCCAGCAACCTGTCCTCCACGGCGTCGAGCTGTTCCACGGCGTCCAGACCGATGACCGGACGCTGCCATTGTACCGGCCCCAGCGGCAGGAACTCTTCCCGGCAGGAGAAAGCACCGTCGCAGGCCTCGGCAGTGACCAGCAGACAGCCGCGCGGGCCGCCTTCATTGATGTGGAGTCCCTGGGTATTGCCGGGATAGGCGATGAAGGGATGGCGCGCCAGAATGCGGCGTTCGTGCACATGGCCCAGGGCCCAGGCATCCAGACCGGCGGCGCGCAGATCGTCCAGCGAGCAGGGGGCGTATCTGTCCTGCGTGGGGCTGCCTTCCACGCTGCAATGCAGCACGCCCAGCTGGAAGCAATCCGTCTCCGGCTGGCGGTGGAAGAGGAGGGCCAGGTTGCGGGCCTCCCTGATGCGGGCATGGCTGATGCCGTGGATCACGGCAAGGGGAGCCCCGTCCCGGTACAGCACATGCTGTTCGGGCTCCGGGCCGAAGATGGTCACGTTGTCGGGCCAGTCCACGGTCTTCAGCCGGGAGTCCAGCGGGTCATGGTTGCCGTGGGCCCAGAAGACCGGGATGCCGCAGGCCTGCAGGCGCACACAGCCGTCGCGCAGGGCCAGCTGGGCTTTGACGCTGTGCTCTTCCTGATTGTAGATGTCCCCGGCCAGGACAAGAAAGTCCGGCCGCAGGCGCTCGCACTGGTCGAACAGGCGTTGCAGTGCCGTGAAGGTGGCGTCGCGCAGCTGCGCTTGCAGGGCCTCTCCGGCATCGGTACGGCTCAGGCCCAGGAAGGGGGTGTCCAGATGCAGGTCGGCGGCATGGATGTATCGGAGGCTGTTCATGGCGTGTCCTTGGCGTGGGCTCCTCCGGCAGAGATATGTTTTTTCCGGCAGCAGGACAAGTTGCGCGCGTGGAGGCGTGCGCGGTTGACGCTGTCAAAGCCCGTTGGTATGACTAGCGTTTATACCACAGGGGGAAAGAATGGCGCGAATCCTTTACGGCATCCACGGGACAGGGCATGGCCATGCCATGCGCGGGCTGACCATCGCCCGCCGTCTGGGCGCACACGAATTTCTGTTCGTGGCCAATGACGACGCCCCCAAGATACTGGAGCCCGAATTCCGGGTGCACCGCATCCCCAATCTGGGCACGGTGTTCCGCAACTATCAGGTGGATGTGGGCGCCACGGTGCGCAAGGCCATCCCGCTGCTCTGGCACCGTCAGCGCTATGTGGATGAAGTGCTGCGCCTTATCGACCAGTTCAAGCCCGACGTCTGCATGACGGACCTGGAGTACTTCGTGCCGCGTGCGGCCGAGAAGGCCGGGCTGCACTGCCTGACCCTCGACCATCAGCACGTCATCACCTGCTGTCGCCACGGCTGGCTGCCGCCGCGCATGTGGTGGGATCACCTGCTGCAGGGCATCACGCCCCGCTACCTGTTCCGGCCCACGGAGCAGAACCTGCTGGTCTCCTTCTATGCGCCGCCGGTGCAGCCCCGCTACCACGCCCGCGTGGTGCCCCCCATCCTGCGCGAAAGCGTGCTGCGCCTCAATCCCCGTGATGACGGCCATGTGGTGGTCTACCAGAGCAATTCCACGCACCGCAAGCTGGTGGACTTTTTGCTCCAGGCCACGGACCGCCCCTGCTATGTCTTCGGCTATGACCGGACGGAAGGCCGCGAGGGCAACGTCATCTTCATGAAGAAGAGCGAAGAGGGCTTTCTCAAGCTGCTGGAAGGCTGTTCCTACGTCATCCAGGGCGGCGGCCATACCCTGATGACCGAGGCCCTGCACCTGGGCAAACCCATCCTGAGCCTGCCGCTCAAGGCCATGGTGGAACAGTGTTTCAACGCCCTGTACCTCGAACGTCTGAACTACGGCATGCAGGCCGACATGATGACCCTGGAGCCCGCCTTGCTGCGCCGCTTCGAGGAACGCCTGCCCGAGTTCCGGGCCTCCATCGCGCGCGGGCATTTCTGCGGCAACGATCTGGTCTTCGGCCTGGTGGATACCTTCATCCGCACCGGTACCTTGCCGGTATCGGGCACGCCGAAGGTGGTGGAGTAGGAGAAAAAGCTCGCATCACGGCAGGGCTTCCATCCCTGTTTCCATGATAGCAAAACGCCTCTTCCGTCTCATGCGGGAGAGGCGTTTCTGCGTGGGGCGCTCCACGCGCAGGGGGGCTCTTTGTCATTCCCCTTGTCCATATGTTCGCTCGGCCATCCCCACGGGGGGAATACTGCCTTCGCCGGCAAGTCCATCGGCGCGTTCTCGGTTCATCCCCACGCATGCGGGGAATACTCTTCGACGAGATGCAAGAGATAGCAAGCTGTCAGCGGGACGGCTGCATACTGCCGAACAAGACCATGCTTGCTGCAAGCCCTGCTCCACGAGCATCAAAAAAGGGAAGGAGCTTGCGCGCAAGGCGGCTCCTTCCCTTCCAACAATACCGCCCGGCAGGGCAGTTAGGATCCATTGATTTTTACATGCCCAGATAGGCGGAACGCACGTCCTCGCTCTTGAGCAGGTTCTCGGCGCTGTCGCTGGTGACGATACGGCCGTTCTCCATCACATAGCCGCGGTGGGCGATGCGCAGGGCCTGGTTGGCGTTCTGTTCCACCAGGAAGACCGTGGTGCCGTTGGCGTTGACGCGCTGGATGATCTGGAAGATCTGCTGGATGATGATGGGTGCGAGGCCCAGCGAGGGCTCGTCCAGCAGGAGCAGCTTGGGCCGGGCCATGAGGGCGCGGCTGATGGCCAGCATCTGCTGTTCGCCACCGGACAGGGTGCCGCCGGTCTGCTTGCGGCGCTGGGCCAGGATGGGGAAGAGGTCGAACACATAGTCCATGTCTTCCTTGATGCCCTGCACGTCGTTGCGCAGGAAGGCGCCCAGGTCGAGGTTCTCGCGCACGCTCAGGTCGGGGAAGATGAGGCGGCCTTCGGGCACCTGCGAGATGCCCAGGCGGACGATCTCGTGCGGGGGCAGCTCGTGGATGGGCTCGCCGTTCCAGAGGATCTCGCCCTTGCGCGGCCGGTTGATGCCGCAGATGGTCATGAGCGTGGTGGACTTGCCGGCGCCGTTGGCACCGATGAGGGTCACGATCTCGCCGTCATCCACGCGCAGGGAAACGTCGCGCAGGGCCTGGATGTTGCCGTAGTAGGTATCAATGCCCTTGACTTCAAGCATCTTCGCTTTCTCCCAGATAGGCCTGAATGACGCGCGGGTTGCTGCGCACTTCCGCGGGAGTGCCGGCAGCGATGCGCGAACCGTATTCCATGACATAGATGCGGTCGGACAGGGACATGACCATGCCCATGTCGTGCTCGATGAGCAGGATGGAAAGATCCCGGTCCGCGCGGATCTGGAGCACCAGATCCTTGAGCTCGTTGGTCTCCTGCGGGTTCATGCCGGCGGCGGGTTCGTCCAGCAGCAGCATGCGGGGCTCGGTGGCCAGGGCGCGGGCGATCTCCAGACGGCGCTGGGCACCGTAGGCCAGGTTGCAGGCCTTTTCGTTCCACAGATCCTGCAGGTGCACGGTCTCCAGCAGGCTGTAGGAGATGTCGATGGATTCCTGCTCTTCGCGACGGGTGGCGGGGTTGCGGGTCAGCGCGCCCCAGATGCCGGCCTTGGTGCGGCAGTGACGGCCGATCATCACGTTCTCCAACACGGTCATGTCGCTGAACAGACGGATGTTCTGGAAGGTGCGGGCCATGCCCAGCGCCGTGATGAGGTGGGGCTTGCGCCCGTTGAGCAGATGCTTCTCGCCGTTGGCGCCGTACAGGTGCACGGTGCCTTCCGTGGGCTTGTAGATGCCGGTGACGCAGTTGAAGAAGGTGGTCTTGCCGGCGCCGTTGGGGCCGATGAGGGCCACGATCTCGCCTTCGTTGACGGTCAGGTCCAGCTCGTTGAGGGCGCGCAGACCGCCGAAGTCACGCGTCAGGCCCTTGACTTCAAGGACGGGTTTCATGCGCGTTCTCCTTTGTTGCCGCCCTGCAGGGCGGTGATGCGGTAGCGGCGGCGCTCACCGGTGACGAGGCCCTGGGGCCGGAAGATCATCATGATGACCATGATGGCGCCGAAGATCAGCATGCGGTACTCGGAGAAGGCACGCAGGTATTCGGGAGCCAGGATGAGGATGGTGGCGGCGATGACCACGCCCACGATGGAGCCCATGCCGCCCAGCACCACCATGGAGAGGATCATGGCCGATTCCATGAAGGTGAAGCTGGCGGGGTTGATGAAGGTGGTCTTGGCCGCGAAGATGACGCCGGCGAAACCGGCCCAGCAGGAGCTCAGGGCAAAGGCCGAGAGCTTGACGCGGGCCAGGTCGATGCCCATGGCCTCACAGGCGATCTCGTCTTCACGCAGGGCCTGCAGGGCAAGGCCCACACGGGAGTTCTTGAGGCGGCTGATGACGATGATGGTCAGGATCACGGCCAGCAGCACCAGATAGTAAATGAAGATGGTGTTGGCGGCGATCTCCAGCTCCTGGCCGAAGAAGGAGGGGCCGGGGATGTTCTTGATGCCGCCGGAACCGCCGGTGAGGCTGGTCCAGTTGAGCAGCACCAGGCGCACGATCTCGCCGAAGCCCAGGGTCACGATGGCCAGATAGTCACCGCGCAGGCGCAGCACGGGGAAGCCCAGGGCCAGGCCGAAAACGATGGCCATGAAGCCGCCCACGGGCAGACAGGCCCAGAAGCCCAGGCCGAACGCCTGGTTGAGCAGGGCGTAGGAATAGGCGCCCACGGCGTAGAAGGCCACATAGCCCAGCACCAGCTGACCGGCGATGCCCACGGCGATGTTCAGGCCCAGGGCCAGGATGACATAGAGCATGGCCGAGATCATGATGTTGGTCTGGTAGAAGGAGCTCACCAGAGGCATGACGATCATGACGGCCAGCAGCAGGCCGAGGCTGGTCAGACGGGTGGTGGTATTGCGGTTGGGCAGGGTGACCAGGCTGTGCAGGCCCTTGCCCAGGCCTTCGGGCAGGCGGATCAGCGGGATGCCGCGGGCCTTGCGGCTGAAACACCAGTTCCAGAGCATGGAAAGGAAGAAGATGGCCACGCCCAGCAGGATGACCCTGTCGAACTGCCATTCCACGGTCTGGTCAACGCTGTTGAGCTTGATGCCCATGACCGGGAAGGTCAGGAGCATGAACCAACAGGCAGCCAAAAGGGCTTTTGTAAGATATTGCATCATGATTGGCTACACCTTCTGCACTTTCGCTTTGCCGAGGATGCCGTCGGGACGGAAGATGAGGATGAGGATGAGCAGGGCAAAGGCCAGGGCATCCTCATAGTTGCCCGACAGGTAGCCGGTGGTCATGCTCTCGGCGATACCCAGCACAAGGCCGCCCACCATGGCACCGGGGATGGAACCGATGCCGCCGAGCACCGCGGCCGTGAAGGCCTTGAGGCCGGCCAGGAAGCCGATGCCGAAGTTGACCTGTCCCATGTGGGAGGCGATGAGCACGCCGCCCAGGGCCGCCAGGGCCGAGCCGACGATGAAGGTGAGCGAGATGATGCGGTCGGCATTGATGCCCAGCAGCAGGGCCATCTTGCGGTTCTGCGCGGTGGCGCGCATGGCCTTGCCCATGCGGGTATAGCGGATGAACAGGCTCAGGGAGACCATGGCCAGCGTGCTGGTGACGAGGATCAGGAAATCACTGGGGCCCATGATGTTGCCCAGGTAATCCAGAAACTCCATCTCCGGCAGCAGGCGGGGGAAGGGGACATAGTCAGAGGTCTGCGCCAGCAGCACATAGTTCTGTAGGAAGATGGACATGCCGATGGCCGAAATGAGGGGCGACAGACGCGGGGCGCCGCGCAGGGGTTTGTAGGCCACCTTTTCCAGAGTATAGCCGTAGGCCGCGCTCCAGACCACGGCCGCGAGGGCCGCAACGATGAGGATGCCTCCGGCGGGGAAACCGACGATGCCTAGCACACCGGCTACCAGCAGGGCCGTGAAGGCGCCCAGCATGTAGATTTCGCCGTGTGCGAAGTTGATCAGTTCGATGATGCCGTACACCAGCGTATAGCCCAGGGCGATGAGGGCATAGATGCTGCCGCGTGTGAGGCCGCCGAAGAAAAGTTCGATAAAGTACTGGAAGTCCATGCCGTTACAGGGGCTGCGGTTTACCCGGGCGCAGCGGGCAAGAGGGCGCGGAGGCCATGCCTCCGCGCCCGTGCGCCATAGTATCCTATTAATGCAGAGTGATGCTGTGGTCGCTTTCGACGAACTTGCCGTCCTTCACCACGTAGACGGACAGGCCCAGACCGGTGGCGTCACCGGCCTTGTTGAAGGACATCTTGCCCAGAGGGGTGTCCACTTCGGTGCTCTTCAGAGCGGCCATGATCTTGTCGGTCTCGGTGCTGCCGGCCACTTCGATGGCCTTGATGAGGGCCTGGGTGGCGGCATAGGCGTTGTAGTAACCGAAGCCGGGCTCGCTGCCGAACTGCTTGACGTGGGCTTCGCGGGCGTGCTTGTACATGGCCAGGGTACTGGTATCCTTGGGATAGGAGGCCATGACGCCTTCGCTGTCCTTGCCGGTCATCTTGAGGAAGGTCTCGTCCTTCACGCCGTCAGGACCGATGAGGGGGGTCTTGACGCGGTCGCGGCGCATCTGCTGCACCAGCTTGGAGGCGGTGTTCTGGTAGCCGCCGAAGATCAGGACGTCGGCCTTGGCGCGACGCAGCTTGCGCACCACGGCGGAGAAGTCCACGGCGTCGGGGGTCACGGCTTCGAACAGGACGGTCTCGACACCGGCCTTTTCGAGGATGCCGCGGTTCTGCTGGGCAAAGCCCTTGCCGTATTCGCCGTTGTCATGCAGGTAGGCGACCTTCTTGGCCTTCAGCACTTCGATGATGTAGCTGCTGGTCAGCTGGGCCTGGGCATTGTCGTTGGCCACGGTGCGCAGGAACAGGGGGTGCTTGCCTTCCAGGGTCAGGGCAGGCGTGGTGGCCGTGGGGGAGATGCTGATGATGTTGGCGCTTTCATACATGGGCAGGGAGGCGTTGGTGGCGCCGGAGCAGATGGGGCCCATGATGGCCACGACCTTGTCGGAGATCAGCTTGGTCGCGGCGTTGGTGGCCAGTTCGGGCTTACACTGGTCGTCCTGGGACACCAGTTCGATCTTCTTGCCCAGCACGCCGCCCTTGGCGTTGGCTTCTTCAATGACGATCTTGGCGGCATTGAGGCTGGGGACGCCGTACGAGGCCAGGTCGCCGGAATGGGCGCCCTGCACGCCGATTTTGATGGTGTCGGCGGCCATGGCAGGAGCCGCAACGGCAACGCTGCACAGCGCGGCCATGAGCCAGGTCATGCACTTTTTCATTTTCTCCCTCCTTGAGAGACTCCATGCACTGCCGGGCGTCGCACAACAGCAAAGCGACGTCTACCTTGCGGCAGTATAAGCCCTTTCTATTGCATCTTTATCTGATTCCTGTCAATGCGGTTTGCCGGATGGACACACAAATCCATCTCCCCCGCACGGCCACATATCTACTGTGATTTCTTGTGGCTGGAACGCAGGTGCAGGCGCATGGGCGCATGCGTGATGCCGAAGATGCGGCGCAGGGCGCGTTCCAGATAGCGGGCATAGCTTTCCGGCACGCGGTCGGCGTCACTGACGAAAAAGACGAAGGTCGGCGGCTGGGACTCGGCCTGGGTCAGATAGAAGAACTTGGCGCGCACGCGCTTGACCACCGGGGGCTGGTGGCGGGTCAGCACTTCTTCCATGGCACGGTTGAGCTGGCCGGTGGGCACGCGGATGGCGCATTCCTCATGGATCTTGCGGGCCATGGGCAGGATCTTGTTCAGGCCCGTGCCCTTGAGGGCCGAGACCGTGAGGATGGGCACATGCTTGCAGAAGGCCAGCATCTCGCTCACGTTCTGCAGCAGCTGCTTGAGCTGACCGGCGGGCACCAGGTCGCACTTGTTGACCAGCACCATGAAGGGGATCTTGCGGGTATCCAGCAGATCCATAAGGCGCTTGTCCTGCTGGCTCACGCCTTCGGTGGCGTCCAGGGTCAGCAGGGTCACGTCGGCCTTGGTGGTGGACTTGAGGGCCGCGTTGACGGAGTACTTTTCCACGATGTCCGTGATCTTGGTACGGCGGCGCACCCCGGCGGTATCCACAAAGACGTAATCCTGGCCGTCGCGCTCGAAGCGCACGTCCACGCTGTCGCGGGTGGTGCCGGCCACGTCGGAGACGATCATGCGTTCCTCACCGGCCAGGGCGTTGATCATGGAGGACTTGCCCGCATTGGGGCGGCCCAGCATGGCCAGGCGCAGGGCCGGGGGCTCGTGTTCGGCCTCGTAATCATCGGGCAGCAGGTCGGCCAGTTCTTCGGTGAGGGCGCGGATGTTGTGCCCGTGCTCGGCCGAGACCGGCAGCAGGGGGAAGCCCAGGCTGTGGAACTCGGCCAGCAGCTCGTCTTCCTTTTCCAGGCCGTCCACCTTGTTGACCACGCAAAGGGTGGGCAGGCCCATGCGGCGGATGTGGGCCGCCAGATATTCGTCCAGGGGCAGCAGGCCGTCACGGCCGTCCACCACGAAGGCCACGGCACAGGCGTCTTTCATGGCCGCCTCGGCCTGGCGCAGGATGTCGGACTCGAAGCCGCGGATGCCTTCGGGGCCTTCGGTGACCATGGCATGGGCATCCAGGGTGATGCCGCCGGTATCCACGATGCCGAAATCAGGATGGCCCTTGCGGCGGACCACACCTTCCATGCGGTCGCGGGTCACGCCGGGACGGTCATGGGTGATGGCGCGGTTGCTGCGGATCAGGCGGTTGAACAGAGTGGACTTGCCCACGTTGGGGCGTCCCACCAGAACGATGCAGGGTAATGAGGACATGGGTCTCCCTTCGGCCATGACGGGCCGTTGTTGCGGAAATGGGGCCGCACGGGGCGGCGGGCATGGCGCACGGAGAAACGGGATGGAAAAAAGGCCCCTCAAAGCGGGGTGAGCGCCACACGCTGCGCTTGTGTAGCATCCTTGAGGCCGTTTGAAAAGAAAAAAATGCCCCGCGGGCGCATTTGCCGGAATCGACCGGATGCGGGCAGACAACACAGCGGGATGACAGGCGTTTTTTCAGGATGCCGTCAGGGCGGCAGAAAGCCGTGCCGGGCAGTCGTAAAAAAACAGTCCCTGCCGGTCCGAAGGGCCTGCAGGGACTGTGTGGGTGTGGCTGATCGCTGGGGCCGCCGGAGCGGCCGTGGCCCGGAGAGGGGGCCTTGGGGAAAAATGCGGTGCGGGAGGCACTCACTCGTTGCCCTCGCTCCGGCTCTCGCTGACGGGCAGGGGCAGCAGCAGGCGGAACAGGGCCCCGCCTTCGGGACGGTTGGCCGCCGTGATCTGGCCGCCGCGACCGTGGGCAAGGCCCGTGGCCACGGAAAGGCCCAGGCCTGCGGCCCGGCCCGCCTGACGGTGGGTGGTGAAGAAGGGCTCGAAGATATGGGGCATGATGTCGTCAGCGATACCGGTACCGCTGTCGGCCACCGAAAGCTCGTACCAGGTGGTGCCGTCGTCATCGGCGGGCAGCAGCCGGGCGCCGATGTCCAGCGTGCCGCCCTCGGGCATGGCGTCCAGGGCGTTCTCCACCAGATGCAGGCAGATCTGTTCCAGCTCCAGCGCGGAGCCCAGGGGACGGGGCGCGTCCTCGCCCCATTCCGGCGGGAAGTGCAGCCGGCAGGTCACCTTGAGGCTGTCCATGCGGCCCTGCAGCAGGGTCAGGACACGGGAGACCACGGCCTGCACGTCCATGGGCGCGCTGCGGGGGTCCAGGCCCACACCGGCCATGAGCAGCTTGCGGGTGATCTCGCGCACGCGCATGCTCTGGGTCACGATGGCCTTGAGGGACTCGCGCAGGTCCTCGATGTCGGGCAGGGCCTCGGCCTCGGGGCTGTCCAGGCTGTCGCCCATGAGGCCCGCGGCCTGGACGATGATGTTCAGGGGGTTGTTGACTTCGTGGGCCACGCCTTCGGCGATGCGGCCCAGACTGCGCAGGCGGGCCTCTTCGGCCAGACGCCGGGCCTGGCGCCGGGACTCGGCCCGCTCCCGGGCCTTGCGGCATTCTTCCAGCACCGCATCCAGCGAGACGGGCTTGGCAAGCCAGTTGAGCGCGCCGCGCCGCATGGCCTTGACCGCCTGGCTCATCTCCGTGGCGCCGGAGAGCATGACCACATCGGGCCGCGGTTCATGTTCCTGCAGGAGCTTGAGCAGGGAGACGCCGTCCATGCCCGGCAGGCAGACATCCAGGAAGACCAGATCCCATTCCTGCCGGGAGAGCATGCCCAGGGCCGTTTCCGCATCGCCGGCCACGGCAGCCTCGATACCGCGCAGCTCCAGGCGCTGTGCCAGCGGTTCGGCAAAGGCCTGTTCGTCGTCGACGATGAGTACACGCATGACGTCTTTCCCCCTTGCGACAATGCGTCAACATGATGCACGCCCGGAGCGTGCGGGATCTTTCCTGTCCGGCGGTGCTGCCGCCGGACAGGGGCAATGGCGGCCTAAAGCTTGTGCTCGGCCAGGAGGTCTTTTTCGTTGAGGACATCCTGGGCGGCGTCAAAGTCGCCGCCTTCGGCCAGGCTGACGGCCACCATGGCGTTCTCCACCTTGTCGCGGTAGGCCATGCGGATGCTGTTCAGCAGCTCGTCGATGTCCATGGGTTTCTTGAGGAAGTTGTAGGCGCCCATGCGGTAGGCCGTCTGTTCTTCGGCATCACCGCCGTGACCGGTCAGGATGATGACCTGCACCTGGGGGTTGCTCTTCTTGACGCTGCGCAGCACTTCGAAACCGTCCATGCCGGGCATGCGCAGGTCCAGGACGATGACGTCGGTGGGCTCTTCAACGGCTTTGAGGGCCTGCGGGCCGTCATAGGCCACGCGCGCTGAAAAACCGCGCATGGCAAGGCGCTCGGCAAGCGTGTCCACAAACTGTTTTTCGTCGTCTACCAGCAGAATCTTGATCTCTTCCTTGCTCATGCCATTCTCCTTCACCCGGTGATGCCGGGAAAAATGTCGTTCTAGTCTTCACTCCCGCAGGCGGAAATGGAGAGGAAAAAGCGCTGTGCCGGATCGCGCCAGGGCATCAGCAGGGCCTGCCAGCCGGGCCGGGGCCGGGCGTTGAGCAGGGGGCTGCCCGTCAGGGCCGCCAGGGCCATGTCGCGATTGGCGCCGTCGCAAACTTCGATGATGATGCCTTCCACCTTGTTCTGGCGACCGGCGGAAAAGCGGAGCTTCACCTGCCCGCCCACGGAGGCGCACAGGTCGAAGATGTCCAGCAGGGCACGCAGCACCGCCAGGGCGGGCACGGCGGACCATACGGGTTCTTCGCTGTCGGCAGATTCCAGCACCATCTGCACGGCGCGGGCCCGGCGGGCCGCCATGAGACAGAAGGTGCTGGCCACACGCGCCAGGTCGCAGGGCGCGTTCTCGTTCTCGCTATGGCTGACCTGGGCCAGGTACTCCATGCACTCGGCCAGGGCCGCGCCCCGCAGGATCTGCTGCTGGGCTTCCTTCAGGGCCTTGATGACGCGCGGGTCGGCGGGCTTGTCGGCCCCGGCGGCCAGCTGCACCATGTCCTGCGCCAGTCCGGCGGATTCGCGGATCACGGCCAGCACGTTGCGCATGTCGTGCGTGGCCGAAGCCAGCAGACGTCCCATGCATTGCGAATCGGTCATGCTACGCCCCCCTGGCCTTGTCGCTGCCGGTGCCGCCGGAACGGGCCGCGGCTTCCAGCGTTTCCAGGAACATGCCCAGGCTCAGCGGCTTGGTCAGGCAGGCGAAGGCACTGGCCACGGGGCTGTCGCCGGAATCGTCCACGGAGTCATGCCCCGTGAGCACGATGACCGGCAGGCCGGGGTACTTCTGGCGCACCTGCTGGAGGACGGCGTCCCCGGTCATGCCGGGCATGAGCAGATCCACCACCATCACGTCGGGCAGGGCCTCCGCGGCCGCCATCTCGTCCAGGGTGGTCAGGGCCGCCTTGCCGTCCAGGGCCACCCGTACTTCGATACCGCGCAGATCCAGACGCTCGGCCAGGGTCTCCACGAATTCCTTCTCGTCATCGGCCAACAATACACGCAGTGCCATCTCAAGCCTCCACAGGACGTTCCGGCGGTGTAAGCGGCAGCGTGATGCTGACCGTCGTGCCCTTGCCTTCGGTGCTGTCCACGGTGATCTCGCCGCCGAGACGGCGCACGATACCGTAGGTGATAAACATGCCCAGACCGTTGCCCTTCTCCTTCTTGGTGGAATAGAAGGGCTCGAAGATGTGCTTGATCACTTCCGGGCTCATCCCCTTGCCGTTGTCGGTGACGCGCACCAGCAGCCCGCCGTCGGCCATCCGGCTGCAGGCGATGTCCACCTTGCCGCCGTCAGGCACCGCATCCAGGGCATTGCCCATGATGTTGAGGAAGACCTGCTGCAGCTGGCCGCGGTCGGACACGATGTCCGGCAGGCCTTCGGCAAAGTCCGTGCCGATGGTCACGCCGCGGTTCTTGGCGCCGCGTTCCAGAAAGCCCATGGTCTCGGTCAGCACTTCGGGCACGCTCAGTCCCTGGCGGTTGGCCTCCATGCGCCGGGCAAAGCCCAGCAGACGGTGGGTGATGCCGCGGGCACGTTCCACGGTGCTCTCGATGGCCTCCAGCAGGCTGATGAGCCTGTCCTTGCGCTCGAAGTTGCCGCTCATGTGCAACAGGTCGAGGCCAAGGCCCGCCTTTTCGTTGATGACGGCCAGGGGGTTGTTGACCTCGTGGGCCACCCCGGCTGCCAGCCGGCCGATGGAGGAGAGCTTCTGGTTGTGTTCCATCTGGGCGAAGACCGCCACGCGGCGTTCGTCGCTGGCCTGCAGGCGTCCCACCAGATGCTTCATCAGCAGGTGCGAGACCAGCACGATGATGGCGATGCCGCCGCAGAAGACCAGCAGCAGCTCGCTGCGCAGGGCCGTCCAGGGTTTGTAGATGTCCAGGGTGGGTTTGACGGCCAGGAGCATGAAGTCCGTGCCCGCCAGGCTGGTATAGGCCACCATGAGATCCTGGCCGCTGTCGTCCTTCCAGGGCCGCACCGTGGTCTCGAAGGACTGGGGCGGCAGGGTCAGGGGCAGCTTGTCCAGCACCTTGCCGTAGAAACGGGAGTTGGTCTGGAGCACGCCCCGGCTGTCACAGAGAAAGGCGTCGGTATCCTGCATCAGGCCCACGGCCGCCACCAGGCGTTCCAGCCGGGAGGTGTCGATGGTCACGCGCAGGGTCCATTCCCGGCCGCTCTCTTCCATGCGGTGCACGGCGATGACCATGTGCGGGAAGCCGCGCAGCCCCAGGAAGACGTCGCTGATGTAGCGGCCCTTGACCTGGGCCTCGCTGAGCCAGGGCTGTCCGGCGTAGTCGGCGTCCTTGAGCTTGTAGGGGCCCACATAGGCCACCTGCCGCCCGTTCACATCCACCAGGCCCATGTCCACGAAGCCCTGGAACTCGCTCTTGAGCGCCAGGAAGACGCGGTTGAGGGTCTGCTCGTTGGTCAGGTCGTCAAAGCTGTAGGCATGGGCGATCAGACTGACGGTGGAGGCCCGCTCGCCGAGGAAAAGCTCCATCGAGGCCTGCGATTTGCGCACCATGGCGTAGAGCGGGTTCTCCATCTCCCGTTCCAGGGTGCTCATGTACTGGGCGTGGTTGATACCGGTGAGGATCAGCAGCGGCGTCACCGACACCGTGACCATCAGGATGGTCATGATGCGCCGCAGTGAGCGGTAACGCGCTGGTGATACGGCGTCCGGCACTTCCAGCAGATGCCCGAAATACGCTTTGATTGCAGAAAACATGCGACCTCCCGCGCAGGAACGGCGCGGCCTGTGCTCCGTCGGCCTAATGCCCGCCGCCCACCAGGATGCCGGAGGCGGCCAGCACCAGCACCAGCACTTCGAGGATGGCGATGACGCACAGCAGCCACTGCTTGCGACGCGCCAGGGAAAGCGCCAGCTGGGCGAAGCAGACGATGGTCAGGCCCGCCAGGATGATGATGCCCACAAAGTTGCAGATGTCGCCCTTGCCGATGAGGGCCAGCCAGCCCCAGCCCTGCGGGATGCTGCCGGCGGCACGGTAATCGGCGGCGCTGCCGGTCCACAGGCGCGGCAGGTCGTCCAGGGGGATCTGCGGGGTGAGGATGCCCGTCACGTACAGGACGTAGGTGATGAGCATGATCACGAAACCGATGAGGGAACCATAGAACAGAGTATCGGCATAGCGCAATTGCGCGGGCGAAGCCTGGATGTCATTCTTGTTCATTTTTCTGTCTCCTTCATGCCCGGCAGCTTACCAGCCCAGGCCCTTCAGCAGCGCCTTGGCGCCAGAGAAAAACAGCACGGCGATGACCATGATACGGATGAACTTGGGCTTGGCCTTGGCCAGCAGGCGCACACCCACCACGGAACCGAGCATCAGGCCCACGATGGACGGGATGGCCATCAGCGGGATCACGCAGCCCTGGTTCAGGTAGACCCAGGCGGCGGAAGTATCGGTGATGGAGAGCAGGAACTTGGAGGTACCCACGCTGACCTTCAGCGGCACGCCCATGAGCAGGTTGAGCACGGGCACGTTGGCCCAGCCGGCGCCCAGGCCGAACATACCGGCCATGATGCCGATGACGATGAACAGCAGCAGACCGGCCAGAGTGCGGTGGGTCTTCCAGTCCACCACTTCACCGGTGCTGGGCTCGAGGAACACACCGTTCATGCCCAGGGCCAGGCCCACGGCGTCCTGCTTGTTGACCACGGGACGCACGGAGTTCTTGGAGAAGAAGAGCAGCACGGCGATGCCCAGGATGGTCACGCCAAGGCAGGTCTGGATGATGTCGGTGGGCAGGGCCAGGCCCAGCATGGCGCCCACGATGGAGCAGGCCGAGGCGATGAGGGCCACGGGCAGGGCCAGACGCAGGTTGGCGAAGTTACGGCGCAGCAGACCGGGACCGGCAGCCAGGGCACCGGCCAGGGCCACCAGCAGGCCCGCGCCGCGGACGAAGTCCAGATGGAAGGGGAAGAAGCCCGAGACCAGCGGCACGAAGAGCACGCCGCCGCCCACACCGGCCATAACGGCGATGATGCCGAGGATGAAGCAGAAGAAAAGCAGCGCCACAGGCCAGAACCACCACGGATGGTTGTCCACGACCTGGGCGGTCTGCACGTCGCCCGTGGTGGCGGCCACCGGCGAAGGCGTCACGGCCGTATCCTGGGCATCGGCCACGGTGACGACGTTCGTCTGGGCGGCAGGAGCCGTAGCGGCGGCATCGGCCGCCATGCTGATGGCCGGACAGGCCAGGACGAAGGTCAGGAAAAACAGAACGAGCCACTGCCCGGCAGTGGCTTTGACGGCACGGGCCGTCGTTGCAAGTGCGTTGCGCGCCATGTGATCCCCCTTTACTGTCTGGTGGGGCGGTGCCCCACATGCATTCCTTTTGATGGCCTTACCCTACGCGTACGGCGGGGCGGCCGGTATCAGGAGAATCCTGAAATTGGCTCCATCAGCGGCCTGCGGCCGGAAGATGCGGTACAGGTGACTGCTTTTATTCGTTATTTTCTTCACAAAAAACGTCTGCCACACCCGCATGCGGACAGGAATGGCTCTCAGGAGGAAGAGCTTACATGGGGAAATCTCCCCATAGCGGCGGGGAAAGCCGCTTTTTTCCTGATGCCTGCTCCGGCATCCCCGGAGAGGAGCACGGAGCGCAGGCGACGCGGGCCTGAACGGCAGATGGTCAAGAGGGAGAGGTGCAGAGTCGGGAAGCGTCCTTACTCGTTGGGACGGCCTCCGAAAAGCAGGGGCAGGTGGCGGAGGGCACAGGGCATGTGCTGCGCCCTCCGGCCTCCGGCAACACCCGTGACGGACAGGCGGAGGTCAGCAGGCAAGTCTGTTCGCGGCAACAGGGGCAGGCACTCGGGATGACAAAAGGCTGCCGGGACTGAGGGCACAGGCAGCGCGGCAGACGCCCGGTCTTCGGTCTGCCGCGGCGTCCGGGAGATTTTGCAGGGCACAGGACGGAAGAAAGCCCCCGCAGGGCAGGGGCTTTCCGTTCGGAAGGCGGACAGCGGCAGGATATGACGGATGCCGCTGCGTGATGGAGCAGGCAGGAGGAGGGGGGATCCCCTGCTTGGGGGCTATCCTTCGGAGGCCGGTTCCTTCTTGAGGGAACGCAGGTAGGCCAGGGTCTCGGCCTTGACCACCGGGGTCAGCATGATGAGACCTATAAGGTTGGGGAAGGCCATGAGGGCGTTGAAGATGTCGGACAGGGTCCAGACCAGATCCAGCTTCATGGACGCGCCCAGGCCCACGGAGATGATGAAGGCCCAGCGGTAGGGGATGATGGCCTTGCTGCCCAGCAGGTATTCGATGGCCTTTTCGCCGTAGTAGCTCCAGCCGAGGATGGTGGAGTAGGCGAAGAGGATGATGCCGATGGTCACGATAAGGCCGCCCAGTTCGCCGGGCAGGCCCGTCTCGAAAGCATAGGAGGTGAGGGGGGCGCCGTTCTTGCCGGAAGTCCAGACACCGGTGACGAGGATGACCAGGCCGGTCATGGAACAGACCACCAGGGTGTCGATGAAGGTCTGGGTCATGGAGATGAGGGCCTGCACCACGGGCTGGCTGGTGCGGGCGGCCGCGGCGGCGATGGGAGCGGAACCCAGGCCGGATTCGTTGGAGAACAGGCCGCGGGCCACGCCCAGGCGGATGGCCATCATCACCGTGGCGCCGGCAAAACCGCCGGTGGCCGCCACAGGCTGGAAGGCGCTGGACACGACCATGGCCAGGACGCCGGGGATCTCGGTGATGTGCATGAGGATCACCGCCAGAGCGCCCAGCACATAGAGGGCGATCATGACGGGCACCAGCAGGGCGGTCACGCGGCCGATGCTGCGCACACCGCCGATGATGACGGCGGCGGTCAGGCCCATGAGCACGATGCCGGTGATGCCGGGAGCGATGGAAAAGCTGTGGTTGAGGGCGTCAGCCACGGAATTGGACTGCACCATGCTGCCGATGCCGAAGGTGGCGATGGCCGCGAAGAAGGCGAAGAGCGTGGCCAGCCATTTCCAGCCCAGCCCGCGCGAAATGTAGTACATGGGGCCGCCGCTGAAGGTGCCGTTCTCGTTCTGCACGCGGTATTTCACGGCCAGCACGGCCTCGGCGTATTTGGTGGCCATGCCCACAAGGCCGGTCATCCACATCCAGAACAGCGCGCCGGGGCCGCCGATGTAGATGGCCGTGGCCACACCGGCGATATTGCCGGTGCCCACGGTGGCGGAAAGGGCCACCATCAGGGCCTCGAAGTTGGAGATGTCGCCCTGGGCCTTCCTGTCGGGGGTCTTGCGGACGATGAGGGTGAATGCGTGGATCAGATGACTGAACTGCAGGGCTCGCAGGGAAAAGGTCAGCCACAGGCCCGTGCCGACCAGAAGGATCATCAATGGCCATCCCCAGACATACCCAGAAACCGTGTTCAAGAAATCCAGCATGTTCCCTCCCGGAAAAGAGGCCGCAGCCGCGTGCCTCCCGGCGTCTTCACATTAAACTGAATACGCCGTTGTTTACAAATATTAAACCATGCTATAAAATTTTTTTGCGACTGCAAAGGGGTTTCAGCCGCAAAAGCTCACATCTTTCACATTTCATCCAAGGCCGCTCCTGCGGGGATGATCCGGGGAGCGGACACGGGGGGAACCATGATCCGTTCACTTCTGTCCTGCCTGCTGATGCTGCAGGTGCTGCTTTTTTCCCTTCAGGTCGCCACGGTCCAGGCCCGTGCTGATGCCGCCACGGAATACCAGATCCAGACCTTCCCGCTGGAGCGCAACGGCGTCGCCCTGCATCTGCAGCGTCTGGCCGTGGCCGGGACGCAGCCCCAGCGCCAGATCCTGCTGGTGCACGGCCTGACCTATTCCTCGCATGAGTTCGACGTGAACTATGCCGACTACAGCCTGGCCCGCTACCTTGCCGCGCGCGGCTTCGCTGTCTGGACCTTCGACGTGGCCGGTTATGGTGAATCCCAGGAAGTGGAAGACGGCTTCATGCCCAATTCCGACTATGCCGCCGAGGATGCCGCGGCCGCCGCGGCCGAGATCCTCAAGGTCTCCGGCCAGAAGAAGCTGGATGTGCTGGGCTGGAGCTGGGGCACCGTCACCAGCAGCCGCTTCGTGGCCCGTCATCCCGAGATGGTGAAGAAGCTGGTGCTGTATGCGCCCATCATGGTGGGCCTGGGTGCTGCCGAAGTGAAGGTGCCCTTCAACCACAATACCTGGCTGCATGCGGCGGGCGACTTCCAGACCACCAAGGACGGCGCCATCGACTACACCATCGTGGACCCGCAGGTGGTGGCCGTGTTCCAGTCCAACTGCTGGCGCTATGACAAGGACTCCAGCCCCAACGGCGGCCGCCGCGACCTGCTGGTCTCCGCGGAGACGCCTCTCATCGACCCCGCCGCCATCCGGGTGCCCACCCTGGTCATCGGCGGTGACAAGGACCCGTACCTGAACCTCGACAGCATGCGGGCCGCCATGAGCAAGCTGCCTTCCGGCTCCAAGCTGGAGATCATGCCCGGCGCGGCCCATGCCATGATGATGGAAAAGCCCTATTACAAGGAATTCCGCCAGAAGGTGGTGGAGTTCCTGGAACACTAGTCCCGGACTGCGACAGGCCGGGATACCGGCTTGACGGAAAAGCCCGGTCATGACATACCGCCCCGTCCATCAGCTCATGCCGATAAACGGGGCGGTATCGTTTCAGGGAAGAAAGGGACACGGCAGCGTGTTCGACGTACCGGAGCACGGCTGTCTGCCATGCGGGCAAGCTGCCGGTCTTCACACCGGGATGGGGCGCTGTGCAGGATGTTCCGGGGAAGGACGCTCCTTCCCGGCTTTGAGCAGGCTGCTACGCCTCCATCTCCACAGGCAGGCCGAGCATGGCGCGGCGCAGCATGTCCAGGGCGTGGCTGGCGGCGCGCTGGCGGGTCCAGGCCCGGCCCATGTAGCGGCCGTGGGGGCGCATGACGCGCAGCCAGGTCTGCCGGCCGTTGCTGAGGGCGATGTAGACCAGGCCCACGGGCTTGGTGGCCGTGGCGCCGCCGGGGCCCGCGATGCCGGAGATGCCCACGCCCCAGGTGCTGCCGTAGCGGGTGCAGGCCTGTTCGGCCATGCAGCGGGCCACTTCGGGGCTGACGGCCCCCACGCTGGCCAGCAGCTCTTCGGGAACGCCCAGCAGCCGGGTCTTGGCTTCGTTGGCATAGGTCACGACCCCCTGATGGAAGACCGACGAGGCACCGGCCACGTCGGTGATGCGTTTGGCCAGCAGGCCGCCCGTGCAGGATTCGGCCGTGGTCAGGGTCTCGCCGCGTTGCAGCAGCAGGGGCACGACGACGCTTTCCAGATTTTCCACGTCCACGCCGTAGACGTGCTCGCCCAGACGGCGGCAGACGGCATCCCGCACGGGGGCCACCAGCCGTGCGGCCTCTTCGGCGGTGGCGGCCTTGGCCGTGATGCGCACGAACATCTCGCCATCGGTGGCATAGGTGGCCACTGTGGGGTTGGCGGCACCGGTCATGTCGCGCAGCCGCAGCTCGGCATCCCCTTCGCCCAGGGCAAAGGTGCGCACCATGCTGGAGTGGATGCAGGCCCCGGTCTTGCGGGCAAGCCAGGGCACGACCTCGTCATGCAGCATGGGCAGGAGCTCGGACGGCGGGCCGGGCAGCAGGATGACCAGCTTGCCGCCTTCCGCAGGCGCGGCGCAGCCCGGGGCCGTGCCCACGCTGTTGGCAAAGGCGTGGCTACCGCGCGGCAACCAGGCCTGCTTGTACTGGTTCTCGCCCACGGGCCGGTCACCGAAGTATTCCCGCAGCCTGCGCAGGCTGTCCGCATCTTCTTCCAGCGGCAGGCCCAGGACGCGGGCCACGGTCTCCTTGGTGAGATCGTCGTTGGTGGGGCCCAGGCCGCCGGTGGTGATGACCAGGTCGCTGCGCTGCAGGGCGGCGCGCAGGCATTCTTCCAGGCGGGCGGCGTTGTCGCCCACCACGCAGGCATGGTGCAGGTCGATGCCCAGGGAGGAGAGGGCGCGGGCCACATGGGCGGCGTCCGTATTGATGGTGTGGCCGAGCAAAAGCTCGGTGCCCACGGAAATGATCTCGGCTTTCATGCGATGTTCCTTGTCTGTGGGGATGCGTCGGGGCGGGCTCAGGCGGTGAAGACGCCGGTCAGCCAGCGGCGGAAGAAATCTTGTCCGGCGGCCGCGGCACGGCTGCCCAGGTCGCGGGCATCCTGACGGATGGCCGCCACGTCCAGACCGGCGGCGGCCAGTTCGCAGGCATGGCCCATGAGCCAGTGCTCCATGCGGGCGGCGTCGGCCTCGGCATGGAATTGCAGGGCCAGCTGGCCTGCCCCTGCCTGAAAAGCCTGATGGGGCGTGATGTCCGTGGAGGCCAGCAGGGTGGCGGCGGGCGGCAGGTCGAAGGTATCGCCGTGCCAGTGCAGCACGGGGGCCCCGCTCAGGGCTGCCAGGGGCGAGGCTGCGCCGGCTTCCGTCAGCTGCAGGCCGCCCCAGCCGATCTCCTTGGCCTTGCCCGCATAGACCGCCGCGCCCAGGGCCTGTGCCATGAGCTGGGCGCCCAGGCAGATGCCCAGCAGGGGCCGTCCTTCGCCCAGGCGGCTGCGGACGAGCTCCAGTTCACGGGAAAGGAAGGGATAGGCCGCCCCGTCGTGGACGCCCATGGGACCGCCCAGGACGATGCACAGGTCGGCATCGCGCCAGTCCCGTGCATCCGGGAGGCCATCCGCCACATGGCAGGCCTGTATGGTCCAGCCTGTTTCAAGGAGTACGGGCGCGAATGTCCCAAGATCTTCAAAAGCCAGATGTTGCAGTACGCAGCAGCGCATGGGGACCTCCTGTGAGGGAGCGTCGTCCGGTGTCATGGAAGGTACGGGCGCTCCCGCTGCCCCCTGTCATACACGCGGAATGCCGGGAGGGAAAGGCTTGCTCCCTTCATGCGCTTTTGATAGGAAATCATGTATGATACCCGGGATGACCCTATGAGTGATGTACCTTTACCGGCTGACTGGTATGAATCCCATGTCATGGGTGCCGCAGACCCCCTTTGGCAGTGGGACGTCCACAGTGACCGCATCGTCCTGAGCCCGGAGGCCGCCAACCTGCTGCAAGGCGGGGCGGGGAATGGTTACCGGGGCGAATGCGGGGCCTTCTGTGACGGCCTTGCCGAAGACCGGCAGGAAAGTGTCCGGCAGCTCTTCGGCAGCCTGCGCCGTTCTTCCTTCGACAGTGCCATGGAGATCCTGCAGACCGTGGGCGAGGACATCATCTGCTGCCGGGCCATCGTGCTGGAGCGTTTTTCCTGCGGCACGCCCCGCCTGCTGGTCGGGGCCCTGACCAGGCTGGACGGCAGGGGCTGGTTGCATGAGACCGGCGCGGAAGGCCGGTGGGTCTATGATTGCGCCCGGGAGGAATATACGCTGGACGGGAACTGTGCCCGGCTGCTCCGCCTTCCCGGCAGCGTCGGCCTGCGTCTGCCCCGCCAGACCATCCGGGACATGCTGGGGTCCGATGCCACACGCTTTTTTTCCAGCCGTTTTTCCCGGCTCGTGAACGCCCGTGACCATGACGGCAGCTTCGTAGAGCGCGTGCTGCTGCATCTGCCGGACGGCAGCCGCAAAAATTTTCTGGTTTCCGGCACCCTTGTGGGCCATGACGATTCCGGGCAGCCCGTCTATGTGACAGGGAACCTCGTGCAGCGGGGCGGGGAAGAACCTCAGGAGGCCCTTTCCAGCAAAAGCTGCGAGATCTCCCTCATGGCCCTGTTCGGCAGCGGTGACGGCCTGTGGGACTGGAACATGGAGACCAACACCATCTACTACAGTCCCCGCTATACCGCCATGCTGGGCTATGACAGGAGCACGTTCGGCAACACCTTCGAAAGCTGGCGGGACAAGTTGCATCCCGATGAGCGTCCGGCGATCCTGAAACGGCAGATGGACATCATCATGTCGCCCCGTTACGGTGACAGTTACGAACATTCTTTCCGCATGCGCAAGGCAGACGGCACCTATTGCTGGATACTGAGCCGGGCCCGCGTCCTGCGGCGCAACGCCCACGGTCGCGCCACGCGCCTCATCGGCCTGCATACGGACATCACCACCACCCAGGGAGAGCGCGACCGGCTGGCGGAGATGATCGAATACGATCCCCTGACGGACGTCCACAGCCTGGTCTATTTCCATAACGAGCTGGACCGGCTGGACATGCAGCCGGACAAGGTGGTCAGCATCATCAGCTGCGACGTCAACGGACTGAAACTGATCAACGACTATCTGGGACACGACACCGGCAACAGCATGTTGCAGACGGCCGCCCGTCTGCTGCGGAGCTCGCTGCGTTCCACGGACTGCGTAGCCCGGCTGGGCGGTGACGAGTTCGCCGTGCTGCTGCCCCGGTGCAATCTGCGCGATGCCGCGCGGGTCCTGGAAAAGATCAGGGCGGTGTTCCGGCATTACAACGAACATTCCGGCAATGTGCCGGTCATCATGTCCTTTGGCCTTTCCGGTGCGGAGGAGGCACCCTCCCTGCGGGAGGCCCTTGCCCTTGCCGACCGCCGGATGCTCCACGAAAAGCACGGCAGCCGGCTGGTTTCCGGCCATGCCATCAAGGCCTGGATAGAAAAACGCAAGGATTGCGTGGTATCCCTGGAGGAGAGCCGATATGATGGGTGAAGCGCCCGACCCCAATACAGTCATCGTGGATCCCCGCGAAGGCGGGCAGAAGCTGCTGCAATTCCTGCAACGGCGTCTGGATCTGCCGCCGTCGCTGCTGCATCGCTGGATCCGCACGGGTCAGGTCCGCATCAATGGTGGCCGGGCAAAACCGTTCGGCCTTGTGGCCGCGGGCGACAGCGTGCGCCTGCCTCCCTTTGCTCTGGGCATGAGCCGCCGGAGCAAGGCCACGGGAGGTCAGGCCTCCCCGGAGCAGGAGCATGAGCCGCGTCAGCGGACACAGGCCCTGCCCCCTGCCCCCCGTCCATTGCAGAAGGACGGGGACCTCTGGGTCTTCTGCAAGCCGGCGGGCCTGCCCACGCATCCCGGCACCGGCCACGAGGACAGTCTGTCCAGCCGTCTGGCGGCCCGGGCAGGGGATGCCCCGTTCAAGCCCACGCCTGTCCATCGTCTGGACAAGGACACTTCGGGCATCCTGCTGGTGGCTGCCAGTTTTTCCGTCCTGCGCGAGCTGACCACGGCTCTGCGTGAACGGCGGATGAAAAAAGAATATCTGGCCTGGGTGGAAGGGCGCTGGCCCCATACGGGGGTGCGCCTGTTCCGGCACTGGCTGCGCAAGGAGGCCGATAACGGCCGGGAACAGATGCATGTCCGGCAGACCGGCGCACCGGGCAATGGGGAGACGGAAGCCCTGCTGCTGGTCCGGCCCGTACGGGTGGAGGATCGTCGCAGTCTGCTGCTGGTCCGTCTGCTGACCGGGCGTACCCACCAGATCCGGGCCCAGCTTTCCTCCCTGGGGCATCCCATCGAGGGGGACGTCAAATACGGGGCCCGCGGGCGTGCCGCAGGGACGCCCATGTACCTGCATGCCATGCGGGTCATCCTGCCGGACGGACGGCGTTTTGCCTGCCTGCCCGACTGGCCCGCCGACAGGCTGCCGCAGGCCGTGCCGGACGAGATCGACGAGGCGGCGGCCCGGCAGGGGAACTGAATCCTAAGATGACCATAAAGAAAGGGGACGGCATCATGCCGTCCCCTTTTTGTTTGCTTGTTGCCTTGCCGGAAGGAGAGCGCCCTGCCGGTAAAGGACGCGCAGGGAAAAAGGACTTTTTCGCTCGCGTTAGCGGGGCAGGGGCACGTTGGTCTGGAAACCGGTGGCCAGACACTTGGCCACATGGGCGCCGCTGCCGTCATAGACGTTGACGTCGTAGGTGAGCACATGGGCGCCGTTGCGCACCAGACGGGCTTCGGCCTTGAGGGGGCTGACCACACCGGGGCGCAGGTACTCGATGGTGGTGGACAGGCTGACCACACCGTGGTCGTTGCCGGCATTAGCCGCACAGCCGAAGGCCACGTCGGCCAGGGAGAAGATGGCGCCGCCGTGGGCCACGCCCATGCCGTTCTTGTGGTTCTCGGTGATGGGCATGGTCACGCGGGCGTATTCGCGGCTGACTTCTTCGATGCACATATCAAGATGACGCACGAGCTTGTCGTGCTTGCGGACATAACATTCCATGTGGAGTCCTTGCCCCGCCGGGCGGGGGATAAAAAAGGCCGGAAGAACTTCCGGCCCCGGTTGCTTAGTAATAGTTCTTCTTTGCGTATACTACGCTACTTGCTGGATGCCGTCCAGCTTCCAGGTGCCGCCGTCGAGCTCACGGACGAAATGCCAGATCTCGCGCACGTTGGAAGGCGTAGGCTGATCGGGACGTTCGCGCATGAGGACATCGAAGTAGACCTGGGCGCGCTGTTCCTTGTCTTCATTGACCACGCTCAGGAGCTGGGCGTTGACCAGCAGGATCTCGGTCTTGCTGGGTTCGGTCTCTTCGGCCAGCTGCTGACGCACGGCGTCCATGACGGCCGGGCTGGCGAACTGGGCGATATCGTTGAGATCACGGCTGTCCCAGGCAGCCTGGAGGCGGTTGTAGGCCATCTTGGCGCCGCGCAGGAATTCTTCGGCATCGAAGTCGGCGGGCATGGGGATGACCACTTCGGGCTGGCTGTTGTAGGCATTGTTCTGGCCGCTCAGGGTGTCCCAGCCGGAAGCCGCGGTATCGTTGCGCTGCAGGGGGGGCTCCATGCCGCCCATGGGAGCGTTGCCGGCACCGGCGGGCGCGGGCTGGGCCTTGCTGCGGGCGCGGGCAAAAAGCTTCAGGCCCACGAAGAGCAGGATGCCGAGCAGCAGGATGTCCATGATGCCGCCACCGGAGAAGCCGCCGCCGAAGAGCAGGGAGCCGATGAGCGAACCGGCCAGAAGGCCGCCGAGCAGGCCACCCATACCGCCGAGGAAGCCCTTGCGCTGGGGCTGCTGGGCCTGGGCCGCCTGCTGGCGCTGCTGCGTGGACTGGCGCTGCATGGCGCTGGGGGCCTGGGCGGGCTGAGACATGGAAGGACGGCTGCCGAAGGAACGCCCCCCGCCCAGACGGGCCGCATCGGCGGTGTCGGGCAGGGCATACATACAGGCGCCTCCCAGCATGATGAGCATGGTCAGGATAGCTTTGATCTTCATTGATGTCTCCGTAAGGGTAAAGATGCGTTCAGGCTTCTTTTCTCAATACCATTTACTATAGCTGGCTTGGGCAAAAAGGCAAGGCCCGCAAGGCTCTCCCGGAGGGACGGCCGGGGCTGCACGGTGATAATCGCGGGAAATACCTGCTAAAAAAAGTGTATTTTCGGCCTACCGGTTTTTGTCGGGCTGTTCCGCCGCATCCACGTACAGCCAGAGGACGCTCCCCAGGATCAGGGGCGTGGGCTGGCCGTCAGGGCCCTTGAGGGGCTGGCCGGGCACTTCCACCACGCAGCACCACCAGCCGGGCGCTCCGGGGGTGAAGGTGAACTGGCCGTCGGCATCGGTGCGGGCTTCCAGATCATGCTGCCAGGGCAGGGGGCCGGTCTTTTTTTCCGTGCGGATGCGGTCCATGTATACACGGGCATTTGTCAGGGGACCGTCAGGACCCAGTGCCTTGCCCGTAAAGCTGCTGCCTGCGGTCAGGCCGAAAGGCCGGGTCAGGGGCAGGATCTCCAGGCGCAGTCCGGCGGGCCGCTCCCAGCCTTCTTCCACGCCGCAGACCGGCAGGATGCTCTTGACGTACTGCTGCTCGAAGCATTGCCGTTCCGCATTGAGGCGCGGGCGGGTCTCGGTGATGAACTGGTAGAGGCCGGGCTGGTCGATGGCCACATTGGCGCCCCAGGCCTTGGTATCCAGGTACAGGCTTTCTTCCATGTCGCCCAGCAGGTCACGGCGCTCGGGCTGGGGAGTCCCGTTGACGAAACGGGTCCCGGCATCGTGCCGCAGCACGGCGAAGAGCTGCGGCATGTCCATAGGCTGGGCGGCATGTTCTCTGGGACGCATCAGGCTGATGAGCATGTCCACCTCCGCATTGAGCGGCGGCGGGGCGGGCTGGGCGGCAGCCTGGGCCTTGTTCTCCTCACCGGCGGCTTCGGCAGGGGCCTCCTTGCCGCTGTCGGCGTTGTTCTTGGCTTCTTTGGCGGCGGGCGCTTTGGCAGCCTGGGGTTCCGTGCCTTTTTTCTCGGCGGGGACGTCGATGAAGGTACGGCTGGGGATGAGCAGGGTGACTTCGGCGCGGGCCGGGGCAGGGACAGTCAGGGAGACGGCCAGGGACAGCATACAGCCCAGCAGGGCGGCACGTGGCAGTGACATGCTTCGATCCTTATTTTATGGGTAATATAGGGCAGATGTAGCAATTTTCCCCATTTTTGTCATGCGCCATTTCCAGAGGCGCCTCAGGGACGGGGCGTCCGCGCCAGGGCCAGGACATCCACGCGCGCGGCCCCGGCACGGCGCAGCTCGGCGCAGGCGGCCCGCAGGGTGCTGCCGGTGGTGATGATGTCGTCCACCAGCCACAGGTGCAGCCCCCGGACGTCGGCAGCCTGAAAGCTCCCGGCGGCGTTGCGCTGCCGCTGGGCCGCGGAGAGGCCTGTCTGGTGGGGGCTGTCCGCCGGACGGCGCAGCAGGCCGGGACGGACAGGAAGGGAGAGCAAGAGCCCCAGCGCCACGGCCAGCTCATGCGCCTGGTTGTAGCCGCGTCGGCGCAAATGATCCTCATGCTGGGGGATGCCCAGGACGGCGTCGGGCAATGGCAGGCAGGAGGCGGCATCGGCCAGCATCCCGGCCAGCAAGAAGGCCAGGGCCGGTTTGCCGCCGTGCTTGAAACGCAAGATGAGCTGGCGCAACGGCCCGTGGTACTGGCCGTGCAGTGCCAGTCCCTGCCAGGGAGGCGGGGAAGCCAGGCAGTCTCCGCACAGCAGCGGCTGCCCGGCGGCAGGCCAGGGCAGGGGGAGCCCGCAGGCCCGGCAGCGGCCCCCGACGTACGGGCCCAGGGCCCGGGCACAGGCGGGACAGAGGCCGTGGGCCAGCATCCCGGCTTCCGGGCCGGAGCCGCCTGCCCCGTCATCCTCCACAGGCATGCCGCAGGCCGGGCAGCGGTGTTCGCTGAAGCCCAGCAGACGGGTCAGGCGGAACAGGAAGGAGGAGCGCCGCAGCGGCGCCTCCGGGACGGCGCCCGGTCTCTCCTCCCTGACGGGATCCCGTCCGGCAGGGCTCACGGGCGGCCCTCCGCCAGACGGACGGCCCAGTCCCGGCCCCAGCGCTCAAGATCGGCACACAGGTCGGGACGGGAAAGCAGGTCCTCGGGACAGGCCAGGCCCCGGAGGGTGCGGGTATCCGCTATCCGGGCGCCGAAGCTGGCAAAAAAGTATTTCAGGCCCAGCAGGCTGCCGGTGAAGAGCTGTTCCCCGCGCGGACGGGCCGCCGCCAGAGCCGCCAGCACCAGGGGGCCTTTGCCTGCCGGTCGGCCCGCCTCCACCCCGGCCCAGATGCGCTGGGAACGGTCCACCAGCGCCTTGGCCTGGGCGGGCAGGCCGTAGAAGTAGACGGGGGAGGTCCAGAGGACCACGTCCGCGGCGGCGATGGCCGCAAAGACGGCCTCGGCATCGTCCGTCCGCGCCAGCGGGCAGACATGGGGCGCGGCGTCACAACTCTGGCAGCCCCGGCAGGGACGGATGTGCTTTTCCTGCAGGGCAATCTCCTCCACGGGCCCGCCGCCGGACAGTCCCCCGGCGATGAGGCGGGCCATGGTATGGGTGGTGCCGTTGGCGCGGGGACTGCCCAGCAGGGAAAGGATGCGCATCAGACGAAGTCCCCGCAGAAGGGGTTGTTGCGGCGTTCGTTGCCGATGCTGGTGGCCGGGCCGTGACCGGGCAGGACGGCCGTTTCTTCCGGCAGGGCGAAGAGCACCTTGCGGATGGAATGCAGCAGGGTGTCGTGATCGCCGCCGGGGAAGTCCGTGCGGCCCAGGGAGCGGTAGAAGAGGGCATCACCGGTGAACACGGCCTTTTCGTCCGGGAAGTAATAGGAGACGCCGCCGGGGGTATGGCCGGGGGTGTCCAGCACGGTGCAGGCCATGCCGCCGAAGACCTGCGGTCCCGTGGGCAGGTCACGGCTCTCGAAGGCAGGCACCGGCGGGAAGCCCCAGATGCCGCCGTCGGAGGATTCCGTACCGATCAGGCAGGCATCGTGGACCGGAGAGTAGACAGGGGCGCCGGTCTCCTTCACCAGCGTGGCCACGCCGTACATGTGGTCGAAGTGGCGGTGCGTGAGGCAGATGGCGGCCAGCGTCAGGCCCTTGGCGCGCAGGTCGTGCAGGATGGGGGCGGGATCGCCGCCGGCATCGATGACCACGGCCTGGCCGTCCTTGTAGACGAGGTAACTGTTGGTCTCCAGCGGACCCAGAGGATAGACGGAATACGGCATGGGATCCTTCCTTTTGCGAATGGGATTTTCTTCTAGGTAGCGCAGGAGGGTCCGTGGGGCAAGCCCGCCCGGTACCGGCATATTCGCGGACGATATTTCTTGATTTTTTCTAGACAATGCCCGGGGGGACAACTACACTGGCGGCATGAATATCGCTCCTTCCGCCTGTGACCTGACCCGCAGGGACCTCATGGACATGGACGCCCTCCTGATGCAGGAACTGGGCAAGTTCATCCAGTGTTCGCACCATGCCCTGTACTTCCCCACCACCCATGCGCCGCGCCAGCCGGAACTGCTGCCGCGCGAACGCCGCCTGCTCCTGCCCCTGTACCGGCAGGGGAGCCTTTTGGGCGTGCTGATGCTGCACGGCGTCAAGGTGAGGGATGCCCGTCTCCTGTTGCCGCAGCTCCCTGCCATCGCTGACCTTTGCCTGGAACTTCTGGCCCGGGTCAAGGCCACGCGCGTGGATGCCGTGACAGGGCTGGCCACGGAGAACGTGCTCTACGGCTCCATGGAAGACGAGGCCGCCCGGGTGCGCGAGATATTCGCGGACCCCTCCCGCGGGGACGGACAGAGCTCCCCCCTGCACCGGCTGTGCATGGGGCTGGTGCTGCTGCATTTTTCCAACGGGCGCGAGATCGTGGGCCGCATGGGCTTCCGCTTTGCCGATGAGCTCATGCGCCGCGCGGCCGAAGCCTTGCAGAAGGAGCTGCCGTCGGATGTGGTGGCCGCCCGTGTGGGGCGCTTCGGCATGGCCCTGCTGCTGCCGTCGGTGAGCGGCCGCAGCGCCTGCCAGAAGATGGCCGAGGCCGCGCTGGCCCGCATGGCCGGGGCCGCCATGCCCGCCCCCCTGACGGGCAGGACCATACGTCCCCGTCTGAGCGCCGGACATGCCGTGTATCCGCAGGACATGGAGGGCGCCGAGCTGCGTCTGCCCATGTTCGAGCAGGCCCGCATGCTTATGGAACGTGCCCGGCTCGCGGCCCGCATGACCTCCCAGCCGGGAGCGCCGCGCGTCATGCCCTTTGCCCGCATCCTTCAGGACGGCGGTACCGTGCTCCGGGCCCTGCCGCAGGGCCGGGTGCGGGTGGGGCTGGGGGCCCAGGCCAAGGCCCGCGAAGGCATGCGTTTCGCGGTCTGGGGGCCGTCGGGACAGGAAGGCTCCGGCAACCAGTACAAGGGCGAAGTGGTGCTCCTGCAGGTGCGGGAATTCCACTCCGTGGCCGAGACCGTGCATCTGGCCGATGCCACGGCGCCGCTGGAAGCCGGGGACAGGCTCAGCCTGCTGGAAGTGCCCTCCCTTGCGGCGTCGCATCCCCATACGCCGGGCGGCAAGACCGCTGCCGCCGATGCATCCGGCACGCCCGGGCAGGAAGGGACGGCCGCGGCGGATAAGGAAACGGAGGAGGCTTCCGCTGCCGGGAGCGTGCAGGAGGTACGCGCCCGCATCCCCGTTCTGGAGGACGGCTCCTGCGCGGGCATCTACGGGCATGGGGACTTTTTGCATCTTTTTGCCCAGGAGAAAGAGCGCACGGGGCGCTTCGTGCTGGCCATCGTGCGGGTGGATGTCCCGCATGACGCACGGCAGGAAGCGGCGCTGGGCGAATGCCTTGCGGCATGGCGGCAGATCCCCGAACTGTGCGCCGGAGAACCGCTGGCGGGGCTCTATGGCAGCAATGCCCTGATCTTTTTCCATGCGGACAGCAGCGCCGAGACGCTGTTGCCCCACTATGCGGCCCTGTGCACCCGGCTGGAAGGGGCCGGACTGCCGGTCTCGGCCGGTCTTGCCGGGTATCCCCTCCTGCACTACCGCAAGGGCGAGATGCCCGACTGCGCCCTCAAGGCCCTGGAGTACGCCCAGCTGCTGCCTTCGCCGCGCGCGGGCCTGTGCAACTCCCTGGCCCTGAATATCAGTGCGGACCGCCGCTATGCGCTGGGGGACGTCTTCGGCGCCATCGACGAATACAAGCTGGCCCTGCTGGCGGATGCGGAAAACGTGCTGGCCCGCAATTCCCTGGGGGTCTGCATGGCCGCTCTGGGGCGTTATCACGAGGCCCGGCGGCATTTTCTGGAGGCCCTGCGCTACAAGGGCGATGCCGGGCCGGAACGGCAGGAGCGCATCGCCCAGACCCATTACAATCTGGGCACGGTCTGCCAGCAGCTGGGCGAGCGCCGTGCCGCGGCCCGCTATTACCGGGAATGCATCAAGGACGCCCCGGAACACGTCTATGCCCACCTGCGTCTGGGGCAGCTGTGCGAGGAGGGCGGACGCCGCAACGAGGCCCGGCGCTTCTATGAGCTGGCCGCCGCCATCGAGGACAGGCAGGCGGAGCAGGCCGGGGAACAGCGGCCCAGCCTTGCCCGGCGCTATCTGGCCCGGCTCGCGGCCCGGCAGCGGCATGGCGGCGAGGCCCGCGAACTGCTGCACGATACCCTGCTGCGCAATCCTTTCGATGCCGCGGCCATGCTCCTGCTGGCCCGCCTGTATCTGGACGGCGACGAGGATCCGGCCATGGCCGAGCTGCTGGCCCGAAAGAGCGTGGGCCTGCGCGACACGCCCGAAGGCTGGCAGGTACTGGCCCGGGCCCTGCGCGCCCTGGGCCGTGAAGAGGAAGCCAGTCTGGCCGAGGCGCATGCCTCCGTGGGCTAGCGGCAACGTACGGGCAGAGAAGGAAAAGGCCCTTGCCTCGTTCTTCTGTCTGTGCTCGTGAGGGCAAGGGGACGCCCGCGCCTTTGGGGCGCTGCCGGCGGCCCGGCAACTCTTCCTCCGGACGGGCCGGGAAGGAAAAAGGATGGGCGGCCCTCCCTTTATCCGGGAGGGCGGGAAGATATTTCTCCGCTTCGTGTGTCCGGCGGAGAGGATGCGGGACGGATCAGCCGTACCGTGCATCGTGAAGAGGGGGGAGCCTGCGGGCCCCCCTCTTTTCGCATTTGCGGCGGACGGGCATGAAAAAAGGCCACCCGCATGGCGGATGGCCCCGGATGTTCGCGATGTGTGGAAGGCCAGGCCTAGCGGCCCAGCAGGGCCTTGCTGGCCGGGGTCAGGCCGCGCAGGCTTTCCACGACCTTGGCCGTGCCCAGACCGGCCGGATCCTGTTCCATGATGATGAGGATGCGGGCGTCATCGGCGCTGACGCGGGTCAGGGTCTCCATGGCCATGGCCCGGCTGCGGGGCGTGCCGCGGAAGGTCCACATGGCGCCTTCCTGCTGCAGGTCCGTGGGAGCGTCCTGCATCTCGCGCATGCGGGAAGCAAAGGTCTTGGCGTCCATCTTGTCCTTGTTGGGCAGGATGAAGATGGTGATGTGGGCCTCCACGGCTTCCTCGCCGCGCTTGCCCAGCAGGAGCATGTATTCGTCCGGGTGTCCGCTCTGGAAACCGGGACGTTCGTCACTGGTCCAGCCGTCGGGCAGGTCCACGGCGAACTGGCTGAAGGTCTTTTCGGCGGCCGGGGCACTGACGGCGGCGGTCAGCAGGAACACGAGAGCAAGAAGAATGTGGCGCATAACGGATCCTTTGGAGTGGGATAAGATGTCCTCGCCAGCATAGCCCGCAGCGGGGATGGGAGCAAGCTGGTCAGGGCCGCGGCAGCTGGGTGAGCGGTACGGCCATCCGTATGAAGAGGAAACACCAGGGCAGGAGCTGCAGCACAAGGTTGCGGGCCTTCCGGGGCCGGTACAGGAAGACGCTCCAGCTGATGATGGCCAGGGCGGCCAGCACCGACAGGATCAGGGCGTTCATCTGGGGCATGATGTCGAAGGGGACGCCGCTGTGCAGGCTGCGCAGCAGGGCGGCCAGCAGGGTGCTCCAGAAATCTATGATGGAAGGCAGATACCCCACCACGGCCCAGACCGCGCACCAGCGGACGGCCAGGGTGAACGCCCTTTCGTCCGTCAGCGGCGCGCGATGGCGCAGATACCAGAGCCAGAGCAGGGCAGCGCCGCCCGCCAGCGAGAGGTAGCGGAAGAGCAGGTGCAGGGCCTGACGGATCTGGAGCAGGATGAAGTTGCTGCGCTCCATGCCCTGCGGCGGCTCCAGCAGCAGGCCTGTGGACAGCAGGCTGCCCAGCAGGAAGAGCAGCAGGGCCAGCAGGCAGCCCCAGAGCGTCAGGCGCAGGTCAGTGGTGCGATAGGCCGTGATGGCCGGATCCGTGGCGTCGGGCCAGTGACGGGAGGCACGCAGCAGGCCCCAGAGCAGCAGGGTGGCCGGCAGCCAGGCCAGCAGGGCCACGCTGGCGGGCTGGACGAGAAGGTCGGCCAGCGGAGGCATCTGCGGTTGCCGCAGGGTTTCCAGCAGGAGCATAAGCGGGAACAGGGGCAGGGAGAGGGCGGCACAGAACAGGCCCAGACGCAGGAGCTGGCGCCCGCCCCAGAGGCACAGGGCCGCGTTGCCCTTGCGGCCGGCCAGCAGGGTCATGAGGATGAGGAAGGGCAGGGCCTGGGCCGTCTGTGCGAGCAGGGCCTGCAGGTTGCCAAGCCAGTATATGAGGATGAAAGTCATTTGCATGGGATACTCTCCTGCCCGCTATATAAGCGTTGCCCGTGCGGGCTGCAAGAGGAGGGCGCCGGGACAGCAGCCTTTGCCGCGGGCCGTCGGGATGCGGATCTGCCGTGCGGGCGCGTGATCGTGGCTGCCGCGCAGGAACGCGGACGTGGTTTCCGGCTCCGGAGCCTCCTCCCGGCCGGGGATGCTGCGGCGGAAAACTTGCCGCCGTCGTGCGCTTGGGGTATGACTCGTCTGTTTCACCTCCGTCAACCTGCGGGATAATCATGTCATTTTTTACTGTTTTTCTGCTGGCTGTGGCCCTGTCCATGGATGCTTTTGCCGTGGCGCTGGCCTCGGGATGCGCCATCCGCGAAGTCCGGCTGCGCCAGTATGTCCGGGTCAGCGCGGCCTTTGGCTTTTTCCAGTTCTTCATGCCGGTGCTGGGCTGGTTCCTGGGGCAGTCGGTGCATCATTTCATCGAGGCTTGGGACCACTGGCTGGCCTTCGTGCTGCTGGCATGGATCGGCGGCAACATGCTGCGCTCCGGTATCGGTGGCCTGCGCAAGAACGAGCCCGTGTCCTGTCCCCAGAGCGACCCCACCGCAGGCTGGAACCTGCTCCTTCTGGCCGTGGCCACCAGTATCGATGCCCTGGCCGTGGGCCTGACCTTTGCCATGACGAATACCAATGCCTTCCTGCCTTCCTGTCTTATCGGGGTGGTCTGTGCCGCCATCTCGGCCTGCGGGCTCTTTTTGGGCAAAAAGCTGTCCTCGCTGCCCATGCTCAACGGCTGGGCCGAGGTGCTGGGCGGCGTGGTGCTGCTGTGCATCGGCCTGAACATCCTGCACGAGAGCGGTGTCATCTAGCCTGCCGGGAAGGCCGCAGGCCCCTGCCGGATGGTTGCCGAGCCGCGCCAAGATGCCCTATAGTGCCGGAGGCCCGGAGACCGTCCGTGCCGCAGGCATGTCCGAAATCATCCGGCATGCCGGAGTGTTGAGAGGAGACCATGATCAGTATCTGCCGTTATCATGATATTTCCGTGGGACACCGCATCTGCGGGCACGAATCCCACTGCGCCCGTCTGCACGGGCATAATTACCGCATCCATTTCACCTGCACCGCCGACGAGCTGGACGCCCTGGGGCGCGTGCTGGACTTCCAGGTGGTCAAGGAACGCCTGTGCCAGTGGCTGGAAGACCACTGGGATCACCGCTTTCTGGTCTGGGACAAGGATCCCCTGCTGGAAGGCCTGCGGGCGCTGGATCCTTCGGTGAGCGTCCTGCCCTGCAATCCGTCCGCCGAGAACATGGCCCGCTATCTGGGCGAAGTGGTGGGGCCGGCCCAGCTGGAAGGCACCGGGGCCCGTCTGGTGGCCGTGGAAGTGGAAGAGACCGCCAAGTGCAAGGCGCGCTGGAGCCTGTGATGCGGACCCTGGCGGTCAACGAATTTTTCGTCACCCTGCAGGGCGAGGCCTCCTTTGCCGGGACGCCCGCCGTGTTCGTCCGTTTTCAGGGCTGTCCTGTGGCCTGCCCGTGGTGCGATACGCAGTACGCCGCCCGCCTGGACGGCGCGACGCTGGATTTTGCCGCCGTGCGTGCCAAGCAGGGGCCGGGAGCGGGCTATGCCGATGTGGAGCCCGAGGCGTTGCTGGCAGCCATCCGGGAGGCCGGGCCGCGCCATGTGGTGCTGACCGGCGGCGAGCCCTGCCGCCATGACCTCACGGAGCTGACCTCCCGGCTGGTGGCGGAAGGTTTTCGTGTCCAGATCGAGACCAGCGGCACCATGCCCATCCGTTGCCATGCGGATGTCTGGGTGACCCTGAGCCCCAAGCTGGACATGCCGGGGGGACTGGCAGTGCGTCAGGATGCCTGGGAGCGGGCCGGAGAGATCAAATTCCCTGTGGATACGGCCGCGGATCTGGCCCGTTTCGAACAGGCGCTGGCAGCGGCCCGCAAGGCGGCTGCCCGGCCGCTGACGGAGCTCGTCTGGCTGCAGCCCGTGAGCCAGGGGAAGGAAGCCACACGACTGTGCGTGGAGGCGGCCTTTGCCCATCAGTGGCGTGTGAGCGTCCAAGTCCACAAATATCTGGATCTGCGCTAGCTCCTGTGGCGCAGAAAAAGACATAAGGAAGATGAAAGGCGGCATGCATGGCATGTCGCCTTTTTCTTTGGGGCACTCCCTTCCGTCGGACAGGGGCGTCTGCCCCTTTGTGGGGGAACGCAAGTTTGGGGAAAAGTGCCTGCCCTCATGTGCAGGAAGTATTCCATGCAGGTTGTAAAATCTTTGCCGGCAGTTGTCCGTGTCGCTATCACCGCAGAGTGATGGAGCGTTCATGCTGCCCTGTATAGTGATGGATCGTCATGAGCATGGTGGTGGATGAAACGTATTAGGGTAACAGGGAAATACAGTTTTTGGGAGGAATGAATTCGAAAAGGAGTTCTTTGAAAGCGATGCTCTGCGGCGGGATATACCGGTTCTTTTTTGAGATCATGATATATTTACGCAGAGGAATCTCATCTATTATATTTGTTATGCAAAGATCATTGTCATCCTTTACGGCAAATGAGTCGATGATCGAGATGCCAATATTTGCTTTGACCATATTGATGAGAGTATTGAAGCTGGATATATAGGAAATGGTATTCAAACTGATATTGTTCTTGCTGATATAATTTGAAATCGTTGATCCTACAGCATATTCAGGAAAAAATGATATGAACGGGAATTTTTCTATGCTTTTTATGGATGCTTCTTTCGGAAGGGAAAAATGATTGTTGCGCGATGATATTATCTGAAGGCGCGCACCAAACAGCGGAGTGATGTCAAGAGCTGTATCTCTATGGTCTGTCATGTCAAACTGGTTTACTATCCCGAAATGAACCATACCATTTTTTACTTTTTCATAAATTTGTTTTGAGCTTCCACTGAAAAGGGAAAAGCAGACCCCTTCATGCTTGTCATGGAATTTTGAAATGACCTCAGGTAGCAGGTTCTGGGCGATGGCATGGGGCATGGCCATCGAAATGGTGCCGCTGAGGTCGTTTTTATTTGAAGAGAGCGCATGTCTTGTTCGCTCAAGCATATCGAAAAATTTTTCTGCATCTCTATAGAGGATCTCTCCTGCCTCTGTCAGGATGAGGCGATTGTTCTCTCTGTAAAACAGTATCGTATCAAATTCTTTTTCAAGATTTCGTATGTGGTGGCTTACCGCTGATTGCTTTATATTCATATGAAAAGCAGCATTACTCAAATTTCCATACAGTACGACATTATAAAAACCGCGCAGCCATTGTAACAGGTCTCCGCTTATTCTTTGGTTCATAATATTTTCTCCTTAAAATTGTAAAAAAATATATCACTTATATAAAAAAGTCCATAGGGATATTGATAATTTGCATTTATCAATATCCCTATGGACCATATCTGTATATCTCTAAAAAACGCCGACGAATTGCCAGTAAGGGTAAAGCACAAGGGCCAGGAATGCACCGGCAAGGACCATCCGGACTGCGAATATCGTCATGAAATGGGAAAGCTTGATGTAACCGGTAGAGTAGAAATAGAGGGTCACGACGAATTCGTAGGGAAAGAGGTATTGGTCGACGCCATAGGAGAAGGAGTAGACCAGCGCCAGCGGGGACATGTTCATCTGGGAAGCCATTTCCACAAGCGGAGCGGTCATGGCCGAGAATGCGGCGATAGGTGTAAACAGGAAGTTGAGGATGATGCCGGAAACGAAGGTCGAGAATGACGTATAAAGTTCGCCACCGCTCAGGAGAGGCATCAGAAGATCGGCAATGACCTTGTCGACTCCGCTGGCCTTCGCGGCGCCTCCGATCGTCATGCAGCCCACAACAAAGAATACCTGCTGATAGGGGATGTTGCTCAGGCTCTTCTTGTCGAGCAGGGAAAAGCCGGGGAAGAAGGCGAGGGACGCGATCATCAGCATCATCCAGCCGGCATCGATCTTGTGGATCTGGTCTGTCACAAGCGAGAGAAGCAGCAGGCCGAGCAGGATAAGGGCCTTCTTTTCCCGCAGGCTCATGGGGCCAAGCGTTTCGTATTCCTCCCTGATGAAGGTCTCAAGGTCGAAGGACAGCTTGGGACGCATGATAAAAAGCAGCGTATATATGGAAAGGGCCGCATAGAGCAGGCTGGGAGGGAAGTTGTGCAGGAAGTACGCACTCCAAGATATGGGGGTGCCTGTCGCCTGCGCGTACAGGCCCATCGCCATGGCCACGTCCACGCCGGCAGAGAGGAAGGCCAGCTTGGGAATCGCCACGGCCAGCAGGGCACCGATCACCAGCGTTGCGGCCTCCTTGCTGCAGGGCTGGATATTGAAGCCCTTGCAAATGCCGACCGCCAGGATGGCGAAGATGGCCGCCTTGCCTGTGACCGTGGGGATAAAAGGCGCCATGATATAGCCGGCCAGCATGAATCCCCAGAGCAGAAAGTGGAAGGAGCCCCCGGTCAGCTTGATGGACCAGACTGCGATACGCTTGGCGATGCCCGTGCTCGACATGACCTCGGCAATGAACAGGCCGCTCAGGACAAGCCATCCGGCTGACCCGGACCAGGCCGAAAGGATTTGGCTGGGCTTCCCGACCCCGGTCACGATATAGATGATGGGCAATATCATGGCCACGAAAGGCTCGGGAAGGATATTCAGTGTCCAGATGGCAAGGGCGCAGAATGTAAAGGTCAGGAAGCGCTGTGCCTCGGGGGAAAGGTCAGTCGTACCTGTCCAGAAGTATGTGACGACGGGTATCAGGAGCGCGATGCCCCATTTGATCCAGTAAGCTCTGTCGTGATGTTGTTCCTGGTTCATGGAAATACCTCGTTCGGCTGGCTATGCCGCTATACAGGGAAAGCCTGAAAAGACGCAGCTGGGTACGGTCAGTTCCATTTTTCGCGCCATGTGGCATGGACCTTGCCCGCTTCATTTTTGAGGACGAGGAATTTGTTGCCCAGCAGCGGATTGGTCAGCGGATAATCGGAACGCACGTGGTTGCCTCTGGTCTCCTTGCGTTCGAGCGCGGCATGCATGATGGCTTCACCACAGTCGAGCAGCTCATAGACTTCAAGGGCTCGCATCAGTTCATGCGGATTGGCGGCGGAGAGTTCCTTGTCGAACCTTTTGCGCAGATCCCGAAGATAGTGCAGGCCGATGGTGAGTATCCGGGCCGAGCGTACCCGGTAGGGGGGCACGGCGGCGTAGGAGGTCATGACGGTTTGCAGCGCGATGTTGGCTTCCCTCCACGTGGCCGCATTTGCAGCCTGCCTGCGTTCATAGATCCGGCTGCAGTGATGGCAGGACTGTTCCAGGGCTTCCTGGTCCAGGCGGGAGGGGGCGGCAACCGTACGGGAACGCTTTGCGGCATTCTTTCCGCAGATCTGTCCGTAGACCGCTGCGCCGGCGACACCCACACGGAAGTTGCCCACGATGTCGCCGGCAGCGTAGACGTTGGGCACGCTGGTTTCGCCATCAATATTGATCTCGATGCCCCGCCCCTGGATATGGGGTTCATACTGCATGAACTCGATGGCATCGGCGGCAAGGTCGATATGTTCCGTCTCCATGTGGTCTGTCATGGCGGCAACGCCTTCCCAGTGGAGAGCTTCTTTCATTTCATCGAGCCAGGCAGCCTCCGCTCCGGCACAATCGACAAAAATGGGGCCCCGGCCATCGCAAAGCGCTTCTGTCAGGATCCGGTGGGATACATCCAGGGTCACGTCGCCATATTCCCGGTCGGGGCGAGTGATGAACGGGCCGACGGGCGAGCCGTCAGGATAGCGGGCAACGCCGATGAAAGAAGCCTTGCCGCAGCGGGCAAAGTGCTTGGGACCGGCATGGATATAAGGAATTTCCATATTCAGCATGTTGAACGCATGCCGCCAGGCCAGTGATATCCCGGTCCCTGTGCAGGAGGGACAGTAGGCAATGTTGAAAAGCATGCCTGGCGTCGTGGTGCTGCTGTACAAGCGTGTAGCGACGCCTGTAGCCAGGATGACTGTCTTGCCGCGGATCAGGGAAAATTCCGGGACATCAGTCCGGATATTCAAGGCAAGCACACCGGAGACATGCCCCTCATCGTCGAAAACGAAATCGACGACGGGGTGGTGGGAAAGGAACGCGACGCCGTGCTCCTTGGCCTTCTTGTACAAGACAGGCTTTTGCTGGCGCCCGTCATAGTGCAGGAAGGCCCGGGGACGGGTGGGAAAAGCGTGGCCCTTGAATTCATAGAACCCTTTGGGCTTCATGGGGATGCCCCAGCTGTCCCAGAGATGGACCATGGCTGCGGATTCTTCAAGAAAGCGGCGGGTAAGGATGGGGTCGTGGCATGTGCCGGTCTGGCTGTTCAGGATCTCCCTGGCGATGACGCCCATATCGTCACCATGGACTTCCGGGAGATAGCATCCAAAGTGGTCGCATCCTGTGGCACCCGAGCCGCTCCTGCGAGGATGGCTTTTATCCACAACAATGACTCGTGCGCCTTCTTCGGCTGCGGCTATGGCTGCCTGCAGTGCTGCGATGCCGCCACCCACACAGACCACATCATATTCACATTCATTTGTTATGGAAATCATAAGCTGAATCCTCTCATGAGATCTTCTGATTTTACATGCAACAAGCGATATGGAATCGGTATGCGTAAGGTTATGGCTCCACTCGGACAGTCCATCTTGCACGCCGTACAATGCCAACATTCTTCAGGATACATGATTTGAGGGATATTCCCGTCTTTTGGAGGAAGAAAGATGTTCATTGTACATATTTTTTCACATAAACCGCACCGTATACATTTTTTTTCATCAATAATTGGAGGCATGACATCTCCTTTATGGCATGGGCGCCTGTCAATTTTTTGATGAATAAAGTATTGTTATTCAAAAAAATTTAATCAATACATATTTTATGCATCTCAGATTATGATATTTTTTATAGCGTATTGAGGGCGATTCTCTGATGTCATTAAATACAGGCAGATAGGTATGACGGGATTTTCAGGATAAAAAGGTGATGAAAAAAATTGAAAGCAGCGTCCAAAATAATTGGATGCCTGTGACGACAGAAGTTTGAGATGTGGTGATTTATAAAATTATTACAGTGTATTATGGTTATTTCAAGGAAAGGTGTTCCTGATGGCGTCCGGGGCGGGGCAACAGTAAAAAAAAATCGCCTTGATGAAGGTGCGGGATATGGGGAGGGGGAGGAAAGGTGGGGCTGGAGCAGAGGCAGATCCCCTGCCCCAGGAATGTAGACGAGGCGTCAAAACAACAGGGATAGGGAGCTCTCTCTGTCTTCCGGCTCTGTTGGGCTGGGCATGCCGCGAGATGCTCCTGAGCCCCTCCAGGCTGGGCGAAGAACGCTCAGCGAAAGGAGGCGCTTTGTCATGCCAGGCGCATGGAGGATGCATTCACCTGGCGTACGCTACAGGGCAAAGCGTGGGATCAGGTATCCTGATGATCCGTGCGGCCCGTCGTTGCAAGGCGAGAGCGGGAAAAGCACAGGTGTGCCAGAAAAACGAAAAAAGCCACCCGAAGGTGGCTTTGTCTATCCTGTAAAGCGTGCGCCCTAGTGGCGCTTCAGGCGCTTCATCTCGTCCTGCATCAGCTCCAGGCCGACCAGGATGTTGCGGCGCATGGCTTCCATGAGTTTTTCTTCATCCTTTTCGCGCATGGCGGTCAGGATGTCCTTGTGCTGCTGGATGAAGAGCGAGATGTCTTCGGGAGAATAGCGGCGGGTATTGAGGAAACCTTCCACATAGTCCAGCAGGTGGCTGTCCACGGCCAGCAGATGGTGCATCCGCGAAAGGGAGTAGAGCTGCAGGTGGAAATCCCTGTCCTTGTGGAAGAAAAAGTCGGCATCACGGGTATCGGCCAGGTCGCCGGCCAGCTGTTCCAGCCTGTCCATGTCTTCGGCGGTCGCCTGCTGCATGGCCTCCTTGGCCAGGGCACATTCCACCTGGATGCGCAGGTTGAAGATGTGCTCGATCTCCTTGGAAGAGGGCGGCATCATGACGATGGCCCCCTTGTAGGGGATGTTCTGGACCAGACCGGATTTGTCCAGGCGCATGAGGGCATCACGGATGGGGCCGCGCCCCACGCCGAGCTTTTTTTCCAGATCAACAAGGACAAGACGGGTGCCGGGCAGGGCCTCGCCGGACAGGATCATGTCGCGGATCAAATCGTAGGCCGCCAGCGATTTGATGGTAGAAGCAGTACTCATGGAAACTCCTTCTGTAAGGTACATATTTTGATAAATAATTTATAAAATTATGTCAAATGGCCCAGAATGGCAAAAAAAGGAGCAAACTCGCCCGTATGGCACGTTTTTTTGCGGCCCGGGAGCAGGACGGGGAAGCCTTCGGACAGCCGTGCAACAGGGAAATGCTGACGGGGGATGTGTCCGGGTACGAAAAAAGGGGCTTTCTCCAAAGAGAAAACCCCTGAATTTGCTGGAGCGGGAGACGGGATTTGAACCCGCGACTTCAACCTTGGCAAGGTTGCACTCTACCACTGAGTTACTCCCGCGCGGGATGCGGAATTATCCGCTATGGAAAGGACCTCGTAAGAAGTCCGTGTCGGCTTGTGGAGCGGGAAACGGGACTTGAACCCGCAACCTTCAGCTTGGGAAGCTGACACTCTACCGTTGAGTTATTCCCGCCCGAAAGGGCAGTTTTTTGTGGAGCGGGAGACGGGATTTGAACCCGCGACTTCAACCTTGGCAAGGTTGCACTCTACCACTGAGTTACTCCCGCGCATATGCACGGCATATCCACCGATCGTTTTTTTGGAGGCGACATCCAGATTTGAACTGGAGAATGGAGGTTTTGCAGACCTCTGCCTTACCACTTGGCTATGTCGCCTTATGTTGTGGAGCGGGAGACGGGATTTGAACCCGCGACTTCAACCTTGGCAAGGTTGCACTCTACCACTGAGTTACTCCCGCGCATATGCACGGCATATCCACCGATCGTTTTTTTGGAGGCGACATCCAGATTTGAACTGGAGAATGGAGGTTTTGCAGACCTCTGCCTTACCACTTGGCTATGTCGCCTTATGTTGTGGAGCGGGAGACGGGATTTGAACCCGCGACTTCAACCTTGGCAAGGTTGCACTCTACCACTGAGTTACTCCCGCTCAACGAAAGAGGGTTCTACGCTAGAGACCCCCTTTCTGTCAAGCAGCTTTTTTTATTTTGTCGAAAAATAAAAAATTTATTTCCCAACATGCTGCTTTTATTATCTTTATTCTGTGGGCCGCTTGTCGATGATACGCTTGGCCTTGCCCTCGGAGCGCTGGATGGAATGCGGTTCCATGAGGCGCACCTTGGTGGTGACGCCCAGGAATTCCTTGATGCTCTTCTGGATGGAGCTTTCCAGGCTCTGCAGCTTGCGGATCTCGTCGGCAAAGAGGGTCTCGTTCATCTCCACCTGGACTTCCAGGGTATCCAGGTTGTTCACGCGGTCCACGATGATCTGATAGTTGGGGCTCAGGTTCTGGTTTTCCATGAGCAGGGCTTCGATCTGCTGCGGGAACACGTTGACGCCGCGGATGATGAGCATGTCGTCGCTGCGGCCCCGGATGCGGGTCAGGCGCACATGGGTACGTCCGCAGCGGCAGGGGGTGTAATCCAGACTGGTCAGGTCGCGGGTGCGGTAGCGGATCAGCGGGATGCCTTCCTTGGTGAGCGTGGTGATGACCAGTTCGCCCACTTCGCCCTCGGGAAGCTGTTCGCCGGTGACGGGGTCGATGATCTCGGGCAGGAAGTGGTCTTCCCACAGGTGCATGCCGCACTTGGATTCCAGGCATTCCATGGCCACGCCGGGGCCCATGACTTCGGAAAGGCCGTAGATGTTCAGGGCATTGATGCCCATTTTCTGCTCGATGTCCTGGCGCATCTCTTCGGTCCAGGGCTCGGCACCGAACACGCCGGTACGCAGGGGCAGGTCACGGAAGTCGATGCCCACTTCCTGGCCGGCTTCCCACAGGTGCAGGGCGTAGGAGGGCGTACAGCACAGGGCCGTGGCGCCGAAGTCGCGCAGCAGGTAGGCCTGGCGACGCGTGGCGCCGCCCGAGGCCGGGACCACCGTGGCACCGATGCGCTCGGCACCGCCGTGGGCGCCCAGACCGCCGGTGAACAGGCCGTAGCCGTAGGCCACATGCACGATGTCCGTCTGGTTGACGCCGGCGGCGGACAGGCTGCGGCCGGCCAGTTCGGCCCAGTTGTGCAGGTCGCGGGCGGTATAGCCCACCACCACGGCCTTGCCGGTGGTGCCGCTGGAGGCGTGCAGGCGGACGATGTTGTCACGCGGCACGGCGAAAAGACCGAAGGGATAGTAATTGCGCAGGTCCTGCTTTTCGGTGAAGGGCAGGTTCTTCAGATCGGCCAGGCTCTTGATGTCGCCGGGCTTGATACCGCTCTCGTCGAAGCGTTTGCGGTAGAAAGGCACATTGGCATAGACACGGGAGCAAAGGTCCTGCAGACGGCGCAATTGCAGGGCTTCGATATCTTCGCGGGGCAGCGTTTCCTTGTCGATATTGAAAATCACGGCGTTTCTCCTTGAAATCCTGAGTAGTCTATGGATGACGCAAAAGCCCCCCAAGGTCAAGATATCTGCTTGAAAAACATGGATAACATATTGCAATGCAATGTCTTTTTTTATGCCCGGAACAATGCGCCGGGCCATCCCCGGGCCGGGCGGGATTGTTGCCCTCGGGTACGCTTTGAGGTATGGGAGGGACATGCAAAACCTTATCTCTACCCCCAAGAAATATTCGGAACTGCCTACGGCGGAAAAAATGGCCGTCATCAAGGCGTGGCTTGAGGAACACAAGGCTGTCGACGTGGCCGAGATCGACCTGGCCGGCCAGGGTGCCTTCACGGACGCCCTGCTGGTGGTCAGCGCCACCTCCGTGCGTCATGCCCAGAGCCTGGCGGACGGCGTCTCCGCCCTGTGCCATGAACAGAACTACGAATACCTGCGCATGGAAGGCTACAACACCGGCCAGTGGATCCTGGTGGACTGCAACGACATCGTGGTCAACATCTTCCAGCAGTCCGTGCGTGACCTTTATCAGCTGGAGAACCTGTGGGGCGCGGCTGCCGCTGCCCTCAACAAGGAGCCTCGTGCATGACCCCCACCCTGTTGCTCATCCTTGACGGCTGGGGCCTGACGGAAAAAGGGGAAGGCAATGCCCCCTGGGTGGCAGCCACGCCCCATCTGGATGACCTGATGGCGCGCTGCCCCCACAGCCGCCTTGCCGCCTCCGGGCGCGAAGTGGGCCTGCCTGCCGGCTATATGGGCAACTCCGAGGTGGGACACCTCAATATCGGTGCGGGACGCATCGTCTATCAGGACATGACGCGCATCGACGTGGCCCTTGAGGACGGCTCCCTGTTCCACAACCCCGTGCTGCAGGACGTGCTGGAAAAAACACGCCGCAGCGGCGGCCGTCTGCATCTGGCGGGCCTGCTCTCCGACGGCGGTGTGCATAGCCACATCAACCATCTGGTGGCCCTGTGCGCCATGGCTTTCGCCGCCGGTGTGCCGGTGCGCATCCACTGCTTCATGGACGGGCGCGATACCCCGCCCCAGAGCGGCGTCTCCTATGTGCGCAGCCTGCTGGAACAGATCGTCTCCATGAAGGACGTGCGTGTGGCCAGCCTGGCGGGGCGCTTCTATGCCATGGACCGCGACAAGCGCTGGGAGCGCGTGTCCGAGGTCTGGGATCTCATGGTCCACGGCAAGGGCCGCAAGGCCACGGATGCCGTGCAGGCTGTGGAAGATTCCTATGCCGAGGGCGTCAGCGACGAATTCATCAAGCCCGTGCTGCTGGAAGGCGAGGATGCCTCCACCCTGCAGGACGGCGACGGCCTGTTCTTCTACAATTTCCGCGCCGACCGCATGCGCGAGCTTTCCCAGGCCTTCGTGGACGCGGACTTCACCGGTTTCGAGCGGGGCAGGGTGCCGCAGCTGGCTGCCGTGGCTTCCATGACGGCCTACGACGCCCACTTCCCTCTGCCGGTGGCCTTCCCCAAGGAATCCGTGACCATGGGCCTTGGCGAAGTCGTTTCGCAGCAGGGCATGCACCAGCTGCGTCTGGCCGAAACGGAAAAATACGCGCACGTCACCTATTTCTTCAACGGCGGTGTGGAAGAGCCCCTGCCGCTGGAAGATCGCATCCTCGTGCCTTCGCCGCGCGAGGTGCAGACTTATGACCAGAAACCGGCCATGAGCGCCCGCGAGGTCACGGACAAGTTCGTGGAAGCCTGGCAGAGCGGACAGTACGACCTGGTGGTCTGCAACCTGGCCAACGGCGATATGGTGGGCCATACGGGCGTGCTCTCCGCCGCCGTGGAAGCCTGCACGGTGGTGGATGAATGCGTGGGCCGCATGGTGGCTGCCGTGGAGGCCCGCAAGGGCCGTATGCTGCTCATCGCCGACCACGGCAACTGCGAAGTCATGAAGGACGGAGAAGGCAAGCCCCAGACCGCCCATACCACCAATCCCGTGCCCTGCATCCTGCTGGATGCCTCCGGCAAGGAATGGCGCCTGCATGACGGCAAGCTGGCCGATGTGGCCCCGACCCTGCTGCGCATGTGGGGCATCGCCCAGCCCGAGGCCATGACCGGGACGCCGCTGGTGGAGGAAGCCCATGTCCGGTAGCCAGAAACCTTTGGAGCCTGTGGCTCCTGACGGCATGGAGCTGCTGTTCTTCTACCGCTGCCCCCACTGCCTGCGCCATGTACCGCTGGTCAACCCGGTGGAGCCGCGCAATGTGCGCTGCGACGGCTGCGGCAAGCAGTTCCCCATCATCCCGGTGGACGAGCACGGCCTGCATTATGTGCGCATCATGCTGGCCAACGGCAAGGCCGCTGCCAATCCCGACTATCTGTAAGCGTCGCCATACGGCCGGAGGAAAGTCCTCCGGCCGTTTTCTCTGCCGCGATGCTTTTTTCTCCACGCTACCAAATATACCGAGCAAACGACATGAAGATCTGTCCCGTCATCTTGTGCGGGGGCGCCGGTACACGCCTGTGGCCCCTGTCCCGTCGCAAGTATCCCAAGCAATTCATGGACCTGGGCGGCCATACGCTGTTCGAGGACACTCTGCAGCGTCTTGCGGCCGTGCCCGGACTGGCCGCGCCCGTGGTCATCTGCAATGAAGAGCAGCGCTTTCTTGCCGCCGCAGCCCTGCAGCGTCAGGGACTGAACGGCCGGATCCTGCTGGAACCGGAACCGCGCAATACGGCACCGGCCATCGCCGCTGCCGCGCTGGCCGTGACGGCCGCCTGTGACGTGGAAGACGGTGATCCTGTCCTGCTGGTCCTGCCTTCGGACCATGTGCTGGAGGATCTGCCGGCTTTTGCCGCTGCCGTCACACAGGCTGCGGAGTGTGCCCGCGAAGGGGCCCTGGTCACCTTCGGGGTCACGCCGGACCGCCCCGAGACCGGTTACGGCTACATCGAAAAGGGCGATGCCCTGGCTTCCGGTTTCGCGGTCCGCCGTTTCGTGGAAAAGCCCGCGCAGGAGGCTGCCGAGGCCATGCTGGCGCAGGGCGGCTATTTCTGGAACAGCGGCATGTTCGTGTTTCGCGCCTCCCAGTATCTGGCCGAGCTGGAAGCGCAGGCTCCGGCCATCATGGCCGCGGTGCGCAAGGCCTGGGCCCTGCGCCGGGCCGATTATGACTTCATCCGCCTGCATCGGGAATCTTTTGCCCACTGCCCCTCTGATTCGGTGGACTATGCCCTGATGGAGAAAAGCGCGCATGTGGCCATGGTGCCGCTGCCGTGCCGCTGGAGCGACTTGGGATCCTGGGAAGCCATCTACGAAAACAGCACGCAGGATGCGGAAGGCAATGCCTGCGTGGGCGATGTGATGGCCCAGGACAGCCGGGGATGCTACATCCATGCCGGAAGCCGCCTGGTGACGACGCTGGGCGTGAAGGATCTCGTGGTGGTGGAGACCGGCGACGCCGTCCTGGTGGCCGATAGGGCCCGCAGCCAGGAGGTCAAGACCCTGGTGGCCCGTCTTGCGGCCCAGGACCGGCACGAGCAGGAGATGCATCTGCGTGTATATCGTCCCTGGGGCTGGTATGAGACCCTGGCCCTGGGCGAGCGATTCCAGGTCAAGCGGATCCAGGTCAATCCCGGAGCCGCGCTTTCCCTGCAGCGTCACCGGCACCGGGCCGAGCACTGGGTCGTCATCGCCGGGGAAGGTCTGGTGCGCGTGGGGGACGAAGAGATGCACCTGCATGTGGACCAGTCGGTCTACATCCCCCAAAAGACCATGCATCGGCTGAGCAACGCTTCGGCACAGCCGCTGGAGATCGTGGAAGTCCAGACCGGTGATTACCTGGGCGAAGACGATATCGAGCGTTTTGACGACCGTTACGGGCGTGAATGAGCCTGAGATGGCCTGAGGCCATCACCAGATACCAAGGCTGCGGGAGATTTCCCGCGGCCTTTTTTTATTTCTGGTGTTAGCCTGGTGAGCGTCACGACGCAAAACGAAATGGCGGACGATTTGGGGGATGGCCCAGAGACAGGCATCAGGCAAACGTCCCCGATAACGTCTCGCAGTCCTTCAGAGCCCGTCTGGTATACGACGCAGCCAGATGGATGAAACGGATCTTTTTTGTAAGCATCCGGACGTTTTTTCTGGTGCCACAGGGCGATCGCCGGACACAGGACAGGCCCGAAAAAAAGTTTTTTGGCGAGGAGGGGGCGAGGGGAGGCGCAGCTTTTGTCCACCAAAGGGGCCTCTCCCTCGCCCGCAGGAAAACACGGGTGCAGACGGATGCGTCGCAGTTCTCCCGCTTTTCTGCAGGCATAAAAAAAGGGGGGAGCATCGCTGCTCCCCCCAAAGATGACACATGGTCGAAGATTACTCTTCGTCGCCTTCCCACTTGATGAAGCCGGGATTGACGTTGACCATGGCGTTGACGATCAGTTCCACCAGGCCGCCGTAGGCGAAGCTGTTCTTGGTGTACAGATCGCTGTGTTCCAGCATTTCACGGATCTGGCCCTTGCAGTTGGAGCAGGGAGCGCAGATGTACTTCTTGGTTTCGGGGCCAAGGCAGTCCTTGAAGGCCTGGGCGATCTGCCACATCTTTTTACGGCCGGAGATGTTGCCGCGCCATTCGTCGATGTTCTGACGGGTCATGATGGCGAAGCCGGAACCACCGCCGCAGCAGTAGTTGTCCACGCCGTGGCAGGGCATTTCGCGGAACTGCGGGGCGATCTTGTGCAGGATGTCGCGCTGGGGCTGCACCACACCCATCAGACGGACCACGTTGCAGGGGTCGTGCAGGGTGACGGGGAAGTTGTTGCGCGAGGGATCCAGCTTCAGACGACCGGACATGATGATGTCACGCAGGGTCACGTAGCAGGATTCGCGGGGCACCTGGTATTCGTAGGGGATGACGCGGTCGGCGATAACGGTCATGGCCTTGTGGGCGTGGCCGCATTCGCCGATGACGATCTTCTTGGCACCCAGTTCCTTGGCGGCCTGCATGTGCTGCAGGGCGATACGGGCGGTCTGGGCGTCGTCGTAGAACACGCCGTAGTTCACGCCGTCATAGGCCACGGCCTTGCTGGACAGGGTCCAGGACAGGCCGGCTTCCTGGAAGATCAGGGAGAAGCTGGCGATGTTTTCGGGCCAGGCCATGACTTCGCCGGCGTTGTGGATCAGCAGGATGTCGGCGCCCTTCACGTCGAAGGGGGTGTGGATGCCCACGCCGGTGATTTCGGTGTAGTCCTCGTCGATGAACTCCACGTTTTCTTTCACCACGTCGGGGGTCATACCGGTGGAGGAGCCCACCTTCATCTGGTTGATGGTGCCCTTTTCGTGCAGTTCGCGGGGCGAGAAGCCCAGTTCCTGGCTGAACAGCTTGCGGATTTCGCGGGCGATCAGGCCGTTATCCACACCGATGGGGCAGGTCTGGGCGCAGCGACGGCAGAGGTTGCAGCGGTAGGCCAGTTCGCCCAGGCGGGCAACGGTCTTCCAGTTCAGGCCCATGTCGCCGTAACGCCATTTGGCCAGGGGCTCTTTCTTCACATACTGCTTGTAGATGCGGCGGAAGATTTCAGAGCGGTAGTTGGGGCGGTACATCTCGTTCTTGCCGGACATCTCGTACAGATGACAGGCATCGGAACAGGAGTTGCACTGGGCGCAGTAGTCCATGCTGGTTTCCAGCATGGGCAGGAAGGTCCAGTTGTTCTCCTTGCTGAACAGCTTACGCATACCGTCCAGGAAACGGTTGACCAGCTCTTCTTCTTCCTGGGGGGTCTGGGGCTTGGGGATGTTCAGCACGCAGACTTCGTCCAGGATGCAGGCCACTTTGGCCTTCTGCTCGTCGGTAACGGGGCGCCAGGGCATCTTGACGAGGTCAAGGCCTTCCACATCGGGGATGTCCTTGAGGTCGATGCTGACCATCTGGCCTTCGGCCGTGGAAATATCAGTCAAACGCAGCGTATCTTTCATGATGTACTCCCTAGTCCTTCTTGGGGGATTCGGTAGCGATGTCGAGCCAGGTCTTGGTGCCCTGACCGTTGATGTGGTCGGCAGCCCAGCTCACCTTGAACTGCAGGGCCTGCTTCATCTTCTCGTTGTTCTTCTGGCTGAAATCGGTGGGGGTGTCGCCCCAGCGGATGTCATGGTAGGTGAAGTACTTGAAGAGCAGGTGGCCCATGTGGGTCATGGGGATCCAGATCAGCACGAAGAAGCCGAACAGCATGTGGATCACGAAAGTGGTGCTGTTGATGTCGGCAAAGTTGAAGGTGAGCAGGTTGTAGATGAAGTCACCGGACATGCGGGCAAAGGAGGGGTTGAAGGCCCAGGCCACCAGACCCACCAGGGCGAAGACGATGAACACGCCCAGGTTGAAGAAGTGTTCGGGGGTGGAGTACTTGCGCAGGCCTTCGTCGTGCAGACGACGGCAGATCAGGCCGATGCCGCCGCCGATGATGCCGAACATGCCCAGCAGGCTGATGGCATTGATGACGTTGTGCACGAAGGTCAGGAAGCCGCCGTCGGGGTTCATGCCGAACAGGCGCAGGAAGGCGGCCACGACCAGGATGATGGTGCCGCCCATCAGCATGTACAGACCCAGGTGGAAGGGGTAGGTGCGGAACCACAGCTTGAGGTTATGGGTGAAGGTGGCGTGCAGGAAGAGCACTTCTTCCAGCAGGGCCTTGAGGTCGCCCATGTGGTCGATGTGGCGGGGCTTGGTCCACCAGTCGGTCTCTTCCATGAAGCTGCCGCCGTAGGAGCCTTTGGGGCCTTCATGCGGCACGGGGTAAAGCTCCCAGCGGACGTGCAGGGGGCTGGCAGCCAGATAGCCTTTCACCTTGATGGCGGCAGTCGCCACAAAGCCGATTACTGCAAGGTAGGCCAGGATGTAGAACAGAGTTGTCATGCGTTTTCTCCCATGAGTCGAGATGCCTGCGGCATCGTGGTTTCTGCGCATGACCGAGCCAGATCCGGTCATGAGCAAGAGGTGCAGCGCACCAGGAACCAACCTCTCCAGAACAATGCGCCGGGATCCTGCGGCTCGGATCATGCCGGGGCACGACCTGTCGCCGCCTGGTCTCAGGCGCGGAACAATTCCTGCCTTCTACCGTAAAATGCAAGAAATGCAAAGATGGCACGCAGATTCCCAAAATACTCCGACCTGACTATGTTTTCTTATTTATGTAATTATTTTAATGTGTTAATATGAATGAAGCCATGCTTTGCGCGTATGAAAAATTTTTTGACCTCCTTTTCACAACACGTCGGCTCCGGCGGAGGGGGATGCGTCTTAGCCAGCAGGTCTTCCCGGCCATGGCCGGGAAATTTTTCTCTCTTATCAGGAATTAGTCACAAAAAGAAAGATGGGAAGGGCTTCTCTACATTTTGTTGCATTGGGGACGACACCACCCGGTCCCAGCCGCAGGGAGGAAGGCGCCGGGACAGCGGCGGCAAGAGAGGCAGGGCCGGCGATGGCGAGAGGGCAGGGCGTGCTGCATACGGTCCTTCGGCCGATCAGCCATACATAAAAAAAGGGCGACCGCCATATGACGGTCGCCCTGATGTTCAGCAGAGGAAAGGGCCTACTGGCCCAGATCCACCAGCACGGGGTTCTCTTCCAGATCTTCCAGGAACTTGTCCGGGCGTTCCTTCTGGTCGGGCACGGTGATGTCGCCGTGGACATACTCGCGATAGCCCGTACCGGCCGGGATGAGACGGCCCACGATGACGTTTTCCTTGAGGCCGCGCAGGTAGTCCATCTTGCCCTTGAGGGAGGCCTCGGTGAGCACCTTGGTGGTTTCCTGGAAGGAAGCCGCCGAGATGAAGGACGAGGTGGTCAGCGAAGCCTGGGTGATGCCCAGCACCAGCGGTTCGGCGGTGGCGGGCTGACGGCCTTCGGCGATGGCCTTGTGGTTCTCGGCCTTGAACTCGGCCTTGTCCACCTGTTCGCCCACCAGGAAGCTGGTGCCGCCGGAATCCAGCACGGTGACCTTCTTGAGCATCTGGCGCACGATGACTTCGATGTGCTTGTCGTCGATGCCCACGCCCTGGAAGCGGTACACTTCCTGGATCTCGTCCACGAGGTAGCGGGCCAGGTACTTTTCACCGCGGGTGCGCAGGATGTCGTGCAGTTCGGGCGAACCTTCGGTCAGCGGATCGCCGGCTTCCACGAAGTCGCCGTCGGCCACGGTGATGTGCTTGCCCTTGGGCACCAGGTATTCCTTGGAATCACCGATTTCGGGGGTCACCACCAGCTTGCGCTTGCCCTTGGATTCGCCGGCGTAGGACACGGTACCGGAGATCTCGGAGACCACGGCCATGTCCTTGGGCTTGCGGACTTCGAAGAGCTCGGCCACGCGGGGAAGACCACCCACGATGTCCTTGGTCTTGGAAGTTTCGCGGGGCTTACGGGCGATGATGTCACCGGCCTGGATGGCCTCGCCGTCCTTGACCATGATGATGGAGCCCACGGGCAGGCTGTACACGGCGGACGCCACGCTGTGCGGACGCTGCTTGACGTTGCCGTTCTCATCGCAGACCGAGATGGACGGACGGTAGTTGGTGGTACGGTATTCCATGATGGTCAGGGAGGCCTGACGCGTCACGTCGTCCACCTTTTCCTGCACGGTCTTGCCGTCCACGATGTCGGTGAAGCGGATGATGCCCTCTTCTTCGGACACGAAGGGTTCGTTGAAGGGGTCCCACTCGGCCAGCACGGTGCCCTTGGTCACTTCCTGACCGTCGGTCACATGCAGGCGGGCGCCGTTGGGCAGGATGTACTTTTCACGTTCGCGGCCCTGCGGATCCACGATGGTCAGCTGGCCGCTCTTGCCCAGCACCAGCTGGATGCCGTCACGGTTGGTAACGGCGCGCACGCGGTTGAGGATGACGCGACCGGTGTTCTGGGCTTCGAACTTGTTCTTTTCAATGGTGCTGGATGCGGTACCACCGATGTGGAAGGTACGCATGGTCAGCTGGGTACCGGGTTCACCGATGGACTGGGCGGCGATGATGCCCACGGTCTCGCCGGTGTTGACCAGGTGCCCGCGGGCCAGGTCGCGGCCGTAGCACAGGGCGCAGATGCCTCGCTCGGCCTGGCAGGTGAGGGGCGAACGCACCGTGATGGAGCTCACGCCGTGTTCACGCAGCACAGCGGCCTCGGCTTCGTCGATGAGGGTGTTCTCGGGCAGCAGCACCTTTTCCGCGTCTTCGGGATCGTAGACGGGGTAGAGCAGCACACGGCCCATGGCACGTTCCCACACCGGGGTCTTGATGTCGCCGCCTTCGCGCAGGTGGGTCAGCTCGATGCCGTCCACCGTGCCGCAGTCGTGTTCGGAGACGATCACGTCCTGCACCACGTCCACCAGACGACGGGTCAGGTAACCGGAGTTGGCCGTCTTCAGGGCGGTGTCGGCCAGACCCTTACGGGCACCGTGGGTGGAGGTGAAGTACTGCAGCACCGACAGACCTTCGCGGAAGGACGAGGTGATGGGCGTTTCGATGATTTCACCGGAAGGCTTGGCCATCAGACCGCGCATACCGGCCAGCTGACGCATCTGGTCCTGGTTGCCTCGGGCACCGGAGGTGGACATCATGAAGATGGAGTTGAAGCTCTGGTTCTTCTCTTCACGGCCGGTCTTGGGATCCTTCAGGATATCGTAAGAGATCTCCTTGATCATTTCCGTGGAGACGTCCTGGGTGGCCTTGGTCCACACATCGACGACCTTGTTGTACTTTTCGGTACGGGTGATGATACCGTCGCGGTACTGGCGTTCGATGTCGTCCACCTCGGCCTGGGAAGCGGCCAGGATGTCTTTCTTGCGGGCCGGGATGATGAGGTCCTTCACACCGATACTGACACCGGCGCGGGTAGCGAACTCATAACCCATGTTCTTCAGATTGTCGCAGAGGATGACCGTGGCCTTGATGCCGCACTGGCGGTAGCAGTTTTCCACCAGCTTGGCGATCATTTTCTTGGTCAGTACCAGGTTGACGTTCTCGAAGGACATTTCCTTGGGCAGGATGTTGCTCACCAGCACGCGGCCGGGCGTGGTGCGGTAGGTCTTGCCGTCGGGCATGCGCACGTTGATGCGGGCGTGCAGGGACACGGCATCGGCATCATAGGCGGCTTCCACTTCCCAGGGACCGCAGAAGGTCATGCCTTCGCCCTTCTCGAAGCTGCGCTCGGAGGTCATGTAGTACAGACCCAGAACGATGTCCTGGGAAGGCACGATGACGGGACCGCCGTTGGCGGGCGAGAGGATGTTGTTGGTGCTCATCATGAGCACGCGGCATTCGATCTGCGCTTCCACGGAAAGCGGGATGTGCACGGCCATCTGGTCACCGTCGAAGTCGGCGTTGTAGGCCGAGCAGACCAGGGGATGCAGACGGATGGCCTTGCCTTCCACCAGCAGGGGCTCAAAGGCCTGGATACCCAGACGGTGCAGGGTAGGGGCACGGTTGAGCATGATGGGGTATTCGCGCACCACTTCCGAGAGGATGTCCCAGACCACCAGCTCTTCACGCTCCACCATCTTCTTGGCGCTCTTGATGGTGGAGGCATAACCGCGCTTTTCCAGCTCCGAGTAGATGAAGGGCTTGAACAGCTCCAGGGCCATCTTCTTGGGCAGGCCGCACTGATGCAGCTTGAGGTAAGGACCCACGGTAATAACGGAACGACCGGAGTAGTCCACGCGCTTGCCCAGCAGGTTCTGACGGAAGCGGCCCTGCTTACCCTTGATCATGTCGGACAGGGACTTGAGCGGACGACCGTTGGTACCGGCGATGGCGCGACCGCGGCGGCCGTTGTCGAACAGGGCGTCCACGGCTTCCTGCAGCATGCGCTTTTCGTTGCGGATGATGATGTCGGGAGCGCCCAGTTCGATGAGGCGCTTCAGACGGTTGTTGCGGTTGATGACGCGGCGGTACAGGTCGTTGAGGTCGGAGGTGGCGAAACGGCCGCCGTCCAGGGGCACCAGGGGACGCAGCTCCGGCGGGATGACGGGAATGACTTCCATGATCATCCATTCGGGCTTGTTGTTGGACTCCAGGAAGGCCTCGACGATCTTCAGGCGCTTGGTGAGCTTCTTCTTTTTGGTCTGGCTCTTGGTGGTCTCGCTTTCTTCGCGCAGTTCGGTGCGCAGCTTTTCCAGATCCAGCTCTTCCAGAAGGGAGCGCACGGCTTCGGCGCCCATGCCCACGGTCAGGGCGTCTTCGGTGCCGTAGTGGTCCAGGATCTGCAGGTACTGGTCTTCAGAGATGACCTGGCGGCGCTGCAGATTGGTCTGGCCGGGATCGAGCACGATGTAGGAATCGAAGTACAGGACCTTTTCCAGATCGGCCATGGTCATGTCGAGCAGGGTACCGATCTTGGAAGGCAGGGTCTTGAGGAACCAGATGTGGGCCACGGGCGCGGCCAGTTCGATGTGGCCCATGCGCTCGCGACGCACCTTGGAGGCAATGACTTCAACGCCGCACTTTTCGCAGACGATGCCGCGGTGCTTCATGCGCTTGTACTTGCCGCAGTTGCACTCGTAGTCCTTCACGGGGCCGAAGATCTTGGCGCAGAACAGGCCGTCGCGCTCCGGCTTGAAGGTACGGTAGTTGATGGTTTCCGGTTTCTTGACCTCACCGTAGGACCATTCGCGGATGGCTTCGGGCGAGGCGATGGAAATCTGGATGGCTTTCAGGTTGCGGATGTTGGTCACATTGGCCGACGTGCCGCGTGCAGTGAAGAGATCGTCCAGGCTCATATATCTACCTTGCTTGTCAAAAGCTCGTTACAGTCGTTGTGGCGTATGGTTGACGCTCCGTCCCGGGGAATGGCGCTGCCGGGCACCGCGCGGTGGCGTGATGCCCGGCGCATCCATGAATTATTCCTCGGGTTCCTGGTCGCGCATGAAGCCGATACGCTTGGGCTTTTTCTTGCCGTCTTCCTGATGCAGGGTCACGTCGAGGCCCAGGCTCATGAGTTCCTTGACCAGAACGTTGAAGGATTCGGGCAGACCGGCTTCCAGGAAGTTGTCGCCCTTGACGATCTTCTCGTACATCTTCACGCGTCCGGTCACGTCGTCGGACTTGACGGTGAGGAATTCCTGCAGGAGATAGGCGGCGCCGTAGGCTTCCAGAGCCCAGACTTCCATTTCACCCAGACGCTGGCCACCGAACTGCGCCTTACCGCCCAGCGGCTGCTGGGTGACCAGGCTGTAGGGGCCGGTGGAGCGGGCGTGGATCTTGTCGTCGACCAGGTGGTGCAGCTTCAGGATGTACATGACACCGGTGGTCACGCGGTTCTTGAAGGGCACGCCGGTACGGCCGTCGTACAGGATGGTCTTGCCGTCGCTGTCCTTGCCGGCCTTTTCCATCCAGCCCCAGATCTCTTCTTCGGTGGCGCCGTCGAAGACCGGGGTCTTGGTCACGATGCCGTTGCGCAGCTTCTTGACCGAGGCGATGAACTCTTCGTCATCCATCTTGTCCACCAGCTCGCTGATGGCCGGGGAATCGAAGACGTCCTTGACCTCGTCACGCACCACCTGCAGGGCCGCGCCGGAATCCAGCAGTTCGGCCAGCTGGCGGCCAAGTTCCTTGGCGCCCCAGCCCAGGTGGGTTTCCATGATCTGGCCGATGTTCATTCGCGAAGGCACGCCCAGGGGGTTGAGCACGATGTCCACGGGGCGACCGTCGGCGAAGAAGGGCATGTCTTCTTCGGGCAGGATGCAGGAGACCACACCCTTGTTACCGTGACGGCCGGCCATCTTGTCGCCCACCGAGAGCTTACGCTTGATGGCGATGTGGACCTTGACCATCTTGATGACGCCGGGAGGCAGATCGTCCCCTTCGGTGACCTTCTCGCGCTTGGAGTCATAGATGGCGTGCAGGTAATCCACCTGATGGTCGTAGTCCTTGAGCTGGTCGGCCACGATGTCGTTGACTTCCTTGCTCTCGAACAGGCCCTGCAGCTTCTTCACCGGGATGGCGTCCAGCTGCTCGCGGGTCAGGGCGACACCGGCTTCCACCAGCACTTCGCCCTTCTTGTTGCCGGGGACGCTGACGGCGGTCAGCTTGCCCAGCACATGGGGGGCCAGCACTTCGCGGGTGCGGTTGCCCAGAGCGCGCATGTGATCGGATTCCTTCTGATCCAGCACGGCGGTGTCGTGGGCCTCGATGGCCAGGGTGCGATCGTCCTTTTCACCGGAACGACGGTTGAACACCTTGACGTCGATGACCGTACCTTCCACTCCCGGGGGCACCTTGAGGGAGGTATTCTTCACGTCGCGGGCCTTCTCGCCGAAGATGGCGCGCAACAGCTTTTCTTCCGGGGTCAGCTGGGTCTCGCCCTTGGGGGTGATCTTGCCGACCAGGATGTCGTCAGGCTTCACGGCCGCGCCGATGCGGATGATGCCGCTGTCGTCCAGGTTGCGCAGCATGTCTTCGCTGACGTTGGGGATGTCGCGGGTGATCTCTTCGGGTCCGAGCTTGGTGTCGCGGGCCACCACTTCGAATTCTTCGATGTGGATGGAGGTGAAGATGTCCTCTTTCACGGTACGTTCGGAAATGAGGATGGAGTCTTCGTAGTTGTAACCGCACCAGGGCATGAAGGCCACCACCAGGTTCTTGCCCAGAGCCAGCTGGCCTTCGTCGATGCCGGGACCGTCAGCGAGGATCTCGCCCTTCTTGAACACCTGACCGGGGTAGCAGGTGGGCTTCTGACCAAAGCAGGAGTTCTGGTTGGACTTGTGGAACTTCAGCAGGTCATAGGCGCGCACGCCGCCCTGTTTCTTGTACAGGTCGCCTTCGTAGGAGACCACGATGCGGTCGGCGTCGGCGTATTCCACCTTGCCGTCGGCCTGGGCCACGATGCAGGCGCCGGAGTCGCGGGCCACGTCGATTTCCATGCCGGTGCCCACCAGGGGCTTTTCGCTGCGCAGCAGCGGCACGGCCTGGCGCTGCATGTTGGAACCCATGAGGGCGCGGTTGGCGTCGTCGTGTTCCAGGAAGGGGATGAGCGCGGCCGAGATGGAGACCATCTGGCTGGGCGAGATGTCCATGAGGGTCACCTCGTCACGGGAGCGCATTTCCACTTCGCCCTTGACGCGCACGGTCACGAACTCGTCCAGGAAGTTGCCGTCGGCGTCCACGCGGGCGTTGGCCTGGGCCACCACCTGGTCGCCTTCGCGGGAAGCGTCCAGATGCACGATCTCGTCAGTCATGCGGCCATTGCGCACCACGCGGTACGGGGTCTCGATGAAACCGAAGTCGTTGACCTTGGCGAAGGTGGTCAGCGACACGATCAGACCGATGTTGGGACCTTCGGGCGTTTCGATGGGGCAGATGCGGCCATAGTGGGAGGTGTGCACGTCGCGCACTTCGAAGCCGGCACGCTCACGGGTCAGACCGCCGGGGCCCAGGGCCGACAGACGGCGCTTGTGGGTCACTTCGGACAGGGAGTTGGTCTGGTCCATGAACTGCGACAGCTGGGAAGTACCGAAGAACTCCTTGAGCACCGCGGCCACAGGCTTGGGATTGATCAGGTCGTGGGGCATGAGCGTGGAGATTTCCTGGATGCTCATGCGTTCCTTGATGGCGCGCTCCATGCGCACCAGACCGATGCGGTACTGGTTCTCCACCAGCTCGCCCACCAGGCGCACGCGGCGATTGCCCAGATGGTCGATATCGTCGGCCGGACCGTGGCTGTCCTTCAACTGCACCAGCACCTTGATGGCGGTGAGGATGTCGTTGTCGGTCAGGGTACGGGAATCTTCGGTGTCGGGCAGGCCCAGGCGCTGGTTGAGCTTGTAGCGGCCCACCGGCGACAGGTCATAGTAATCCGGGCTGCGGAACAGGTTGTCGAAGAAGCTGGCGGCGATCTCGGCGGTCGGCGGGCTGGAAGGACGCAGACGACGGTAGATCTCTTCCTGAGCCTTTTCCTGATCGGGGATGCGGTCCTGCATCAGGGTGTCGCGGATGGAGGAAGAGGTGTCGGTGCCCTTGGTGTGCAGCACGGCGATACGCTCGATGCCAGCTTCGCGCATGCGCTCCAGCAGGCCGGGAGTGATCTCGTCGGCGGCTTCGGCCAGAACTTCGCCACTGCCGGGAGCGATGACGTCTTCGGCCAGGAACATGCCGTCCAGGGTGTCGGGACGCACTTCGATGGCCTTGATGCCCGCTTCACAGACCTGACGCCAGCCACGCTTGGTGATGGGCTTGCCGGCCTTGATGAGCACGGTGCCGTCTTCGGTGGCGATGTCGGAGTAGGCGTTGTCCTTGCGGTACAGGGACTTTTCCACTTCCCACATCAGGGTGTTGTGCGGCTTCAGCAGGTAGTGCTCGCGGGTGTAGAAGTACTCCAGGATGTCCATCTTGCTCATGCCCATGGCCTTGAACAGGATGGTGGCGGGCATCTTGCGGCGACGGTCGATGCGGACATACAGGATGTCCTTGTGGTCGAAGTCGAAGTCCAGCCAGGAGCCACGCATGGGGATGACTCGGCAGGAGTAGAGCACCTTGCGGCTGGTGTGGGTCTTGCCGCCGTCGTGTTCAAAGATGATGCCGGGAGAACGCTGCAGCTGGTTGACGATGACGCGCTCGGTGCCGTTGATGATGAACGTGCCCTTTTCCGTCATCAGGGGCAGGGTGCCAAAGTAGATGCCCTGTTCCTTGATGTCGCGGATGGTGCGGTTGCCCGTGGCTTCATCGGTGTCATAGACCACCAGGCGCACCTTGATGTGCACCGGGGCTTCGTAGGTCAGGCCCTTGGAGATGCACTCGGCCTGGTCGTACTTGGGCTCGCGGATTTCGTAGCTGACGAATTCCAGGCTGGCGGTCTTGTTGAAATCTTCGATGGGGAAGACGGTGTGGAACACGCCTTCCAGACCTTCCTCCTTATTTCGATCGGCTTCGGCAACGCCTTCCTGCAGGAACTTGCTGTAGGAGTCGATCTGAAGATTGAGGAGGTGCGGAATGGGGAGAGTAACGTTGATTTTGCCGAACTGTTTGGTAAGCTGGCCCATGCGATACCTCAAGGTAGGTAGCGGTTGCGCTTCGGCTGCCGGCGTTGCACCGGAACGTCCGGTCGGCATTCTGCCCGTGCAGACCGCTGTGGACAGACTGCCAAAACGCCAGTCATGCCGCGATCCGAAGCGTACAATCTATATCTCTCAGTGGGATCCGGTTTTCACAACGCGCAAAAAGGACAAACGACACTTCCCCGCGTTGCCGGCAGGGGTTAGGCCGCTTGTCTTGAAAGAAAAGGCTATGCGCGTCGGGCGTTATCTACCAGAAAAACCAGATACTTCTCCCACAACAGTTTTGGAACGAAGAGACATACCGCAAAAGCATGGTTTTTGCAAGCACTTTTTCCGCAGCCCGGAAGCGCCCCGGAAGGGAGAGGGGCGAGGGAGGGCGGCTGCCGTTAGCAGCCTGGGCAGTATCTACCATGCCTGTGCCGCCGGGGCAACGCCGAAAAAAAGAAACTCCGTCTTTTTTGTATGGAAAAAGACGGAGCGTCAATGAAAAAAAGCAGGCTGCATCAAAAAGACACAAAAGGGAACCCGCAAGATACCGGCCGACTGTGGGCAGGCAATAAAAAAGGCGGGGTTTGCACCCCGCCTTCAAAAAGATCGGAAAAACCGAACTTACTTCACTTCGACAACAGCGCCGGCTTCGGTCAGCTGCTTCTTGGCTTCTTCGGCTTCTTCCTTGCTCACGCCTTCCTTCAGGGTGGAGGGGCAGCCGTCGACCTTTTCCTTGGCTTCCTTCAGGCCCAGGCTGGTCAGAGCGCGCACGACCTTGATGACGCCGATCTTGTTGGCGCCGGCTTCCTTCAGGATAACGTCGAATTCGGTCTTTTCTTCGGCAGCGGCAGCGGCGCCACCGTCAGCGGGGGCGGCCATCACCATGGCAGCGGCGGGAGCGGCAGCGGACACGCCGAACTTTTCTTCCAGTTCCTTGATGAATTCGGACAGTTCCAGGACGGTCATGTTGGAGATGAACTCAACAACCTGTTCTTTGGTCACGGACATGGTAAACTCCTAGCTCTTTGGCTAAAATTTGGTTGATTGCTTTTCTTGCTGCGAAAGCCTTAGGCGGCTTCGCCCTTCTTTTCTTCGATGGCCTTAAGCGCATAGAGCAGGCCGCGGAGAACGTTGGCGAACAGCGAAACAAAATTGGTGGGCACGGCGTTCATGGTGCCGAGCAGCTGACCAAGGAGCTGTTCCTTGGACGGCAGCTTGGCCAGGGCTTCAACCTGTTCGGCAGACATTTCCTTGCCTTCCAGGCTGCCGCAGCGCAGCTGGAACAGCTTGCTCTGCTTAGCAAAATCACTCAACGCCTTGGCCACCGCCACGGGGTCATCGAAACCAAGGGCAATGGCGCTGTTGTCGTGGAACTTGTCCTTGACAACGTCATGCGTGCCACCGGTAAAAGCGATACGGGCCAACGTGTTCTTGACGACGTAGAATTCGCCGCCAGCCTTGCGCAGGTTCACACGGAGGTTCGTCAGCTCTTCCACCGTCATGCCCTTGAACTCGGTCAGCACCGCAAAAGAAGCACGATCGGCATTCGCTTTGATCGCTTCAATGACGGCTGCTTTTTCAGACCTGGTCACGTGATACCTCTCACGTTCGGGGTTGCCGGGTGGAATGCCGAGCCAAAGATAAGTCTGGACAGGTGGATTAAAGGCCTTGCGGCCTGCCTGCCGTCTTCGACTCGAATTCCCTTGCCTTAGCCAGTAAATTCAAATGCGGGGATTGCTATTACTGCAATCCCCGCACGATGTCAACTAAAAAATGGGCTTAGCCTTCCAGGAATTTTTTCACCTGGGACATATCGATCTTGAAGCCGGGGCCCATGGTGGTGGACACAGCCATGGAGAGCATGTAGGTGCCCTTGGCGCCGGAGGGCTTCAGACGATTCACGGTTTCCAGCAGGGCCTTGAGGTTGCCCAGGATCTTTTCGGGACCGAAGGAAACCTTGCCCAGAGGAGCGTGCAGAACACCGGCCTTGTCGACCTTGAAGTCCACGCGACCGGCCTTCAGTTCGTTGACGGCCTTGGTCACGTCGAAGGTAACGGAACCGGTCTTGGCGTTGGGCATCAGGCCGCGGGGGCCGAGCAGACGGCCGATCTGGCCCACCAGAGCCATGACGTCAGGGGTGGCGACGGCGGCGTCGAAGTCCAGCCAGCCTTCCTTGACCTTGGCCACCAGGTCTTCAGCACCCACGAAGTCGGCGCCGGCGGCGGTGGCTTCGGCCTGCTTTTCACCCTTACAGAAAACGGCCACGCGAACGGTCTTGCCCAGGCCGTGAGGCAGGGTCACAGCGCCGCGCACCATCTGGTCGGAGTACTTGGGGTCAACACCCAGGCGGATGGCCACGTCGACGGTTTCGTCGAACTTGGCGAAGGAAGCGCCCAGGGATTTGCTCACAGCGTCTTCAACGCTCAGGCGTTCCTGCAGGTTCACGCCTTCGAGAGCTTTGCGAAAATTTTTGCCATGCTTGGGCATGTCTTTATCCTTTCGTTTTATCTCCTGCCACACATGGACTGCTCCAGGTCTGGCAGTACAATTGATCAACGAGGGGCAGCCAGGCTGCCGTCATCCGGTAAACCGGTCCCTACTTGATTTCGATGCCCATGCTGCGGGCGGTGCCGGCGATGGACTTCACAGCGGACTCAAGGGTGGCGGCGTTGAGATCGGGCAGCTTCAGCTTGGCGATTTCTTCCACCTGGGCCATGGTCAGGCTGCCAACCTTGTTACGGTTGGGTTCACCGGAGCCCTTTTCGATCTTGGCGGCCTTCATGATCAGCACCGCGGCCGGGGGGGTCTTGGTGATGAAGGTGAAGGAGCGGTCAGCGTAGACCGTGATGACCACAGGGATGATCATGCCCTTCTGGTCCTGGGTGCGGGCATTGAATTCCTTGCAGAAGCCCATGATGTTCAGGCCATGCTGACCCAGGGCGGGACCCACCGGCGGGGAGGGGTTGGCGGCGCCGGCCGGAATCTGCAGTTTGATTTTGGCAACTTCTTTTTTGGCCATGATGTTCTATCCTTATGACTGGAACAGCGCCCTGCGGCGCTGCTCCGATGCTAGCCCTTGGAAACCTGCACGAAATCCAGTTCCACCGGGGTTTGTCTTCCGAAGATGGAAACGGATACGCGCAGCTTGCCCTTTTCGTAGTTGACATCGTCCACGACGCCATTGAAGCCCTCGAAGGGGCCCTCGATAACCCGAACGTCGTCGCCGCGTTCGAAGTTGAACTTGGGCCGGGGGGTCTCCTGGCGACTTTCCATCAGCGAGAGGATGCGCGCGGCGTCACTTTCGCTCATGGGAGTGGGGCGGTTCTTACCCCCCACAAAACCGGTGACCTTGGGGATGGACTGCACCAGATGGCAGGAAAGATCCGTCATAATCATGCGGATCATCACATAGCCGGGGTAGAATTTGCGGGTACTGGTGCGAGGCTGCGAGCCGTTCTTGGAAGGTTCGATGACCTTTTCGGTAGGCACGACCACTTCCTGGATGAGGCCATTGTCCTCGCCGGAATCCATCATCGCCTTAATGGTCTTCTGCACGCGCTGCTCGAAACCGGAGTAGGTGTGCACGATGTACCAGCGAGACTTCTTCCCCAGTTCGGAGTTCTCGTCGATAACGGGAGTGTTCATATGTGCCTTCAGGAGAGGATACTCTTGATGATGGCCGAAAGCCCCAGATCCACGAGGCCAAGCACGATCGCCATGACGGCAACAAAGCCCAGAACCGCAAACGTCGCTTTGCGCGTTTCCTTGAGCGTAGGCCACGTAACCTTACGCAGTTCGCCGCGAGAATCTTCGATATATTGCGCCAGGCGGGAGATGGGGTTGGGGGTCTGTTCGGTCTTGGAGTCGGCTTGCGCGGATTTCTTTACCATGGTGCTTCCCACAAGATAAAAAATGGCAGGGCAGGAGGGATTCGAACCCCCAACTTGCGGTTTTGGAGACCGCCGCTCTAGCCGTTAGAGCTACTGCCCTGCGTACCGTCAGGGGGGAGGGGTGCTCCCCCCTGCGGAAGTATTGTTACCTGGTTTCTCTGTGAAGCGTGTGCTTCTTGTCCCAGGGACAATATTTTTTCATTTCCAGACGCCCGGTGGTGTTCTTCTTGTTCTTCCGGGTGCTGTAGTTGCGACGCTTGCACTCAGTGCAGGCAAGGATGATATTCACTCTCATGGTACTACTCGATGATTTCGGTCACCACGCCGGAGCCCACGGTACGGCCACCTTCACGGATGGCGAAGCGCAGACCGGCTTCCATGGCGATGGGGGCGATCAGTTCCACCAGGAACTGGCTGTTATCGCCAGGCATGACCATTTCCACACCTTCGGGCAGGTTGATCACACCGGTGATGTCGGTGGTACGGAAGTAGAACTGAGGACGATAGCCGGAGAAGAACGGGGTGTGACGGCCACCTTCTTCCTTGGACAGGACGTACACTTCAGCCTTGAACTTCTTGTGGGGCGTGATGGACTTGGGAGCAGCGAGCACCTGGCCGCGTTCCACTTCGTCACGCTTGGTGCCGCGCAGCAGCACACCGATGTTGTCACCAGCTTCGCCCTGGTCCAGCAGCTTGCGGAACATTTCCACGCCGGTGCAGGTGGTCTGGGCGGTGGGCTTGATACCCACGATTTCCACCACGTCGCCGACCTTGATGATGCCGCGTTCCACACGACCGGTCACCACGGTACCGCGGCCGGAGATGGAGAACACGTCTTCGATGGGCATCAGGAAGG